>UEXM01000059.1_pt1 | contig 128597 bp, 102 predicted proteins | sample 1796661 | NCBI WGS metagenome assembly UEXM01 (sample SAMEA4772469, study PRJEB27181) | metagenome | reverse complement strand
CACCACTCACACATCTTTATGCTGGGAGGGGAAAGCTATCGGCTGAAGCAGAAAACCACGAACTAGACTATGAAAGGTGGGTCAATTTTATTGGCCAAAGGTGGGTCAAAATAAATGGCCATTGACACCAATCCAAAACAATAGGGCCATGAATTTGTGACGCATGGTGGGGAAATGCCTCCAAGTACTCTTCAGTAAGAAAGGCTCCCCTGGGGAAAATATGAAAATGAAGTCGAGACTGCTCTTCCCCAAACTGAGCGCAGTAGATGCGCAAGGGATTCACGGCTTCCTTTACGAGTGAAGTGACATTGGCCAATAGAGGACCAAGGCTTTCGACCGATTGCCTTGGAAGAGCATCTAGCGATTCGACTGAAGTCAGCGGAGATACGATCAAGTAGCCGGGCACAGCACAGGAATAGCAGTGCTCGACTAAAAAATCTTCTGATCGTCCAATCTCGAAGTTCATCAGTCCGTACTCCTACAGCGCAGAGCTCACCGGTGGTCTTGACGTAGCGAAGCGGAGACAAGGGCATCCGAGTGCCGCGTTTGGTTTAATTTTTTACTCAAGTCGGGCCTCACGCAGACTGACGGATAGCTCGTATTCGAACAACTGCACCCCCTGCACCCCAGAGCAAGCAAGTAGCAAATCCTCCGAGATATGCCGAGCAACAATGATGCCTCTGACCGACTGACCGGGTTCTGTCTGGTTTTTTCTTATCCAGGCCACGTAACGCAGCAACTGACCGACAACCCTGTCGTACCCTTTGGATACTTTTAGCTCTATGACAACGTAGTTGCCATCCGAATCCGTAGCTAGAATATCGATAAATCTTCCACCCACTGGAAATTCCAAGCCATTAATCCCTTCATCCTCGAACAGAGTGAGGCCTGATTCTATGAGATGAAGGTTTCTTGCGAGGTAATTCTGCAGGTCTTTTTCGTACGCAAATTCTGGGCTACCTTCCTCTGCTAGCTCCTGAACTTCTTCCTTTATGGCCTGTTGGACACCATCTGCTGGGTATATTGGCGCTGGGTCATTCTGTGGCCGATAGAGACGAAAATGTTTGGGGTCAACTTGAAAGAAAAGGTCATCCTCTCCCGGTTTAGCCCCGTAATGTATCCGGCTTCTTGAGTTAACCGACATTCTAAGCAGGTGCGCGGCAATCGTTCCGTCTTTGATTTTTGGATAGTTCTCGCTAAACCAAGAACGGACTCGGTCACGCGAGATCACAGAATCCGATTTCAAGTCCATGTCACGCACCATGTCATGCATTAGGGCGCGGACGGGCTTGTCATAAAGTGATGCGGTAATCCCCCCATTTTTAACGGGGTTCAAAAGTAGACCTTAGGCCATCATGGCCAACTTCTGTTGAGGAGTAATCCCTCCGAGTCCCATATTGGGTCGTTCGTGATTGTAGTGCCAGAGCCAGCGAGTGGCATAATCCTGGACTTCTTCGGTGCTGTCGAACAGATACTGTGCCAGCCAATCGTAACGGACCGTTCGGTTGTAACGTTCGATATAGGCATTCTGCTGGGGTTTGCCGGGCTGGATAAACGCCAGTGCAATACCTTGCTTCTCTGCCCAGGTCGCCAGCTTACCGCTGATGTATTCGGGGCCGTTGTCACACCGAATAGAGCGCGGTTTCCCTCGCCACTCAATGATCTGCTCAAGTGATCGGATAACACGCTCTGCCGGAAGTGAGAAGTCCACCTCGATGCCAAGGCCTTCGCGGTTGAAGTCATCAATCACATTCAGCAGCCGGTAACTGCGACCATCGTTTAACTGGTCGTGCATGAAGTCCATCGACCAACTGTCGTTGATCGTTTCCGGCACCGCCAAGGGCTCCGGCTTCTCACGAACCAAGCGTTTCTTGGGCTTGATGCGCAGGTTCAGCTCCAGTTCCCGATAGATCCGGTAGACTCGCTTGTGATTCCAGCGAAACCCTTTGACGTTTCGAAGGTGCAAAAAGCACAGGCCAAAACCCCAGTTCCGCTGGTTGTGAGTCAACCGCACCAACCAGTCCGCGATTTCAGCGTTCTCGCTGCTCAACTTGGGCTGATAGCGGTAACAGGTCTCACTGATGCTGAACATCCAGCAGGCCAGGCGAATGCTGACGCGCCTTTCACTGACGGCTTTTTGCGCCATCTCACGTCGACGAGACGGCTTTACCACTTTTTTCAATGGCTTCCTTGAGGATGTCAGCCTTCAGCCTTTCTTCGGCATACATCTTCTTGAGCCGGCGGTTTTCATCCTCCAGCTCTTTGAGGCGGGCCATCATCGATGCGTCCATTCCCCCGAATTTGGCGCGCCATTTGTAAAAGCTCGCGCTGCTCATGCCGTGCTCACGGCACAGCTCCGGAACCGGTACGCCGTTCTCGGCTTGCTTGAGGATCGACAGGATCTGGCTGTCGGAAAAACGTGACTTCTTCATGCAGAATCTCCCTGCGTGTAGCTTACGGAAAATTCTACTTTTGATCACCGCTGTTTTTCGGGGGGATTACCATGCCATGAAACCTCTTAGATTTTAATGCTAGGCGCACTGGTGGACTTCACATGGCAAGGTGGCGTAAAGCCCATCCGAGTAACGCTATCGGTTATGTTGCTTTCGCATGTTTCGCTTTGAGGTAATTGATGAAAGCTGCGCAGGAGACTAAAAAATATTTAGCATCATTCGCGTCTAGGTTGGAACCTTCGAGTATCCTGTGACGAATGCCGTCAGCATCACTGGTGTACCCATAGAGCGCAGAAAAACCTTGTTTCAATGCACCGTGAAGTTGGTTCTCCCTCTCAAGTATCTTTAAAGCATCTCCGAGAGTAGCCTTGCTATCGTTTGTAAGTGTACAAGCCAAACTTTCAACTGCGGAAATGGACTCCTTTATTGAATTTCGAAAATCGGGATGATCACGATTCGAAAGGTGCGTCAGAGCTTGCTTGAGATGGGTTTCGACACCATCAAAAGGTCCGGGCTCGAGAGCTTCTTCCAGCGATTTTCGCTCAATTTCCTCTGAAATGGGGGTCACAAGCCCATCAATTACTCTAAAGCCCGAAAGCTCTGCCTCAAGCACCACATTTATATCTCTGGAAAGAGCCTGACGACCATCGATAGATAGAATAAATTCAATTAAATCAAAGGTTTCGTTCCATAGCCGACTAAAAAAATGTTTTCTGACCTCCTCCATTATCAGAAAATTGTACTCTGGAATGGAGTCGAGAGGCTTTTTGAAATACCCAAACCAAAGTTTCCGACTGAAGGTGAAAATTTCGGCTTTTCGACCATAAGCCACAGAGTCCTGAAAGCCGTGGGATGACCAGATGTGGATATCAAGAACGTTCCACAGGGAGTTCTGAAGGTCCTCGCTCATCCCTTCAGTTTGAATAACCGAATTAACCGGTGCCAATCCCATTCGCTGGCTGAATTTCAATTAAACCTCCCAAGCGTAACGCTGCGCTTTGTGGCTGCTTTGGAGCGGTAGCGGTAAAGCAGTCCGCCAATAGCGCCTTGTTGGATAATAGCGTAGTGATATCAGTCTTTGAATAGCGAGTTGATGGAAGAGAATGCATCTTCAAATCGTTCCAAACTACGGGTAACCATGGCCGAGTCACCAGCAAGAATATCTGGGTTGTTTAACAGGTATCTAGCTGGGGTGAAGTGATCAAAATCTGGGACCTCAGCGCTAAGTGTTGGGAATAAGGCCTCTGCTTGTTTCACTATTCTTGGTGTGTCTTTCGCCTCGTTAAGCTTCTTAACAGTTAGCTTGTCGGATCCTGATAACTGATATGCCCCATTCACTATTTTGCAATAAAGCTCTGGTTCAAAAAAATCTTCTATATCACTCTCATCTTTTTCTGTGAAATCATTGGTCGTGAAAATCTGGGAGGCTTCTAAAATTTGAGACTGCTTTAACTTTTGAATCTTATTTTTGTCGCCCGCTGCAAAGTCACTGAGCGTTACGATGTTTAGATTATTACCAGAGAATAGGGAAACAAAAGGCATAAGTTTGTCGATCCCGCCTGCAGGACATATTGCCCAATGTCGATTAAGCGATGTCCGCCCTGCAATGCCAAGCATTTCCGACGCTACTTGAAGATAGAGTATGTCAGAAGGCCCTTCGACAAGAAGAGTATTCTTGGCTAAAAAGAGGCTCTGAGAAAGGTCGTAACCCAAATGGCTCTGAAGTGGAAATAGAGTATCCCTGCTAACATGCAAAACGTCCGCAGACACTTTTGTTCCAATAATTTTTGGCCGCCTCTCGTTTGCTACATTTATTACCTTGTCTTCGACTACTCTAACCTGATCAAGGTGTTGGGCTGGAACTAGGAATGGAGAGTGCGTGGTGTAGAGGACTTGGTGATTTGGAAGAAGCCTTTCTTGAATGTACCGAACGAGATCCGCTTGCGCCTTGCCATGCAGAGTAAGACCGGGCTCATCCAGAAGAAGAATGACAGGACCATCGTGCTTTTGATCTAGCATTTTAAACTGAGCAAGGAAACTAAAGAACCACACAAACCCTGCAGACCTCTCATTGAGGGGTATACTTGCTCGGTGAATCGCATTGTGAATTCTGAGGTTAACGATTGTTCCGTCATTGAACGGTGGAGGATCCTTCGGCTTGGCAGCATTTATTCTGATATCCACTGATATGTTTTCGTTTTGGCTCCAATATTCAAATATTTCATCTGTAATACTTGCAGACGCCGCTTCGCACTTAGCAGTCTCTTCTTCAAGTATTTCCGAGTCTGTCAAGTCTTCAAGACTTGTCCCTGCATATTGTAGAAAATCCAAAAAAATTTTCTCACCCGGGGATAAAGAGTTTTGCTTTTTTTTCTCTGAAAGGTCTGATACGGAAACACGACCTTCCATTCGATCATAATGAGAAGTTATGAAAAATTTTGGAACCCAAGGATCTAGCGTATCTATCGCATGAAGCGTTGGCCGAAAATCCCGCATGCCTTTCAAGAAGTTAATTGCTTTAACCAAGGCCTCCCTCGGTTCTTCCTCTGTCTCAATACCCTTGATCGCTTCCCTAACTGAGGTGAAACTCGTTAATTTCTTGGTTTCATCAGAGTCGCAACCGCTAATTCGTGCGGCCTCCTTCAATACTGCAGTCTCATCAACTTCTATTTCGTAAATTTTGCCTTTGTATCCAAAACCATTTTCTATAGTAATAGTTTTGGACAAAAGACATCCTTCTCCTAATTCCGCCTCCACTATTTTTACGTCTACATCGTCAAGTTCCCATGTGGTCTTCACTACCTTCGCTTTTCCCTCAGGGTGTCTCGAAGCATATGAGGTATAAAAGCGTCTCGGATAATCGACCACAGTGTCGTACGAGTGAGAGTTGATCGGATTTAGTCCGTAAAGAGCCTCAAGAACTGCACTTTTTCCCGACTCATTTTTTCCTACCAGACAGGTTAATTCAGAAACATCAAACTCATCAGAATCCTCGACTGACCTGAAATTAGTGACCTGCACTTTGGTGAGTTTCATGTATTCCCCCCTTCTGACAAAACTTGACTAATTGATTGCCCAAAAGCAGTTCGATAGCGGTCACATTGACGACAAAATGTTGACCGCTTTCTGATTCTGGCCTCGCTAGGAGCGTATACGCACAGTACACAAAGCACAAACCCCAGCACATGGCTGGGGTTTGAGGTAGAAACGGAGTGAGAGGAAGGGGCTTACTTCTTCAACCCCATCTCCTCAATAGAAATCTCCCGCATCTTGAACTTCTGGATCTTCCCGGTGACTGTCATCGGGAACGCATCCACGAACTTGTAGTTCCTCGGGATCTTGAAGTGGGCGATCTTGCCCTTGCAGAATTCCCGCAGTTCGTCACCGGTGACCGGGTCGGCGTCCGGGTTCAGTTTCACCCAGGCGATCAGTTCTTCGCCGTACTTGTCATCGGGGATGCCGGTGACCTGCACTTCCTCGATGGCGGGGTGGGTGTAGAGGAATTCCTCGATTTCTTTCGGGTAGATGTTCTCGCCGCCGCGGATGACCATGTCTTTGATGCGGCCGACGATCTGGATGTAGCCGTCTTCGTCCATGGTGGCCAGGTCGCCGGTGTGCATCCAGCCGGCGTCGTCGATGGCTTCACGGGTTTTTTCGTCATTGTTCCAGTACTTCAGCATCACGCTGTAACCACGGGTGCACAGCTCGCCGATTTCGCCGCGGGGGACGACGTTGCCGGATGCCGGCTCAACGATCTTGGTTTCCAGGTGGGGCTGTGTGCGGCCCACGGTGGTGACCTGTTTCTCGAACGGGTCGAGGGAGCTGGTCTGGGTGGACACCGGGCTGGTTTCGGTCATGCCGTAGGCGATCTGAACTTCTTTCATGTTCATCTTGCCGTTGACCTTTTTCATCACTTCCGCCGGGCAGATGGAGCCGGCCATGATGCCGGTGCGCAGGCTGGAGAGGTCGTAGCTTTCAAATTCCGGTTCGGCCAGTTCGGCGATGAACATGGTGGGCACACCGTACAGGGCGGTGGCTCTTTCCTGATGCACGGCCTGCAGCACGGCTTTGGGCTCGAAGCCTTCGCCCGGGTAGATCATGGTGGCGCCGTGGGTGATGCAGCCGAGGTTGCCCATCACCATGCCGAAGCAGTGGTACAGGGGCACCGGGATCACCAGCCGGTCTTTCTCGGTGAAGCGCTGGCTGTGGGCCACGAAGTAGCCATTGTTCAGGATGTTGTGGTGGGTGAGGGTGGCGCCCTTGGGATTGCCGGTGGTGCCGGAGGTGAACTGGATATTGATGGGGTCATCAAACTGCAGCTGGCTCTGTGCCTTATCCAGGTCCGCCTGGGTTACGTCGCCGGCAAAGCCCACGAACTCGGCCCAGGTCCACATGCCGTCGTGCTGGTCTTTGTCCAGGTTGATCACGGCGCGCAACTCCGGCACTTTCTGTGCCTGGAGCTTGCCCGGGGTGACCGTTTTCAGTTCCGGGGCCAGGTCGTAGACCATCTTGCGGTAGTCGGAGGCCTTGAAGCTGTCGGCGGTGACCAGCACGGAGATGCCGGCCAGGTTCATGGCGTAGTCCAGCTCGTGCACGCCGTAGGCCGGGTTGATGTTCACCAGAATCGCGCCCACTTTGGCGGTGGCGAACTGGGTAACGGTCCACTCGTAGCGGTTGGGGGACCAGATGCCGACGCGGTCGCCGCGTTTGACGCCGATGGCCATGAAGGCGCGGGCGGCTTCGTTGACCTTTTCCACGAATTCTCTGTAGGTCCAGCGGATGTCCTGGTGCAGGGCGACCAGGGCTTCGGTGTTCGGGTATTTTTCGGCGGTGCGGTCGAGCATTTCGCCGATGGTCATGCCCAGTAACGGCGTCTCTGAGGTGCCACTGGTGTAGCTCGGGAGCGTGTTGTTCATGGTCTCTGCCTCCGTTGTTTTTGTAATAGGAAACGTTGTCGTCGAGGGCGAGCAGTGGGGAACCTGCTAGCGGCTCTGGCTGTGATACTCCGGGTTCGGTTGCATATCGCTGGCGATGGCCACGCGGTTGGACATGTTGTAGAAGCCGATCAGGTTGCTCAGGTCCCAGATGGCGCTGTCGCTGAGTCCGGCGTCACGCAGGGCCTGGATGTGTTCCTCGGTGACGGTGGCCGGTGAGCGGGTGAGCAGCGATGCAAAGTCCAGCATCGCCCTTTGGCGCCTGTCGAGCCTGGCGCTGCGGTAGTTCATCACCAGGTGTTCACCCAACTGGGGATCGCCGCTCAGCACCCGTACGGCGGCGCCGTGGGCCACCAGGCAGTAGAAGCATTTGTTCTCGGAGGAGACCACCACGGCCACCATTTCCCGCTCCAGTTTGCTGAGCTCGCCTTCGCCCAGCATCAGTTGGTTGTACAGGCGGGAGAAGCCTTCCAGCTGTTTCAGGTTCTGGCTGTAGGCGGTCAGCACATTGGGGATCATGCCCAATTTTTCCTGGCAGATCTGGAAGTACTTCTGGGTGTCTTCCGGCATGTCCTTGATCTCGGGGATCGGCAGGTCCAGCGCGACTACGCTCTTGTTCTGACTCATTAACACTGTCCTCCGAGCGCCTGACCGACTTTGGAGCCGTTGTGGCGTTTCAGTTGGCTACTGATCCAGTCGCCGGTGGCAACCAGTTTGTTGAGATCCACGCCGGTGCTGATGCCCAGTCCGTTCAGAAGGTATAGCACGTCTTCGGTGGCGACGTTGCCGGAGGCACCCTTGGCGTAGGGGCAGCCGCCGAGGCCGGCTACTGAAGCATCAATCACTGAAACGCCTTCTTCCAGTACGGCGTAAAGGTTGGCCAGGGCCTGGCCGTAGGTGTCGTGGAAGTGGGCGGCCAGTTTCTCAATGGGTACTTCGGCGGCGACGGCTGCCAGCATGCGTTTGGCTTTCAGTGGGGTGCCCACGCCGATGGTGTCGCCCAGGGAGATTTCATAGCAGCCCATGTCCGCCAGGGCTTTGGCCACTTTGGCCACCTGTTCCGGGGCGATTTCACCCTCGTATGGGCAACCGAGCACGGTGGACACATAGCCCCGCACCGGTATGCCCGCCTTGCCCGCGGCTTCCATCACTGGCAGGAAGCGGTCGAGGCTTTCGGCGATGGAGCAGTTGATGTTTTTCTGGCTGAAGGACTCGGACGCAGCACCGAACACCGCCACTTCGTCTGCCCCGGCCGCCAGAGCGTTTTCGAAGCCCTTGAGGTTGGGGGTGAGCACGGAGTAGCGCACGCCCGGCTTGCGACTGATGCCGGCCATCACGTCCGCCGCGTCGCCCATTTGCGGCACCCATTTCGGCGACACAAAGCTGGCGGACTCGATGTGGGTGAGGCCACAGTCGGCCAGGCGGTCGATCAGTCCGGTTTTGATAACGGTGGGGATGACGTCGCCCGGCTCGTTCTGGAGACCGTCGCGGGGGCTCATTTCCACCAGGCGGACCTGTTTCGGGAAGGCCATGTTACGCCGCCTCCTCGTCGCTGGTTTCGATGGCGATCAGCTCCGCGCCTTCGGACACCTGGTCGCCCTCAGCGTAGAAGATGTCGGTCACCACGCCGTCGGCCGGGGCCTTGATGGCGTGTTCCATTTTCATGGCTTCCATGATCACCAGGGTCTGGCCGGCGGTGACCTGGTCGCCCACTTTGGCCTGCACCGCGACAATCGCGCCGTTCATCGGGGCCGCCAGGCTGCCTTCGCCGGCCAGTTCCTCGGCGCCGAAGGTTTCACGGAATACGTTGCACTGGAAGGTGTCGCCCTCGTAGAACAGCACCAACTGGTGGTTGTGCAGGTTGCCGTGCACGCTGATGCGGTGGCCGTTGATCACTGCCTGCAGGTAGTCGTCATCCAGCTTGCAGTTGAGGTGGTAGATGCTGCCGCCGACCATCACCTGGTAGCGGTCGTCCCGCTCCAGGATCTTCAGTTCGTGCACCTCTTCGCCCACCAGCAGGTGCATGGGCTGGGCGTATTCTGAGTTCATGCGCCAGCCGTTCTGGCGGCCGAACGGCGACCAGGGGTCGGTGCTGACCACTTCGCGGGATTTGCGCTGCTCCAGCAGGAAGCCTGCGGCCAGTACCAGCCCTTTATGCAGGTCGAGGCGGGATTTGGGGAACAGCAGCTCGCGGTGGTCTTCGATGAATCCGGTGGTCAGCTCGGCCTCGCGGAACGGCTGCGCGTCGGCCAGGGCGTGCAGGAAACGGATGTTGGTTTTCACCCCGGCGATGCGGTAGTGCTCCAGCGCCTGCACCATGCGGTTGATGGCCTGATCGCGGGTTTCGTCCCACACTATGAGTTTGGCGATCATCGGGTCGTAGTGAATGCTGATCTCGTCGCCTTCGGTGACGCCGGTGTCCACTCGCACATGGACGTTTTCATCCGGCGTACTCAGGTAGCGCAGGGTGCCGGTGGCGGGCAGGAAGTCCTGGTCCGGGTCTTCGGCGTAGATGCGCGCTTCGAGGGCATGGCCACGGGTTTTCACTTGGGACTGTTCCAGCGGCAGCGGATCGCCCCAGGCTACTTTCAATTGCCATTCCACCAGATCCTGGCCGGTGACCATTTCGGTGACCGGGTGCTCCACCTGCAGGCGGGTGTTCATTTCCATGAAGAAGAACGAACCGTCCACGTCGTAGAGGAATTCCACGGTGCCGGCGCCCACGTAGTTGATGGCCTGGGCGGCTTTGACCGCGGCTTCGCCCATGGCTTTGCGGGTTTCCTCGCTCAGGCCCGGGGCCGGGGCTTCTTCCAGCACCTTCTGGTGGCGGCGTTGCACGGAACAGTCCCGCTCGGCCAGGTACACGCCGTGGCCGTCCTGATCGCAGAACACCTGGATCTCCACATGGCGCGGCTGGGTCAGGTAGCGTTCAATCAGCATGTCCGGGTTGCCGAAGGCGTTCTTGGATTCCCGTCTGGCGGCGGCGAGGGCGTCGTCGAAGTCTTCCATGCGTTCCACCACCCGCATGCCTTTACCACCACCGCCGGCCACGGCTTTGAGCAGCAGCGGGAAGCCGCACTTCTCGGCTTCTTTGCGCAGGGTATCCGGACTCTGGTCATCGCCATGGTAGCCCGGTACCAGCGGTACACCGGCTTTCTCCATGATCGCCTTGGCGGCGGATTTGGAACCCATGGCCGCAATGGCGGAGGAGGGCGGGCCGATGAACACGATGTTGTTCGCTTCGCAGGCTTCGGCAAACTGGGTGTTCTCCGACAGGAAGCCGTAACCCGGGTGAATGGCCTGGGCACCGCTTTCTTTCGCCACTTCGATGATTCTGTCGGCTTTCAGGTAGCTTTCGGAGCTGGGCGCGGGGCCGATGTGGAAAGCTTCGTCGGCCATGGCCACGTGTCGCGCGTTGGCGTCTGCCTCGGAATAGACCGCCACGCAGCGGATGCCCATGCGGTGGGCGGTCTGGATGATCCGGCAGGCGATTTCGCCACGGTTGGCGATGAGTATCTTACTGAACATTAGTCTTCCTCCGGAACCCAGTTGGCCTTGCGTTTGTTCAGGAACGCGCTGAGCCCTTCCTGACCTTCTTCACCCACCCGGATGTCCGCGATGCGGTGCGCGGTGTCGTCGATGACCTCGCCGCTGATCGGTTTGTGGCTGACGGCGAACACCAGTTTCTTGGCGGCTTGCATGGCCTCGGGACCGTTGAGGGCAAGCTGGAGCAGTAATTCGTCGCAGCGTCGGTTCATGGCCTCCACGTCGGCACAGACTTCGTGCACCAGGCCGAAGTGCTCAGCTTGCCGGGCGGAGAAAATCTCAGCGGTGATGAAGTAGCGACGGGCCTGGCGTTCGCCGATGGCGCGCACCACGTAGGGGCTGATCACCGCCGGTATCAGGCCCAGCTTCACTTCACTGAGGCAGAAGCTGGCTTGTTCGGTGGCCAGCACGATGTCGCAGCAGGCGGCGAGGCCCACCGCGCCACCGTAGGCCGCCCCCTGAACAAGGCCGATTACCGGCTTGGACAGGTGATTCAGCACGTTCATCAGTCGCGCCAGTTCGCGGGAGTCGTCCAGGTTTTCCTGGCGGCTGTTGTCCGCCATGCGGCGCATCCAGCCCAGGTCGGCGCCGGCAGAGAAGTGTTTGCCTTCGGAGCGCAGGATCACCACTTTCGTTTTCTGGTCGTGTTCCACGTCTTCCAGCGCACTGATCAACTGCTGGATGATCACGTCGTCAAAGGCGTTGCGTTTGTCCGGGCGGTTGAGCACCACTTCGGTGACGCCGTCCGGGCGGCGTTGGAGCAGAACCGCGGATTCCTGATCGGTCATGGCGTTCTCCTCGATTACATGCGGAACACGCCGAAGCGTGTCGGCTTGGTCGGGCGGTTCAGGGTGGCGGACAGGCTCAGGGCGACCACTTCCCGGGTCTGGGCCGGGTCGATCACGCCGTCGTCCCATAAGCGGGCGCTGGCGTAGTAAGGGTGGCCCTGGTGCTCGTAGGAGTCGATGATCGGCTGCTTGAAGGCGGCCTCTTCCTCGGTGCTCCAGTCCTGGCCTTTGCGTTCCATACCCTCTCGCTTGACGGTGGCCATAACCCCTGCGGCTTGCTCGCCGCCCATCACTGAGATGCGGGCGTTGGGCCACATCCACAGGAAGTCGGGGCTGTAGGCGCGGCCGCACATGCCGTAGTTGCCGGCGCCGAAGGAGCCGCCGATCAGTACGGTGATCTTGGGCACGTTGGCGCAGGCCACGGCCATGACCATCTTGGCGCCGTGCTTGGCGATGCCTTCGGCTTCGTGCTTCTGGCCGACCATGAAGCCGGTGATGTTCTGCAGGAACAGCAGCGGGATGTTGCGCTGGCAGCACAGTTCGATGAAGTGCGCGCCTTTCTGGGCGGACTCGCTGAACAGGATGCCGTTGTTGGCGATGATGCCCACCGGGTAGCCGTGGATGTGGGCGAAGCCGGTCACCAGGGTCTGGCCGTAGTAGCGTTTGAATTCGTCGAACTCGGAGCCGTCCACGGTGCGGGCGATGACGTCCCGCACGTCGAACTGTTTGCGCAGGTCGGTGCCGACAATGCCGTAGATTTCTTCCGCGTCGTACAGGGGCGCACGGGGTTTCTGGATTTGCACGTCCGCCGGTTTGCGGCGGTTGAGATTGGACACGCAGCGCCGGGCGATATCGAGAGCGTGGGCGTCGTTCTCGGCGTAATGGTCGGCCACGCCGGAGATTTTGCAGTGTACGTCGGCGCCGCCCAGGTCTTCGGCGCTGACCACTTCGCCGGTGGCGGCTTTCACCAGTGGCGGGCCAGCGAGGAAGATGGTGCCCTGCTCTTTCACGATGATGGATTCGTCGGCCATGGCCGGTACGTAGGCGCCACCGGCGGTGCACAGGCCCATGACGACGGCGATCTGGGGGATGTCGTCGGCAGACATGCGGGCCTGGTTGTAGAAGATGCGGCCGAAGTGGTCGCGGTCGGGGAAGACGTCGTCCTGCCGTGGCAGGTTGGCGCCGCCGGAGTCCACCAGGTAGATGCAGGGCAGGCGGTTCTGCAGGGCGATTTCCTGGGCGCGCAGGTGTTTTTTCACGGTCAGCGGGTAGTAGCTGCCGCCTTTTACCGTGGCGTCGTTGGCGATGATCATGCATTCGGTGCCGGAGACGCGGCCTACGCCGGCGATGACGCCCGCCGCGGGGACTTCTTCGTCATAGACGTTGTAGGCGGCTAACTGGCCGATTTCGAGGAAGGGGGAGCCTTCATCGAGGAGGCGGTTGATGCGCTCGCGGGGCAGCAGTTTGCCGCGGGCCAGGTGGCGTTCCTGGTAGGTGGGGCCGCCGCCTTGTTGGATGGTGGCGACTTTGTCCCGCAGGTCGGCCACGGCTTTGGCCATGGAGTTCTGGTTGGCCTGGAACTCTTCGGACCTCGGGTTGATTTTGCTCTGGAGTATGGTCATAGGGCTTCTCGTCCATGCATCGGGGCCGCACATCTTGGATCGGTGCATCTGGGTTCGGTGCGTCGGGCCTGGGGGCAGAGCGATTCGGGAACCGCTACGAGCACATCCATGTGCGCTTCTCTCCGGCCATCCATGGCCTCCGAAATTCCCGAATCGCTCTGCCCGCAGGCCCTCGTCGTGCTTTAGGCGCTGGCTTCCGCGCGGTTATGGGGCGCTTATCGCCTACTTGTTCAGGAACAGTTCCCGGCCGATCAGCATTCTGCGAATTTCAGACGTGCCGGCACCAATCTCATACAGCTTCGCGTCGCGCAGCAGGCGGCCGGTCGGGTATTCGTTGATGTAGCCGTTGCCGCCCAGCAGCTGAATGGAGTCCAGGGCAAGTTTGGTGGCCATTTCGGCGGAGTAGAGGATGGCGCCGGCGGCGTCTTTGCGGGTGGTCTCGCCGCGGTCGGCGGACATGGCCACCATGTAGACGTAGGATTTGGCGGTGTTCATCCACGTATACATGTCCGCCACTTTGCCCTGGACCAGTTCGAACTCGCCGATGGCCTGGCCGAACTGTTTGCGTTCGCGGATGTAGGGAACCACCACGTCCATGGCCGCCTGCATGATGCCCAGCGGGCCGCCGGCGAGCACCAGGCGTTCGTAGTCGAGGCCGCTCATCAGGACTTTGGCGCCGTTGCCTTCGCCGCCGAGGATGTTTTCGCGGGGCACTTTGCAGTCCTGGAACACCAGTTCGCAGGTGTTGGAGCCGCGCATGCCGAGTTTGTCGAGTTTCTGGTGGCGGCTGAAGCCGGGGGCGTCGCGTTCTACGATGAAGGCGGTGACGCCGCGGGAGCCGGCCTGGGTGTCGGTTTTGGCGTAGATGACGTAGGTGTGTGCGTCCGGGCCGTTGGTGATCCACATTTTGTTGCCGTTGAGTACGAAGTGGTCGCCTTCGTCGCGGGCCGACAGTTTCATGGAGATGACGTCGGAGCCGGCGTTGGGCTCGGACATGGCCAGCGCGCCGATGTGTTCGCCGCTGATCAGTTTGGGCAGGTATTTCTGCTTCTGATCTTCGGTGCCGTTGCGGTGAATCTGGTTTACGCACAGGTTGGAGTGGGCGCCGTAGGACAGGCCGACGGAGGCAGAGGCGCGGCTGATTTCTTCCATGGCGATGACGTGCGCCAGGTAGCCCATGTCGGAGCCGCCGTACTCTTCACTGACGGTAATACCCAGCAGGCCCATGTCGCCCATTTTCCGCCACAGGTCCATGGGGAATTCGTTGTTGCGGTCGATGTCTTCCGCCCGCGGGGCGATTTCCGCGGCGGCGAAGCCGTTGATCTGTTCACGCAGCATGTCGAGGGTTTCGCCGAGGCCGAAATTGAGCTCTGAGTATTGTGATTGCATGGTTGGCTACCTTGGTATTCCGAATTGATTGACGCGGGGGATCAGGCCCCCGCTTTTTCTGATGATGGCTGTTTAGTCTGTGACTCTTTACGTTTCTGAAGTTCCGCCAGGGCTTCGCGACAACGGGTTTCTGCGGTTTCCATTTCCATTTCCGCCTGGGCGATGTCGTTTTTCTGCTGTTCCAGCTGGGCGCGCTTGTTGTCCAGAATGGCCAGCATCTTCAGTAACTGTTTTTCGTTGCCCGTGAGGGTTTCGTCCCACAGGTCGAACAGTTCCTTGGTTTCGGCCAGCGAAAAGCCCATTCGCTTGCCCCGCAGGATCAGCTTCAGCCGAACCCGGTCCTTGGAACTGAAAATTCGTGTCTGCCCTCTGCGGGCGGGCTTCAGCAGGCCCTGATCCTCATAGAACCGGACGCTCCGTGTGGTAACGTCAAACTCCTTGGCGAGCTCACTGATGCTGTATGTGGTTTTTTCTGCCATGGCGATTTCCTTTTTAGAGTAAGGTTAGATAAAGTTTACGTAAACGTAAAGTAAATTCTGGGTGTCAAAACCCGTTTTTCGAGTTGAATGATCTGACACAGTTTTCGAGGAGCAGACGATGGAATTTCAGAATGTACCGGCCATTGTAACCGGTGGCGCTTCCGGTTTGGGCGAGGGCGCGGCCCGTGCGCTGGCGGCCGCTGGCTGTAAGGTGGCGATTCTCGACCTGCAGAAAGAGCAGGGTGAGGCGGTGGCCCGGGATATCGGCGGGCTGTTTGTGCACTGTGATGTCAGCTCCCCGGAGAGTGCAGAGGCGGCGCTCGCTGCCGCACGTGAGGCTCACGGCCCCTGCGGCATTGCGGTGAACTGTGCCGGGATCGCACCGGCGGCAAAGATTCTGGGTCGCGAAGGGGTGATGCCGCTGGAGAACTTCAGCAAGGTGATCCAGGTCAACCTGATTGGCACCTTCAACATTCTGCGTCTGGCCGCCGCCGAGATGGCCCAGCGAGACGCCAACGGCGATGGCGAGCGGGGCGTGATCATCAACACGGCCTCGGTGGCCGCCTACGAAGGCCAGATCGGCCAGGCCGCTTACAGTGCGTCCAAAGGCGGAGTAGTGGCGCTGACGCTGCAGTCGGCGCGGGAGCTGGCCCGTGAGGGTATCCGGGTGAACACCATTGCGCCGGGGCTGTTCATGACGCCGATGATGGCGGGCATGCCCCAGGAGGTGCAGGACAGCCTGGCCGCGACGCTGCCGTTCCCGAAGCGCCTGGGCAAGCCGGAGGAGTTCGGCATGATGGTGGACCAGATGGTGCGCAACCCGATTCTGAACGGCGAAGTGATTCGTCTGGATTGCGCCCTGCGCATGGCGCCCAAGTGATCGCATTCAATTGCAGGAGACATTCATGACCATGCCTGTTGATAAAGAAGAACTGGCGATGTTCCGCGAGTCGGTGATCAAGGCTCTGGAAGCCGAGGTGCGGCCTCATTACGAAGCCTGGGAGAAATCCGGCATCGTGCCGCGGGCGCTTTGGAACACCCTCGGCAACGCCGGCATGCTGTGTGTCGATGTGCCGGAAGAGTGGGGCGGTATCGGGGCCCCCTTCCAGTTTTCCGTGGTGGTGGGCGAGGAACTCGCTCGTATGGGGTTCGGCGCTCTGTCCACCAACGTGATGGTGCATTCGGACATCGTAGCCCCGTACCTCAGCCATATGGGAAATGAGCAGCAACGCCAGCAGTGGCTGCCCAGGCTGGTGTCCGGCGAGGCGGTCGGCGCCATCGCCATGACCGAGCCGGGGGCCGGCAGTGACCTGCAGGCGATCCGCACCCATGCGGTGAAGGATGGCGATGGCTACATCCTCAACGGTTCCAAGACCTTTATTACCAACGGCCAGCACGCGGACATGGTGATCGTGGCCGCCAAGACCGACCCGAAAGCCGGTGCCCGTGGCATCAGCCTGTTCCTGGTCGACACCTCGCTGCCGGGTTACAGCAAGGGCCGCAACCTGGACAAAATCGGCCAGCACTCGGGCGACACCTCCGAGATGTTCTTCTCCGATATGCGGGTTCCGGCCTCGGCGCTTCTGGGTGAGGAAGGCCAGGGCTTCATGTACCTGATGCGGGAACTGCCCCGCGAGCGGCTGGTGATTGGCGCCCTCGGTGTGGCGGCGGCTCGCGGCTCCCTCGACCTGACCATTGCCTATGCCCAGGAGCGGGAGCTGTTCGGCCAGAAACTGGCGCAACTGCAGAACACCCGCTTTGAAATCGCCCGTATGGAAACCGATTACCGGGTGAACAAGGCGTTCGTGGACCAGTGCATCGATCAGTACGACCGCGGCGAACTGGATGCCCCAACGGCTTCCATGGCCAAGTACAGCGCCACAGAGATGCAGTGCCGGGTGGCGGACGGCTGCCTGCAGCTGTTTGGTGGCTACGGTTATACCACCGAGTACCCGATTTCCCGGAACTTTATCGATGCCCGGGTGCAGCGGATTTACGGCGGCACCTCGGAAGTGATGAAAGAGATCATTGCCCGTTCGGTACTGGGCAAAGCCTGATTGAGTGAGGAACCATTATGAGTGACAACAGCGTTGTGATTGCAGGCTCCGCCCGCACCCCCATGGGCGGCATGATGGGCTCCCTGAGCACGGTGCGTTCGCCGCAGCTGGGGGCGGTCTCCATCAAGGCGGCCATTGAACGCTCCGGCCTGCAGCCGGCGGATATCCAGGAAGTGATCATGGGCTGCGTGTTGCCCGCCGGTCTGGGCCAGGCTCCGGCGCGCCAAGCCTCCCGTGCCTCCGGCATACCGGACAGCTCCGGCTGTACCACCATCAACAAGATGTGTGGCTCCGGCATGCAGGCGGTGATCATGGCCCACGACCAGATTAAGGCGGGCACCAACAACATCATGATCGCCGGTGGCATGGAAAACATGAGCCAGGCCCCGTACCTGCTGCCGAAAGCCCGTGGCGGTATGCGCATGGGCCACGGCCAGGTGATGGACAGCATGTTCCTCGACGGCCTGGAAGACGCTTACGAAGGTGGCCTGATGGGCGTCTTCGCCCAGCGCACTGCCGACAAGTACGACATTACCCGCCAGGCGATGGATGAGTTTGCCATCGGCTCCCTGCAGAAATCCCTGGCGGCCATCGAAAACGGCTGGTTCCGCGACGAGATCGTCCCGGTCACCGTCTCCGGCCGTGGTGGCGACACTGAGGTGGACGTGGACGAGCAGCCGGGCAATGCTAAACCAGAGAAAATCCCGCACTTGAAGCCCGCGTTCGCCAAAGACGGTTCGGTTACCGCCGCCAACTCCAGCTCCATCAGCGACGGCGCCTCCGCCCTGGTTCTGGCCTCAGCCGCCGAAGCCGACGCCCGCGGCCTGACTCCCCAGGCTCGCATCGTGGCCCACGCCACCCACGCCCGTTTGCCCGCCGAGTTCACCCTGGCCCCCATCGGTGCCATCGAGAAGGTCCTGAACAAAGCCGGCTGGTCCGTCGACGACGTGGACCTGTTCGAAATCAACGAAGCCTTCGCGGTGGTCACCCTGGCCGCCATCAACGAGCTCAAGCTTCCGGCGGAAAAGGTCAACGTTCACGGCGGCGCCTGCGCGCTGGGCCATCCGATCGGTTCCTCCGGTTCTCGGATCATCATTACCCTGATGAATGCGTTGCGTCAGCGTGGCCTCAAGCGTGGGGTTGCATCGCTGTGTATTGGTGGTGGCGAGGGGACTGCTGTTGCTATTGAGTTGATTTGATCTGGGAGGTCGCGGTCCTTTGTAACCTGCCGGTTGAGGGGCGGGCTTGCGGGGTGGCAGGTGGAGTTTTTTCTTGGAAAAAGAACTCGCTTCGCTCAGACACCTTTTTCCGGCGAAAAAATCCACCTACCACCCCGCGCCGAGAGACCTACGAACTCCCTCTGTTTTTACATCTTTCGTCTTTTACATCGCATCCCTGTACTGCCCGTCGGTAGGGGGGGTGAGGATGCTTTTTTCTGGCGGGAAAAAGATGTCTGAGCGAAGCGAGTTATTTTTCCCATAAGAAAAAACATCCTTACCCCGCGTACCCGCCCGCCAACCAGAAGGCTAGAAAAAGGAATCTGCCCCCCAGTTGGAGTACCCGAACCCGAGCGAGTTTGACCCTGATCATGCGCCAAAACAGCTGATTTGCTAGGCTCCAATGCAGGGAACACACCGCAGACGGAGAACGGAGCACCGTGCCAAAACGCCACGAGTTTATTGAAGAGTCCCGCAAACAATGGAGCTCGGAGCCCGCTTTTGTGGCCTCCATGGCCGCTGCGGCGGTCGGCCTCGGGAACCTTTGGCGGTTTCCCTACATGGTGGGGGAGAACGGCGGCGGCGCGTTTGTGGTGGCTTACCTGCTGGCGCTGATCGTGGTGGTGCTGCCCATCATGATTCTGGAGGTGTCCGCCGGCCGGCTCTCCAAGGGCAGCACGGTGCAGACTTATCGGCAGGTCAACCGCTTTGGCGTGGTGTACGGCTGGTTTGTCGTGCTGATTACCATGGCCATTACCAGCTACTACCTGGTGATCACCGGTTGGACGCTGGGCTATGCCGTGGACGCGGCCACCGACGACCTGCGGGTGTTTGGCGAATTCAGCGCCGGCTATAACTCGCTCTGGTATTTCATGGCCGTCACTCTGCTCGGTGCCATCATCCTGGCCCGGGATGTGAAAGCCATTGAGCAGATGTCCAAGATCCTCATGCCGGTGTTGCTGGTGGTGATGATCGGGCTGGTGATCTTTGCCAGCCGCACGCCGGGCTGGGAGCAGACCAAGGATTTCTTCTTTCAGGTGGACTGGAGCCGGCTGGCCAGTGGCAAGCTGTGGGCGTTTGCGTTCGGCCAGGCGTTCTACACGCTGGCCATCGGGCAGGGTTATCTGGTGACCTACGGCAGCTTTATCCCCCGCCAGACCCACGTACCCCGGGCCTGTCTGGTGGTGGCCGGCACGGAAACCAGTGTCGCGTTGCTGGCCGGCTGGATGATCTTTCCGTTTGTGTTCAGTTTCGGCATGGAGCCGGCGGAGGGCAGTCAGCTGGCGTTTGTCACCATGCCCCGTGTGTTTGCAGATATGGCGGGCGGCTATTGGGTCGGTGTTCTGTTTTTCGGGTTGTTCTTTTTGGCGGCGTTCAGCTCCAGCCTTGCCGGGTTGAAGGTGATGATCGCGGCGGTGGCGGAGGAGTTCCGGTTAAGCAACACCACGGCGGTGGCCATTGTTACCGTGGTGATGCTGGTGCTGGGCACCGCTTCGGCCCTGAGTTTCACGCCACTGGAGTGGACCATTGCCGGTGAGCCGGTGCTGGATGTGATTGACCGGGTGGCCGGCGGCAATGTGATCATCTTCTCCGGTGTGCTGGGTGCTGCGCTGTTCTGCTGGTTTATCCCGCCGTCGAAAATCCGCACGGTGCTGGGCACCGAGAGCCGCTGGTGGGAATGGCGCATCTACCTCGTCGGGCGTTATCTGCCGCTGGTGATGGTGCTCTGGATCGTGATTACATACGCCCTGAATCAGGTCGGTGTCACGCCGACCTGACCTGGAACTGCCGCGGCTCAATTTTCAGTTTTTTCAGCCGAGAGGTCAGGGTGGTGGGCTTTACCCCCAGCAGCGCCGCGGCTCCGTCGTCGCCGAACACCCGCCCTGCGCTCATCGTCAGGGCGCGGGTCAGATTCTGTTTTTCCAGTTCCCTCAGTTCCTGTTCGGTCATCAGGTCGCCCTGGTAGTGGCGGGCCGGGGGCGTTTGCGCGGTCACCGGTCGGGCACTGGAATCGGAGCCGGCCAGGTCGAGATCGAGGCGGCCGTCGGCGGTGATCACCTGGCGCTCGATTACGTTCTCCAGTTCCCTGACGTTACCCGGCCAATGGTAGGCCTTCAGGGTTTCCACATCGCGTTCCTTCAGTGCCAGAGCCGGGCGATTGAATTTCTGGCAGGCGCGGTTGAGGAATTCCTGGGTGAGGATGGGGATGTCTTCCTGGCGCCGCCGCAGGGGCACGGATTCGATGGGAAACACGTTGAGGCGGAAGTAGAGGTCTTCACGAAACGTTTTGGCCTGTACTTCGGCCTTCAGGTCCCGGTTGGTGGCGGCGATGACCCGCACATCCACCGCGCGGGTGTGGTTTTCGCCCACCCGCTCGAACTGCTGGTCCTGCAATACTCTCAGCAGTTTGCCCTGCAGTTCCAGGGGGATTTCGCCCACTTCGTCCAGAAACAGGGTGCCGCCGTCCGCCAGTTCGAACCGGCCCACCCGGTCACTGACTGCGCCGGTGAAGGCGCCGCGGATGTGGCCGAAGAACTCGCTCTCGAACAGGTCTTTCGGAATGGCGGCGCAGTTGACCCGTATCAGCGGCCGGTCACGGCGGGTGCTGGACTGATGAATGGCGCGGGCAATCAGCTCCTTGCCGGTGCCGGATTCGCCGGTGACCAGAACGTTGGCGTCGGTGGGGGCAACCATGCCGATGCGGCGCACGATGGCTTTGATGGCGTCGCTCTGGCCGAAGATCTCGTGAAAGTGGTATTCCGCACTGAGCTCTTCCTGCAGGTAGGCGTTTTCCATTTCCAGCCGGTGCTTGAGGCTCTCCACTTCTTCCAGGGCTTTCTGCAGCTCCTTCTGGGCCTGCAGGCGCGGGGAGATATCCCGGAATACCACCACCGCGCCCACCGGGTGGCCATTGTCCAGAATGGGGGTGCTGGTGTATTCCACCGGGAAACCGGTGCCGTCCTTGCGCCAGAACCAGTCCTCGCCCACCCGTTTGATGCTGGCGTCACGGAAGGCAGCGTAAATGGGGCACTCTTTCAGCGGGTAGAGGCTGCCGTCTTCGTGGGAATGATGCACCACCCGGTGAATGACCCGCCCCATAAGCTCATCAATGCGCCAGCCCAGCATGCGTTCCGCCGCCGGGTTGGCAAAGGTGGTGCGGCCTTCGGCGTCGACGCCGTAAATGCCTTCCCCGACGGCATGGAGAATCAGCTGGTTTTCCCGCTCCATGTCCTTGAACAGCTCCTCCACCCGCCGCCATTCCAGCAGCCCGCCCCGGTGGTAATGGTTGGCGTCGTGGCGCTCCCGCAGCGTTCGTAGCTGGCGACGGTCCCGCAGCAACAGCAGCAGATCCTGGGATTCTGCTTCACCGACCCGTGAGGCGGAAATCTCCAGCTCCACCGTGTGGCCATCCCGGTGTTTGACCATGAAATCCCGGCTCCAGCCGTGGCTGCGAAACAGGGTTTCCTCGGTGAAGGCAATCAACTGGGGCCGCTGGTCGGCGAACAAGCGGGTGCAGGGGGTGCTTTTCAGGGATTGCCGGTCGGTGCCCATCAGCCGGCCCATGGCACTGTTGGCCGCAACGATCAGATCCCGGGCGGCGTCCACCAGCAATGCGGCCTCTGGCAGGTGGTCGATCCAGGCATGGGTGTTGGCGGTGTGTTCCGGGTGCATGGGGCTGTCCTCACTGATCATGAAAACAACAGAACAAACCCCGTGCCAACTATGAAAAATCGTAGCTGAACCTACGAAATCTCGTGAATTACGAGAATTCGTAGTGACTCCGGTCAGATCGGATAAATAAAAGGTTCGTTAAAACATAGGGTTAAAAAAATAACAGCAGTTGGCACAAACCCTGCGATAGCTCTCCCAGAACGCGCAACCGCCCCGGCCTGATTGGGCCGCGGGTCAGAGTCGCCAATTTGCTGCACCGCAAGAGTGCACAACATCATCCGAGAGTAGGGAGAGTGCCCCATGACCACGAAAAGCCTTGGCAATCCGTTTGACGGCGATCAGTCGCTGATTCACGCAAAAACCTGCGGCTGCCCGGAATGCAAAACCGGGCAGGACGCCCCATCGGTGTCGTTGAACCTTCAGCCGGCCGCCCGCCAGGACGCCACCGAGGGCGCCATGGACTCCGAGGCGATGCTGGACCGGGCGATCGAGAGCGCGGTGGTGCGGTCGGTCTTCGGCCACAACGACCACAGCCGCCGCAGCTTCATGAAAATGATGGGTGCCGGTACAGCGGCTGCGCTGGTCTCCAGCGTGTTCCCCCTCGACAAAGCCAAGGCGGCGGTGAAGGAATCCCTGGGCAAACTCGAGAAGACCAAACTGAACGTCGGGTTTGTGCCCATCACCTGTGCCACGCCGATCATCATGGCGCATCCCATGGGCTTTTATGAGCGCTATGGCCTTGACGTGACCGTGACAAAAACCGCTGGCTGGGCCGTAGCCCGGGATAAATCTCTGGCGGGCGAATACGACGCCTCCCACATGCTTACTCCGATGCCCCTGGCCATGAGCATGGGTGCAGGGTCGACCCCGGAGCCATTCATCATGCCTGCGGTGGAGAATATTAACGGTCAGGCCATCGTTCTGCATGTGGATCACAAAGACAAGCGCGATCCCAGGCAGTGGAAAGGCTTCAAGTTCGGAGTGCCGTTCGAGTACTCCATGCACAATTTCCTGCTCCGCTACTATCTGGCTGAGAACGGTATCGACCCGGATAAAGATGTGCAGATCCGTGTAGTACCGCCACCCGAGATGGTTGCCAACCTGCGGGCCGGCAACCTCGACGGTTATCTGTCGCCAGATCCGTTCAACCAGCGCGCCGTTTGGGAGAAAGTAGGCTTCATCCACATGCTGACCAAGGATATCTGGGAAGGTCATCCCTGCTGTGCCTTTGCCTGCAGCCAGAAGTTCGCCACTGAAAATCCAAACACTTATGGTGCGCTGCTGCGGGCAATCATCGACGCCACCCAGTACTCCAATATCCCCGAAAACCGTAAGGAAATTTCCGAGGCCATTGCGCCCAAAAACTACCTGAACCAGCCGGTGCCGGTCATCCAGCAGGTACTGACCGGCCGTTACGCCGACGGCCTGGGCGAGGTGAAAAACGTGCCAGACCGCATCGACTTCGACCCGTTCCCGTGGCACTCCATGGGCGTGTGGATCCTGACCCAGATGAAGCGTTGGGGCTATATCGAGGGCGAAGTGGACTACAAGGGCATAGCCGAACAGGTCTATCTCGCCGGCGAGACCGGAAAGATCATGGAGGAGCTCGGTTACAGAGCACCGAGCGAGACCTACAAGACCCACACCATCATGGGCAAAACGTTTGATCCTGACAGTGCCGAAGAATACACCCGCAGCTTCGCCATCGGGAGGGTGTGACTATGGCTTCCATGAACGTGCGGGCAGCGCTGTTGTCGGTGTCGTTTCTCATTCTGTTTCTGGGGTGCTGGGAGATGGCCACCCAGCCCCCGGCAGCTCAGACCGGAATGACCGAATACGAACTGTTGATGGGTGGGGCGGATCAGGAATCCCGGGTGCCCCCGCCCTCAGCCGTGATCAAGCTGGCGTGGGCAGAGCTATCCGACCCGTTCTATGACGCTGGTGCCAACGACAAAGGCATTGGTATCCAGTTGGGCTACTCGGTGTACCGGGTTCTGACGGGGTTCCTCGCGGCCATGGCGGTCGCTTTGCCGGTCGGCTTTCTGATCGGCATGTCGCCACTGATGTACAAGGCACTGAACCCTTACATTCAGGTGTTGAGGCCCATATCGCCCCTGGCCTGGATGCCACTGGCCCTGTTCATCATTCAGGACTCGGACGCCTCTGCGATCTTCGTGATTTTCATCTGCTCAATCTGGCCAATGCTGCTGAACACCGCTTTTGGCGTGGCTAACGTGCGTCAGGACTGGGTAAACGTTGCGCGAACTCACGAACTCGGTCCACTGCGCACGGCTGTCACGGTGATCATGCCCGCGGCTGCCCCCACCATACTGACCGGCATGCGGATTTCCATCGGGATCGCCTGGCTGGTGATCGTTGCGGCGGAAATGCTCGTTGGCGGTACCGGCATCGGTTACTACGTGTGGAATGAGTGGAACAACCTGGATCTGGCCAGTGTGATCTTTTCCATTCTTATGATCGGGGTGGTGGGGATGCTGCTGGACGTGGCGCTGGGCAAGGCCCAGAAGCTGGTGGAATACAAAGAATGAGTGGTCCGGCACCGGGCAGCCGGTGCCGGCCTCAATCCTCCGAACGGAGCGCTGTTATGAACAAGTCATTTTTGGAAGTTGATGGTCTGTCGAAGGTATATCCGGACGGCCAGGGCGGTGATCTGACCGTCTTTGAGGATATCCGCTTTGCCCTGGAGAAAGGTGAGTTTGTTTGCATCATCGGCCACTCCGGTTGCGGTAAGTCCACCATCCTGAACGTGTTGGCGGGTCTGGACGAAGCCAGTTCCGGCAATGTGGTGATGAACGGCAAGGAGGTGAAAGGCCCTGGGCTGGAGCGTGGCGTGGTATTCCAGAACTACAGCCTGCTGCCCTGGAAAACCACCTTGAACAATATTGTGTTCGCTGTTCGTGCCCGCTGGCCCAAGTGGTCCAAGGAACAGGTCAGGGAGCACAGCGAGCGATATCTCAAAATGGTAGGCCTGGATCATGCGCTCAACCGCAAGCCGTCTCAGCTCTCCGGCGGCATGCGCCAGCGGGTGAGTATTGCCCGCGCCTTCGCGACCCAGCCGGAACTGCTGTTGCTGGACGAGCCGTTCGGTGCACTGGATGCGCTGACCCGTGGGGTGATTCAGGACGAACTGGTCAAGATCTGGGAGGAAACCCGCCAGACCGTGTTCATGATCACCCACGACGTCGACGAGGCCATTTTGCTCTCGGATCGCATCTTCCTGATGTCCAACGGCCCCAACGCCCGCATCGCCGAAAGCGTGAAAGTGGATATTCCGCACCCCAGGGCGCGCGCCACCATTTTTCAGAACCCGGCCTACCACAAAACCCGGGATTACCTGGTGGACTTTCTGGTCAACCGCAGCGGCTCGGCCTTGCCGGAGAAAGACGGCAGCCCGAAGTTCGTCGAGCCCGCCAGCGGTGATGTTCCTGCTGCGTCCTCAGCCACCGAATCCAAAGCCGAATCTGCCGCCCGTGCGGTAAACGCCTGACGTTAATTGCCAAGAGAGGAAATGACCATGATGAACAAAGAACTGATGACCGCAAAGATCCTGGAAGCCAAGGTCGCCAAGGGCGTCTCCTGGGAAGCTCTGGCCGAGGCCATTGGCATGTCGCCGGTGTTCACCACCTCGGCCTGCCTGGGTATGAACAGCATGACGGAGGACAAGGCGTTCGCCGTGTGCGAGACCCTGGGGCTGGAGAAGTCGATTGCCGAAGCCCTGCAGGTCTGCCCGAAGAAAGCCTGGGACAGCGCCGTGCCTCAGGACCCGCTGATTTACCGCCTGTACGAGATCGTGGGGGTGTATGGCGACACTATGAAGGAGCTGATCCATGAGAAGTTCGGTGACGGCATCATGAGTGCCATCGATTTCACCATGGATATTGAGAAGGAGGAGAACCCCAAGGGGGATCGCGTGGTTGTTACTTTGAATGGGAAGTTTTTGCCCTACAAGGCCTGGTGATTGCCTCTGGCTTTGGAATGGCCTGCCTTTTGTAGCCTGTTGGTCTAGGGGCGGGCCTGCGGGGTGGCAGGTGGAGTTTTTTCTTGGAAAAAGAACTCGCTTCGCTCAGACACCTTTTTCCGGCGATAAAATCCACCTACCACCCCGCGCCGAGAGACCAACGAACTAATCCGACTTACTAATAAAAAAACACCTCCTGCTTTTCATTTCTTGTCTTTTACTTCGCATCCCTGTGCTGCCCGTCGGTAGGGGGGTGAAGATGCTTTTTTCTGGCGGGAAAAAGATGTCTGAGCGAAGCGAGTTATTTTTCCCATAAGAAAAAACATCCTTACCCCGCGTACCCGCCCCTCAACCCACAGGCTACCGAACCGAAGCCAACTCCCAAGTCACGCCGACCGAGACCGGGCAACAGCACCCTGGCCAAGGGCGACGTCCACCACCGTATGCAGCTTCTCCAGCTGTGACTGCAGCATGGCAATCGGCCGGGTGCCCTCCAGAGTCAGGGCGATGTCGAGATGTTCCCCGGCGGATTCTACCGCCATTCGGGCGATGCGGAACCCGCGGATGCGGACCACCTGGCACAGGCGCTCCAGGGCGGCAGTTTCCTGGGCCATGCGGCAGTTGAGGGTGTAACTCGGTATCGAGGTATCCGTTTGCGGGGTCATGCTACGTGCTCCTTGTTTGCAGTGCTGGGGCGTCGGGTTTCGTCGATCATCTCGCGGTTGCTGGCGCCGGGTTTGACGATGGGCCATACGTTGTCTTCGCGGCTGATGACCACGTGCAGCAGCATCGGGCCGTCGTAGGCGAGGATGGTTTCGATGCCGCGGCGGATCTGGTCGGTGCGTTCGATGTGCAACGCCGGGATGTCGAAGGCGCGAGCCATGGCAACGAAATCCGGGTTGTCGTCCAGGTTGATCTGGCTTTCGCGGTTGCCGTAGAACAGCTCCTGCTGCTGGCGCACCATGCCCAGACACTGGTTGTCCATCACGATGAGTTTCACCGGCAGGTTGTAACGACGAATGGTGGCCAGTTCCTGGGCGTTCATCATGAACGAGCCGTCACCGGTGACGTTAATGACCGTGCTTTTCCGGTCGGCAAATTGTGCGCCGATGGCGGCCGGCAACCCGAACCCCATGGTGCCCAGGCCGCCACTGGTGAGGTGGTGGCGGGGGTGGTCGAATTCGTAGTGCTGGGCTACCCACATCTGGTGCTGGCCCACGTCGCAGGCCACGATGGTGTCGTCCGGAGCGATGCGGGAAAGCTGGCGGATGAACGCCGGGCCGGTGATTGGGGCCAGGGGTTCTTCGTTGTCGGCGGCGCTAAAGCCGCCGGTGGTGTGCCAGGTGCGGCATTGCTTCTGCCAGTCTGGAATGGCCAGCGGCTTGCGCTCAAGAGCGCCGGTCAGATGCTCCAGAATGACGTTGAGCTCGCCCCGTATGGCCAGATCCGCCGGGCGCAGTTTGTTGATCTCGGCGGCGTCGGCGTCGATGTGGATCATCTTTGCGTTGGGCGCAAAACCGTCCAGTTTTCCGGTGGCGCGGTCGTCCAGGCGGGCGCCGATGACCAGCAACAGGTCACACTCGTCTACCGCCTTGTTGGCGGCGCGGGAGCCGTGCATGCCGAGCATGCCCAGATTATAGGGGTTGTGTTTGCCCGGGTTGCCGATGCCTTTCAGGGTGACCACCGCCGGCAGGGCGGATGACTCGGCAAACGTGCGGAAGCTGTCCTCGGCATGGGCCAGGCTGATGCCGCCGCCACTGTAGAGCAAGGGCTTGCGGGCGGTGTGGAGCATGGCCAGAGCGTCCGTGAGGTCGGGGCAGCCGGAACCGGCTTGCTGTGGCTCGCTGGTGGGGAACGGCGCAGCGGCCACCTCGGTCAACAACACGTCCTTGGGTATATCAATCCACACCGGCCCGGGCCGACCGCTTTGGGCCAGTGCCATGGCTTCTTCCATGACGGCGGGCAGCGTGTCGGCGTCGTCGATCAGGTAGCTGTGTTTGACGATGCCCAGGGTCATGCCCAGCACGTCGGTTTCCTGGAAGGCGTCGGTGCCGATCAGCCCGGAAGGCACCTGGCCGGTGATCACCAGCATGGGGATGGAGTCCCGGTGAGCGTTGGCCACGCCGGTGATCAGGTTGGTGGCGCCGGGGCCGGAGGTGGCAATGCACACGCCCAATTTGCCGCTGGCGCGGGCGTAGCCGTCGGCGGCCAGGGCGCAGGCCTGTTCGTGGCGGCACAGCACGTGCTCCACGCCCACATCGTCCACCAGTGCATCGTAGAGCGGCATGATGCAGCCGCCCGGATAGCCGAAAACTCTGCTGATATGGTGGCGGTGGAACGCGTCAAGAATGTGCTGTGCGCCGTTCATGGTCGTTTTTCCCTTTTTTCTTGCTGCAAAAAAAAGCCCCCGGGACCTTTCGGTGCCGGGGGCTTTTGGTGTCTTGTCAGGTTTGTCGCTATCTCACCCGCTTGTCCACGCAAAAGCCCCCGGACGGTACGATGACCACCAGGACAAGCTTCACAAGGACGATGACAGCGTTAAGATTCATGAGATTCGTGCGTCTGTTCAAACTCTGTTAAGGATGGTAAAAAGTTAACCCGAGCCCTGTCACCGGCGCAACCCCTAATGTCACTTTTTTGTGATACCGTTTGTCTCCTTTCAAATACAACGCATGCGCAATAAACGAGAAGAACATGAGCAAGAGCAGGTGGGGCTCCCTTGGGTTGGCATTGCTGATCGTGATCGGCTTGGTGCTCTGGATGGCCAGTGGCGAGGTCAAAGTGGCGCAGCAGGACGCGCCGGAAATGAAGGAGCCGCCGGCTCCGGAGCGCACCCGGGTTGAGGTGGAAACCCTTGCGGCTCGCCTGTACGAGCCGGGGCTGATGCTGCAGGGGCAGCTGGAACCCTGGCGGACGGTCGCCATCAGTGCCGGTGTCAGTGGCACAGTTGAAGAGCTTATGGTGCGTCAGGGCGAGCGAGTGGCGCAGGGCCAGACGCTGTTGCGACTGTCCGATGATGGTCGCCAGGCAGGTGTTGAACGCTGGCAATCGCAGATCCGCAAACTGGAGGCCGATCTTGCCGCTGCCCAACGCCTGGGGGCGAGCAATCTGGCGAGCCAGTCGGACATTCTCGGGTTACAAAGTGAACTGGCCGGTGCCCGCGCGGAGCTGGCAACCGTGCGCAAGGCGACCAGAGATCTGACGCCCACAGCGCCGTTTGATGCCGTGGTAAACCGCCGCCATGTGGATCTTGGCAATCTCGTCCAGCAGGGCACCGCGCTGCTGGACCTGGTGCAGGTGGATCGTCTCAAAGCTACCGGACAAGTCCCGCAGCAGTCGGTAAGCCAGGTCGAGGAGGGACAGAAGGTTAACGTCCGGCTGCTGGATGGCGGTTCGCTGGAGGGCGAGGTGACCTTCGTGGCCAGCGCCGCCGACCCTGACACCCGCAGTTTTGCCGTGGAAGTGACGGTGGAAAACCCCGAGCTCAAACGCGTTGCCGGTGGCAGCGCCACGCTGCGTATTGCTCTGCCGGAAACCCGCGCGACGTTTATTTCCCCGGCCTACCTGTCGCTCGGTGATGACGGCCGCCCCGGTGTGCGTTATGTGAATGATCGCGACGAGGTGGTGTTCCGCACGGTGAGGTTGCTGAACGTGACCACCGATGGCGCCTGGGTCAGCGGGCTGCCGGACGAGATCCGGCTGATCACCCGCGGCGGCGGCTTTGTCGCAATCGGCCAGGAAGTTGAGCCGGTTGACCGTGACAGTAACCGGGGCTGATCCGTATGCGCGCACTGATTCACGCGGCGCTTGACCGCAGCCGCACCACACTGCTGACACTGATCTTTCTGCTGCTGGGCGGCGTGGCTGCTTTTTATAGCATTCCCAAGGAAGCCAACCCCGACGTCACCATTCCGATGATTTACGTGTCCATGACCCTGGAGGGCATCAGTCCGGAGGACGGTGAGCGTTTGCTGGTGCGGCCCATGGAGCAGGAGCTGCGATCCCTGGAAGGGGTGAAGGAAATGCGCGGCACCGCCTCCGAGGGGCACGCCTCGGTCATGCTGGAGTTTGATGCCGGCTTTGATCCGGACAAGGCGCTGCAGGATGTGCGCGAAAAAGTCGATACCGCCCGCGCCAAGATCCCCCAGGAAGCGGACGAGCCACGGGTCAACGAGATCAACGTGTCGCTGTTTCCGGTGCTGTCGATCGGGCTGTCCGGACCGCTGTCCGAGCGTGAACTGATTACCATCGCCCGTCGCTTGCAGGATGCGATTGAAGGCATCCCCGAGGTACTGGAAGTGGACATCGGCGGTGATCGGGAAGACCTGCTGGAAGTGGTGGTGGATCCGCAGGTACTGGAGAGCTACGGCGTCGATTTTGACCAGTTGGCCTCACTGGTTACCCGCAACAACCAGCTGGTGGCGGCGGGCAGCCTGGACACCGGTGCGGGGCGGATGGCCATCAAGGTGCCCGGCGTGATCGAGAATATCGAAGACGTGATGGCCATGCCCATCAAGGTCAGTGAAGACACCGTGGTCACGTTTGGCGATGTTGCCATGTTGCAGCGCACCTTCAAGGATCCCACCGGCTTTGCCCGCATCAATGGCGAGCCGGCACTGGTGCTGGAAGTGTCCAAACGCGCAGGCGCCAACATCATCGAAACCATTGCCGAGGTGCGTGGGCTGATCGAGGCAGCCGGATCGGAACTGCCGGATGAGCTGGAAGTGCGCTACATCATGGACCAGTCCACCGAAGTGCAGGATATTCTCAGTGACCTGCTGAACAACGTGCTGACAGCCATCGTGCTGGTGATCATCGTGGTCATTGCCGCCATGGGGCCGCGCTCGGCGTTGCTGGTGGGCCTGACCATTCCGGGCGCATTTCTCACCGGCATTCTGGTGATCTGGGGCATGGGGCTGACCCTCAATATCGTGGTGCTGTTCAGCCTCATCCTGGTCGCGGGCATGCTGGTGGATGGCGCCATTGTGGTGTCGGAACTGGCGGACCGTAATCTCTCGGAAGGGCAGACCGTGCGCTCGGCCTGGGCCGACGCTGCCAGCCGGATGGCGTGGCCGATCATTGCTTCGACTGCGACAACCCTCGCGGTGTTCGCGCCCTTGCTGTTCTGGCCGGGGGTAGTGGGCGAATTCATGAAGTTCCTGCCGATCACGGTGATTATCTGCCTGGCCGCCTCGCTGTTGATGGCGCTGGTGTTCCTGCCGGTACTGGGTGGCGTCAGCGGCGGGCGCCGGGCCCGGCACAGTGCAAATGACGGTGCCATGATGGCCGGTTACCGCAAGGTGCTGGGCACGCTGCTGGGCTACCCCGGCTTTACCCTGCTGGGTGTGCTGGCGGTGATTGTGGTGATCTATGCCGGCTACGCCCGCTTCAACCATGAAGTGGAGTTCTTTCCCAGTGTGGAGCCGGATTCCGCCCAGGTGCAGGTGAGGGCGCGGGGTGATCTGTCGGTGTGGGAGCGGGACAGCATTGTCCGTACCGTCGAGCAACGGCTGCGGGACATGCCGGAAGTGAAGGCGCTGTATGCCCGCTCCATGGTCGCGGCCGATAACCAGATGGCGCCGGATGTGATCGGTGTGCTGCAGTTCCAGTTCAACGACTGGTTCACCCGCCGACCGGCAAGCGACATTCTCGAGGAGTTCCGCGAGCGCACCGCCGACATTCCCGGTATCGAACTGGAATTCCGCAAACAGGAGGGCGGCCCCGCTGATGGCAAACCTGTCGAGCTGAAAGTCAGCAGTCTGGAGAGCGACAAGCTCAATGCCTTTGCCGATCAGTTGCGGGAACGAATGGCGGCCATGGGCGGCTTCGTGGATATCGAAGACGACCGCAGCCTGCCGGGCATTGAATGGCAGCTGAAGGTGGACCGGGAATCCGCCGCGCTGTTCGGCACCGATGTGTTGAGCGTGGGCAGTGCCGTTCGCCTGATCACCAACGGGCTGGTGCTGGCCACCTACCGGCCGGAGGATGTCCGCGATGAAGTGGATATAGCGGTGCGGGTACCCAACAATTGGCGCGAGCTGGACCAGTTCCAGCGCCAGACCATCAACACCGGCCGCGGGCAGGTGCCCCTGTCAGAGTTTGTGGCTCTGGAGCCCGGTCAGAAAACCGGCAGCATTGTGCGGGTGGATGGCCAGCGCACCATCACCATCAAGTCAGACCTTGAGCCCGGGCGGCGGGTGGATGAATTGCTGCGCAGCCTGCAGGCCGACATGCCGGAGCCGCCGCAGGGCGTGACTGTGCAGGTGGCCGGCGAAAATGAGGATCAGCAGCAGGCGGCCAACTTCCTGGCCACGGCATTTCTGGTAGCCATCGCGTTGATGCTGCTGATACTGGTCACCCAGTTCAATTCCCTGTATCAGACCTTCCTGATCCTGTCCGCGATTGTGCTGTCCACTGCCGGCGTATTGCTGGGGCTGCTGCTCAATGGCCAGTCCTTCGGCATCGTGATGGTGGGCATGGGCATCATTGCGCTGGCGGGTATTGTGGTGAACAACAACATCATTCTGATCGATACCTACAACCAGATGCGCAAGAGCGGCCTGGCCGCCTACGAGGCGGCACTGGAGACCGGCTGCCTGCGTCTGCGACCGGTGCTGCTGACTGCGGTGACCACCGTGCTCGGCCTGACGCCGATGGTTCTGGGCGTCAATATCGATCTGCTGACGCCCTCACTGGGCATCGGCGCACCGTCTACCCAGTGGTGGACCCAGCTCTCCAGCGCCATTGCCGGTGGTCTGACGTTTGCAACGGTACTGACGCTGCTGCTGACCCCGGCCCTGCTGGTGCTGGGGGACAAGGCGGGGCAGGGCTTGCGGGGAATGTTCAGGAGATGACGGGGCACGGTAATCCCCTGACAGAGCTCTATCGCGACGACGCGCTGCTGGTTGTGCACAAACCGGCGGGGTTGCTGGTGCATCGCAGCCCCATTGACCGTCACGAAACCGAGTTTGCACTGCAGTACGCCCGGGCCCTGAACGGGGGCGGGCATGTGTACCCGGTGCACCGTCTGGACCGGCCCACGTCCGGTGTGTTGGTGTTCGCACGCCACCAGGACGTCGCGCGAGCACTGGGTCAGCAGATGATGGCCGGGGAGGTCAGCAAAACCTATCTGGCGGTGGTCAGGGGCTGGCCGGCGGAGCAGGGAGTGATTGATCACCCGTTGCGGGAAGAACCGGAGGACCGGCGGCTGAAGGGGATGGAACACCCCGTGCGGGATGCCGTTACCCGTTACCGCCGGCTGGCGACCACGGAAGTCCCCGTGCAGGTGGAGACCTACCCATCCAGCCGCTATGCGGTGGTCGAACTTCGGCCGGAAACCGGGCGCAAGCATCAGTTGCGCCGGCACATGAAACACATCAGCCACCCCATCATTGGCGATGCCAATCATGGGCGAGGGCGCCACAACCGGTATTTTGCCCAGCGGTTTGGTGAGGGGCGGCTGATGCTGGCGGCCACCAGCATCGGATTTCGCCACCCGGTGACGGGCGCGGCGGTCAGAATCGAGAGCTTTCTCGAGGACAGTTTTACCCGGGTACTGGCGATCTTCCCCGGGTTTCAGTGGCCCTGAAAGAAGCGCTCAATCAGCTCCGAAAAAGGCAGGGGTTTGCTGTAAAGGTAACCCTGCAGAAAATCGCAGCCTTGCTCCACCAGCCACTGTTCGTGAGCTTTGGTCTCCACGCCCTCGGCCACCACCATAAGCCCGAGACCGCGGGCGAGCCCCAGAATGGACAAGGTGATGGCGCAATCGTCTTCATCGTCGGGCAGCTGATTGATAAACGAACGGTCGATCTTGATGCGTGAAAATGGCAGGCTTTTGAGTCGCGCCAGAGAGGAGTAGCCGGTGCCGAAATCATCAATGGCCAGTTCCGCCCCGGCCTCCACCAGCCGCTCGAGTACGCCGGCCAGGGTGTTGAAATCGCCTTGGATAGAGTCTTCGGTGACCTCGAACTGCAGGGCATTGACCGGCATCGCGTGTTCCGCGCACAGGGCTTTGACCCTGTCGGGCAGCTCGGCGACCAACACCTGCTCCGACGACAGGTTGACGGAAATCACCGGCAACTGCAGGCCGCGGTCGCTGGCTTCGCGCCAGTTTTCACACACCCGCGTCAGCACGCATTCCCCCAGCGCATACATCAGCCCGCCACCGCGGGCAATGTCGAGGAATTCGATGGGGGCAAGCCAGCCCCGGTTCGGGTGATTCCAGCGTACCAGCGCTTCCATGCTGACCATGCGCTTGCCCGCAGAATCCAGGATCGGCTGATAGAACACGTCCAGCTCGCCATCGTTTATGGCCGCCCTCAGTTCCCGCTCAAGGGCAAATCGGGACTGCGCGCTGATCTGGATGGCAGAATCAAACACCGTGGCCTGGGCCCGGCCGAGATGCTTGGCATGATACATCGCCGCTTCGGCACCCCGCAGCAGCTCCCGGGATCGTTGGCAGTCCTCCGGCAAATGGCAGATGCCCAGGCTGGCGCTGACGCTCAGCGATTGCCCCGCCACCCGGATCGGCTGGCGTATCGCGTCCTGAATCTCTAGCGCAGTGTCGCCAATGGAGTCGGCCTTGGTGTGATTGCGGATCAGCAATGCAAACTCATCACCGCCGATTCGCGCCAGCAGATCCTTGCCCTGCAGCCGCAGGCTGCGCAGGCGCTGGCCGATTTCGGCAATCACCGCATCGCCAACCTGGGGGCCGAGGCCATCGTTGATGGTTTTCAGGCGGTCGACGTCGATCCAGATCAGGGCCAGGCTTCCCTGACCGCGCCTGTTAATCTTCTCGGCCAGGTGCGAGACCCGCTCCCGCAGAGAGTCCATATTGGCCAGGCCGGTCTGGGAGTCGAAGCGACTGATGTAATCCAGAGCCCGCTTGGAGTTCATCCAGCGTTCGTGGGTGTTGATCAGGCTGACGGTATCGGCAATGGCGACGGCAAACGACATTTCCGGTAGCGTCCATTGCCTTGGGTGACATGCCTCCAGGCAGATCACGCCGCTCAGCCGCGAGCCCTCGAAAACCGGGGTGTCCAGCATGGAATGAACGCCGACCCTGGTAAGGTAGTCCGGGTTGAAGCTGGCGGTGCGTGGGTCGGTGTGGGCATCGTCGACGGCGATGATGCGCTCTTCGGCAATGGCCTGAAAATAGTTGGGGTGATCCGAGCGGTAGAGGCTGATCGGGCTCGGGTCATTGCTGTGGGCGGCGGAGGTGGCTGGCGAGGCGCAGGGTTCACCGCTGCTCGCAGCCTCATGGCCGTCAAACAGGGTCTCACAGGTAATGCGATCCCGCTCCGGTGGGAAGATCCAGACGCTGACCCGCTCTACGCCCATCAGGCGACCGCATAACGCGGTCAGCGCCTCGAGTTTCAGGTGCCGCCGCTGGCCGATGAAGTTTGAGTCGTGGCTCAGTTCCATCAGGGCTTTGTGAAAGGTCACAAAGGTGTCGCTGTCTCGCATCGTGCTGCAGTCCCATCCTTTTGGAAAACTACGGTGTTTGCGGCAGATTGGTTCCTTCTTACTGAGCCTGCCACTCTGCTTCCACAGTGGCAGCGCAGTTTTGACCTGTCTAATTTTAGACTATCTCAGTCCTTTTAATCGACTGCGGCAATCGGAGGGGGTGACACCGATGCGGTGATGGAGTGTGCCAGCGATGGCCATGGCCGGGCCTCTTCCAGGGCGTAGGCCAGCTCCAGCAGGGTTCGCTCGTCACCATGGCGCCCCATGAGATGCACGGCAATCGGCAGGTTGTTATGGGTCTGGCCCATGGGTAAGGCGATGGCCGGTGCACCGGTTGTGTTGGCCAGGGGTGTGAAGCTGACATAACGGGTCAGCCGCTCGAAAAGCTGGTCGAAATCCTGCTCCGGGTTGAGGTAGCCAAGTTCCGGCGTGGTGTGGCCCAGAACGGGTGTCAATATGGCGTCGTAGCCCTCCACCGCCGCGGCGTATTCCTGCGCCGAGCGATGCAGTCGCCAGAGCGTGGCGGGCAGCTTGTAGAACTGTTTGCGGAACATCCGGTCTAGCCCGTGGGTCAGCCCGTCCACCCTGGATTTGTCGAAACCGGGATGCATCAGCTTGCGTCCGTTGGCTTTCACCCCGAACGCGAGCATGCCCCAGTAGCGGGCGAAGTCGTCGGGAAAGGTGGATGCAATGGGCACATCCATCGGTACGATGCGATGCCCCATGCTTTCCAGCAATCGGGCGGTGTGCTCGACGGTCTCGCGGGTTGCCGGGTCGGTGGGATGGCCATTGATGGAATCCAGCACCAGGCCAATGGTCATCGGCCGTGATGACGCACCCTCCACCAGACCCAGTTCCGGCAACTTGCGGTTGCGGAAATGCTTCTCCGCTTCGGCATAAAAGCGGGCGGTGTCGCGAACGCTGCGGGTCACCACGCCGTCGCACACGATGTTGATGGGCAACGCTTTTGCTGCTTCGTTGTCCACCAGTCGCCCACGGCTGGGTTTCAGGCCCACCAGGCCGCAACAGGCGGCCGGAATGCGAATGGAGCCGCCGCCATCGTTGGCGTGCGCCAGCGGCACCACGCCCGCCGCAACCAGGGCGGCGGAACCGCCGGACGAGGCACCGGTGGAGTAAGCCAGATTCCAGGGGTTGCGGGACGGCGGTGCTCCGGCATGCTCGGTGCTGGCGTTAAAGCCGAATTCCGGCAGGGCGCTCTTTCCGAGACAGACATAGCCCTGAGCCAGCATCTGTTCCGCAAAGGCGCCCGTTGCCTTGGCAGCCTCGGGGGGAACGGCGGCAGAGCCGTGGCATGTCGGCATGCCCGTGACATCCATGTTGTCCTTGATAAACGTCGGTACGCCCTGGAAAAAGCCATTGGCAGAGCGAGCCTGCGCTTCGGCGGCTTGCTCGAACGCCTCGAAGACGATGCCCTGGATAAAGGGTTCCACTTTTCGGGCTCGTGCAATGGCCGCGCTGGTGACTTCGGCGGCGGATACCTCGCCCCGTCGGATCAGATCGGCGACTGCCGTGGCATCGTGATCGCCCAGCGCGTCATCCTGGAAGGCGTGTATGGTGTCCGGTTTTTCCCGCGTGGTCATGGTGTGGCTCCTGAGCGTTGTTGCAACACTCTAGCTCAATTCCTAACGTGACGGTATGTCATATCGGGAAACTCCGGAGCGCAGCAGAGCATAGAAGAAATAAATCACCCCGTTACAAAATTCTGTCTTTTCTCGGCGGTTTTCAGGTACTAAGCTTGCAGCATTCACTTTTCAGCAAGCGTAAACCATGGACTTTGCAGAACCTTTCGTGCGGTATTTTCTCGGCATCTTTTTCCTGATGATCGGCCTTCAGTTCAGCGGAAGGAGCCTGGGGCTTTTCGAGCGTATGAAGGTCTCCTACATCCACTATGGCAGGAGGGGCAGTGCACCCTGGTGGCATCGGCACACCTTCAACGTGTTCCGGTCGCTGATTCTGGTGATCTGTCTGGCGAGAGTGGTGGTGGATCTTGATCCCTGGCTCGGGGTGTTTGACGGTCTCTATATTGCTCCGGTGCTGCTGCTGGGCATGATCTGCCTGCTGGCGTCCTTTACCCTGGTGAATTACTTCCAGGGCTACATGCACGAGGACTGGCGCTCGGGGATCGATCCGCAACAAAAATACCATCTGCTGACAGAGGGTCCCTACCGGCGCACCCGCAACCCGTTGTTCATGGCGGTCATGCTGGGGCAATTCGGGTTTTTTCTGGCGTTACCCAGCGTGTTCTCGGGGATCTGCCTGATTGCGGGAGTGCTGGTGATTACCCGCCAGGCCCGTGAGGAGGAAAAGGCGCTGGCGCAAATGTTCGGAGACGCCTATGAGGCGTACCGCCAGCGGGTTCCCCGCTGGCTCTGAAACCCCGGCTCAGCCGGTTTTGCGCGCTTCCTTGATCACGTCGTAGGCATGGGAGATCTCGCGGGTGCGCTCTTCCGCCATTTCCCGCATGCTTTCCGGTAATCCGCGTCCGGCCAGTTTGTCCGGGTGGTTTTCACTCATCAATTTGCGATACACCTTCTTGATGTCCGCATCGCTGGCCGAAGGTGAAACCCCGAGGGCCTTGTAGGCGTCGTCCACCTGCTGTGCGGATGAGGGTTGGCCACGGCCTGCCTGACCGGCATGGGCACCGCGGAGCATCGCTTCCAGCTGGTCCACCTGGCTCTCCGGCAAGCCCAGGCCGCGGGCAATCCGCACCAGCATCTCGTGCTCTGCCGGGTGTACCACGCCGTCAGCGGCGACGGCCGAGACCTGCACCTGCAGAAACATCTGCAGCAGCGCCGGTTGGCCCCCGGTCACGGCCAGGAAATGGTTGAGCTCGGCCTCAAGGTCGAAGTCTGCCTCCTTGCCGCGGTTGAAGGCTGCTTTGGCCGATGCCTTCTGCTGCTCGGACAGGCGGAAACGCACAAACAGGGATTCCGCCATCTGGATTTCATCCCGGCTGACCACGCCGTCGGCTTTGCACAGGGCCCCCATGACTGCGAAGACCGAATCCACAAAGCCGGACTGGATGCTCTGCAGCTTGCCCAGCAGACGGCGTTTCAGCCGCTGCATCAGAAACGCGCCCATGGCGGCACCGATCAGAAAGCCGGGAAACTTGCCGAACGCGTACCCGATCAGACCACCAATGATGATTGCAAACAGCATGGATATCCCTTCAAAGACGATAGGTAAGCGCCAAAGTATACGGGTTTTCAGTCAGTTTTCATGAACAGGCTTTCATCTACGTCATCAATCTGCTCGGCTCTCAGGTGCAGTTCGCCGTAGCGGCGGTAGGTGCCGGAGCTGACAAACAGCTCGAAGACCGCGCGGTCAATATGGCCGTCATCGACCATCCGCGCCATGATAGCGAGTGCCTGCGACAGGGTTTTGCCCTCTTTGTAGGGTCGGTCGACGGCGGTCAGGGCCTCGAACACATCCGCCACCGCCATGATGCGTTCCGGGATGCCCAGCTCCTCAGCCCTCAGGCCGCGGGGATAGCCCCGGCCGTCCATACGTTCGTGATGGGTGCCGGCCAGGTGGGGAACATTGGCGAGACGGTCGGGCAGTGGCAGTGCATCGAGCATGCACAGAGTTTGCACAATGTGCTCGTTGATCTTGAAGCGCTCTTCCTCGGTGAGCGTGCCTTTTGCAACGGTCAGGTTATGGAGTTCGCCGCGGTTGAAGGCGTATTCGGGCAATGTCATATCGAACCCCCAACGGTTGCGAGGGTCGTCTTTCTGAACGGGGGGCACCTGATCACCCCAGTGGCGGAGTTGCGACGGTTTGTCGGCCAGCAGAGTCTCCGTGGCCGGCAGTGCCGGTGCGGGTGTGCCCGCGAGGGCCTGCTGCTCGTCACCGGACAGCCCGAGGCGGTCACTGAAGTGTCGCTGCCAGGTGCGCGAGCCAATGTCACGAATGCGGTGGATAGCGCTGTCGTCCATGAATTCGCTACCGATGTTGGCGCTGGCAACACAGTCGAACTCTTCCTGCAGGCGCTGTTGCTGACGGTCACGCTCGGTCCGGGCACTGGTGGCATCCTCGCCCGCGAGAATGGCGTTGAGGCAGGCAATCTCGGCATCCCGATGAAGCACTTCAAAGCGGGTGCGGATCTCGTGAATGCGGTTGTGAATGGTTTCCAGTTTGACGGCCTTGTCCACCACGTATTCCGGGCTGGTGATCTTGCCGCAATCGTGCAGCCAGGCGGCCAGATGGAATTCGTAACGCTGTTCCTCGTTCAGCCGGAAGTCGCGAAACGGCATCCGGGTGCTGTTCTGGGCTTCGTCCACCAGCATCTGCGCCAGTTTGGGCACCCGCTCACAGTGGCCGCCGGTGTAGGGGGATTTGGCGTCGATGGCGTTGGCCACCAGGCGGATAATGGCTTCCAGCAGGGCCTGCTGGCTTTCGATGAGCTCCCGGGTTTCTATCGCCACCGCCGCGGACCCTGCAATTTCATCCACGAACACGATCAGGTCATCACTCAGATGGGTGTGCTCACCGTGCTCCATCTCGATCACCATGGCCCCGATCAACTGTTTGCTGCGGTTCCGTAGAATGGCGAACACCGGATGCCCGGGCACATGCTGACGCAGCTGCCTGATGACATCCCCGTCGGCGGAGGTGGTGCTCACGTTGTTGATGGTATCCGGCAAATCCATGTTCCTGTCGACCGCCAGATTCAGCTCACTTTTCTGGCGACCGAACAGATAGATGGCACCCCGGCGCTGGCCGAGAATGTGAATGATCTGGTCCAGAATGTCTTTCAGCAGGGTGTTGAGATCCTGCCCACGGTTCAGCACCGTAGCGATGTTCTGGAAACTGTGAATGGTGCTGGCCATGTCGTTGAGTGCCACGCTGAGCTGTCGGGCCTCGCGGATGTGGGAATCGACTCTGATGGGGGTATCGAAACGGAAGCGTGACAGGGCACTGACATTATCAGTCAGGGTTTCCAGCGGTTTGCCGACCCGCCGCCCGAGGAACCAGCCAATCACCAGCAACAGCAAAGCGATGGCGCCTGCGATGAGAGTCTGGCGGGAGAGCGCTCGCCAGACATCCGCAAGCAGTTCATCCGCGGGAATGGCCACCACGATGGTGAAATGATCGCTTTTCAAAGCCGCCAGTGGCTCGGTCATGCCATACCAGTCACGTCCCGCCGAGTTGTAGCGGCTGACTCCCCGGCTACCGGTTTCGGTGCCGGCATAGGCCAGAGCATCCGCCAGGGCCGGATTGGCCAGCTCATCAAGCTGGACCGGGCCGGGATCCGCCCCGGTATCCGGTGACGGCGCTGCTCCGGAATAGGCCAGTACTGCGCCGGAGCGGTTGACGATGCCGATGCGCGTATCCGGGGTGTGGCGTAGCTCTGCCAGTTGATGACTGAGGTCGGACACCGTGACATCTATGCCGAATACCGCACCACCGTCACTTGTTGCGCTTTGCGCTGCCTGTCGTGACAGTGTCAGGCCGGTCTCTCGGGTGGTGAAGAACACGTAGGGATCGGTCAGCTCGGTTACCCCTGACTCCCGGGCCCGCTGGTACCAGTTCCGTGTACGGGGGTCAAAACGGTAGCTGGCCGGTTGTGATCGGGCCAGCAGTTTGAGGCTACTGTCGTAGTACTGCCACTCGGGCACCGGTCGGTTGTTTTGATCGCGCTGGATACTTTGCAGCAGGTAGCGGGTGTTGGCCGGCGCGTCCTGAAACCGGTCGGCATTTTCAGGGCGGATTTTTCGCAGCAGGAGAAAGTCGCCGTTGCCATACCCTACGTAAACCGCGCTGACAATGCCGCTGCTCTCCAGTATGTCGGCAATCAACGGTAATCTCACCAGGCGCTGATCGAGGTTGTCGGCGCCCGCCACCGGGTCGTGGCTGAGCACCGCCAGCGCCGCGGCCGGCGGGCCGGCGATGGCGCGGATGCGGTCGTCCACACTGATGGCCAGTTGCCGGGCCGTTGCACTGGCCGCCGTGGCTTTGGCCGATTCCATGCCGCGGAAACTCTGGCCCACCAGTACGATGGTCAGGATCAACATGCCGAGTGTAATGGCCGAGGCAATCAGAAATGCCAGGGAAACCTGTGCTGACTGATGTTTTGCGGACATCATTGATCCTTGAGCCAACGAGAGAACGTATCCGGATACTGATAAGGTAGACCCTGCCGCGCATTTTTTTCTTTACCGGGGACCCAACGGGAGGCCCATGTGACAACCCATGTGACAACGCCGGACCTGTTTGCAGCCGAGCTGCCGGAGCCCCGGACGGAGGTCATCTGCCCGGGGGCGGTGATTCTTCGGCATTTTGCTCTGCCGCAGGAGGCAGCCTTGCTGGAGTGTATTGCTGCAGTGATCGAGCAGGCGCCGTTCCGGCAGATGCAGACTCCGGGTGGTCACACCATGTCGGTGGCCATGAGCTGTTGTGGCGGCTGGGGCTGGGTGACGGACCGGGCGGGCTATCGCTATCAGGCAACGGACCCCCAAACCGGGCAGCCATGGCCGGACATGCCTGCCAGTTTCCGCCGGCTTGCCGCAGGTGCCGCCGCCGCAGCCGGCTTCGCCAACTTCCAGCCGGATGCGTGTCTGATCAACCGATACCAGCCGGGTGCCAAAATGGGGTTGCACCAGGATAAGGACGAGCAGGATTTTGACCAGCCCATTGTGTCGGTATCGCTCGGCGTGCCGGCCACCTTCCAGTTCGGTGGGCCCAGGCGCAGCGAGCGGCCGCTGAATACGGTGTTAACCAGTGGCGATGTGGTGGTGTGGGGTGACGAGGCGCGGCGCTATTATCACGGTGTGCTGCGCCTGAAAGCCGGCCAGCATCCGCTAACGGGCGAAAATCGCTACAACCTGACCTTTCGCCGGGCCCGTTAAAGCAGCCACGCTGTCCCCAGACCCGCGAGTAAAGACACCGTCATGGGCAGGCCCACCATCAGTCCCAACTGGCGGGAACCCAGGCTGCCCGCAATGCCGGCCTTGACCAGGTTGTTGGTGGCGGCAGCCATGACGATGGCAATCACCGCCGTGGTCATGGGAATGGCATCCTGGGACATGCGGGTCAGTGACAGCGTGATGGCGTCCACATCGGCAATGCCGGACGTAACGGCGAGCATGTAGATGCCGAGATTGCCCAGCCAGTCCCGCAACAACTCACCCAGCAACAGAATGACGGTCAGCAGGATGCCGAAACCGACCGCGGATTTCAGATCCAGCGGGTTCTGGGTCAGTGTCGGCTGAGAGACTTCCAGCCTGGCTTCATGGCGTTTCCAGATCACCAGCGCTGGCACATACAGCAACGCGGACATAACCACCACTGGCCAGATCAGCAGCGGTAACAGCGCTGGATTGATCAGCGCGCAATACACCAGAATGCGGGGAAACATGGTGCCGCAGGCAATCAGAATGCCACTGGCGAACTGCGGGCTAAGCTCGGGCGCCTGGGTGGCCTGCCGGGCAAAATGCAGGGTCAGAGCGGTGGACGAACTCAGGCCGGCAAACAGGCTGGTGAACAGAATGCCTTTCTTCATGCCGGCAAGCCGGATGGCGAAGTAGCCCACAAAGGAAATCGAGGCAATCAGTACCACCAGCCACCAGATTTCATAGGGATTCAGCACACCGCCGGGGCCCATCTTTTCGTTAGGCAGCAGTGGCAGCATCACCACGGAGATCAGCAGCAGCTTCAGTGCCGCGTCCAGTTCGTGGGCCTGCAGGCGGTTCACGAAGCCGTGGATTTCCTGTTTGCTGTCCAGAATCACCGCCGTGACCACCGCCGCGGCAATGGCGATGACCGGATCCACAGCAACGGCGATGGCGCCGTAGCAGAAAGTGAGCACCATGCCGACGGTGCCGGTAATGCTGAAATTACGGATATGTGACAAGCGCTGGCTGTAGGCCACCAGCGCCACTGCCACCACGCTGATCAGCAGCACCGGAAACGCCCATTGGGTGATCTCCACGCTCAGAATCGCGGAAATGCCCCCGAGCAGACCGATCAGCGAAAACGTGCGAATGCCGGCAATGCGTTCGCCTGCCTTCTGCTCCCGCGCGCCCCAGCCCCGCTCCAGGCCGATCACCGCACCCAGAAGCAGCGCCAGAGCCAGGCGCAGGGCGGTCTGGTTGGTGGTCAGAAACTGCTGGGTTATGTCATCCATTACGCACTGTTCCCTGCTGCCGCGCCTGACGCCCATGCCCACTGGAAGTTGTGGCCGCCGAGATGCCCGGTCACGTCAACCACCTCGCCGATGAAATACAGGTTTGGACGCTCCAGTGTCGCCATGGTTCTGGACGACAGCTGGCGGGTGTCGACACCGCCGAGAGTGACCTCCGCGGTGCGATAGCCCTCGGTGCCGGCGGGCTTGATGGCCCACTGACTCAGTGTAGTCGCCACCTGTTCGATGTCGCTGTTCTTGTAGCCCTGAAGGGGGCCGGTCCAGCCGTGCAGGTCATTGAAGGCACTGGCGAAGCGTTTCGGCAGATGCTGAGAAAGGTAGTGCGCAACGGTGGCCTGAGGCCTGTTTTTGCGCAGGTCGAGCAAGTCCTGCTGAACCTGACAGGCGGGCAGCAGGTTGATGGCAAGGCCGTCCCCGGGCTGCCAGAAACTGGAGATTTGCAGCATCGAAGGCCCGCTGAGGCCACGATGGGTCACCAGCATGGGCTCGCGGAAATGTTCGCTGCGGCAGCTCACATCAACCTCGCAGCTGATGCCCGACAACGGGGCCAGCTGTTCTTTCAGTTCCGGGTGCAGGGTAAAAGGCACCAATCCGGCCCGGGTTGGCAGCACGGTGAGTCCGAACTGTCTGGCGATGTCATACCCGAAACCGCTGGCCCCCATGGTAGGAATCGACAGTCCGCCGCAGGCAATCACAAGGGAGTTGCCAGTGACCGATCCCGACCCGGTGGCCAGATGAAAACCGTCGGGGGTCTCGGTGATGTCCCCAACCCGGGTTTTCAGCCGAATATCCGCACCGGCCCATTCGCACTCGGTCAGCAGCACATTGAGAATGTCTTTCGCGCTGTGTTTGCCGAACAGCTGGCCCGGCGCTTTTTCTTCGTATTCCACGCCGTGGCGGTCCACCAGCTCGAGAAAGTGCTGGGGCGTGTACCGTTTCAGTGCAGAGATGCAGAAATGGGGGTTGTCGGAGAGAAAATTGGCCGGCGTGCTGTTGAGGTTGGTGAAATTGCAGCGCCCGCCACCGGACATCAGGATCTTCTTGCCCGGTTTGTTGGCGTGGTCGATTACCAGAACCCTGCGGCCCCGGTAACCGGCCGTTGCCGCACACATCAGGCCGGCCGCGCCGGCGCCGATAATGATGACATCGTAGTGTGCGGCCATGAAAACTCCTTAAAAAACGGTATTATCCGTTCTTCAGGGTCTTCATATCAATGACGAAGCGGTATTTCACATCGCCTTTCTTCATGCGCTCGTAGGCATCGTTGATGTTGTGGATGTCGAGCATTTCCACGTCGCAGCTGATGTCGTGCTCGGCGCAGAAATCCAGCACTTCCTGGGTTTCCGGCATGCCTCCGATCAGCGAGCCGGCCAGTACCCGCCGTTTGAACACCAGCGCGCCGGCTTCCAGCGGTGGCTCGACCGGTTCCAGCAAGCCCACAATGATATGGGTGCCGTCGTAGGTCAGGCAGTTCAGGTACGGATTCAGGTCGTGCTGGACCGGCACGGTATCGAGCATGAAGTCGAGGGTTTCGGCGACCGCCGCCATCTGGTCCTCGTCGGTGGACACCACCACATGGTCGGCACCCTGTTTCTTTGCTTCGCCGACCTTGCTCTCGGACCGGGTGAAGAGGGTGACCTCAGCCCCCAGGGCTTTGGCAAATTTCACGCCCATGTGACCAAGGCCGCCCATACCGATAACGCCCACCTTGTGGCCGGCTTTGACGCCGTAATGGCGCAGCGGCGAATAGGTGGTGATGCCCGCACACAGCAGCGGCGCCGCAGCCTTGATGTCCAGTTTCTCCGGCACCCGCACCACGAACCGTTCACTGACCACGATGCGCTCGGAATAGCCGCCGTAGGTGATGGAGTGATCGTGACGGTCCTCGCCGTTGTAGGTGCCGGTCATGCCGTTGCTGCAGTACTGCTCCAGCCCGGCGTCACAGGCCGAGCAGGTGCGGCAGGAATCCACCATGCACCCCACACCGACCACATCGCCTTCCTTGAAGGCTTTGACTTGCGGCCCGACCGACGTCACCCGGCCGACAATCTCGTGACCCGGAACCACCGGGTACTCGGTGACGCCCCAGTCGTTGTGGGCGAAATGGATGTCGGTGTGGCACACGCCGCAGTAATCGATCTCGATGGAGACGTCATCCGGGCGTGGCGCCCGGCGCTCAATGCTGTGAGGCGCCAGGCCTGAGGTGGGGGACTGCGCTGCAAACGCTTTCGTCTGTGTCATGCTTCAGGCTCCTTTCGAGTAGGTTCGCCGAGTATACTCTGCGCTACCCGGAACCTATCACACAACACCATGTCGGTTTTGTAACTTGCCCCGCTACAGGTGAACCTGTCCCTCCATATAAAAGGCCGCCTGGCCGGCGATCTCTACCCGGTCGCCTTTCAGTTCGCAGCGAAGCTCACCGCCACGCGCCGACAACTGACGGGCCAGAAAGCGGGTGCCTCCGAGTTTGCCGGCCCACCAGGGCACCAGCACGCTGTGAATGGAGCCGGTGACCGGGTCCTCATCAATGCCGACTCCGGGTGCGAAGTAGCGGCTGACGAAGTCGCAGTTCTCGCCACGGGCCGTCACAATCACGCCCTGGTTGCCCAGCTGTTTCAGTAACCGCATGTCGGGAGCCGCGCCCCGCACCGCCTGTTCCGATTCCAGGCTCAGCAGGTAATTGGTGTCGTTAGGGACGAACAGGGCAGTATCGGGCGCGCCGGGCAATGCCTGTTTCAGCAGATCCGGTGTGGGCCTCTCCTGCCAGTCGAGTCGCGGAAAATCGAGCGTGAGCCAGCCGTCGGCGTTTTGCTGCACGCCGAGAATGCCGCTTAATGAGCGCAAGCGGATGCGTTCACCGGACCAGCCCAGCTTGTTGAAGATCACCCAGGCACTGGCCAGGGTGGCGTGCCCGCACAAAGGCACCTCGGCACCGGGGGTGAACCAGCGGATGTGAAAGTCGGCATCGGCGCTGTCGTTTTCGCGGACGAAAAAGGCGGTTTCAGACAGGTTGTTTTCCCCGGCCAGCGCCAGCAGGGTGGCGTCGTCAAGCCAGTGCTCCAGTGGCATGACGGCAGCCGGATTGCCGCCGAACAGTGCGCCGGTGAAGGCGTCAACCTGGTAGATCGGAAAACTCATGGGCATGTCTCCTTCAGAAGTCGTCTAGCGTATTCGTGGGCTTTGCCGGTGGCAAATTGTTCAAGTTCTGCGTCACTGTAGAAGTGCCATTCGGGCAGGGGGCCGGTGTGGGTCAGCACCCAGTGGTGCGGGCGCCGCAGGCTGATCCGGAAGCCCAGGTCCGTCAGCCACTGGGTTGTGGCGCGGCTGCCTTTGAGCACGGCCGGCTGTCGCGAGTGGCTGTTCAGTGCCAGCAGATCTTTTCTGCTGACGCCGGTCGATGATGGCTCGGTGGTCCCGGGCAGGGCCCGGTTCAAGGCGTTCATGGCGAAAGTCCCTCTTCCGTTGTTTGACGATTCCATTGTGGGCCGTCGCTGACATCCATTACAGATTCAGATAATCTGTTTTTGAACCGGTACAGATGCTCTGGCAAGAGAACTGTACCGGTCGGAATCCGGGCGATCTGTGCTGCCCGTGATGGCCACAGCTCTGGCAGGATAGCGTTATGGGGATTCTCTATAATCAGGTGGCAGATCAGATCCAGGCCCTGATTCGCGATGGCGTGTATCGCGAAGGCGAGCGCCTGCCCGGCGTGCGGGTTCTCAGCCGTCAGTTCGGGGTCAGCATCTCGACCGTACTGCAGGCGCACCAGACGCTGGAGGGCCGCGGCTATTTGCAGGCCCGGGAGCGCAGCGGTTTCTTTGTGCGCTTGCCGGCCAGGGACGCGCCCGAGCCGATCATGCAGCGATACCGGGCACGGCCGATGCCGGTCAGCGCTCGGGATATGGCGCTGGAGCTGTTTGTGGATGAGCAGAAGCGCATGGTGCCGCTGGCCGCCGCGGTGCCGCACCCGGATTTCCTGCCCGTACGCCAGATTCAGCAGTCGATCCTGTGGGCGGCGCGGCGTGGGCTGGAGTATCAGGATTACGCGTTCCCCGGCAAGGAGTCCTACCGGCGCCAGCTGGCCCAGCGCATGGCCACCCTGGGCGTGCCCATCACCGCCGACGACGTGCTTGCCACCAACGGTGCCCAGGAAGCCATCATTCTGGCCTTGCGGGCGGTGACCGTGCCCGGTGACATCGTGGTGGTGGAGTCACCTTCGTTTCCCGGCATTCTTCATGCGCTGGAGGTGGTCGGCCTGCGGGTCATTGAGGTGCCCACCCACCCGGCGGAAGGGCTCAGCCTGGAAGGGCTGCAGGTGGCCCTGGAGCAGTGGCCGGTGAAAGCCTGCGTGGTGGTGACCAATCACAGCAATCCGATGGGGGCGTGCATGCCCGACGAGCGCAAGCAGCAGCTGGTTGCCATGCTGGAGGACGCGGGGGTCCCGCTCATCGAGGACGACATCTACGGTGACCTGTTCCACAGCGGCGAGCGCCCGCGGCCCGCGAAAGCCTTTGATCGGACCGGCAACGTGATTTATTGCAGTTCCTTCTCCAAAACCATTTCCCCGGGGCTGCGACTGGGCTGGATGGTGCCGGGCCGCTATATGGCGGAGGCCAGGCAGCACAAGTATTTTGTGAATCTGGCGACCGCCAGTATTCCTCAACTGGCGGTGGGACATTTTCTTGAGCAGGGCGGATACGATCGGTACCTGCGGTCGGCCCGCCAGAACTACCGCCAGACCACGGAGCGCATGCGCGCCGCGGTGGCCCGCTGGTTCCCGGAGGGCACGGCCGTCAGCCGGCCCCGGGGGGGCTTCGTGATCTGGGTGCAGTTGCCAGGTAAGGACACCGGCACGGACGTGTATTACCGGGCCCGAGAGGAACACATCAATGTGGCACCGGGGATGATGTTTTCCACGGCGTACAAGTACAGCAACTGCCTGAGGATCAACAGCGCCAACCCCTGGTCGGAACGGATCGAATCGGCCGTGCGGCGGTTAGGGGAGCTGGCCGGGGAGTCCCTGGGCGGTTGACGCTCTCAGCGACAGCGGGCTGATCAGGCCCGCGGCGATGGCAATGCCGGTGACGTCCGGCGTTCGCTCCACGCCCAGCCGTTTCATCACCCGCGACCGGTACAGATCAATGGTCTTGACGCTGACCCCGAGCATGTCTGCGATCTCGCGGCTGGTATAGCCCCGCGCCAGCGGCAGGAACACATCCCGTTCCCGGCGGGTCAGGGTAGCGATAAGCGCCTCGGTGTTGTCGTCACCGCGTTGCTGCAGGCTGGTTTGCTGGTGTTCCTGCAGCGCCTGTTGCACGCTGTCGAGCAGCAACTGTTCGTTGAACGGCTTTTCGATGAAGTCGAAGGCGCCGGATTTGAACGCGCGCACCACGATCGGTACATCGGCATGCCCGGACACAAAAATGATCGGCAGCCGTGACCCCCGCTTTTGCAGCTCCTCCTGAACGTTCAGCCCGCCGAGCCCAGGCATCCTTACATCCAGAATCACGCAACCGTTGCTGCTGTCGCTCAGGGAATCCAGAAACTGGCGGCCGTCATGGCAGGCCACAACCTGCAGACCGACGGATTCCAGCAACCACTGGGTGGATTCGAGCATGCCGGCGTCGTCGTCAACCACATACACCGTGGTGGGCTTGTCAGTCATGAACAGGACTCTCCGGAATTGTGGTGTGGGTGTTGCGCGCTGCCCGCGAGCGGGGGAAACGGCAGGTCAGGGTAAGGCCGCCGGTGGCCGCCGGGGTCGCATCCAGGAACCCGCCAAATCCCTCGATGATCGAGCGGCTCATGGACAATCCGAGACCGAGCCCCTGGGGCTTGTTGGTATAGAACGGCGTGAACATTTCCCGCAGGCCGTCGTCGTCCAGCCCGGTGCCCTCGTCCGTCACCTCGATCAGAGTTTCAGACGCCGCCGTCACACAGCTGGTGATGGTGATCTCTGCTGGCCTGCCGCGGTGGCTCGGGTTGGCCTCGGGGGTGGCCTTGAGAGCGCGCTCAAGCGTGGCGTCGATACCGTTTCGGATCAGGTTGATCAGCACCTGTTCCAGCAATACCGGGTCGGCGGTGATGACCGGGCTGGGCGCGGCGAGGCATTCACGAATCACCACGCCGTTCTTGTCGGCATCCCACTGGCACAGGCGCACCACGTTGCGGATGACCTCGTTAATCGCGATCGGGGCGGTGCGTTTCTGGCCCTTGTGCAGGAACGCCCGCAGGCGTTTGATGACTTCCGAGGCGCGATTGGCGTGGTGGGTGATGCGATGCAGGCCATCGTCTACCCGTTCAAGCATCTGTGGGTTGTCCCCGGCCTGCCTCAGGTAGCGCTGGCTGGCGCTGGCAAAATTCACAATGGTGGCCAGTGGCTGGTTCATCTCATGGGCGATGCTGGACGCCAGCTCACCTAGTGTCGCCAGCCGCGCGGCGTGGGCCAGTTCGTCTGCCAGGCGCCGGTTGTTTTCCTCGGTTTCCACGCGGGCGGTGATGTCACGGGAAATGCTCACCACCTCGATGACCGCCCCGGTATAGGTTTCGCGGATCGCGCGGCTGGCAATCTCGAACCAGCGGTTGCTGCCATCCCGGTGAGTTATCTGCAGGGTCATGGTGGCGTAGCCATCGTCTCTGAGGGTGCGGCGGGTGTCCTGAATCTGTTGGCTCACCGAAGCCCCGCGGAACACCTCGTCCAGCGGTTTTCCGCGCAGCTCTTCCGGCCAGTAGCCCAATAACCGCCAGGACGCGGGGGTGGCGTCGATGAAGCGGCCATCCGGCGCGTGGCGGGAAATCAGGTCGGTGGTGTTTTCGGTGATCAGTCGGTACAGCCGGCTGGCACGGGCGGCCTCGTCGCGGGCGTGGATCTCATCAGTGGCGTTGCGGCCGCGGGCAATCACCAGTTGCCGGTCGATCAACGGAACAAACGTCCACAGCAGGATGCAGTCACCGGTGCGGCTTTCCACCGCCTCAATGGCCCGAGTCTGGTCGAGGCAGGCGGTCACCAGCGACCGGGCATTGACCGGCAGCAGTATCGAGGCGTCAGGGTGCTGGCAGTGTTCACACAGACGCCGGGCGGCAGTGTTCTGCTCCAGAATGCCGCCGCTGCGGTCAAGGATCAGGGTGGCTTCCGGGTCAAGATCCTGAAGTGGGCTAAGATTGATCAGGGCAGGCTTCCCATCGTGTGATTTTTGATATGGTAGATACACTATAATACATTGGTGTAATTTCTAGTATATATCCTATCAAATACTATTTCACGCACTCGAAGTATAGCTGTTATAGCGTACTCCCTGAATACACCATAAGAACAATGCAGCTCACAGAGGACCACAACCATGACCTCGATTTTTGACCAGGGTCTCGCACCCGTCGATGCCAATTACGCGGTTCAGTCGCCTATCGATTTCATTGAGCGTACCGCCACCGTTTACCCGGGTTACCCGGCCGTGATTCACGGCGCGTTGCGTTACACCTGGCAGCAGACCTACGACCGCAGCCGTCGTCTGGCCTCGGCGCTGGCCGGGCGCGGGATAGGGCGTGGCGATACCGTGGCGGTGATGCTGCCCAATATTCCGGCCATGGTGGAGTGCCACTTCGGCGTGCCGATGATCGGCGCGGTGCTGAACACTCTGAACGTGCGCCTGGATGCCGAGGCCATTGCGTTCATGCTGGGTCATGGCGAGGCCAAAGTGGTGATTGCCGACCGTGAGTTCGGTGAGGTCATCCGCGATGCCGTCAGCCGTCTGGACAGCCAGCCGCTGGTGATTGACGTGGACGACCCGGAATACGGCGAGGGCGTTCAGGTCAGTGAACTGGATTACGAGGCCTTCCTGCAGGAAGGTGATCCCGGCTATGCCTGGCATTTCCCGGAAAACGAGTGGGATGCCATCTCCCTGAACTACACCTCCGGCACCACCGGTAACCCCAAGGGGGTGGTGTATCACCATCGCGGCGCCTACCTGAACTCGCTGGGCAACCAGGCCGTGTGGTCCATGGACATGCACCCGGTGTACCTCTGGACCCTGCCGATGTTCCACTGCAACGGCTGGTGTTTCCCCTGGACGGTCACCGCCATGGCCGGCACCCACGTGTGCCTGCGCCGGGTTGACCCGGAAAAGATTCTGCAGCTGATCCGCGATCACCAGGTCACGCACATGTGCGGAGCGCCGATTGTGCTCAACGCACTGCTGAACGTGCCCGAATCCGCCAAGACCGGCATCGACCACGAGGTGAAATCCATGACCGCCGGTGCCGCGCCCCCGGCGCAGGTGATCGGCGCCATTGAGGAGATGGGCATTGCGGTCACCCACGTGTATGGGCTGACCGAGGTTTATGGTCCGGTCACCGTGTGTGCCTGGAAAACCGAATGGGATGCGTTGCCGCTGCACGATCGTGCCCGCAAGAAAGCACGCCAGGGCGTTCGCTATCACACCCTGGCCGGCACCATGGTGGGGGACCCCAGTACCATGGAGCCGGTGCCCCGGGATGGCAAAACCATCGGTGAGATTTTCCTGCGCGGCAACACCGTGATGAAAGGGTACCTGAAGAACCCCAAGGCCACCGAAGAGGCCTTCCGTGGCGGCTGGTTCCACACCGGGGACCTGGCGGTGTGGCACGAGGACGGGTACATGGAAATCAAGGACCGCCTGAAAGACATCATCATTTCCGGTGGCGAGAATATCTCCACCATCGAAGTGGAAGACACGCTCTACCGCCACCCGGCCGTGCTCGAAGCCGCGGTGGTCTCCCGCCCCGACGAGAAATGGGGAGAAACACCCTGTGCCTTTGTGACCCTGAAACCGGAAGCCGGCGAGGTCAGTGAGGACGACATCATCGCCTTTTGTCGCGAGCATCTGGCCCGCTTCAAGGTGCCCAGGACCGTGGTGTTCTCGGAGTTGCCGAAAACCTCCACCGGCAAGATCCAGAAATTTGTGCTGCGGGACCAGGCAAAAGAGCTCGAATAACCGGCCTCTCTGACCCGGCGCGAAGCGCCACTCCCAAACCCAGACAGACCCAAACCCAGACCCCCAACAACAGCTGGTGCACGCCCTGCGTGCACCCGGAGACCTTGTTATGCAAATTTTTCATCGCAACAACGGCGAAGAGCAGCCGTACTGGCCGGCCGGCCCGTTCAAGATTCGCCTGCCGTTCGTGCATTACCGCTGGGAATTCGCGGAGATGGTTCAGGCGCTGATCATGTTCGTGGTCAGCCTGGCCATGATTCCGCTGCTGGAGAAGTACCTCGGTGTCCCTTACGACGTGGCGCTGGCCTATGTGGTGATCTGCGGTATCGGCTTTATGCTGCCCGCGCTGCTGGGCGTGCCCCTGGTGCCGGGCTGGATCACCCCGGGTATCCCCGTGGTGCTGTTGTTCCTGAGTGACTATGAGCCGGGCCCCGAGGCCATCCAGGCACTGTTCGCGTTGCAGTTTCTGGTGTTCATCATCTTCCTGATGCTGGGGGTTACCCGGCTGGGCAGCAAGCTGGTGGAGCTGATTCCGCGGTCGATGAAAGGTGGCATCATCATTGGCGCCGGTATTGCGGCACTGATGGGCGAAATCGAGGCCGGCGGACGCCTCGCCGAGACTCCGATCTCGCTGATTGTCGGCGGCCTGGTGTGTCTGTACCTGATGTTCTCGGTGTCATTCAAGGGTTTCGTGGAGTTCAGCACCATCGCCCGCAAGATCGCCAACTACGGCATGGTGCCGGGGATGGTTGTGGCTATTCTGGTGGGCTTTGCCACCGGTGAGTATGCGGTGCCCAGTGTGGAGTGGGGCATTACCAGGCCAGCGTTCGACGAGCTGTGGAACTATCTGCCCTTCGCGGTGGGCTTCCCGGACGCCGAGGTGTTCCTGTACGCCATTCCCACCGCCGTGATCGCCTACGTGATTGCTTTTGGCGACATCGTTGTCGGCCAGTCCCTGATGAACCGTGTCGATCACCTGCGCAAGGATGAAGACATCGACAACAGCATCGATCGGGTGCATCTGGTTACGGCTATCCGTAACGGCGGTCATGCCTTTTTCGCCCCGTATCCGGGCCTGGCAGGCCCGATCTGGACTGCCGTTACCGCCACCATGGCGGAGCGTTACAAATACGGCCGTAATGCCATGGATTCCATCTACAGTGGCGGAGGCACCTTCTGGATTACCGGGTTCATTGCCCTGTTTGTCCTGCCGCTGGTGAGTTTCTTCCAGCCGGTGCTGCCGATTGCGCTGTCACTGACGTTGTTGCTGACCGGGTATATCTGCCTGATGGTGGGCCTGGAGCAGCTGGAGAACAACACCGAGCGCGGTATCGCCGGCACCATGGGCGTGGTGCTGGCGGTGTACGGCGCCGGCTGGGGCCTGGCCACCGGTGCGGTCCTGTACCTGCTGATCGAACGCACCCGATTGCTCGGCTTCACCGCTGACCCGGAAGCGCCGGGTGCGAGAGCCGCAGAAGAGCACTGAACCGGTTGCCTCCGGCAATCTGCACCGGAGGCAACCATACCCCTGTGTGTCCTTCGGGGTATCGGCCTGGCCATACCCCCTTTTTTTGCCCTCAAGTTTTGACGACCTGTCATTTCATGACAATCTGTCCGTTCGCAGGTCTCGCCACTTCCGTCCTCACTGTTTTCAGGTTTACACTGCGATGACTGGTTAAATTTCATTCGCCGCTCCATAACCATAAGAAACAGGAGTACGTGATGACCATCAGCTCCACGCCGGACGACGTGTCCGTCGCCCCGCGGCACATCCGCTTTGATGTGACCGACGAACTGAAGACCCTGTGGCACGGAAACGACGCGTTCCGCACGGCCTTTTTCAATGCCCTTTCCCTGCAGTTCCCAGACGGCGAGCAACAATTCATCAATGCGGTGCGGCTTTACCGTGACCGGATCGACGATCCCAAGCTGAAGGAGGAGATCCGCGGTTTTATCGGCCAGGAGGCGCTTCACAGTCGGGAGCACAAGAGCTACAACGAGGCTTTGAAAGCCCGTGGCTACCAGATCGACAAACTGGACCGGCGGTTCCGCAAACACATGGACTGGGTTGGCAGGCTGCCCCCCAGCCGGCAGTTGGCCGGCACCTGTGGCGCCGAGCATTACACCGCGGTGTTGGCCAACGCGATACTGCGCAACCCGCAATGGATGGATGGCGCAACGCCGACCATGAGAAGGCTCTGGCGCTGGCACGCCATCGAGGAAACAGAGCACAAGTCTGTGGCCTTTGATGTCTACCGTCACTGCATTGGCAATGAGCGCCTGCGGCGTATCGTCTTCCTGTTTGTGACCTGGAATTTCTTCAAGTACACCTTCCTGAATACCTGCAGCCTGCTGAAAACCGACGGCAAGCTGTGGAGTTTGAACACCTGGCTGGGCGGGCTGAACTTTCTGTGGGGGAAGCCGGGGGTGTTGCGGCACTGCCTGCCCGAGTTCCTGGCCTACTTCCGCAAGGGCTTTCACCCCTGGCAGCAGGACAATCGCGCGCTACTGAAGGCCAATCTGAGGGAGCTGGAAGCGGCCGCGCCGCGGCCATAAATAGCGGCGGCTGAAATTCTGATCACTTTGTGTGAAACTTGACCAAGCTAAAAACAACGACAATAAAGGGAGTTCCCGATTCTTTCGGGAAGGGGAACATCCCGCAGCTGGAGGCACCCCAATGCGAGTTGGTCTTATCGTGGATTCTGCGTGTGACTTACCTTACGAGTTCACCCGCAAGCACGACCTGTTCATTCTCCCGGTAACGGCGGTCATCGACGGCCAGACCTACACCGACGATCACGACCCGGTACGGACCCAGGAGTTCTACCAGAGTGGCCTGCTGCAGAAAGGCCATCAGGCCGAAACCCGTGCCTTCAGCGCGGAGCAGATTCACGACCTGTTCATGGAGAAAATCGTCACCCAGTTTGATGTGGCTGTTTGCGAGACCGTGACCCGAAGCCGCAGCCTTATCTACCAGAACGCCACCGAGGCGATGAACAGTGTGATGTCCCATTACCAGGAGGCGCGCAAGGCATCCGGCCGGGAAGGCAAGTTTGCCATGCGGGTGATTGACAGCAAGCAGATCTTTGCCGGCCAGGGCCTGCTGGCGGCCCACACCCTGAAACTGATCAATCAGAAGGTGTCGAAGAACGCCCTCAGGCATGAGGTGGAAACCTTCACTGACAAGATTTACACCTGTGTGATCCCCCGGGACCTGCATTACATCCGTGAACGGGCCCGCCGCCGCGGTGACAAGAGTGTGTCTGCCCTGGTGGCGTTCCTGGGCAAGGCGCTGAACATTACGCCGGTGATCTTCGGGCAGGGCGCGGAAGGCCAGCCGGCGGTGAAAACCCGCAGTTTTGACATGGCGGCGGAAAAGGTCATGAACTACGCCGCGGCGCGGGTGGACGCCGGGCTGCTGACGCCCTACGTGAGCCTTTCCTGTGGCCTGACCTGGACCGAGATCGAGGATCTGCCCGGGCTGAACCGGCTGCGGGATGCCTGTGAGCGCAACGGCGTGGAATTGCTGCTGTCCCAGATGGGCATTACCAGCAGCATTTACATCGGGCCCGGCAGCCTGTGCCTGTCGCTGGCCGCGGAACCACACACCTTCAACGATTTCCAGTAACCCGCCCGCTGTTCCAATGGTCCGGGCGGTCAGTGTGAACTGGCCGGCCCGCGACGCCCCCGCTGTATTTTTGGCAAACCGCCACCGGTGGTCTTCGTGTTAGCCTTGGTGGTCTGAGTTTTCATTTTAATAACAGGACAGCCGACACCATGACACAAGACACGACAACGCAGGGAGCCGGTGATCTGGCCAATGCACTGCTGGAACAGCACGTAAAGCACGAAATGGCTGCCCTGAAAGGCGCCAAGCTGCGCAAGTTTCTGGAGCAGGAAGTCGATGAGCTGCTGAATCACGCCAGTGAGATTACCCTGGGCGGGCTGACCTCTGAAGAACAGATCATGGGCGTGATCCAGCGTATCGTGGTGGACATGGAGCTGGATGCCGGCATTCCGGAGCTGGCGGCGGAAATGGCCACAGAGGTGCTGAATGCGCCGGTTCAGCAAACCACCACGCTGGGCGACATCATGTCCCGCGAGCAGGCCACCGGTCTGCTGGAAGAATTCCTCGAGCTCCGGCATCAGCGCGAGCGCATCATCAGTGAAATCATGGCACACCCGGTTTACCAGGAACTGGTGTCCAACGTGGTGTATCACGGTCTGGTCAATTACCTCTACGAAGACAACCTGATCACCAAATCCGTGCCCGGCGTGGGTTCGATGATGAAGTTCGGCAAGCGCATGGCCAACAAGGCCGTTCCCGGCCTGGATGAAACCTTCGAGCGCCGCTTCAAGGCGTGGCTGTCGGAGAGCCTGCCGGGGCTGATCGCCCGCAGTGAACAGTTCCTGCACCGTGCACTGTCTGACGATGAGCTCAGGGACAGCGTGATGGCGGTGTGGGTGTCGGTTGAGGATCGCACCATCGCCGAGCTGCAGGAAGGTCTGGGGGATGTGCAGCTTCAGGAGTTCGTGGTGCTCGGGTATGAGTTCTGGCTGCGGTTCCGCAAGACCGAGTATTTTCTCGGCTGTGCCCGCGCGGTGGTTGCGCATCTGTATGCCAAGTATGGCGATCGTCCGATCATGGATCTGCTCAACGACATCGGCGTAAACCGCTATGTGATCATGGCCGAGGTCGACGCGCTCGCACTGCCAATCGTGGACGTGTTGCGGGAAGCAGGTTATGTTGAGGCCCTGCTGCGCCGCCGGCTGTCTTCGTTCTACAAGTCGGCCGCGGCGAAGAAAATTCTGTCCCAGGGAGCCTGATCGGAAAGGCTTCCGCCAGTGCTCTGATGGAGGCGTAGCGTGTTGGTTTCCGAGCTGTTCTGGGCCTATCTGGTGGCCATCACCCTGTTGACGGTCACCCCCGGCGTGGACACCCTGCTGGTGATGCGAAACACCGGCCGCGGCGGTCTGGCGGATGGCTGCGTGACCAGCGTCGGCATCTGCAGCGGGCTGTTTCTGCACGCCACGCTGTCTGCCCTGGGCATTTCCATACTGCTGGTTGAGACCGTCTGGGCGTTTTCTGTGCTCAAGTGGGCGGGGGCCTGTTATCTGGTGTGGCTGGGGATCGGCTCTTTGCGACAGGCCATAACCCGGGGAAGCGAGCCCGGGCGGCCGGAGCAGCCGGCGCTGCGGCGCCGGGTGGCCCGTCGGCAGTCGTTCCGGGAGGGGCTGCTGTCCAACGTTCTGAATCCCAAAACCGCCTTGTTCTATATGGCGCTGTTGCCCCAGTTTGTGGATCCGGCCGGGAGTGTGCTTCAGCAGTCCATGGTGCTGGCGGGGGTGCATTTCGCGGTGGCGATGGTGTGGCAGTGTGGTCTGGCGTGGGTGGTGGTGCGTTTCCGGGGCCTGGGCGCCAGTGCCTGGCTCAAGCGCACCCTGAATGCGCTCACGGGCGGCTTCTTCGTTGCCATGGGAGCGAAGCTGGCGGTGAACTGAGCAATTTGCCGGCGGGCAAATAAAAAGGGAAGCCGAGGCTTCCCTTTTTATTTTCGCATTCAAACGTTTGCCGTTACTTCTCCAGGTACTGGAGTTTGTCGGGCTTGCCGTCCCACTCTTCCGCATCCGGCAGCGGGTCTTTCTTTTCCGTGATGTTCGGCCATTTGCCCGCCAGATCGGCGTTGAGCTCGATAAACTGCTCCTGACCGGCCGGCAGTTCGTCTTCGGAGAAGATGGCTTCAGCCGGGCATTCCGGTTCGCACAGGGCGCAGTCGATACACTCGTCCGGGTCGATTACCAGAAAATTCGGGCCTTCGTAAAAGCAGTCAACCGGACATACTTCCACGCAGTCGGTGTATTTACACTTGATGCAGTTATCAGTAACGATAAAGGCCATAGTCAGATCCCTGGTCCAGTGGTCAGTCTCATCAGTTGGTCATATTAATTGCGCGATATTGTAGGGAGCGGCCCCCGGTCCCGCAAGCGTCTCCCTGCTATAACCTTATTACATAGGTCAATCTGGCCGCTTTTACCGCTTAATTTCGCAGCATTTCCTGCAACAGGTAGAGGCGGTTCAACGCCTCCCTGGGTGTCAGCTCATCCAGATCGAGATCTTTCAACGCTTCTTCCACTGCGCTCGGTTCCGCACCGGCGAACATGTCGCCCTGCCAGGCGGACTCGCCGGCCAGTGACTCACGGACAGCCCGGGGAGCAGCGGGTACTGCTGTGGCCGTGGCCTGTGCGGGCGTCGCGACCGGTGCGCTGGCGCTTTCCAGGTGGGCCAGTTGGGCTTTGGCGTTGCGAATCACGTCCTGCGGCACGCCCGCCAGCTTGGCCACCTGCAGACCATAACTCTGGCTGGCAGGGCCGTCGTGAACATTGTGCAGGAACACGATGCTGTCGTCGTGTTCGGTGGCCGTGAGGTGGACGTTCACGGCGTGGCGCAGGTCGTCCGCCAGTTGCGTGAGCTCGAAATAGTGGGTGGCAAACAGGGTATAGCAGCGAATTTCCTTTGCCAGGTGCTCCGCCGTGGCCCAGGCCAGTGACAGGCCGTCAAACGTGCTGGTGCCGCGACCCACTTCGTCCATCAATACCAGGCTGTACTCGGTGGCGTTGTGGAGGATGTTGGCGGTTTCGGTCATTTCCACCATGAAGGTGGAGCGGCCGCCGGCGATGTCGTCGGAGGAGCCCATGCGGGTGAATATGCGGTCCACCGGCCCGAGAATGGCACGGTTGGCCGGTACAAAGCTGCCGGTGTACGCCAGCAGGGCAATCAGCGCCGCCTGGCGCATGTAGGTGGACTTACCCCCCATGTTGGGGCCGGTAATCACCAGCATGCGGCGTTGGGTGTCCATCAGCAAGTCATTGGGTACATAGGGCTCGCTGAGCAGCTGTTCCACCACCGGGTGCCGGCCCTCCTCGATATCGAAGCCCGGCATTTCGCTGAATTCCGGCGCGGTAAAGCGCAGGCTGGTGGCCCGCTCCGCGAAGTTGCTCAGCACGTCCAGTTCCGCCAGGGCCTGGGCCGCGTCCTGCAGGGGCGCGAGCTGCGCCGCGACGGTCTCCAGAACGTCATCGTAGAGGGATTTTTCCCGCGCCAGCGCACGGCTTTTGGCGCTCAGGGCCTTGTCTTCGAATTCCTTGAGTTCCGGGGTGATAAAGCGCTCGGCGTTTTTCAGGGTCTGGCGACGGATGTAGTCCACCGGTGCCTGCCCGGACTGGGCACGGCTGATCTCGATGTAGTAGCCGTGAACGCGGTTGTAGCCCACCTTCAGGGTGCTGATGCCGGTGCGTTCCTTTTCCCGGGTCTCCACATCCAGCAGGTACTGGCCGGCGTTTTCGCTGATGTTGCGCAGCTCGTCCAGTTCTTCGTCAAAGCCTTCGCGAATCACGCCGCCGTCGCGGATCACCACCGGCGGGTTGTCGATGATGGCACCTTCGAGCAGGTCCGCCAGTTCCGGGTATTCGCCGATGACGGTCGCCAGTTTTACGATGTGATGGGAATTGACCGGCTTCAGCGTCTCCTGCAAATCCGGCAAAGCCGCAAAGGCGTCCCGCAGCCGTGCCAGATCCCGCGGGCGGGCGGAGCGCAGGGCAACCCGCGACAGCACCCGCTCGATGTCGCCCACCGTTTTCAGCAGGTCGTGGACCGGCTCGTAGTGGAAACCCTCCAGCAGCGCTGACACCGCCTGCTGGCGTTGCTGCACCACGTCCACATCCCGCAACGGGCGGTTGAGCCAGCGTCGCAGCTCGCGGCCACCCATGGCAGTGGCGGTGCGATCCATGACCCAGGCGAGGGTATGCTGGTGGCCACCCATCAGGTTGGTGTCAATCTCCAGATTGCGACGGCTGGTGGCGTCCAGAATCACCGCTTCCTCACGGCGCTCACGGGTCAGCTTGCGAATGTGGGGCAGGGCGGTGCGCTGGGTTTCTTTTGCGTACTGGAGCAGGCAGCCGGCGGCACAGACGGCCAGGGTCAGCTCTTCACAGCCGAAGCCGGTCAGATCCCGTACCTGCAGTTGCTGGGTAATCACCCGGCGCGCGGTATCGGATTCGAACAGCCACGGCCCCTGGCGACGCACGCCGGTAAAGCCGTCCAGCACCTCCTGATAGGGAAAGTCTTCGCTGACCAGGATTTCCGCCGGGCGCAGACGCTGGAGCTCACCCTGCAGGGCTTCCAGGTCGTCCAGTTCCGACACCGCAAAGCGCCCGCTGGAAATGTCCAGGGAGGCAAAGCCAAAGCGCTCCCGCTGGTTGAAAATGGCCACCAGCAGGTTGTCGCGCCGGTCTTCCAGGAAGGCGTCGTCGCTCAGGGTGCCGGGGGTGACAATGCGCACCACCTGGCGGTCCACCGGGCCTTTGCTGGTGGCAGGATCGCCAATCTGCTCACAGATGGCGATGGATTGACCTGCCCGCACCAGCCGGGCAATGTAGCCTTCAGCGGAGTGATAGGGAATGCCGGCCATGGGAATGGGGTTGCCCCCGGACTGACCACGGGCGGTGAGCGTAATGTCCATCAGCTCGGCGGCTTTTTTGGCGTCATCGTAAAACAGCTCGTAGAAGTCCCCCATGCGATAGAACACCAGTTCATTGGGGTGCTCGCCCTTGATCCTGAGGTACTGCCTCATCATTGGCGTGTGGTGGGAAAGGTCGGTCTGAGCTGCTGACATGAAGGCGTCCGGATCCATTGGCTTTAAACGGAGCCCCGGATTGTAAGAAAATAACGCCGCGGATGAAACGAGGGAGATCAATATGGTCGTCACCGATTTGGATCTTGAGAAGGCAGGCGCGACGCTGGGCGATCTGTTGATGCAGCATGAATGCACCATTGCCACGGCCGAAAGCTGCACCGGCGGCTGGGTGGCCAAGGTGCTGACGGATCGCGCCGGCTCCTCAGCTTATGTTCAGGGTGGTCTGGTGACCTACAGCAATGCGGCCAAGCACGAGCTGCTTGGCGTGCCCGAGCAGGCCCTGGCGGCGTTTGGTGCGGTCAGCGAGCCGGTGGTCAGGGACATGGTGGCCGGCACCCTGGCCGTCACCGGCGTTGATGTCGCCGTGGCCATCAGTGGCGTTGCCGGTCCCGGTGGTGGCAGCGACGAAAAGCCGGTGGGCACCGTCTGGTTTGCCTGGGGCAGTAGCCGTGACACCACGGAAGCGCGGCTGGAGCGCTTCGAGGGCGATCGCGATGCCGTGCGGCGACAGGCGGTTCTGTATGCGTTGCAAGGGGTTAGCGAGTATGTGAAGCGATCCTGAAAACAGGGGTTGGTCTTGCCAACCGGTTATGTTTTAATACTGTTCAAATATACAGGCATGAGGGTTTTGCACCGATGGAAGACAACCGCAAGAAAGCACTGAGCGCAGCGTTGGGTCAGATTGAACGTCAGTTCGGCAAGGGCGCTGTCATGAAAATGGGCGACCAGCCTCGCGAAGCCATTCCTGCGGTCTCCACCGGCTCCCTGGGTCTGGATGTCGCGCTGGGTATAGGCGGCCTGCCTTATGGCCGGATCTGTGAAATCTACGGCCCGGAAAGCTCCGGTAAAACCACGCTGACCCTCCAGGTGATTGCTGAAGCCCAGAAAGCCGGTAAAACCTGTGCGTTTGTGGACGCCGAGCATGCCCTTGATCCGGTCTATGCCGAAAAGCTGGGCGTAAACGTGGACGAACTGCTGGTGTCCCAGCCGGACACCGGTGAGCAGGCGCTGGAAATCTGCGACATGCTGGTACGGTCCAATGCGGTTGACGTCATCATCGTCGACTCGGTAGCAGCGCTGACACCGAAAGCCGAAATCGAAGGCGAGATGGGAGACAGCCACGTGGGCCTGCAGGCCCGCCTGATGTCCCAGGCGCTGCGGAAACTGACCGGTAACGTCAAGCACGCCAACTGCCTGATGATTTTCATCAACCAGATCCGTATGAAGATCGGTGTCATGTTCGGCAGCCCCGAAACCACCACCGGTGGTAACGCGCTCAAGTTCTACTCCTCCGTACGCCTCGACATCCGCAGGATCGGTGCGGTGAAGGATGGCGACGAAGTGGTGGGCAACGAAACCCGCGTCAAAGTGGTGAAAAACAAGGTGTCTCCGCCGTTCAAACAGGCCGAGTTCCAGATCATGTACGGCAAGGGCATCTACCACATGGCGGAAGTGGTCGATATGGGCGTGAAAGAGGGCTTCGTCGATAAATCCGGTGCCTGGTACGCGTACAACGGCAACAAGATCGGCCAGGGCAAAGCCAACGCCTGTAAATTCCTGGAAGAGAACCTGGACATCGCCAACGAAATCGAAGCCAAGGTGCGCGACAAGCTGATGCCTAAGCCGGTTTCCAAGAAAGATGCGGCTGCGGCGACTGAAGCTGAAACTGCGGAAGCAAACGGCGAATTGCTCTGAGCGATTCCGCCGCTGATAACGGAGGTGGGGCCATGGACAACCCGAAGAAGTTACTGGTCGTTGCCCATGCGCCCTCCGCGAACACCCTCAAACTGCGCGATGCCATAGAGCAGGGCGCCAAACATCCGGATATCGAAAACGTCGACGTCACCGTTCTGCCGCCCCTCGAGGCCGGCCCGGATGACGTTCTTGCCTGCGACGCCATCATCCTTGGCACCACGGAAAACCTCGGCTACATGAGCGGTGCTCTCAAGGACTTCTTTGATCGCAGCTACTATCCCTGCCTGGAGCAAACCCAGGGTCTGCCCTTTGCTTACTACATTCGCGCCGGCCACGACGGCACCGGCACCCATCGCGCCATCGAGAGCATCACCACCGGTCTGCGCTGGAAGCTGATTCAGGAACCATTGATCTGCCGCGGTGATTACCGGGACGAATTCCAGGCACAGTGCCGGGAACTGGGGATGTATGTGGCCGCCAGCCTGGATGCCGGAGTTCTCTAGAGGGTGCTGGAGAAAGTGCTTTAGAGGGCGGTGCAGAAGCACAGTCGTCTGGATGCGCGCCTGCAGGCGCCGATGCTAACCGGCGAAACGGTTGTAAAAGCCCTCGATTCGCGACAGTGCATTGTCCACAGTTCGTGAATAGCCTCGCTTGTCACAGCAATAACTGAACCTGAGGCTGACCCGGTAGCCGGTCTGGAATGCCTGGCAGTTCACCACCTGCGCCGCCACCCGCGACTCTGAAATGTACTTGCCGTCAAAATCCAGGTGCAGCCGGGCGCCGGGTTCCACCGGCCTCGGGCACAACACGGCCATGCCATAACGGTTCATATCGAGGCAGGTTACCGCCGTGGGGTGTTTCCCCCGCCCGAAAAAGCCGCGCTCACGTAGCCGGACCTTCAGGCACATAGCGGGGTAACGGTCCTTGATTCTGCGGTCTGCGGAATCACTCATCATCCATCAGCATCCATTGCGTGTCTTATGATTGTTGTAGCCCGGACGTCCGCCGGGAGATGAAGTTTAGTTCTGGAACAGCTGTCTGAAAAATAACCAGGGCTTAAATTGTGAACTGAATAACAAAAACTGGATTGTCTGACGTCTGTCGGAAAATGTTTGGCCGGAACGCGACATAGCCGGCAGCAGATTCTACAATGACCGCCCATAAACAAAACCAGATGGCGGCTCCGCCCCCGAGCGGGTGATCGCCAGGCATTCTGACCGTTACAGGACCGAACCTTGAAGTCATTGTCCCTGCACCAGCTTTACAAAGCCTGTGTTCTAAAAGATCTGCCGTTCAAAACCACCCGGCAACTGGAGCCGCTGGCGGAAATTGTTGGCCAGAACCGCGCCCAGGAAGCCGTGCGCTTCGCGCTCGCCATGCCTCACAGCGGGTACAACGTTTACGCGGTCGGCCGAAACGGGCTGGGCAAGCGCACCATGATGCTTCGCTACCTTGAGCATCACGTGGATACCGAACACAGCAGTCATGATTGGTGCTATGTAGCGAATTTTGAAGAGCCGCGGGTGCCAAAGGTGCTGCGATTGCCGGCCGGCAAGGGCACCACGCTGAAGCAGGACATGGAAAAGCTGATGGGGCGGCTGATGAAAATCATCCCCCAGACGTTCGACAGTGACAGTTTTCTGGAACGCTCTGAACAGCTGAAGAGCGAATACGGCAAGAAGCAGGAAGACGAACTGGAAAAGGTGGCCGCCCAGGCCCGGCGCAAGAAAGTCAGCCTGACTATTTCCACACCGGGCGGGTATCGCCTGGTGGCCATGAACGGCGACGAGCCTCACACGGCGGAGTCGTTCAAGAACCTGACCGAGCAGCAGCGGGATAAATTCGAGGAGGACATCAATCGCCTCGAGAAAAAGCTGCGCCAGGCGCTGCGCAAGCTGGCGGACTGGGAACAGGACTACGCCGAGGAGCAGCAGGCACTGAATCAGGAAACTCTCGAGGGTATTTCCGGCCATCAGCTGGACGAGCTGGTGGCGCGGTACAAGGAGCTGCCCGAAGTGGTTGAGTATATCGAGGCGGTTCGCAAAGACATGGCGGAAAACCTCGATATTTTCCTCGAAGACAACGAGGAGCAGGCGGCGATTGCCTATGCCTCCCTCGACAAGAAGATGCCGCGCCGCTATCTGGTCAACGTGCTGGTGCATCAGAAAACCGACGAGGTTCCGGTGGTGGTGGAAGATAACCCCACCTACCACAACCTGTTCGGCTACGTGGAAAACGTCACCTACAAAGGCACCGTGTTCACCGATTTTTCCCTGATTCGGCCGGGCAGCATCCATCGCGCCAACGGCGGCTATCTGCTGATGGATGCCATCAAGGTGCTGGAGCAGCCGTTTGTGTGGGACGCGCTCAAGCGGGCCCTGCGCTCCAAGTCGATACAGATCAACTCCCTGGAGCGGGAACTGACGCTGTCAGGCACCATTTCCATTGAGCCGGAAGCCATCCCGCTGGAAGTGAAACTGGTGCTGTTCGGTGACCGGGAAACCTGGCTGTTGCTGCAGGATTACGATCCGGAATTCAGCGAGCTGTTCCGGGTCACGGCGGATTTCGAGAATGAAATGTACCGCTCGGACGACAGCCAGATTCTGTACGCCAAGTTCATCGCCAGTCTGGTCAGTGAAAAGAAGCTGTTGCACTGCTCCAACAAGGCGGTGGCAAGAATTATTGAGTACAGCGCCCGCATGGCGGAGCATCAGGACCGGCTCTCACTGCATGCCGCGGATATTGCCAACCTGTTGCGGGAGTCGGATTTCTGGGCCCGCCAGGCCGGGGCGAAGCTGATTCAGGATTTGCACGTGGAGCGGGCGCTGGAAAGCGCCAGGTACCGCAGCAGCCGGATTCGCGATCAGTTCTACGACTCCATCCGCGACGGCTCAACGCTGGTGTCTACCAGTGGCACCTGCGTGGGTCAGGTGAATGCCCTGTCGGTGTTGTCCACCGGCGGTTTCGAGTTCGGCTTGTCCAACCGCATCACGGCCACCTGCTATTATGGAGATGGTGCGGTGATGGATATCGAGCGTGACGTCAAGCTCGGCGGTAACATCCATTCCAAGGGTGTGATGATTCTCAGCAGCTGGCTGGCAGCGCATTTTGCGGTGAATGACCCCATGCACCTGTCGGCAAGTCTTACCTTTGAGCAGAACTACGGTGAAGTGGATGGCGACAGTGCCTCGCTGGCGGAGTTGTGCGCGCTGGTATCCGCGTTGTCGGAACTGCCGGTGCGGCAGGATCTGGCGATCACCGGCTCGGTGAACCAGTTTGGCGAAGTACAGCCGATTGGCGGCGTGAACGAGAAAGTTGAGGGTTTTTTCAATACCTGTCAGCTTAAAGGCGGCTTGACCGGAACTCAGGGGGTCATCGTGCCGTCTACCAATGTTCAGAACCTGATGTTGGACAGTGAGGTGGTTCAGGCAACACGAAAGGGTCAGTTTGCCGTATATTCTGTGGCGCGTGCCGAAGAGGCGATCACCCTGTTGCTGGGCAAACCCGCCGGTAAAGCGGATGAGAATGGCCGGTACCCGAAACAGAGTGTTTTTGGCATTATCCAGCAACGGCTCGAGAAGATGCGCGAGCACGAGCGCCAGGAACACGCCCGGGACGAGCACAAAGACCCGTCGATTCACTGACCGGCCCTGATAATAAAGAACAGGAGAGCAAGTTCACATGACTGATATCCAGCAAACCGTTTACGTGGTCGAGGATGACGAGGCCGTTCGGGATTCCCTGGAACTGCTGCTGAAATCCGATAGCAAGCCAGTAAAGACGTATGAAAATGCGACCGCGTTCCTCGGAGACTATTCCGAGAAGATGGCCGGCTGCATCGTGCTGGATATCCGCATGCCCGGCATGGACGGCATGGAGCTTCAGAAGAAACTCAATGAAAAGCACTCCATTCTGCCGATCATCTTTGTGACCGGCCATGGCGACGTGCCCATGGCGGTCGACGCAATGAAAGAAGGGGCCGTGGATTTCATCCAGAAGCCCTATCGGGAAGAGGCGCTGCTGGAAAAGATCGAGGCGGCGCTGGAGCAGGATCTGGAGCAGCGTAAGTCGCTGGATGAGAAACAGGAAATCATCAAGCGCATCAAGAGCCTTACCCCGCGTGAGCATGAGATCATGGATCGCATGATTGCCGGTCAGGCCAACAAGGTGATCGCCATCGAGCTGGAGATCAGCCAGCGCACCGTCGAGATTCACCGTTCCCGGGTGATGCACAAGATGGGCACCCACTCCCTCGCGCACCTGGTTCGTATGGTCCTGTCCGTAAAGGACCTTATCGACGCCCGTTGATTCGGCCGGCATGATACGGATAATTTTCCAACTGGCCTTTTTATATGACTGCAGTTGTCAGCGAGACTGAAGAGACGACGGTTCTGCTGGTGGATGACAATCCCCAGAACCTGAAAGTGCTCTATGAAACCCTGAAAGACAAAGGTTACCGCCTGCTGATTGCAAACGATGGCGAAAAAGCCCTGGATCTGGCGCACCGCCATCAGCCTGAGGTGATCCTGCTGGACATCATGATGCCTGAACTGGATGGCTATCAGGTGTGTCAGCGGCTGAAGGCTGACCCGGTGACCTCCGACAGCGCCGTGGTTTTCCTGTCTGCCCTTGACGACGTGCAGGCCAAGGTCAAAGGTTTCTCCCTTGGCGGCGCCGATTACATCTCCAAGCCCTTCCAGGCCCAGGAAGTCATCGCCCGGGTCAAGACTCACGCCCGCGTCATCCGCCTTGAAAGAGAGCTGCAGGCCCGCAACCGGCAGCTGGAGAACGATCAGGCCCGTATTCTGAATGCCATCAGCGAAGGGATTTACGGGCTCGATGCGGGCGGCAACATCGTGTTTGCCAACCCGGCGGCGGCACTCATCATGCGCAGCCCGGTCGAAGAACTGATTGGTCGCAACTTCTTCAAGCTGCACATGGCCGCCTGCGGTGACGAGTCTGCTCTTCTGCCGGTGCAGGCCACCTGCCAGCAGGGTGTGGCTGAAAATCAGCGTGACATTGCTCTGCGGCGGGCAGACGGCAGCTCATTCCCGGCCGAGTACCGCTCCACCCCGAAACTGGAAGGCGATACTCTTTACGGCGCGGTGGTGGTGTTCCGGGACATTACTACCGAGCTGGAGAACGAGCAGGAGCTGGATGCCGCCAGAGAACTGGTGCAGGAACAGCGCGATCAGCTGGCCCACGCATCCCGGCTGTCCACCATGGGGGAAATGGCTGCGGGGTTTGCCCACGAAGTCAATCAGCCACTGACCGCGATCACCAATTACGCTCGCGTTGCCAAACGCATGATGGCGAAAGAGACCCTTGACCGGGAGCTGCTGCAGGAAACCCTCGACAAGATCGAGGCCCAGTCCCATCGCGCGAGTGAGATCATTCGCCGCATCCGCCGTTTTATGAAGAAACCGGCAACGGGCAAGGAAGTACTGTCGGTTCCCGCGCTGCTGGAAGACACCCGCCAGTTTGCGGAAGTGGACATGCGCAATAACGAGGGTGGTATTGAGGTCACGGTGGACGACAGCCTGCCCGAGGTGCTGGCGGATCCGATCCAGGTCCAGCAGGTGGCCCTCAACCTGATTCGCAACGCCCTGGAGGCGACCCGCGGCACGGGGTCATCGATTCCGGTGGAAGTGTCTGCGGCCCTGTGTGGCAGCGGCTGCGTGCGCATCGAGGTGCGCGACCACGGAACCGGTTTGCCAGAAGGCGCCGAAGACAAACTGTTCCTGCCGTTCTACACCACCAAGCAGGACGGTATGGGCATTGGCCTGTCCATGTGCCGTTCGCTGATTCAGGCGCAGGGTGGCGACATCGGCTTCGAGCGCCCCGAGGATGGCGGCGCCCGTTTCTATTTCACCTTACCCGTTGCCGGTGCTGCCGCCGACGCCTGTGGGGCTGACTAGCCCCAGCTCACTTCACCGGTCAGGTGAGGCGCATCCCCTTTCGCGTTCAGCAATTGATAATCCCAGTTTCCGGAGCTGGCCTGCCAGTTCAGTTGCGCAGTGCCGGGCAGGAACAGGGGTTTCTTGAATTGGCAGCTCGCCGTCACGTTGTTACCGTTCCAGCCCGGTTGTTGTTCCAGGCAGGCCAGGGCCTGCGCCTTGCTCCACATGCCGTGGGCGATGGCGCGGGGAAATCCGAAGGCCTTGGCCGTCAGCGCGTGCATGTGAATCGGATTGCGGTCACCGGAAACGCCGGCGTACTGGCGGCCGATGGATTCCGGCGCCTTGATGTTTACGGTATTGGGCAAACGTTGCAGTTCGGGCGGCTGGCCGGCGGCGGATGAACCGCCGGCTTGCGGCTGGCGGAACAGGGTGGTGCTGTTTTCTTCCCACACCAGCCTGCCGGCGGACCGCGCCTCGGTGATCAGATCAAATTCCAGCCCCTTCGAACCCTGTTTCTGGCCGTCCAGGCGCACATCGATATCCAGCGTTTCACCTATGCCGATGGGGCGGTGTTGGGTGATGGTGTTGCGCAGGTGCACCAGCCCCAGCAAGGGCAGGGGAAAGGTCTTTTCGGTCAGCAGTTTCAGGTGCAGTGGGAAAGCCAGAATGTGCGGCCAGGTGATGGGCACGCTGGTCTGCGACGAAAAGCCGCACACCTTGCGATAGCGTTTGAGGTTATCGTTGGCTGTGCTGACGCCCACCAGGCGCGCCCGCAGGTCCGGAATGACGATGTCGGAGCCGGCACTCCGCCCCTTGGGCAGAACGGCCTTGCCGTACAGTGACCAGAGCGAAGGGGGGCTGTTCTTGTAGATCGAGATGTCCGGCATGGTATTGAAACTCCAACACGTTGAAACAGTTATAGGGCGTTTGGTGACTAAAAAGCGAGGACGTTTTACATATTCTGGTACAACTGTGCGCGCGTGGCCTGATATGCTTTAATATAAGACCAAAGTCTCAAAGTCTGGCAAACCCGGCCAGATCCGACATTGACTTGGTTCACAGCGGAGAGTGTCCGATGGGCCAAGGCGTTATCCAAACACAACTATAAAGCGGGATGTTATGCAGGAACTTCGTGACGCAGGAGTGATGTTACGTCTGATCTACGAGGCGATGAAAAGGAAAGGTATCGACACGCATGCGATATTCAGCCGTTTGGGTGTTGACGAAAATTACGTATACACCGATCAGTTAAGAACCCCCCATAGCGCTCAGGTCTACTTCTGGCAAGCCGTCGAAGATGTATCCCGTGACCCTGACATCGGATTGCATCTGGGGCAGTTGCTCCCTGCCTACAAGGGGCAGGTGCTTGAGTATCTGTTTCTGAGCAGTCCCACCTTTGGCGAAGGTCTGCGCCGGGCACAGAACTATCAGCGCCTGCTCAGTGACGCCGCCAACACCGATTTCTTCATCGAGGGCGACGAGGCTTGCATGGTGCTGGACGCCGCCTCTGAAGAAATCAGCCGGCTGAGACACTTCAACGAGTGTTTCGTGCAGGGCATCATCATTTTCTTCAAATCGATCACCGATGATCAGTTTGGACCGTCCCGCATCGAGTTCGAGCATGAGCGTGAACGCGGTCATGAACATGTGGAAGAGATTCTCGGCTGTAAGGTGGTGTTCGGTGCCGAGGAAAACCGCCTGTACTTCCCCGTCGAGATGCTTTCCCACGCCTCGCCCCACGCCGAGCCCGAACTGCTGGACCTGCATGAGCGTTTTGCCAGTGAGCAGGTCGCCCGGCTCGAGAAAAAAGACATCGTTGGCCAGGTTGAACGCATCGTGGCCGAGCTGCTGGATAGCGGTGAGGTCACTCTGGATGCGGTGGCCGAACGGCTGGGCATCAAGCCCCGCACGCTGCGCACCCGTCTGACCGAGGCCGAAACCAGCTTCAACCAGGTGCTGGCGGATTTCCGCTACCGCCTGGCGCGGCAGCTGCTGGCCACCACCGATGAGTCCATTGACGAGATCGTCTATCTGACCGGGTTTTCAGAGCCCAGTACCTTCTATCGGGCATTCAAGCGCTGGTCCGGAATGACGCCCATCGAATACCGCAAAACCGCGCAGGGCAAGGACGCGATGGTCGATGCCATGTAATTGGGCCAAAGCCTGTGAAGTTTTTTCGGAAAAAGCGTTGACATAAACGGGGGCGTCTTTATAATGCGCCCTCGTTGTCACCAAGCAGTCAGGCCCCTGATTGTGGTGGATGGAAGAGCTTGATCTTAAACGAGAAAGCAGTTTCATGCTGAAGGTGATGGCTCACGCGGAGCGGTAGTTCAGCTGGTTAGAATACCGGCCTGTCACGCCGGGGGTCGCGGGTTCGAGTCCCGTCCGCTCCGCCATTTCCCCCTCTCTTTGAATTCCGATGATCTCCCTCTTCCTTGTTTTCTAGCGTATGCCCTTGCGCGTCTGCTCCTCATGAAACTGTTTTCTGTGTTCGCCCGGGCTGATGCCGAACCATCGTTTGTAGGCCTTGTGGAATGCCGCCGGGTTGGCAAAGCCGAGAAGCCAGGCGATTTCCGCCAGTGCGGTTCGGGTTTCCCGGATGTAGTCGCCGGCCAGATCCTTGCGGGTGTCATCCAGCAGCTCCCTGAATCCCGTGTGTTCCTCCGCCAGCTGCCGTTGCAGCGTCCAGGGTGAGGTGCCCAGGCGTGTGGCCACGGTCTCCAGTGATGGCGTGGTGCCCTGCAGCAGGGGCATGAGCAGATCCCGCACCCGGTCGCCGGTGGTCCAGCCGCCGCGGATACGTGTCAGCGCCTCATCGCATTGCCGGGTCAGGGACGCGTACATGGCAGGCTGGGCGTGCCGCGATGGCAGCGACCCGACACCCGGAGCCAGAACCAACCCGTTGGAACCGGCGCCAAACTGCACAGGACAGGCGAACCAGGCTTCGAATGCATCATCCAGGCCGATGGAAGGGTACTCGATGGTCACCCGCTCCAGCACCCGATGTTCACCGCTGATCATGCGGACAAAGCGGGTCCAGGCCGCCAGAACAGAATCCACCACAAAATAATTGAACACGTTGTAGGGCCGGATGGAGTAGAAATGCGCCTGCTCGCCGTTTCCTGTGGTGCTGGCCGCACCGCGGCTGTTACGGCTGGTCAGCAGGCTGTAGCGAATCAGGGTAGCGAGGGCGCCGGCTGTGGTGGGTGCACATTGTGCGGCCAGTCCGGCGATGCCTGCATCCACTGGCCGCGTCAGTTCGCCCATGGTCAGGCCGATCGCCCGGTTGCCGGTCAGCTCGATGGCTGCCTGCCCGAGCCGCATGAATCGCGGAATGCTGATGCGGGCATCGGGGGAGGTGAGGGTCTCACTGGTCAGACCGAATCGCTCCATCAAGGCGGCCGCATCCTGCCCCTCTTCTGCAATTGCCCGCATGAGCACGGAAACGTAGAGCACGCTGATGTCGCCGAGTGAGTTCCGCGGCCTTCTGCCAGCCTGATCGGTCATGGTATGTATGGATACCTTTGTCTTACATGTTATCCGGGGATGGTAAAATGTAATTCAGGGATATTGTTCAAAGCAAGGGGCATCGGTAATTTAGACACACCAACAACACAGGCGCCGGCGACATGACCGGCTACCGAGATTTCCTGACCACGGTGTTCCCCGAGGAGAGAGACAATGACCGCAGCATCAACACCCGGCGTGACCAAGTACCCGAATCTGCTGGAGCCGCTGGATCTGGGCTTTACCCGCCTGCGTAACCGGACCCTGATGGGCTCCATGCACACCGGTCTGGAGGAGGCCAAAAACGGCTTCGATCGGTTGGCCGCGTTCTATGCCGAGCGCGCACGCGGTGGTGCGGGGCTCATTGTGACCGGGGGCATTGCGCCCAACGAGGAGGGCGGCGTGTTTCAGCACGCGGCGAAAATGACCAACGAAGAGGAGTCGGACCGGCACAAGGTGATCACCAAAGCCGTTCACGACGCCGATGGCAAGATCTGTATGCAGATCCTCCATGCCGGTCGCTATGCCTACTCGCCGTCTCTGGTAGCGCCGTCAGCGATTCAGGCACCGATCAATCCGTTCACGCCCAGGGAACTGGACGAGGCCGGCATCGAGAAACAGATTCAGGATTACGCGGATTGTGCGGCCCTGGCCCAGCGCGCCGGCTACGACGGCGTGGAAATCATGGGGTCGGAAGGCTATTTCATCAACCAGTTCATTGTCTCCCACACCAACCACCGTACCGATGGCTGGGGTGGCAGTTACGAGAACCGCATTCGTCTGCCCATCGAGATTGTGCGCCGTGTCCGTGAGCGGGTCGGGGCCAATTTCATTCTGGTGTACCGTCTGTCCATGCTGGATCTGATCGAAGACGGCAGCACCTGGGACGAAGTGGTTCATCTGGCAAAAGAAATCGAGAAAGCCGGCGCTACCATCATCAACACCGGCATCGGCTGGCACGAAGCACGGGTGCCGACCATCGCCACCTCGGTACCGCGGGGCGCGTTCAGCAAGGTCACGGCGCGCCTGAAAGGCGAGGTGGCGATTCCGCTGGTCACCACCAACCGCATCAACATGCCGGATGTGGCTGAGCAGATTCTGGCGGACGGCGATGCCGACATGGTGTCCATGGCGCGCCCATTCCTGGCGGACGCGGATCTGGTGCAGAAGGCGGCAGAAGACCGGGCCGACGAGATCAACACCTGCATCGGCTGCAACCAGGCCTGCCTGGACCATACCTTCAGCGGCAAGCTGACGTCCTGTCTGGTTAACCCCCGTGCCTGTCACGAAACCGAGCTGACCTACGTGAAAACCGCGGCGCCGAAGAACGTCGCCGTTGTCGGTGCCGGTCCCGCTGGCCTGGCCTTCGCCACCGTGGCGGCGGAGCGTGGTCATCAGGTGACCCTGTTCGATGCGGGCAGCGAGATTGGCGGTCAGTTCAACGTGGCCAAGCGGATTCCCGGCAAGGAAGAGTTTTACGAAACTCTGCGCTATTTCCGCGTCATGCTGGATAAGCACGGCGTAGACGTTCGCCTGAATACCCGGGTCGATGTTGACGCCCTCAAGCGTGGCGGTTTTGACCATGTGGTGTTGGCCACCGGTGTGGTGCCTCGCACCCCGGAGATCGAGGGTGTGGATCACCCCAAGGTGATCGGCTACCTGGACGCGTTGCTGGAGCGCAAGCCGGTCGGCCAGCGGGTTGCCGTGATCGGAGCCGGCGGTATCGGTTTTGATGTGTCCGAATTCATTGTCCACAAAGGCACCTCGGCGGCCCTGGACCCGGACCACTTCATGCGGGAGTGGGGCGTTGACCTGAGTGTTGAGCACCGTGGCGGCATTCAGGGTGTGACGCCGGAAGTGCCGGAGCCGGCCCGTGAGGTGTACCTGCTGCAGCGTAAAGCGTCGAAAGTCGGTAAAAATCTGGGCAAGACCACCGGCTGGATTCACCGCACCTCGCTCAAGAACCGGCAGGTTCGGATGGTGCCCGGCGTGACCTATCGCAAGATTGATGATCAGGGCCTGCACATCACCGTTACCCCCAAGGGCGCGGAGCAGGGTGAAGACAAACTGTTGCCGGTGGATACCATCATCCTCTGTGCCGGTCAGGAGCCGCTGCGGGAGCTGCAGCAGGGCCTGGAGTCGGCCGGGCTTGCGGTTCACCTGATCGGGGGCGCAGATGTGGCGGCAGAACTGGACGCCAAGCGTGCCATCGATCAGGGCAGTCGCCTCGCCGCGGAGATCTGATCACAAAACGTTTCAGTTTTTCGCTGTCCCCCGCCGTCAGTCTGGCTAGACTATGATGGATAGAACAGTCAGATAATAAAATCTGGCCCCGGACCCCACAGGTTCGGGGCCGGGTTGCTGTCACCCATGCTCGCGGCGTACCGTTCAGATGGAACAATCTGGGGGTGCCGGGCGTTCTGGTGTCAGGTTTGAACAAGCGGGGAGTCAATGATGGTATCTGCCGACCAGGCAAGCGATGGTTATTCGGCGGTGTTTTTCATGGATGGCAGCAACGTGTCGCGGCAGATGCGGGCGACGGAATTTGGTGCTTTTCTGGACGGTTATGTCGGGCTTTCGGACCTCGCGGAAACCGATGTCAGGGCCGTGTTGGTAGACCTGGGGGGCGATCTTCTGGTCCGCTCCCTGGTGTTTTTCCGGATCTATTTCGACGACGAAGGCCGCGCCGACAGCCATTGGAATATTCCCATCGAGAAACTGGCTCTGGTCGGCGCCAAGGGCCCTGACATGGGGGCCGGCCCCATCCGCCTGGTGTGCCGCAGTCAATGCCCGGACCCGGCTGTCGCCGAGGAACTCTGGGATCCGGACATGACCCCGGGCAGCAATACCTTTCAATCCATCCGCAAGGCGATTGAGGCCAACAGCCTCAAGTTCCGCAAGGTCGAGCCCGCACAGGAAGAGCAGATTCCCACGCTGGCCGCTGAGCCACCGCAGGCCGAGACTGCCGATCGTGCCCGTCTGGCCCAGCTGATTCGTGAGCAGCGGCTGCGCATCAAGACGCTGCAGAGTGTGCACCGGGATTCACTGGCTGATATCCAGCGCGAGCATCGCCTGGAAATGCAGGCGCTGCGCAGCGAAATGTCGGCGCTTGAGCAGAAATACGAGCGCCAGCGCTTGAGCAATGAGCAGCTGAAGACGCGCCTGGCTGAGCGCAACGAGCAATACCTCACCATGCAGGAGCAGATTGCCCGGAACGAGGAGCAGGATGTCCGGCAGGACGCCAACAGCGATGCAGAAATGGTTCTGATCCGGGAGCAGCTGGAGCGCAAAAAGCGGGAGCTGGAACTCCGGGACGAAAAGATCGTGGCTCTCGAGCAGGAAAACTATGACCTTCGGCATCAGGAGCCGGTAGAGAACTCGGTGATGGAGCAGCTGCAGCGGCAGTCGGTCTTCCTGGTGGCGTATCACGCCGGAGTGGGGCACCTGACCCTGCCGTACGAGGATATTGAAACCTACTTTCGCAATCCGGTGGCTTACGCCGCCGAGCGTTGCGGTCTCAACGAACCCGCCTACCGCGAATGGCTCGAGCATTACGAAAACCCGGTTTGCCTGCACCCGGGCGATGACGGCGAGCCCTGTGGCGAGCCGGTGATGCGTGTCAGCCAGCCGGCGGATTTCCAGGCCGGCACCGACGATCGCTGTGAAAAACATCGTGAGCCCGTCACTGCCTGAACGGATTTGTCCTCAAGGCTGAGTCTTTTTTCAGATTCCCGGTAACTTTCGTTAAACTGTTCCGAGACGGTCACCGGCGTTGCGTTATTGGCCGGCTCCATTCCCGACACCACAGGAAGCTACATGGATCAATTCAGGAATATCGGCGTCATTGGCCGTATGGGCAGCGTCAAAGTGGTCGAATCCCTGCGCCAGCTCAAGCAATACCTGGTCAACAACCATTATCACGTCATTATCGAGGAAGACACCGCCAGTATGTTGCCGGGCCATGGGCTTCAGGTGGCAAGCAAGAAACTGCTGGGTGAAATCTGTGATCTGGTTATTGTGGTCGGCGGTGATGGCAGCCTGCTGGGCGCCGCGCGTGAGCTGGCAAAATCCAAAATCCCCTTGCTCGGGGTGAATCGGGGTCGTCTGGGCTTTCTGACGGACATTTCGCCATCTGACCTGGAAGAGCGCCTGGGCCAGGTGCTGCAGGGTGAGTTTATCGAGGAAACCCGCTTTCTGCTGGATGGCAATGTGGAGCGGAACGGCCAGCCCCTGGGTTTTGGCACAGCGCTCAACGACGTGGTGCTGCACCCGGGTAAATCGACACGGATGATCGGCTTCGACCTGTTTATCGACGGGCACTTTGTCTACAGCCAGCGCTCGGACGGGTTGATTGTATCGACACCGACCGGTTCCACCGCTTATTCGCTGTCGGCGGGCGGGCCGATCATGCACCCCAAGCTGGATGCGGTTGTACTGGTTCCCATGTTTCCCCACACTCTCAGCAGCCGGCCGATCGTGGTAGACGGTAAAAGCGAGATCAAGCTGGTGATCGGTGAAACCAACGAAACCTACCCCCAGATCAGTTTCGACGGGCAGATGAACATTGCCTGTGCGCCCGGTGACATCATTCGCATCACCAAAAAGCCGTTCAAGATCCGCCTGATCCACCCGGTTGATCACAATTTTTACGCCACATGCCGCGATAAGCTGGGCTGGGCCAGTGAGATTGCAGCGAGTTGAGCATGCCAGCACAGGGAAACGCCGCGAGTCGCGGCTACGACATTATTGGTGATATCCACGGCTGCGCCCACACGCTCACCCGGCTGCTGGATCAGATGGGCTACCGCAAGATCAACGGTGTCTACCAGCACCCCAAGCGGCAGGCGATTTTCATTGGCGACATCATTGATCGCGGCCCGCGTATCCGTGAGGCGCTGCACCTGGTGCGGGACATGGTCGAGCACGGGTCGGCGCGCATTGTCATGGGCAATCACGAATACAATGCGTTGGGCTATTGCACCCGCGCGCGCCCCGGCAGCGGCCGGAAGTGGCTGCGGGAACACAATGCCCGCCATGACCGGTTGATCCGGGAAACGCTGGAGCAGTTTGATCACTACCCCCATGAATGGAACGAATTCCTTGAGTGGTTCTACACCATCCCCCTGTTTATCGAAGACGATGGCTTTCGGGTGGTGCACGCCTGCTGGGACGGCGATCTGATTGAAAAATTCAAACAGTCCCAGGGCGGCGCCTGCATTGACGAAGATTTTCTGCACGCCTCGTCGGCGATCGAGTCGTTTGCCGGCCAGGTCATGGATACGCTGCTGCGGGGAACGGATCTGCGTTTGCCCGAAGGGGTAAAGATCACGGGTAAAGACGGCTATGTGCGTGAGTTTTTCCGCACCAAGTTCTGGGCGGACAACCCGCAAACCTACGCTGACGTTGTCTTTCAGCCAGATCCGCTGCCGCCGGAGGTGGCGCGCATGAAACTGACCGACGACGAGCGCAAACAGCTGATTTCCTACCCCGCAGGGGAGCCACCGGTGTTTGTCGGCCATTACTGGATGGACAGCAGCCCGGCACCCCTCAAGGCCAATGTCGCCTGTATCGATTACAGCGCCGTAAAATATGGCAGGCTGGTGGCCTATCGCATGGATGGAGAGCGTACGTTGTCCAAAGACAAGTTCGTTTGGGTGGAGGTGGACCGGCCGGAACGATCGGACTACCCCGCCAGCGAAGACAGCGTGGCGAGGTAGCCGGTGTATCGTGTCAAACAGTTGGATGCCAACCTGGACCTGGCGGGTTTCAGTCAATGGTTGCGGGAGCAAGGGGTAGGGCACCGCATTACCGAAGAGGGCGGGTTCCAGGTGCTTTGGCTGGAAAACCCTGACCATACCGACCCGGTGCTGGCGGCGCTGGACCGCTTCCTCTCCGAGCCAGAGGTGCAGCAAGCGGTCAACGCCACCAGTCAGTCCCCGGTTTTTGTGGCTGGCCGTTGGCAGCCGTCACCCCGTCACGCACCGCTGGTGCTGGCGATGATCGTGATCGCCGTGTTGGTAGCCTGGGTCACGGATATGGGGCGCAGTCAGCTGTCCACTGTGCTGATGATGGTGGATCCCCAGAACTTTGCCTGGAACAGCCTGTCAGCAAGGGTAGATGCGCTGAGAGAAACGCTGGCCGCAGGCCAGATCTGGCGATTGATCTCGCCGGATTTTCTGCATTTCAGCTGGACCCACATCATCTTCAACTCGGTGATGCTCTGGTTCCTCGGCAGCCAGATTGAATGGTTTGATGGCAAGGCCCGATTGCTGGTGTTGGTCGTGTTCGCCAGTCTGGTGTCCAACGGATTGCAGTATTTCGTGTCGGGGCCGCTGTTTGGCGGCCTGTCTGGCGTGGTCTATGGCATTCTCGGTTACTGCTGGCTCAGCCAGCGCCGGCTGCCACGATTCCAGTTCCCTCCGGCGCTGGTGACCTTCGCCGTGGTGTGGATGGTGATCGGATTTACACCGTTGCCGGAAATGCTCGGGTTGGGTCGCATGGCCAATGAGGCTCATCTGGGCGGGTTTATTGCCGGGCTGGCGCTGGCAGTCACGTTGCCCGCACGCCGTCCTGCACGATAACGACGGCAAAAAAAAGCCCCGCCGAAAGGCGGGGCATGAAAAGAGCTTAAAGCTCCTGATGAGAGAGACCAAATGAATACGACCTTCGTCATTTGGTGAAACGATGATAATGGTTATCATTTATATCTGTCAACCGGTTGCATATAATTTTTCCAGGCAAGCCTACAGGAGGCCAAGATGACCTATGAAGAACTGATCGAACGGCTGGATCCGACGGTTTACGCCAACCTGCGGCGTTCTCTCGAGCTTGGAAAGTGGCCCGATGGCCGCAAGCTGACTCCCGAGCAGCGGGAGATCAGTCTGGAGGCGGTGATTTACTATGAGAACCTCCACAACATTCCCGAGACCGAGCGCACCGGCTATCTGGACCGCGGCCGTAAAGCCGGAACGGCCTGTGACCCGTCGGTGAAACAGACCTCGGGTCAGACCGCGGTGGATCCATCACAGTTCGTTGAGGTCAAATCTTGAACCCATTGGTGGATGTCAGTGGCCGGTTGCGGAAAATGCCTGCTGAGTCGGGCAAACCGGTGGATTACGTGATCCGTGTGGGAGATACCCGGGTTCCACTCAACGAGTTGATTGGCCACCCGGTGCAGATTGATCATGACGGTGTCATTCGCTGTATCCATTGTGACCGCACCACAAAGAAGAGTTTCAGTCAGGGCTATTGCTATCCCTGCTTTCGGAAACTGGCGGCCTGCGACACCTGCATCATGAGCCCGGAGAAGTGCCATTACCACGAGGGCACCTGTCGTGAGCCCGAATGGGGCGAGACCCACTGTATGGTGGAGCACGTGGTCTATCTGGCAAACTCGTCAGGACTGAAAGTCGGGATTACCCGTGGCTCCCAGGTGCCCACCCGGTGGATCGATCAGGGCGCGGTGGATGCCATTCCGATGCTCAGGGTCGCCACGCGGCAACTGGCGGGATTTGTCGAGGTAGCCTGCAAGCAGCATGTTGCAGACCGCACCAACTGGCGCGCCATGCTCAAGGGTGACGTCGCGGATCTGGACCTGTCCGCTGAGCGTGAACGCCTGCTGGCGCTGATTGCAGATGATGTGGCGCAGCTGAGAGCGGCCCATGGCGAGGACGCTTTGCGGACAACGGACGAGCCGGCACTGGGTCTCAGTTACCCGGTACAGGTCTGGCCGCAGAAGATCAAAACCCATAATCTCGACAAGGCGCCCTCGGCAGAAGGCGTTCTTGAGGGGATCAAGGGGCAGTACCTGATGCTCGATACCGGTGTGATCAACATTCGCAAGTACACCGGCTACGACGTGCGCTTCCGGGTATTTCCCAAGTCCTGATCCCCGCCACTACCGATCGGGTGAGGGCACCGTGTATCCGTGCCGCCCGCAACGAATTTCTGGAGACAGCGAATGCGTACCAGCCAGCCACAGACCATTTACCTGAACGATTATCGCGTGCCGGCCTTTCTGGTGGATCACGTCGACCTCCGCTTCGAGCTGTTCGAAGACGGTGCCCGCGTGCACAGCGTGTTGTCCATGCGCCGCAACCCGGATTCGGGCGACCGCTCCGGCGCGCTTGAGCTGGATGGTGACAGCCTGAGGCTGGAATCCGTCGCCCTCAACGGCAGCCCGCTGAGTGCCGGGCAATACGAGGACCACGGTGACCGGCTGGTGGTGGCAGGCGTCCCGGAGGCGTTCGAGCTGGCGGTGGTGACCTGGATCGAGCCCCAGAACAACACTCGTCTTGAGGGGCTGTACAAGTCGTCCGGTATGTTTTGCACCCAGTGTGAGGCCGAGGGTTTTCGTTGCATCACCTATTTTCCGGACCGGCCCGATGTGATGGCCCGTTTTCGCACGCGTATTGAGGCCGACAAGACCGCCTACCCGATTCTGCTCTCGAACGGCAATGACACCGAGCAGGGCGATCTGGCCGACGGTCGCCACTATGTGACCTGGGAAGATCCGTTCCCGAAACCCTGCTACCTGTTCGCACTGGTGGCCGGCAATCTGCTGGAAAAACGCGACACCTTCACCACCGTATCAGGCCGGGCTATTGACCTGCGCATGTACGTGGAACCCCGCAACGCCGAGAAATGCGACTACGCGATGGATTCCCTGAAGCGCTCCATGCGTTGGGATGAGCAGGTCTATGGGCGTGAGTACGATCTGGACATTTTCATGATCGTCGCGGTGGATGACTTCAATATGGGGGCGATGGAGAACAAGGGGCTGAATATTTTCAACTCCTCCTGCGTGCTGGCCAGCCAGGACACCGCAACCGATCTGGCGTTCCAGCGCATCGAGGCAATCGTCGCCCACGAATACTTCCACAACTGGTCCGGCAACCGGGTGACCTGTCGCGACTGGTTCCAGCTCAGCCTGAAAGAAGGCTTTACCGTATTCCGGGATTCCCAGTTCTCCTCCGACATGGGCTCCCCCACCGTCAAGCGCATCGAGGACGTTACCCTGCTCAGAACGGCCCAGTTCGCCGAGGATGGCGGTCCCATGGCGCACCCGGTGCGTCCCGCTTCCTATATGGAGATTTCCAACTTCTACACGCTGACGATTTATGAGAAAGGCGCGGAAGTGGTGCGGATGATTCACACCCTGTTGGGGCCGGAGCTGTTCCGTAAGGGCAGTGACCTGTATTTTGACCGGCACGACGGCCAGGCCGTTACCACCGACGATTTCGTGACGGCGATGGAAGACGCCAGCGGCCGCGATCTCTCACAGTTCCGGCTATGGTATGAGCAGGCCGGCACACCCGTGCTTGACGTCAGCGACCATTACGACGCTCAGGGTGGTACCTACAGCCTGTCCATCACCCAGAACATTCCCGACACCCCGGGGCAGAAAGACAAGAAGCCCCAGCACATTCCCTTTGCCCTGGGACTGCTCGACAGCCAGGGCCAGGACATGGTGCTGAATCTGGCCGGTGAGAGCGATGAGGCCCCGACGGAGCGGGTGCTGGATCTGACAGAAGTCAGCCACACGTTCGAATTCACCGGCGTTTCCGAGCGCCCGGTGCCCTCGTTGCTGCGGCATTTCTCCGCACCGGTGCGGGTTGTCTACCCCTGGACCCGTGAGCAATTGCTGTTCCTGATGAGCCACGATACGGACGGGTTCAATCGCTGGGATGCCGGTCAGCGGCTGGCGGTCGATGTGATCCAGTCATTGGTCGGGGCCCCTGTCGATGCCGAGATAGAGCCCAGGCTGGCGGCCGCCTATCGCCAGCTGCTGTCGGATGAATCTCTGGATCAGGCGTTGGTGGCCAAGATGATGCAGCTGCCGTCTGAGGCCTATCTGATCGAGCTGGCGAACAGTCCGGACGTGCAGGCCATTCACCGGGCGCGGGAGCGCGTACTCAGCCACCTCGCTGACGCACTGCGGCCGGATTTGCTGAACTGTTATCAGCGTCACGGCGCCGACGGCGATTACGGTCTGTCTCCGCAAGAGGTTGCCGGTCGCAGCCTTCGCAATACCGCATTGGCGTGGCTGCTTCACATTGACGACAAAGAGGGGCGGGACCTGGCCATCCGGCAATTCGGGGAAGCGGATAACATGACCGACCGGCTCGGTGCGCTGCGTGCACTGGTGAATTCAGGATTTGTCAGCGACCGTGAGCAGGCGTTGGAGCAGTTCTATCAGCGGTATTCAGAGGATCCTCAGGTGGTGGAGCAGTGGTTCTCTGTGCAGGCCTCGAATCCGGCCACAGGCAACCTCGAGCAGATTCGTCGGCTGGTGACTCACGACGCGTTTGACTGGAAAAACCCCAACAAGGTTCGCTCGGTGATTGGCGTGTTTGCCGGCCAGAACCTCGCGTCATTCCATGCCGCTGACGGTTCCGGCTACCGGTTCCTGGCGGAGCAGGTATCGCGTCTTGATAACAGCAACCCGCAGATCGCCGCCCGTCTGGTTTCACCACTGACCCGCTGGAGGAAGTTCGCACCGGTTCACGGCGAACAGATGAAAACAGCGCTGGAGCAGATCCGCGACAAAACCGGCCTCTCACGGGACGTTTACGAGGTGGTTCACAAGAGCTTGGCGGGCTGAGAGAGGCGCCCGGATACAAAATCGCACTTTCGGTCGATAGACAATATTGGCCAATCGGCTAATCTGTGGAATAGTCGGTAAACCATGAAGCGACAATAAAAAGGTCCTCCAAAGGGCCTCCAGGCGGAATTAAGGTTTTAAAATGAGATATAACAAGAACTTCATTCTGGGCAGTCTGTTTGCGTTCTCAATGGCCTCTTCACCTGCGATGGCCGCGGTCTCCTCCAACGAAGCAGCCCGGCTGGGGCAGGATCTGACCCCCTTCGGCTCCGTCAAAGCGGGCAATGAAGCCGGGACCATCCCGGCCTGGGACGGTGGTCTGACGACGCCGCCCGCCGGATACGAAGGCAGTGGGCAGCACCATATCAATCCGTTCCCGGATGACGAAGTTCTGTTTACCATCAACGCCTCCAACATGGACCAGTACAGCGACTACCTCACTGACGGCGTACGAGCGTTGCTGGAGACCTATCCCACCACATTCAATATTCCGGTCTACAAGAGCCGCCGTACCCACGCCGTGCCGGACTGGGTCGCCGAGAACACCCGTGAAAATGCAGTCAACGCCGAGATTGTCGGCCGCGGCGAAGGCCTGGATGGCGCCTTTGGCGGTTACCCATTCCCGATTCTGCATGGCAACAACGAAGAAAAGGCCTGGCAGGTGGTGTGGAATCATCTCACCCGCTGGCGCGGTGTGAACGTCACCCGTCGGTCCAGTGAGGTCGCTGTCCAGACTGACGGCGATTATTCGCTGGTGACCTCCCAGCAGGAGGCCTTCTTCAACTTTTACAATCCGGAGGGCAGTGAGAAGGATCTGGACAACGTCATTTTTTACTATCTGTCGTTTACCCAGTCTCCGCCCCGTTTGGCCGGTGGCGCTATCCTGATCCACGAAACCCTGAACCAGGTCATCAACCCGCGTAATGGCTGGGGCTACAACGCCGGCCAGCGCCGGGTGCGCCGTGCGCCGAACCTCGGTTACGATTCCCCCATTGCCGCCGCGGATAACCTCCGCACCGCGGATGACACCGACATCTTCAACGGTGCCCTCGATCGCTATAACTGGAATTACGAGGGTATGCGGGAAATCTACATCCCGTACAACAACTACCGTATCGGTGAGAAAGGCAGGTCTTATTCCGAGATTCTGGGCATCTCCCATGTGAATCCGGACCTGACCCGCTGGGAGCTGCATCGGGTTCACGTTGTGGAGGCCACACTCAAAAACGGTGAGCGTCATATCTACGGTAAGCGTCGTTTCTACGTTGACGCCGACAGCTGGAACACCGTCCTGCTGGATCAATACGACGGCCGTGGTGAACTCTGGCGTGTCACCATGGGCCTGCCGAAGAACTATTATGAGCTGCCGGGCGTCTGGACAGTACTGGACGTGTACCACGATCTGCAGGCGCGCCGTTATCACGTGCTGGGTCTGGATACCGAGGAGCCGAGCACCCGAACCTTTACTGACGACGTTCCCAACAGACGCTACTTCTCGCCGGCGTCACTGCGCCGTCGGAGTGTTCGCTGAGGCAACTGTTGCCCCGCGGATACCGTCCTCGCCCAGGGGGCGTGGCGAATCAATCTACCGGTAACCGAAAGGTTGCCGGTATGTTTATGAAGCTGGCCGGTTTCCGGCACCAGAGAGACACTGTCCAAAACAACATATAGGCAATCTGAATGGCTACAAGGTTGATGTGCAAGACTCTGGGTGCGGCGTGTCTTGGAGTATCCATGGCATTGTCCGCCCCCTCGGTGTTTGCGCTTGCAGATATCATTGAAACCCCATCCCGGCCGACGCTACTGGCACCGGAATCACTGCTCAACGATGTGACCAGGGCCGGTGACCGGCTGGTGGCCACCGGCGAGCGGGGCCACATCATTTTTTCCGATGACGAGGGCCAGACGTGGGTGCAGGGGCAGGTTCCCGTATCAGTCACCATGACCGGTATCGACTTCGGCACCGATGAGCATGGCTGGGCTGTGGGCCACAGCGGCGTGGTGCTGCATTCCTCCGACGCAGGGAAAAGCTGGGAGCTGCAACTCACCGGTATTGAGGCGTCGGAGCTCGCGATCGCAAGCAAACAGCAACAGATCGCCGAGATGGAGCAGCAGATCGAAGAAGCGCCTGAGGAAGAGAAGGGCGATCTTGAATGGGCGCTGGATGACCTCTTCTTTGCGGTAGAGAACATGGAATCGGACCTGGAAATCGGTCCCGTGAATCCGTTCCTTGATGTCTGGTTCGAGGATGACAGCCACGGTTTCGTGGTTGGCGCCTACGGTATGATTCTGCGCACCACTGACGGCGGCGAAAGCTGGCAGGATATGTCGGGTGAGATCGAAAACGATCAGAACTTCCACCTGAACAGCATCACGCAGATTACTGGTGGTGCGCTGGTTATTGTGGGTGAGGCCGGCCAGATTCACGTCTCCACAGACGGTGGCGATACCTGGGAGCGTCGAGAGAGCCCCTACCCCGGCTCTTTGTTCGGCGTTATCGGCACCGGACAGGTCAATGAAATTCTCGCCTTCGGACTGCGCGGCAACATGATGCGCTCTACCGATCTGGGCCGATCCTGGAACATGATCACCAACGAGGCCGGAGCGACGTTGATGAGCGGTTCGGTGGCCGAAGACGGGCGCATTACCCTGGTGGGTAACGGTGGCGTTGTGCTGATGAGCACCAACGGCGGCGAATCGTTCCGCCCGAACTTCCGCCGGGATCGGGAAGGCGTGATGGGCGTGGTTCCTATATCGGGAACAAACCTTCTCCTGGTGGGTGAAGGTGGCGTCAAATTTACCGATGCCCGTGGCCAGAACCTTCAATAACGCCCTGATGCGGCAACAACAGAACGGATAATAGAGGGGCTTTTGAATGTCGAACCCGAAGCACGACAAGGGCGAACATTACCTGACGACACCGAAGGCGGAGCCGTTCCTGGAACGTCTGATCTTCAACAATCGGGCCATCATCCTGATTGCGTTTTTTATACTGACGCTGTTTCTAGGCTACAACGCCATCAAGATCCAGCCGGATGCCAGTTTTGAGCGGATGATTCCGCTGGAGCATCCTTACATTGTGAACATGCTTGAGCACAGGAATGACCTGGAAAACCTGGGTAATTTTGTGCGTATTGCGGTGGAGGTCAAGGAAGGCGACATCTTCACCGAGGAATACATGGAAACCCTGAAGCAGATCACTGACGAGGTGTTCTATCTCAGCGGGGTAGACCGATCCGGACTCAAGTCTTTGTGGACGGCTAACGTGCGCTGGGTGGAAGTGACAGAGCAGGGGTTCCAGGGCGGCACCGTGATTCCGGACAACTATGACGGTACCCGGGAAAGCCTGGAGGCATTGCGCCAGAACGTACTGCGCTCCAACGAAGTCGGCCGCCTGATTTCGGACAACTTCCGCTCGACCATCGTGTACGCACCGCTGTACGAGAACAATCCGGACACCGGGGAGCCGCTGGATTACGGCGAATTCTCCCGCCAGCTCGAGGAAAAAATCCGCCAGAAGTACGGCGCCGACAACCCCAATATCGAGATTCACATTGTTGGCTTCGCCAAGAAAGTGGGTGACCTGATTGAGGGTATCGGTTCCATTGCTTACTTTGCCGGTATCACCATCCTGCTGACCACGCTGCTGCTGTTCTGGTACTCACGCTGCATTGCCGGCACGCTGGTTCCGGTGTTTTCCTCGATCATCGCGGTGTTCTGGCAGCTGGGTATTCTCAGGCTGCTCGGCTACGGCCTCGATCCGTATTCGGTATTGGTTCCGTTCCTGGTCTTCGCCATCGGTATCAGTCACGGCGTCCAGATAGTGAATGCCATGGCCGCCGAGGCGGCCAAGGGGTTTGATCCTATTACCGCCGCCAGGCTTGCGTTTCGGGCCCTGTACATCCCGGGCATGCTGGCTCTGATTTCCGATGCCTTCGGCTTCCTGACGTTGCTGTACATTGAAATTGACGTGATCAAGGATCTGGCCGTGGCGGCTGGCCTGGGTGTGGCCATCGTGATCATCACCAACCTGGTCCTGCACCCGTTGATCATGTCCTATATCGGGATCACCAAGGGTGGTATCCGTAACGTTCAGAATCGCGGCGAGAAACAGGATCGTAAGTGGCGCGTCATGTCTTATTTCGCCCATCCCGGCGTGGCCCCTATTTCCCTGCTGATCGCCGTTATTGGCCTTGGTCTGGGCCTGTATTACAAGCAGGACCTCAAGGTGGGCGATCTGGATCAGGGGGCACCTGAGCTGAGGGCGGACTCCCGTTACAACCTGGATAACGCCTACATTATCGACAACTACTCGACCAGCGCCGATGTCATGGTCATCATGGTCAAGACCGAGGAAGAGCAGTGCACCCAGTACAACGTGCTGAGAGCGATGGACAACCTGCAATGGGAGCTGCAGAACACCCCGGGTGTCCAGTCGACCGCATCGCTGGCGGATGTCTCCAAGATCGTGACCAAGGCGCTCAACGAGGGTAGCTGGAAGTGGTATGAGATTTCCCGCAACCAGACCATCATCAACGCGTCTATCCGTGAAGCTCCGGCAGGGCTGATCAACACCAATTGTGATCTGACGCCGGTGTTGGTGTTCCTCGAGGATCACAAAGCGGAAACCCTGCAGACCGTAGTTGAGCGTGTTGAGGAGTTTGCTCAGGCCAACAGCAACGACGAACACACTTTCAAGCTGGCGGCCGGTAACGCGGGTGTTGAGGCGGCAACGAACGAAGTCATCTCCAGCGCCAAGAACATGATGCTGATCTTCGTATACAGCGTGGTGAGCTTCCTGTGCTTCCTGACGTTCCGATCCATCCGGGCGGTGCTGTGTATCGTGGTGCCCCTGGGCCTGACCTCCATTCTGTGTGAGGCGATCATGGCGGTGTCCGGTATTGGTATCAAGGTGGCGACACTGCCGGTCATCGCGTTGGGTGTGGGTATCGGTGTCGACTACGGCATCTACATCTACAGCAAGCTGGAGAAGTACCTGCTGGAGGGCAAGACGCTGCAGGATGCCTACTTCGAGACGCTGCGTTCCACAGGTAAGGCGGTTATCTTTACCGGCGTGACCCTGGGCCTTGGTGTAGTGACCTGGATCTTCTCACCCATCAAGTTCCAGGCCGACATGGGCTTCCTGCTGTTCTTCATGTTCCTGTGGAACATGATCGGAGCCATCTGGCTGCTGCCGGCCCTGGCGCGCTTCCTGCTGCGTCCGGACCGTATGGTAGCGAAGGCGCGCGCATCCAAATAAGCGTTGCCTGAAACCGCAAAAAAGCCCGCTCTGCGGGCTTTTTTGTTTCTTGCTCAAGCGGTTAGGCAGCTAATGCATCCTTTATTTATCATCCGAAGTGGTCTATGTTTCAAATCGAACCGGAAGTTTGTCCGCGATTGAACGTGGGCAGTAAATGATAACGATGAGAAAAAAGGAAGATCCCATGACGCTAAAAATCAAGAGTTCCGTTCTCGCGCTTGCAGCAGCAGTCAGCTTGGGCGCGGCTTCGTCAGCGGTTACCGCTCAGGAGCAGCGCTTTGTCACCATCGGTACCGGTGGTGTGACCGGCGTTTACTACCCGGCCGGTGGCGCGATCTGTCGTCTGGTCAACATGGACCGTAAGGAGCACGGTATTCGTTGTTCCGTTGAGAGCACCGGTGGCTCTGTTTACAACCTGAACGCCATTCGTGAGGGCGAGCTGGACCTGGCTGTCGCCCAGTCTGACTGGCAGTTCCACGCCTACAACGGCTCCAGCGAATTCGAGAGTGCCGGCAAGGATGAAAAGCTGCGCTCAGTGTTTTCTCTGCACCCGGAACCGTTCACCGTGGTTGCCAGCAAAGGCTCCGGCATCAAAACTTTTGAGGACCTGGAAGGCAAGCGTGTGTCCATCGGTAACCCGGGTTCCGGTCAGCGCGCCACCGCTGAGGTGTTAATGAAGGAAATGGGCTGGGATGAGAGCAAGTTCTCCCTGGCGGCTGAAATCAAGGCTGCCGAACAGTCCCAGGCGCTGTGCGATGGCAACATCGATGCCTTTTTCTACACCGTGGGCCACCCCTCCGGCGCAATCAAGGAAGCCACAACCTCCTGTGACAGTGTGCTGGTCAACGTTGATAACGCGGCAACCAAGAAACTGATCGACGACAATCCCTACTACCGCAAAGCCGTCATTCCCGGTGGCATGTACCGTGGCAGCGATGACGACGTAACCACCTTCGGTGTGGCTGCAACATTCGTATCTTCCACCGATGTACCGAACGACGTGGTGTATGCGGTTGTGAAAGCTGTTTTCGAGAATTTCGACAGCTTCAAGCGTCTGCACCCGGCCTTCGGTAATCTCGACAGAAGTGAGATGGTGACCGATGCCAACAGTGCGCCGCTGCATCCGGGTGCTGAGAAGTACTACAAGGAAGCCGGCCTGATCGACTGATCTGTCTGCGCCTCAACACAGCGGGCCAAGTGCCCGCTGTGTTGTCTCTGAGGCGGTTAATCTTTCATGTAGCAGGAATCTTTTTATGGCAACAAGCGACCCGGCTAACGGGGCTGGTGTTGATGGTGGCAAAGTAGAGCAGATTCTACAGACCGAAACCGGAGGCAGGGCCGCCAGTGGTAACGCCGCTATTGTTCTTTTTATGGTTCCCCTGGTGTGGTCGTTGTTCCAGCTCTGGATAGCGTCGCCACTGCCGTATATCTTCAATTTCGGACTGTTCAATTCCACCGAGGCGCGGTCGATACATCTGGCGTTTGCGGTGTTTCTGGCGTTTTCCGCATACCCTATGATCAAGGGGCGGAATGTTAACGATGTTCCGTTCTACGACTGGATTCTGGCCCTGGTTGCGGCCTTCTGCGCATCCTATCTTTACGTGTTTTACGAAGCCCTGTCTTCCCGACCGGGCCTGCCGACGACCATGGACCTGTGGGTCGCCATGATTGGCCTGGTGTTGTTGCTGGAAGCGACGCGCCGGTCCCTCGGACTGCCGCTGACCATTGTTGCCGGCGTGTTCATTACCTATTCGCTTGCCGGCCCCTACATGCCCGATGTGATTGCTCACAAGGGCGTGAGTCTCAACAAGCTTGCTTCGCACCAGTGGCTCGGCACCGAAGGGGTGTTCGGGGTAGCGCTGGGCGTATCCACCAGTTTTGTATTCCTGTTTGTACTGTTCGGCGCTTTGCTCGAGCGCGCGGGCGCCGGTAACTATTTCATCAAGGTTGCGTATGCGGGGCTTGGTCACATGCGTGGCGGTCCGGCCAAGGCGGCCGTGGTGTCCAGTGGTCTGAGCGGCGTGATTTCCGGCTCCTCAATTGCCAACGTGGTCACCACCGGTACGTTCACCATTCCGCTGATGAAGCGTGTCGGCTTCCCCGCGACCAAAGCGGGTGCCGTGGAGGTGGCCGCCTCCACCAATGGCCAGCTGACGCCACCGATCATGGGGGCCGCCGCCTTCCTGATGGTGGAGTATGTGGGCATTTCCTATCTGGAAGTGATCAAGCACGCGATTCTGCCGGCACTGATTTCCTATGTGGCGCTGATCTACATCGTCCATCTCGAAGCCTGCAAGCTGAACATGAAAGGCATGGAACGGCTGAACCGCCCGACACTGGCTCAGCGCATGCTCAACTGGGTGGTGCTTCTGATTGGCCTCAGTGTGCTGACCCTGGCGGTCTACTACGGTATCGGCTGGACGAAAGCCTGGCTGGGCGACGCCGCTGCCTGGGTTCTCGGCCCCATACTGCTGCTGATCTATATTGCTCTGGTGGCTTACGCCACGCGTTTCCCGGAGCTGGAAATTGACGACCCGGAAGCAGCATTGGGTGAGCTCCCGGAGATGGGGCCGACGGTAAAAACCGGGTTGTATTTTCTGCTGCCGGTGGTGGTGCTGATCTGGTGCCTGACGGTGGAGCGTTTCTCGCCGCAGCTGTCGGCGTTCTGGGCCACCTTGTTCATGATTTTTATTGTTATTACGCAGCGCCCACTGCTGGCCTTTTTCCGCAAACAGGGCGCCTTTTTCGAGAACTGCAAGATCGGCCTTGTGGATCTGACGCATTCGCTGGCCACCGGTGCCCGGAATATGGTCGGTATCGGTGTGGCGACGGCCACCGCCGGCATCGTCGTGGGTACGGTCACTCTTACCGGCATTGGCCTGGTGATGACGGAGTTCGTGGAATTCCTGTCCGGGGGCAATCTGCTGCTGATGCTGATTTTCACGTCCGTCATCAGTCTGATACTCGGCATGGGGCTGCCAACCACGGCCAATTATATCGTGGTGTCGACCCTGATGGCGCCGGTCATCGTCACCCTGGGCGCCCAGAACGGCTTACTGGTGCCACTCATTGCTGTGCATCTGTTTGTGTTCTACTTCGGCATCCTGGCGGATGATACGCCGCCCGTGGGGCTGGCTGCCTACGCGGCGGCGGCCATTTCCGGTGCGGATCCGATACGAACGGGTATTCAGGGCTTCACCTACGACATCCGCACGGCCATTCTGCCGTTCATGTTCATCTTCAATACTCAGCTGTTACTGATCGGGTTGACGGGGTGGCTGGATCTGCTGATCACCATCTTCGGTGCGGTGACGGCTATGCTGGTGTTTTCTGCGGCCACTCAGGGCTACTGGTTTACCAAGAGCTACAAGTGGGAGTCCCTGCTGCTTTTGCTGATCACCTTCACCATGTTCCGTCCCGGATACTGGTGGGACATGGTGTACCCGGAGCACGAGGAGCGCCCCGGCGCGCAGATCATGGCGTATGTGGACAACGTGCCGGCAGACGAAGCGGTGGTGCTGAAAGCCTCCGGCATGTCGCTGGATGGCAGCGATGTGACCACCTACCTCAAGCTTGAAATTCCCGCAGGCGAGACGCCGGAAGAGCGCCTGATGGCCGCCGGCATCGAGTTGCGGCCGGACGGTGAACGTATGGCGGTGGAATTTGTCGAGTTCGGCAGCCAGGCCGAAGATGCCGGGATTGGCTTCGGCTGGACCATCGACGCGGTTCAGGTGAAGCTCGAGCGACCGCCTAAGGAGCTGATGTTCATCCCCGCCCTGATTCTCCTGGGGCTGCTCGCCTTCGGTCAACTGCGGCGCAAGAGCCGGGAGGATGCGCAGGTGGCAACGGTCTGATCAATCCACCCGTCTCGGAAAACCCGGCGTTAACCCGCCGGGTTTTTTCTGGTAAACTCCGCAGCGAAAGCGACCCGTGGTTTGTGTCACGTTGTGTCGCCACCATGTGATCTTTGGTACGGATTACCGCTGAGACCTTTGCGCGTTAGGAGCACATCATGCCTGTTATTACCCTGCCGGACGGCAGTCACCGCAGTTTTGCCGAATCCGTTACTGTTCACGATGTCGCTGCCGATATTGGTGCTGGCCTGGCCAAGGCTGCGCTTGCTGGCAGGGTCAACGATAAGCTGGTGGACACCAGCTACCCCATCGAAGATGACGTTGAACTGGCCATCATCACTGAGCGTGATGAAGAGGGTGTGGACATTGTTCGTCATTCCACCGCTCACCTGCTGGCCATGGCGGTGAAAGAACTGTTCCCCGCGGCCCAGGTTACCATCGGCCCGGTGATCGATAACGGCTTCTATTACGACTTCAAGTTTGACCGCCCGTTTACCAATGAAGACCTCCAGCGTATCGAAAAGCGCATGGAAGAACTGGCAAAGCAGGATATCCCGGTTTCCCGTTCGGTCATGTCCCGGGAAGAGGCGGTGAAGCTGTTCGATGGCATGGGTGAGGAATACAAGGTACGCATCATCGAGGACATCCCCGGTGATGAGGACCTGTCGTTTTACCGTCAGGGTGATTTCATTGATTTGTGCCGCGGCCCGCACGTGCCCAGCACCGGTAAGCTGAAAGCGTTCAAGCTGACCAAGGTAGCCGGCGCCTACTGGCGGGGCGACACCGGTAATGAGCAGCTTCAGCGGGTTTACGGCACCGCCTGGGGCAACAAGAAAGACCTCAAGGCTTACCTGCATCGCCTGGAGGAAGCGGAGAAGCGGGATCACCGCAAGATCGGCAAGAAGCTCAATCTGTTTCACATGCAGGAAGAGGCGCCCGGCATGGTGTTCTGGCATCCGGACGGCTGGTCGCTGTACCAGGAAATCGAGCAATACATGCGCGATATCCTGCACCGGCATGGCTACAAGGAAATCAAGACGCCGCAGGTAGTATCCCGTGCCTTGTGGGAGAAGTCCGGTCACTGGGACAAGTTCCATGATGACATGTTCACCACCGAGTCCGAGAAGCACGACTACGCCATCAAGCCGATGAACTGCCCGTGTCACATCCAGGTGTTCAATCAGGGTCTGAAAAGTTACAAGGATCTGCCGCTGCGTCTGGCGGAATTCGGCTCCTGTCACCGCAATGAGGCGTCTGGCGCCTTGCACGGGCTGATGCGGGTTCGTGGCTTTACCCAGGATGACGCCCACATTTTCTGTGAAGAGGACGCGATCCAGGCCGAGGTGTCGCGCTTTATTGATCTGCTTCACGAGGTCTACAAGGATTTCGGGTTCGAGCAGATTCTCTACAAGCTGTCCACTCGCCCGGAAAAGCGGGTCGGTTCCGATGAAGTCTGGGACAAATCTGAAGCTGCATTGGAAGAAGCGCTCAATCGCGAGGGGGTAGACTGGGAATTGTTGCCGGGTGAGGGCGCATTCTATGGCCCGAAAATCGAATTCTCCCTGAAAGACTGTATCGGCCGGGTATGGCAATGCGGTACCATTCAGGTCGATTTTTCAATGCCTGGCCGCCTCGGCGCCCAGTATGTGGCAGACAATTCCGAGCGCAAGACGCCGGTCATGCTGCACCGCGCGGTACTTGGGTCGTTCGAGCGTTTCATCGGTATTCTGATTGAAGAATACGAAGGCGCATTCCCCACCTGGCTGGCACCAACCCAGGTTGCGGTCCTCAATATCACCGATAATCAGCGTGATTATTGTCAGAATCTGGCGAAAAAGTGGGATTCTTTGGGCTATAGGGTTAATGCTGACTTGAGAAACGAGAAGATCGGCTTTAAAATCCGCGAGCACACTATTAATAAAGTTCCCTTTTTGATTGTTGTCGGAGACAAGGAAATCGAGAACAACGCCGTTGCGGTGAGAACCCGCAAAGGTGAAGATCTGGGAACTATGTCGCTTGAAGCGTTCGAACAGCTGCTGGCTGATGACATTCAACGCAAGGGCAGAACCAAAACGGAGAGTTAATTATTAAACAGCGAGCGAATCGGGGTCGTACACCAAAGGCACCAATCAATGAGAATATCGATGCAACTGAAGTCCGTCTGATCGATGCCGAAGGCAATCAGGTCGGGGTTGTTTCGATCGAAGAGGCGATAAGGCTGGCTGAAGAAGCCACTCTAGATTTGGTGCAGGTTACGGATTCCGATCCGATCGTCTGTAAGATAATGGACTACGGCAAGAAGGTCTTCGAAGACAAGAAGGCCAAAGCGGCTGCCAAGAAAAAGCAGAAGCAGACGCAGGTCAAAGAGCTTAAGTTCCGTCCAGGAACTGAAGAAGGGGATTATCAGGTCAAACTACGCAACCTGGTACGTTTCCTTGAAAACGGGGACCGCGGCAAGATCACGATTCGTTTCCGTGGCCGTGAGATGGCACACCAGGAAATCGGTATGAAGCTCATGGGTCGGATTGAAACGGACATCGAAGAGATTGCAACGGTTGAGATGCGGCCGAAAATGGAAGGCCGGCAGATGACCATGATTGTGGCTCCCCGCAAAAAGAAGTGAACCTGATCGGGTGATGATCCCCCGCGACCGCGGGGGATTTGTCGTTCAGGGGCACATTTTGTTTTATTTAAAAATAGAATGCGGAGTTTTAAAAAATGCCTAAGATGAAAACCAAAAGCGGAGCCACCAAGCGGTTCAAGAAAACCGCCACCGGCTTCAAGCACAAGCAGTCCTTCACCAGTCATATCTTGACCAAGAAGAGCCCCAAGCGTAAGCGTCAGCTCCGCGGTACCAAGCTGATTGCCAAGTCTGACGTGGCTTCCATCAAGCGTATGACGGCGTGCTGATTCAGCCGCTAACCATTCCTGCAAAGGTTTAAAGGTAGAAGGATTAAAGTATGGCTCGTGTAAAACGTGGCGTGGTAGCACGTCGTCGTCACAAGAAGATTCTCAATCAGGCCAAGGGTTATTACGGAGCGCGTAGCCGCGTCTATCGTGTAGCCAAGCAGGCGGTTATCAAAGCCGGTCAGTACGCATACCGTGACCGTCGTAACCGCAAGCGCGCATTCCGCGCCCTGTGGATTGCCCGTATCAACGCGGGTGCCCGCGCCAACGGCCTGTCCTACAGCCGTCTGATTGCTGGCCTGAAGAAGGCTAACGTTGAGATCGATCGTAAGGTTCTGGCCGATCTGGCCATGAACGAGCAGCAGACATTTGCTGCTGTAGTTGAGAAGGCCAAAGCGTCCCTGTGATCGCTTAAGCTCTTTCATCGATTATTGATCGATCCGGGCGTCCCCATGTGGTCATGGAGACGTTCTCTAATAGGGGAAGGGCGCGCTCTTCCCCTATTTTTGTTTACAGAGATTTGTTTTCGTACTCCCATTTCTGGTTTGGAGCAGGGTCAATGGAAAACCTGGAGCAACTGGTTCAGGACGGGTTGGCTGCGGTAGAAGGCGCCGACAGCTTGCAGGCACTTGATCACATTCGTGTTGAATACCTTGGCAAGAAGGGTGTCATTACCCAGCAGGCGAAAACCCTGGGCAAGCTCTCTGCAGAAGAACGCCCCGCTGCCGGCCAGAAAATCAACGAGGCCAAGGGCCAGGTAGAGCAGGCCATCAATGCCCGCCGTTCCGATCTGGAGCGCGTTGCGATCGAGCAGAAGCTGGCCGGTGAATCCATTGATGTGACGTTGCCGGGACGCGGCCAGGACCTGGGCGGTTTGCACCCCGTCACCCGCACCCTGCAGCGTATTGAACAGTTCTTTTCCCGCGCGGGCTATACCGTGGAGCAGGGCCCGGAGATCGAAGACGATTACCATAACTTCGAAGCCCTCAATATTCCCGGCCACCATCCGGCCCGTGCCATGCATGACACCTTCTATTTCAATCCCGGCACCCTGCTTCGCACCCATACCTCACCGGTACAGATCCGCACCATGGAAGCGGGCAAGCCCCCGTTCCGCATGATCTGCCCGGGGCGGGTGTATCGGTGTGACTCGGATATGACCCACACCCCCATGTTCCACCAGGTGGAAGGTCTGCTGGTTGAGCGGGATGTCAGTTTTGCCGACCTGAAAAGCACCGTGGAAGAGTTTTTGCGGGTGTTTTTCGAGCGCGACCTGAAAGTCCGTTTCCGTCCCTCGTATTTTCCGTTTACCGAACCGTCCGCGGAAGTGGATATCGAGTGGGGGCGAGAGGCTGACGGCAGCATCAAGTGGCTGGAAGTGATGGGCTGCGGCATGGTGCACCCGAAAGTATTCGAACATTGCGGAATAGATGCCGAGGAATACCGTGGCTTTGCCTTTGGTCTGGGCGTGGAGCGCCTGGCCATGCTGCGCTACGGCGTTAACGATTTGCGCATGTTTTTCGAGAACGACCTGCGCTTTTTGCGCCAGTTCCGTTAAACCGGCCTTTCACGGCAATCGAACTATCCGGCAAAACCGCATCAGGACAAGGCAATTACCATGAAATTCAGTGAGCAGTGGCTGCGCGAGTGGGTAAATCCGAATCTCAATACCCAGGCATTGATGGACCAGATCACGATGGCAGGTCTGGAAGTGGACGGTTTCGAGCCGGTGGCAGGCCAGTTCCAGGGCGTGGTGGTCGGTGAAGTTGTTGGGGTAGAGCCTCACCCGGACGCTGACAAACTCCGTGTATGCCAGGTGAGCAACGGCACCAACACCGTGCAGGTGGTCTGTGGTGCGCCGAACGTGAGAGCCGGGCTCAAGGTGCCGTTTGCCGAAGTCGGCGCGACACTGCCGGGCGACTTCAGAATCAAGAAAGCGAAGCTCCGTGGCCAGCCGTCCGAGGGCATGCTGTGTTCAGCCTCGGAACTGCAGCTGTCAGAGGACCATGAGGGACTGATGGAGTTGCCGGCGGATGCGCCGGTGGGCAAGTCGCTGAGTGAGTATCTGAAACTTGATGACGTCACCATTGACGTGGATCTCACCCCGAACCGGGCTGATTGCCTGTCCATCCGGGGTATTGCCCGGGAAGTGGGGGTGCTGAACAGCCTGGTTGTGGATAAGCCCGAGATTGCGCCGGTTGAGGCGGTGCACTCGGAAGTGCCCAGCATCACTGTCAAGGCGCCGGAGGGCTGCCCCCGCTACCTTGGCCGAGTTCTGCGCAATGTGAATCTTGAGGTGGAGTCGCCGCTGTGGATGCGGGAGAAGCTGCGTCGTTCCGGTATCCGCTCCATTGACGCGGCGGTGGACGTAACCAACTACGTTATGCTCGAGCTGGGCCAGCCCATGCATGCGTTCGATCGTGATCGCATCAGCGGCGGCATCGTGGTCCGGATGGCGGAGCAGGGCGAGAAGCTGGTTCTGCTTGACGGTCAGGAAGTGGAACTGACAACAGACACACTGGTGATTGCCGACCACGAAAAGCCTGTGGCCATCGCGGGTGTGATGGGGGGCGAGAACTCCGGTGTAAACGCCGGCACCCGGGATCTGGTTCTCGAATCCGCCTACTTTGACCCGATTACTCTTGCCGGCAAGGCCCGTCACTACGGCTTGCACACCGATGCCTCCCACCGCTTCGAGCGGGGTGTTGACCACCAGCTGGCGCGAGACGCCATGGAGCGTTGCACGTCGCTGTTGATGAGCATCGTCGGTGGTGAGCCGGGTGACGTGGTGGAAGTGGTCAGTGATGCGCACCTGCCGGATGCTAGAGTGATCGATCTGCGGGAAGGGCGTCTGGCGGACGTTCTTGGTCTCGCCATCGACCGCACCACCGTTGAAGAGATCCTCACCCGGCTCGGTCTGCACATCGACAAACTGCTGAAAGACGGCTGGCGCGTCAGTGTGCCGTCGTTCCGTCCGGACCTCTCCATCGAGGAAGATCTCATTGAGGAGGTCGGGCGTATTTTCGGATACAACAATCTGCCGGTGACCGAGCCTGTGGGCGCCCTCGGCCTGCGTGTGCAGGAAGAAGCCGTGCGGCCGGTTTCCGCGATTCAGAACTATTTTGTGGCCTGCGGTTACCAGGAGGCGGTCACCTACAGCTTCGTGGATCCCAGGGTCCAGCAGCTGATTGATCCGGATCGTGAAGGTATCGCGCTGGCAAACCCGATTTCATCGGATCTGTCGGTGATGCGCACGAGTCTGTGGAGCGGACTGCTGAAAACGGTGTCCCACAACCAGAATCGCCAGCAACCGCGTATCCGGCTGTTCGAAACCGGCCTGAGATTTGTGAAAAACGGCGCTGGCATTGATCAGCAGCCAATGCTGGCGGGTGTTGTGGTCGGTGGTCAATTGCCTGAGAACTGGGCAAATGGTCGCAGAAACGCGGATTTCTTTGATGTAAAAGGGGAATTGGAGAGTCTGTTCCGCCTGCTGGGGATCCAGATCGATTTTATCGCCAGCCAGCATCCGGCGTTGCACCCGGGGCAAACGGCGGAACTGGTCCGGGATGGCGAGCACATCGGCTGGTTGGGCACGTTGCACCCACAAGTTCAGAAAAATCTTGAACTTAATGGCACGATCCTGATGTTTGAGCTATTCTTGAATTCGATTGTTTCGGGATATGTGCCTAATTTCAAAGAAATTTCAAAATTTCCGGAAGTTCGGCGAGATTTGGCTATTATTATCTGGAGCGATGTGGCGTTTGCGGATGTGGAGCGTGTGGCGAAAAAGCACGCCGGTGAGCGCCTGACGGCCTTGCGTGCGTTTGATGTCTATGAAGGTGAAAGCCTGGGTGAAGGTAATCGGAGCCTTGCCCTCAGCCTGTTCTGGCAGCATCCTGAACGCACGCTCAACGAAGAAGAAGTGCACTCGCTCTTCAACGGTGTTATCGATGCGCTGAAGGCGGAGCTGGGAGCAACATTAAGGAGTTAAGCAGATGGCGGCTTTGACGAAAGCGGAAATGGCCGAGCGCTTGTACGATGAACTGGGTCTGAACAAGCGCGAAGCAAAGGAAATGGTGGAAGCTTTTTTCGATGAGATCAGAGGCGCACTCAGCCATAACGAACAAGTGAAGTTGTCCGGATTCGGCAATTTTGACCTGCGCGACAAGAAGCAGCGGCCGGGACGGAACCCGAAAACTGGTGAGGAGATCCCGATCAGCGCGCGGCGCGTAGTGACGTTCCGACCAGGTCAAAAACTAAAACAGAAAGTAGAGACGTATGCTGGAACCGAGTCATAACAACGAGCTGCCCACCATCCCGGGCAAGCGCTATTTCACCATCGGTGAAGTGGCTGAGCTGTGCGCGGTAAAAGCGCACGTCTTGCGGTACTGGGAGCAGGAGTTCCCGCAGTTGTCGCCGGTCAAGCGCCGGGGCAACAGACGGTATTACCAGCGGGCAGACGTGATCACCATCCGTCAGATTCGCAGTTTGCTATACGATCAGGGTTACACCATCGGCGGCGCGAAGCAGAAGCTGAGCAGCCATGAGGTCAAGGATGATACCTCCCAGTACAAGCAGCTGATCCGTCAGATGATCACCGAGCTGGAAGAAGTGCTGGACGTGCTGAACGCGCCACTGCGCTGACGACGACAGGGCATACATCAAAAAAAACCGAAGGTGAGCCTTCGGTTTTTTCATGTCTGAAAACGAATAAAGCCCGGTACCTTGCGGTACCGGGCTTTATTCAGGGATTTTGGTCGGGACGGTAGGATTTGAACCTACGACCCCTTGCACCCCATGCAAGTGCGCTACCAAGCTGCGCCACGCCCCGAGACGCTAATCCAGACTGATAAACAACCAAAGATAGGTGTTATCTCAGTGGCTTAGCGGGAGCGAAGTCTACACCAGCCCAAATCAAAAATAAACAGGGTTTTGTCATTTTGCCTCAAATTTCAGCGCAGCTTGGTGTCGCGCAGTTGCAGGACGAATTCCGGAGCCCCGAAGGTGTGTGGGTCAGCATCCGGCCAGTATTTGTCGAAGACCCGAAGCCCGGTTTTTCCTTCCAGAAGGGCGCCCGGCGCGAGGAAAGGCAGCAAGTCCATGTAAGACTGCACTTCCGTTTTCGAGGTGCGCTGAATGATGTGTTCAGGCCCCAGTTCGGAGGGATGGCGCAGGCCGGAAGCTTCCAGCAGGTTCTGCAGGGCGTCCAGCGTGTTTTTGTGGAAGTTGAATACCCGTTCGCTTTTGTCCGGTACGTCCAGCTTGCTGCCGCGTCCGGGGTCCTGGGTGGCCACGCCGCTTGGGCAACGCCCGGTGTGGCAGTTCAGCGCCTGGATGCAGCCCAGCGCAAACATATAGCCCCGGGCGGAGTTACACCAGTCGGCGCCCAGGGCCAGTGTGCGGGCGATATTGAACGCCGAGGTGATCTTGCCGGCAGCGCCAATGGCAATGTCGTCCCGCAGGTGGGTACCCACCAGTGTGTTGTGAACCAGCAGTAAGGCTTCTTTCATCGGCATGCCCAGCCGGTTGATGAATTCCAAGGGTGCCGCGCCGGTACCGCCTTCACCGCCATCCACCACGATGAAGTCGGGCTTCAGCCCGGTTTCGAGCATCGCCTTCACGATGGCAAACCATTCCCAGGGGTGACCGATGGCGAGCTTGAAACCGACCGGCTTGCCGCCGGAGAGTTGCCGTAAACGCTCGATGAATTCCAGCATCTCCACGGGAGTGCTGAATGCGGAATGACTGGCCGGAGAAACCACATCCTCTCCCTCGGCAACGCCCCGGGCTTCGGCAATCTCCGGTGTAACCTTTGCGCCGGGGAGAATACCGCCGTGGCCGGGTTTCGCACCCTGGGATAGTTTGAGCTCTATCATTTTCACCTGATCGAGGGTGGCATTGGCAACAAACATGTCCTCGTTGAAACTGCCGTCCGGGTGCCGGCACCCGAAGTAGCCGGAACCGATCTCCCAAACCAGATCGCCGCCGGGCTGGCGATGGTAACGGGATATGGAGCCTTCGCCGGTGTCGTGGTAAAAATTTCCTTTGCGGGCGCCGGCGTTCAGGCTGAGGATGGCGTTGGCGGAAAGTGAGCCAAAACTCATGGCCGAAATATTGAACACGCTCGCGCTATAGGGTTTGGCGCACTGTTTGCCAATCACAATCCGAAAGTCGCTGTTGGGTAATCGGGTGGGACTCAGGGAATGGTTCATCCACTCATAGCCCTCGTCATACATACCCAACTGAGAGCCGAAAGGGCGCTTGTCGAGTACGTTCTTTGCCCGTTGGTACACGATGGTTCGCTGTTCCCGGGAAAACGGACGTTCCTCGGTGTCTGACTGGATGAAGTACTGGCGGATTTCCGGGCCGATGGATTCAAGGAAATAGCGGACGTTGGCAAGAATCGGATAGTTGCGGCTCACCGTGCGCTTGCGCTGAGTGACATCCCACAGCCCCATCGCCGTCAAACCCGCGAACAGGAGCGGCAGCAGATACCACCCCTGGAGATAAACTGCCAGGGGAAGGGTAATTAACAGTCCTGCAATGCTGAGTGCGAAAGCAGCGTATCTGACCGGAAACGCGGTGGTTTTTTCCATTACATCCTCTGCTGTTCATTGGCTTTCACGGGCAAGTGTAACGAAGTACGGCTCAAACTACCGTTTCGACTCTCGTTCCTCCAGGGGCGGTTTTGGCAGGATTTCAGTTCTTTGATGTTTTGAGCTCAAAACATTAGACTTGCATTTTCATGACTGTTGAACCTTAATTTTCAGTAATCCATCCGCACAGGAGGCTCCAAACGTGGGCGACGTTGTAAAAGACGAGTACCAGACGGATTACGTCGCAGGCCAGGATAATATAAATCCTTTCGGCCTCGACCTTCATGCACCGGTATTCCCGATAACGGCGATACTGGTGGCTCTGTTCGTTGTCGGAACGCTGGTTTTCCCCGGCGAGTCAAAAGAGCTGCTTGATGGCACCAAGCTCAGCATCATCGAATCATTTGACTGGTTCTTCCTGCTGAGCGCCAACGTGTTTGTGGTGGTGTGCTTCGCGCTGATCTTCATGCCTGTGGGCAAGATCCGGATCGGCGGTATGGACGCCAAGCCTGAATTCTCGACGATGTCCTGGTTCGCCATGCTGTTTGCTGCTGGCATGGGCATTGGCCTGATGTTCTGGGCCGTGGCTGAGCCGGTGGCCTATTACACAGGGTGGTACGGAACGCCGTTCAACGTTGAGGCGAACACCCCTGAAGCGCTCGACATGGCCATGGGCGGCACTATGTATCACTGGGGCTTCCACCCCTGGGCCATCTACGCCATTGTGGCTCTGTCACTGGCGTTTTTCGCCTACAACAAGGGCATGCCTCTCACCATCCGCTCCGCCTTCTTCCCGCTGCTGCGGGACCGGGTCTGGGGCTGGCCTGGTCATATCATTGATGTGCTGGCCGTGGTGGCCACGATTTTCGGTCTGGCGACCTCTCTCGGCTTCGGTGCTCAGCAGGCGGCCTCCGGCCTCGATTACCTGTTCGGCGTGTCGTCGGGCATCAATGTCCAGATGGCCATTATTACCGGTGTAACTGCGGTTGCCCTGGTCTCGGTGCTACGTGGCCTCGACGGTGGTGTGAAGATTCTCAGTAACTTCAACATGGCGCTGGCGGGTATCCTGCTCTTCTTCGTCATCTTCGCCGGCCCGACCATGGCGATTCTCGAAGCTATCTGGACAACGTCATCCACTTATGTGGCGAACGTTGTACCCCTGAGCAATCCGTTCGGGCGTGAAGACGAAACCTGGTTCCACGGCTGGACTGTGTTCTACTGGGCGTGGTGGATCTCCTGGTCACCGTTCGTAGGCATGTTTATCGCGCGGGTCTCGAAGGGCCGCACGGTTCGTGAATTCGTCACAGCGGTACTGGTTATCCCGACACTGATCACCGTGGTCTGGATGAGCGCCTTCGGCGGCTCCGCTCTTGAGCAGATCCAGCAGGGTGTAGGTGAGCTGGCAGAGAACGGGCTGACCGATGTGCCGCTGGCCATGTTCCAGATGTTTGAAGGTCTGCCGCTGACCGGCATCATCTCGTTTGTCGGCATTGTGCTGGTGCTGGTGTTCTTCGTGACATCCTCTGACTCAGGCTCACTGGTAATCGACAGCATCACCGCCGGCGGTAAAACAGACGCACCGACTGCACAGCGTGTGTTCTGGGTGGTTATGGAAGGCGCCATTGCCGCGGCACTGATCTTTGGTGGCGGTGCTGATGCGCTCGGCGCTATTCAGGCAACCGCGATATCGGCCGGTCTGCCATTCACGGCCATTCTGCTGATCATGACCTGGGGCCTCCTGAAGGGCCTGACCCATGAGCGCAAATTGCTGATGGCGGAGGGCAAGCTGTAGACCACAGCTTTCCCTGAACAAAAAAAAACCGGAGCAGTTGCTCCGGTTTTTTTTATGCCTGACATCTGCCTGCTGGGTTACCGCCGGCTGGCAAACACGTCCATGGCGTAACGGGCCCGGGCTTCCGGAGTGAAGTGATGTTTCTTGAGGTTCTCGATGGCGTTCAGTCGCGGCAGCAGCCCGCGGCCATTGGCCATCTGAATGGCGAGGCCTGGGCGGGCATTCAGTTCCAGCAGCAGCGGACCCTCGTTGACATCCACAACAAGATCCACGCCCATGTACCCCAGCCCCGTCGCCTCGTAACAGCGCGATGCCATGATCAGCATCTCTTCCCAATCGGCGATGTTGATGTTCTCCAGGGCAAGCCCGGTATCCGGGTGCAGGGTAATGGGGCGGTTGAACTGTACCGAGTTAAGGCTTTGTCCTGTGCCGATGTCCAGACCCACCCCAACGGCGCCCTGGTGCAGGTTCGCCTTGCCGTCAGAGGCTTTGGTGGCCAGTCGCAACATGGCCATTACCGGGTAGCCCTGAAAGATGATGATGCGGATATCCGGCACGCCCTGGAACGAGTACTTGGCAAGGTCCGGCACAGACTGCACCAGACTCTCTACAATGGCGACATCGGGCGTCCCTGCGAGCGAGTACAGCCCGGCGAGAATGTTGGACAGGTGCCGCTCCAGGAAGGCCGCAGGCACCCGAACCCCGGAGGCCTTGATGAATTCGTCTTCGTCGCGGCCGGTGATCACGGTAATGCCTTTGCCGCCGGAACCCTTGGCGGGCTTGATGGCGAAACCGCTCAGGTCCTCTGCCATGTCGCGAAAGTGGGGAATTTCATGCTGCTGCCGAACGACCTGCAGCAGTTTCGGCGTTTTGACACCGTATTCCGCCACCACAAGCTTGGTTTTCAGCTTGTTGTCCACCAAGGGGTAGGAGGTGCGTTCGTTGTACCGGGAAATGTAGTCCACATTTCGTCGGTTCATGTTCAGCATGCCCAGCCGCGTGAGGGCGCGGGGTGAGATCCAGTCCATCAGTCGTATACCTTCATCGGCGTGAAGCGACGCAATTCACTGAGCTTGTACCCGGTGTATTGGCCCATCAGCAGAATCAGGCCCAGAACCACAAAATGTAATTCTGGGAAATTGAAGGTCAGATGGCGGGATAGGGGCGCATCCATCACCAGGAACGCAATAACCGCAACAAACAGGCTGCCAGCCCCCTGCACGAATACCTCGTGAGCGCCTTCCTCCTCCCATAGAATGGACATGCGCTCAATGGTCCAGGCGATGATCACCATCGGGAAGAAGGTAACCGTCATGCCGGTGTTAAAGCCCATATGGTATCCGGCGATACTCAACCCGGCGGTAATGAAAATCACCAGGATAATCAGCGCGGATATCCGCGACACCAGCAGCAGGTTCAGGCTGGACAGATAGCCGCGCATCAGCAGACCGATGGCAACCACCGACGTGAATGCGATAAGCCCGGGCACCAGGGTGGTCTGGACAAAGGCGACGGCAATCAGCACCGGCATGAAGGTACCGGAGGTGCGAATGCCGATCACGATGCGCATGAAGGCAACCATCAAGGCGCCCAGGGGCAGAAGCAACAGCATGCGGAACATGCTCTGCTCCTCAATCGGCAACTGGTACAGACTCAGGAACCCCAGGCCGTTCTCCTCCGACTGCATGGCCGCCAGTTGCAGCGCGGGAATGGTCTGGCGAAGGATGGAAAAGCTCACGTCTGAGCCGTCGCCCCCTACCACGTCCAGCAGCGATTCTGCGCCCTGACGCCAGAGCAGCACGTCTTCCGGCAGACCCTGTTCCGCGGTTTTCGGATCAAAGGTCAGCCACTCTTCACCGTTGAAAATCTGCAGGTAAGGGGTGAGCGCCTGGCGACGCCGGGCGTCTTCCAGTTTCAGGCCATCGGCGGTCCGGGCCGGAATGCCGGCGTGATTCAACATCCGCACCAGCAGATCCAGATAGTTGGTGCCGGCCACCAGAAGTGTGGTGTTCTGGGCCTGGTTGTCTTCCGGCTGCATCAGGCGGATCAGTTCCCGCGTCATACTTTCTGGTGTGCTGGAGCGCTCTTCCGCCTGTTGCAGGATTTCTCGCACGGCCGTGGCCTGGGGCTCCTCCCAGAACACCGCAATGGGCCTCGGTGCACGGCGGGGTGTGTCCCGGTTGGCGTTGGGGTCTGGAATGAACTGGGATTTGAAGTAGAGGGTCTGCTCGCCGATCACATCCCGCTTGGACCACTCCGCGCGGCGGCTTCCGCTTTTGTCTACGACGGAAAAACCGTATCCCGGGGAGGCCGCCTGTTCCGAGAGGATGCGAAACCCGGGCGACTGTTCTGGAATGTTCAGACTGGCAAGCACCGGCTCGCCGTTGCCGTCAAAGTTGATTCGGGCTTCAACCATCCACACCGGTTGTTGCTCGCCCGTCAGCCAGGGAATGCCCAGTTCGACGTGACGCCAGGTGGCGATGGATATGCCCGCCATAATCAGCAGGACAATGGCGGCAAAAAAGGGAATGCGGGAACGTGTGGTCACGATTCATCCCCGTTTTTCTGGGTGAGTGATTCCGGTAGTTCGGTGGCAAATTCCTTGCCCACGTCAATCAGCATCACATCCCGCAGGATGTTCCGGCCGATCAGCACATTGTGGGTAAGGTGGCCCCGATTTGTCAGTGTGAATTCTGCCACTTGCTGATGATCGCCAATGGCGAACTGCAACTCGACAACCACGCGACGGTCAGCTTCATCGGCGCTGCTCTGAATGACTTTTACCCGGCGGGAGACTTCCTTCTCCATGGTGACGAACTTATCGGTCTCCGGCACCGGCACATCGAAGCGTACCCAGTTGTTGCCATCCCGTTCGAAGCGGGTGATGTTACGGGCGTCCAGTGATGAGGTTTCGGCGCCGCTGTCGATGCGTGCGTCGTACACCAGTCCGGGCCCGGCAAGGTAGAATTTTTCGAGCTCGCCGACAATGACTTTGCCTTTGAGCCGGTCCGCCCGGCCTTCGGCCTGTGTGTCGCGAGCGGGCGGGCAGGCCCGTGGCGCCACTACCGGGCAGGTGGGTTTTTCGACCTTCTGCTCGATCGCTTCGAGAATGCTTTTGGTGGATTCGCTGTTGGCCTCGACGATTTTTTCGTGGCGGGCGTGGGCGTTGCTTTCCATGGTCACCAATGTGGCCCGTTGAATCTGGACCGACCCTTTCAGTTCACCAAGGTTGTCCTTGGGCACCATCATGTAACGGTCTGCCGAACAGCCGGAAAGCACAAACAAAACAGCGAGGACAGCCAGTAGCTTCCCGCAACCAAAACGCGTTGAAAACATTTAAAACCCCTGAGCCTGCGAAACCCCTGATCTACTAGCTTAGGTTCGCCGTTAAGACCTGCAAGCAATTGCAGTAAGATACTTGCTGCGGGAGTATACAACAACCGATCTGTGTGTTCGCTTTACAGTTGGTTAAGGGTAGGAATATTTTACAATTTCGGGCGTTTTTCAGGGTTTGTCGATGAAATTCTGATGCCCGAGAACTGCCTCGGACCGCAGATACTCCTGAATGGCCGGAGAGCAATTCAGATAGAACAGTAAGAGCTCCCTCTGTACGTCCTGATCCTGAATTCGGGAGGCATAGTGGATCAGCTCGCGGATCGCCTGATCACTTGTCCCGCCGGAATTGTCGAAGGCTTTGCCATACCGGCTTTTCAGCAGGTTGGTGAGGCGTTCCAGATGGAATTCGCCAGTGTGGGTAATGTGGGGCAGCAGCTTGAACCCGGTGCCGGTCCATGCATCATGCCCTGAGTTCTGAGCGCCGGCGCGGCCGGATTGCGAGAATTCCGATCCCAGTTTTCTCCAGAGCTCTTTCAACATGATGACTACCTGAACAGAACGCACTGTTGTTTTAGTTTATATTACCACCTGAGTCCATAAGTGGACGCAGCGCACAGGAGGATAACGTGCCCGAGGCCCTTGCAGAAACCATCCGGAATCAACCCGGCATCGTCATTGTAGTCGCCGCACTGGTGTTACTGGTTGGTTTGCTGGTTGCGCTGCTGCTGCGAAACAGCCGCGGGCAGATCGCCCGCCTGGAAGCGGAGAATGCGGAACAGGCGCAGAAACTGGATGCGCTGGTGGCGGAGCTGGGGGATGCCCGGGTGGAGCTGCGGGAATACGAGGTGACGCTGGCCTCCGAGCGACGGGCAACGTCCGAGAAGGTCGCATTGCTGGAGCGCAATCGGGATGCGCTGAAGCAGGAATTCGAGAACCTGGCGAATCGCATTTTCGACCAGAAAAGCGAGCGCTTCAGCCAGCAGACCCGCACCAGCCTGGATGCTTTGCTGAATCCGTTCCGGGACCAGTTGCAGGACTTCCGCAAACGGGTGGAGGATGTGTACACCTCGGAAACCCGCGACCGGCAGGCCTTGCGAAGCGAAATCAAATCGTTACAGGACCTTAACCGACAGATCACCGAAGAGGCTGCTAATCTTGCCCGCGCTTTGAAAGGCGACAAAAAGATCCAGGGCAACTGGGGTGAGCTGATTCTGGAGCGGGTGCTGGAGCGTTCAGGCCTGCGCAAGGGCGTTGAATACGAAACCCAGGGCAGCTTCCGCGACAGCGACCACCAGTTGTTGCGACCCGATGTGATTGTGAACCTGCCGGACAAGCGCCATCTGGTTGTGGACTCCAAGGTGTCGCTGGTGGCTTATCAGCAATGGGTCAATGAGGAAGACGATGCGGTCCGGGGCGATCTGTTACGCCAGCATGTGGACGCCGTCCGTACCCACATCCGCAGCCTGAGCGAGAAGGATTACAGTCAACTCAACGGCCTTCACTCGCCGGATTTCGTATTTCTGTTCATGCCCATTGAGCCGGCGTTCGTAGCGGCGTTTCAGCAGGACGAGAACCTTTTCGCAGAAGCCTTTGAGCGAAAGATTATTGTAGTAACACCGACCACCTTGCTGGCCACGCTTCGGACCATCGAGAATATCTGGCGCTATGAGCGCCAGAGCCAGAACGCCAGGCGAATTGCAGACCGCGCCAGCGCGGTATACGACAAGCTTCGGGTGTTCGTGGAATCCATGGAGAAGCTGGGTACGCAGCTGAACACGGCGCAGGGCAGCTATGATGCAGCCATGAACACCCTGACCCGAGGACGGGGGAACCTGGTGTCACAGGCCAATCGCTTTGTGGAGCTCGGGGTTCGTGTTAAAAAAGAAATTGCAGACAATCAGCAGGAGTAGAGGCAATGGTTAAGGTATCCGGAACAGGGCGCAGTGCCCTTCGCGGCCTGGTGTTGGCCTCATTGCTGGTGAGCGTGAGTGTGCAGAGTACATCGCTGGCGCCGGAGCACGAAGTGCGCCGCCTGATGTTGGCCACCGAGGAGGCCGTCGACAGCGGCAACTGGGGCGAGGCCGGCGAATACCTGAATCGGCTGCAGGGTCTGGAAGGCGACAAGCCGGCGGATTATTACTATTTCCGTGGCCGGGTGATGCAGCAATCTGACCATTTCAATGAGGCACAATCCGCCCTCGAGGCGTACGTCGCGAAGGCTGGCTCCGAGGGCGCTCATTATCAGGATTCGCTGAAACGCATCACTGCTATCGAAAAGGCGCGGAAGGAACGATCCCGCAAGGACCAGAACCGGTCAGCACAGAACGAGCCGGTGGCGATCATTGAGCCCGCCGATTCACAGGCAGTGGGCGATCTCAAGCGGTTGTACCTGGTGGACTCTGATCGGGAGGCGTTGACGTTGCACCTGAACAGTCTGCTGGATCTGGCCGGGTGGCGGGCCGATCAGCGGGTGGTGAGGCTCGACCTACCCGCAGACATCAGCTACCGGGTAGCCGCTGGCGAGAACCTCATTGAAATCCAGGAATCGGAGCGGGAAGGAGAGCAGCGGATCACCAAGAACATCAAAGCCATCGAGGTGTACGGAATTAGCCCGCAAGTAGAGTGGGATTGCCAGTCTGCTCCCGCAGCGACCTGCTGGATCTACGACCCCCGCGACGGTTCCCGGTTGCTGAAGCTTGGTCCCGACCGGAATCGAGCCGAAGACATCGCCAGCACACTCGGGCGGCTGATCAAAACCCTGCAGAGCCCGGGCTGACAGGCACCTGACAAGACTTATTCGGCGCTGGCCCGCTCTCCCTCGCGGTAGGCGCCGGGCGTCACGCCCGTCCACTTCTTGAAGGCCCGATGAAACGTTGACGGTTCGGTAAACCCCACCTTGCTGGCGATGTCGTTGATGGGTAAATCCTGTCGGCCCAGATAGTAAATGGCCATGTCCCGGCGCAGCAGATCCTTGATTTCCTGAAACGAGGTGTTTTCCTGTTTCAGCCTGCGGCGCAGGGTTTGCGGGCTGGTGTGAAGCTCCGCGGCGATCCACTCGAAGTCTGGCAGCGGTTTGGAGAAATCCCGGCCGATCAGCGCGCGGATCCGGCCTGTGAAGGTGTTGCTCTCGTCGGGTCGTGACAGCAGGTCCGCGGGGGAGGTCTTCAGAAACTGATGCATTTCCGGTCGGTCGCGGATCACCGGCGCCGTCAGAAAACGCTTATCAAAGGTGAGGGCGGTGCGGCTCGCGTCAAACTCCAGCGGGCAGCGGAAAATGTGGCGATACTCATCGCCGTGCTCCGGGCGTGGATAGTCAAACTCTGCTTTCAGCAGTTCCACCGGCTGACCCACCAACCAGCTGCCCAGGCGATGCCAGATCACCAGCAGGCTCTCCCGCATGAAATACAGCGGATCGTTGATCTCGCCTTCGATCACCGTGACCAGTCTGGCCACCTTGTCGTCCACTTCGAGCTTCATGCACACCATTGGCTCGAACAGCCGCGAGAACTGGAACGCCTGTTTGTACACGGACTCCAGGTTCGGGCAGTCCATCACCAGCGCGCACATAGTGGCAAAGGTGCCGGCTCGACACTGGCGCGGTCCAAGCCCCATGAACTCGTCGTCCATACGGGTCCAGATCAGCTGCATCAGGCGGCTGAACTGGTCGCTGTTAACGCGAGCCATCTCGATTTTCAGCAAATCCGGCGAGATACCGGCTTCCCGCAACATGTCGCGGGTATCGAAGCCGGCACGCTCTGCGCCAATCAGAGATGCCTCTACAAAATGCCGTGAAACCGTCAGGTTGGACATGCCGCTCGCAATTCCTTGGAAAACGAAGCCCATCATAAAACCCCCGGGCCACAATGCAACCGCCGGACTGCCCGAAAGCTGGTAGAAATGGCCAACCGGAATGACGGAACCCGCAGTTGGCCTGTTCCGTAAAAACGGTCACGATAACGGTAACAACCCATAAGGAGACATTCCATGGCAGGCCCACTGACCTCCCTCAAGATTCTTGATTTCAGCACTTTGTTGCCCGGACCCTACGCCACCATGCTGCTGGCCGACATGGGTGCCGACGTACTGCGCGTGGAGGCGCCGGACCGCATGGATCTGACCCGCGTGATGCCGCCCCATGACGGTGGTGTCAGTACAGCCCACGGCTTTCTCAATCGCGGCAAGCGGTCGCTGGGGCTGGACCTGAAAAAAGAGGGTAGTACCGAGATCATCAAGAATCTGGTCAAAGAATACGATGTGGTGATCGAGCAATTCCGTCCCGGGGTGATGGACCGGCTGGGCATTGGTTATGAAACCCTCAAGGCCATCAACCCGAGCCTGATTTACTGTGCAATCACCGGCTACGGCCAGACCGGCCCCTACCGCGACCGTGCCGGCCACGACATCAACTACCTGGCGCTGGCGGGCGTCTCCAGCCACTGCGGCCGTGCCGAGAGCGGTCCGCCCCCCATGGGCATACAGATTGCCGACGTCGCGGGTGGCTCTCACCACGCGGTTATGGGTCTGCTCGCGGCGGTTATCCATCGCCAGCAGACCGGGGAAGGGCAGTTTGTGGATGTCAGCATGACAGACGCCGCCTTCGCCCTGAACGCCATGTCGGGCGCCGCCTGCCTGGCGGGCGGTCAGGAACAGAAACCGGAAAGCAGCCTGCTGAACGGCGGCAGTTTCTACGATTACTACCAGACCGCCGATGGCCGCTGGCTCTCGGTCGGCAGCCTCGAGCCGCAATTTTCCACGAGGCTGTGTGCGACACTGGGGCTGGACGAGCTGAAAAGCTACGCTCTGAGCCAGAATCCCGAACATCAGCAGAAACTGAAAACCGCGCTGAGATCCAGAATTGCCGAGAAAACCCTGGCCCAGTGGCAGGCGATCTTTGCCGAGCAGGACGCCTGCGTGGAACCCGTACTGACCATTGCCGAAGCCGCCGAACATCCGCAGCTCAAGGCAAGAGATATGGTGATCGGTGTGTCGCGGGAAGACGGCAGTGAACAACGCCAGATCGGATTCCCCATCAAGTTCAGCCAAACCACCTGCGCAGCCGGTCATGTGGGCAAAAAGTTGGGCGCGGACAACGACGACATACTTTTATGATCTAACAGCGCGCCGACGTTACTAAAGAGTCATTGGCAATTTCGCCGGCCGGGGTCTTTAATGAAAATGCAGTCAACCATAGATCAAAAAATGATCAAGGAGGTGTCTGATGAACATTAAAACCCTGAGCCTGTCTGCCATGATGTCCCTGGCCCTGGCTATCCCTGCCGTATACGCCGCCGACGATACCGGCGACATGGGAAAAGACGCGACAGGCAGTGGCAGTAGCGACCCGATGGAGCAACAAACCGGCGCCGCCGGACAGGGCGCACGCTCTGCATCCTTTGATGAGCTTGATACCAATCAGGACGGTGTGATTACCGAAGACGAACTCAACGTGTATGGCAGTACCGCCGCTGGCAACCCCGATGAAGGTGGCATGTCCGGTCAGGATAACCGCGACTTGATGATGGAACTGGACCAGGACGGTGATGGGCAGATTACGCAGGATGAGTTTGAGAGTATGGAGTGAGGATTGCCCGGAAAGCCCAGTGAGCAGGCGCTTTGTATTACAGGTTGCCTGATCGAGTTTATGGGCGAAAAAAACAAACCCCGGAATTCCGGGGTTTGTTTTTTTCGCTTTGAAAAAGCTACTGGTTTTAGGTGCTATCTTACATCACGGTGCGGTGCAGAAATCCGGCAACGCAGCGAGATCAAGATTAAACGTCACCAACGTTTCACAAACCATTCCACCAAAGACTGCCTCATTGTTCGCAGACACCGGTGTTCCGTGGTCGCCCGCCTCATAGGTTGTGAGCATGGACAGGCTCAACGTGAGCGGCTTGGTTCCGGCCAGCGGTGCATTGAAGCTGTCAACGGTAACGCTGACGGGGAGTCCTGTGTCCTCAGGCGAGAACGTTCCCGAAAGGGCGGGGATACCCCAAACCTGCTCGTCGGCTGCATTTGGAATCACGTCGTCTCCAGCGACCTCAGATAGCAGAACCGGCGTTCCAAGGGCTTCCAGATTGTCAGTGATGTTGATCGGGTCAGCCGTATCCAGCGCTGCCTGAAGTACATTGAAGTAAGTCTCGAGATTCGCATCTCCCTGGGTCAATCCCGCCGCCTGCTGCAGGCCGAACAGAATGCTCGGTGCGAAAGACGGTGAGTTTTCCAGAAGCCGCACAATCCCGCCGCCGGGCGTCAACATGCTTGCGCTTGCAATGTCGTTGAATCCTGACGGCAGAGTGGAGCTGAAGTCAGTTGCGGTGTAGATGGTGTCAGCGATCTGGTTTGCATTGACTGCTGCAACGAAGGGCATGCCGGTAATGGTGCCCAGAGAGTGGCCTGCAAAGTAAGCCGGAGTAGCTGCGCTTACCACCGCGGGCTCAGCTGGGGTGGCCGGCCTCGGAAGAATTAAGCCTGGCTGCATTGCCGGAGGTAGGCCAAACAATGAAGTGCGAAGATTCATCTGATCAACTGCACTTTGTCGGTTGTTGTCACGCGCGGCCAAGAAGTTCTGCAGGTTGATATATAGGCTGCCGGAGCCGTCCGTTCCTGCAGCATCCTCAGGATCGAACGACATGGGGGCGGGGGCGCCCGAGGCGCTGGCAAATAGGCCGAAATGACGCTCGGTATCGCTCGGCGCAAGGCCCGGTACGGTGCTTCCGGCATTCTCTACAGTATTGATCAAAGAACGCGCGGTAGCGGTAGTATCAGCGGTCGCCGTACCGCCACCAAGCGCTGCCGCAAGGTTTTCTTCATCGCCCGCAACAACGAGCGGTGCCAGTTGTTCTGCTTCTGCGGCTGAAGCTCCCCCACCGATTAATAGCTCGGTCGCAAGCGGAAGCTGCTCGTCAGCAGAGAATGGAGTAATACCGTGCAGTGGCTGGTCTATAGCGACGACCACATAACCTTGCCCGGCCAGTGCCGTACCAAAGGTCAGCGCAGTGCTTCGGTCAGTAGTAATGCCGTGCTGGAATAACACAACACCCTCAACGTCACCCTCGTCCGGATACAGCGTCAGAACCGGAACTTCCTGGGTGCTCCGCTGCTTCGGGAACGGGAAAACGTAGTTCACTGCAGTCGATACGCTTGCGTCAGCCTGCGGGATGGAAACGCCAAGGGCAGAAAACGTCTCGTTCAGGACTTGTGCGAGTTCGTCATCCGCTACCCAATTCACAGAGCCCGGTCCGGCAAGTTCAGCTGGAGCTGTGCCCAGATAGTAAGGCAGGCTTACAGTGCCCTGGGCCGCCAAAACGGTTTCGGCGCCCGGGATGGAGCCCGCGACCGCGGAGAGCAGGCCGACTGGTGTAACGCTGGTTTCATCTATCTCAATGGTGTTGTCGAATCCGCCCTCACCATCAGAAACCGTGCGATTGACGCCGGGCAGAGGTGTTGGCAATTGATCCCTGAAATTCGTTGCCAAAGAAACACCGACACAATCGATGGCATCCTGACCAACCGTTTCAAAACATGGGCCATCCGGACCAAACAGAGCGTTAAGGGGCGAATCCGGGTTCGGTGGAAGCGATGCCGGGAATGTATCGACGGCACCCGTTACAACCGGGGATACTTCTTCGAAGGATGACGCGCCATCCTCAAGTGCTGCCTCTGCCGCTGATACCTTCACAAAGGTTGTGATCTGATCCGAGAACCACGCCGCAGGTTCTGCAATGTATTGCAATACCTTCTCATCGTTGGAGGTGGTGAAGCTGTAGCTGAGCGCGATTTCGTCCTCTGTCAGCCCCAGGGCCTCGCCGGCGAGCGGCTCCCAGAGACCATTGACGAGGGCGCGCACCGGTGCCAGTGCCGCGTTGATCAGGGGTTGATCTTCATCGGTCAGGTTTGTGTAGCTGGGCGATGCGATGATGGCTTCGCCGCCCAGGTCCGTAATGTCCTTGGTAACGACCGCAATGTAGCGCTTACGCGGGTTCAGGGGTTCCAGCGGCAGGATTCTGATGGCAGACGTGCCGTCCAGTGTTTCCACGTCCGCACGGGCAGCCGCGGCACCGAGAACGGTCGGCGGCTCACTGATGCTCAGGCCCTGCACGGGATCTCCGCTGGCATAGTCCAATTCGAGCAGGAAAACAGACTCGCCGTAGACAACGGTGTCTGGATCAACCTGGCCATTAAACTGGATGACCGCCGGCGCCACTGTCGAGGCACCGCTCAGTTCATTCAGCGCTGTGGTAATTGGGGGCGAGCTATCAGCAACACCAAAGGTTCCATCACCCTGCTCGGAATCGAAGATCAGATCGTTCGGAAGCGGAAGCTGGCCCAGCAGCGGGTTGAATATCGGCCAGGTTTTTCCGTCAATGGCCGGGTTATTGATTTTAAAATCCGGGTTCGCATTCGCCCCTGAGTCGGCGCTGTCGAAGCAGCCCGTCAGCCCAAGGGAAGACGCCACTGCAAGGCTTATTAGTGTTTTCTTGAACATGGATGGGGAACCTTTTTCTGTTGTTGTGTCGTTATGATCGGCCGATGACGGGGCCGGTATATTCCGGTAAACCCTTTGCCAGAGGCCTGTCTTTCTAATGCTGATCTCTGAAATTGTAGCCAGCGCTTTGTGCCAATTTCTGGAGCCTCGACTATAGCGACAGTGCGGCCACTGTTGATCAGCCAAAAGTGTGATTCTGGCGTTTCAAAGCCGCTCCGCACGGTTGGCAATCGGCCTGAATGAAAAATAGTTGGCGCTTAGACGTTTGTCGAGTTTCCGCAGGGCGCTCAGTCGAATTTTGAGAAGTCGGGCTGGCGCTTTTCCGTAAAGGCTTTGAACGCCTCGGCTGCCTCCGGCGATTTCAGGCGTTCGCCGAACTTCTTGCCTTCAACCAGCATGGTGGTTTTCAGCTCATCCAGCGTGGGGCGGTTGAGCAATTCCTTGGTGGCGCGAAGGGCGGCCGGTGCCTGGGCGGCCAGCTTCTGGCACGTGTCCAGCGCGGCGGCTTCGGTGTCTGCCGGTTCGCAGATCCGGTTGATCAGCCCCAGTCGGAATGCGTCTTCAGCGGTGAAGGCGCCGCCCAGCATCAGCAACTCTGCGGCACGCACCCGCCCGAGCCAGGAGGGCAACAAAAGGCTTGAGCCGCCTTCCGGGCACAGGCCGAGGTTGGCGAAAGGCATCTGGAAGCGGGCATTGTTGCCGGCGAAGACCATGTCGCAGTGCAGCAGCAGGGTGGTGCCGATGCCTACGGCAGGACCGTTGACGGCGGCCACCACGGGTTTGGTGGCGGTGGCCAGCAGAAACAGGAAGCGGCCGACCGGGGTTTCCTCGAAATCACCGGGCAGGCCGGCGGCGAAATCGCTCAGGTCATTGCCGGCGGTGAAGCACTCGTCGCTGCCGGTGAACAGCACACAACGAATGGCGGCGCTCTCGTGGGCCTGTTCCACGGCGTCGCCGAGGGCGGTGTACATGGCGTGGGTCAGGGCGTTTTTGCGGTCCGGCCGGTTGATGCGCACCACCAGCACGTGGCCTTGTTGTTCAGTGAGGACGAGGTCGGTCACGGTGTCTCCTGATCTTTTTTTGGTTAATTACTTAGGATGGTACCTTTTTTGGATAGTACCTTTTTTCCCTCACAGCCGCATGCCCCGTTCCGGCGGTTTCTGGTAAACTCCGGCTTCCGATTTTGTCATCGATAAACCAACACTGATGAGACGCCTATGACCACCGTAATCCGCCAGGACGACCTGATTGAGAGCGTAGCGGACGCGCTGCAGTTCATTTCCTACTACCACCCGAAAGATTTCATTCAGGCTGTGTATGAGGCCTATCAGAAAGAAGAGTCCCAGGCGGCCAAGGATGCCATGGCGCAGATTCTGATCAATTCCCGCATGTGTGCCCAGGGCAAGCGACCACTGTGCCAGGACACCGGTATCGTGACGGTGTTCGTGACCATCGGTATGGACGTCCAGTGGGATGCCGACATGGCGTTGGATGATATTATTAACGAAGGCGTTCGCCGGGCCTATATGCATCCGGATAATGTGTTGCGCGCCTCTATTCTGGCGGACCCGGACGGCAAACGCACCAACACCAAAGACAATACCCCTGCGATCATCCACTACAAAATCGTGCCCGGTAATACGGTTGATGTGCATGTCGCGGCGAAAGGCGGCGGTTCGGAAGCCAAAACCAAGTTCGCCATGCTGAACCCGTCCGACTCGGTGGTGGACTGGGTGCTGAAAATGGTGCCGCAGATGGGCGCGGGCTGGTGTCCGCCGGGCATGCTGGGTATCGGCATTGGCGGCACCGCAGAAAAGGCGATGGAGCTGGCGAAAGAGTCGCTGCTGGAGCCCATCGATATCCACGACCTGCAGGCCCGCGGTGCGTCCAATCGCTCCGAGGAGTTGCGTCTGGAGCTGTTCGAGAAGGTCAACGAGCTCGGCATCGGTGCCCAGGGTCTGGGCGGCCTGACCACGGTGCTGGATGTGAAAGTGAAAGATTACCCTACGCACGCGGCCAACAAGCCAGTGGCGATCATCCCCAACTGCGCCGCTACGCGCCACGCCCATTTTGTGCTGGATGGCTCCGGCCCTTCACTGCAAACGCCGCCGAGCCTGGACGACTGGCCGGAAATCACCTGGGAAGTGGGTGACAGCGTGCGCCGCGTAAACCTGGATACCGTTACCCCGGAAGATGTCAAAGACTGGAAGCCCGGTGAAACCGTGCTGTTGTCCGGCAAGATGCTGACCGGCCGTGATGCTGCCCATAAAAAGATGGTGGACATGATCGAGCGCGGCGAAGAGCTGCCGGTGGATCTGAAAGGCCGCTTCATCTATTACGTGGGCCCGGTCGACCCGGTGCGCGAGGAAGTGGTGGGTCCCGCCGGCCCCACCACTGCGACGCGCATGGACAAGTTCACCCGCACCATGCTGGAGAAAACCGGCCTCACCGGCATGATCGGTAAAGCCGAGCGTGGTCAGGTGGCCATTGATGCCATTCGCGAGTTTGGTGCGGTGTATCTGATGGCGGTTGGTGGCTCTGCGTACCTGGTGTCCAAGGCCATCAAGCACGCAGAAGTGGTGGCCTTCCCGGAACTGGGCATGGAAGCCATCTACGAGTTCGAAGTGGAAGACATGCCGGTGACGGTCGCCGTGGATTCCAAAGGCTCCTCCGTGCACCAGACCGGCCCGGCAGAGTGGCACGACAAGATCATTGCCGCCAAGGCGGTCTGAAGCTCTTGACCAGGATTAAGACGAACAACTGATGTTGAGGTGCTTCCCCCAGTCCGGGGGAAGCGCCGCATACCCCTCGAATTCCGGCTGTTCATCGAACGGCTTCTGCAACACCGTCAGTAATTCCTTCAGCGGTTCATAATCGCCGTTCTGTGCTTCCTGGATCACCTGCTGGGCCAGGTAGTTGCGCAGTATGTATTTGGGATTCACCTTGCGCATGGCGAACTCGCGCTCATCGTGGGCACGGGTCTCTTTCTGCAGGCGCTCCTGGTATCGCTGCAGCCACTCGTCCGCCACACTGCGATCCACGAACAGATCGCGGACGGGTGCGGTGCCGTGACCGTGCAGGTTGGAAAGCCCGCGGAAGAAGCGGGTGTAATCCACGTGGTGCTCATGGAGCATGCTGAACGTGTCCATGATCAGTGGCAGATCAGACTCGTCCTCCAGTGCCAGCCCCAGTTTGTCCCGCATGTTCTGCAGGAAGCGACCGTTGTAGGCGGTTTCGTAATGCCGCATGCTCCGGCGCAGGGTGTCCTCGTCCATGATCGGTAGCAGCGCATTGGCCAGATACTGGCAGTTTACAAAACCGATGTTGGGCTGGCGGTTGTAGGCGTAACGTCCGCCCTGATCGGTGTGGTTACAGATGTAGCCGGCGTCAAAATCGTCCAGGAAAGCGTAGGGGCCATAATCGAAGGTGTCGCCGATGATGGACATGTTGTCGCTGTTCATGACCCCGTGGCAGAAGCCTACCGACTGCCAGTCGGCAATCAGCCGCGCGGTACGTTGAATCACCTCCTCGAACCAGCGCGCGTAGCGTTCATCCTCCGGAAGCTCGATCAGGTGCTCAAAGTGCAGGGCGATAACGTGATCGGTGAGGGTTTTCAGGGTCTCCTTGCCTCCGTGATGGGCGGCAAACTCGAAATGCCCGAAGCGGATGTGGCTCTGGGCCACGCGCACCAGCGCCGCGGCGGTTTCGATGGACTCCCGGTGAACCGGGTCGCGGGCGCTGACCATGAACAGGGCGCGGGTCGTGGGAATGCCAAGGCCCGCCATAGCTTCGCTGCACAGGTATTCGCGAATGGTGGAGCGCAGCACGGCGCGGCCATCCCCGAAGCGGGAGTAGGGCGTGGTGCCGGCGCCTTTCAGGTGCCAGTCCCAGCGGCGGCCGTCCGGCCCGATGGTTTCCCACAACAGCAAGCCGCGGCCGTCGCCGAGATCCGGGTTGTACATGCCGAACTGGTGGCCGGTGTACTTCATCGCCACCGGGTCCATGCCGTCCAGCAGTTCGGTGCCGGCGCCCACACCGGTCCAGTCTTCCGGCTGATCGCTGTGAAATCCCATCTCGCTGGCCAGCGCGTGGTTGAAACACACCATGCGGGCGTCCTTCAGGGGCGTTGGCGGTACCCGGGTGTAGAAGCTGTCCGGCAGCTCCAGATAGCGATGTTCCACTTTGAAACCGTTGTGACTCATGTAACGCCTATACTCCCATCTGGTACAAAACGTGCTGGCGATAGCGTTAAAGCAGCAAGAGGCCCGCTCATCGCCATGCAAACACACTGCGTGCAGGAACGACTACGTGATTGACCAACCTCTTATGATCTTGGTTCAGGCGCTGATTGATCAGGAAGCCCTGCCTTCATCCTACGTGACTACGGTGGAGCAGACCATTCTGCCGCTGGCCAGGCACATACTCGAGCTACGCCGGACAACGCAGCGAGCCGTGGTTGTGGGTATTCATGGCGCCCAGGGCACCGGGAAATCGACCCTCACCCTGTTCTTGCAGCAGGTGCTGAGTCGGCATTTCGATTGCCGCACCGCCAGTTTCTCGCTGGACGACATTTACCTTACCCGGGCCGAGCGCGAACACCTTGCCGACACCGTGCATCCGCTACTGATTACCCGCGGCGTGCCGGGCACCCACGACATTGCGCTGGGCCAACGGCTGCTGGACCAGTTGATGGCGGCCGGCCCCGGGGAGCGCGTGCCCGTTCCCGCGTTTGACAAGGCCACAGATGACCGCTGCCCCGAGAGCCGCTGGCCGGTGTTCGAGGGTCCCGCAGACGTCATCCTGGTGGAAGGCTGGTGCCTGGGGGCGGTGCCGCAGGAGGATCATCGGGACCTGGCCAACCCGGTCAACGCCCTCGAGTTGGCGGAGGATCCGGACGTGGTATGGCGTGAGTACGTCAATCAGTGCCTGAGCGGGCGTTACCGGTCGTTCTTCGGGCATTTGGACACGCTGATCATGCTGAAAGCGCCGTCCATGGAGTGTGTTCTGGAATGGCGCACACTTCAGGAGCACAAGCTGGCGCGTCGTATTGAGGCTGCACCAAAACAGGGCGACGAAGAGCGTCCTTTGAGAATCATGAGTGATGACGAGGTGGCCCGCTTCATCATGCATTACGAGCGCATCACCCGCCGTTGCCTGACGGAAATGCCGTCGCGGGCGGATGTGGTGGTGGACGTCGCCGAGAATCACCGGCTGGGCTTACCCGTTTTCACAAACCGACCCAACTGATCCGAGGCAGGCGCCATGGCAAAGCCCCATCTGCTGGTATTTACCGATCTGGACGGCACCTTGCTGGATCACAACACCTACGACTGGAAAGCCGCGGCGCCGGCGTTGGGGCGGCTGGCCGAGGCGGGGATTCCGTTGATTCTGAACTCCAGCAAGACCGCGTCAGAGATTCGTGACGTGCGGGCACAGCTGAACAACCATGCCCCCTTCATTGTCGAAAACGGTGCAGCCGTGGTGATCCCGGCGAACTGTTTTGGACCGGGGCAGGAACAGGTGGTGAATTTTGGGGCATCCCGCACACAGGTGCTGGCGGTGTTGCAGAATTTGCGGGCTGAGGGGTTTGAGTTTTGTGGGTTTGCCGACCTGTCTGCCGAGGAGCTGGCGGATAGGTCAGGGCTTTCACTGGCCTCTGCGGAGCGTGCAAAAGATCGCCTCGGAACCGAGCCGCTGTTGTGGCAGGGCAGTGACGACGAACTGGCAGAGTTCACGGAAAAACTGGCGGGCGAAAACCTGCGACTGGTGCAAGGCGGACGGTTTCTTCACGCCATGGGGAATTTCGACAAAGCCGATGGGGTCCGTTTCTTGCTGGGTAAATACCGGGAGCAGTCGCGCGATACGTCCTGGGTGACCATCGGGCTGGGCGACAGCCCGAACGATCAGCGCATGCTGGAAGCGGTGAATATTCCGGTGATTATCCGCGGTGTGCAGTCCGATCGGGTGGAGCTGACATCCGATCGCCACGCCATGCGCTCCCTCAAGCCCGGCCCGGCAGGCTGGAACGACTGTGTACTCAATATTCTTGTTGAGTTCGGCTACTGAACTCTCCATCCCGGACCAGAGGAACACCGCCATGGGCGACTTTTACCAGAACGGCATCATCACCACCCTTCATAACCTTACCCGGCGCCCGGTTGAGGATCTTGAGCAGGAACTGATGAATTTCCGCAAGGCGCGGCCCATGTCGCTCGTTTTACCGTCGCTGTATTCGGAGCTGGAGGGCCCGGCACTCAAGCACATCGTCAGCGAGTTGGCGAAGGTGCCCTACCTGGAGCAGATTGTCATCGGCCTCGACCGGGCCAACGAAGAGCAGTACCGCTACGCGCTGGAATACTTTTCTGAATTGCCTCAGAACTTCAAGGTGCTGTGGAACGACGGCCCGAGACTGCGCGCCATCGATCTCAAACTGCGCGAGCAAAACCTGGCGCCCACGGAGATGGGGAAGGGGCGCAACGTCTGGTATTGCTTTGGCTATGTGCTGGCGTCCGGGCTTAGCAAGTCGGTGGCCCTGCACGACTGCGATATCCTGACCTACTCGCGGGATCTGGTGGCACGTCTGATTTACCCGGTCGCCAACCCGGCCTTCAATTATATGTTCTGCAAGGGCTATTACGCCCGTGTGGCCGACAGCAAAATGAACGGCCGGGTCAGCCGTCTGCTGGTCACCCCGCTCATTCGCGCGCTGAAGAAAGTCTGCGGCCCCAACGATTTTCTCGATTACCTGGACAGCTACCGCTACCCGCTCGCCGGCGAGTTTTCCTTCCGCACCGACGTGATCAACGATCTGCGAATCCCCAGCGACTGGGGGCTGGAAGTGGGGGTGCTGTCAGAAATGAAGCGCAACTACGCCACCAACCGCCTGTGCCAGGTGGACATTGCCGATACCTACGACCACAAGCATCAGGAGCTGTCACCGGAAGACGCCAGCCGTGGTCTGTCGAAAATGAGCACCGACATCTCCAAGGCGCTGTTCCGAAAACTGGCCACCAACGGTGAGATCTTCTCCAACGAGAAGTTCCGCACCATCAAGGCCGCGTACTTTCGCATTGCGCTGGATTTTGTCGAAACCTATCAGAACGACGCCATCATCAACGGCCTGACGTTTGATCGGCACAAGGAAGAGAAAGCGGTGGAGCTGTTTGCGCAGAATGTGATGCGCGCGGGGGCCTATTTCCTCGATAATCCTATGGACACGCCGTTTATTCCCAGCTGGAACCGGGTGGCCAGCGCCATCCCGGACATCAAGGAACAGCTGATGGAGGCGGTGGATCTGGACAACGAGGAGTTCCGCCCATGAGCGAGCCACTGAAATCCAAGCTGACGGGTATGCTTGACGTGGTGTACCCGGATCTCGACAGTGGGTTTCTGGCGGAAAAACTGCTCAAAACCATGCGCCTGGCGCCCAATCAGGAACCGCCTCCGGCCCATCAGAACAACTGGGATGAGTCCGACGTGGTGCTGATCACTTACGCCGATACCATCCGCCGTGCCGACGAAAAGCCGCTGGTCACACTTCACGAATTTCTGACCGACTGTCTCGCCGAGACGGTATCCGCCGTTCACATTCTGCCGTTCTTTCCGTTCAGCTCCGATGACGGCTTTTCCGTCATGGACTATCTGGCGGTGAACGAATCCCACGGTAACTGGGACGACATCGAGCGCATCGCCGGGGACTTCAAGCTGATGGCGGACCTGGTGATCAACCACATGTCGGCGCGTAGCCGCTGGTTCGAGAATTTCCGCAGGCGCGTGGACCCGGGCAAGGACTACTTCTTTGAGGCCAGCCTGACGGATGATCTGAGCGCGGTGGTGCGTCCGCGCACGTCGCCGTTGCTGAACCCGGTGATGACCGAGGACGGCGAGCGCTACGTGTGGTGCACCTTCAGCGAAGACCAGGTGGATCTGAACTTTGCCAACCCGCAGGTGCTGGTGGAATTTGTCGCCATCATCCGCCGGTATCTGGAGCACGGCGTCATTATGTTCCGGCTGGATGCGGTGGCGTTCCTGTGGAAAGAGCCGGGCACACCGTCTATTCACCTGCAGCAGACCCATGAGCTGATCAAGATTCTGCGGCTGTTGATCGAGCATCACAGCCCGCAGGCGATGGTGATCACCGAGACCAACGTGCCTAACCGGGAAAACCTCACCTACTTCGGCAACGCCAACGAAGCCCATGTGATCTACAACTTCTCTCTGCCGCCGCTGTTGATCCATACCCTGGTAACCGGCAACTGCCGCCACCTGAAAACCTGGCTGATGAGCATGCCGCCGGCCCAGATGGGCACCACTTACCTCAATTTCATTGCCTCCCATGACGGCGTGGGGTTGCGCCCCACCGATGGCCTGCTGAGTGAGGAAGAGAAGCAGGGGCTGATCAACGCCATGGAATCCTTCGGTGGCAAGGTGTCCTATCGCCGCACCGAGGACGGCCGCGATCAGCCCTATGAGATGAACATCGCGCTCTACGATGCGCTGAAGGGCACGGTCAAAGGTGGCGCCGATCACTGGCAGTTATCGCGTTTCATCTGCGCCCATACGGTGATGCTGGCGCTGGAGGGCATCCCGGCGTTCTATATTCACAGCCTGCTGGCCACCGAAAACGACTACGAGCGGGCCGAACACACCGGCCGCCTGCGCTCCATCAACAGGGGCCAATGGAACCTGGACGTGATCGAAAGTGAGCTGGCGAACCCCCTCAGCCATCACAGCAAGGCGTTCAAGGAGCTGAAGCGGCTGATCGCCATTCGCCGCCGTCAGCCGGCTTTCCACCCCAACGCCACACAGTTCACCCTGCATCTGGGTTTGCAGGTGTTCGGCTTCTGGCGCCAGAGCATGCGACGGGACCAGTCCATTTTCTGCATTCACAACACCAGCGACGAGGTGCAACAGATTGCCCTCAGTGACATCAATCTGATCGGTACCGATGAGTGGGTCGACCTGATTTCCGGGCTGCGCCTGGATGATCTGAGTGGCTCCATTACCCTCAAACCCTATCAGAGCGTGTGGTTGTCCAATCGCGAGTAGAGGCTCTGTAACCATCGGTGATGACGCGGTATGCTCTCTGGCTAACGAAAGATCCACCGGAGCGTACGCATATGATGAAAGCGATCAGGGTTGTCGGTGACGAATTGCGCTGGGAGCAAGTCGAAGCCCCGGCCGAGTTGCCAGAAGGCCATGTCCGGATAGATGTGGCGTGGACCGCGATCAATCGTGCCGATCTGATGCAGAGAGCCGGCGCCTACCCGCCACCCCCGGGCGCGTCTGAGATTCTCGGTCTGGAAGTCAGTGGCACCATTGCCGACGTGGGTGAGGGCGTGAGCGACTTCAGCCCGGGTGACGAAGTGTGTGCCTTGTTGACCGGCGGTGGCTATGCCACCAGCGTGGTGGTACCTGCGGTTCAGGTGCTGCCTGTGCCCAAAGGGCTGTCCCTGAAGGAAGCGGCTGCAGTGCCGGAGGTGTTCGCCACGGCGTGGCTGAATCTTTATCAGGAAGCGGAATTGCAGCCGGGCGACAAAGTGTTACTGCATGCGGCAGCCAGTGGCCTGGGCACGGCCGTGATACAGCTGGCCACGGCCTTCGGCAACCCGGTGTTTGCCACGGCAGGGGACGATGAAAAGCTGGCGGTGTGCCAGAAACTGGGGGCGTCGGGCATCTGGAACCGTCGCAACGGCTCGTTTGTGGAGGCGGTCCGGAAATGGGGCGGCATCGATATGGTGCTGGACCCCGTGGGTGGCAGCTACATGGCCGACAATCAGAAAGTACTGAACGTGGATGGCCGCATTGTACTGATCGGTTTGATGGGTGGCCGGACCGCGGAAGTGGATCTCGGCGTGATGCTGATCAAGCGCCATAGGCTGATCGGCTCGACGCTGAGATCGCGGCCCGTTGCGGTGAAAGGTGAGGTGATGCAGGCGCTGCAGCGCCACGTGTGGCCCTTGCTGAGCTCCGGCCAGATCGTACCCATGATTGATCACGCCTGGCCCATCGAAGAAGCCGCGGAGGCCATGGCCTACGTCGCCGCCAACAAAAACACCGGCAAAGTGCTGCTGAGCGTCAACGCCTGAAGTGAGGGCTAAATTAGGTCGGATTAGCGAAGCGTAATCCGACCAATCCCCTCAATCAGCAATGTGCACCAGCTGCTTACCAAAATTCTTGCCTTTCAGCATGCCTTTGAACGCCTCAACTGCGTTCCCCAGCCCTTCAGCCACCGTTTCCCGGTACTTCAGTTCGCCACTGGCGATGCGGTCAGCAAGAATGTTGGTGATTTCCTGATGCTTGTCCTGCCATTCGGTCACCAGAAAGAAGCGATGCTCCGGAACCGGGTCCAGAGCCTTCAGCACGTGGAACGGCGTTTCCACTTCGGCCATATCGGTGGCGTTGTAAGCGGATACAAAACCACAGATGGGCACGCGCGCGCCCGGATTGAGTAGCGGGGCAACCGCACGGGTGACCGCGCCGCCGACGTTCTCGAAGTAGATGTCGATGCCATCAGGGCAGGCGGCTTTCAGGTCGCCCTCCAGATTCCCCGCTTTGTAATCCACGCAGGCATCAAACCCCAGCTCGTCCACCACAAACCGGCATTTTTCCGGCCCACCGGCCACGCCTACAACGCGGCAGCCTTCTTTTTTCGCCGTCTGGCCAACCACGGTGCCAACCGGGCCGGATGCCGCAGACACCACCACAGTTTCGCCGGCTTTGGGCTTGCCCACATACATCAGGCCGCAGTACCCGGTTCGACCCGGCATGCCGGCCACGCCGAGATAGGTCTGCAGGGGCACATGCTCTTTCTGCTCGATTTTGTAGACCATCGGCGCGTCCGCCGGGAAGGTAACGTATTCCTGCCAGCCGGAATAACAGGTCACCAGATCGCCGACCTTGAGTGTATCGGAGCGGGATTCCACGATTCGCGCCACGCTCTCACCGACGATCACCTCATCAATGGCGATGGGATCCATATAACCCTTGGCGTCGTTCATGCGCGGGCGCATGTAGGGATCCAGGGACAGCCAGAGCACCTGGGCGACCACTTCGCCTTCGCCCGGTGCGCGAACGGGACGCTCTTCCATCACCAGATCGCCGTTCTGAATTTCGCCCTGCGGACGCTGCTTTAGCACAACTGCGTGGTTTTTAACGTCGCTCACTGACATTCTCCATTGCTGCCTGTTTGGGTTGTCGGTTGCATAATGAAACCAGATTGTCTGGGGCAGAGAGTGCAGCAGATCGGGTTTGAGGTCAACCTCTCAACCTGCGGACCGCGGGGTTACATTCCGCGGCCTGATCGTTATAATCGGTTTCGCTCAGGACGAGCCCCGGAAATACATACCTCTCTTCAGGGACCGAAGACATGCCCCAGGCAAGCGGACTGCAGTTCACCGCCACCATTGGCGAATTTTCCTCTGATCATTTTTCCGTTGTCGGCTTCCAGCTGACGGAACACTTGTCCGACCTGTTCAGCGGCACGCTGGAGCTGGCCAGCACCGACCCCTCGGTGGCGGCGGCCGATGTGCTGGAGCAGACCGTGGACCTGGTGGTCTGGCAGGACGGTGCCCCGCTGCGGCGCTTCACCGGCGTGGCCAACGAATTCGCCCGCGGCGACAGTGGTCACCGCCGCACCCGCTACGACGTGGTGTTCCAGCCCGCCCTGTGGCGCCTGGGCCTGATGCACAACAGCCGCATTTTCCAGACCAGAACCACCGTCGCCATCGTGCGCACCCTGCTGGAAGAGCGCGGCATCGTCGACACCGTGTTCGACCTGAAACGCACGCCGGAAGAGCGGGAATACTGCGTCCAGCACCGGGAAAGCGACCTGGCCTTTGTCGAGCGCCTGGCGGCCGAGGAAGGCTGGCACTACCGCTACCAGCACGGATCGGTGGATGGCAGTGAACAGCCGGCCCTGATCGTCGCCGACCACCACGGCGACGCCCCTAAACTGGATGCCGTGGAATACAACGGCAAAGCCGGCGGCAGCGCCAAGACCCCCTGCGTGTTCCGCTTCGCCTGTCAGGAGCGAGTGCGTGCCAGTTCGGTGGCCATGAAGGACTACACCTTCAAGAACCCCGCCTACGCCCTGATGCACGACCACACAGGCGCGGAGCTGAACCACCGCGAGGACTACCAGAGCTATCAATACCCCGGCCGCTTCAAGGCCGACGCCAGTGGCCAGCCCTTCACCGAAGCGAGACTGGACGCCCTGCGAAACGACGCCAGCACCGCCAGTGGCGAAAGCAACCGCGCCGATTTCACCCCCGGTGCCAAAGTCACCCTCACCGACCACGACAGCGAACGCCTGAACCGGGAATGGCTGCTGACCGGTATTGTCCACACCGGCAAACAGCCTCAAGCGCTGGAAGAAGAGGGCGGCTCCGACCTCACCAGCTACAGCAACCGTTTCAAGGCGGTGCCCGCGGACCGCAACTGGCGCCCGCAGATCGCTCACCGCCCAGTGATGGACGGCCCACAAATGGCCATCGTCACCGGCCCCGAAGGCGAAGAAATCCACTGCGACGAACACGGACGGGTGAAAGTCCGCTTCCCATGGGATCGCTACGCAAAGAACGACGAACACAGCAGCGCCTGGTTACGAGTCAGCCAGGGCTGGGCCGGTGGCCAGTATGGCTTTATGGCACTGCCGAGAATCGGCCACGAAGTCATCGTCAGTTTCCTGGACGGCGACCCCGATCAGCCGATTATTACCGGAAGAACTTACCACGCCACCAACACGCCGCCGTACGCGCTGCCGGAACACAAAACCCGCACCACATTAAAAACCCAGACTCACAAGGGCGAGGGCAGCAACGAACTGCGGTTTGAAGACGAAGCCGACAAAGAACAGATCTACGTTCATGCCCAGAAAGACCTGGACCTGCTGACCGAAAACAACCGCACCGAAGTCATCAAGAACGACAGTCACCGCACGGTCGAAAATAATGCTTTCAGCCACATCAAGGGCAACGATCACTGCACCGTCGATGGCGAAAAGCGCGAGTCTGTTGGCGGCGACTGCAGCCAGAACGTCGCCGGAACATTTCATCAAAAATCCGGCAAAGGCACCCTCAGCGAAGCCGGCACAGAAGTGCACCACAAGGCGGGTGCCAAGGTGGTGCTGGACGCGGGCGCAGAACTCACTATCTCCGCTGGCGGCAGCCTGTTGAAACTGGACCCGAGTGGCGTCACGCTGGCGGGGCCGGGGATCAAGCTTAATTCTGGGGGGG
>UEXM01000057.1_pt1 | contig 130263 bp, 140 predicted proteins | sample 1796661 | NCBI WGS metagenome assembly UEXM01 (sample SAMEA4772469, study PRJEB27181) | metagenome | reverse complement strand
GCCAGGGGGTAGGTCAGGGGGTAGGTCAGGGGGTAGGCGATGACGGTGGAGTCGATGTCGATGTTTCCGGTGGTGCCAATGCTTATTATATGAACATGAAGACTACTCACCAAAAGGGTGATCCAATCTACACAATGTTCCACCACGTCGCAGATTATTGGTACTTTGATTGGGGAAGATCTCTCCATGGTGAAGGTCCTGATCTGTCCACACCCGAAGGTTACTATGGAATTGCATCGAATGGTAAGTCACAGTACGGATCGGGCCATATATTCGGAACTCCTCAGATTGATCATGAACATTTTGTGCCTGGTTGGAGTGAAAATGTAGCATTTAAATATACGGGGGCTCCAAATTGGGGAACGCCCCAAATGGTACCGAAATTTAGTGGTCCAAGTCCATTATATGGCGTTGACGATCAGCTTGATGGTCAAACAGATCAGAATGGAATATTTAATCCAGTAGATTCTGTAGACATAAACCGTGATGATTACAACAGTTGTAGATTCGGTTTATCAAATGTAGATTTAATTTGTCATCCAGACAAATCTCGCGGAATGGATGCTAGAAGTGTATGGTCAAACTCTGGTACTAATCCGATCAATGAATGGGGAGATGCTAATTTTGGAGTAGCTTCGATAATCCTACCCGGTGGTGAGTACCCAACCGAAACGACACCCGATTTGTTGCGCTCGGCCTCATCTGGCAATCCAGATGGCGGATGTTCGCCATCGTCGCGTTGTCCACACACCTTTCACACAAATTTGTCTGGGTATTATGGTCACCCTGTTGAGGGGCTCGCGGAAGGAGGGATATTTGATGTTCCCGCTAATCAGGGAGGAAGTAATGCATACACCCTGTGGAATCCGGCCGAGACGCACCGAGCATGGGCTTTTGCGACTAGATGGTTGTGGCAAGGCAATGGAATACATTCTATATGTGCAAAACAGAGTAACTGTCTAGCCTTAGGCGCACCGTTTAACAAAACTCCATATCAATCTAGCACGCGTGCGGATGTCTACGGAACACGAGGAAAAAGTGGGCTGAGTGATTGGCAAGTAGCTACCATGGCAGCAGATCAAGACAGTAGATGGCTTCTTGACATTATGTCATACGCTGATGCTAAACCGGTATTCTGGAGTCCATTCCACAATAAAAAAGCAAATCTGCATGATTGCCTCGTAGGTGTCATGCATAAAATGCGTGTATTTGTACGTGGAGATTTCTGGACAGAATCACTAACTGGTCCATTCCAAACTTGCCCAGATGATCCATTTGGTGTTTGTTTTGAGGGTGAGGGTGCGAGTTTATCCAAATTAAAACCACACACATTCTACCCACCCGTTGTAAATTCAAAAATGCAAGCATCTGCTGAAGGGTGTGAGACATGTTTCTCCAATAACGAAGATCCAACTTGCCCATATAAAGACTACACTAAGTATTGTACGACACCAAAATACTGGATTTATAAATGTGCTGGTGTACCTATATTTGACTTCGAATTATGGGGGTTGATGTTAGAAGGAAAACTAGACATTGGTGATCTAAGTATACTGAGAAATCCACCCCACCTAAACTTTAGGTATACTGAGAACTTCGACGAACTGGATCGCTTGGAAGCTTTGCGTCAAATAGGTGCTGACATACAAGATGTTGGTGAAAAACTTAGTGATGCAGGAATCTTAGACATACGTGACTGGAGAGAAGAGCAGCGTCTAATGTATAGAACGTGGGATCAGTTCTTAGACAAGGGTCGTCCAACGTTAGATCAAGAAAATGCTGGACCATATGCTGGCTTCAATGGGGATGGATCTAGAATACCCGGAGTAGTGTGGGGAGATGCTTGTTGTCATGTTACGGATGATGAAGGCACACGATGTGATCCTGAAATAGATAGTCGATTTGCGTGTACTGAAGACAATATGCAATGGAAGGGTAGAACAAACCTATCAGACCCCCCCATTACGGAAGATTTAAAAAGAAGTGAATTACTACCAATCAGAAAAAGATCAGTCGTCTTTATAAAGGATGAGGATGATATTGATTTCGATCCAACAGACAAAATAGGTCTACACTACGTCACTCGGGATCAGTACGAGGATGGTTTACGTTCACTTGCTGCTAATGGGGGAACCCCCACGGTTGACAGCACCCCTTACTATGATCCAACAGATCTTAATGGTGCCCTTTTGGGCGATCCAAATAATCCGGGTCCATTTGTTCGAAATCCTGTAAAGCTTGCGGGTAAATATGGAAGTGCTACTGGAATCCAACCACTAACACCAGATCTTATCAATAAATTTACTGCTTTAGAAAGTTCAGATCTTGTTCTTTCTGGTGAAATGGCATATTACAACCCAGATCGATACAACAAAAATCCACTTCGTCAAGGTCTTTCACCAAGACAGATTGTAGATACAAATGGATATTGTGGAGGTACCACGGTCACCGTCCCCGAAGACGGTCTCATCTACCCGACTCTAGGTGCGACTGAACCCGGAACTAGAAGAAGAGAAAATGATCCCAGATGGTTACCTTATCCCAATGAAAACGATTATTATGATATTGTAGGTGCCCTTGATAGAAATAAGACAGAGTTAGCAGCAGGGATCATTACCGAAGAGGAATACCTAGCAGAAAAAGAACGACTAGAAGAGATACTTGAAGAGCAAAAAAATCTAATACGATATTATAAAATATATCTCGCCAACAATCCAATATATCTACATGCTAGACCTGGGGGTTGGTCTCATGTTCCGATCACCCGACCAACCGAATATGGTCTTATTGCATCAATACAACCATGGGATTTACTGAAGAAAAATAAAGGTGGTCCATACGCACTTCTTGATTTCTATGGATTTGAAAATGCTCCATGTTGGAGCCACGGAGGCTCTGCGTACGGTCAGGGTGTTTTCCCCTCCGTAGCATTTCCATTCGGAACTCAGATGGTAAAATTTCAAGTTTACGAAACTTCATTCACCGGTGTTCCAATAGTTCTACCCAGAGCAAACACTAGGAATCCTAGCGTTAGTGGTTGGGGTGATCCAAATAGACCCTGCAAAGGTCCGAACTGTGGTGTAAGTTCCGGTGAACCATGTCAACCACCAAACTTTGGGGCCCCATGTAATCTATGGATGGATCAACCTCAAATTGGTGTAGGTCCGGGTGGTTGCGCGCCAGGTTTAACCGAAAATGGTGCGTGCGCTCAATTATTAGTCACAGGAAATAATTATGGTCTTCGAATTCGAGAGAAGGTATCATACCAAAATGGAATATGTCCACAAGAACCACTCGGATGTCAAAAGATGGTAAGAATTGATGAATACTGGAGATCATATTATCAAGAAACTCTACTATTCCCGTTTGACTACAATTGTGTTCCCAGTGATCTACGATTATCACAGCGCCCCACAGAAGTACCAGAACCTGCTCCTGGCGGCGAATCGGACGGCGAACCGGAATTGGGAGAAGAATATAGTATACCTGATCCAGCATTTCCAGATCGAGGTGATTTTAATGCGGAGAACATAGTTGGTTGTATAGAAAGAACTGGAGGAATCTTTGACGATTTAATTCCCAGACCAAACAACATGCAGCCGGATCACGATAAGGTTGCTTATGGTGCAAAACTTCGAGAAAATACTCATGTATGTGGTGATGATCCGTGTTCATGCGCTGGAAGCACCGATGACGAAGGGAACGTTGAGAAGTTCGGACATGCTCCTTGTAATCTAAGTGATGATTGCCCCGGAACCGACTGCCCGGAGTTCTGTGGTTGCTGTTGTAACAGAGCAGAATGTATAACTTGTCGGCAATGCGGTGAGGTAGATGCTAGTGGTATTATAGAGTATGGTATAGAGACTGGTGGTCCAGATAAAGGTTTTCAGAGAGCACCACAGGGTTGGTATATTCCTTATATTGTAAAGTATGATTGGAGTGAAACTCCATTAGCCGATCCACCTGAATTAGAAAGTGAGGGTTGTGGTTCCGTTCGGTACATATGCAAACTTATAGCAGAGCCAAGTAATGTAAAACCAGCTCCAGTGGTATTCGGGTGGGGCGCGAAGATAACATATTTCCCAATCCTTCAGATCGAACCAAGATTTAATACTGGTGTGTGTAAATTACCTGGTCACTGTCCATTTTCTATTGCAAAAGGGGGTTTCTCCTCTTATCAATTAGATCAAGGTTTGCCATATGGAAGTTCGTGGTATAGATGCGGGGATGCAATCGATGGTCCACCAACACCCCACGATTGTTATGATGATGACAATCTCCCACCACGAGTTGATCTACAAATTAGAACACTCAAGAGAGTAAAAACTTCCCCTAGCAGAACATTATTCCTTGATGAATTAGACTCTGGTAATCCAAACATAGGATATCCAAGTGCATACGTCAATCCCACCGAGGATGAAGATGCAGAAGATGTCGAATTTTACTGCTCGGTCAAACGATCAGATGAAGAATTCGAAGAAACTGGTATTTCGACCGATGTACCGGGGCTACACTGGTTATCTACCAGTCTCGGTGGATTTAAAGAAATTAGATTCACTAATATAATCAATCCAATGGAAAAGCATATTCGTAATGCTGCCAAAATTTTAGATCCGGAAGATGATAGACCGATTTATGGATCACCCATAGGATGGAGAACATTTAAGGATTTAGAATTACACAAATCAGGATTTGCTCCAAATCAGATTGAAGGTGGTCCACCAGAATATCCCGGTTGGTCTCCACCAGAGTTACCATCCCCCGTTCCCGCCGATCAAAGAAGTGATCATGGATCACCGAATGCATCTGGTGCTCAGGACGCTTCATCACCATATAGATTCTTTGAATTAAATTACGACGAAGGTAGAAAGGTGGGTGCAATCATTCCATTCGGTGGATGGTTTAGTGGTGGTAGGTTCCTTGAGCCAGACACCTATCCTGCCAGTGAGATTCAGTTAGATCCTGATACGTCTCCACCATTCAGACCAAAAAATCTAAATGAAAAAGTACGTGGTGATTCGTATACTAGTGATGTTGCATATATTCACTGGTATGAAGCCTTTCAAAAGTCCGATTTCGGAACCGATCCATGTCTACAATGTGATGAAGACGGTCAACCTCCAAATTGTTTGGTACAGCCAGGAGAAATTTGTCCAACTCCAGTGAATCCAGCCCGAGGTGTTATGGCTGGTCTACCATATTATCGGTATGATAATCAAGTACTTCATGACGAGGGCGGCGCGCCCTACGACAGAAGAAATACAGACTTGTATGTCAACTATGGACCACCGGGATCCCTACCGGAATATGCTAATAACGGACAGGACGATTATATAGGAGTAAATAATCGACTAGAAGCAGGAGTTGCAGACGAAATAAATCGCGAAGATCTTGCCGATCGTGAATTTAGAAATGAGACTGTTTTGGGAACGGTGCTGTTTGTTTTCGATGATTTTGAAGCCATGTATAGCGCAGCGGTAACAAATAAAATGAGTAAAATGAGTTTACGTATTGATCCTGAGTCATGCGAGACTAGCGATTGCTCGGATTGGCCTCTTCGTGGTAGATACGAATTAACCAATCCAGCATTCATATTTGACATACCCGCATTCGGCGGACCCTGTGAGGAAAATAACAATACACCACTCGTGACTTATAGTGGAAGAGGTTTGGAGGGTGATAGATACAATGATGTTGGATATTACGTCTGGGGCAATGTCTTCTGTGATTCGACATCAGAGGCGTGTATTGATGATAATCAGGAAGATATTAATATCCCCGGTGAAAAATATTTTCCGAATGCCATAGCATATGATTTGACTATGCTTCCATATGACGCATACTCGAATCAAGACGATTATACCACAAATGGACCCGGTAGTAATCCTATGAGATCGGTTTCTGCACCTCATTACGATGAAAATGGTACCATGTTATATGATCCATGTGTAGATTCACCTCACATTGAAGACGGTGACGGTGGTTGTTTTGACCAATGGTGTTCTCGGGTTAATCCAGCCGGCAGCGATCTGAATTGCTTCAATGATCCTTCTTACTCTACTATATGCGAAACCGCCCCAGACGAATTTAAGGACTCATGTGGATGCCTTGGATTTAGAAATTGTCTCGAAGCATTCTATGCGAAATTGCACACGACACTTTCCAAGGATAATACAGTTAAAATGCTATTAGAGCCGCCTGCATGTGCATTATATGGTGGTGCAGATCCGGGCGGACCAAGACCAATATGTAACTGTACTGATGGTGAAGAATCATTAGGGCGTTGCACACAAGCCGATGATCCAAATTTACCTGCCCCCGGAGTTATAATAGATGACTACTCAGAGAGTGGATCAGGCTCACGACCAACAAGTGCCGAGTGTTGTGCAGCATTCTCATCAAATCCACTTTTTGCTTACTGCAATGATGCTAGGTTTGGTGGATGGGATCAAAATTGCTCTGACGGATTTGCGGCATATCTAAATTCCCCTGATGTTTCTCCATACTGTACTGTTCTTAGCTGTGACACTGGCGTTGGATCTTGCTGTACCGCACACAATACACCATTCTGTGACACACCATCATGTTGTGAAGCGGTATGTGACATTGATCCCAATTGTTGTGAGTTTGGATGGGATGAGACATGTGCTGAGTGGGCGAGAAACCCAATCCTCAACGAGCCTGGTCCAGATGGTGAAGTTCCACCCTGTGCATGTGAACAAGCTACTGGTGCATGTTGCCCTCCATCAATAGATGAAAATGAAGGAGATCCAGATCGACCACCCGTAATACCACCGTCATGTCAGGAAGGTCGGACAATTGAAGAATGTGCAGAAAAAACGTACCAATGGCAGCAAGCTGGAAACGAAGGATTCTTCACATGGCAAGAAAACGCTGGATGTTGTGTTTGTAATGGAGAGTGTGAAGAGCCAAGAGGAGCCTGTTGCTATGGAGACGCTGGACAATGTCAACCAGATCTTACTTTCACTGAGTGCGTTGAAAGTGGGGGTAATTATGCAGGAAACTTTACGAATTGTTTAGCGTGTGGTGATGGACCCGGTGGTGGAGTTGGACCTGGTGATGGACCCGGTGGTGGATTTGGTAGTGGATTTTAAACAGATAAATACTTGAAATGATTTTAGTTTTTTTGATATATTTACCATATGGAGATTTAAAATGTCTGAGATGAGACCAAAAAAATACAGTCTAAACAAACAATATGATCTATACAGTGCATACACTGATTATGAAAGTAATTATAAAACAAACTGGAAAGAAAAAGATACTCCAGAAAAACTAGAATATTTGAGAAGACTACAAGAAGAGGGATTCAAGCCAATCCACGAAAATGCTGCTATGGAAGAAACTCTTCAAAATTTCAAAAAGAGATACGACGAACAAGTTAAAGATGGAACATTAAACGAGATCCCAATATCGAAAGATATATCAAAACCTATAGTTAACAAGCAAAATAGAGATAGCTCTGGTGCAGTTGTAGAAAAAAATCCAATAAAACAACAGATAAACATACAAAAACCAAAACAACAAGTCAAACAACCGGAAGTTATGACAAAGGAAGAACAGAAAACAAAGTTCTCTGTTAAAAACGTGGTTAATTATCTGAAAGCAGAGCAGTCCCTTGCCACACAAGGACCAGTTTCTCTTACTGTCTTCGAGGAAAGAAAAGCTATATGTGGAGAATGCCCCCACAGAAAGACTCACGAACAGATTCCAGATGAACTTGGATTCTGTACTAAGTGTGGCTGTGGTGCCAATCCACGGGCAAGACTGACAAACAAGATTAAAATGCCTCAGACTTCTTGTCCATTAGACAAATGGGGCACATCAACGGGCATATATAAAGGTGTAGCAGGTAAACTGAAATATAAGCTAACTCCCAAGTCAAAGCGGGAAAAGTTGGATTATACATAATATAAAAGGAGAGTCCATATGGCAGGTTATGATCAGTACAAAAGTGCAGCAGCATTACCCCAAACATTCCCAGTTACAAAAGCATCGTTCGTTGGTCCCAACAAAGGAGTCTATATTACCTTTATTGGTGCGACCGCTGACGGAGGAAACGCTCATAATGGAGGTGCAGGAATTACCTTTACTACAATATCAAACCAAGAAATTGGTCTTGTAGGTTTCTGCGGTGCTACAGCTTCTGCCAATCTTCCGTACATATTCCCGGTGGCGATTAAAAGCTACAAGAGTCTGAATACCGATAATAAAATTTACCTTCTCCATTAGAGAAATTACTAAATGCAATCATTCCTAAATTTTTTAGTAGAACAAGAACAAAGAGAAGTAAAGAAGGGTGATACATTTTATGGTATCGCCAAAGATATTGGAATGTCAGTTGATGACATCACCAAAGCAAATCCAAATCTGGATCCGGCAAAACTTCAAATCGGTCAATCAATAAACTTACCCGGATCAAAGAAAGAAAAAGAAGAATCGGAAACCCCAACCACCACGACAAGAAAAAATAGAATGTCCCCAGAGATGTTTGCCTTGATGAAACGTGCAAGAGACACCCGAGACTACGACGAAAATATTCTACCTAACCAGAAAGAAAAAGAAGGTTTCAAAGTAAGCCCTGACGGTAAGATGTATGCAGAGGTAGATCCCACACATAAGGGAGAAGTTCCGACGCAGCAGGGTGGTCTCGCATCTTTCAAATATGGAAAAGAAATACCACGACACTTCAAAGACATAATAACAGCAATGGAACCCGGTGTGGATCCATATAAAGCATTTAGTCTAAATCCTAGTACCAGACAGGGATTGGATCCAGAGACTAACAAATCTATGATGCGACACCACTTCTTGAGTAAAGATTTACCCAAGATTGAAAAGGCTGTTCCTAGTTACGCGAAGCAACCAACGGATGTTCAACAAACAATAGCAGCAATAACAAGAGAATCTGGGAAGCCCTTCCCTAATATGTCTGCTGCCATTGAAGCGGGTAATGTTGAAAAAGCCAAAGCAGAATACGTTGACTCAAAGATGTATCGCGAACTCAACAGATTATACACGAGTGGTCCGATGGCACCCAAAAATATCGAAAGACTAAAGTCAATGGAAAATATAAACCAGAAATAGCGCCTTGGGCATCGCTACCTAGGACCGCGCTTAAACCCCCACCATTAAACAGAGAGTGATCCGTCTTTGGTGGGGGTTGTTTTATATATACTATGTACCATTATAAGGAATATTGTATGTCGCTAGAGAAAGATATTGTAGCACTTCATGAATCAATCGGTGGAAGTGGTAAATTTCCAACTAGTGGATTTAAATTGAATCCAGAAACTGGATTCGCAAACCCCAGACCAGGTTCAAACACTGTCCCAAATCCAGCGTCAGTAGGTGCCGATGTTACACCAGCAGGTTATGAAAAGCATAACATTCTTGGTAAAGAAGTTAATATTCCGTACTTTGATAATCAAAAAATGCACGGGCGGGGCCCCGATGATCCTATCGGTAAGGATACTGGTGATCGCAGTTACTATGACATAATTTCTTCTTTCATCGAAAAGATGTTTGGAAATGAGGGTGATGCTGAAGGTGATGAGAATACCACTACAGATCCAGATTCCGTATCCGCAGAAGAAAGAAAAAGAAAGACTAAAAATCCCGACAATCCAATAAATAAAGGTACGAGAGAACTTGAGGATAAGGGTTACTCGGCCGTGGAAAGTGTTAGACATAACGAAATAAAAAATACCATTCTAGAAGATAAAAGTGGTATTTTAAAAGGCATCGGTAGTTTTGCATTACAGACCGCTGCTCTCAGTGCGCTACAATCCCTACTAGGCATGTCGGACAGTGAAGTGCAGTCTTTTATGGGTAGAAAAACCATGACCTCCCCTCGTGGTCCAGAAGAACTTCTCGCAAAGACAAGAAAACAAAAGTCTATCTCTGGTGGTGAACTTGCTCAAGAAGGACCAAGATCAAAGAGAATTAAAAAGAAAATTAAGGGAACACTTGAGTCCAGAAGATCAAAAGAAAGAGCAATGAAGAAATGAATAGATTTCAAAAATATCGTGAAATAATGGAACGACAAGATGAGTATGGGTATACTGACGATCAGGGCAGACAACAAACTCGAAATCCCTTTGCTATGTACCCGGATCCACAGTCTATAAAGAATCCCACGGATCAACCCAACGCAGTAAATCCAAGCTCAACTGCTACCGATAGAATGACTCCAGACATGCAGCAGAGCATGATGAACAAGTTCCTATCCTCAAAAGGTGTAGAGTTAACCACTGATTATGATGCAAGACAACTTGCTCTCACAGGAGCGGGTATGACTCCAGCGGTTGGTGCTCCAGCCGATTTTGCTGCATTTATTGATTCTCTTGTGAATCTAAAACTTGGTGATGCTGGTATGAATCTTGCTGCAATGATTCCTGGCGCCGGGCAAGCCGCTGGTGGAATAAAACTTTCAGCGGCAGCAGCACCACTACTTGCGACATCAATAAAAAGGGCACCCGGTCGTTTAGATGATGTAGCAGATTTAAATAAAACACGCCGCGCTGGTCGCGACTATGACTCACCAACTACACCATCTGCACCATCTGCACCATCTCCGCGTACACGAGACGTTAGCGGTCAACAAAAGATGCCTGGACACGGTACGAGTAAAATGACACCACAAGATAGAGCTAGAATTGCAAGAGGTACGGCTGAATACGATAAATTAACTAGTACAAAAACATTGGATGCAGTGCTGAAAGATATATTCCCTGCTAAACCTAAACCAGCAACTCAAACCGCTCTGAGAATGGATCCTAAACCAGCAACTCAAACCGCTCTGAGAATGGATCCTGTAAAACGGACTGTGACTCGTGTAGTACCACTGGTTACTCCCCTAGTTGCTCCCGAAACCGCAACTGCACCTGAAACTGCTACTAGCCCTGCTACTTCTACTTCTACTTCTACTAGCACTGGTACTAGCACTGCTACTTCTACTTCTACTAGTCCTTCTCCATCACCGCAAAGAACACCAGTAATGCCACGCACTGGTCAAGAATCAGATGTTGAACCGACAATTCGTAGAGATGATATGATTCCCCTCGATACGAAAAAGGATAAAAAGTCTCGAACTGTGGGCAATACTAGATTAATTTCTCCAAGAGGGTTCCGTGAGGGAATAATGGATATAAACTTTGGCTCTCAAGTAGCTCCAATACTAAACGAAAATAAAAAACTAAGTGATTTAATGGATAAGATACCCAAAGGAAAAGCAGCCACCACAGGTGCAATTTTAGCTGCTATACTTGGACTTTCGGCTGCTGCTGGTTTTGGTCAACGAAATCGTGGTGGTGGAGGTTCTGGAGTATCAGACGTAATCAGCACACTAGGTGATGCAAGTCTGATTGCAGGAGTAGGTGGTCTAGATAAATTAAAATCACTGAGTGGATTTGATCCTAAAATTATGCCCAAAGTCGCAGGAATCGACGCAGTAACTTCGAGGTAACCCAAATGACAATAAACAAAAGAAATCTAAATGAATTCGTCAAACCAGCAATCAAAGCCGCAAATGATGCAAAAGAGGAACTGGGAGATTACCTACTTTCTAACTCAGTTTCAGATCGAGCGAAAAAATCAGGTCAATTAAGTCAGTATTACAAAAGAGGTCTCGAAGCAGCTCTAGCTAAACGAGCTTCATCTCTGTATGGATCACGCGGTGCAGTTCGGGGTGCTCAAGGTCTTGGACTCGCAGGCGCTGTAGCTGCTCAATTCATGGGTAAAAAGGGCAAGACTAAAAAGATTACTGCTGCGAAAGTCGCCGGTAAGGGGCTTGCTGGTGGTGTCTTGGGATCTATCATCGGTGCTGGTATTGGAACATATGATCCAGAAACAGGAATGGCTGTTGCTCCTGGCGCCGCTGCTTTTGCACTCGCTGGCTTGGGGAGACGAGCATTCTCTCGATCGGTAACTGGGAAATCACCTCGGACGGGGAAGCCGTTCAGATCTCCAACTCAAGCAGCCCAAGGTGTTGGAGGATCAAGATCACGAGCCGCATATGCGCGTAGGCAACAGAGACTTTCAGGGTTGCAGGCAGCGGGGCCCGGAAGGAGACAGAAGGCAGCAACAGAAATTACTCAAAAATCATCCGCCAAATATGCAGGCGCTGCGGGTTCTATCGCAGCAGTTCTTGCTGGTAAGTTCTACGGATACCATTCGGATAGATTTGAAAAGGCAAAACAAGGGCAAACTGATCCATATCTTGGAAGAGTAACATCGTCCCCCGGAATCCCCGGATATAATCGTTGAGATTATTATAACGTATACATATAAAGTAATCCTAAACTCATAGATCCCTTAAAGGAAAAAACCATGTTTTCAGATAAAGCAACCAAGGACTTAGCAAAGACCGCATTCCAAATAATGACGAAGCACGCCGAAGAGCGAGAGATGACTCCACAAGAAGAGTTAAGTGAATCAACTCAGATTGACGAAGTAAATAATTTAGCTGAACTCATTGACTCGCTATTGATCGAGGGAATTGCCCAATATATCGGCTTATTCGAAGAGGAAGTAAATAGAGAACTCAACGAAGAAGAAATCACTCATATGACAAACAACATTATGGAAGAAATCGAACAGATGAGTGACGAGCAAAAGATTCAACTAGGCGAATCGCTCATTGAAGCTCACAGAAATTCATTGACTGAAGACTGAATTCTGTTATAATTACATTATGCAATTCAACCATGTGACACAATCTAAGATCTTAGAAGATATATCTGCTGTTACTACCGATAATGGCAGATATTATCTTTCACCCACCGGTAAAAATCTACCCAGCGTAACTACTGTTACGGGTTGGAAAAAGTCCAGATTCTTTGCGAAGTGGAGGAGAGATAACCCAAAAGAAGCTAAACGAGTTACTGTAAGAGGTAATGAGTTTCATGCTCTTATAGAAAAGTATTTGTATAATAATCTAAATCTATGTGATGAGATCATGGACATAGACAAAGATCTACTGACTTTGTTTAATCAATTGAAACCAGAACTGGACAAGATAGATAACATCAGAGGTCTAGAAAGCGGTCTATACAGTGACACAGTAGGTCTAGCTGGTAGAGCAGACTGTGTTGCTGAATATGATGGACAGTTATCGATTATTGACTTCAAAGGATCAACGAGAACAAAACGTCTTCGAGATATTGATAATTATTACTTGCAAGCAACTGCATACGCTTTAATGTGGCAGGATATCTACGGAGAGGAAATACCATACTTCAACATACTAATTAGTTGTGAAGATGGTAATTCTCAGGTATTTACTGGTAGAACTATGGATTATACTAAAAAACTACATGCAACGATACGAGAATACCATGAAGAACACACAAATCTCTTCTCCCATTGAAACTTCTGCTTTTGGTAGAGCTTCACTTAGAGATACAATAGAAAATCTAGAAAAACATCAGGGTATAGAATCAAACTTAAGTCTTCTGAAAAAAACATTCAGGCAAGTATTTGGATTTCTCTCTGTGTTGGACGTAAACCCTAAAGCGGCACAGTTACTCGCTGATTTTGTTCGATCATACAGAAAAACAAAATCATATCCTTTGACATACAAGGGATTCCGCTCTTGGACTAAAACACAAAAAGAAAAAGAAAGAGAAGTAAAGCTTCTCAATAGATTCAAACGAGAAGTGAATGGAGTATTTGCTGCATACACTTTGTTGTGTAGAATTCAACATGATTTGGATAAAACTAAATGAGTGATATGTTCTCCCGTGTAAATATTCCAAACACTATGGAATGGTGTAAATTCAACGACAATTCAAAGGCGGGTGGATTCCGTCAAATGTTTACGAAAAAATACGGTGGAGAATTCAAACACAATGGTAAGTGGCATCAGTGGATACCACCCAATGACATAACATTGCAACCATCAAATACAATGATGCGTCCAAATCAAGCTCAGGTGCACTTTTCAAATAAACAAGACGTTGTAGAACAGCCGGAAATTGAGTATGATCCAAAAGAGGCATTTAAATCCAGAGTAACTGTAGATTTAGAAAAAAAATCTGAGTTTAAGCAAAAAAGTTTATATATAATTATGGATCCGGAAGGAAACGAAACTGAAATTGAAAACTTCAGTAAATTTTGTCGGGATCATAATCTTAATAAATCAGCGATGTACGAGGTAGCGCGGGGAAAACGCAAACACCACAAAAAGTACACATGCAGAAAGAAGGAGTATTAAAATGCAAGAATTTTTTAGCGGAACCCTAGGAACAATCTTTTACAGTATAGTAATTTTTGTTGCAGGAGCATTGATTGGTACTCCACTCTGGAATTGGACAAAAAATTATTTACCATGGAATAAAGACTGATCTACTATTCGTGTTGAGTTGAGGTATTTCAAAGTACTTTAGCACACGGATAGGGGGTGATCCAGTCTCAATGAACCCTTTAATATAAAAAGCCTCAAAGCTCAACACGAGTATAGGAGAGTCCTTCGGGACTCTCCGTTTTTTTTATAAATATACTAGCTATATGGAGTTATTATGTCGGAAATAAGCTTTACAGTAGGGCGTTATCATGGACTTACGAATTCACACCATGGTGTGTTTAATACAATGCCAGAAGATCACAGTAAGTTTATTTTTGTGACACAGAAGCATGATCCCCAAGATCCTCGATACCCACTCCCAGTAAAACACAGAGAAAAAGCAATAAAAGAAGTTGCCCCAAAGGACACTTCGGTTGTTCCGGTTCAGAGTGCGTACCATGCGTTCGAACATGCCGTCGATCATGCAAGAAAAAATAATATCAACACAGTCAATGTTCATGTTGGTGATGATCGAGGAACCGAAATGAATAGACTTGCAGGGCATAAAGACTTTAATGGCATAAATATTAATGTGCGCCCAATAGAAAGAGGAAGTCTGGGTGGACACTCAGGTACAGCGTTACGTGATGCAGCAAGAGCAGGGAATACCAAGCAAGTAAATAGCATGATGGCTCCAGTAAGCGATAAAACCAAAAAGGAATTCATAAAGCATATGCAAAAAACAAATGAAAATTTCGATCATGAAAACATTCCAACTTGGTTTAATCTGGAGGAGTTCTATGCGTTTGCTGATGCATATGATGGAGTGAGTGAACTCATCACCGAACAGGAGATGACAAAGGAAAAACCACTAACTCGTCAGATGAAGCTAGACAATGCAAGAAGTAACCCTGATGGCGACGAAACAGTAGATAGAGATAGAAAACGAACAGATAGAGCTGCATCTAGAGATAATATGAAAACAAACCCATGGCCTGAACTAGCTATTGTTAGAACCACACAGGATGGTAAACTTCGCATTATCCCCAAAGCTGATTTTAGTTACAAAAAACATGAACTAGTCACTGGTAACATCAAGGGACTCCCCCCACGAGGAGAAGTAACTCCCCAGACCACATTCTCAGTGATGCAAGAACCAGACTTCGAGCAATCTAAAACATCAAAACGTTTAATTCAGATGTTTGGTTTAGACTCACCACAGATGGGTGGAGGGCAAGCAGCTCCAGAAGGTCAAGCGGTAACTGCTGATCCAGAAGTAGCTCCAATGAATCCAATGATGATGGGACCACCCCCACAACCACCAAGGTTACCACCTGACGGAAAAGAGATAACAGGGAAGGGATCAATAAACCCAGACTGGGATCACAGTGTCAATGATATTGACGCTGGTATTGTACACGCATGGAACCAAGCAACAGGAAATAATCCATTCAACGGATTACTTGCAGACAACGATCTCAATAAAGTTGGTGAAAGTGAAACGCTAGAAGCTGCCGGGTTCAGAGCAATAGAAAAAATTATGCAAAAAGTTCCAGCAAACTTCGAAGCGATCATGCTAACACCCGGAGAACAGAAAGTAAACACTAATTGGAGCGATATTGGTGGTATAGACAATACACCAGCAACCAATGTTTACTTCAAACCAAAAGATAAAAAAGATACTGCACAAGAAGTAATTAAAGCCACAATGAAAATTGGTATGGCTAAGATTATATCAGATCCAATTGCAAATGGACCCCCTCTTTTTAATGCGGTTTCCATGTCAGATGTTGGTCAGTCATTAGCACAGAATACCAAAGTGAAAGAGTTTGTTAAAAATACAACAAAAAAATTAAATGAAAGTTTCATATCATTAGCTGCTGTTCAAGCAAAAACTGAAAGAGAAAAAAAGAAGACAATTGATGAGTTACCAGAAGTGGCAGAAGCACAAAGAATGTCAAATGAAATATCTTCTGGTATAGAAAATATATTCACTCAAGATAAAAACTTCAAAAAAGAAATCACTAGAGAATCTCTGACGGGTGAATTGAAATTTGGTGCTGATTCAATCGCCTCAGCAAACTCAATCATAAGTGGAAATAAAGATGGGACAAACACAAATCTAGTTCCTATCACCGACGAATATATTGAGATGATATCCAAAATCCCTAGAATGATGTTGGCTTTCAAATCACCAATGTTTGATTTAGATGTGCCACAATCAGAGCAAGAATCACAATCATTTAACTATAGAACTGCGTTACAAATGCAGTCGGGTAAAAACTTACAGCCAGTTCCAATGGAACAAAATAAAATCAACCTTAAGAATATGATTTCTTTGAAAGAAGAAGACGGTGGTGGTGATGGTGTTGGTGATGCTGGTTCAGTGGGAGCTGCCGGATATGGTATGAGTGATTATGATCCTGATATTCAAAGATATGATGATACTACTACAGACTATACTGAACCATCTTATACTGGTCAGTTTAAAGACTATGGTACAGGAAATTCACAAGAGTACCTAAGATCTGCTATCGAAAATATCGGTGATGATGTATTTAAACTAATGGAATTTATGCAACTTGGTGTGGAGAGTATCGATACTGAACCAATTAACTTCGCAGAATATACCATGGATAAATCTACAAAATATAACGAAATTGAAATGAACGGTAAAAAGATAAGGATCCCTATAGATCCTAACTTTGAAATGATCACAACCGAAGAAGTTGAGTATATCGACACTATGTTTGATCTCATCATAATGGAAAGAAACTATAAAAGAGAATATGAAACTTTTCATGGTAAACCAGAACAAAGAAAAAGAAGATCCAAGCGAGTTCTTGCAAGAAGAAAATTAGAAAAAGAAGGTAGAGTAACTAAAGGTGATAACAAAGATGTTGATCACAAAAAACCACTAAGAAATGGTGGTACTAATTCGGATTCTAATCTAAGAGTTCGCGATAAGAGTTCTAATCGAGCAGAGAACGGCAAAAGAAAATCAGTACGAGAAGAGCACGGAGCCGGAGAAGAAGGTACGACAAACTTACTTAATAAATATATACAAGGCACCCCCGGTCAATTTTTAAAAAAGAAGAAAAAAGGTGAATCTAAACCATGTCAGAAGAAATGAAACCTAAAACATATACTCTTGCACTACTAATTGGATGGGGATTAACTTTAGCGACTGTAATATGGCAAGTTGCTGTAAAGGACGCTAGTTACTCACTACGTCTTACTTCAATTGAATCTGAGTTAGAAAGTTTAGATCTTAGGTTAGACACTGCCGAAGAATTTAGAATAACTCTTGCAGCTAACTTGGCTGAGATCAAAACTGACTTGGTGTGGATAAGAAAAGAACTACAAGAAATGTCCGATAGGGAATATAGTCAGTGAAACCTAAATCATACCAAAAAACCGTAACTGAGTTAGTAGAAAACGATGTATTTACATCAGAAAATTCTATATTTCAGTTTGTTTCTTTAGAGGAAATTTCAAAAAACTTCTGTCAAATAAACACAATCAATGAAAGCAGAGAAAAAGAATCCCTGCGGATGAGGCGGGACGATATTGTAAGTGTCTCCGTTAACATCAGTGAAGCTGAATATAAAGGTAAATCAGTATCTCTCAATAAACCGTTTAGACAGTCTGGTGGAAAAAAGAAATTTGGTGTATATGTTCGTAACCAAAAAGGTAACATAATTAAAGTTTCTTTTGGTGATCCAAATATGGAAATTAAACGTGACGATCCAGAGAGAAGAAAAAACTTCCGTGCAAGACATAACTGCGCAGAAAAGAAAGACAAAACAAAAGCTGGATATTGGAGTTGTCGTCAGTGGAGAGCCGGAAGTAAAGTAGAAGATTCATATGATCCACAAGGTAATATGTTGAGTGAAAGAAAGCTCAGTAAAGGTGAAAAAGAAAAACGAGATAAGCTGGCTAAAGAACTATTGGACAAGGGCGATTTAAATCCATCGCGAGGATCAGAGTCTGATATGGCATATGCTATTGCAACAATAAGGGCGAAGGGTGAAAATCCAAAAGCTCGTGGTAAGAACAAAGAAAAAGGTAAAAAAAGAAAATCAAAAAATGAAGAAGTTAATAATTACCTAAATAATAGTAGACTAAACAATCTAAACGAAATAACTCGTTACAGGAGAGAAGATAAATGAAAAATTTTAAAGAACTCACCAAATCCTTAAATCTCCACGAAATGGAGTATACCGAGGGTGGTGCTCTAGGTGGAAGTCCATCCGCACTAGGTGGTGGACACTCAATCCATAGTGACGAGGGTGTGCATAGAATTGACCTCGCTAGTCAGAGAAAAAGAATTGGTGCTTTCCTAACTGCATTTGGGAGAAAAGAGTATCTTGATCCCAAAGCAGCTATTGGTATTATGAGATCTAAGCTAAACATTATAGGCTTAGACTTTAATTTTAATCCACAAAAATCAAAGTGTGAAGTAGCGGCAGAAACTGGTGAACCATTGACCTACAGACTCACTCGTTTTGGTGGTGTCTTTGGTACATCACCAGATCATGATTTATTAAAAAATGGATTCATCAACTCAGATGGTATTTCAGATGCAAGGAACGGTGTTGGTTTAAATTTAATTATTGGAATAGTTGAAACTCCAAATGGTTTATTTAAACTTGATGTTAACATTGAAGATGCAGTAAATGAAACCGAAGAAGATGACGACGAGGTGAATCCAGAAGAAGAGGAATGATCTTGAATGTTAAGTGAACCTCTTAAAGAGGAAAATTATGATTTTTTTGTGCGTGAAATGTATGACAATCCTGCCTGTGAAAGCGAAACTGAATTTCATGAGGATTTGAATAGAATAAAATACATTAAGCGATTATTTAGTAGGTTTGAAAAAACAGGAGAGTTGAAGATAAGACTCATACTAAATCACATAATTATATTGAATAATGTTTTTAAATATGGATCATGCACAAGATTACTCTTCTACAAATTAGATGATGAATATTATGGAATGTTAAAAAGCTTTTTAGGTTATTTAAAATTAATGCCGATGAACATACCAGAGATAGACTTAGAAATAATAGTAAGTGATCACAGAATAGACATTCAACTAAAGGAACTGATATGCAAAGACTAAACGAAAATTTATCTGGATCCGAACTAATAAATGCGTTTACCCTATACACATTTGTACAGGAATTAACCACTCCATTTATACAAACAGAAGCATACAGGCAAGGTTTGATTGATCAAAATGGAGATCTTCTTAAAAAATACTCAAGCTTAACTATGCAAGAAAAGTTAGTAATAACACCATTCAAAAAGTTAGTATTTAAAATAAAACAACTTTTTGAAATGATTCCAAATCCAGCAGTGAGCTACAATTTGAAGAGCTTTACAACAGCCCTAAAACTATTATCAGAAGAAGGCGAAAAAGTTGGAGCAGATAAAGACTACATCTATGAAAACGTAAAATCAATTATGTTTTCCCTGAAGGAAGATGCTGGTGCTGCCGGTGGAGTAGCTACAAACTCAATGGGAGCAGGAGCATTTGGTGCTGGTCCAGACGTTGGTATTTCATCCAGAAGTGATGCAATTCAGGGGGTTGACATTCCTCTTGGTATGACAAGACGGGACTTCTTAAAAAGAAGAAAAAAGAAGAAGAAAAGAAAAAATAGGAAATAATGGAGTTCCTAACAGTAGAATTTATATCATTGATTGGTAGTAGTCTTATTGGATTTCTTTTTCGCTCAAATGCAGAACGACGTAAAGAGCAAGCAGAAGTATTCAATCGCATCCTAGATGCGAACAAAGTCACAAACGAAAATCACAACGCTGCTACTGAAAGAGTCTCTATTTCTGCTGGTAAATGGGTAAGAAGGGGTATAGTTATAACAGTGCTCTTCGGAACTATAATAGCACCCTTTGTACTACCCTTCTTTGAAATACCCACCGTGATTGAGATCGAAGAGACTAAGAGGCAGTGGTGGGATATATTTGGTCTAGCAGGGACATATACAACAACAATAATAGAACCAATTGATGGTTACTTACTTCTCAAAGAGAACAGACAAATACTGATCAGCATTGTTGGTTTCTATTTTGGTAACGCAGTGGCGGCAAACAAAGCATGAAATACTTATTCACATTAATAGTAATGAATCTCGTTGCATGTCAGACTGGACATGTAATCAATAACGCGAAACCAAAAGTAGGTAACGAACAAAGTTTGACAGATCCTACAATCCCAACAGATATTTCTGTCTGGACATGGCTTCCTTGGTATATTCTTGTCGTTATTGTTCTTGTAATAATAACAATAAAAACATGGCGAAATAAGTAGTCTAGTCCATATATAATATGGAATTATAAATTTAACAGTCTAGGCGGGGCACACCCCTTATAGCCATGAAAGGATTCTGTTACTAAAATGACTACCTACAAACCAGAAAACGAAACAGCAATTGCATATTGGACAAGACCACAGTACATTGACGTAAGTGGTAAAACGAAGATCGGCGTAGCAGCATACGCCCTCGAAGGAATCGAGAAAGTAGAATTTTATCTACAGGATGCTGACAAGATCCCAACACAACTCAGTGGAGATTTTAATCTAGACGGTAAAGTAAACGTCAGGGATTTGAACTATATTCTCGCAAACTGGGGAACAGTTGGACCAAGAGATCTTGTAAAGGTGCTCTCCAACTGGGGTGCAAAACAAGAATACTCAAACATTCTTGGTATTGCTACAGAAGAACGTCTCAACGAAGAGACTGGTGAACTCGAATGGTTCTTTGAATTCAATCCTGTACAGTTCAAGCACGGAGAACGACTTCGCATCAGTGCAAAGGTCTACCCCAAGGTTGGCATTCCCCTTGAATTAAAGGGTTCATTCCTTGACTACGGTACGATCTGTGGTTTCGATCTTTTCCCCGACAACCAGACATGGGGACCAGACTATGATCCCGCACTCTATGTGAGTGGTACTGGTAACGACGAGACTGGTGATGGTTCCAGAGAGAATCCATTTGCCACTATTCATAAAGCAGCGTACCATGGTCTTGGTCCCGATGACACCAACGCAGGACGTGTCATCAAACTACTCGAAGGTGAACACAAACTTGCCTCGAACAACGAAGACCGTAAGATGCGAAAGGTGAACTCATCTGGTAAAGAAGATGGTCAGTGGGTTACCATTGAAGGTGCAGTCAAAGCAGATCTATGTCCTATCGTCGGACAGCACGCTGGTGTATGGAACTGTAAACTCTACTTTAAAAACGTTCATATTGTGCCCAAGACGGTAGAAGACGGTGCTGGTATGTTTAATACTGGAAATAATGGGATGTATTGTTTTGACAACTGCTTCATTGAAGGAAAGAGCCGTATTGGTGGATCACAAAATCCAGAAACAGGAAAGTATGAAACAAAACAAATGACCAGTAGTGGTCCAGAAATTTTCTCAATTGGTTCGACATGGAAACGACACTCACAGCCTGCAATGCGTAGAGTTGATATTCAATCGCACTATGATCTAGTTCTTGGTGACATTATCCTTACTGGTTATTCCAATCTTGTCTCTGGTCTATCGACATCTCGCCACGGTTGGCATCTCGATGACGATGGTACACCACCACCAAAGAGTGGAGTCCATGTAGACTTGATCCAGACTCACACTGGTGGTAAGCATGATGAAAAGGTTATTCAGGAGAACATCATCATTCGGTACGTCACTGAATGGGATCGAAACGGTGGACAGCAGTTGTTCGGTACGTTCGGAAGAAACGATCTAGAGGAATCTGAATTCAGAAACTTTGCGTTCGTAGGAAACCGAATCGCTCAGTGGGCAGGTATCGATGACGAGAACTACCCCGGAGTTAGACGTGAAGATGGTAGTCTTGTCGTTGGACGAGCAAGAATGTTTGCCTGGGGTGTACACAACACTCGGAACTGTTTGTTCCAAGACAACATCATGTTCGGCAAAGGTAACTGGAATGGTATTAAAACTAAGAACAAGTACACAGGAGAAGAAATAGAAGTCCAATACCCATTTGAAAATGGTTACGGATCTCCCATGTACACCAACGTCATGTGGCGAGACAACTACCGCACACCAGACAAGAAAGAGTATTTTATGCCGACTCCAGATGCTACATCAGGACAGGGAAGTGGTACACCAGAAGAATTTAGATTCGACCCTGCAACAATGACTCTTCCTTGGACGAGTCCTGCTACGGGTGTTCACTACGAAGGAGATGCATCCAAGTTGTCAAGTCATAAGTGGGAAGACTACGCCAACAACGATGATCTTTTAGAGAAGTGGGATAAGTAAAATTTAAACACTTTACAGAAACACCGGTTGGGGGACATCTCCAACCGGTGTTTTTAATTAATAAAATACAAAATTTATACAAAAAATAGCACATTTAGCCATATATACTATGATGTCAAAAAACAAACTAGTAGCATATGCAGTGAGCTTGCTAGTCGTCATGAACCAACTCTCAGGCTGTTCTACATTAGAAAAGTCTTCACAAAAACCCACAGAAAATCAAACAGAATCACCACCAGAATTTAAACCATTCATCCCTCTTGATGATAATGCGTTTGGTTTTGTAGGATCTCTACGTCGTCCAACAGGTAAAGTTCTAGGTTCCGCTGTTCTGATAGAAACAAATGTTGCACTTACTGCGGCGCACTGTTTAATTGATACCGATATTTCATACGTAGAATTTGCTGGGAAAAATTACCCAATCGACTACACCATATGCTACGAAGACGGAACACATATAAACCACGACATTGGGTTAGTATTTCTAACAGAAAATGTTATTGGAGTTAATCCAGTTAGCAGAATTGATGACGTTATTAGTAGCATAAAAAAATGGGATTATGTTACAACAATTGGCTACTCTAGGGGATTTAAAAAGGCATCGTCACTCAGCACATTTCGATACTACGGTGTTCTATACAACGAAGAAAATCAAATCAAGATGCTACCACATAATGGGAGTATCTGGTTTGGTGACTCTGGTGGTGGTTTATTTTGGTTTGGTCCCAAAGGATTTCAATTAATAGGAATCCTAATCAGCTTTTCACAGATTGACGGAACAATCATAGAAAATTCATCTACTCGTGTTGATTGTTATCAAAATTGGATAGATCACGAAATAGAGAAGAATAAAGAATTAAATTCTTAAATCATAGTATATTTTATATTATCATATAAACACTTACAAACAAAATACGCATCAACAATATCTGATACGGGGTTAGTTACGCCTGTTTTGTCTGGAGTTATAATTTTAGCTAGATTATGACTTGTTTCCCGTTGAAAAGCACTGTGCATGTCAGCTTTATTTGCATTACCTTTCCCACAAGCTCTCTTCTTAACTTCAGATGGAGTTATAACTTCTACTGGAATATTATTCTGAAAGAATTTATATTTTAGTATACCAGTATTTTCTGCGATATGGAATACCCTACCCTTTGCACCATAGGCATATCCCTCTAACCCAACTTGCTCACAACCATAGCAAACATCGGCTGCCCACGCAGAAATTGTATCATATCGTTCACAATCGTGATTGTACTCTTCAAAAACACTACCATGTATATTCGACAAAAATGTTTTTGCGTATTTTTTGGTATCTGTAAGATAGTAAAATTTACATTTATTAAAAGAGAAAGTATCAGTAATTTCTCCCCTATAAACACAAATTGCTGGACCACACAATGAATAATCGATTCCGGCTATTAGCATAATTTTTCCTTCTAAGTAGTTATATTAAATAAATACATCAAAAGAGGAGAAATAAAATGCCAGTAATTAATATCACTAGAAAAAGTATTCGGTACAAAATAAAGAACATCAAGAGAGTATATTCGTATTAAAAATAACAAGAGGGGACTAACGTCCCCTCTTGCACACGGATAGAGGGTGATCCAGCCCCCCAGTATAATATAACTTTATATATTAAAAGCTAACAGTCAACATGCTCTTGATGAGATACTGTCCGTCAGTGGTGGAAGTTTCCCATCCAGTGTTGGTGAGATCATACCCAGAATCGACTGCGTTTAGAGCATAACCGAAAGAGTTGGTCCACTTAACATTGGAATTAAAGATAACATTCGCACCAATGGTAGCGAGATTTAGATCCGAATTGGTACCATCCATGACACCATATTCGTACTGACCAAATAGCTGTACGTCATGGCTAAGAAGATAGCTGGCAGTACCAACGACAGAATAATTACTCCAACTGTCGTTGACTCGGTTCGACGCAACATAAGCAGCATCAAACTTAAATTCGCCACACTCTACACCAGCATCAAACGTAAAGCTATCGTAACTATCGGTAGCAGTCTGTTCGTTTGCAAATGCACCACCAAGAGTGATGTTCTCAAAACCATCATATTCTACGCGCCCACTAAGTCCGTAGTCATTGTCACCAAAGCTACTGTTGTCAGTGTTAAAACCATCATTGTATGATGCGTAGAAAGAAAAATCATCGAAGCTCTTACTGACTTCGATACCCTGTGACCAACCTTGGCCATATGTGAGGGCTGTGACAGTATAGTCACCAGTGACAAGCGTGGTTGGATCAGAGACGTACCCGCTATAGAAGCTGGTAACGAACTGCCCCGCCTTCACATCAAAACCACCGATGTTCTTACTGAGGAAAGCATCCTTCAGTACAAACTCGGTGTCACTCCACTGACCACTTACTCCATAGTCAAATCCATAAACCTCACCCGAAAATGTAATTCGAGCACGATCAATGTCAAATCCCCGAGTTGTTTCGTTTGATCCACCAGCGTTCCATAGATAACGGAACTGAAGGAAACCAGAAACATCAACGGTGACGGGAGACTCTTCAGACTTGAGACTCATGTGAGTCATCGAGTCTTCGCGAACACCCATGATAAGTTCATGGACATTTACGTTTTCGGCTGCACCTGTCATGAGAGGTGCAGAAAGAAGTACTGTTGCGATATTAATCATAGTAGATCTCCTTTAGTGGCTTCAGCCACCCCAAGTAGTAACTGAGTCCCAGATGGTTGCGATAGCATCGCGGAACCAGAGGACACCATCCCATGCGAATGGGACAAGGGCGAGACTAACGAGGAGGGATCGGGTAATTCCAATCTTTCCAAGCCAGCTCTGTACAAAATCTTTACCGCAACCTGCGGCGGGGCAATCTCCAGTAGTTTTACTCATAGGTTTCTCCTTGTATTAGAGTATAATGTGTCCATGCTCCGACGAACACACTGGATTAATAAAAGTTCTATTGTATCATCAATTAGTTGTTAAGTCAACTACTTCACATGAATTTCCTGAACAAGCAAACGTCTGCGTTCCCGCTGTATTGTCTTCTTGTTCGTACTCTCCCAATCTACTCCAATCCACATCTTGTGGCATGGAAGCTAAAAGTTCTTTGTACTCTTCATCAGTGCAATCCTGATAAGGAGCTTGTCTATATGTATGATCCGAGAATGGTAAGAATGAGACACCGGAGACATCATCAAAATGTTTCCACACCCATGCCCCAACTTCCATCCACTCAGACTCTTTGACTGAAACGGTTATCGATGGTTTGTGTTCACACCAAAACTTCTGATACTTCAACCAAAGTTCCAGTTGTTCTAGCGCAGTAAGATCCATACGAAACACTGCATTTTTTGGTGCCTTCATTGGGAATGAAAATACCATTGTATGTTCTGGCTTCATCACATCAGGTTCACATGGAAATCCGACTTTATCCATAAATGTACATAAAGGATCTTTGATATCTGCACGAACAGTACGAATATAATTTGGGTTATGTCGAGCATGGATTCCAGAAGCAGCGTCAACTAACTGAGAGACGGTTCCACTAGGTTTTACGCATGTAATAGCAACAGATTCATTTATTCCAATATTCTTTGCTGTCTTCTTGTTCTCTACTATTGCGGTAGTCTTCAGATGCGTTAGAAGCTCTTCTAGTCCCTTAGACTTACCGTTAGTGAGCTTACAATCCATGATACCTGTCATAGATACACCAAGAAGTCGTTCATCTTCACAGTTACGTTCCCACTCACTTGACAAATACTTAAAGTTAGTTAGAGTTGACTGCCAAGTTCCCAGAATCGTAGCAAGACGCACTTTGCGTTCAAGGGATTCCTTTGTGTCGTCTCCACGCACAACAATCTCAGTGAGGTTACAGAATTCTTTATCTCGGAGAATGATCTCGCTACATGGGTTGGTACCAAATTCATGATCAGTTTCTCGCAATCGATAACCATCACCCATAGATTCTCTATGATTATTTGCATGTTCAATTTGTTTCTTAGCCGCATCGCGATTGAAGATACCACGCTCACCAGACTTACTCTTGTAGAGCGAAACCCATTCCTCCATAAACGTACCAATCTCAGGCTTCTCTCTATATGCTACTGAGTTATTCGATAATGCTCTTTGTGGGTCGGAAACCCACCACTGTCCGTGCTTCGCATCACGCATCCGCTCATCGGTAAGCGAAGAGAGTGAGATAAGAGCACTTCTTCGTACTCCCCCAACCACGACAATTTCAGCAATCTTACAGATGACATCATGACACTCGATTGATGTGAGTTTTCTTCCAGCAGCTTTCTGATAGGTATCCACTGTGAACCGGAATAAATCGTCCAGTGGCTCCGGGCCCGAAGCTCTACCACCGAAAGTTTTGAGTTTTGCTCCGGCAGCTCTAACTTTAGATAAGTCCCATTTCGGAATCTGACCTCCAATAAGAAGGGAGTTGAGTTCTTTATATGCCTTAGCCCAACCCATCTTGCTATCCTGCACAACAATGGTTGTATCACTCTCTTCAAATTCTTCTGCAATTGTGGGAAGTTTCTTAAGAAAATCACGTTCAACACTAAACCCAACACCAGTACCACACATAAGTACATATAAAATTTCATCGAAAGCGCGAACCCTCCCCGAACTAGCGAATGAGCAATTATATCCTGCGATGTTGTCTCGCTTAAGAGCTTCACCGGCCGTCATGAGTGCTCTCATCGAAGGCATGATCTCTAGGTTAAGAACAGCAGTTTGGAGTTCTTCTCGTTCCTTCTTTGATACATTGTAATTATGAAATTCCTTAAGGTGTTCCTCAAAGAAGTTAAAATAGCGACTAACAGTCTCAGACCAAGTCTCTCTCCTGCCCATTTCCGGTAACCACCTAGAGTAACGGGACAGGTGAATAAACGACTGATATAAACTTGGTAACTCTGTACTCATAACAAAAATCTCCGACTATATTGTATAAAAACACTATTATATATGGTTTATTTAATAAGTAAACATAAAAAACTAATATCCATATCCACCAGATGATGGTGGTGACATTGGTGGTGGTGACTGACGTGGCGGTGACTGGCGTGGTGGTGATGACTGACGCGGTGGTGTGGGTGTCGTAGGCGCAGGAGTCGATGGAGTCACTGGATCAGGTTCTGGTGATTTGGTTTTTGTAGCTACACTTGACAGTTTAATGCCCGAACTAAGTGATATAACCTCTCTATCAGCGGATGTAGCGTTATCTCCAATAATACCAACGCGAGCTTGAGTAACATCACGATCAATTGGTCCACGAGAAGGATACCACACCAAACTATCCGAATCAGCAACCCTATATGACATTGCGCGAACAGTACCGTCATCCAGAACAATGTAATATATGTCTGCGTGTGCGGCCGCATATTCAATTTTTCTTCCTGATTCATCGTTCAAATTTGCATCTAATATGGTTAAATTTGCAGAATTCATAACATATGTGCTATCACGTCTATATTCTCTACCCAAAGCATCTGGATATGGAATACACTCTAAATTATCTTGATTGATAAAGTTTCTTTCATTAATTCTATTTGGAACCCTAAAATCCTTTAGGAAATTGGGATCATTTCGCAATTCATCTGGAATACTATTTGATAATTGACCTGAGTTTGCCCAAAATGAAAAGTTCTTTTTAATGTCGATCAGAGGATTACCCTCTGCATCGAACAAAGATGGATCTAATATTCGCTCTGAAGCGTTTCCACCCAATGCTTGATCGAATACATCCCAATCAATTTCTTCATTGTCTGGATCATCTGTACCAAAAAAGTTAGCTTCGAGAGCACCATATTGCTGTCCACCCTCAGATTCACCTTGTTGAGAAAATCCCCTGTAGTATGGATGAAGCGCACCCGATTCATGTGCTGGTATTCCGGGTAGGTATGGTGGTTGCATTGGTGTTGGATTATCGGCTGGTCCGGGTTCTGCAAAAGGTGTAATACTCGGGGGATTGCAAAATCCGGGATAACAGACATTCCCCTGAAATAATTGCCCTCGACTCGCATGAATAGATCCGAGCATAGGAATACCGTCAGGGTAATTTGAATCTGTTTTAGATGGGTATATTTTACTGTCCCAAGTACTGAGGATTGGGTTAAATCCACCATTGGCTCTATTGTTTGGGTTCAATTTAAAGTTGTTTAAATTGCCTCGGTTAAAAAACAGATTCCAAAATCGAATGTCATCATATGTCCTCCATGGTTCATAATCAGGAACAACATTTACACCTCGCGGCTTAAAATATACCGGGTGTGGTACTGTAAAGAAATCTATATCTACACTATCACCAAACTCAAAACTTCCTGGTCCAGCAGATAAAAATGGTTCAGCAAATTCCACACCTTTCCATTGTTTTGCAGTTATGTAGGCAATCTTATCATTATTCGAGTGAATTACAATGCCAGATCTAGTACCCCCAATGTTTCTGGGTGGAATATAATGTCTATTCCCACCCACTGTCCTAACAAATAATTTTTCATAATTAACTGGATCAAAAGATGTTGTTTTATCGGGATTGTTTGTTGCATTTTCGAGGTATCCCCATAGAGAATCATCTAGTGGATCAATATCAGGAGAGAATAAATGTGTGGTCAATCTCGGAGACAACTTTTTCGCAAGCGAATTTATTAGATTAGCATTATCGAGTTGCATGACACCAAGGTGCATAATACCAGGCCTATAATTTGGAACGACCTCATCATCACTAATAACCAAAGGACTTAAACCACCATTTGGAATACCATAAACAACAGTAGAAAGATGTTCAAATGTATCACTCATTTGATAAACAGGGCATCTTTCGCCATTTGAGTCTTTTGGTATTTCCCTCAATGATGCTGTTAGAAACCTAAGAATCGAATTATCTTCGTGAATCGGAGAGTTGGTTTCCGGATCAATCATTATACTTTCAGGTCTTGTGTAATCTCTATACTTAGCAGAAACCCGGTGTGGATCTCCATTCAGAACAAGTCGAATGAATTCATCGTTAACCCGCTTATCATAAATTGGTAGATCTTCTGCGTTTGGATCAGTTGGATCTGATGGTAGTGTATATCCAATTTCAATGAAAGTTCTTTGCATATCAGCACTTATCACTCCATCAAACCCAAGCCCTGGCGATGATGTCAAAAAACCACCGTCGTCTTGTAGAATATGACCAGCTTTCATGTACAGCGGATCTAGATCAGAATTGGGCACACCATTCGAATCATATGAACTGTACTTGATCCTCTCTATAAATCTAGAATAAGATTGCCCCGTGTCTGGAATGGAAAGTGTTCGCAAATTTGGAGAAATTGTGCTCTTAATTTCACGAGCATAAAGCTTACCGTTATCATCAATTGCGAATACAGTAACTCCCTCACCAGTAAGAGTACTACCTACTGCTTGAACTGATATAAACACAACATCTTCGGTATCAACTAAATGTCCGCTATCATCCATCCAAAAATACTTTTCTGAACTCATATATGGGAACGAATTTAAATCCAACGGAACACCATTAGAATCCAAATGTTCTGACCAGTCTACTTTTCTATATTTCTCTGGGTACCATATGAAGAAATTATTAACGAATGATCTTTCAACACCGTATGATGTAGTTGAAGCGTTCGGTGTGGTGTTCGATAGCGGAGTACAATTAGATAGAACATGAATCTTACCCTCTTCATCTAAAAGAATAGCAAGTTCATTACCGGCCATGGCCATTGATTTTATTTTTAAATCTTCATCGTAATATTCAACTGCTGATGCTAAATGAGTATAGTTAGGATTACCCGACTCATAAACGTCTTTAAATTTTTTATTTAAAAATAATCTAAACAAGTGGCCAATATTCGCAACGGGTTCTGCCAGATATTTGGTTATTCTATCAGTATAATTTAAACCTAAAGATGCACTTTCTTCATCTCCAATCCAGTCAACAGGCTCTGCTACAAATTTGTCTGATGCTGGATTGAAAATAGAATGATATTCGATACCCTCTGTCTGTACGCCCTTTTTGTTAAATAGATATTTGTCAAATAAAGATAATAAACTAAAAATTGGTGGTTGCAATGCAAATGAGTATGCACTACTTACCTGTTTTATTTTACCCTCTTGATCTACATACAAACCATTATCAAAACCAGTCGCGAATGTTTGCTCTTTTGCGTCCCGAATTTTTCCAGTGTCATCATCTCGGTAAGATCCATACTTATAAAAAGTAGGTCGTTTTGGTATTCTTTCTGTTAAAGTGACTAGATCAGGAAGTTCACTACTAGCCAGTTCAGGTAGAGCTAGATTATATGTTCGTCTCACCACAGGGCTACTTTGATCGTAGATCAGATTAACTCCGGGTATCGTCTGTATAGATGATAGATCACTAATCGTGGCGACATTTGAATCGTATGAGCCAGTAGGCACAAAATCAGCATTACCATCAGAATCACCATCAAAACCAAACATACCAAAGTTAGTCTCGTCAGCTCCCAATTGTTTCTTGTTGGTTGTCGCGGCACCAGCTAAACCTATTAATTGAAATAAACCATGTGAATTTTCCAATGGGGTTGGCCAACCAGTCCCACTTGCAATACCACCATCAAATCTATCTGAGAACAAACTAAGACTATATTCACTCTGACTAGAATCGACTGAAGTGGGATTATCATTCAGCAGAACTAATCCACCATAAATATCACCCTCAACATAGCGTTTTAAGATAAGCTGTGGGTTCACTATCTCTGCATCACCACCCAATCCACCATGCCCAAATATATGTACCATTCAATTCCCCTTTACTTAGTTACTTCTCTGTTTACAACAAATCTACCCTTGAGAACTTTTATGGTTTCATTTGAAGGGTTGATAAATTCTAGATCATAGAAGTGTCTACCGAAAGGCATCTCAGATGTGGTCAGTGCATCCATTGCCACAAAAACACCACCTGTCGAATTACCATGTGTTGATCCTGTAGATGAGGCATTAAAGTAAATACCCCCAGTTCTACCAGCACTAATTCCACCAGTAGATGTAGATTGGAAAAATCCGATTGTCCCACCACCGATAATCGAAGCACCAGCACCAGTTGGTCCTGTTCCTAAAAGATACACAAGCATATCATCCGAACCAGCGAATTTACGAACTTGCATTTCAGCTTTCTTATAATTATTCAAATCTATGAGATTATCATCATTATCAGTAAACTGAAAATACAATCCAAATTTTTCACCTTGATCTATTTCTATGTCGTAGTTTTTTTGTGCCATAATAGTTCCTTTACTATGTATTTATAGTAAGGGCTTTCCACGAAAATGGGAAGAGAGGTTGTATAATATCACCAATTACTCTCGCATATTCACGGATCTCCCACTGTGCGTGATCATCAGACCTTTGACTATAGAATCTAGCATATGCTGCAAGTGATCCTGTCCAGTACCATTCCGTGTACATTGCTTGTGGTAAAATAAAACGTGCTTGCTCTGGAGCAACACCAGAATCAAGTAGTTTATGATATGCATCCAAAGATGCATCAAGTGAATCAGAGAACGCTCGTATTGTCGCTGAGGGTAAAGCTATGAAATCGTCACTACCCTGCTTTGCACCGTTCGTTGGTTGCCCTCTCCAGTGAGGTAAATAAAATTCAGGCTCATGCGAAACATATCTTCTGCTAATTTCATTTTCAACAAATCCCTGCTTGTGCTTAAAGAACTGAGTTCTAATTGACACGGGAGCTTTTATTCTCAACGTAATCTGTGGATGTGCAAAGGGTGTCCAGTGCTTATGTTTTGCTAAGTATCGTATGAGTTTTTTATCAGATTCAGACAAAGTTTTGAACTCATTACGAAGTTTATCTGCCTGCCAATTTGATCCCTGAATCCTTTTCATAGCCTCTTCATCATATGCCCACTCACTTTCTTTATTGAAAGAAACACGAGCAGCATTTACCACAGTGAGATCATTACCCATGTGATCAACCAATTCAACATGCCCTGCATTTAAAATCTTAGTCACGTTCATCATCTCCATAAAAAATATCAAAATCTTCTAATTCAGTATAACTTTTAGCATAATCAACCGCTCTTCTCCATAAATCAGAATCGTTCTCTTTTACGTAATCTGAAAAATGATTTGCAAATTGAATTGTTGCCTCCAGAAAAACATCATCGGGAATATCTTCTTCCATCATATCTTTCTCCATTTCATTAATTTTAGTTTAGCTTCTAGCCCCGTGTAAATATTCTGATCAATTATACTTTTAATCTCTCTATGTGATCTCGTGTATATCATATCATTAATATCTTTTTGCTTTACATTTTCTGGCCAGATACAAACGGAACATTTTTTCTCTATGAGACGTTCCATGTAGTTTATAATTTGTTTGTTTCTTGGTTCATTATCAAGAGCGTATATAACGTCACTACAATCAAACCGAGGATGTATTTTTTCAATCGCACCAGCACCAACCATCGCTATGGTATTTGGTATAAACAAACTATCCAGTGGTCCTTCAACAACATAAACTCGTTTCTTAGGGTTAGCTCTCCACATACCATACCATAATCGATCAATACTTTTATCAGCTTTCACTGTTATATAACGGGCAGTATGTCGAGCATTTTGTTCTGATTTTAAATTTAGAAGGCGACCCTGTGCAGCAACAAGATCACCTGTCTTATTAAAGAAAGGTATAATCAAACGCTCTTCCGCACCAAGGGCCATTGCTTCCGGATCCAATTTAGTCTGGAAAGATCCAAAGTCATCAGTATAATACAAAATATCATAATACTTTTCTGGTATCTTTCTCAACTTGACAAATTGTAAAGCTGGATGATCCTTACTTAGATCTTTAATTTTAGATAGGTTTTGTAATAGTTTTGGTATTGGTTTAAATTTTGGCTTTGAGTGTATTCCTAACATGTCTTCCTTTTCTGGTTCGATGAAATTAGATCTGTTGTTCTCACCAGACTTCCATCTTTCCATGGAATAATCTTTCATCAATAACGGCGAGACCATCTCTAAAAATCTATATAGGGAGTGTCCAGCACCACAATTGTGACATTTATAGAAAAAATCGTTACCTTTTTGAAAAAAGTAACCTCGTGCTTTTGTTTTATTTTTTTTCGAGTCCCCGCAAATGGGACATCGACAGTTAGCTAAATCATTCTTCTTCCAACTAAATTTATCTAGTTGAGGTGATACCAAATTGATAAATTTTTTATCAATGTAAGTAGTCATTAAATGCTCCAACTTTCAAATGAATTTTTTGATTCAAACTTAGAATCAAAGTTCTTACCATTAAATCCGGTACCAGAATCCTGACTTGCACTTTGATTTGATTGTGTCAGATCACCAGATCCATGATCCACATCATACAGTTTCATTTTTCCTCTGTTAATACCAAGTAAGAATTTCTTATTACTAGCCACATCATTGTAGCGATTCTTCAATTGTTTAACCATGATTTGGTTTAGCTCTTCCAACTCTTCGGTAGATATCAAAGCAATCATAAAATCTGCGGTAGCCGGAAGTCCAAATGATTCTGATGTATCCTCAAGACCAACATCACTATTGTTAAATCCATTACGATTCACTTGTGTTGCAGAAAAAACAGGTACAGATCTTTCAACTGCCATACCACGAAGTTCCTCTGCGATCGCTTTAATATAACTATAAGAATTCACATTACTACCATTTTTCAAACGTGCTGAAGCACATATGTTCAAGTAATCAATAAAAATGATATCTGGTTTAAATTGCTTCTTCATCCACAACTCATCCAGTAAAGCACGAAAATGATTGACGTTCGCAGTCGCAGTAGGGTACTCCTTAACAATTAATTTACCCTTAATCTTCGATTTTAGATTATTCAATTTCTTATTATATATTGTTTTGGGTAGATCCTGAACATTATCAATAGTCATATCTAGTAAATTGGCATCTATTCTCTCTGCAATTCTTTCTTCTGCCATTTCACATGTAATATACAGAACATTATTGTTCTGCGATAAACAATTGGCTGCATGGTGACACAAAAACAATGACTTACCAACACCCGTACCAGCCATGATTATGTTTAGAGTTTTCTGTGGTGTCCCACCGGCAGTTATCGTATTGAAATACTCAAGATCAAAGGGAACTTTTTTCTCTACTTTATGATAAAAATCATATCTGTCATCAGAATCTTCCAGATAATCATGTCCAACGTGAGTATCAAAAGAAACTGCCAACGCATCAGATAGAATTTCTGGTATTGCGTTTGAATTTTGTGTTTTAGATTCACCATCAATGATGTGGATTGATTCCATGATGGCATTATAGACTGCTTTATCCTTACAAAAATTTTCTGTCTGTTCAGTCAACCAAGAAAAATCAACTTCATCATCGGACAGACTGTCTAGAATAGAAGCAATTTGTTTAAAATCATCTTCGGTTACAGTTTTAAGTTTATCGACTTCAATCAGAACAACTTCTGGTGTAGGGGATGCATTGTAGGTAAGTATAAAATTTTGAACTATAGTAAAGGCTGTCTTTTCGTTTCTATCATGGAAATACTCCGCCTTTAAAAACGGAGTTACTTTCCTAGAATATTCTTCATTGTATAAAAGGTTCTGTAAAATGATTTGTTCAAGATTTTTTGTCATCACCCTCCTTTAAGAGTTCCCCATCTTCACCTGCAATAGATAGCTGTTCATCTAATACTTGAAAAAGAATGTTATTTAATACTTTATTGAGTTCTTCACTTTCATTGATGAAACCCGAAGCGTCACTTTCATTGAACTCTTGTTCATTTATGATATCATAATCATAATTAAAATGCAACTCTTCATCTTTTTCTTCAAAGTATACACCATCAAATCTAAATTGTAGACCTGTGTATTCGCCCTCAGTAATTTCAATCGGGACATTACCATCAGTATTCTCATCCATATATCGGTAACTAACATTATCATTCACTTTTCTCTTCCTCCACCCCTCCAGTATCATGTGACGAATCACTTGTTCCATATGTAAATTCTTTCTGTGCGACTCTATCCAATTCTTGCATAAAATCTTCACAAAAGTATTTTTCCGGGTTCTTGTAGATTTGCTTTTCATATACTTTAGTACCATCTTTCAATTGGATTCTGTTTGAAACTTTACTTACCAGTTCATACTTGAGGGCAAGATCAATTAGACCATAGTATGGATTTAGACCTTCATCATAATTTAGCATAACATCTACCATAGAATTTTCTTTAGTAAATCTACTCTTGTACAGTTTACAATGAATAATGTTGCCAATCACATCCGTACCTTCTTTGAGCTTCTTCTTGGACAAATATACAATAGTTGATGCTGCATATTTGAGTCCAGAACCACCACCCATTTCTTTCTGAGGAAACATAGAACCAATCACATCATATGTGTGGTTTGTCAGAATGAGTGGAATACCTGCTTTTCCTAACTTAAGAGTCAGAACTCGGAAAGTTGATTTGACCATCTGTGCTCTTGTCATATCACGAGTACCCTTACCATCGGCAGTGTCAGTAATTTCTTTATCGGTGCTCAACATACCAAGTGAGTCCAAGCAGATTAACATAGGTTTTCTTTCTGACTTGGGTAGTTCAAGATATTTGTCAACAATTGTAATAGCTTGATGACGAAACTCTTCGATTGTTGCAACGGGGAACACAGCGACACGACTAGAATCAACTCCACGATCAGTGAACATATCTGATGTTACGGCTTGCTCAGTATCAAAATACAAAACCACCCCGTCAGGATTGTCAGACAGAAACTTATGTACGATGCCAAGCGTAAAATAAGTTTTTCCCGTTGCAGATTCTCCTGCGATTGCGATAATCTTATTATTAGGAATTCCACCCCAAAGAGAACCAGAAAGCAAAGCGTTAAAAGCATAAGATCCAGTGTCAACGAATCCATCTACGTCCGCACCATCCAATCCATTTTGCACAATATTTGCATATTTGTTTCCACTCTCTTTCACAAAGTCATTTAAAAAATCGTTCATTAACATATCTCCTACTTCTGTTGTTTAATAATGGATAGAATTCTACCAATGTTATCGCGATCACTTGCTAAACTACCAATTTCATCTAGGGAAGTTTCCTCATCTGCATATGATTCTCTTACACTATTACTTATCTCAGTATGAATTGTAGATAAGTAATTTTCCAAAAATATTAAGTCTTTATATTCAATAGTAATGTTCATGTGAAAAGTCCCTCTAGTGTTGCTTCTTCTTTAGACTTCCACCCAATTGCAGTAAGAATTGTTTGCAATGGATCCAAAAAACTCGTGGTGAATTGCTTATCATAATCAATAAATCTATGTAAGTCAAGTTCTTTAGGAATTTTAGTGGGGAAAGAAATTACCTTATCTCCCCTACCACCACCGATGGGATTTGGTTCCTTTAGGTAAATAAATTTAATTTTATCTCCCTCTTGTATTTTTTCATATTTATGAGAAAGATTAGCTTTCTCAACAAAGAAATTATAAATCAAAGATCCCTTGACTGCAATTGGAGTTCCCTTGGAATATATATTTGATGGAGAAGAATATTTTTCTAGATTTGAAACACTACGAGGAAATGCAATTTCTTCTGGATCAAACTTAAAGAAATTTGTTTCAAATTCAGATACAAATTTCTGAATAACAGTTTCATCCGTAGTAAGAATTAGGCGAATAACTTCTTTGAGTTTTTCGCGAACGACTGCGGGAGTTGAACTTCTAGTAGTTTCAATTCCCATGATCTTAAGTTTAGGTTCATCGTATCGAATCCCCTCAGAATCCCAAACATTTAACGCATATCGTTTCTTGGCGGTCCAAACACCTCTCTCAGCAATAACTTCTCTACCCATTTGCATTTTGTTTTCATAAGCGTTCATCATCTTAGCGAGTTCATCGTACTTTTTGTCGATAAGAGGTTGGATAATTTTATCTGAACTTTTATCCAAGAAATCAACAATCTTATTTACATCAGTGCAATCAGGGAGAAATCGTTCAACCAATTTGTTAAGTCGAACATAAATCGAGTCTGTGTCAGATGCAACAACATAGTCGTAGTTTTCGGTCCCAATTGTTTTGTTTAGGAAAAGATTCAATTTATCAGCAACCCAACGAATACTCAATTGACCTGAAGTGGTGATTGCTTCTGCAACATCAGTCGAATAATACCTAAAATATTGATTACCAATTGCACCATAAGCAGAGTTAAGTTGAATCTTACGAACCATCTGGAAGTTATTGTACTTGGTAATTTTATTTTCTAGATTCGGCTCACCCGCTTGTTGACGTTTCTGACAATCGATCATTTTCTTCTTGTATGTTTTTCTTTCAGCATACATCTTAGACATCAACTCTGGAAGGAACCCACGAATCTCGCGAGTGTAGCATGTACCATTTGCTGCCACTGAATAATTTTTATCAGTATGTTTCTTCAACGCTCTTTTAAAATGATCAGATTGTTCACCAAGAGTAGCGTTTGGTGTGATAATAAAATCTTGTGGTTGATTGATTTTTGTCTCTGGACTAATATTGTACTGCATAATAAGATGTGGGTACAGACTGTTCAAGTCAAAAGACACAACCCAATCATGCATTCCTGTGATTGGATCCTTTACATATGCACCAACATATTGCTCATCTTTTTTCCCGCCCTTCTTGGGAGGTATTACAATATTTTCTTTTCTGAGGTGATGGTAGATAATTTGATCCCATGTCCTAACTTGAGAAAAAACATCCTCATAGTTCACCTTAGCAGAATAAGCTAAGGCAAGGGCAAGCTCAAGTAATTTCATCTTATCTTCTAGCATCTCAATCAACTCAACATCACGAACATTATACTCCATAAACTTCTGGAAATCATTGCGATAAAAATCTCTGATTGTTTCGTATTCACCATAACCTAGTTTGCGTTCACCAAGTTCAACAAACGTAATGTGATCTAGTTTATATGATTCTTGATTTTTATATGTGAAAGTTCGATACAAGTCCAAGTAATCTAGAATAGAAACACCAAGAATCTGGAAAGTCAAATGCTTCTTACTGGATCGTTCAATTTCTTTCTCTCTGATTTTTTTCCATGGAGAAAGTTGTGCTGTCTCAACTGGAGTGAGTAGTTTGTTCATTCTTTGAACAAGATATGGAATATCAAAAAACTTAATGTTCCAACCAGTTACAATGTCTGGGTGTTCCATTTTCCAGATGTCTAGAAAATCGGCGAGAAGATCCTCTTCATGTTCATAGTTTCTACAATCAACATTGTCAATGTGAAACTCACCAAGTCCAAGCACATACTTCTTTCCATTAACAGAAAGAGTGATACCAATAACTTCCTCTTGTGGATCGTCAACTTGGGGAAACCCATGCTCACATTGCGTTTCGATATCGATATGAGCGATGACAATTTTTTCCATGTCATAGTCAACTTCACCTGAAAATTCATCACCAATGTACTGGTAAACGTAATCAGTATTACCATATATGTTGAAGTTAGGAATACCTTTGTATTTGTTAACAAACTCCCGACATTCTGAAATGTTACCGGGATTGATCGACTCTACAAATTTACCTTCCAATGTCTTAAATTCGGTTTCTTTGTTTGATGGAACAAATAAAGTTGGTTGATATTTAACAACTCGCTTTACTGCTATTCCATTTTCAATCGCTCGATAGAGAATACCATCCCCAACGAGTGACACATTAGTATAGAAATTTGTCATATTTAAACCGGGTGGTGCATTACCGTATTGGATGGAAGATCTTTAGTTTCGTCATCGAAGATTGTAGATGTAGGTCCCGGTGGCAGCTTGATAACTTTGTGACTTGGTGCTTCATTTGGCGCAAGATCTTGCTCTGATTCTGAATTATCTTTATCTTGAATGTAAGCACCAAGGAGAACCATATAATTAACAACATCAATCATAGTGTCATAAAAACTCTCATCCTCAACGTGCATCTTACCAGACTCAAGAAAAGAACTCATCCGACTAATCTTATCAATCACCCGAACAAGAAAACCAGTCTCCGTTTGACAGACACCCATAGATTCACATCGTGTAAAATTGGCAAAAGGTTCTTTTCCTTCATTACCAGCATAGTCACGATTTTTAAGACTCATGAGATTTCTGGCATCTTCACATACTGATACATGAAATTTAATTAATTCATCACGATTCATCAATTTACTCCTGTGCTTCCGAACCCACCGACTCGACTCGTCTTCTGTGTGGGCATTTCTGGGATTTGTTTAATTTCATATTCCAAGTTCTCGATCATTTCCGCTTGTGCAATTCTTTCACCATGATTAATTCTAACCGTCTGGTTACTCGAATTGTACAACATCATGTAACACTCATGACAATAATCAGAGTCAATTATACCTTCACCATTCACCATCATCAATCCCCTTTTCAGAGAAAGACTTGACCTACTGTGAAGTCGCACAGAGAAACCTTCTGGAATATCAAAAATCAACCCAGTAGGAATTAGGACACGATTCTGCATAGGGATACTAATATAAGAATCACAATTACTACCCGTAACAGTGGTAGAATCTGTAGTAACATCATACAGACGCTCCTTATTCACAGAGTCATATCCATGAACGATCGTACCCGGCTCAAAGTGAGCATACAAATCGAAACAGGCAGATTGTTCGGTTCCCCAGATTGGTCGTTTCACATTATCATGTAGTGGGTAGAAACCCAAAAAATCAGTCATCATATTTTCACCAAAGTTCCAGTCATTATCAGACATAATATATTCCTTTCACACTAATATAATAACACCAATACAAAAAATGTCAAGCTATTTTGCTGCTAAACCATCATCCTCTGGGGTTGGATCATAAACAATAGTTTTGATGGTTTCTGCGTTTGCCAATAGACCAGTTGCAGTAGCAACCAAAGCATCAATCAACTGAGTGTCTAGATCAGTTTTAGGTGCGATTTCCTTGAAGTTGTATGCGATGGCTTCAAGCCTCGATTGCATCTTATTGACATCGGCAATAAGAGCGGCGTAGTGTTGAATGTTAATCATTGTAAGTTCCTTATTTTAGAATGTTAGTGTCACTGTTATAGTTATGTTGTCGGTGTCATCAAGATTATTGTCAGTCCAAAAAGTTCCGGCCTCGGTGCCGCTTGATGTCATATCAAATCTAGGTCTAGCGTCGGTTCCGGCAACAGCAACCGAGTCTGGTGTAAATACATTACCTCCCACAGTAAGTGTGGCGGAGGTCAAATTACTTGCGATATTAGCCTTGGTTTCAAATCCTGCCGTACTTGTATCGTTGTTAGTCTTGTATCGAATGATACTACTACTTGCTTTCTGGAATTGGGTGCTGTTCGCAAAAGGAGAAAATTGATCCGCTAGACTACCACTTTCTGTTCCTGTGCTGTCCTGTTTTCTTTTGTCGTTCTGAGGTGAACCACGAACGACAGATCTATCAGTTTGAACCTCATAGATGTACTGTGCCGCCGTTGACTGTGTAGGAAAGAATAACCATTTAGGAGTCATGATGTTGTAGTATACTCCACACTAAAAATAACATCAGTAGCAGATGAATTACTCGAAGTAACAATACTCATAGTTGCTCCTGCTGAAACAGAAGTATTACCCAAGGAACTCTGAACTCCGCTCGTAGTGCTCACACTAGCAGCTTTAACTGTGGCGGCTGCATTTTTCAAAGTCGCTGTCACTGTACCAGAACCAGATTTAATGAAATAGCCAGTAATTGTTCTTGCTGTCGCTGGTGATGGATCGATGACATATGTTTTATCCGAAGCAGTTTCAATTTGACCTGTGTATGAATCAGTTCTAGTGGCAGTCACCAACCCAGTTCCATCAGCAAAAGTAATCCCTCTGTTACCTAGTGTTACACCAAGAGCTTGGATAGTTCCGGTTGTAAGTGTTGCAACATCGGGGCGGAAGAATAATCCTTCAGAAGTACTACCGCTGTCAGTCTTCAATCCAAGCGAGACTGATCCTGATGCGGAACCCGCAGCAAAAGGAATTCTATATTGTGTGCTATCATCCACAGCAGTAACTTGTACATTAGTCGCAGTAGTCGCTGATGTTGCGGTGCTTGCCGAAAGAGCGGCAGTCGCTGTACCCACCATGACACCACTAGAAATCAGAACCGATCCAACTGTAGACGCACCACACGATATACCACTAGACTCTACTAACCCTGCAAACGTGGCCCCTGCTGCTGCGGATATACCAGTAAGGATTTTGAAGTCCCCAGCATTCACTTCTAGTTTTCTTTGGTCAACATCAAAGCTAATTTGCTGCGACGAATCATCAACTACAAGTTTTGTGCTGGAAGCACCATCTTCGGGATCACCCAATGATACTTTATTATTACTCTCGACTTTAATTAAAGGCTCATCACCACCAACTTGAATACCATTAGCATTTGCCATCACAGCATTTGCAGTGAGTTGTAGAATACTGAATGTTGCTCCCTTGTCACCAGATATACCACCAATGAAGTGGGTTCTACCAGTTACGTCCAATGCACCTGTAATATTAACGTCACTACTGTGGTTGACGATACCACCAAAGGTTGCTCCACCATCAGAGGAGATACCTGCTAGATGAATGTGTGGTAATATATTCCGTGCAAGAACACTACCAGTCAAACCATCAAACGAACCAACCCCAGTAACTGAACCAGTTAACCCATTGAATGAACACACAACATCAACCACATCACCTGTGTTCCCACATACAGAAGAAACACCAATTACATCACCGGTAGCTCCATTGAACGAGTCAACAACGTCACCACCGCTGTGACCATGATCACTATCTGTTGTAGCTTTATCCCACGCAGAGCCGTTCCATACCCATGACTTAGCTCCTATTTGGTGCGTAGTAACATTGGTAATTAAATCATTTACTGGAAAGTTTATTGCAACCATTAAATTTCAAACCATTCGTTAGTATTTCTCATTCGTAAAACTCCACCGCCACTACCTGTATCGAACCAAAGTTCGCCCTGCATGACCTCTTTATTTTCCGTAGATGGATCTGTATCAGAAATATACACAGGAGAACTTACCTGTACATCCTTTCCGTGTCTAGCTACATCAATATTTATACCACGGAATTTTATGTCACTAACAGAACCAATCAAAAGTCTACCGTCTTTTTTAATTCCAACTGCACCACCACCACCAATAGCGGTGAGTAGGTTATTAATTTCCAACCCAGACAAATTAGAAGTTCCTAGCTTTGTCACAACTCTTTCTATTGCTTTTTCATCTAAATGCAACTTACCAGTCGAGTCTTCATACTTCAATGGAAATTTTACTTTTAGTTTTGGTGATTCTCCATCTTGTCCACGCGCACCCCGTGATCCTGCCGATCCACGTTCTCCCCTATCTCCTTTGGGGCCCTTAGCACCAACATTTCCTTTGAGACCTCTAAGTCCACGATCACCTTTATCACCCTTTGTACCATCTTTTCCGGGTAATCCATCATTACCATCATTACCGTCAGTACCGTCAATACCATCTTTACCCGGTGATCCATCGACTCCATCAACACCCGGAATACCTTGCGATCCTTCCATGCCTTGTAGTCCGGGTTCACCTTGATCACCTTTAGGACCAGGATCGCCCGGTAAACCATCGATACCCTGTGCTCCCTCTGGTCCAGGCTCTCCCTGTGGACCTTGCGGTCCATCTAATCCTTGCGGTCCTTCTACGCCCTGCTCACCATCATAACCGCGCATACCTTGCGGCCCTTCAGTTCCCATGACACCCGGATCCCCTTTTTGTCCGGGTGGACCGGGTAGACCGGGCTTTCCTTGAACCTGCTCAACCACCGGTCTAGATTTCTCAGTAACCTCTTTGATTACCGGTGTTTGTTTTCTCTGGGGTTTGCTTTCATATACTACTTCTAGTACTTCTTTTATTGCGCGTTGGGGCCCCTGTAAAAGAAAAATTTCACCGTGATCATTTATAATATGCACTTCACCCAAACCAAACCCTAACGATATTCTAACGTCGGGTTCGGTCTGATTTATCTGTTCTACGATAGAACCAACTGATAAATTTTCATGTATGTTTTTAGCAACAATGAATTGCATTATCTACTCTTTACGGTTTTTTTCTTTCCCTTGGGAGAAGCAGTTTTGGTTGACTTTTTTACTCCCCGATTCTTTTTCTTTTCTAGCTTTTCTTCGATGTTGATTTTTTCTTTCTTGATCTTCTCAAGTTCATGATCAATATTATTCTTGAATTCATCAGCATGAATTGAACTCAAAACTTTTTCATACTCTTCGAAATTTTTAGCTACCCGATCCCTTGCTTCTCCTTCGGGTACCATATTATCCTCTAGTAACTTTTTACATGCAGAATAACCAACATGAGGCTTTCCGGCATAATATGCAGAAGCAGCAACTTCATCTAAGATGGACCAAGTATAAACATCTTCCTGAACAAAAAGTATATCATCCTGTGGATATGGAATTTCAATGGCGTTTTTTGCAAATACATAAGCAATTGCAGGTCTACCATTCATTCTATTCAGTCTTGCTAGATGATACAGTGGTTCTGCTCTACTAGGTCTAGAAGCATGTGCCAAGAGAAATTTATCTTGTATTTGTTCGAATGGTTTACCCAGTAATGCATAAGCCATTGCAACTCGAAGCAAAGCAAAGAAGCACTCTTCTGGCCATCCACCCATCTCAGCTCGTTTCTGGTAGGCTTCTGCTGCCTTTTCCCATTGCTGTGAGTCAAAATAACTCTGAGCAAGGTAGAACTGATACCGAGCATTTTTTGGATCCTCTAGTAGTGCGGCTTTTAATGTCTCAGCATCACGAGAATATTTTTCCTTTGGATCAATTCCTACGTTTCTTGCACCTTCAGTTCTTGCTTCGAGATGATATTCACCTCCAAGTTTACCAATCTTTGGATTTTCCATTCCAACACATTGTGCATATTCATGAAGTATACCTTCATACTTCCATCCACAAGACAATCTAAATATCTGATTTCGCCACCAACTAAAATCACCACGATGAATAAGCAAAGCATATGAATCTAGATCGAGATTACTAATATCGGGAGTCCCTACGATTTCATCGTCGGCATCAATTACCCAAGCAAAATCAGCCCCGCTCTTTTCTGCGTATTGAAGTGATTCAGTTCTAGATCCCATTTTACCATTGTGATCACCAAAGCCTTTCCAGTCAGAGAGATAAACTTCACCCGGAACATTTAGCTCGTCCATGATTTCTTTAATTTTCTCTGGTGTACCGTCAGTTGATCCGGTATCAGTAATATCATAACGATCGATGTAAGGGGCAATTGATTTTAGACATCGTTCAATGACGTGTGTCTCATCTTTTACGATCATGCATAGAGTAATTGTTGGTTTGTTCATATTAAATCCTTATAATGAATATTTATCAGCAGCATCTAATTCTGCGGTTTCTGTATATGTATTTAGTCCATTCGTAACCATCTCTTCAGGAGCGGAAGCAACAACATCATCCAAACCCATTTCGACATTATTGAGAATCCAGGCATATGTTTTCTCGATACCTTCGCGCAGAGATTTTGATGGACACCAATTTAGTTTTTCTCGCATGAGATCATTATCAGAGTTTCTACCCCGCACACCAGTCGGACCATCAATATGATTAATATCGACTTTCTTGTTAGCGACATCACTGACAATTTCCACTAACTGATTGATGGTTACCATTTCCTCCGAACCAATATTCATTGGTCCCATGAAATCACTTTCCATCATTTTTCTCATCGCATCAAGACACTCATCAATATAAAGGAACGAACGAGTCTGCTCTCCATCCCCCCACATCTCAATTCTGGACACCTCCCCGTTGTAATGTGCAACTTCTGCTACCTTACGACACATAGCAGCGGGAGCTTTTTCTTTGCCATTGTTCCAAGAACCCTGAGGTCCAAAGATGTTATGAAATCTAGCGACTCTAATATCAAGCCCGTAGTTTCTATTGAACGCGAAGTAAAGTCTTTCACTAAACAACTTCTCCCACCCATACTCACTGTCGGGGGCAGCAGGATATGCTGAATCTTCAGAGCACTTTGGGTTGTCAGGATCTAGTTGGTTATATTCTGGGTACATACAAGCAGAAGATGAGTAAAAGATCTTTGGTGGATTCTTAAATTCACTTGCAACCTTAGCAACATTAAGATTAATCATAGCGGAGTTGTGCATGACATTTGCATCATTATCTCCAGTAAAGATATAACCTGCACCGCCCATGTCCGCAGCAAGCTGATAAACTTCATCAAAAGTAATACTCAAATCACCAACGGCAGCTTTCATTGCACGGCGAACATTTCGTTCACTTCTAAGATCAAGAACCTGAAAGTCGTCACAAGGTAGATCAGTATATTCGTGCTCCTTGATATCAACGCCACGAACCCAATAACCTTCGTCCTTTAGTCTTTGCACTAAATGACCACCAATAAAACCACCTGCTCCACAAACTAATGCTGTTTTCATTTTTTTCTCCAAAACGAATAAATTCCTTTGTCAATTTCAAATTTATCAAAATCTCGACGCTCTCGATTTTCTTGTTCCTTTGCCCAATTCCACATTTCAGTTAGACCATCCTTTAACGATGTATTGTCAACATAATCTAAAAGATCAACTGACTTCTGGTGAGTGGACCACGCGAACTTAGCTTCGTGTCTTTTTTCTAGATGTTTTATTTCACCACCACCCATAACCTCTAATAAAATATTAGCTGCTTCTTTGATTGAGTATTCTTTAATTCCACCTAGATTAATAATTTCTTTTGATGCTCGTGGATCTACTGCGGCTTTCCACAATGACTCGACACAATCATCAATATAACTAAATGCTCTTTTCTGTTCACCGTCACCGAAGATGGTTAGTGGTTGCCCATTTAAATGTTGATACATCCAAATACCTAAGACGTTCCTGTATTTGTCCCAAATATTTTGTTTGATACCATACACATTATGTGGACGAATAATACACCAATCAAGATCATGTTGCTTCCCAGCTATTTCTAAGTCCTGCTCACACGCGGACTTTGCAATACCATATGGATCGATAGGCTTTCTTGACATATCTTCTGAGAAAGGTGGATTCTGATCTCCATACACAGCCATACTTGAAGTGAATACCAAACGCTTAATGTCATGATTGATACAATTATTAATTACATTAGCTGTACATACTGTATTATTTTGATAATTGTAACTACGAATGAATGGGCTAAGTCCCTCTGCGGCATAAGCTGCAAAGTGAAAAACATAATCTGGTTTTTCTTCCTCAAACACCCAATTCAAATTATCTGAATTTAACAAATTTTCCTGATGTCTATTCCAGAATTTAACTTTGGGATTTACATTTTCCTTATAACCACCAGACATATCATCAAAACCAATGACCTCATAGTCGGGGTGATTTTCAATAATCCAATCTGCTAGGCGGGATCCCAAAAGTCCTGCTACACCTGTAATCAATACTTTCATTTTAAAAAGTCACTTTCTCTTTTTTGTGTGGTTGCTGTACTGTATATGCTTTATATGGTTCTATTACTTTATATTTATTATTAGTTTTGTAACAAGAATAATCAAAACTCAATTGATCCCTATAACTAAACTGAGCAACCATAGACCACCACTGTTCATTTAGTTTTGCTATTTGTGGAGTATTTCTTCTTACCAATAGATGACATGCACCAAGACCATTATTTTCTGGATAACCATTAAATCTCATATGCGCAACTTCATCATCAACCACATCAGGATCCTCATATTTTAACACATCACGTATTTCTTTAGCCTCAGCGTAAGCACACGATCGGTATGGATTTTTATGTAGAGCGATATCGTGATCCGTTAAAAACTCATCAATAAAAAACTGTGGGTGTCTGTTGATAAACATATTTGAGTCAACGTAAATTGTATAATCATAGTTCGGAAAATATAAATGTGAGTTAATTTTTGGATGTCGTGAAGTCTTTCTAACTGTATCAGATGTCAACATTGGAGCCTTGAGTTGCCAACCCGACACACTTTTCGGCTCCTCTTCGTCTGTTATCATGAATAAATCAACTCCCGGAATTTCCGGTACTGATATACTTTCATCATATCCACCTATGTTCACAGTGTAGAGAGCTATCCTCATATTTCTACTTGCTTCCAATTGAATCGAATATAGTCATCTGACCAATCCACTTTTCCAGATTTTTTTTGCTCTAACAATTCAGAATTCACAAAGCAATCTCTCTCAATATCAGATTCACCATCCGAGTCAATTGTAACATGTAAGTCATATCCTTCATGAACCACATAATTATCTTGACTCGCTCTCCAGAAAAAAGCAGGATCGTTCATGCCATAGTCTTCACAAAAATCTTCATCCCAGGCACCGATACTCCAAAAATCATCTTTTCGAATCATGAATTGACCGGGAGTTATTTTGTTAGCGTTACTGATTGATGTTCCATTTGTTCTATAGAATTTATAAATGCTCTTGTCTGGTGCCGACTCAATCAGTTCCAGAAGTTTGCTCATGGTTTCCTCTGGAATGATAGTGTCCATGTCTTGTTTGATAAACCACTCAGTTTGAGTTTTATCGGCACCAAGATTCACTGCACCCGGAACATTAAAATAAACGTCATCGGTAACTCTGTAGACATTAAGATCGAACTCACAACTAGAAAAATCAAAATCTTCTGTAGAATTTTTCATCGAACAATCATCTACCAAAATAAAATTAACTTCATCTCTCAGATCCTTTGAATATGAATTCCAGTTGTCAATCTGCTTTCTAAGCATTTTATCTTGATTATAATATGTCATAACAACTGTCAGTTTCATGTGAGTAAGTACCCTTCTCGTTGCCCTTGATTCCAATAATAACCAAAACCGTACTCACCAATCATATTTTCATAAAGTGACATCATCGAATCGGGTGTTTTTTTACCATCATTTAGAACATGATCAAGGCAAATAATACCAGACTTAGCATTTTTTCTAGATGCTAGATGAATATCATTTGCATGTACATCATAACTAGATTTACCGTCAATATATACAAAAGAGTATTCAATCAATTGTATCAACGCATCCGACATTTCTGTACTAGAATTTTCCAAGTGAAGGTGTACTGTGTCACCATATGGTTTTGTATTCTTTAAAAATTGAAAATATTTATCGGTTAACTTTTCATTTCCACTTGTAGTTTTTCCAGTATTATATGGATCAATACAAGTAACCTGCCTATCATACCGAGCAGCAACCTCAGCAAGAATAGCAGTAACTCGACCCTTACCACACCCAATCTGTAGAATATCACCAGAATGCATCTGTAGAGCATAATCGGCTGTCGCATATATCCTAGCATTCTGTTGCTTGATTCCAAAATTAATTGGTGTCTCCAAGAAAGAATCTCGAACTACTCTTCTTGGTTCGTGATATTGTTCACATATCATTTTAACTTTATCTATCATAATTATCCTATACTAAAAGTGTATTTTGAAATACTATTTGATGCCTCTCGGCGTGAATTTGAATATATTTTTTGACCACCTTGAGTTTCAATATATTGAAACCCTAAATTATTTAGTGTGACATTAAAACTATCGACCGAGTATGCACCAGAATACTGCATTGATTCATGTTTACCATTCTCAACAGCCAAATATTCAACTCTATCTAATCTATCTTTTCCGCTCAAAACTACTTGTTCATCATATCCCTGACAATCGATCTTTACCAAATTGATCACTCTATCTTCTGGAATCATGTCTATTAGTGCAGATAGAGTCATTACTCTAACAGGAACACTTCTTGCTATCGGTTGGTGATACTCATATTCTGTGTTTGGTTTTAGCAAACTACTTTTACCGTCACGGACTGACAAATTATATTCCATAAACTTTTCACCATCACCAATAGCACAAGGTAAAAAAGAAAAATTATCAAAAAATTCAGGAGAAATTGCATGATCCAAATGTAGTGGGTTTTTGCCTTTAGGAAGGATCTGTGTGTGATACCACATCGCAAGAAATGACATCCACATTCTAGGATCTGGTTCGACAGTAACAATAAATGTTTGTTCGTTCATATTGTTATGAGTGTTTGGTGCATGATAAGAGGCACCTATGTCAAACATAATTCGCTCTACAGAGTCCGGAATTACGAACTTTCCATCCTTCGTATTTGGTATTGGTATATCAAGTGTGAAGAAATCTTTTTTCATACTGACAGTCCAACTTTCACACCATCATCATAGAACAATTTACTCTTAGCTACCGACGCAGTTTCTAACTCAACACCAAATCTATTTGTCTTTCGTAGAATATCACCCGGCACTGTTACGATATTAGCACCACACATTTCGGCTTCTTTAATGCTAAACAAACGCTGACAACCAGCCCACAGAATTTCTACATTATTATGAAGAGCAAATACATCAACAGCAGCCCGCACATACCCATCAGGGCATTTTCCAGTGTCTGCTATACCACCCGCAAAAACGGAAACTATCGCTGGAGTTTTTTTATCAAATACACCAGAGAGAGACTCAATCTGCTCTAACGTATAAATTGTCGTGACATTTACTTTCTTACCTTCACCATGCAATCTACTGATAATGTCAACAGTGCTTTCTCCCAAGGGTGATACAATAGGAATTTTAACATAAACATTATCTCCCCACGTCAATATTTCTCTAGCTTCTGTTTCAATATCTTTCAAACTAGATCCGACAACCTGAAAGGAAATCGGTCTACCATTCGCACATTCCAAAGCATCGTTTGCAAATTCTTTATATGAAACCCCCTCCGCGATAGAGGCTGCAACATAAGAAGTATTAGTTGTAAATCCAACGACATCGGGGTGCTTATCATATTCACCAAACACTGCACCATCATAAAAAATCTTTACGCTCATTTACTTTGCTCCTCAAGCACTTTATTCAACCAAACAATCGACATCAATAATGCAAACAAACCATGTTCCCTACTAACTTGCATTCTAAAAGGTATAAAACGTATAAAATACATTGACATATAGAATGCACCTTTCATCTTAGTTGTTTGGGAATCATCTGTCAAGACTTTAGACCATTTTTCTAAAATCGTTTCGACAAAATAATCATCATAATCAAAATATTCACCTACACATATAGTATTATTTATACTCGGATCTACAACTAAATTTTCTTTATTTTTCCACTCAGAATACCTAGACATTATAGACTGACACATTTTACCTAAATCTAACTCAGCAGCATCAACATAGTCTGAACTGTCCATATCGATCAGTTTTAAGTCTCCTGATTTAGATATCATAACATTCTCTAACGTAAAGTCACCATGAATGGGTCTGAGATGCTTTGGTTTGAGTAGTTTCAGATCAATCCTAGAAAGCACTTCGCGAAGACCATAATATGGTTTATTGTTTATGAAAACTTGATCTCTATTAATGAATGGATCCAATTCGGGATCTTGTTCGTATATCTTTAATTTTGGATAAATCTTTACATCCAAATGTCTACGAAGCCAAGATAGACCTTCAACTTCACGTTTAAACGAATATACCGACTCATTCATATTTTCAATTAAATTTACAATAGAGAATATAGTCTGTGGACTTTTATTTAATTCCGCCAGCGGTGTGTATTCGTCCAAATATTCCATATCATAATAAAAATCATATTGATTATCCTGAGTTCGTAAAATATTGGGAGTGCTACCCTCCCACATAAAACCAAGTCGTTTTAAATCATCTACCTGTCTCTTTATCTTTTCATAGTGTATGATGTTTTCATCAGACTTAATCACTTGCTTTCTGACAAAAAACGATTCACTATCTTTAATTAAATATGTTGTAGCAAAAGAGTTTCCTTTGAGAACATCAACAACTTCCAAATCACTGTGTTTTGTATATTCATCTATATCAATACCAGAAACACCACCATCTCTAGTAATTTCTGCTCCTACGGCTTGTGGAGTAAATAATTTAGATGGCTTTCGATCATTAATTACAACTCTAGGGCCTGATGGAAGACCCATAACCAACTGGTCATAATCAATCCCAAAATGGCATAGCATGTTTACAGTTTCAGTTCTAGTTTTTTCACTGCGAGCTGTCGTCAGAATTACCTGATGTCCATTTTTCTTCCACTTGGATAACTCATCAATTCCAGACAATGTGACGTTAGTGTTTAGATTAGCATCGGAATGTGGTTCATGTTTCACTAGCGTCCCATCTATATCACAAAAAATTGTGCATCTTTTTCTCAAGTAGTTTACATGGTTTTCCAGCATGTCAGGATCACCATAAAAATATGCTTGATCTATGTCAACTGTCTTCATCACTCTACTTTCTTTTAGCATGGACGAAAGACAGTCTGAGACATATATCCCATCAGCAGAAAAACAAGAAATGTCTTTGAAGTAAATACACCCTATAATTCCTCTGACATCAAAGTGCTCCGACTCAATCTTCTCTTTCTCACATATCATTTTGATATTATCACCATCACACACAACTTTAGACCAGTTCTGATATTCATCATCTTTGAATTTCCATACTGGAATTATACAATCTGGATTGGTGTCTAATTTTTTGAAGATGGGATCGACGTTTAAGCTATGGTCACAATCACATATGATACACGCACCACTTAAATTTGCAGACTTAATCGTTTCATATGGACCCTTTGTTTTGTTCTTTAACTTAATAACTCTAACATTGGGATGGTCAATAATATTCTTCAGTTTTTCCTCAACAGAAAACTCAGTATCTTGTTCCTCTGTACAAATAAATGTAACTGATTCAATATTGTCTTGCCATTTTTTAAACGGTCTATAGGTTACCTCAATGAAAGTAGTATCTCCTATTTTCATAAAAGGTTTAAAGACACCACCAAATCTAGATCCCTCACCTGCGACTGGGAAAACTAAATTCATAGAACACCCCTGTCTTTAATATTTACATCATATCCATTCAACAATTCCAATAGCTCGTTACCATGCTCAGTCACATACCACCTACCTCTACGAACAGCATTCATGGTAGGAAATATTTTAGATCTATATGTTACATTTTTAGGTGGTAGCGGTAAATCAATATCTGGATCCCATGAATAACACCCACGTATATTGTTATCAATCATCCATTGATGTGTTTCTGGACTCTCTAAGTCTCTAGTTTTTTCACCACTCAACTTTGCTGTGTTTGATGTGGCGATATTATTTTCCAAAAGATATATGAATTTATCTCTATCCCACAAAGTGGGTTGACCCACGTACTGCCTACTTTCATCTTGTAGGTGCTGTACGTTCTGATACGAAGAGTATTGATCCACATTTAAAAAGTCATTACCATGCTCCTTAAATCTAGAAACAGGAACACCGGATCTAAGTAATTGAGCAAAGCACAAATCAGTTGTGTCCAAAATAATGCGCAGATCAGTTATATTCTTAGCATACACATCACCCACAATAAAATTATCATCGTGGGTGTATATCACATAATCATCTTCAATTTGATTCAAACATTCTAACGTCTTTTCTGTCCAAATAGGACCATCCGTGTAAATGACTGGGGTTACCCAATCAGGTAATGACTTGCTCACCCTATCAGTAAATAAATAATAATTATCAAACACAGATCCGTTATGTGGTTTGATATGCTTTTCTATCTGAGAAAATGTTATGTCCCACAGATCATCATACTCTGAATGTGAATAAGAAAAATAGCCAATATTGTGCATAATTTAATTCCCTACAATAGTAATCATAGTAAGTTAAATTCCTTAAATGTAGAATATGTTTCTTTTAGTTTTTTTGGCATTATATCCGAGTTGAGATCTACGGATGTAGTTTTTACTGTGGTTGGTTTGTAAAAAATTGCCTGTTTTCTATATTCCAATTGACCTTCATTTGAGTAACAGTTTGAAAAATGACATCCAGAGAAAAAGTCAGTATTTACTCCCTCATCTCTCCATTGGGGGTATCGTGTTTCTCCTGCACTAACCATTTGTAACTTATCCTTCAAGTGCTTAAATTTAGACGCACATGGATTTCCCCATCTTTTATCAGTCAATTGATTCATTTTTTTCCAAAAGAAGTGCATATACAGCTTCACTGGAGAATCATTTTCATTTATCGCATTCTCAATTTTTTCATACGCTGAGGAGTATATAATTTCATCTGCATCAACAGAAAAAATTAAATCATCGTCATTCAAGTATAAAATATTAGTGAAGTAATTACGCATAAATGGCTCATTTACAGTTTTCATTACCTCATTACTAACACCAGATTCATCTTTAAGAAAGTGAGGGTTTTTATCAAGTTTAATTCGATGATAATCAAATTTATCCATGTATGGATCGAATAAATCCCAATGTTCATATAGATCAACAAAATCTTTTTTTATACCGCTAATTGTATGATCAAATTCATAAACTAAAAATTTGTCTACGAAATCATAAGACTCTAATAGGTTCAATAATATCAGAGGAATTTCATTTTTTGAGTAAAAAAATGTCTTCAATATTTTCATAATTAAATTTTTCCTTGTGTATATCTTTAACTTGAATTATTACTTCTTCACACTCTCTGATTGTAACAGAATATCCACGATTAGCAAGCCCAACTGCGAAACTTAACTGCTGCGATTCCTCTATGATGGGGCAATCTGGCTTAAACGTGACATCGGTAATTGTTACCGGATGCTTTACATCATGTTTAGCACAGAAATCATCTAACTGATATGTCAAGTGATCTTCATTTGTTTTATCACAAGCAATATTCATATGAGCAGTAATTCCCATTTCCGATGCACAACGAATGAATGCTCTGTTGTCTCTAGGAAAACATGGTCCACCATAACCATACCCATGTTTAAAATACTTATTGCCTATTCTATCGTCAGATCCAATTGCACTTAGTATTTTACTAGGATCCCCACCCAATCTAATAGCAACATCACCTATGGTATTTGCCATAGAAATTTTAGCTGTGAGAGAACAGTTCAATCCTACCTTCGTAAGTTCCGCACTAGTTCTATCCATACGATGAACAGTGTAGTCTGATAGACACATACGATCATAAATCCCACAGATTAAATCACCAGCATCTTCATTAGCCTCTCCGATGATTATAATTGATGGGTATACTTGATCTTCGACAATCTGCCCTTGTGCTATCGTCTCCGGGTTGAAACTAACAATATAATTCAACTCAGAGACTCTCTCTGCTACAGTATTTGTATATCCAGGCTGCACATTACTGCATATAACAAGATGTTTTGGTTTATCTTGTTTACCCAACAACTCTAGCTGTTCTAGAAATGATTCTATCTGATCATGATTATACTTTCCATCAATGTCAGATTCAGTTCTTAGTGTCACAAAAATAACATCAGATTCAGACACGGTTTCTGTTAATGATGAGGTTGCCCTAAACTTATCGTAAAACTCATTGTAATTCTTAACTAAATCATTTAATCCAGGCTCAGTAGATCTGAATAATTTTTTGTTTACCTCATAGATATGATCGTCTCGGATATCATATCCAATTACGTTGTAGCCAGCTTTCTCTAAATTCAAAGCAAAACATAGTCCAAGTCTACCAATACCAACGACAGCTAAATTTAACCCCATGACTTCCATCCTTTATAATTTGTATCACCGAGAGATCCCTTAGATTTTGTTTTATGTGGTGCCCAAGGTCCATAAACATATACTTCGTCGGATACACCAGTTACTGCCGCCCACCAAGAGAACGTACTTCTTGGGAATAATATTTTTTTGAACTTTCTCATATAATTAAAATCTTCTCGTATCGAACCAGAAAACCACTCCACATCATATTTATTAAATAAATCTATAAAAGAATTTGTGTATTCTAGTGAGTGATCAACAGATAAAAACGGGTAGTCATTTCTTTTGTACACCTCGGGTGGTTCTCCATCACCACCGTTCTCCCTGAGATAGTCCATAGCATCTTGAATGTCACTAGCGGTCCACCTATCGTGCTTTTTAAGATTAGTAACTACATGTAACTTATTAAATTTTATTTTGCTTAAAGCATCTTCCCACACGTCTGCGGTGGCGCTGTATAAAGCATTCTTGTTTAGTAATCTATTACCCGCCCTGAGATGAATCACTAAGTCATCTTCATTTACGTCTTCAATCTCATCAAAACACTCCCATGATTTTATTTCATTTAAGTGGTCAGAGAATAAGTTATAGTCTTGTAATACTCGTTGTGGTTCGTACAAATCCTTTACCCTACCCAGATCTCTCTTATCATTTGCAGGTATCAATCCCTCGATTTCAGTGTGGGAAAAATCATAACCATTTATATCACACAATAGTCTTGCATGAACATATTGGAAGAGTTTATTTCCAGCACCACCAGTTTTATCATAACGTAAATGTAAAGTTTCCACGACTAATCAATTCCTACTAATGAACATAATCAGTTCTATCTTCAAGAGTTCTTCTGGGATGTTTATATTCAGTTCTAGCTTTTTTCCAATGTCTCAACTTCGAGTGTTCAATAGTACAATGTTCGACTATAAACATTCGCAAACCATTTGGCTGTTCGCGGATAAACAATTCACGTTCCTGAGATCCCCAGGCTTCGCGCATGTCCTCACCGAATAAGAAACCATTATCATTTGAAAATTTATCGACAACACTACGAGTGAATGCATAGAAGAACCCATTGAGCGGATATCCTACCATATCGATATGTCCATTCTTTAATACAGTGGTCTCCACCAATTTATCACCGGCAACCAAAGGATTTCTAGTCTGGAACTTATCGTGCTCACCACCATCACCGTTTGTCAAAGGACCATATATTGAAACATCGTTGTGATCATGATCAAGTATGATTTTAATCATATCATTAATGGTTGAGTTTATGGTTAAATCATCATTAAGGTTAAAAATCAAATCACAACCGTCATCATATGCAGCTTTAATTCCAACATTCCACGCATATGTCAAACCACCAATTGATTGATCTTCAATAATTATGTGATGGTGATTCTTTACTGATGATGTATTATCCAATTTCTTTTCAGAGCCATTATCTACAACATATAATTCAAATGGATGATCACATGAATGATACAAAGAATGCACACACTTATGTAAAAGATCCCTTCCCTGTGGTCTTATGCTTTCACTCTGATGGTTAGTAATAACAAATCCTATTTTAGTCATTTGAATCTTTCCTTGTCCAGAATGTCCACTTCCATAAGGAATCTAAAACAACATCATGAGTTTTCGACATTTCTTGTTTTATTGCCAAATATTTGATATATGAATTTTCAGCAAATGCATGAAACTGCACATGCATATTCTTGATTTTAGGAAGCATACCCGAGGTAATTAAATTATGAAACAAATCAAACTCCGCACCCTCTACGTTTATTTTCATTAGATCAATTTCTTCTTTTTCATTTTCACTCATAATCCAATCTAATTCATCAACAACGTCAACCGTATCTATTACTTCATTTGTTCCCGACAAAGCTTTATTATATTTTTCGAGAGCACTTCCCTCATCACTGATAACAATACTTTCTTTCCCTGTCTTGGTGCTCAAAGCAACTTTAAAGGGCATCACATTTTTCATTGATGGATTAGTATTAACCATATCTACAATTTTATTATAGTATTCCTCCACTGGCTCATATGCATATATTTTACATTCACATTTACTTGCAATTTTTTCTGAATACTCTCCGAGATACGCTCCAGCATCAACTACTATACTGTCACCGGTTAGTCCATCTACATTATATCTAATTTCTTCTGCAACACGCCCCCATGGACCTTTCACAGATACAAAATCGAGTTTTATTTCCTCTCCGGTTGGAACTTGGATATATGCACACCACGTACCCTCATGATCAAGTTCCACCTTGTATGAAATTTGATCATCGTAAGATTCAGAAACGCCCTTTAATTTACTCATACTATTGTTACCTTTCCTTTACATTCATTTAACCACCAACCAACTTCAACGAAGGTGCTGATATATGAACCTAGTATATTTGGATTTTTACCCAAGAGATACATTTCGATAATTGCATCTTGAGAAGCTTCTAGTGTTGACATGTAAGCTGTGCCAGGGCTGTAGTTTCCATCACCACGTTTTGGATAATCGAAAACACGATTTCCGTATCTACGCCTCAGTGTGTCTATACAACTCTGGTGATCTGCACAAACGAAGAACGTACTATCTTCCATCCTATCCATGTGCTTATAATAATCTTCATAACTAAACAGACATTGCCTACGGGGATCATCAGCCCAAGAACGCATGTGAACAGACACGGTATCCTCATCAAAATTTATGGATGAAAACTCATCTATCTGTTCTCTAATGTATTTTGTGGGGGTAAGTTTTCTTACCTGTTCAATGTATGAATCTTTAACACTCTGTGGTATTCTTTCATACTCATGATCTATGTTCCTGCCGTTATTAACTTCGATCTTTTTACGAAGTTTTCCATTCTCATGTTTCTTGTCTGGGTGTTCCTGTGCAAACCCATCTTCAATCGGATCAGAATCAAGAACAATAAATCTTTCATTGAACCGTGTTTCAGCACCTTCAGGAACACTACCCAACTCCCAGTCACCATCAAACAACTGGTTGAAATCACATGTGGTAAACCTATTACGAGGCCAAATTAATTTTGTGTTTTCATCCAGTCTCATACAACTCAGAAGACATTTAATTCTATTTCCCAATCCAGAATCAATCGTAGATACAATCATCAACAACTCCTAAAATGTTGCCAGTCTTTTAATTTAATGTGTGGAACAAAACACCCCTGAGCGATGAAACTTCGCATACCCAGCGGCCAGCATCTGTCGTGTATTTCAATTTCTTGTCCATTCCAAGAACACCACTTTTCTGTGTTAAAAAGATTCTTCTCATCATATCGGAACCTTTCATACATTTCTTTTGTTAAGCCGTAAAAGAAACCATTTAGAGCATATCCGGGTCTATTATCCCAAGCATCATTTGTTGTCTCAACTAAAATATTATCACCAGCTTCGGTTGCTTTTTGGTGATATGTAGAAACTCCATCAGACATCGGACCATAAAGAGCAACATCACTATCTTCATGGTTGGATATAGCATCGACAAAATTGTTTATTGAATCATTGAACGTGAGGTCTTCATTTGTATTGAATACAATATCACAACCATGATCGAATGCCTTACGTATACCAGTATTCCATGCGTGTGTCAGACCACCCTTGGATTGATCCTCGACATAGTAATAGTGATAATGATCCGGTAGCGTACTCTCATCTAATCTGTCTTTTGATTGGTTATCAACGATGAATACCTCAAAAGGATACTTGCAGGACTTCTCAAGCGATTCTAGGTACGCTGAGAGCAACTCTCGCCCACGCGGGCGAATCTTGTCACTGTAGTGATTGGTTACAGAGAAACCAACCTTAACTGTTTGATGATCTTGAGCCATATTCGACAACCTCCTCGGATCCATATTCAATAAGTGTCATACAATCTTTATTACCTGTCCTGGCACAACAAAGAGAACCACCAAGTTTAGCAAACTGCGTATTCTCCTGACCAATGACATGTCCACAAGATCCAAAGAGATCGATGATTTTCGCTCCAGTCATAGTCTCGTCTCTACGCATATCTGGGTTTTCCTGTACCATAGACCAGTTGGCGTTATCATATCTTTTTTCATCTTCATCCCAAAATACATCAAAACCAACAAGACGACTTTTCATTTCCTGCATAGCTTCGGCAGAATCACTAGAAATAAACACCCGCTTGGATCCGAGTGTATCGGATGCCTTTCGAACCTCTCGTTCATACCCATCAAGAGAAACAAAGGTATGTTTACCGGTTTCAATTCCCTTATCACCTCGTCTGATGTGTAGACCCACAGTTTTATCATCAATTGATAAACGTTCACGAACCGAGTCAGTGTACTCTTGGTAATCTGGTAACAACTTAAATCCATCAATAATTGCACCACAGAATTCAATGTAACTAATACCTTCTGGTCTCCAACACTGATATAGATCTTTATATTTTGGATGGTTCCAATAATAATCAAACGTAAAATGAATCAGCGGTCTACGTGGATCCTCTATGAAATCTAAGAACATGACGTGGTGACCTGGTCCGTTGATCACATCCAATAATTTATGTTGCGACATTGGTTGATAACATTCATCGTATAAGTAAGTTGTATTTCTGAATACAACAGTCCTATTGGTAGCATAACCAATCTGCATGAGAAGTTTTCTTCTCGCAACCATCGCACCAAAACCACCAATTTCCAAATCAGCCAGTAGGAATTTGGTCGATGCTAAAGGCTTTTTGAATTGAAGATCCTGTATTTGGTCTCTTATAGTTTTTATAGAAATTGAGTCTGTCATTGTCCATTTTCACTTTCCAATAATCAAATTTAATCTTGTCTAGATTATAGTTTCCTGCCTCTAGATTGCGAGATATTTCTTCGTATTTTTTATCGATGTTATCTTTGGTTACGTCACTAAATCTCTTGACATACCACACTGGAAGATCTTGAAATTCTCTCCATGCCCAACTATTCTTAACAATGGGAAAAGATCCTAACATTAAAGTTTGCCAGATTCTATGACAATCAAATCCCGCACCGGGAGGGCACACATTAAATTTATGCTGTTTGATCTGAGTGTAATAGTCTCGCAAAAATTGTCTGTCTAGACGATTTTCGTTAGTATATTCTCGGAAAGTACAATTTTCCTTTAGTTTATCATTAAAATAATCATAGCATCGATTTCGTTGATGTGTATTAGTATGTCTCTGGAATGATATTAATATATCATTTTCAATTTGAATTTTATCCTGATTTACGTCAAAGAATAAAGTAACATCAGTTTGAGGATTATTATCACCATTCCAATTTGCATTATCAACCCCAAGAGGAATTTGAGTGATTCTAGGATTATTTTCTTCTAGGTTAACATTAACAGCATACCAATGAATTAAATTATCCCGCAGAACATGTGGTATCAAATCTATATCAACTGGAACATCACTTCTTCCAGTAACCAAAAAGTATGGAACTTTGATCTTTGGTTCAATTTCATTTAGAAAGAAAGGTAGACCCTCAGTTATAATATAAAGACGATTTCCAGCTTTTACTTCATCTGGATCTATTCCACTACCCATCTTCATCACATGTGGAGTATCTCGACTTGTCATTATAGCCCAGTCACATGCGTGTCGGAAAGTATATGAGGTTATGTACGGATAACTACTTACTGGGTGGATCATAAAAAGCCTCTTTCACATTTTTAATGAAACCGAGTGGAGAAAGATACTTCTCCCACATTTTTCGATTTCGTATCTGCATTTTAAGTAATTCAGCGTCACTATGTGAATTATAGAAATCTATCACATAATCACCAATATTATGTATATTCTTTTCAGGAACCATGACGCAGTGATCGTTCCAATTAATTTTATCTTCAAATGGATAGACACAATCAGTATCCACCTGAATTGGTATTCTACCCATAGATAAAACTTCATATAATCGCATCGAATGATTACCTGCACCACGGGAACACAAGTTAAACATATTATTAGTCATGTTGGTATAGTGATCATTTATCACTACATCTTTAGGTAAACCTTGTGCCCAAAAAGAAGCTCGTATGATGTAATCGGTATGCACCCTATTATCGTCTTCCAGACACTGTAGTGCATATCGACGAATCCCATGTGCTTCTGAATTAAAAAATCCACAAAAACCAACACTAGGTTTATTTGGCTTTGTGTCAATATATTTACCTTGAAACCTATCACACCTAAAAACCGGTAGAGCAAATTCATTACTTTTCTTTGTTGATTTAAAGAATGAAGTCCTAAGCACAATACCCTCATCTGGACTTAGATTCAACGGACCTGCATAATCGTCTTCAAAAAGAACTAATAGTTTTTTACCATGATCTTTTGCAAGTTTAATATAACGTTCTGCTGACGGTCTTCCGTCAGCCTGTTTCATCTGTGTTGTTTTCCACTTAAATGGAAGTAAAACATAGTCACAATCCTCAACCGAAGTGAGTTCAACATACTTTATTCCCTCCCTATAAACAGTAAGAAATCTAGACTTCTCATGTGGATTGAGTGTGAAATTGTTGAAGTACTGAAATTGTTTTTCATTCAAAAAAGGAAGTGCGAATACCAATTCGTTCTTCGCCTTGAGTTCAGGATAGTCAATTTTTCCTACGTCAAGATGTAGTTTTAATTTGCTCATTATTTTTCTCACTCAACACATTATAAAAATTATCATTATTAATGAACCAAAAGTTATTATCTTTGAATCTCTGGATCTTATTCTCCAACCCACTTATGTAATTATTGTGGAGAAGATAAGGACTTTCATTGTTCATGTCAGTTTCAAAATATACTTGACCATTAGGAAAAAGTTTATGTGGTAAAACAGAAACATTGAGATCACTCAAACCATGTATATTTTTTTCCACAAGTATCTGATTAAAGGCTGCTTGATCACCAGTCGATTTATCAAGCTCAATATTTTTTAAATGAAGCTCAAGACACTTCTCGTAGAATTTTTTAGTAGTGCTATTTGATTTGATAAAAACAACACCGGTACACAAACTCTTCCATCTACCATGGACATCAGAATCATCTTGAATTAAAATATCAATATCTTCAGAATTTGACTCAACAAATTCAGTTGGATCTACAAAGATAACATTGTCGGTGTCTAGATAAAATATATCATGTCCAGTGTTAAGGGAATCAATTATAGCCTTTATCTTGTAATGAACAACGCGATGAAACCCCTTCGTATTCCAATCCTGATAGTCATCACTCGGATGTAGATCAGAGGCACCCAACGGCTGTGACGCATCTAGTTTTGTTACATTTAAATCATACTCAGAAAATTTTTCTTTTGTTTCCTGATCAATTGTATAAACAAGTATGTCGTCTTTATTAATTCCAGACACAATCATACTATACACACAATTAAGTGCCATATCACTAGCACCCTCGTTTGTATATAACAAATACTTAACCACTATTTTCTACCATTGTAAATTGTGACTCTTCATTTAGAGCGACTTTAAATTTAATATCCTTTTCTGGTATATCAAAATCATTTTCCATTCTCTTTCTAAACACTTCTTCGTCTTTCCTGTAAAGAGATGGATCTTCATTTCTCTGATGAAGCTCGTCTGCTGCTGCATGATTCCCCGGTACCCACTCATGTCTAATTATACACAAATTTACATCAGCTAACTTACCCATCATTCTACATGCTAGTGTTTGTTCATTGTCAGCCCAAATTGAAACATACTCTGGATTGTAGATGTAACCAAACTTATTATATAAATCATAACTCATAACAGTAAGTGTCATCAGAGCTGGCCAGTCTGATCTATAACCATCATTGAAGTTAAGCGCACCAGGCTCAGCGTCATTGTAAATATATTCCATTGTCTTGATAATAACTTCATCATACTCAGCAACTTTGGGAATCATATCATCAGAAAACAACAAAAGAATATCAAACTCTTGATCTTCCATGTTTGCATTCACGGCTTCAATCTTGTTTTTTGAGTCTCCATAATGATATTCTAATGTATGACCATTTTTCTGAACAGACGTTGACATAGAATCAAACCATGAACGCATCTCCGGGTTATTCATAGTTTCATCATCAGTATCACATGTAATTACAAATTTAACTGGGTAGTTATTTGACAAGTATTCCACATACATGGTGAATACTTCTTTAAATTTATCTGGTCTTGCTCTCGTGGGAGCCTTGATTAGTAACTTGGGTTTCACGGGGGTTTCCATAATATAAATCTCCAATTGTTAAAATTATTTTTTACCTATATGGTATTTAGGTATTAATTCCCATTTGTGTTTGTCTTTATGTGAAATTATTTTTATTTGGGCTAGACTTCCAAGGTTATCTTTAAATAAATCTTCTTCATCTGTATCTACTAAATCCCACTCCAATAATAAATTCACTATAGTATTTCTTCTTTTTATATCAGCATCCGATATGTCGCTGTCCAATCCATCCAAAGTAAAAAGTTCTTTGAAATGCATTATAGCATATCTACCTCGTTTATGTAAAATATGACAAGATTGAAATAGTTTATTCTCTCTACGTGAGGATACACCTATTCTAGTCAAAGTTTCTCTGACCTTGAGAAAGTCTTCTTTCTCTTTTAGACTTATCTCTATACCCAAACCTTGAAAAATGTCATCTTCTTCACACATTGCAACTCCCAATTCCATAAAAAAAAGAATTTAGCTACATTATATAGGTTTTTTACCCCCTCTATAGCTATTTTGCCTAATTTTATCGATGTCTTCTGGGGTAAGAATGTTCAGGGCTTCCCTTGCTTTTACATCAGAGTAGCTAAAGTATTCCTTTATCAGATCTAGATCCTCAACGGATTCCCTTTTTAGCCACTTACTGAATCTCTTCCTCTTCCTGATCGACAATCTAAGATAGTCAAACTGCATATTCTTATCGAGGGAACAATACTGGTTCATTTGATTCACATACAAGATTGTATCTGGAAAGTAAGATAGACATCTATTGACAACAAAGGGGACATACTCCTTTTCAACAGTATGATCCTCTGTATCAAATAAATCACTTTTAGTATAATTTATTGAGTTCAAATAGTCCGAAAGTTTCATTCTATTTCCATACTCTCATCTATGACTGCGACAACCCTTTCCGCTTCAATCATAACTTTACCACTCACTATGTTATATCCATCTCGCTTATCAAAAATCACACAATCTCCCACCTTAAATTCTATAGGATATACCCACCCCTTAGATCTAATTTGACCGGGGCCCATTCCAACCACCACACCTTTACCGTAACTCGGATTATCTCTAGGAGTATAATGAATACCAGCACTGGTGGTTGGTGGTGGGGAAGAAAGTTGGATAGCGACTAAATCACCTAATGGTACAATTTTCATTTAAATTTACACTCCATCATAAGTTCGACAATACATGCCGTTAAATTAATTTCTTGATCTGCTACAAAAGCAGCTTTGTGTTGATAATCGGCTAGGATTAGAATTGCTTGCGGAATAGATGATGATTCCATATATTGATACAAACCATCGTATATTTTTCGGAACAATTCAGTTTGTGAGTTATCTAGATTTGAAACAACCCACTTCCTAGCCTCAGTGAAATTCTTATCTTTCATTGATGTGACAAGCTCTTTAACTTGGAGTTCACCAATCTGAGACAAGATTCCAACATCGATGATTCCGGCTACCGAATACCGCTGCAATTCATTTAGAACACGCCGAAAATCAGGAAAATACTTAGTTATCAATTGTGCAAGAACAGGATCTTCATATCGAATTCCCTCTTGATTTAGGATGTACTGAACTCTTTCCATAAACTGTGCCGCAAGTGCTGGCTTTTCATCAGATGGAATAATGAATTCTATGTTTGTACACCTAGAATGAATAGGTGAAATAATTCTGTTCTTGTAGTTACATGTGATAATAAATCTACAGTTACTAGCAAACTCTTCAATTGCCCCACGAAGAGCAGGCTGAATACTTTGTGCATTACTATAGTCAAACTCGTCTAGGATAACAACCTTTTTACCACCACTAATAGAAACTGTGCTGGCAAATGTACGAATTTTAGTTCTGAGGGTATCAATATTTCCATCCTCAGAGCAATTAATTAAAATATAATCTGCGTCTAACTCATTACACAAAGCACGAGCAATAGTTGTCTTCCCACATCCCGCACCACCAGTCAAAAGCAAATTCTGACAATCACCACTCTTAACAAGATCATTAAATGTCGATTTAAGTGATTCTGGTAATATACAATCATCTATCGTTCTTGGACGATATTTCTCAACAAAAAGACCTGACATTGTGTTACTCGCTATATGTGCTAGTGGATTCTAATGCAACCCAGTATGTGACCGACTTGCTGGTATTCGTAAACTGACTTACTATCTTGTTACTAATATCAACCTCATATTCACCGGGAAGAAACTTCAGATTATCAATCTTGAAGTGAAAATCAAATTCACCATCACCAACATGATCACCAAGATCAATTGAATAATCATTACTGGTTGGTTCACTCTTATCAAAGACAACCGCGATCACTTTATCAGAATCAGATCGAATAGCAAGATCGGGAAGTTGCAACACAGATGCTGATCTCATAATTTCATTAAAAATGGATTCAGTAAGTTTAAAACTTACAACAGCAGTAGGCATTTCCAACTGTTTAGTCGGCACAGTAAGAAGAGAGGGTTCTGCATAGTAATACTTCACACAAGAACCACTCGAACTCTTAATGAGAACATACTTCTCATTGAACTCAAAATCAGGATCAGCGAAAAGAGAGACCGTACCTAGAAACTTAGGTAGATCCCAAATACCAAATTGAGTTGAAAAAACTTCTTCAACAATAGCCTCAGAAAGAAGATTCTTTGCTGGGGTAATAGTTGAAATTTTAGAACCTGGCTGAACAAGAATATTCGTATTAATAGACGAATAGTTTTTTAGAACTGCGAGAGTTCCCTTAGAGAGTTTCATTGAAATTCGCTCCATTCTTCAAATGAGTCATAATCTATATTTCCATTTCTTACATCTCTAAGTAAATCCTTAGAGAGATGTCTTCGTTTTTTATTTCTTTTCTTGTTTTTCTGTTTCTTTACGTCTGAATATTCATGATGTTCATTATCATAACTATTCCTGTTTATTTTATCATTATTACTGCTCACTGTAAAGTCCTTTTTTTATTAAATTTCAACCCACTGCTCACCCGAGCTATCTTTAAGATAGCGATATGTTTTGCCTGTGGATGAGTTAAACCATTCATCTCCACCATTACCACCAAGTGGAGTTTCTTTCTGTATGAAAACAGAATTTCCTGCCAAACAATACCATCGAGTTTCTTTGTCGAAGGCGGGAAATACACCAGAAACATTTTCATTAGCTATGTACGTCTTACCTTCATAGAGAACAATATCACCGCGATCATATAGTAAGTGTGAGCCTTTTGTATCATTTATTCTAAATTCACCACGATACGTTAAGCTATCGAACCCCGCAATTGTGTTAATTGAGTTATATTTCATTTCATAATTCTCAGTATAATTGTATCTTTATTCACTCTACCAGTGGCAATTTGTTCTTTGGCTCGTAATGTATTTATCTCATTGGTTAGCTTAGAAACATGACAACCACTCAATAGCTTTAGCCACTGGATATCTTTTCTTCCACAATTCTTAACCGTACCAGAATCAAAATTTTGTAGTGTGCTCCCCTTGACAAGCAATCCAGAAGCCGACGAATACAAAGAAATCTTCTTTTGTTTTGTATTATAAAGTAATACTTGCTTTGCACCGATTATATCGGATGGATCTACACTGCGAATACCAGAAAATACATCAAGATATTTCAAAGATTTTACCATTTTTTCAGGTGAAATTCTTTTCTTTCTTCGTTTGATTGTCCCAGCGATTTTAAACTCATCAACAATTGTTTCGAGATATCCCTGAAGTCGATTTAGCTTTGTGTGGTTTAGATATGACCACCCCTCAGCCAAATCCTCATCTGTATTGTTCAATACACAATTAACTTCTTCTAAAAGACGATTGAAATGTTCTGAGATTTTTTTAGCTTCTCTTGACTTTACTCTATTAGTGCGAATCAAACTTTTTACATTTTTACGAACAACATTACTATTCGTTTGAAGAGCAGTGATATATTCGTCTATCCAAGTTTCAAGTGTACATGCGGTTTGAGATATCATTGTGGTTTCCAGAAAACAAACACAGGTTCATATTTGAGGTAACGATCATTTACTTTACAGTAGTTTTTACATTTAGGAATACCATTCTCGTCCAATCTATTTTGACCGGGCATAGATTCCATTGCCATTTTCAATGTGTATTTATATACCATTCCATATTCTTCTAGAATTTTTCGTGAATCATTTTCAAGTGGTAAATAATTGTCTTTTACTTTTATGTCTGCTACGTTCCAAAGAAGATAACGTTCGGAACCCAACCAGTCAACACAATTTTTCAGTGTAGGACGAAGAAATCCATCTCGCCATGATTCATATGATGAACCATACTTCTTATATGACTGGTTCCCATCTTCACTATATGCTTCCCTATTGAAATACGGAGGTGAAGTAAATATCAAATCAATTGATCCCCGATGTTTTTGGAAATTAACATCCTTGTGAATTTCTTCAGATCCTAATTGATATAGCTCGTAATTATTTGTTGAACTGAAGAAGGGATTTCCGCGATACGTTTCAGTATTGTAGAAATCAGCAACAGCAGAATATTTAGAATCGCCAGTATCGTAGAAATTATCAGGATTGGGATCAGTGCCAATATAAAGAATATTGCGATCATCACGACAACACATAGCGCCAAGAATTCTACCACCCCAACCTGAACTAGGGTCAAAGATTTTAATTGTTTCCTGTGACTTGATATCATTGGTAAACCTTTCATAAAGGTATTTAGCCGTCATAGGAGGAAAATTAACAGCAGGCTGTATATAACCAATTCTAAAACACTTAAAACCAGAAGGAAATATCCTATTTCCTTTTTTGTAAATTCGGATAGCATAAAGTTTTTCATTGGACACATTTTCAATATCAAAAGTTGAATGATGACGGTATGAGAGTAGATCTCTCCACTCAGTAACTTGATCATTTGTTAGCTGTAAGATATCAGACTGTTCCAACTGAAAGTAACTAGTATTCAATCCATCTCTAAGTTTTACTTCTTCTAACATAAAGTCATACCCCTTAAACAGCTCAGGGTATTCAAAATAAATTTTCATCCACTCTTCACCTGAAGAGACATCTACGATAGAATATTTTTTACTATGTTTGATTGCAGAGAGCGCATGACTATAAAACGAATCCCGTCGTAAGTGCCTAGAAGCACCACGTATGACACGCCCGAGATAATCATGATTAGCAACCAAATCGTATATAGAATATCCGTCATCTTTTTCATTGTAATTTATTCTTGTTTTGAACATATTAGAAAACCACTGATCTACTTCTACACCAGCACGAGATTTGTTCATGATAATATCATCATCAATATCGGAAAGTTGATCTGTGTGAGTAAACTGATGTACAGGATACTCAGCGAGTTTATTGAATGAATCAATAATATCAGTTTTATTTTTTCCGGTTCGAGGGGGGCATCCGTATGTGTCCCACGCATACGTTATTACTTTTCGCATACGGACGACCCATCCCTCAAACTCAGAAGCGGTCATAGAAAGAAGATCTTCGAACATTACATTCACGTCACTATTAATTACATAATCATTTCTTTCGTAGAACTTTTTCATGACACGCTATTATACCAATACAAAATATATTGTCAAGCACCAACATTCCAAAATAAAGCTCCCAGAGAAGCGTGTTCTTTGATGAACTCCCAAGCCTTTGCATCATATGTTGGTGCAGATGGAAATGGTGGCTTTACTTTTGTTTCTTTATTGAAGGGGAGTTCGCATTGGTAGAGTTTTGCTCTTCCGTAGTTTCCTTTGTGTCCAACAGTAACACAATGGAAGTCCGCATCTGGCCATGCGAGTTGTAAACCTCGGGTGAGAGTCCCACTGGACCCAACTGTCCATACTTCGTTAGGTCGAAAATCGATTGATAAAGCAACCCTAACAATAGAAGCGATAACAGTGTCATGGTCAAACCCAATAGGAAGTAATCTACGCACTTTTGGATCTTGTCCAACATAATCTCTTGCTCTTTTCTCTGTCACTGACAGCATACCATTTGAAACCCATTTCATATCAGCACCAGCTTTTAGTGCTTCTATTTGATAATCATGCAACTTGTCCCATGCCCTTTCAGCCATAAAGATGACTGATTTTTTACCATATTTGCGGCATAAGTACGAAAGAGAAATCTGTGCGTACCCAGTTGCGGGAGAACTCCCATATACCCATTCTTCTATCTCCGGTTGACTTTTAATTAAATAATCAGCGAAACGCATTTTTGATCCACCGTCAAGTAAATCATCACGTACTACCATAAATCCATCATGCTCTTCTATAACGGGAGCAGGAAACGGATCTTTCCAGTTACCAATATCGGTTATCAAATCAGTATCAAAAAGACTTGTCATGTATTACTTTATCCTACTAAAATTATTCTTCTTCTCAAACGTAAGGTAGTTCGAAAATTTATCTGCCAACTGATCTGATTTATGACTAATAACAAATACATTAGTATTTATAGACAGATCATCTAATAACTTCATAAGATCATCAGTACCCATAGCATCTAAAGAAGAATCAAAAACTTCATCAAGTATCAGTAAGTTACAACTAGCACTGTTCTTAAGTTTAGCAATTTCTCGCCAAGACAAAATCAATGCTAAATCAATTCTAAGTTTCTCTCCCTCACTAAAGCTCATATAACTAAACGTGTCTCTATGACGACTTTTAATTGTTTCGTTAAATTCCTCATCTAAAGCAAAATTGGCAAAGAAATTCATAGAAGACAAATACTTATTAATTAACTTATTAATGATTGGTAAATAGTATTTAATGATTTTACCTTTAATTCCAGCGTCTTTTAGTAAGCCATATACAACATCGTAATTATACTTTTGATTTAGGACATTATCTTTTTCTTCCACAGTTTTTTGTTGAGTCTCACAAAACTCATATAGCTTATCTTTTTCTTCATCTATATTACCATTATTAGTTTCTAGATCTGTTATTTCTTGTTCAATATATTGAATTTGAGAAAACAATGATTTAATCATACTCTTTTGTTCAAGTATTATATTTTCCTGTGATCGTATTTCATCTTCTTTTTTGTTTATATCATCTATACGTTCAGATGTTTCATTGATCAACTGTTCAATACCAGCTAATCTTGAATCTAGATTATCTTTCTTTGATTCTTTTTCATCAAGAGTTTTTTGTCTGAAATTTTCATCGATTTCCTGCTTACATGAAGGACAATTACTATTAGACGAATAGAAAGAAATTTCTTTACGTAGTCGTTTGAGGTCACCTTCAACTTGATTTTCTGTTTTTTCAATGCCCTTCAAGCTAGTTAGAAACTGTTCCTTATCAGGTGTTTCTGTACGAATGGTCTCAATCTTCTCTGATATCGAGGTAATTTTTTCCTGTTTATCTTTCCCCTCATCGATGAGTGATTGTAATTTACTTTTATTCTTTTCGATACTTTCTTGACTTTTATTTTCAAGGGTTTCGACATGACTCTTTTGTAGGTTGATTTTTTCTTTCGAGATCGTGATCTTGTTTTCAATTTCATTTAAATTCTCTTTCAATTGTGATAGCTTAACCTTGAGTAAAGAATTCATCACACTAAAAATTTTAATATCTAAAATATCTTCAATGACTTCCCTTCTGTCATTGTTAGATAATTGCATAAAGGGAACAAACGAAGAAGAACCTAAAATAACTATTTGCATAAATGACTTGTAGTTCATACGTAAAATTTGTTCTTCTAACATCATCTGATAATCTTTTGCTTTTGCATTCTGTGGTAGCAGATCCCCATCCTTGTAAATTTCAAAAACCTTTGGGTGCAATCCACGAACAATCCGGTAGGAATGCTTCGGTGTTGTAAATTCAACTTCAACAATACAATCTTTTTGATTTATACTATTAGTCAGTTGTGGAATATTTACCTTCCTAAAAGGCTTACCAAACAATCCAAATGTAATTGAGTCTAGTAAAGCAAATGATTTTCCATGACCATTTTTACCCGACACAAGAACGGTATTATACCTGTCCAGATTTATTTCTGTAAATGTATTACCGAAGGAACCGAAGTTTTTAAACTTTACTTTTTTGAATACTAGCATACTATTCCCAAGAACTCAAACCTTCCATATAAAGCTCACGAATTATTTGCTTTATTTTTCCCTTCTCTTCAATATTATCATCATGATCAATCTCATCATTGATAATAGTAAGAGTATCTTTAGCCATATCGATCGATTCTTCTTCAATAACAAAATCACTCATATCCTCAACTACGGTAACATCAATAACTTTATGTTGATATAGCTTATCTAAAAATGAATCAAATACTTTTCTCTTGTTTTTATTCTTTACTATTACTTTGACGTAACAATCTTTATATAAATTGAAATCTACACCCGACAATGACTTCGCATCTGTATCATCATACTCTATATGATAGAATTTTCTTCTATTATTTTCTACAAATTGTAGTTCCCTAGTTTCAGTATCCAATACATGAAATCCTTTTGTGTCATGTAGATCACTGAATGTTATCTGATATTGAGTACCCAAGTAATACACATTGTTTTTACTACTCTTACTATGGAAATGTCCGGACAAAACCATCTCAAATCTCTGAAGTAATTTATCTGACATACCATTTCTAAAATTAACTCCCCGCATAACTTCGTAGCCATTTAGTTCAAAATGTCCACCAATTATAGGGCAAGAGCAAGTCCGTAGAAACTCTTCACATTTATCGCGATTTGTATTGTTTATCCATGGTATCAAACCAACACACAAACTGTCGAACTGAACTGATGTAGGCTCTTCGTACAAATGAAAAAACTCATTCTTATCATCGAATAATTCTTTGAGTGAGTTTATTTCATTGGTATTTCTATAGAATGTATCATGATTACCAATAGTACAATGAAGATTTATTTTATTCTGTTCAAGAGAATTAAAAAACTTTGTTCGAACTTCATGCAAAGTATTGAAGTTAACAAATTTTCGTCTATCCATCAAGTCACCTAAATGGATAACGTGATCAATATCATTGTCTATACAGTATGGAAAAAATTGATCTTGAAAAAACTCTAGAAAATAGTTGAGAAAAATAGACGAATCATTTCTTGCTCCGAAATGAGTATCATTAACTATTGCAACTTTCATTTTTTCTTTTTCTTTTTTGGTGTTAATCTTTCCAGATCTGTGTCGGAAATATTAAAGTGTTCCTTCATAGCATCCGCAGTATTATCTTTTTCAAAATAATTGGTTTTGAACCAAGATGATAATGTTCCATCATCATGCATTTCAGTTATCTTGAACTTGATGTATTGTTGCTTCTTTTCTTTTTCTATTCTTCGCAAAAAGGCATAATATGTTATTTGCGTAAAATATGAAAAGGGATTCTTTGATTTTTCTGGATTGAAATTATGGGCATACAAAAGACAGTTTTCTACAGCATCACTTATCATTTCATCCTTATATGGATAATTTGTGAAGTTAGGTTTCTGTGCAAGATGTATAGCTATATCAAGAAAACATTTACCAACATAATTATTGATTGGTGGTCGGTTTTCCCCTATAGCCTCTGCCTCGATTACTAGCTTTTTCCAATCAGACATTTCCTGAAAAAACTTTTCGTTATCTATATAATGTGTTGGTTTTTTACTCATGTATACATTTTATCCATTTCTAAAAATTAATCAAGAAAATACTTGACAAATACTGAAAGTGACTTAGAATCCACTGTGTGGAGAGAAAAGGGTAATAGTAATTAATACTCTATTAATAATACTTATTTACTAGTGAAATCTGTTAGATCAGAATCCCAATCAGTCCATCTATTACCATAATCAGGATGGTTAATATCATCCCCAGTATATTCATTTTCACTTATCTGCTCGAATGGTATTTCCATTTCATCATCATAAAATGAATCATCTATAAATTCCATATCAAGATTGAATTTTTCTAGCATATCTTCTATATCTTTATTGCTACCAATAAATTTAAATACAGCATCAGGACCAGATGGACCGTCTTCCGGATTATGATTTGATTTGTGATCAATCATATCATCAAGAAGCTTTCTGATCATGTCATTGTTACTAGGGGGAAGTTGCTTTTTGATTTTTGTTTCTGTATATTCTTTATTTTTCTCTAAGTTATAAAGAGAAATGGCATCTTCCATGGGAGTTAAATATGTAAGGATAAAATCCTCTGGAATTTTAACTTCTTTATTAGTTGAATATTTAGCCCATTTTTGTAATACGGTAACTTCTTTAGGAATGCCCGTAAAATCATTTACTATTGTTGACTTAAAAATCATAGGTGTTTCGACTATAAGTTTGCCGTTTTCTTTACCTTTAATTCTTGTTATAACGTCATCTCCGCTTTTCAGCTTGATAATCCTATAAGAGTTGCTCATGAGTATCTCCTTCTATACGGACGTTGTACTTTTCATAATTGAATTCTTCATTAGTATATATCTTGATTCTTTCGTCCAGATGTCTTAACGTATGGTTCCTGTAGCTTTTATGTGATAGATCATCCGAAATATCATATAATTTTACTTTATCTTTAGTTTTTGTTTTACGTAGACCTCTACCAATTGATTGTAGTACTCTCACCACAGATTTAGAAGGCGAAGCAAAAACAATATTGTTAATATTCCTAATGTTAATGCCAGTAGAGCAGGTTCCATAAGACGCGACAAGAATAGCTTTAGATTCTGCATCAACTATATTCCGTATCCTTTCTCTTTGTTCCGTATCCGTGCCTCCGTGAATAAGAAAAACTTTATCATCAGGGGACATTTTATTTATGTCTTCATATAAAGGAATTCCATGCTGCTCAACATAATTGAAAAGTAAAAGTGTATTACCTTTTAATTTACAGCATAAGTTTGTTATAAAATTATTTCTGGATTTCTTTTGTGTTAACCATTTAATTTCATCCATATACTTAGCTTTTTTTATTTCATTTATCGAGTCCTGATTATACTGTAATGTTATACAATCAATTGAAAGATTTGAAAGTAATTCCTTCTCCATCAACTCTTTTGTCTTTACCACATTAAAGACTGGTCCGAATAATCCTTCAATTACTAATTTATGGGTCTGTGATCCATCCAGAGTTCCTGTCATACCTATTTTATATGGACAGTGTTTTGTTTTAGCCATAAGTGAGGTTAAAGATTTAGCTTTAAACAAATGGCACTCGTCCCCAAAAACAACAGAAAAATTCTCAAAGTATTCTATAGGCATTTTGTATATACTTTGCCATGTTGAAATTATAATTCTTTTGCTTGATACTTTATCTTGACCGGAAAAGATAACATGTGCGTTTTTTGAAATATCCCATGTATCTTTTGATGAGTAATCTTTAAAATCATTATACATCTGTGATACCAAACCTGTAGTCGGTACTATTATTAGTATCTTTTTATCTGGTTCGATATTATCAAGATAATATCTCATTAAGTAATATATGATCAAGGACTTACCACTACCAGTTGGTGATAATAGTAGAGATCGATTTTTCTTTAATGCGTGATATATTGCTTTTACTTGGTGATCATGTGGTACTATTTTTTCACCATTTGCACTAACCTTTAGGCTAGTGAGTAGATTTAACATATCTTCTTTTGTTATTGTGCTTTCATTTGTGACTTGATTTTCACACGAATAACCTCTGTCAACAGCAAATTTTATTATATAGTTTAGTAGACCAGTATATATTCTACGACTGTAAAGGTTGAACAATCGAATTTGTCCATCCCATTTTCTCTTCTTATATGCAGGAGTAAATTGATAATTTGGTACAAGGAATGTAAAATACTCGTTTAGTTCTTTGGCTAAGCTTTCTTCACACTCCACGTAAATATGAACGGAGTCTACAGGTTTAATAATTAAATCACTCATGCATAGTATTTATGCACTATGCACCACTGGTAAATTTGTACCAGTCTAGAGCAGTCTTTATGTTCCACTGTCTACCTGTGACTATCTTGATGACATTCTCTAGGTAATCAACCTTTTCCTTTTGGAATGCTACTCTATTTTCTAGTGTAATTATTTGATCATCTGCATTTATAAATCGATCAACATCGGTTTTCAATACATGATAATCAAAAGGTTCCCAACCATGTTCAGCTAATTCTTCTTCAGACAATTTACCGGTATAATATAACCACTTTACCTTCCTTAAACCTCTAAGATCAGTTTCTAGTTTTTTTAATATTAACTTTTCATCACCGAAGAAAATTAGATATTTGTTATGTAGTTGTGGTGTCTTTAGGGATTCTTGATCTAAATTTGTTTCATCAATGATTATATCATTAGAAACCATTTCACGTATTTCATTAAGATTCATTTGATATGTCTTCTACCTTATAAGAAGTGTATGCAAAGGTGGCTGTAGCCACGACTGGTTCGGTATCAACCGAGACCGATGAAAATTGAATTCCGCTGATACCTACAGGAAAGAGTTCATTTACCGTAACTCTAATATTTGGTTGGTATGCGCTATTCATTATAATTAAAGTTGCCGTATCGAATTTTTCTTCGTGTGGAATTACCTCAGCATCTTTTTGGTTTCCCATTGATTCTGCTGTGCTTAATGTTCGCATCCAATCGTGTATTTCTCTCCAGTTTTTCATTTCTTCGTCTACAATAAATGAAACTGTCATTTGTTCGTATGAGTATCTTCCTACAGGATTTCTAAACGGAACACCGATACCCGCCACTGGGACATCAGCAAATCCAATTGTTAATGATGGTAGGTTAACAGATTGACAGAAATATGTCAATAGCGGTGCTCTACCTAAAACAAACTGAAAATAATTCGTAGCTAAGTAATTATTTGTACTGGGCTTTCTTATGTCTGAACTATGAAGAAGTTCGGCTGGTCCTGTTAGGGGCATATTGGTTCTCCGTATTATTTATATAAAAAAAGCGGGAGTCCCGAAGGACTCCCACTCTTATTAAATTTTTATTCAAACTCTGGAGTTTTACTCTAAATCAGAGTCCGAAACCAGTGTTACCGTGGAGGTTCTTGACTGCGAAGAGTCTGTAGTACTGGTTACCACCAGACTGAGCAATATCCACAGTTTCTGCGAATGGGTTGCTAACCATGCCGTAGCGGGTCTTAAACCCGATCTTGGGCTGGAAGCTACCGGTATCAACCGCTCTCACCATCTGGAGGGGAACGTATGGGCAGTAGAATACACCTGCGTCATATGGACTGGTTCCCTTGTAACCAACTAGGCAGAAGTTAGCAAAGTTGGTATCAGTGATTGAGTCAGTTGCTGCGTAGGGATCAATGTAGACTCTAATTCTACCATTGAGGATACCTGCGAAGGTGTTACCGGTGTCATCAACTTCTAGCTGCTGGTTGATTGCAGGTGAGATGTTGAGGAAACCACCCATTGCGAGAGCACTTGCGACATCGGCGGAAACGACGATGAAGTTACCCTTACCACGACGAGTTTCCTTAGCGATGGTGTTACATTCACGCTCAATCTGGAACATGAGTCCACGGAAGCGTTCTGCACTCCAACGACCATCGGAATCTATGTTTAGGTCATAAATACCTGAACCGTTGATGTCGTTCTGCTGACATCCAACCTTAGCCTTGTAGTAGAGAGTACGAATGAGTTCACGGTTGATCTCAGAAAGAATCTCAGTGCTAAGAATGTTAGCAAGTTCAGTTTCAGCGTCGAGACCATGGACTGCTCGGAGATCCTGAGCGAGTTCAGTGGTGTACTCTGCCTTGAGGGCGCGAGTTCTTGCTTCAACAGCGATTCTTTCAATGGTGAAGTTCATTTCAGCAAACTCTGGGTTACTGGATGAACCAAGTGCTTCACCAGCGTTGGTAAGCATACCTCTGAACATTTCAAAGTTCTGAGCAGAGAAGTCCTGACCGCGAGTACCATCGTTGAGGATGGGCTTAACACCAGTAGCAGCAGAGTTTGCTGCGGTAGGTCCACCGATGTCACCTCGTTGATCGTCGGTCTGATGAATTTCACCAGTCTTACCATAACCAGCAGAAGGTTGTCCAGCAGTGGTACCAGTACCACCACCCGAGAACACTGCGAATGGTTCTTGGAAGAGTGCTTCGTTTTGTGCACTACCGGCTTGTCCACGAGCCTTACCGTAACGAGATCTCATCGCAAAGATGAGTCCGGTAGGTGCGCTCATGGGCTGAACACCAGCAAGATCGTAAGCCATTAGGTTTGGCATAGCACGACGGACGAGGCTGATGAGAATGGGATCGTAACCCTGAAGGGCAGTCGATCTGGAACTAGGAACGCCGCCACCATCGGTATAACCGAAAGCACCAGCACCCATGCTGTTAGTTGGAGCAGCTTCGCTTAGATTCTGCTCATTGATTGCTCTTTCTTGGTTTTCAAGTAGAGCTGCGGTAACCTTCTTACGATAGGGATCTGAAATTGCTTCGACGCTATCATGCTCTAGAAGTGGTTCCCACTTCTCACATAATGAGTCAAAGGGTGTAGTTGTATCAAAATTAGACATTATTATTGTCTCCTTAGTGTTTTAATTAATCTGATTTCTTTTGATGTTTCATTTGATTAGCTAGATGATTTACATATGCATTCATAGATGAATCATTGAAAGTTACTGGTGTAGTACCTTCCTCTAACATAGTATCAACTGATTCGGTTAAAATACCCTCTGGTTGGATTGGGAAATAATTTTCCTTAAGGGCATGTAGTTTTCCTGCGAATGATTGTTCATCTTCGTAGGCAACGTTCTTTGCAAGATCAATGAATTTTTCTTTCTGAGTATCAGTTAGATCCTGAGTTGACTCAGAGAAAATTTCCTGTGCTCTTGCAGATGTCAATTCATTGAATAGATCAACATTCTTTTCGATCTGTTCGTTGAGTTGATTCTGTAATTGTTCATTTGCTTCGAATAGTTCATCTAAAACATCGTATCTTTCATTTGGTACATCAATGTAATGATTTTCGAAGAGTGACTTGATTCCATCGATAAAGCTTTCCGCAATATCAGACTTGACACCTCGTTCGACTGCCAATTCATTTTCTTCCATCCACTCAGTGACAACGTAGTTTAGATAATCATCAAGCTTTTCTGATAGGTTTGAAACCACATCAACCATTTGCTCTTTGATTACTTCATCATATGATTCGTGAATTTCATTCGAATAATCTTCGATTTTTGCATTTACTGCTGCTTCAAAGATAACACGAACTTTAGATGCAAATTCTTCAGATAAAGTTTCATCTGAGAAAAGTGCTCCCATGCACTCATCGACATCGGCACTTTCCATTTTTGGGGTTGCAATCGATGCCATGTTAACAGCAGCTTGTGCATTTGCAACAGGCTCTAGGGTCTGTAGGATAGTTCCTTTACCCTCTGCATCATGAGCACCACCACCTAATGCATCACGGACTAAATCTCCGCCTTGCTTTTTAGTGGAGATAACTTCTTTTTTACTCTTTTTCTTATCCTCAGTGTTGTCTGAGGCCATGTCTGTTTGATCTTCCATTATAGGTGCTCCTTAAAGCCTATTCTTTGTTATTTATAATTTTTTATAATTTAGAAATGAAATCTTTAAATACCCGGATTGCATTTTCTTCTAAATTTTGTCTGTTGGATTCTTTTATCACTTGTTCATAATGTGCAATTTGTTTTTCACGAATAACACCATTGTCCCAAATCCATTCTCTACCTTCCATGATACCGTCAACGAAAGCATCGGGGGCAGATGGATCAGCTACAATGTCTACCGCAGATAAGATAAAATCTTTTTGTACTTCATTTATACCTTCACTATTTTTCTTAAGTGATCCCATACCACGAGAAGATACTCCTAAACAAGCACCTTCTTCGATTAAATTTTGTACGATTTTACCCATTGGGGTGTTGAGAATTTTGGCTTTACCAACAAAGTTGTTACCATCAGCGTTCATTTCTTTGATGATATGTGAAACTCTGTCTAAATTAACGGTTGGACCAGTAGGGTGGTTTAACTCACCGAGTGCTCTATTTTTTTCAACATACTCGGTCATATATTTACCAACAGCAGGTCCTAGAACATCTCTATCATATATTCTACCATTCCGGTTTTTTACACCTGCTTGCATGAAATTACCACGGATATAAAACTCCTTGGTTCCATCTTCACGCTTTTCCGTGATTAACTGAACGTCTTCATTCATTTCCGTGATTAATTTCATTGGATTACCCTCTCGTTTTCATTGCTTTACCAATGGCTTTTCTTCTTTTAGCAAGGTACTTGTCTGAAGAATCTTTATCGCCGTCGTTATCAACGTCTTCATCTTCTTCACCGACTCGATCCAGCTTTTCTGATAAGGTATCACCTTCTGGATTTTCAGTGTGTTCATGCATTGATTCGCCTAGAATATTAAGATCCTCTGTGGGAACTCGTCTTTCTACACCATGTTCAAACTCAACGTCATACCAAGAGACGAAACCATTTTCATCTGGATTGGCATGACTCTCACTAATGCAAGTTCCTTCACCCCATTCGGCGTGTTCTGCGTGGGTTGCACATGAGTGCTTTTTACCTTTTTTACGGTAAGTACCTTTTTTTCTTTTTTCTTCACCAATGATGGTTGGAGCAATTTCTTGGAATTTTTCGTTGAGTGACTCGGACAGAATATCATTGAGATATGCTTGAGTTTCTCTTTTGGCATCAATGAGGTTTTCATCGATGATACTTTGGATTATGTTTAAAGATTTGGACATTTATCTTCTAACCTTTCTTTGTGGTATATTTCTTTGCAAAATTAGAGCAACTTTTATATGATTCTTTACTTCTAACCAACGATGATCTTAATATTACTTGATTCTCTTCATTTAAAGAATCGTGTAATTTAATTAAGCTATCTACTTCACTTGATGTGACTATGGCTTCGCTGTCATCTGAAAAAACTACGCTAATATTACCCTTTTTATTTGCAAGTTCATTTAAAATTGGAATAAATTTAATTGAATCTCTATATTGTTCTTCACTGATATTTAGTGTTTGATGATTTTTAGACGAAAAAATTTCGTCTTCAATGGTGTCTGGAATTCTAGTCTTTCTTTCTGACTGAATTCTTTCGTTTATCTCATTACGAAGTAGAGAGGAAAACTCCTCTTTATCCTCATTTATAACACAAGATAATATTTTTTCTATAATAGAACTCATTGAATCATTCCCGGTTCCTGACCTGGAGGTAACATCTGTTGTGGTTGACTAGCTAATTCTGCCATATTTTCAGTATCTATAATACGAATTTCTTCTTCGGTCTGTTTTAGTATACTTTTACGGATATATCGTGTAGAATAGTACTTTCCAACCAATGGTTCAAGTGCTGCTGCCATATCTATTCTGTTTCTTAATATTTCAGCTTCTTTCAGTTCACTGAAGTGTGAGTCTTTTGCAAACACAAAGAATACATCACTTTGGATACTATTCCATTCATCTTCAGTCATGACTCCTTTTAGAATCAATTGAACCCGAAGGAGCTGTAGGAACATCAAAGAAAATTTCATTCTGAGTCTTTCGATGAATTTGAAGAAAGTAACTTCATCTCTGGTTATTTCTGCTGATCTACCCAAGTTAAATCCATCTTGTGGCATCATTCGAGTAATTGGAACATTTAGAGAATTGTATACTTTTCTAAGTAAATATTCAACGTCTGTCATTTCACCTAGATTCTGTCCGCCTGGTAGAGTTGAAATTTCAGTTCCTCTACCACCCTCTCTTCGTGGTAACCAGTAATCCTCTAGCATCGACATGTGCCGTCTATCATCTCTAACTTCACCGGTACTCTGATTATATACTAGTTTACTTCTATACCTGTTCATTAGCGATCTTAGGTATTGCTCTGCTTTTTGTTTTGGTAAGTTACCAACATCAATGTAGAAAATTCTTCGTTCAGGTGCTCTTGAAATTCTATAGACTACAACTGCGTCTTCAATTTGACGAAGCATGTTTAGTGGTCTAATTGCTTTTTGTAGGTAACCAACAACTCGTTTTGTATTGGCATCAATTATTCCGGAGTGACAATAGCAGATTGAATCTGTACTTATCTTAATTCCGGTAGATGGGGTTTGATATGAAGATTGCTTATCGGTGTTTGTGTATACAAAAAATTCATCAACACCGGTCACCATAGGAACTTTTGATGTTCCCATCACTTCCTTATCCTTCTTTACCTTTTTCACCTTCTTGATGTTCAGAGGATCGATTGCTCTTAGATCTTGTATGCCTCTTCTTGGGTCTGTTTTGTCAATTACAATATGATAAAACAACTTGGAATCGATATACCAACGTCTAAAAAGTTCATGTGATTTTTTACCAAAATCTAAAAGCTTGAGTATTGTATTGAACTCTTCGTATATCTTATTTTTTATTGTTTCTGATATATCAACACGATCCAAATCCAATTTTATTGGTCTTCGATCTTCATCAATAACTATAGCTTCATTTACAATATCCTCGATAGCAGAATCTACTTCGGGATATAGTGCCATAGTTCTGTACATTGAAAGTGCGGAATTTTCATCCTTTACTGCACCAGAAAAATCGACGTATGTCCCAAAGACACCACCGCTTTCAAAATTATACGAACCATCATATTCGTCAGGGGAGACAAAAGATTCTTGCTTTAGTGCTTCTGTCTTTACTTCACCCTTAGACTTCTTTTCTATTGTAAAACCAAATAAGTCTAATGCCATAATATACTCCTATTCACTTAGTTACTTCATAATATTGATAATTTACAACTACGTTGAATTCCACTAGAGTATCAACAGCATTTGCATCCATGTCTATTGGTCCAATTAAGTTTGGCCAACATCCAATTAAGTTGATTTCTTTCATCGTGTCTTCATTCTCATCAACCTGTTTGATGATCCAATCTTTAGTGAAATCTTCAAGTACATTTAGTTCATTATCGTTTTCAATGTGACTGTTGATATCATCACTCCAATCATGGAAAGCTTTCCATAAATTATTGGATCCGTTTTCATCTAGAATTCTGATTGTCCACGGTTGATATACTCTATCACCTGGCCACTTTAAAATTCTACCTCTATATGGAATTCTAATTTCATTAATTTGTGATGGAGGTAAACTAACCGCTCTCACAAAAAATTTATTTAAATCATTATTACCACCAATTGATCCGCTAATTTCATAGCGGTGCGCACGATTGCCACCTCTAAATTCATTAATAAATGTCGAGAGTCTAGATTCTGTCATTGTCGCACTCCTATTCCGTTGCTAGTGATTGGTTGCTATCTTTATTAGTAAATCTTAGTCTAATAAAGTTGATGGATTTTGTTGGTTTAATGAATACATCAACAACAAATTCATTTGCATCTATGACTGCTTGTGTGTTATTACTTTGATCACAAACAATATTGAAATCACTTATGCCCCTACCAGCCTGTACGGTTCTTAGTATTGGAGTAATTGTGCTTATAAATGACTGTCTAGTTGCAGCATCATTTATTTCAAATAGGTATCTTCTAGCAGACTCACCTAATATATTCTTTAAATATAGGAAAGTACGAACAACATTTATTCTAGTAAATACTCCAACACCAGATGGAGCTAAACCTCCACCAATTGATGGTGGTGTGGTTACAGCTCCTGCTGCGGCGGGAGAACCGAGGAGTGTAGGATCGCCTGGAACGGCTTCACCTGATTTATCTCCGAACAAAAACGATCCTTCTGGGAAAGTTCTAACTGGGTTTACCCCTGCGTTATATAGAGCATCATATTCACTATCGTTAATTACTTTTCCTATTCTAACAACATCAAGAATCTTACCTCTTTCCATACCAGCAGGAGATTTAAATGATCTTCCTTCTACCATGGTTCTTGCGAAACATCCAGCAACGTCAGGTGTGAGGAATGATTCTTGTAGAAGATTAAAATCTGTTTCTACTTGTATATTTTGAGATGTCTTGAGGTGGTATTTAGTGCCGGGAACTGCAAATGTGTATTGACTATGCGTCACACCTTCTCCAGAAAATCCAGAGACTCCATCTCCACCAGCTATGTTTAGTATGTCACCACTAAATCCTGCACCAAGAATGCCAACTACATCTGTTCTGGTGTTTGCTATGTGTGAAATATCAACATTTGCAGATGCTCCACCAGTTGCAGCAAATATAACGTCAAGTTGATCTGAGTAATCAACTAAAGTAGATCTTGGAGTGTTCGTGTTTTGTACTGATCCAGTTCCAGCAACCACGGCAGAACCACCATACTTAAGGTAGTTATGTACCGCATACCACTCACGTTCCCAAGCACCTGTTGGACCAAATGGCCATCTGGGGTTGTTTCCATCTAATTTTGAACCTGTGGAATTTCCGTCTTCTGTGTGTGATCCAGCATCTGGACCACCAGCATATGTGTCGTGTCCATCGGTAAGCATATCAGTACCGAGTGGGTTATTTAGTCTAGCAAACCAGTCTGATATGTCAGGTACAACTAAGTACCCTTGTTGTCTTTCGGCAGTATTTCCTAAAGCGCGTACTAATTCATTTAAAGCTACTTTAGTTAAAAAACCAGCGACAAAATCACTCGAAGTTTCCTGTGCAGGAACTATAAATCTTTCATCATTTACTGATACAGTGATATCTGTGGGCATTTTGTTTCTCCGATGATACTATTGTATTTAGACAAAATAACATCTACGGATTGAGGTTTTCCCACTTATCCCCGTTATCATCAATGTAAGATTCTGTATCATCTTCTGTACTTATATATCCAAAAGGTAATATTTCTTCTTCTATTCTTTGCATTTCTTCATGGTAAATATCTGTTCTAATATCTAAATTTGTCAGATTTTTGAAATAATCCTGTCTTGTCAACCAACCAAATAAAACAAGACACATGGCTAAATCATCATTATGTCCCTCATCTGCCTCAAAAGATTGACCTTTTGCCACGAATGTTATCATTTCATTTACTGTATCTACGTCTTCAATTATTAATTTATCATTTTCAACTAAACTTTTAAGAACAGAGCAACCAAGCTTTTTCACTGGTGTTGTTGTTCGAACACCAAGGTTTGTATTACCTCCACCAAATCCACCAGATATTTGTTGACCAGATCTACCTTTATACACTGTCATTAACACATGCTCATACTCTAGATCGCGATGTAAAATATCCGCAACTTGTTGACCGATATCATTGATTTCTACAAGACAAAATGCCTGGTTGTATTTTTCTGCTACAGACTTTATTGCTGTCGGATATACCAAGGGAGATATTAGATTATTTCTAAACTTAGCAACCACTTTATATGGGGGATCTGTGATGTCTATAACAATAAATGCACTATAATCTTTACCCTGCCCTCGTGCAGTATCAACGGTGATTACATACGTATGACCTTCTTTGGGTTGTTCGTATACCATCAAACCGTCGTTTGTTTTTTCTACAGGACTTATCCACGATAAACACTTTAGCTTTGCGCTGTTTACTAAGGTATTTGTAGAACCAACAAAATCACATTCGAATTCAGATTCAAACTGCTGCTCACTTGTGTTTGCAATCTGTTTCTGTTTCCATTTTTCGTCTCGAAGAGGACCATTTGGATATAATGGAACGTTACTCCAATGAACCTCAATGGGAATATATTCATTTTTACCCACTTCACCTTGTTTCTTTGTCGCTCCTCTCCAGAAGTGATAAAACATGTTTAACCCGTTTGGAGTTGATACCATCAGAACTTTGGTTGTTTGTCCGGATGTAATAGTTGGATAAACAGAACTAAAGAACTCTTCTGCGATATGTACAGGAACGTGAGCAAACTCATCAAGGAATATCATGTTGTAGGAACCACCACGAACCGCAGATGCTGACGTGGAAGAGGCAAGAATCTTTGATCCATTCTCAAGTTGAATGCTACCTTTATTCCATTCTACAATTCCTTGCTGGAGCCACAGCGGAAGATATTCATACGCTAACTTTAGACGAGATAAAATATCTCTTGCAGTAGATTGTTTATTTGCCAATACAGCAACACTCATGCTCTGATTGAACATGATATAGTGTAAAATATAAGCAATAATTGTGGTTGACTTACCTGACTGACGAGGTAATTTTGCGATTACAAAACGATTGTTATGAACAGTTTCAACTATGTCCTCTTGGTAGTCGTATAATCCAAACGGTACCAATCCCTCGTCTAGAGAAACTACCTTGATGTACTTCTTAATGAAGTAGGATGGATCCTGAGAGCATTTGATGTATTCTTTGACTTGCTCCTCAGTATAGTCTAATTCAACACCCGCTGCTTTTAGATTTGGGTTTCCTAAGTATCCGTCACGCTTGTTCGTCATGGTCAATTATGTTTTCATTTTGTATAATTTTTTTTCTGCTTCGCGATGAATTTATCAGATCTTGCAAATCCGAAGTTGATCCCACATAGATTGAATTTTGTGTATTGTGTATAACTTCTTCTTTGGTAATTTCTTTGGTTTTTTTGTGTAAATCAATAAGATCATGATTCATTTCCGAAACCGTCTTGAGTAATTGGGAGACGACTTCATAAGCACGAGGCGCGTCTCCCTCAGTAGCCACTTTAAGTATGCCATCAATAGCTTCTTTTCCTGTACCTATTAATTCACGAATATTTGCTCGAACATCAGAAAAGTCTTTTTTGAAACGATCTTCCTCTGACACAGATATTTCTTTTATTTCTTTCTTTACTATTTCTTTTGACTCAAATGTTGTATCTAATGCATCAGAAATTTTATCATAACTAGAATCACTCATTATTGAAATTCTCTCCTCTTAGGAAACTACCACCACTAGATCCAGTTAGACCTCCTGTGGCACCAATAATTGATGTAGATTGTGACGCGAATCCAACTTCACCGTAGTCTATGTCTCCCAATATGTTAAACATCTCAGCGGTAACACCAGTAATAACTGGTTTGGTTTTAACTGGTCCATACACATAAGTTTTTGCAGTAAACTGAAAAACTGTATTTACACTTCTGCGAGTTTCGAATCCACCTTCATAATCTTCAGTTACACTTAGACCGTTAAGTATGATTGGTACATCTACTTTTTTATTAACTTCATTTATGTTTAATGAGATTATAAATTCTGGTTGGAAATATGGTAATATTTGTTCAATTATTTGTAAATTTTCATTTACATTTCTAGTGAACGAATACAGACCAAATGATGCGATATAGGGAACTTCAGAATAACTAAAACTTGTTGAACCTGTTTCATAAACTTTTGAAGTTTTTCTTAATTTATTTGCTTTTCTCGTTGGATCATAGGTAAGTGCAAGGAGTTCGAATCCAAGTCTGGGCATGGTTGTTTGTAAACGAACTTCATCTGAGATTGAACTTAACTCTCTGATTCTTTGAATAAACTTTTCTTTTGGACCATAAGATACAGGAACTCTTATCTTTTGTATTGATTCACCTTGATTGTTGTCCTTGGATACAAGAATATCATCAAACAGTGATCCAAATCCAATAACTAATTTTCTTAGTGCTTCGTTACTATAATATTCGAACATTAGAAATTACCCTCCGAGAATGGATCAGTGTCGCTAAAATCAATTATGTCTTTTATATTTCCTTCTAGTTCTATCGATTCATTATCACCAAAGAATTCATTATCCTGAATATTATGTGGTATGATAATATCTGCGGTTGCATCTGTGCCTATTAAGTATTCTGCACCAGACGATGCACCCTTTACAGTTTGATTGTATATCAAATTTCCGGAAATGTTTGTTATCAACAAAGTCTTGGAGTTTGCATCCCAATCAACAATATCAGCAGTGGCAGAAGCATTTGTAAACGTGTCTCCTTCTTCCCCAGAAACTTGGAATAATACTTCCCCTTGGAAGAAACTACCAGCACTATTTCCTGTAGTATCTTCTGCAATGGGCGAACCAGAAAGAACAAGAGAACGTGTCGTTTTTCTTCTGTCCTTATAGATGTCATCTAGATCTTCTATTCCAGTATTAAATTCTTCATTATTGTATGTGAATGTTTCACATATTAATGTATATGTGTATAGGGATCCAAGTTGATAAAATGGATTTTCATGTTCGACGAAATTTATTTCCAATAAAGCTTTTGTTAGAGGAAAATAAATTAAATCACCTTCTCTTGGTCGATCAATAGATCCGTCAGCTTCGGTTACTTCATTAGTAAACCTTTTTCTAGCAACAACAAATGTTGCCCTATCTTTTATTTCTAGACCATACTTTGCAATTAAATCTCCCTCACCCTCGAATCCACTGACATTGAGAATATACATCTCTAAATCATAAACATCATTAAACTTAGAGTTTGTATCTTCCCCAAATAGTGAGTCTTCATTCTGCAATTTTCTAGGAATGTATACCATATTCCTACCCATTGCTTTTATTGTTTCAATAGTTAGGTCTTCAACGAGCTTTTGCTCTGAATTTACATCGCGTATGTAAGGATTTCTTGCCATTTTTACCCAACCATGAAGTCTGATGGAAGTTCATACTCAGAATAGAATCTTTGTTCTATTTGAGCTATTTCAGCTAAGGCTTCTTGGTATATTTGTCCACCACGGAGAGTTACTCCACCGGGTAATTGGACACCATCAAATTTAGCTAAATTAAGACCCCACTGTCTTTTTATGAGTGCAGTTGTATATTCTTTGAGTAAACGATCATTGTATATTTCACTAAATGTGTCTGGATTTAATGCTGCAAAGGCTTCTATTATTATGTATTCCCCAGCTTTTAAATCTCGTTTGAAATCCATTTCTAATTTAAGGCGATTTGTTACTTTACTAAAGGTGACTGCCTTTTCTGGATCCATTAGTTGCTGTATCATGTTAATGTATTGTTTGGTAGATGAAAATCTAGCCATACCCATTGAACTTTGAGCACCAAGACCTCTATTGATACCAAAGTAATCAGTTAGTGCCATTTGGTAGCGAACATCAAACATATTTGTGGTGCTGAGATCTCCGAACGGAAATACCCTGACCACGGATAATATATCTCTTCCACGAGGACCATCACCACCAGATCCATTTGCTGGACCTATATTATTTGTGTCAACATATTGTAAGTCCATATCTTCTTGAGTCATTTGATATGCAAAGTAAACCCTTTCCACACCATCGAAATGTCTCTCTGAGAAAAACTGTAGAGCATCGTCCACACGTTCTTCTGCTTGTTCGATATCTACGTTTATTTCTACTACAGGAGCGCCTAGGCGCCTAAAAGAATAATCAATAAGACTTTGTTTGGAATTTGGAGCTGCCATAATTACCTCCTACTCTGTATTTATAATAACAGGTAAAAGATTATTTTTCGAGATGATCTTCGATCTCTTTCACTGAATCATCATCCATTTCCGGAACCGTAACGGATATTCTTTGTATATCGGCAGTTTTGATTTGCGTGTCTATGTACGCTTTCCTCGACATTGGTGGGAGTTGTTCACTTTCTTCACTTAGCTGGTAGTTCGTAAATCCCGGCATATTTAATGGACATGAAAGAACTGGGTAATCTAATTTACTGTATTTTTCTCCATCCGCAATCAAATGTGTCCCCGGCCGATCACCACAACCACACTTTCCACAATAGTGCTTTTTCTTAGTTTCACTTTCCATCAGATGTGGACATTGAACTAATTCACCACCAATATTTTGATTACCAAAACAACTGAGCACTCTGAGTTGCTTTGTTGGACCATCAATTTTTTTATTTCGTAGACCTCTAGATGACATAGAAAGTCCAAAGCTTTGAACTAAAGTTAATTGTTTACGAACTTCTTTAGTTAAATCTAGCCAAGATTTTCGTATACTTAACTTACTTTGGTTTTCTTTTTTAAAAGCTTCTGTCAGTTTTTTCTTTTTATTTTTACCACAATTACATCCCATTATTTAATCTCCTATTTTATAGAGTGCAACTTTGTTCAGAACCCAAAATTCTGATTTCTAGATCACGTAGTCTATTTTTCATACACTGTACGTCAAAGGCAACATCAGTTGTCACCACATTATTAGCACTTGAACCAGCAGAAAGACCATGAGTAACATTAAGAGTCTGTATTGTAACTTGACTTGGAATGTCTACTGCTACTACGTTCTTAACCTTCATTGTATAAAGAGTTTGAATAGCAGTTCCAGTCGGTCTCATTAAATAATCAGTAACTGGATTATTGTGAGTTCCATCCCACATGGATCCACCGGGGAAAGTAGCCCCATGATATTGTAATTCGTCTTCATTATGGATTCCCGTATTAAGATCATTATTTACAAGTTTCAAACCATTTGGCATATAGTGACTGTGGAAATGGTTCTGGAGAACTCCGAAGGCTACTCCCTGATCCTCCTGAGTTCCATAAGTACTACCAAATTGACGACCACTGTGAATATGGTAATTGCTGCCCGGAATACCTTCCGGATTATTTGGACTTGCTGCGTTTGCGGCTTCTGGTGTACTATAGAGTGGCCACATTCCTTGGACAGAATATGGTTCTGACATATTGCTCGTGTTATGTCTAATGTGAGGTGTAGCATTTTTATCGAGTACACCAGAGCTGATATAACCTATTAAATTACCCTTTTCAAAATTAATATTATCCGAGGGAATAAAATACTCAAATAATGGTGTTGATCCAGAAGTTATACCTGAAGAGTATAATGTTCTATTGTACTTATTTTGTCTGATTGTTAATTTATTGTTTACTGTATCAACATTAGTCACAATAGCACCCCCGGTGCTACGATCATGCTTGTTTGTGCTATCCTGATCAGTAGCGACTTGCGTACCAACTAAACCAGAAGCGAAGTCCGAGGTTGTGAACGTTAGTGTTAGTGTTTCTTCGAATCCAAAAATATCACCAAACTGCGTGTTGTATTCAGGATATTCTGACACTGACAAGTATTGCATGGTTGTTCCATCTACCCATCCCTCCGGAATTGTAGCAGTATTACCAGTAACAGAAAGATATGGTAGTACAGTACCAACTGGTGCATCACTTGTCTTTGATGCTTGTACTGCTCCAACATTTTCACCAGATTCAAAATCACTTGCGCCTATCACAGTTGCATTAAATGCTCCAACTGTAGCCTGTTGTAGAACTTTCTTTGATATCTGACCAGCGGGGGTTGGTGCATAGCTTTGAACTTTACCCGAAGTTGCGGCACTCAAAAAGAAATTTTCAGTGGTTGGAGCACCAGCTATTAAACTGCTAGGATATGTCATTAATCCTTGTAGAACAATATCTACGTTTTTATCCTGAATATTCTCAACAACACCAAATACACGAGATGCCGCGGCACTTGTTGCACCTGCTCTAAAGTAGAATGATGTCCCACCAGAAAAACCATTTCTGAGAACATCACCAGCAGTGGTTCCTGCTTCCACGTTACTAAGACTAACTTGAGCTATTATTCTCGTTCCAACTGCGGTAGACTTTATTATGTTGGTTGTGTTGTTTTTAAAACTTGATGACATTATTTTTTCCTAAATTATGTAGTTACGTTATTATTGTAGTCTGCATCTGCAACATAATGTAATTGAATTGTGTCGAATTTATGCGCACCGGCGTGGATTTTAAATCTGGTTGCAATTCTGGATGTTTGTATTGAGGTAATCGCAGTCACACCAGACTCACATATACGAACCGTTCCATCAAAGGCAATTGTTCCTGATGTGTTTCTCAAATCTCTTTTTGCTGGTGAGTTGAAAGCATCTTGATTTCCAGAATCTGGTGAGTAAATCTTAATGAGAGGTGTTGCTCTCATTGCAACTGGATACCGGAATGATGTTTCATTGTATGGTGTCTGTGTAAACTCAACTACATGTGAATCAACTTGACTCCCACCCTTAGTAACCTGACCAGTAAATTCTTCTAGTCTATAACTTCTCTGATAATACCTACTAGATTTTCTTAGTTCTTCATCTACGTTCACGGGGAAGAATGCAGTGGTCTTATCTCCATGCTCCAATTTTATTTGTGCAAAATCATGGAAAGTATTTGTTGCATCTGTTAGATCAAACGCCAATGCTAAGTAATGATTCCCTGCAATCTCTGGATTCGCAGATGCTCCGGTTATTCCGGGGACTGTGAATGTGCTACTAAAGAATCCCCAATCAGTGGATGATGAAAGAGTTCCTCCGCTATATTCGGATCCAGTAACGCCGTTCCATACCTGTTTAATTCTGATTGGAACTGACTTTGCACTACCTGATCTAATGTACCCACTCACAGTAGCAGTTTCGTTTGCTAGTGTTCTTGAATCTTCAATTCTATTTTCGAGGTGTAAGTGATCTCCGGTAACAGCTCCCGTGATTACATTGAACGTTCGTAAGTAGTAATTTGGAGTTCCTTTGATGTCAACCTGATCAACATCAAATTCTTTTCTTCTGATATATGATGTAGTAGAAAACGTAGCACCGGTGGCATTTAAGTTACGTACCCATCTGTCGGCAGAATATATGCTGTCAACGCTAGTAATTGTTGTTCCAGTTGGATATCTTTGCCATAAATCAAAACTACCGTTGATTAATATATTGGGTGATGATCCAGAAAGAAGATCTGTTACTGCAACAGAAGCTTGATTTGTAACTATACCGTTGCTGTTAGATGGATCGTAGTTTATTGCAAATAGTTTTCTACGATTTGTAGCTGGATTTGTTCGTAGTTCACCCGTCACTCCAGAAATGTATAACTTACCTCTACCATAATCTGAGGGTAAACCTTCCGCAAGACCTGATGTTGTAATTTCAATTGTATCGGGTGCTGGTTGTCCAGTAACAATACCAATTGTATCATCGATGTTTTTATCATCTTTCGAGAGGAAGAATCCATTGAACTGTGATCTACCATCGGTAAATGTTAACGTATCTGGACTATATGCAACAACTTTACCCTTGACTAAATGGTGATCAGTTGATCCAGTGTTTACATAAATTTTATGTGTTGCATATCCACCTGTATTGCCGGTACCAGTATCCTGTAGTAACTGACCTCTCATGGATAGAAGAACAGCATTAGTATCACCAGAAGCTCCAATAAGAACTGGTTTTGATACTTGACCAGCTACATTAGGTTCTGTTGCTGTAAATCCACCGGCAACCGTTGGATCTAGGAAGAAAATACCGCCGGTTACCATTGTAGGTGAGAACAAACCATCAACAGATCCACTCTGTGCTAGGGTGATGCTGGTGTCTGATGTACCAGTTACCATACCGAGAACTTCTGCATTTGTGTCAGAGTCTGCCTTTGCTTTGGTTAAGCCTGACGCATCCATTCGAACAAAAGATCCGAAGTCAAATGCTGCGGTAACACCATCAATCACTTGACCTTTGAGAATGAATGAGTTTGGACCAGCAAAGCTACCAGCTTCCAATGAACCCGTGATCGTAGCGTTACCCTGTAGGGTTAGTCCATGTGGAATCGTGTGTAGTAGTTTTAGTTCTAGTTTACCGGCAGTACCAGTTGCAGCCGCAGTAGTTCCTACTGAACCACTCAGACCAGAAATGTTTGAAAGTTCTAGATCATAGATCTTTAGTTTGTTTAACTTTGCAATAATTTCTGCGTTAGTTTTAGTGAACCAACTTTGAAATGTGTCGCTAGTCTCTAGTTCATTTATTTCGAATAGATTGTCTTCAACGCCCATTTAATTTTCCTCAAATTGGTTCTATTTGTCGTAAGTCTGTGGTTTCCACTATTGTGATTGCATCAGTTAATTCAGAAAAATGGCTATTCCATTCATTTTCTGCATCTGAATCACCTTCTGTATCCACATCATATATCTTTACATTTACCCTCACGTTATTTATAAAACTAGGAGTTAATCCTTCTTTGATTTGTTGGAATAGATTAGTTCGTTTTTCTTTGAGTGTATCGAGACTAAAATCATCGCCTGGTGTAATTACACTACCCCCAACTGCGCATGTAGATATAATGTAGTCGTGTATATCTTTAACAGCTAGTTTTGTTCCTTCTGTATTTGGTTCACATTTTACACATAAGGAATATGATGGAACTTTATCTTGAAATGTGTTCGTGTTCAAATTGTTAGATAGCTGACCAAGATTCATATTACCGAGTAAAATGTTTGTAGATCTGCTTCTTGCCGATGTCTGAGTTGAATCCTCATCGGTGGTGAAGTTTGATGGACTTAAGTCATGATTTCTTGCATGTCTAAATCTAGGAACAACTTGTATTTTCGCTCTTCTTGAATTTGCATCATCTGACTGATCTGTGTTCAGTGGATTTGCAAAAAACGAATCATTTATTATTTCTGTAGTTTGTATTGGATTTGAGTCCTGTATGGTACCAGCACCATCACTAGTATTTTCATCACAATTAATTGGATCTATGTGTTCACATAATGATTTGTTTGCAAGATCAAGGGCAAAATATGCACCATCATGTACATTCGTAATAAATGCATTAAGATTTTCTTCTGTCACATTTGACCCTATCTGAAAAACATGTTTAGCCGAAACTCGATAGCTCATTAAAAACAATTCTGAGTTGGGTATATCAGTATTCTCTAATCTCGGTGATATTAGTTCTCCTGTTGAAGTTTCTTCTCCCGATAGAGCTACATCAAAAAGAATTGGTGTGTCTAAGTAATACCAATGCTTTAATCCGCTTGCTTGTACAACTCTATCATATAATGTTTTTTGTGTTGCACCACCAGCAGAGAAAAGCTTCGGTGTTACAAAGGTATTATCACTAATCAGGTACCATCCAGTATTAAATAGTAATTTTATATTTGACTGTAGATAACCTCCCTTACCTTCATCGACTGTTTTGAAAAGAACCGCTGCTTCTACTTGTGAGTATGGACGAGAATCCAAAACCACTTCAGCTCCAGCGAGTGCAGTTGAGTTTGCATCAAACTCGCCAGGATATAGAGGTGTAGTACCAGCCCAACCGGGACCAAAACTGGGGGGTGGTGAAAGTGGAGTTCCTTCTGGTGGGAATATAAATGATGACCAGTTTGACCACATCTGATGTGTTAACGTATCATTTAAAAGTTGTCTTTCATAAATTTCATTTAGCTCACCTGCTTGTATTATATCCCCAATATTACGAAATGCAGTTCCAATATAGTTTTTGGTATCAACATCTTCAACGTAAAAATTTTTAATTCTACTTCTATACGGAGGAGCATCTAGAGGTAGTTTTGTATTTTCGGAATCAAGTAAAGGAAACTTAGTAATATCTACAGACATCAGATAAACTCCGTGGTTGCAGCAGGAAGGATTGTGTTGTCGAAATTATCCTGATTACCTGCTCCCGTTGTGTCTAAATCGATACCATCTACCCTATTAAGAGAAGATGTATCTAGAGCTACGTTGTTAAGGTATTTCGCTCGTATAAGCCCAACAGTAAGCCCCCCCTGACCAGATCCTAATGTTTCAAATGTAACATATCCAATATATGATGGAGTTCTATCAGAAGATGTGCCAGATCCTAATTTTGGTTTTATCTTTATTTCGACTCGATCTGCACCAGAGTCAGAATCACCTGATTGAAATTCACCACCAGACACATAGTTAATATCATCTAAAATAATTCCAAATGGAAGTTCTACATGTACATCACTAGTACCATTATTTTCAATATAAATTTCTTCTGGGTGGGATGGTGATGTCACTGTAAAAATTGTACCCAGAAATGCTGACACATCAACTAAAATTTCTTCTGAATGTATTGTTTCTTTAAGATAATACCAATACTTAAATCCAGAGCTGTCGTGAGTTGATGATGTTGTATACGTATCATTAATATAATACCAGCCTGGGTTAAGAGTTAGCTGTATGGCATAGTGCGATGTAGGGTTTCCATTAACAATCTCGAAAAATTCCTTATGATCAATAGTAATTAAGTTTTTGGGTTTTTCGAAGATCAAATCATCAGCATTTCCGGGTGCATATATGAACTCGTCCAAGTAACGAATGTTCGATTTCCATTCATATGGGTGTAATGGAGTTGTGCCAAACCAACCGGGACCAAACTCACACATTTGCATATTATTAAATGAATTCCAGTTTGACCACATCTGCTGAGTCAACGTATTATTTACCATGAAACGTTCTTGGATTTCGTTGAGATCTTCAGCTTGTAGTGCTCGCTGTGGAGCAAATCCAAGAAGATGATAATTCTTGGTATTCTGTCTTTCAGATATTGGGAGTGCGATCTGACTTGAAAGACGACTACCGTATGGGTTGTCTGTCATTGGAAATTTATTTTCAACTTGAAATGTACTGTCACCAACCTCAAAGATTGTGTCTCTTGCGGTTATCGGAAATTTTGTGTAATCGGTATCGTCAGCTGCCATTTTAGAAAACCTTTATAAATTCGAAACAATATTCTTTTCTTGGAGTACCATCAGTAATATTTATGTTAGTATTACCTGTGTGGAGAACTTTGGATTCTGTCAAATCTAAATCTACATCGGGTTCCACGAGTGATGTTATAGTAAACAGACGTGCTGTATCACCAAATGGGATGCCTCCGCCTATCACATCATTAGTGATATAATATTTTTCTCCAACACTTAGATTTTTATCTGTCATTACTCTAAATACGTGTGATGTACTACCAGTGGTTTCTACTTGAACAACTTTACCGGTATTTTGATATGGTTGTGATCCAAACGATTTCGCCGCGGCGAGTTCTGTGGATAATTGCTCACCCTTTCGTACTGTTGTAGATGATCCCGATGAAGCCGTAACTAAGTAAGTAGCATTTTTTATCGAACCTTCATTCGCATTTAACCCCTGACCGATTATTCTACCACTAGAATCCTTTACTTGCTGTAAAATTCCAAATCTACTAAATTTAGTTTGGGTTGCATCTGTGGTAACAGATGAAATTTCATCTGACGTTAGGCAAACTTTAGTTAGTAATTTATTTACATTGAGGATTTCCACTAAGTCCTTACTGAGACTACCTTTTGTATCTAAGTTAATGAAGAGTCTGGATGACAAAGTACTTGCAAGTGAATTACCAGCAGGATCTACATATGGATTTACGGTATGATATCCCTTACCGGGATTATTGATGTAAATTCCGTCGATTACATATTTTCTGGTTCGATCATCGGGATCGATTATTGGATATGTGCTGAGTCTAACGTCTGCTTCTTCACCACCATTATTCAGATCGATTGGTGGACTTGGATCTGTTGTTACTAGAGCACCAGCGGAAATTCCGGAGAGATCTATAAATGCAGATAATATCCTACCATCATTTGTTTCTGAATCTTCTTGTATATTCCTCTGTGTTATAATGGTAGAATTTTTAGAATAATCACTTCTTCTTGCATCGATTTTTTCAATCAATGTCTGTATTTCTGTCGTGGGTGAGCAAGAGGAACATGTTGCACCTTGTATGAAAACTTGTTTTTTGTTCAGGCTATCTGCTATTTCTGTACATCGATAGCATGGCATTGACGAGAAGCAATCGAATAGATTACCACCAGTTATTTCAACTGATGTGATCGGATCAAATTCTTTCTTTTTATTGTACAAACAGCAAGCACCAAGAACTCCAGCACTCGATCCACAAATATCAGTGGCAAGTCCAACTAGACTATTACCAGTATTTGTTTCTGAAAATAAATTTTCTAGTATTGGAACTGGTATCCAATTTGAAGTTAAAAATTTATTGAGGGTGTAGTCTATCTTAAAAAGAGCCATCCAAGAATAACCATCCGGATATTTTTCAATTCCCAGAATATGATTTGGCTCTGAAGTTGATGCTATCTGCATTGAAAGATCTGACCGATTCTTTTCATTATTACTTAAGCAGAGATATACAACACCGTTACTAGCAAGAGCATAATATGAATATGATCCATCCTCTAGATTACCTGCACGCGAGTTCCAATAATTATATGGTGAACCTGATGTCCAATCGACTCGTTGTATCACAGGAACAACATCATTCCTTTTTATTCTTTTTACTAAACTTATTTCATTGGAAATTATATTTCTGTCATAAGTTGTATTTGTGTTTGGAGATGTTCCTGTATATCCACCTAAAAACAAAACTTGATGTCTGCCATCAGTTCCAATTATATTATATGCATCCAGAACATTACTGGAAGACATTGAGTTTGTAACTGTTCTATTACTAGCCATTCGTTATTCCTTTAATACCCAGTCGCTGGACATGAGTAGCAACATTGCCTTGAGTCGTTTTCCGATGTTCCTGTTAATACAAAGAAATCACCAAAAGAAATAGCCCCAAAGGTAGATCCAGATATGATTGTGCTTGACCAATCTGGATGTGCATATGTGATTTCATTATATGTAGCTCCTGTGGCACCACCAGACCAACCCGGATATTCAGATCCAGAACATCCCACAGTTATTCCAAGATCTGTTGTTGATGATAATTTGTATGGTAGATAATTGTGTATTATGGTTATTTCACTTAGTCCAGTACCCCCAGATGCACCATTACTAGTGCCTGTTGTATCTGGTTTAATTTCATAACCACCTGCACCAAATATAGAAAAATCAGAACCACGAACATCAAGTACTGGATCCCTTGAGTTCCTAAATGATTTTATATAGCTTGTTCCAATTGATGGTTTTTTATTTCCATCATTAGGATCCACATCATTTAAATCTGGTCCTTGGGTAGCTTCGTTATTATTTCCACCTGCATATGCCATATTAATCTATGTTTCGTACTAAGTTAGTTGTGTTTATTTCAAAATTCAACTTAGTACCTACTGGATGTACTAGTCTTCGGAACAGAGATTCTATGTCGGTTTTTTGTTTATCTGTCAACGGTGTTTCGGAATCAGTAAAATATGCCTTTACACTATACGTAAATATTTCGCTTGATGCCTGACCAGCAGCTTCAAACTCAATGATATTGCCTGGTATATTGGTTGCTTGATTTAGTCTGTGATTTGAATCAGTTAATAATGATGAGTTTGTTCTGAAAGGATTTGTTGTATTGGTACCACCACCAATATCAATTGAACTATCTGAAGTATAATTGTCTGATGGAAATAAGATCTCAACATAAACAAAATCTTTAAATAATGTGTTAAAGAAATGATATATTGATTGTTTTGTTCCCTTTGATGAGTAGAATACTTTTCTTATATTCTTTATAAATTCTCTAGTTGTGGAAACTGATGCTATGTCCTCTATGACTTTTAGATCTGGGGCATATGTTCTGGCAATAAGATCAACAAAATCATCAGTAGTTTCATCCACATCATGTATTGACAACATTCTGTCATCCAAAACATATCCACTACCAAATTCACAATATAACCATTTGTAGTAATACTCCATGAGAGTAATTAGTTTACTTTCACCAGCATTATGTTTCTTTTGTATCCACCTTGGAAATTGACTCATAACATCAAAGGGTGGTCTTCCTGTACAACTTTGTTCTATCTCTGATTGTGGCAAAAGAGCAGTAATTCTTTGATCTGGTAATGTTGATGCCACCTTATCACGTAATACGATAAGATTTGCTGAAGCACTCGCACCTGCGGACGGGTTGTGGGCTGGATTTCCTAGAATGGATAGTGTCACAGTGTGTTTTCCAGTTTAGAAGTTACATATAAATTGTGTGGTGCGTATATTGTTTGATTTTGACTTGGTGCATTAAAGTCAACATCAACACTGCATCTGAGGTTCCCGTAATCAGTGGATGAGTTAGCGACTGCATCTAGTTTTATTTCACCCCTATCCCAAAATACAAGTCCGATTGTTGCCCCAGTATCAACCCAGCTGCCGAAAAAAGTTTCACCTTTCACAGCCGATATGGTGGAAACCATACCAGAACCTGGCTGTAGAAATGCCTCACCGACTATGACTTCACTTAAATCAAACCAACCAGTACCATTAGGGGGGCTTTCTGGTCGGGGAGTGAATGATTCTGGTGTGATACTTAGTGGTTGGTTTTTATTCAACTTATTCTTGAAGAATAGTTTACTCTGATTTAGATTATTAAAGTTTGCGTCTATACTTAAAGTTGCCGAGGAAAATGCTCGACCCCCATTATTTGCAAACACATCTGAATTTATGTTTGTATATCCATTTGGAAATAATGAATTAAATGTAGCTATTTCTGATTGTGTTGGATCACCGATCCTCACTACCAATTCTGCATTTTCTAGTGGGTAATATTTGAGAGATAATCCAGCGACAGATTTAGTTTTTAGTTGATTGAAAAATATTCCCTGCTCTGATGCAGATGGAATTGTTTCATCTGGATTTAGATATGACACATAAACCTCTCCAGCAGAACCGACAGCGATATCTGACTCTGGATCAGTAATTGCAGTTCCCTCCTCAGATGTGTATGTGAGATGTGCTAAATTACCCAAATCATCACCACCAAACACATTTATTTTAGATGCATCATTTTCCAATCCCAATAAAGAAGATCCTATGGTTCTGTAATCTTCTGCGGTAACTGCTCTATTCTGTGTCGCAAAAAATCTAGGAGCAAAGAACTTAATCGTGTCTGGGTTTGGTGAATTCACTCCACCGGATGATAAGCTGTTAGCTTCTGCTGTCTGTATATTCACATTGCTATTACCAAATATGCCAGTAATATTGTTACCCAATGACCCATTCGAAGAAAAGTATGTAACTTCAACTATATCTCCAGGTCCTACACCTTTACCAATAATTTGCCCAGATTCTATTTCTGTTAAACCACCCATACGAATTACGTAACCATCTTTACTTGGCTCAACAAAATAAACTTCACTGAGTGAGTTTAAATCCGCATCAATTCCATCTTGTTTTCTCCACTCTCGACCATTGACTTTTACTCGTATTCCGATTGGATCTACCGTGGTATCAAAGATGGTGAACTTCTGAGAATCAATATCTACGTTTACTGGTGCATCTAAAACTAATTCTTTTGCTTCATAGAAAGTTCCAACTGCACTTGGGGTTGCTGAAGATGAAAGAGTAATTGGTTCTAGATTATAAAAAACTCTAGTTGTTCCAGATGGATCAGATCCAGTTAAACGTAGTTCATATCTACCAAATGTTACATTCGAAGAACTCGAAGTTCCGGTAAGAGTAACCTGAGTGGTTGCACTTTTTCTATGAGGTACAACATAACCAAGTGGTTTTGCTAAAGAAATTAGGGATTCTGTTCTTTGTGCTGTATCCAAAAATGCTTCATTTGCCTGCATATTTGAATAGAACGCATAGTACATTGTATTGTATGCCATCAAATCAACAATAGTTGAAATGATAGAACCATCAAAATTATAATCCTTCAGTTCTTCTTGATCCGAAAGAAAAGTTTTGAGTTCATTCCTGATTTCATCATAATCTAGACTTCCCAATTGTATTTGAGACATACTAAGCCCTCTCTACTGTTATTGTAATTCCATCTGTAATTTCTGTTGTATCACCATCATCTAATCCTTGACCCAAAGTTTTTACTGTATAGGTCAATTCAAAGTGAGCTGTATCACCATCACTAAGATCTTCTAACATATTAAAATCTTGAAATTTAACTCTCGGATCAAGTTTATTGATCAACGATTCCATTCTATTTTTTAGTGTGATGGTAGTTAAAAATGAGTTTTCTTGTTCAAATAAGAAGTTTTCAATTTCACTACCAAAAGTAGGATCGAATGGTTTTTCTCCTACTCGGGTCAATAATATATTTTGAATTGATTGTCGTATAGCATGTAAATCTTTTTTCACTGATATATCACCACTAAACGAATTTTTAGCTAGATTGACATCTATATCAGAATATGTTGTTTCTACTGTCATATGTTATATTTATAAATCCCCGAACAATTCTTCTTCGGAGCTAGACTGCAATGTTGTTTTTTCATCCCAAGTTCCTTTAGTGTCTCGAATCAAAGTAACAACATTTTTATGGAATCCTGTTGTCGGTACAGAAAACACTATTTTGGCAACTAACCAAGTTCCTGTTAACGAATTACTATCGTCTGCGGTTGAACTACTTTGCACTTCAATAAAGTCACCAACCTTTAATTTGAAATTTCCTGGCATTGATCCAACAGCAATTTGTGCTGTGTAGAGATTCATTAATGATTTTCTTAGTAGCGGTGTTTTTCTTGGAGTATCCCAAAAAGTAGAATACGTCCTTGCGGTTCTTACATACTCCGCAAACCTAGAATCTCGATAATAGTCGGAATCTCCACCCTGATCTGTCTCTTCTGAATATGGATGATCACAGTCGCAATTTAATGGACTATTTGGTAACGGTGGTATACACCCAAGATAATTGTCTGATCCTGCAAATAAAGCTTTAATCTGTGTGCATTCATCAATGTCCAATTCAGCATAATCCATTTCATCTTTCATGGGTTCACGGAAAAGTGGTACTTTTGTTGCTAAATCTGCAAACGGAGGTAAGCTGTCTGGATCTCGATTTCTTCCATCCTCACCAAGATGTTCTGGTTTGTGACACTTACATAAAGCCTCATATTCGGGAAGATAATCTACTGCATCACCAACCCGAGGATCTCCAGTCATAAAGTTTTCCCATTTACCGTCTTCTTCACATGATGAGTTATCTGTGGGTCCACTTTTATTTAAGCAAACGTATTCGTGTTCACCAATTATTATTGGTTCTGCGTTTACCTTCTTTTCTTGGACTTTTTCTTTGAATATTATCTTTTCTTTTGCCATTACGGTTCGTCTCCTTCGTCTTCTTCTGGCAATTGATACTTACTCATGTAAGGACCAAACTTTTTATTACCTTCACAATTTCCATCGTGAGCATTTTCAACATCAAAAATGTATATTGGGGTTTCTACTGCTTGACTGGTAGCGTCTACGTCTGCTGTTGATATTGGTAGATTGCAATCTTGATCGTAGTTTTTAAAACTAGTCGTGATAATATCAGAATTATTCTCATCCTCTTCTTTTATCAGAACATATAGATCTTCTTTTTTACCACCAAATGGTTTTGGTAAATTATTAGTACCAAATATTTTATTAACTATAATAAAGATTGCATTTTCTCTACTAACACCACTCTCATTTTTAACTGATTCTGGAAACACGCTGGTGTTTTGGTTTCCAGAATCACCTGTATCATCTTCATCATCTTTATCATCTTTATCATCTTCGTCTCCTGAACATGGGACTTCAGTGAACGGTAGCGGAATTTCATATTCTGATCGTATGATTGGTGTCAGACGAACAATTCTTCCTAATAACTCACTCTCTAGTGAATCTTCATCCTGATATGTTTCTTCTGGTGGTGCTATTGTATTATTCGGATCATTTATTTCTTCGGTTGGTGATGCTGTAGTTGGATTTTTACCAAAGACAGCTCCAACAGGCATAACAGAAAATGCTTCTGGATAATCTGGGTAATCCTCGCCGTACATATTAATTCCCGGATTTACCCATGTCCAATAATTGGAAAGTTCGTTTAAATTCCAAGCAATGTTTGTACCACGATTAAATGATCCAGCAATAGTGCTTTCTTTAATTTTACATCTATTACCGGAAAAGGTTTGATTTTCTGGATCAGTAGAAACATTTCCACTTGCTTGTGCAGCTAATGGTAAATCAAATCCAATGTGAAATGGTTTTGTTGAACGTATTTCACCTGACTCCTCATCTGTTTCAAGTTCAAATTGTATTCCTGTTGGAATTGCATAATAGTTTGCATTTTTATTTGGATTAATATTAAACCATTCTAGGTGATCGTGATTTAGTTGATATAAATTATCTTTACCATTTGGTTGAGCTGGTCCCAATGGAGCCAAAGTTGTTTGATCATAACGTTCATATACTCGCTTAGGTGCACCGTCACCGTGATATGCGTCACAGGGTTTACTTAAAAAGTCTTTTCCACCTTCTTCGGTTGATGTGGTAGAATTATAATTTAAAGTCGGATCCCATTTAGGAACTATTTCTACTGGATAGAATGCATATCTGTATATTGGCCAATGTAATTCACTGTGCGTATATGAGTTGTCAGCAGGCCCTTCCTCACCACCAGTTTCATACGGAACTGGACCACCACCAATTGGTACTTCACCTGATTCTGCATTCGTATATGTTCCGGGTGTCTCTATACCAACCAAAACAGCAAATGACTCGGAAGTATCATCTGTTGGAACCTGTGAGCAACACATTGAATACCGATAATAATTCCAGTGTTGTTTTAGGGTGGAAAGTAATGAGTATGCTAGTCGCTTTTTCCTCAACCTATATCTGATGGTTCTTAAACTATATAACAGATTGGCATCAAGTGGTGTTATATCAAACATAGTTTGCCACATTATATCTTGATTTTTACCTTCAACATATGAATGTTGATCATGTACAGTTGGAGATGGATTATTATATTGACTAAAATTAAACCAACCGTAAATATCATCATATACTTCATTTATTTCCGGTGTGAATAATGTTTCATCTGTTAAGTCTGCAACTGGATTCGTTCCTATAAGGACAGAATTTCTTTTGTATGTGGCATAAGCTTCTGCGATATCATCATCATCTTCTTCTTCTGAATTTTTTGGTGCGCATGGACCAACAGCAAGACCAAGGAAATCACATCTATAGTCAAAATTTACATTGCGCTCTCGCAACTTAAATCCAATTGGATCTGTGTCGTGATATTGTGCGCCTGCTTTTATTTGTGCCCTATAGTCGTCACTCCATGCAGGATTAGTAAAGGTTGAGAGATCAGTAATTCCTTCTGGTACTGGTAAATGATTTATCAATACACTTTCTTTGATATCAGCATTACCAATACCGTCATATATGCTATTGTAATTTGGTTCTACCAATTTATATTTTGAAGCAAACGCACCAGAATTTGTTAGATCATCAACATCAAAGCCTTTCACGCTTTTAATTGAATCAAATCTATAAACATCTCCCTCATCTGATGAGAGTTGATATTTCCAATATCCCTTTTGTTCCAAATATCTTTCTTGAATTAAAGACGTGATACTTTTAAAATACCATTTGTCAAAGTCTTGCCAGAACAAATAGTTTGGTGAATTGAATTTTATGTCTATTGCATTTTCTGCTAAATTGTTGATCAATCGATCAACATTCAATTCCTTAACAACTTTACCCCATGGATATAAAAAATATCGAGGACGTAACCAAACCCAGTTTCTAGTTAAATCCACTTCCATGGGTTCTTTTGCTGTCGTTTGTCTGTTAGATGCTTGTGAATCGTATGGTTTACCATCAAAATAATTTGGGGCTAATTCTTCGGATACGTATCGATCTATAGTTCCTACCCACTCATCGTCACCAAACTCCCTATCTTCTGGATAAACCTGAGCATCCTCATATGAAGAGAACTCAATTTGATATAGTCTATTCATTGATTCGCCCATTTGTAGGTACAATCCAGGCACTTGATTCGTAACCAACTGTATTGATGTGATATAAAATTGCAGTTCAGTGAACGAGTCTTCTACATCTGGCGTTGAAAATGCCATTTTTAACTTTCCACCGGTTTTTAGATATGGTGATATCGATGGAATTTTATTTCCATATGAATCAAGGGGATCAACATCCCGCAACATAACAGTTCCACGAACACCACCCTCAAACAAAGATTGTTCTATGTTCATACCATTGTATATAAATGGGAACATCGGATCTATTGATAGGTCATATCCATTTATCTTAAATTCATGCCATTTAATGTCGCCCTTGCTGTCTGCCATATTTTATGCCCTCATGATACAGAAGTTAGTGAACCATACGTTGAAAGTGCATTTGTTGAACTAAGCACAATACGAAAGGCATCTGTTATATTTGCTGTAATAGTTTTCTTGGGGACAAAAACCCCACGTTTTTGGATTTCATTATTTACCAAATAATCACGCACATTAATTGTAGATATGTTATTGGGCAATTCATTTCCATTTATGTATTTTGTTATTAGAGTAGTAGATTCTGAGGTAAATTCAAATTCCCATGTGTCTATAAGTGTTGTACCATCGGTTTCTCTGTATGGAGATATTACTTGTTCTACACTCGTATTTTTAAATTGTTGCAATGATGCTTCTATTGATGATATTTTCTTTGCAATAAATGTCGAATCAATATTGGAGGACGAAAAAATCTGAACCATTTTATCAGAAAAATCACCATCGACATTTTCATTCCTCAGTCTCCATATAAAGATTTCGCTACCTTCTAGTGAAGTAAAGAAGTCATCGGTAAAGTAAAGAGAATTTATTTTTCTTGTGATTGGTTCATATGTATCAACAATAGCCCATTCGGTAGGACTTACTGGCACTCCTGATGCAGCTACCGTGATGATATCCCCTCGCCGTAGTGTTAGTTCTGGTTTTGCAATTACATGAAAAGAGAAGCCCTTATAGTAGTTTGCAAACAGATCACTTATTTCTATATCAGTTAATCCCCAATCATTTCTTGATATTACATTATTAGCATATAGTATCTGCCAAAATAAATTTGGATCTTCATATAGATTATTTGCAAGACGCTCTGGTTTTTGTCCACCTTTAATTAAGATTTTATCAAAAATCCCATCTTGTTGTTTTATTTGTCCGCGTTTATAGATGTCAACTACAGTTTTTGATGTACCATCTGGGAAGGTATAGTTAATTTTTGGTAAGTAATTGAAGTATGTCATAGTCTACTGAACAATTCCGATCTGCTTATAATTCCGCCATCTGGATCTCTGAATACGCCTTCAATTTCCACAAATGTTAATCCTATATTGTAGGAAAATGGATAATATGCATCTTGTGTTCTGTAGAATCTAGATGTGTCTATTCCATGTGCGACTTCTACCAAAGCGCATGGCTTGGGTTGACCTAACCAAAATCCAGTTTGGTTACTATTGTTTTCTGCATCCCAAGCAGATAGCTGCCATAGTGGTGGATGATTCATTCTAGATATTGCATCTATGAGATTGCCGCTAGTGAGTAGAGGTGATGGCATAGAGAGTGATTCGAACGTGTTTCCTATAAGGGCTGCTAATTCACTGTTAGCGACACTTGCAACTGTTTTTAAATTCCAGTTTAATTGATACTTTCTTCGTGAAGCACCCATGTAAACAGATTCACTGGTTAGAAGGTCAATTCTACCTTGACTTTGTTGCATATTACCAAACGTATCATTAAATGTTTGTTGGGCGACTCCCTCTGTTACATTCCTGAGTTCATCTTCTATATTCTTGCTTGGATCACCACCAGCTTTTTTCCCCAGTGCATTTCTGAGGTGCTGAAATCCTTCTTGGATTGGAGCATCATCATTGTATCGATTCATCGTACCACGAGAAACAATTGTTCCCGGAAGTAAAATTTCACCTAATAGCTGATTTAATGGTGCTCTATCTTGAAAAAACTTACTATAATTATGACAAGAAAATAACATCCAATATGGAGCCTCTACCGTTTCTGGGTTACCCCAAGCAATTGCATTCGTGGCCATTTAATTCTCCCTTACCAATATATATATTGGAGAAATGTAATGGCATATAAAACAAAATTCAATCCCAAGAATACAAAGAAATATCTCGGTGATCCATCGAAGATTATTTGTAGATCATCGTGGGAAAGAAAAATGTGTAAATATATGGATAACAACCAGAATGTTATTCGGTGGGGAAGTGAAGAAATTATAGTTCCTTACTTATCACCAGTTGATAAGAAAATGCATCGTTACTACCCAGATTTCATAGCAGAAATAAAAGGACATGATAATGAAGTTAATACATTTCTAATAGAAGTCAAACCATATAAGCAAACACTTGAACCCAAAAAGGGAAAGAAAAAGCCAAAAACATTTCAAAACGAAATATTGACATATGCAGTTAACCAAGAAAAATGGAAATCTGCTAACAAATTTTGCTCAGATAAAGGATGGAAATTTAAAATACTCACAGAAAAAGACTTATTCAAAGGAACATAACACATGCCACTCAATCCAACAACAGAATTAGCTCAAGGAATTTTTAATAATGGTTATTTAAAACAAAATCAATTTATAGTTGATTTGTTTTCACCTGTCGGTAACATTACGCGACTCCCAGTATTTTCAGCTACATTACCGGGGTTTGATGTCAATACGATTGAACAACGAGATGTGACTGGTCCAATTAAGTATATTCCAGAAAGAAAGACATATATTCAAGGTTTATTCATAAACTTTTTTATGTCTAAAAATATCAATGGTAGTCCATATGAGCTTGTAAATCGATGGAGTGAATTTTTTGCAACAGATAGTGGACCCAACTTTTTTTATCAAGAGGGTACGGAAGCATCTACAATCCATGTTCGAATTGGATATGATTCAGAGCAACCAGATATAGAGGTTATATTTTATGAAGCTTATCCACGAGTTCTTTATCCTATAGATCTAAAGCCTGTGGAAGAAATAGTGCCGTTTACTTTTAGTGCAAACTTTGGATATAGAAAATTTGAAGTTCTACTCAATGGACGAGAAATTCAAATGCCTGGGCAGTTATCATAGGAGTATAGATGACCGATTATAAAACATTATTACAATCTGAAATACCGGAATATGAAACAAAATTACCGTCGTCTGGTAAAGTAGTAAAATACAGACCTTTTCTAGTAAAAGAGGAAAAAATATTATTACTTTCAAAACAAAACGGAGATAAAAAAGATCAACTTTCTGCAATAGAAAATATCATTAGTTCCTGTTGCAACATAAGAAAGATTGACAGTTTACCCCTAGTTGATGTTGAGCATATTTTTCTGGAATTGAGAAAAAAATCAATAGGTGAAGTTGTTGATTTAAATTTTAACTGTCCAGAAACAAAAGAAAAGATAAAGGTAAGCTTAGATTTAAATGATATATGTGTGACCAACTTGAGTAAGAAAAAAAATATTTTGTTAACGGGATCAAAAAAGATACTACTCAAAGAGTATACATTTGGTGATTTTAAGAAAAGCTTTTCCTTTGTTGAAACTAAATTTGATGAAATTGTATTCTTAATGTCCAAGTTAGAAACTCAAACAGAAGTAATCGACTGCGAATCACTGAACACTAAACAAAAAAATGAAATATTGGATAATTTATTACCAACAGACTACAATAAGATAATAAAAGAAAACGATAAAGTTGTTCGGCATGAACACAGAGTAAAGTATCAAACGCAATTGGGAGAAGAGAAAACATTACTTATTAGAGGGCTGTTTGATTTTTTTTGCTTGCCCTCAGCCATATGAATTTAACTGATTTTTACATATTAAATTTTCAACTTATGCACAATCACAAATATAGTTTAACTGAGTTAGAAAATTTAATGCCGTGGGAAAAAGAAATTTACTTGGCATTACTGAGGGCATCGCTAGTAGAAGAAAATATGAAGATACAACAAAAATTAGCTGAGAGGGGATAAAATGGAAAAATTTGGTTTTAATAAAGTTGATGAGGATGACATGTTCAATCCAAAACAATCAAGGGAAAATATGAAGTCTTTATCTGATATAGAAATGTTTCGTAATAATTCTAAGGAAACTACACTAAGTGATGTTGACATTACTAACTACACACCTAATGTAGATCCCATGGATAAAGTTATGGATGAGGTATCTTCTTCTATCACAACATCACTGTCTAATGCGTCTAGTTATATTGAAGATGCGAAGATAGATCCGTTACCAGATTCACCTTTATTTGAGAACATGGATACAAATGAATCGTTAACAGTTGAGACGAGTAAGAATCTTCACATTAACAAGCAACTTGATTTTGATTTAAAAAATCAAGCATATACACCAGCACCCGTGCAGAGACAATCACCCCTCGAGGGAACTATGGCATCAAGTCCAGCATCAATTGATAATCACAACTTTGATATTCCAAACCCACTATCAGTAAATTCAAGTGCTAATAGAAGAGCAAATAGAAAAGGCGCGCACCCCGAATGGAGAACGCGCCTTGGTTAATCTATTTCTCTGATTAATCCCAGCTATGATCTCTTTTCCATGGACAGTTACTTCCAATTAGAAGCAGGGTAGGAACCCAGAGTCCGATGAACATTCCAAGTGTCTGGTTAGTTTGGTAAATCCAGACTGAAAGACAAATGGAAAGAAGTGAAGCGATATACAGAAGCTTTTCAATCATAATTTAACCTTTCATCAATCCTGAGATAGCTTTTCAAAGTAAGACAGTGCATCAGTTTCATCCTTTGAGTCATCAATGGAATTAACTTCAGAACTACTGACATCTTCAACGGTTGATGATCTAGATTCCGTGGAACGGATATCTTCACCAATAACTTCCTGAAGACGAGTCTTCAGTTCATCATATGACTTGAAGTTGGATGGATCGGTAAATGCAGTCAGTGAGTACTGCTTGTTCCAAAGTTCTTCCAACTTAGCGTCATCTCCATCAAAGAGAGCAGCAGCAGAATCAAATTCTGACTTATCATAATTGATGAATCCTGCGACACGACGAACCTTCAACTTGAAGTTTGCGCCTTCCCAGAAGTTGAAGACATCAACTGCCTCTTCATCAGCAAACTCTGGCTTTGCTGCTTCTTGGATCTTGTCAAAAATCTTCTTACCATACTTGTAAAGGAAGACCTTACCTTCATTCTGTGGATTAGCTGGATCGCTAACAACAAGGATGTTTGAGATATACTGAAGCTTACGCTTTCTGGTTCTCGCAATATCCTTATCTGATTCAATACCACTGTTCCAAAGTTCGCTGTTCATTTCTGAAACAGGATCCTTTTCCCCGAGAGTGGTTCGTGAATTCTCAATGAACCAACCACCCTTACCCTGAAAACCATGTGAGTACAGCTTCGAGAATGGAAGCTCTTCGTTTGGTGGGGTTGGGAGGAAACGAAGGACTGCAAAACCATTACTAGCCTTATCTAGTTCTGGTCTCCAGAAACGTTCGTCTTTGTATGACTTGGTTGTTCCACTGGTTTCTTCCAGTGCCTTTGTCAGATCATCAATGCTGGATCGTGACTTCTTCTTAAAATCGTCAAATGAACTCATATTTGTAACCTTTCTATGTTTCCCGAGGAACTCCCCCGGACATGAGTGACTCTGGGAACTCCCCAGATCTTGTTATATTATACACAAAAAAACTCCCATGTCAAATGGGAAGTGTACTTTTTTCTTTTGGTATCAAGTTGATATCTTGACCCTCGATTTGAATTTTCTCAATTATTGGTCTAGAAATTAATTTAGCCGCAACTTGAGGTTCAATTTCATAATCATCACATTTCATAAGAACAGCATCCATATATCTACCACCCTTTGATATAACGTGATTTTCTACCTCCTTAGAGAAGGTTCGTTTAACTTCATCTGTAACTATCATTCTGATCTCCTTACCTACCCATTATATAAAAAAAGTCAATACAAATCAAGATAGATCTTTCTATTATATATATTAAAGAATCCGGAGATAAAATAAACATGTCAGATACCACATCGAATATTGTTATACAGACAGTTGGAACTACGGCTGATTTAGCGACCGACTATGGCACAAACTTACTAGGTGGAAGTGCCGCGCATCTTCAAATGATGAAAGTTGTATGGGGCGATCGAGATAGTGGATATAGGGTAAGTGGGACGTATCCCATGCCTGTTTCTATATATGGCGCACCCTCTAACATAGGAATTTCTGGTGGCCAAATTAATGGTACCGGCAATTTCTACATTGCAAATGCCCATATATTTGGTGGGAATTCTGGAAATACCGTAATGTATCTGGCTGTCGCTGGTGATACTTCTGGTAGTCCAGTTGGAATTACAGGAACAATTCAAGGATTTTCTGGTTCGTACCCAGTCGCAGTGACTGGTGATGTGCTGATCCTTTCTGATACCCTACGACGAGCACCAAGAGTGCAGGGTATAACAAATGGTACCCCAATAGAAGTTACAGGTGGAAATAAATTAAATTATGCCACAGATTCGGTACAAGTTATTGGTAGTACAGTAGGATTTGCTAGACTCTCACCAGCAACAGACTCGATTTCTGTTTTTGGATCAGATCTCGGTGGTAAGGTTCTTACCAAACTATTCGCGGGAGATGGATCGACCATCGGTCACTCTGGTGATGCAATGAACGTGAACGTAGTCAATGCAGGCTTGACTTTCTCCGTGACAGTTGGACTTACTGTTGGTATTACTAACGCAGATCAAGGACCACTTAGAATTCAAGGAGCCTCTGGTGACAGTATCACGATCAAGGGTGAGCAGGGTGGTGCTTTAGAGGTTGTTACCGGAACTGGTAATGTGCTTAATGTATCCATGGCGGGTAATAAACGTGTTGATATCAACGACTCCCTCTTAGTAACTGCCCTCACGGGTGGAAGTGTGTTCGACACCAAATTGAACACTCTAGTAAATCAACTTGCTGGTGAGGGGTTAGGATTCACTGCACTAGGTAGTGCTCTCACAGGAGGCACTGCTGCGTTTGAGAATCATGGTGCGTCTGGAGCAAATGTTGTACTGACTACAGTAACTCGACAAATTAAACCCAGCGAAGTTTACTTTGGTAACATGGTTGTGGATATTGGATCTGCTGGAGTGACACATATTGCTCAAGGAAATGTCAATGGTTCTACAGGAGTTGGAACATATCAATTACACACTGGTGTTAATGTAAAGGCATCTCCATTCAATAGCGATTACATTTATGTTGCAGGAACTGGTGGAGCCGATGCCCTCGCATCGGGATATCCGCTAGAGGCATCAGAAACACTATTCATTGAATGTGACAATTTAAATAAGGTGTATGTGTTCACTAATTCGAGCAGCACTCAGAATGTATTCTTCCATGGATCATAAATTGAATGTCAAAACAACGTAGAAATAATAGATCCAAATTTAATAGACAACGAACTGGTACGGGAGCGTTCTTTTCCCAGACGTTCATCACCGGCGGTAATTTTTACGGTGTTAAAGTTGGTAATTCAATTGATGATTTTCTAAACTTTGATCAGAGAACATCATCAACTCCAAATGTTATCATAAGTGGAAATAGTGCTGTATTAGATTTTACTGCATCACAAACTAAAAAAGATTTGAACTATTTGAAGGCGCTGTCTGATACTTTAGTATCAGGAAATACGTTCACCATAATAAATGGTGGCTACTACGATCCAAATACTGAAATATATGCAGATATATCTGGAACATATACATTCGAAGGTATGTTCCGGGATACAGTTATTTCAGCTACATTTGATACACTTACTAATATACCAACTGGTGTGCTTAGATATTCTTCTGATTATTTTTCTGACGTACCACAGATTGATCTTTTAGGAACAGCCGGTACTGGTAGAGAAAAATTCTCTATAAAAAATTATCTTGGAAATGAGTCATCACCATCACTTACTAGCATGGGGGCTAGGGTGAATGATTATGTTACAATCTCAGATAGTGTAACGAACAATAAAGCGTTTAGAGTAGATGATTTCTATCTAGATCCAAATGGAACTGAGGTGCTTATATTGGGTGCAACAGCAGCAATAGAAGAAGATAGAATCGGTGTAACATCTGAAATTAAATTATATCGAAATACTACTCCGGTATCATCTCTTTCTGGTAACGCAAACCTACCAGGCGTACACGATCGTGATCAGTTTCTTCGTATAGAAACATTAAAGATAACCGTTGGTGTTGACAATAACGATAACTATTACTATATGATCAACGGTATCAAATCACCAAGATTGACTCTAACTAGAGGAATAACATATATCATAGATCAAACTGATCCTTCCAATTATAGGGGACCAAATGGTATAAATTTACCTTTTCGATTATCATATGTTAGAGAAGGCACATTCAATAGATCCGCTGCGGCTGGGGTGACTGATGGTATATTTGTTGGTACTGGTGTTGTATATCCAAAGACAGAAGCTAACTTCTTTATCTTTGAGCCTAGATTCCTTAAAGATTCTATTATATACTTTTACTGTGGTACTAGGAATGGTATGGGTGGAGAATTTTCGATTGATGGTGTATATTCAATCCCATCAGAAAGACTACATGGTTTCGTATCAGTACCACCTCAGTATAGAACTTCATCTAATTTTGAATATGCAAGAGATTTTCCAGAAACAGCAAACCGAATGTCAGAAGAGCAGCTAACTAGTAATCGTACTACTCAGAGACCAGGAGTGTTTGACAGGAGTCAAAACGTTAGTTATGAAACTGATTATGGAATTGGATCGACCGATTATTAATATTTAGAATAGCTCCGGTGGGATTCGAACCCACACTGTATGGATTTTAAGTCCACTGCCTCTGCCAATTGGGCTACGGAGCCATGGACATATTATACCACAAATTTAAATTGTGTCAACCTATTCCGAAAGAAATTCACCGGTGTGTTCGACACTATCTTGAATAAACGAAGTAAGTGCATTAGGTATTGACCATCCACTTGTACCATTTTCATATTTAACCTCAATCAGTTGCTCACCATTTCTATCGAGTTTAGTGGAGACAACAGTGCCTTTTTTCTTGGTGGGAAGGTGAATTACCTCTTGTAGTAGCATAAAATTTTTCATCAGTAGTCTAACCTTTCGTAACCCTCTCGGGTAGTGTAGTATATTTTATCGAACATCAATTTACACCATGGACAGCAGAGAGAACAAGGGCGAGATAAACGAGAATGACCAAACCGGTTAAACCTAAAGTTAACCAATTCAAGATTTTTTCTCTCTTTGCATCTGAGTAGTGCATCAAGTTCTGAATGAACTTCATCATATCTATATCCAATCTTTTTGGCTTTTGGATGTGATTTTAGTTGATTAATACCAACAGCGATTACATTGTTTCTAACGATAATCAAAGAAACGTGTTTCTTTTGTCGTGTACTTTCTAGGGCATACGGCAAAGCGATTTGAGATAACTTATCAAATTTTCTTTGATTCATAATATAACACGGACGGAAAGACTTGAACTTTCGACCTGCGGATTAGAAGTCCGCTGCTCTATCCAACTGAGCTACGTCCGCAGGAAGTTAACGAATTTTTCTTCCATTACCAGACTTAGATGTTCTTGATGGGGCGTTACCCTTTTTAGTTTTAGAAGTTCTGGGACTTCCAACTTTGATCATGTTGTTGACATGCTTAGAGTACTGAGCCGAATTTTTCGCCATTATTTAGATTCCTTTCAAGAACCGCTAATTTGAAGTGATGGCTTACCACCGGGCATTCCACCGGGCATTCCGCCGGGCATTCCACCGGGACCACTCTGTGGAACGACAATACCATTACCAACGGTTTCGTTGTACTGGTTATGCAGTTCTGTCTGGGCCTTGATAATAAAGACAACAAACTTCATATCAATTTCAAGTCCATCGGTAATATCACCGTATGGCAACCATGGAGCAAATGCAAGTTGTCCATCACCAACTGGGACGAGAATAGCTGGGTTCTTGATCTTGACGAATTCAGTTCCCTCATTCTCTACAATTTCACTCTTACAAATAATTTCTTCACCACTACTTAGTCTTACAATTTGGGTTTCCATTTTTTCCACCTTTCACTTTTTTGGGAAAAATTTTATCATAATTCTCAGAATACTTTTTATAATCTATAGGGCGATACTTATCACCCTTACCTGCTGAATGTTGTCCGCTCATATCATTTCCAGAACTGGTACCATTTTCTTGGTATATCTTCTTTATTTCTTTCTGCACGATAAATGCCGCGTTTAACATCTGCTTCTGTTAATAGTATATCAACTTCTTTACCCTTATGCAAGATATTTGTGTGATAATATTTTGCGGCTTCTCTTTTACTTTTACGTTGTTTATTGAAAACTAAAGTCATAGTATTTCTCCAATTGTATTAGTATTTATATCGATTAAAAAAGACAGGGGCTGGTAGAAATACCAGCCCCTGCTTCGTTCAATGGGACTCTGGACTGTCGTAATTACCAGAACTTTTCGGGTGACTGTACGATTGAGTGTACCCTACTAAGACCATTCTGCACACCCCGCTAAGGGTCATCCCCGCAAGCATTTCTGCATCACTTAAGGAACAGGTCGCTAAACCTTTCAGAATTTGCACTATCCCCAGTCAGAGGATGATTATGCGAGTCCCTATGAGGAGTAATTAGTTCCTCATATGTTTTATTCAATTGTCATACGAGTATTATACTCGCTTTCATGGGGTTTGTCAACCCCTTTATTGATATTTTTTATGAGTTTACCATCTCATCAATGGAATCGTGTGTTTCACTGTAATTACATTCACGACACAGAACCATTTCCCAGTCATCATTATTATGGGGTGCGTCTTCGGAAGGTCCACAAAGTATACAAAATTCGTAAACTTCTTTTGTAGTCATTCTAGTCCTTTAAAAAAAGAAAGTGCGGGCCGGGTAGACGCTTCCCAGTAATATTCCACCGCACTTCCTCGAAGAACTGGTGAGTATTTAACCTCTCACCAAGTTCGGTTTGCACTATTATCTATAAAAGATTTAGAGTGCGAATCGACGACCCATGGAGTCGAATCCATATGAACGATCACCGGGGTGGGTGTCTTCCATGAAGTAACGGGTCTTACCAGTGGAGGTTGACTCCGAGGTGATTTCCCAGTTACCGTGAGCTTCAACCATATCACGGATGTCGCTGATGGTAGCGCGGAGGTTAGCAACCCCAAAACGGCTACGTGCTTCGCCTTCAGTGAGACCCTTGCCGGCTGCAAGATAGTTGATTACACGTCGCTTCTTAGTCATAGTTGGCATATTATTACCATTCCTTAAAATGATGCGGTTTAATTATTAGTCGGTACGTTTGTCGCATCACCCAATACGTCCGACTTGCTTATGTTCTAATTATACACTATATTGTGTCGTTGTCAATAGCTTTAGTCAATTTTTCTGAGATCGTCGTGTATGAAACTGTTCAGGAGTTTCGGTCATAGTTTCCCCACTATCTAACAAATCTCTTCGCGCCTTTAGTGCGATGATTCCCATCGTAAGAAATGCAAGGATCATACCCAACCAAACAGGGACAATTTTAGATACCATGAGAGTACCATACATTATATTAAATCCAGTTATAACAACGATACATGTAACTGCATACTGCTGTTGGTTTGCTGCTTTTTTATCAGCTTCCGTCATGGGACGAGAAGGTGTCCAATCAATTTGCCTGTTCGTCATCGTGCTCTTGTATATTCTCTGTCTAGGATTCTACAGTTCTCTTTACCCTTGGCGATGAACACTTCACCGGCTGTTTTGTGGTTGTAGATCATACGAGCAACCACGGGTTCAGAGTGTTTGTCAACACAGCTAGTGCAATAGTCTGTATCGGGGCAGAACTCAAGACGAATTTCTGGAATTTCATTTCCACAATCAATGCAGTATCTCACTTGAAAACTCCCATACGATTCACCACACGAGTCGTGAGGATCTCTCCACCGCGCTTGTGCATGTTACGTTGCTTCGTGATACCCTTGCCCCATCCAACGCGGAGAACGGTATGCTTCTTCATAGCAGAACCTTCTCGTTCTGCTTCTAGATCAAACTTATCAAGAACTCGTTTTGGCATGAATATGCTCCTTTGTGTTAGTCATAAAAATATCGGCAGGCGGGGCAAGTGGTTTTCCATTGACGGCACGTATACTGCCTCCCACATCGGTATCCCTCTCTCTGACACCCGCTTTTCGTCGCCATATGTCTGCGACTATCCGATCTCTGAGGCGCGACCCCAGTGGAATACCCCCGACAGGACTCGAACCTGTGACCAATCGGTTAAAAGCCGATTGCTCTACCAACTGAGCTACGGAGGCGTTAATTATTGTTGGAACATACATATTGTATCAACCCCAATGAGGAAGTCAACCGTACATATGAAATTTTCAGAATATATCCTGAGCGAAGTATACAAAGATTCTGGTCTTGGTAAATGGTTTGGTAAAGGTGGCAAGGGTGGAAAGACTAAAGGTGGCTGGGATCGGTACAATACCAAAGGTGAAAAAATTGGTAAGTGTGGCGATAAGAAAAAAGGTGAAGGTAAACCCAAATGTCTCTCTGCTGAAAAAGCTGCAAAGATGACTAAAAAAGAAAGAGCTAATGCCGTGAAAAGAAAAAGAAAAAGTGATCCCTCTACTGATAGACCTGGTACTGGGAATAAACCAATTAACGTGTCAAACAGAATAAATGAAGAAACTAAAAAAGTAACAGCACCAGAGGGCTTTCATTGGATGAAAAAAGGATCGAATGAATACACGCTGATGAAACATGGTCCAAAACGATTCAAACCACACAAAGATGGCTCATTACAAGCCGAGTTTGATGTTCAAAAAGTCCACAGTGAAAGTGTTATCCCAAGCTTCCATGAATTCATCACCGAAGCATCAAAGAACGTTCCTACCAATCCCGCACTTTGGTCCAAAGCAAAGTCTGCGGCAAGATCAAAGTTTGATGTATACCCATCTGCTTATGCTAACGCATGGGCTTCTAAATGGTACAAGAAGCGTGGTGGTGGATGGAAGAAAAAGAAGTCTTAAGTTAAGATCCCTTCTCCAGCAAACCATTCGGGTTGATGATCGTGATGTCCTTGGAGGTGCCCGACACCTTTTTTCCACCTTGCGAATTTAGCTTTTTCCCCGATGTAATACTTTCTGTATGCACTAACGGCATTCCCTTCCACCTTGTACTCATCAGGCATCGCTTGAGCAAATGGAGTAACCTTGTGGTAAGTGTCTTGATCCATGTTCTTGGGCCAAGAATGATGACAGAATTCAATAATAGATTGTGACGCATGACGACGACCGTATCGTCTTGTATATTCTCTACAGAGTTCAATGCCGTGGTGAACCAACCAAAGGTAGTTACCTAATGTTTCACGCGCCCAAATTGTACATGGATGATTCATCATTGTAGCGTGGTACAGGAACTTACCATCCGGCATGTCCTCATCATATGGATGCGTCCACCTCCTGATTCGACGACCAGTTTTTGAATAATCAACATACTCTTCTCCGTCAAGCATTCGATGAATGGTCGAAAGCATCTGTGCAGTTTCGACAGGCATCTTTACAATGTGCTTGTCGCACATATGGTGTGCGGATTTCAGTGGTGATTCTGAAAGTACGAAAATATTCATTATGAACTCACTGCTGAGGGATTGTTAGCCCAATCCCAGTTTTCTCTAATACGTTTGTTATACTTCCACGAGTCCGAAAGTATATCACAATTCACTCCAGCGTACAAGAACATTTCCTTCATCGCGTTGATATCTTTCGGGAAACACGTTCCACCATATCCACGATCACCATCAGGTCCAGGCACTTGAGTGTGCGAAGATCCGATTCTGCTGTCAGTGCAAACTCCAGACAAGACATCTGAATAATTAATTCCGACTCGCTGACAATAATCAAACATCATGTTAAAGAATGACACTTTAATTGCAAGAAAACTATTCGCAGTATACTTAATCATTTCAGACGCGTTAGAAGCGACTGTAATGACTCTGGTGTCTGGCCAGTAAGTTTTGTATAGATCAGCAACAGGAGAAGTCCACAAATGGTTTCCACCAATCACAGTTCTTTCTGCATTGATGAAATCTTCCTCGGCATTTGCTGCGGTTAGAAACTCTGGGTTATGTACAACATTGGCTCCACTATTAATAGCCATTTTCCAAGTTGTACCAACAGGGACAGTTGACTTGATAATGTAGATCGGATCTTTATTCAGATCAGGTTGATTGAAAAATTCCGTAAGAATCGTAAGATCAACATCTCCACCTTCAGCACTCTGCATAGGAGTCGGAAGACACACGAAGATAAAGTCTGACTCCATAGTTTCATCTAGTGTATTGGGAGATCTACTTGGATCTTTATCATACACACGAACATCAGCACCAACACTCTTAAATCCCGAGGCAACAGCATTACCAACAAACCCATTACCAATAACACCAATAATTTTGTCTTTCATATATTCACCAATACAAGTAAGTTAAGAATAAAAATATTAAAAATGCAAACATGCAATAACCAAATAGTCCAACAAACATAGTTAACTCTATTCCAATGTGCATACAAAAAAGAAGGAATATCCATACAGGAATCAATGGTTTAACAAAGAACCCGATTGGAGTGAGAGTTTCTACTACTAGAACATAGTATGTCATCATTCTAATCATATTTTTTTTATTTACAAGGAAATTTGTTGGAAATCTCCACTTATGTCTATCCGGAAAATTCATCACATTCCAGACAGCCATTCCATCTCTCCAATCTTTACCCTTGAATTTTAAAATCACGGATAGACAGTAGAATAAAGTTATATTTGCGATTAGTCCTCTACCTGCATATGGAACCACTTTCAAGTGATCTTCCGGCATAATCAATGATGTAACAGAAAATATCGCATCTGGATTTGAAAAAATTAACCAAAAACAAAATGCATGTAAAATTTGATCAGATCCACCAACAAGACCAGAGGCGTATGATCTAAAGCTTATATGGAGATAAAGCATGAATATTAAAAATACTACAGAAAAAAAACCAATCGTAATACAGATAGCAGATATTAAATGCAACACCATGTAAAGTTTGAACGAACACCCAAACCTGAAAATTGTAGGTACGTTCCATAGAGTATTTCTTTGATACATTATAAGTCCCCCTTGACCAATAGGGGCACACATTTCATAACTAAAGATCATTTCGATCCACATACCAATGAATAATAGACCAACAAGAATTCTCAGTGTTGCATAGGGTACCGCACTTACTTCATCGAAAAAATATGAATCTATAAATTCAATCATATCAGAAGATTTGCCAGTCCCGTGCAGATTGATCAGTTGGAGATTCTATCTCGAAATTTTCTAGCAGTTCTGAATCTTCTACCGGTTCTGAATCTTCTACCGATTCTGGATATTTGAAATTTGTATTTATCACGTTGATGGGATATAGCTTGTCATCATACTTATATGGCATCCTATATCTCGTTTCTTGCAGTATGATCTCTTCAAACCCATATTCTCTATGAATAGTTTTGAGTAAATTAATTCTATACTGGTCTTTTAAACCAGCATACCCAGTTTTCCTAAACCTGTAATATAGGAGTTGTTTTAGGTAATTTAGTTTTGTGTAATCCGGAAATTCACACACAACAACACCCTTGCTATTGAAAATTTTGTATGTGTAATATGAAATTCTTGTTCCGGGGCAAAACATATTCAATCTTCCCCAGAATCCACATCTTCTCATAAAATTAAATATGCGTGTCTGTCTATATTTTTCTTTTAAGTAAAACTCAAACTCTGAATAAAATAAAATATAATCTACTACGTAAAATAGTAAAAATAAAATCAGAATTGTTTTTACTAAAAATTCTACCATAATGAGCCGGGTGGGACTCGAACCCACGAGGACACCGTTATAAGCGGTGCTGCTAATGCCATCCGCATCCGGCCCTGATTAATCAGTCCGAAAGCACTAGACGCAACTTTTTGTTCGTTACATGTCCATTCTCTGTTTTATTAAGATAATTCGACTTCTGTCGATCTTCATCATGCCCAAGCCTATAGTTTACCTGATTGATTTTAAAATTATTGACTAACTTTTCCTTTGCATCAGTGTCTGAAAAACAAAAGTTGATGTAGTACTCTGCATCTTTAATAGCTTGTTCTTCGTCACCACCAAGGGGAATATCAATGTGTAGTCTAAATTGCATCATTCACTTTCTCGATCATAGTTTTCAAAGGGAAGAAGTTCTCTTAGGTTTTTCATTATAGCAGCTAGTTCATTGTAGTCAAGTTTATCTAGCAAATATTTTTCATAACCAACGACAGCACTCTCGGCTGCTTCAATTACTTCATCCACGTATTTGTCACCGTAAGTACCCATAACTTCTCCTGTACTAGTATTTATTCCGAAATCACATCGAAATTTAACACCGTTTTGATGTCAAAGCTTCTCCAGGCGCTCTTCCCAGTATCCCACACAGGAACGATATCAGATTGTAACTCATATCTATCCAAATTACCCAAACTCTGAAATGTTCCGATTGGCATGTGTTGGGGATCCAGTGTACATTCCATTTGTCTTACATCACCAGTTGTCTTCTTGCGAAATACAACTTCACACAAGTTTGCCGAAAGTCTCTGTATAGCTTCTTCTCTAGTTTTTGGTATCATTACTTCTCCTCATTGCCCAAGTCATAATTGTGACAAGTTTTTCTGGTGTTGTGAATGGGTGACTCTCATCTCCCGACGAATTAAAAATAACTGGTTCACCATTTGTATCATATACTGAAACTTCAGCATTATCGACTGTTTCATCTAGATTATCTAAGGTAACAACATCATCTTCCGATTGATTTTTGACTGAACAGTTATTTTTAGGTCCAAATTGAACCGAGACGACATAATCGTTCGCGAATCTTACAGAAAATCCCCGCCCATATGGTCCAATTGAAATTGTTCCTAGTTTAAATCCCGACATTTACCAAATCCAATCAAAAAATTCAATAATTACCGCAAATGTGATAAAAAATAAGACACAAAAGCACATAACCCAAGAAATAAACTCAAAAACAAGAACTCCCGCGAAATGTTTTTCGAGAAAACGGTAAAATTTAGTATTTCTGTTCATTTTTCGTCCAAAATTGAGTTATTTCTCAATTATACACAAAAAAATCGAGTTGTCAATCAATAAGCATCAAGACCAGAGATTCTTATGGAAGATTTTCCTACCTTTGCTGCCTTTTTCTTTGAAATTTTGCTTAGACGGACAGCTTCATCTTTTCTCACTACCGGAAGAAGTCGCATAGCAATTTTTTCGAGTGATTTTTGCTTTTTATCAACCATTTTTTCGATTTGTTGCTTGGCACTCGGAGGTAACTTAGAGAAATTTCCCCCAGCGGTAAACCTCTGCATGATTTTTTTACGTGCAGCACGTCGAGCTTTCACCTTAAGCTCAGATTCTGGCTTTCTTTTCCTGCTTTTCAGCTTTCTTTTCGTTGCACGTATACGTGCAGTACGTCTGGCAACAAGAGATCGCTTCTGTCTCTGCTGTACCGTAAGTGCCTCACTGATGAATTCAGTGAATTTGATCATTTCCTCTGTAGACCCATGGGATGTTCGTTGTCACCGACAGCGTGGTTGATGAAATCTTGTGGAACTCCACCCGTAGTGAGAGAGACTCCGCGTGGGAGGTTTGCTCTTACAGATTTATAATTGTTAATTGACATCATCATTGGTTCGACAGTTCTTTCCGCACCACCTTCGGGGTGATGAGGTCCACCATATGCAGCCATTACCGCAATATGTGGATCTTTTCCTTCGGGATCGTTTACATTAGTGAATGCTCCATGTAAAGCTCTCGCAGGAGGAACTGAGCTGCTCAATGAAGTTCGACTAGCCAATTGCGTGTCGGGGTGAGCAGTGAATCTACCCTGTGCTGCTACGTGGGGAACAGCCCCAATTGAGTTTCTAAATTCAACATTTGCGGTTGTATCAGTTCCATCAGATTTGTAGTATCTGGTGTTGGGGTTCTTGAGGGTAGCTGTAAGATTTTTCGCCCTGATAACTTGACCCTTGTAGTGATCTGCATCACCTGGCATGAGACTTTCGGCGCGATCAACCTGATCCCCCATGTGTTGTGCCATTTTCTCTCTATTATCCATGTTATCTTGGTACTTATCTGGGTTAGATTCGTGCGCTTTAGCCTGAGCGACTTTGTACTGCTTTTTTGCTGGATCGATACCAACTCTAGCCGTACTTAGTCGCTCTAATCTTTTAAGACCCATGCTACCTTCTTCAATGGTATTGCGAATTCGATCAACGCGAGACTCAAATGATTCACTCGTCGTACTATCAACCGTTCCATTTTTCTTTTTCTTTTCGATAGGAGTAACATCCCCACCCACACGTTTTCTGGTTTGAGGTACAACTCCCATTGACTTTGATTCAGTCTCAAGCATAATGTGTCTGATGGTACTGATTGAACTACGATATTTTTTCATTGGTCTTCTTCCTTGTATGACATGTAATGTTTTACTGAGCCTATGTCAGCGGCAGCTTTAGTGATTTTACTTTGAACCCATGCTTTTAATTGATCATCATCTTTGAGCATGTCAAATAAGGAACCTGAGTAGTCCTTGAGTTTTTTGAGTTGAACGCGAGCCATCTCCCCCTCATGATCAGTTTCGTCGTCATCAACTTCGCTACCAATAACACCTTTGGCATTTAGTTCGATGTTTTCTTCATCAATCTTTTCGTTGATATATTCTACAAAATCTTTCATGTGGCACTCCTATTCATTATATTTATATTTTATCTTGATTGAGCTACATACTTTTGGAGATTTTTATGCCCGATAATAAAGTTATAGAAACAGCAGCAGAGATGGCAAATGCTCTTCGTTTCCATGGATATACAAAATTCAAAAATCTTAAGACTGGTGATCGTGTTCGTAACGTCACCGTACTTGTCCCTGGCGCACAACGTTCCATGGAAGCACAGAAGATAGGGCAACTGTTCGAAGGAGCAGAGGTGTCTCCTGATATGAAAAGTGTCGTTGTGGGGCAGATCAAGATTGTCCTCAAACCCACGGAGAGACAGGGTGCGGGATCCGCAGGTGCTGCGACGGAGACTAGACTACTTCAATCAATTAATCAGATAATAGAATTGGAAAACGAAGGTCTTCCGATCACAGTTGTACTGGAAGCAGCTCACCGAAAGATTAAACGAACAGGTGTTCGTAGAGCAGTCTCTGTTGCAACATCATCTCGTCGTAACGAGCAAGGGCTTGTAAATAAGTCTGATATAGATCTCGAAACTGATTCTGGTATATTTCACATATCAGTAAAAGATCCAACAGCACAGTACTGGGAGTCCCCTGATGTTCTGTTCAAAACAAAACGAGACGAGTTACTCGATGCCTTATCTGAGGAGGGTAGAGTTACTCTGACAAGAGAACCACAAGGAACGTTTGCAATCTCCCCTAGAATAGCTTTGGAACCAACAAACGCTGAGATACAGGCTTTGGTGTTTGGTTCTGATATAGCTTCATCAAATGGAGCAATTGTGGAGAGTGGATTTTTCCCGACTGACTTTGTTTGGGAAGAGGTAAACAACACCTTACGAATCAAAGGTGGAGCAATATACACAACAGTCACTGACATACCAAGAACAAAGCTACCTGTGTTCGTTATTCGTCAGGACAGATCTCGTAACAGAACTGCAAAGTATCCGGGGCTTCGTGTTATCGCACCACAGAGAACCTACATTGAGGGGCGACCTGACGTTCTTTTTCTGTCCACCACAGAACGTCTTAAATATGGTGTATGAATATATAAACGTAGGGAGAACGACATGACGCGAATCGCGAACTGGGTACTAAACGAGGAAAATGATTTCATGAGAGACAATTTACATTTTACTGAAGAAAAGAAACAAATTTGTGAATATTTCGGTATCAACCCCGGAACACTGGTGAATATTGAGCCTTTCCTTAAAGGTAAAGGGGTCGGATTTGAAAAAGGTAAAGAAGAGGGCATAGCACAAGCGAATCGTAACTATCGTGGAGATGTTACAATATCAAAAGCTGGTAGATCTACAATCGGAACCAAGTCAGGAATTTTACCGACAACACCCTCCACAAGTAAAGACAGCGGACCAAGACGATTAACAAAACCAATTAGATCAATATCATCACAAGCAATGGCCATCGCACAATCAATGGGTAGAAGGTAACTCAAATGAAGTCGTATCTGACATACATCACAGAAGTGGACAAAGGTCCAAAATTCGGTCAGTCTAGCCCTGATGGTGGAGATGCTGATAGATTTAAAATTACAAATTACTTAGACAAGAACAAGAAAAAGAATCCTCTCAAGGATGCGATGGACTCTCTTGATGCACAAAGAAGTGCAAGTCCAGATAATCGCCCACCCGGAACTCCCAAGACACCGAAACCTGCAAACGATGCCGATCTCAATTTCTTCACTCCAGAAGAGGAAGCAGAACTCAAGAAGATCAGCGGTGATGTGGAAGATGCCAAAAAACAGATTTCTGCTAGTGATGTAGAATCAAAGCTTCAGAAGAATCTCAGCAAAGCCGAAACTAATTACGATAAGATTCTAAAGGATGCCGGTATCTCACCCGAGACTCCGCCCGATGCTTCACCAACAAATGTTTCGAAAGTTGATGACTACACCCCAGAAGAACTAGCAAGACGAGATAAGATTCGCGCTAGTATTGATGCCGCGGCTGAGAGAGGTAAAGCTACCGTTGCTAGTGATGTCGCAAAGGTCACGCAAAAAGCAGAACCCGGTATGCTGTCCAGACTTGGTACCATCGCTAGAACAGTCGCAAAGAACCCACTTGTACGAGCAGGTGGTAAATTGCTCGGAGCAGCATCGATTCCTTTAGGTATCTACGGAATATATCAAGACTCACAGACTGCCGCCGACATGCAGCTAAAGAACGTGAAACGAGAAATGGACCAGTCAAGACGCGAAGGTAGACCATACCGAGAACCACTCCCAACAAACCCCGGATTTAAATTTTAAGGAAACTCAATGAAATCATTTTTAACCTTTACTATAGAAGCGTATACCCCACCGGCCGGTCAGCAAAGTTTCCCGCCGTTTAGTGATTTTGTTGGTCCAACAAAGAAACCCGGAGTACCGCAATCGTTCAATCCTGCGAATGTTGGACCCCAAATAGATCCATACCCCGGACAAGCCCCTTATGGTCGCGACATACCAAAGGATGTTATACTCGATAGAATTAAACAGCATAATAGTAACTTACCACCAGATAAACAATATTCCGATGGAATTGATGACACAAAATTTAGACATCCAAAGGGTTCTAACAAAGTTACGCAAGTTCCTGATCCTGAACTATTTCCAGAAAAACAAATTATCAACCCAGCAAGGGATACGACAAAAGTCGGTGACGTTGCTAGTGATGTCGCAAAGGTCACACAAAAAGCAGAACCCGGTATATTGTCCAGACTTGGTACCATTGCTAAGACAGTCGCAAAGAACCCACTTGTACGAGCAGGTGGTAAGGCTCTTGGAGTCGCAGGTGCAGTACTGGCACCATATGGAGTCTATTCAGACGCGCAGCAGATTGCAACCGATTTGACAAAAGACGAATTTACAGGACCAGGTGGAAAACGAGTGGACCACAGTAAAATGACTCCAGCTCAATTAGCTGCCCATAACATGAGAAACTTTACTGCTAATCCCGGTACAAAATTCTGATGCTCACCATTCGCGGTGGAAAACAGTACGAAAAAAGAATCGCCCAGATCACTATAGACTGGGCGATTTCTAATTTAAGCTTGGGGGATAAAAAATTTACACTCCGCTTACTAATTCAGGCTTTGGAAGACTGCTACGGAGAGTGTCTACCCGATAAACGACGGTGGCTCTCTGATATACCATACAGCTTTGTAATTAAGATTAATGCTGGTATGACGATTCGTGATTTCGTCAGTACACTCATACATGAGATGATACACGTAAGACAGTATATCGAAGACACATGGACACATGACGGAGAACGTGAGTGTGAGGAACTGGAAATGTTTCTCACAGATAAGCTCTGGCAGTCTGGGCTTATTTAATCTTTTTCAGGATTTGTCCTTGTGTATACTGAGCCGTCTATTTTGTTGCGGGGGTGGGCATCTGCTGGGAAATACATGATCTGCTTCTTCTGACCGCGGCCGCCATTCTTCTTCTTCTTCGGTGGCTCAGTATCTTCTGGTTTTGGCTCTGGTTTTGGTTCTGGTTTTGGTTTCGTCGGAAAACCTCCCGGTGCCGCGAATCCACCTATGATTTTACGGTCTGGGCCCTCTTTATCAAAACTGTATGGAGGAAATTGACGAATCATGTCCGGATCAACACGCGCATGGGGCACATCATCATATGATCCTCGCGCTTCGCCTGGCAGCCGCGGTATTACTGCTGATCCATGTCTGGGATCTGTTATTAACTTAATGCCGAGTCGCCCGACTGACTGTGCCAAGCCTACGTTCTCGTTTACGAACTGAATAAATGACTTCATGTAAGAATCTCCTCTAGAATTACTTTATTTATGCACCAGAGTTACTTGGGGTATTTCCTTGATTTTTTTGCCGAGAAATTTTTTTCGACTTGGAGTCCCATGGTATGCTTTCAGGTTTGGGGGGGGTATTAGTCTAGGTGCGAAGATATCACATGACCAACGACGAGTGCCACTGTGAGGAATCCAAGGAAAAGTACGGTGTCTAACATTGTTTTATCTAGTATATCTGTTATACTCGGAGTATGAGCAAACGATACAAAGATATGACTCCAGAAGAGCGTAAGGTGTATGACCGTAGTGGGCATCTGCGTAGAAAATATGGTATTGATCTGAATGAATATAATCGTATGCGAGAAGAGCAGGGGTATTGCTGTATGCTCTGTGGGCGACATGAGGATGATATCCGTTCTGTAAAGAGAGCCCCTGCAAAGGGGAGACCACCAGATCCACTGGTAGTTGATCACTGTCATGAATCAGGGGATGTCAGGGGATTGCTCTGTTCGCGATGCAATGATGGGCTGGGAAAACTCTGTGATGACCCCGAGATGCTCCGAAAGGGTATTGTGTATCTCGAAGAAGGTGCCGGGGGTAGGGGCTGAAAAATATCCCGGCTATCGCTAGCCGGTTTGGAGTCCCTAAAAAAATATTTACTTTTTACTGTTCGGACAGGACCTAAGGGGTTGCGGAACCTCCCCCCTCCTGCTATAATACCCCCATGACAAACACACCAGCACAGCTCTACCTCTTCAACGTCTCATCCTACACTCAGTTCGGATCCGATCGAATCGGTTGCGGGTTCGTCCTTGCAGCATACGATGAAGAGGATGCACGGGACGAGGTGCGCGAATTCGTCGGGGAACGTATGTCGGAGGATCTCGAATTCGAACCGGTGCTCTTCCTTGGGTTAGCTTCCGATGAGATCGAGCACGGTATGATCATGCATCATATTCCTGATTTTCTCTGAAAATCTCTCCCCCTTCACTTGACACCCTGACCAGTCTGGAGTAGAATACACGCATGGATAGCACACTTCAATCAGTCGGAATCTTCACGGATCTCTCAATCGACGATGATCATCCCCGCGTGGAACTCGTCGCATTCGATAAGGGATTCATCAATCAAGAGGATGAGGGAAAGGTCGGGTATTACCTGTTCGACTGCTCCACCGATGAATCGGTTCCCTTGACTCGCGATCAAGCGCAAGCACTCTACACCCTCGCGTACCCCATGACGTGGGAAGATTGGGATGAAGAAAATCGCGAACTTTGTATGTCCTACGTTTGACACCACACCCACTTTGGAGTAGAATACACTCATGACAAATATCAAAGACATCAAATTCGTCCGCACTCGTAAACGGTATCACTCCGATGATGATCGGTGCGTCTATCAGACTGTCTGGAACTTCTCCCCCGATGGAATCAACACCGAATCCTACGTGGTGTCCGCAGTCGTGAGCAGTGATTCTGGAGACCTTTGTGAAACCTACATTTTCCGTTCGGGAGATGAAAACGGGGATGATTTCTACGGTGGTGAAGTCTTCACCAGTCACCGCTACCTCGCTCGACAGGATGAGCATCGTAGACTCCTCTGGAAATACCTCGACAAGTGCGAGTATGAACAGCGTGAGGAGATGCGAGAAAATCTCAAAAAGTTCGAAGATACCATCACCTCCACTTGACACCCTCCCCGATTCCTGCTAAAATCAGAGCAACTCAAACAGAAAGGCTCAACTCATGACCACCTTCGATGAACAGACAAACAACGATCTCCCCGGTGAAGTCCATGATGACTTCTCATGGATTCTGCCGGATGGCGAAACGATCGAGGATCACATTCCAGACTTCCATGATGAGAACGATGCTCCAGACTATGATGAAGAATCGATGGGCGCCGATGGCGACTTCTACGACTGCGAGGATGATAGCTGGTCCGACTCTGATTCCCTTGCCTCCTGTGGCTGGGGTGAGGATGAAGCCTACGGGTGCTTCGAATGATCATCCTCGCTTCTGCCCTTTGGGTTGGATGCTTCCTGCTGGTACTTCTGTTCCTTGCAGGCGCGTCTGACTAATCCACAAGTTATCCACAATCGCTTTCCATCGACTTGCAAGCTGAGCCACTTTGAGGTATAATACACGCATGAACAACACAACCCCAAACCATTCCCAGTCTACACGAGAGCTGATCTCCGAGAAGACCCGGGCTGCCATGGCAGATCTGGGCAAGACTCGGAAGCTGGGGCGCCCTCGCTTCGGATATCGCTACGACGGTTCGGGCAAGCTGGTCCCCGATCCGAAAACATGGGGCACGCTCATGAGAATTAAGGAATTCCATGAGAAAGGCATGAATGCGAATCGAATTGCCACCACGATAAATGCCGGCGGTCACCGGTCCGCTACGGGTGGCAGCTTCTCGCGGACCGCCATGGTGCTAATAATCTCACGATTTTAGTCCACAAGTTATCCACAATCGCATTCCATCAACTTGACACCCCAGCCAATTCGGAGTACAATACACGCATGAAGAAACCACGAATGACACGCGCTCACTACACCTTCCTCGCAAAGTTCATCGACGATTATGCGACGGACTCTAAAATGTGGGAAGGTGACCACATCATCCTCGCTTCTCGAATGCAGCAAGCACTCATGGGAACCAACGACAACTTCGACGGGGAACGCTTCTACCAAGCTGCCACCTCAAGTTACAAGGAACCGAAGACTGAAATGCTCCACGAACTCACACCAGAACAGAAAG
>UEXM01000055.1_pt1 | contig 133576 bp, 117 predicted proteins | sample 1796661 | NCBI WGS metagenome assembly UEXM01 (sample SAMEA4772469, study PRJEB27181) | metagenome | reverse complement strand
TAGCGGTCTGGAACCACCTGATCCCATCCCGAACTCAGAAGTGAAACAGACCAGCGCCGATGGTAGTGTGGTTCGCCCATGTGAGAGTAGGTCATCGTCAGGCTCTTAATACCCTAACCCCAGCATCTTCGATGCTGGGGTTTTTTATTGCCTGGAATTTTCTGTGTGTTCTGCTGCGGCTGCGGATTCACCGCTTATGGCAGCCAGATTTCGAACACCCCGCCGCCCAGGCGCCCGCCATTGTGCAGATGGATGCTGCCACCACGCTCGCCTTCACTGTGCAGGCGCGCAACCGATGACGCAAAGAACAGCCCGAGGCTGGTGCTGCCGCTGTTGAAATCCAGCGATTTGAAGTTGGGAGTGCCGGTAAGTTGCATGCTCTCCGGATAGCCCTGGCCATCGTCTTCAACGCCAATAACAAGGTAGCCGTCCCGTTCACAGGCCGTCAGCAGGATACGGCTCCGGGTATAGCGGATAGCGTTGTTTATGGTGTTGTTCAGCACACCGGTCAGCAGGTCATCATCGAAAAAGCCATTGATGTCCTCTGCTTCAACGGCGTATTCAATGCCCAGGCCCTGGAGCAACGGCGTGTGGCGTGCAACGTGCTCCGATAGGAAGTCCGGTACAAAGTGCTCCTCAATGTGGGCCGACAGGTTGTTCTCGCCCAGGCGGTAAATGCCCAGCAGTTGCACCAGATCGTTGTGCATGCGCTCCGCTTCGTACTGTAGCGTGTTGAACCGTGATGACTCGCCCAGGCTGGCTTCGTGATCGGAACGAAGCTCATCAATCGAATTGAGCAACATGCCAAGCGAGTTCTTCATATCATGGACTGCCGAAGCCAGAACCATGGAAAAGTCGATGGAATTGTCCCTGGACTGCTCATCACCAGCTGGCGTGGAGTTCATGTCATCATTCCTTTCAGTTTTCTGGACAAGGCAACGTAGCGGCGGTACTGACGGTGCTGCTCCGGCAGGCTGCCTAGCCGTTTCAGGCACTGCTGGCACTGAACAAGCAGTTGCGGATCGACCGGGCCATCGTGGTATTGCTTCATCAGTACCTGGACCAGATTGAGGTTGAGGGCGGCATGAGCAGGAACGATTTTTAAGGCTTCGGTGAATTCGGCAACGGCGGTCTGAAGGTCTCCTGACTCGAACGCCTTGATGCCATCCCGGTTGCAAGCCCTGGCCTGAAGTTTCTGGCGGAAACCGACAGGTTCATCCAGCAGATTTTCAATCTTTTGCAGAATCTCGGGCTGATCGTCGAAACGTTGTGCCAGTTTCGAGAGCAGGGATTTGGCCTGGTCGTCTCGCCCAAGCCGGAACAGGGTTTTGGCGAAATCAATTCCGGTATCCGGGTCCATCACGTCTGGATCGGAAAGCGATTTCTTGACGGATTCGAGCACTTTTTCGGCTTCCTGAAGGCGGTCCTGTCCCGCATGCACCCGTGACTGAATCAGTCTGCTCCGGACCACCAGAGCCAACTCGTCATCCTGAAAGCGTTTTTCCATGCGCGAGAGCACTTTCAGGGCTTCGTCGGCGTGCTCGGATCCCTCATCGCTGAGATCGCCTTCCGACAGGTCCGAGAGTGACTGACCCAGTGCCAGATAATGGTCGGGGCTGTCGTGTATGGAATGGGTTCCCAGTACCACGGTCTGCCGCCACGCATCAGAGGCGGTGGACATGTCCTGATTGGCGGTGGCAAGCCTGGCAAGCTGGCGATGGCGAAGGAGGGCGTTGGGTGAATGCTCAGTTGCCTTCTCCAGAACCTGTTGCGCCTGGGTGGGGCGGCCCAGGCGTTCGAGGCCCTCCGCCAGAAGATCGTAGGCTTCCATATAATCCGGATGTTTGCTGATCAGTTCCTTGAGCGCTGCGACGGCGTCGTCGTAGTTTTGCGTCGCGAGCAGGATTTTACCACGTCCCAGTCTGGCCCAGGACAGATCCCGCTGGCCCATGACCTCGTCGTAGATCTTCAGCGCATGGCTGAAATCACCGACCTGATAGTAAAGATCGGCGAGGGTTTTCATCAGCCAGGTCTTGTAGCGGGGTTGCCGCGGCAGGGCTTCCAGGCACAAGGAGATGGCCTCCGGATAGTTCTCGCGGTCAATCTCCCGGTTGATGGGAAGCAGGGCACTGCGCTGGCTGATAAGGCCGGCCAGGCGTTTCTCCAGCATGGCGCGGTTGATGGGCTTGGTCAGATAGGCGTCGGGCTGGTATTCCCGGGCACCCATCACCATTTCTTTCGAGGTTTCCGCCGTCACCATCAGAAACAGCGAGGACCTTTTCAGCAGCTTCTTGTGGCGCAACTCTTCAAGGATGTGCTGACCGTTCTTGCCTTCCCCGAGGTTGTAGTCACATAGCACCACATCCACGTGGTTGTAGGCGCAGTATTGAATGGCCGGTGAGGCATGGGCGACCAGTTCAATCTTGTCGGCGCCACAACTTCTGAGCATTTGCCGCATCGACAGGCGGAAATTCTCGAAGTCATCGATCACCAGGTAATGGAGCTTTCCGAAAATATTCCCGCCGGTGGTTCTTGGTGTATCGGTCATGGGCGCTTCTGTTTCAGCAGCTTGTTAACCAGCGCCCGCAGTGCCGCGGGTTTCACCGGTTTGTAGAGGATCTGATAGCCCCGTGAAATGGCGTCCTCCCTGACCTCAGGAGCCATGTAGCCAGTAATCAGTATGCCCGATATATCATTACTGAATCCAGCTCTGAGGGCATCCATGGCATCGAGACCATTCTTGTTATCGTCAAGCTGGTAATCGGCCAGAATAATATCCGGTTCCTCGCCGTTCAATTTCAGACGAGCGTCCTCAAGGCTCTCCGCTGCGGTCACATCACACTGCCAGTTGCCCAGCAGCGCCGCCATTCCCTGAAGAATGGCAGGGTCGTTGTCGATGCAAAGCACGTGAAGACCGCCCAGACTGGAAACCCGGCGGGACTGGCTCTGGGTTTTGTTGGCCACCGCTGGTGTCGCTTCCGGGGCAGCCGTAGGCACTGTAATGCTGAAGGCACTGCCGCGGCCCTGTACGGAGTGAACATTGACCGGGTGATTCAGCATGCCACTGATGCGGTCCACGATCGCGAGCCCCAGGCCGAGGCCTTTCTTGTCTCGGCCATGCTGGAAACGCCGGAACTCCTCGAAGATGTGGGCGAGCTGGTCGTCCGGGATGCCCGGCCCGGTGTCCCACACCTCAATCCGGATGTAGCCTTTGAGCCTGCGGCAGCCCAGGAGAATCTTGCCTTCCGGTGTGTAGCGGATGGCGTTGGACAGGAAATTCTGTACCACCCGCCGCAGCAGCTTGGAGTCCGAGCGGACCCAGACGGTGCTCGGCACCACATGCAGCTCCAGGCCCTGATCCTTGGCGATCGCCGAGAAATCCGTCGCCAGGTGGCGCATGATGTCATTGACCGGGAACGCACCAATATCAGGTTCCAGTGCCCCCGCGTCGAGTTTCGAGATGTCCAGCAGGGTACTGATGATTTCCTCCGCGGCGCCCAGGGAGCTGTCGATATGCTCCACAAGCTCTTTCATGTCGCCGTTACCGGCCTTACCGGCCAGCGCCGAGGTGAATAGCCTGGCGGCGTTCAGGGGCTGCAACAGGTCGTGGCTTGCGGAGGCGAGGAAGCGGGTTTTGCTCTGGTTGGCCTGCTCCGCCACCGACTTGGCTTTCAACATCTGCTCGTTGATGACCTGCAGTTCCTGGGTGCGTTCCTTAACCCGTTGCTCCAGATAGATGTTGGTCTCTTTCAAAGCCTGCTCGGTGCGTCTCATGGCCGTGATGTCCTGGAACGTTGTGACGTAACCGCCGCCCGGGATCGGGCTGCCGTCTACCCTCAGCACAGTGCCGTCCGGGCGCTGGCGCTCATAGGACATCGGACGGCCTTCGCGCATGCTGTTGCAGCGGTCGACAATGATCTCGTCGATCCGTCGCGCTGACAGGTTGGCGTTGGTCAGGTTATACCGCATCAGATCTTCGACCGGACGCCCCACGCGCACGTAGCCAGTGGGGTAGTTGAAGAGCTCCAGGTAGCGATGGTTCCAGACCACGAGCTGCTGTTGGTGATTGACCACCGACACGCCAAGGCTGATGTTCTCGATGGCCGATTGCAGCAGTTCCCGGCTGAAGGTCATGGCCTGGGAGGCTTCATCAACAATGCTGACCACGTCCTCGATCTGCATGTCCCGACCAGTGAGGGTGGATTCCAGCACAACACGGGCCGTTGAGGCACCGATTACCGACGCCAGTTGCCGCTCAATGTACTTCATCAGGTGGGAAGAGGCGGGCCGGTGAGGATGCAGGCGAATGGCGTTGCGCCGCTCGTAGTTGCGGAAGATGGTCTCCGAACGTTCCTCGCCCATGAAGCGGTCGGTCAGCGCCTGCAGGTCTGAGGTCAGAATTTCTCCCTGCCAGGTCTGGTGCTGCGGCGTTTCGGCCTTGGGCTGTGGGTCGTGGAAGAACGATGCAATCTGAATTTTTTCCCGCACCCGTTGCCGTGTCAGCATGGACAGCACGATGTAGGTCACGGTATTGATGCCCAGGCTCCAGACAATGCCGTGGCTGGTGCGATCAAGCTCGAGGCCGAAAAGTGCTGTGGGCCGGGTCCACGTCAGCCCCCACACGCCCTTGTCGATCAGCGATTCGGTGAGCCAACCGGTTGAAGCCAGTGCCGGCAGCAGCAGCGTATAGCACCACATCAGGAAGCCCAGGCCGAGGCCCCAGGCGGCGCCGGTGAAATTGCCCCGTCGCCAGATGATGCCGCCCACCAGTGCCGGTCCGAACTGAGCCGCCGCCGCGAACGACAGCAGGCCAAAGGCCGTCAGGCTGTAGTCCTCGCCCGCCATGCGATAGAAGCCGTAGGACGTGAGCAGCACCACGAAAATCGCAACCCGGCGAATGCTCAGCAGCAGGTAGCTGAGATCGGTCCGTTTGTTCATGCGCGGGCGGAAGAATTTGAGCAGCGCAGGCATGATGATTTCGTTACTGACCATAGTGGCAATAGCCACCGAGCAGACGATGACCATGGCCGCGGCTGCCGACCCGCCACCGAGAAAGGCCAGGATCGCCAGCCACTCTTCGCCCGCAAGGATCGGCAGCTTGAGAATGAGTATGTCCGGGTCGGTACTAGCGGCTTCCGGGTAGAGCAGGCCGGCTGCCGCGATGGGGAGCACAAAGGCGCTGGCGATGATCAGGTAGATGGGCATGGCCCAACGGGCCGTCTCGAAATCCCGGTGATCGGTGTTCTCCACCACCATGACATGGAATTGACGGGGCAGGCAGATGATGGCGAGCATCGCCACCAGCGTCTGGGTAATGAACGCCGGCGCCTCGAGCCCATCGGTGGTCAGGGTGCCGGTGAGGTCGGCCTCACGGACATTGGCCAGCAGGTCGCCAAAGCCGCCGAACAGACCGAAGCCGACGAACAGACCTACGGCAACAAAGGCGACAATCTTGATCAGCGATTCGAACGCCACGGCCTGGATCATCCCGCGGTGATGCTCAGTGGATTCCAGGTGGCGGGTGCCAAACAGCACGGTGAACACGGCCAGCACCAGGGTGATGTACCAGGCGGAATCGTTCCACGCCGCCGTGCTCAGTTCCTGGTAACCGTTGCCGGTGTCCGAGAGCACGTTGAAGCCCATGGAGATGGCTTTCAGCTGCAGGGCGATATAAGGCACGCTGCCAATCAGCGCAAAGGTGGCGATCATCGCCGCCAGAATCTGGGATTTACCGTAGCGCGAGGCGATGAAATCCGCGATGGAGGTGCTGTTGTTGCGCTTGCTGATGTAGATGATCCGGCGCAACAGCGGCGCGCCAAACACGAAAACCAGCAGGGGGCCGAGGTAGATCGGCAGGAAGCCCAGGCCCTCCTGCGTGGCACGGCCCACCGCGCCATAGAAGGTCCAGGACGTAAAATAGACTGCCAGTGACAGGGCGTAGATGTGTGTGCGTGCCCAACGTCGGCGGTAGAGGCCCGGGTGGCGGTCGCCCGCCCAGGCAATGGCGAACAGCAGCGAGATGTAAGTGATGGATATGAGAACTAACAGCCAGCCACTGAGCATATACAGGCGTTCCCGTTAAACGAAAAATGTCTGTCAGACCCGCAGCACCGGGTCAGTTACAAGCGGCCCCCAACAGCCTGTCTCCGCCGGATAACGTGCGCAGTTCGTTCAGGTCCGGCTGGTTACTCCGGTCAAAAGGAACAAGCTCACGGGTATCGCAGTTGAGCAGATACATCTTGTGGGATACGGCATCGGTATAGGACTGCTCAAACCGGTAAAGATTGAACCGTACTATGTTCTTGCCGGGGTTGTCCCGGGCAACGCTCTCGGTATCCAGCACCGTAAAAGCAGTCACCTGAGGCACCACATAGGTCCAGGGGCGCCAGGGCGCACCGTATTTTTCCGTGCTTACGACCATGGCTTCCTCGGGAAGCATGGTTTGCTTGTGCTCAAACCAGTTGTACTCCATGTACACCAGATAGCCCAGCATGCCCGCTCCGGCAAATACCGGGATGATCCATTTGGGCGCCTTCTTGCCGGTGAGGGCGCGGATGCCAAGGGCAAGGCCCGCGGCGCCCAATCCGGAGAAAATGGTCGCTACAAAAGTCCAGAACATAATCGGGGTTCCTCAAAAAAGAACGGGCTCCCTCACAGAGGAAGCCCGTTCGGGATCAACCGTCAGTCAGAGACTGGAAGCGGTTGATTTGTTGCTTAGTGGTCTTGGGCAGAACCGGCACCACGCGGGTAACGGACGCTCTCAACCAGCTCCTGAATTTCAACGGGCGGTTCTTCAGTCGCGTAAGAGACTGCAAAGGCTATCGCAAAGTTGATCATCGCACCAACTGCACCGAAGGACAGCGGGGAAATGCCCAACAGCCAGTTGTCCGGCGTGTTGGCCAGGTTGTTGGTTTCGGGGATGAAGAACCAGCCCAGGTAGATGAAGATGTAAACCAGGGTGGCGCTCAGGCCCGCCAGCATACCGGCAACCGCGCCCTTATTATTCACACGCTTGGAGAAGATACCCATCATCAGCGCCGGGAACAGCGAGGCCGCAGCGATACCGAAGGCCAGCGCCACCACCTGAGCGGCGAAGCCCGGGGGATTGGCGCCGAGATAGGTCGCAACCACAATGGCCACCGCCATCGAGATACGGGCCGCTTTCAGCTCACCTTTCTCCGATATCTTCGGATTGATGGAGCCCTTGATCAGGTCGTGACTCACGGCCGAGGAAATTGCCAGCAACAGACCTGCTGCGGTGGACAGTGCGGCGGCGAGACCACCTGCAGCGATCAGACCGATAACCCAGCCGGGCAGGTTGGCGATTTCCGGGTTGGCCAGTACGAGGATGTCGTTGTTGACCACCAGCTCGTTGCCGGCCCAACCGCGGCTTTCCGCTTCCGGAGCAAAGGCCTCGGAATCGTTGTACAGCTGGATACGACCGTCGTTGTTCTTGTCCTCGTAGGTGATCAGCCCGGTCTGTTCCCAGGTTGCGATCCACTCCGGACGATTGTCGTATTCGATTGGCTCAGCCGCCGGGCCTTCAGGATAGATGGTGGTCATCAGGTTCAGGCGGGCCATAGAGGCAACAGCCGGCGCAGTCAGGTACAGCAGAGCGATGAACACCAGGGCCCAGCCGGCAGACCAGCGCGCGTCAGTGACTTTCGGCACGGTGAAGAAGCGGATGATGACGTGGGGTAGGCCGGCAGTACCGATCATCAGCGACAGGGTGAACAGAACCATGTTCAGTTTGTTGTCCACGTCGGCCGTGTAATCCCGGAAGCCCAGCTCGGTAATGACCTGGTCGAGACGCTCCAGCAGCGGCACACCGGACTCGATGTGGGTGGAGAATAGACCCAGAGGCGGAATTGGGTTGCCAGTCAGCTGCAGCGAGATGAACACAGCAGGAATGGTGTAGGCGACGATCAGCACGCAGTACTGAGCTACCTGGGTATAGGTGATACCTTTCATGCCGCCAAGTACGGCGTAGATGAAGACAACCACGGCCGCGATCATCAGGCCGGTGGTGGACTCAACTTCCAGGAAGCGGGAGAAGGCCACACCTGCGCCGGCCATCTGGCCGATAACGTAGGTGACCGAGGCAACGATCAGACACAGCACCGCAACCAGGCGAGCCTGCTTGCTGTAGAAGCGATCGCCGATGAACTCCGGCACCGTGAACTTGCCGAACTTGCGCAGGTACGGGGCCAGCAGCATTGCCAGCAGCACGTAGCCGCCCGTCCAGCCCATCAGGAACGTGGAGTTGGCATAACCGCCGGCGGCGATCAGACCCGCCATGGAGATGAAGGATGCCGCAGACATCCAGTCAGCGCCGATGGCCATACCGTTGGTCACCGGGTGAACGCCGCCACCGGCAACGTAAAAGTCTTTTGTACTACCGGCTTTCGCCCAGATGGCGATGCCGATGTAGAGGAGGAACGAGCCCCCTACGAACAGAAGGTTGATTGCAAATTGGCTCATTCGATCTTACTCCTCGTGTACGCCGAATTTCTCGTCGATTTTGTTCATGCGCCAGGCGTAGAAGAAAATCAGAGCGATGAAGGTAAGAATCGAGCCTTGCTGGGCGAACCAGAAGCCAAGGTCGGTTCCGCCGATGGCAATGCCGGACAACAGCGGCCGAAGCAGTATGGCAAAACCATAGGAAGCCAGAGCCCAGATAACGAGGCTCCCGAATATGAGGCGGAGGTTCGCCTTCCAGTAATTTTCAGCGTCGTAGCTATGACCTGACATAGGATCACTCCTGTGTTGTTGTTGTATAGGTTGGGTGGGTTTCTGGAGAGCAGTAACCGTTAGAGAATTTATTATTCATATAGGTGTTTCTCCGACTTGTTGACTACTTCGACTTTACCGGTCAAGGGATTTATAGATATTGGCAAAAGGTCTAATTCTCAGTCATTTGCCGAAGAAATCACGTTTCGAGGCAGGTCTTCCGGATTCAGATGCGATGCATGTTTTTCAGGCGGCGGTAATAGCGGAGTTTTTCGGTCAGTTCGGCGAGGGTTGAGACATCCATTTTGTGGGCCTTGTTGAGGGCCACCAGCGTCAACTCGGCTGTGACCATGGCATCCGCCGCGGCATGGTGACGAGCGCTGACTTCCAGGCCAAAACGGTCGGCCCAGTGGTCAAGGCCGTGTCCGCCGGTCCGGGCCTCCGGAAAAAACGCCGGAAGCAGTTCGGCAACATCGATCCAGGTGTGCCCCTGAGTGTAGCCGAGCACTTGTTTGAAGGTCTTTTCCAGGAATTTCTGGTCGAAAGCAGAGTGATAAGCCAGCACCGGGTCGCCATCCATCCAGTCCAGCAGGTAGAGCAGGGCATCCTCGGTTTCGTGGCCCCGGGTCAGGGCTTCCGGGCCGATGCCGTGGATCAGCACGGTTTCGCTGATATCCAGTTCGGGTCGGCGCAGGATAAGGTCGAACTGGTCCCCCAGAGGGATCACTTTGCCGCTGATGGCCACTGCGCCAATGGCGATGACCTGGTCCTTGGACGGATTGAGGCCGGTGGTCTCGAGATCCAGCACGATCAGCCTGCATTCTGACAATGCCTGGCTGCCCGCAGGTTTCGGAGTGGGCAAATGTGCCGGGTCGAGCCCGCCCGTGGCTCCCGCTCTGCGACGCTCGAACCATTGCCGGATATTGTCCAGCACGTTGCCAGGCCCGTGATTCACAACTGGTACGTCACTTCCAGCTTTTGCTGGAGACGTTGTGCCTGGCGGAACGACTCGCGCAGAATCCGCCGGTCCAGGGGGTTGAGGTCATCGGGGTTGATGTAGTTGGACAACGGCTCACCACGCTCCAGCATTTCCTGGTGCGCCCTCATGCGGATGGCCTGGATCAGGCTGTACGCCTCTTTCCAGGCATTGGCATCTTTGGGATCGAACACTTCTTTGGCGACGAGGCGGTCCATGCGTTCCAGGGTGTTGGCTTCTTCCACCCCGTGGGCCAGCGCGAAGACGCGGACGGCTTCCACGAAAGGAGCCAGCCCTTGCCGTTTGAGATCCAGATTGTGCTTCTTGCCGTCGGGCGCGTAACGGAAGTTGCGGAACATGGTGAGTGGCGGCCGGCGGGTAATGGCGTTGCCGGCAAGCATTTTCTGGAACAGCGGGTTTTTCTGAATTCGGGTCAGCACCTTGCCGAACAGCGCGTCAAGAGGCTCCATGGGGCCGAACACGGCCCGCATGTCGAGGAAAATCGATGAATAGACCAGGTTCTGGGGGGTCGAGGCATCAATGAAACGGATAAACCAGTCGTCCCACTCCTTACCGCTCAGGCACAGCTTGGGGTTGCTGGCCATGATGTTGCCCTTGCACAGGGTAAAGCCGCACTCGGCCAACTCCTTGTTGACCTGTTCCGCGAAGGGCAGGAGCTTTTCGCGAACCTGATCCTCGGTCATACCCTCCGGCGTCTCGAACAGAATGCCGTTGTCCTGATCGGTCAGCAGGGTTTGCTCTTGCCGGCCCTCACTGCCAAAGGTCAGCCAGGTGAATGGAATGCCCGGGTCGTGCTTCTTGATATTGAGTTCGAGAACACGCCGGACAGTCACGTCGTTCAGGGTGGTGATGATCTTTACTACCTGACCGGAATCGGCGCCATGAGCGAGCATGGCGTCCACCAGGCGGGACACGTCGGTGCGCAGGCTCACCAGGGTTCTCAGGTGGCTGGCGGTGCCGATGGTGCGGGCAAGATTCACCAGATCCACCCGTTGCAGGGAGAACAGGTCCCGCTCCGAGACAACACCGATCAGACGGTGATTCTCGTCCACCACGCAGAGGTGGGCGAAGTGGTGCTCCGCCATCAGCATTGCAGCCTCGAAGGCGTCAGAGTGGGAAGTCAGGCAGATGGGATCCCGGGTCATCACCTGCCCGATCGGGGTGTCCAGCGGGCCTTTCTCTTCCGCCACCATGGTGCGCAGGTCGCGGAGGGTGAAAATACCAATGGGGTGGCGGTCATCGTCGGTGATAATAATGCTGCCCACGTTGTTCTCGTGCATACGGGCAACGGCCTTGCGCACCGGCAGATCCGTGGAGCACACAATGGGGTTTCGGAGCGCATACCGCTCCAGCGGCGTGTCCAGCGAGTTGCTGGAGCCCATGGAGGCCATGGCGCCGGACTGAATTCGCTGATTGACCTGGTCCAGCAGGCTGCTGACGCCCCGCAGACAGAAATCGCGGAACGAATCGCTGTCGGAAAACAGGGTGACAAAGGCATCGTGTTCGATGCTCAGGCAGAAGGTATCGCCCGCGGCCCGGTGGAGCGTGCGGGTGGGGCGTTCACCGATCAGTGCAGCGAGCGGAAAACACTCGCCCTGACTGATTTCAAAGGTGGTTTCAGTCTTGTCGTCCTTTTCATTGTGGCGTTCACCACGGATCCGCCCCTGCTTGACGATGTAGAAGCGTTTGACCGGACCGTCCTCCGGTGACAGCACCACGTCATCATTGGCGTAGAACCGCAGTGAGGCGTGCTCAGCGAAGTGGGCGAGGTGGGTGTCGTCCATGCTCGAGAACGGCGCATGCTCGCGCAGGAAGGTCATGATTGCGCGGGTGTTCTGGGGGCGTGGCGTGTCCTGGGATGCGGCAACCATAGTTCTGTCCGTTTTACTTGTTATCGCCCACGAGTGTAGACCACTTCGTAGCGATGTAACCCTAAGATTTTCGTCGAAGACGACCTGACATCTCTACCTTTATACGCAAGGGGCCTGATGGTAAAGTTTCGGTACCTCCTACGCTGAACGACATTGCCATGACGACCAAAGAAGAGCGATTGAGCTTTCTGGAAGAAATGAAGGATGTCCGGCGCATCCGCAAGCCCAATCGCGCTGAAACCCGCGTGCCGAAGGAATTGACGCCCGGTCATCTGGAGCGCCAGCGGGCCGCGGTGGAGCAGCCGCTCAAGGACAACAATCCCCTGACCGCGGACATGGTCGAGCCCCTGACGGCCCATGACATCCTGAGCTGGCAGCGTCCGGGTGTTCAACACGGAGTTTTCCGCAAGCTGCGACTGGGCCAATACCCCATCGAGGCCCGGCTGGATCTGCACCGCATGACGGTAGAGGAAGCTCGCAGGGAAGTGTTCGCCTATATAAACGATTGCATTCGCTACGGGCTGCGCACCGTGATCATCCTGCACGGTAAAGGCGAGCGCAATCCTGATGGCATTGCCCAGTTGAAAAGCCATTTGGCGAAGTGGCTGCCAGAGCTGGACGGCGTGCTTGCCTTCCATTCGGCCCAAAAGCACCATGGCGGCACTGGGGCGGTGTATGTCATGGTGCGTAAGAGCGATCGCGACAAACAGCATAACCGTGAGTTACACGGAAGCCGTTGAGTTCCGCGTCAGATAATCCATTCTGTATGATTCACTGGTTCCGGCGCCGCCGGACTTAGGAGGTTGTATGTTCAAAAAACTGTGTCTGCTCGCGTGTGTATCCCTGGCATTGGTCGGTTGTAAAGATCGGGTGATCTGGAACGACAATGGCAAAGTGGACGATGCCACCGAGAACCGCGAAGTGTGGAATACCCAGGGCGAGCTGGACAAGGGTGAGCGCAAGATCTGGACCGACAAGGACGGTAACGACGTAGTCAAGTAAGTCACGCAGGCACACGGCCAGCACAACGATAAACCAGGGTGCCCGGGGACATAAGGCGCCTTGCCCAGTCTATGAGAGGAAACAGTAATGGCCCTGAGCCTGACGGTGAATGGTGAACAACGCACCCTTGAGGTCGACCAGGACACACCCCTGCTGTGGGTGATTCGGGACGAACTCGGTCTCAAGGGCACCAAATTTGGTTGTGGGGCGGGGCTGTGTGGCGCCTGCACCGTTCATCTGGACGGCCAGCCCGTGCGTTCCTGTTCCACCCCGGTGGAAATGGCCGAGGGCAAGGCGGTGACCACCATTGAAGGGCTGGGCACCGAGGCAAAGCTGCATCCGCTACAGAAGGCCTGGGTGGAGCACGGGGTGCCGCAGTGCGGTTACTGTCAATCCGGGCAGATCATGAGCGCGGCCCATCTGCTGGAGCACAATCCTGCGCCCGCGCGTGAAGACATCGTTGCGGCATTGAGCGGCAATCTGTGCCGGTGCGGCACCTATTCGCGGATCATTGCTGCTGTGGAATCTGTTGTGGATGCCAGCAGCCCCGTCGCCAAGCGGCAGGAAGGGGCGTGACATGAGCATGAATCGACGGGATTTTCTCAAGGTCAGTGCGGGCTCCTCCGGCAGCCTGGTGCTGGCGTTGTCACTGCCGGGTTGCGCCAGTATTGCAACCGGTTATGAAGACAAAGACGGCAGCTGGCGCCCCGATGCCTGGCTGGAACTGACCACTGACGGCGCGGTGTATTTCACCCTTCCCCGGGTGGAAATGGGGCAGGGCACCTACACCGGTCTGACCACCCTGATTGCCGAGGAGCTGGAAGTCGATCCGGCCTCGATTACACCGACCTTCGCACCGGTGGCGGCGGAATACCGCAATCCTCTGTACAAACTCCAGCTCACCGGTGGCAGCACCAGTCTGGCTACCAGTTGGGAACCGTTGCGGCAGGCGGGCGCAGAAGCCCGGGAAATGCTGATTCTGGCGGCGGCCCGGGTCTGGGGCGTCAGTCATCGTGAGTGCACGGCGTTTGAAGGGCAGGTGCGGCATCCGAACGGAACTGATGCCTTGCCCTACGGCAAGCTGGTAAAACTGGCGGCCAGTGAGGAGGTACGCCATGACGTGGTCCTCAAGCCCCGCGATCAGTGGCGTTACATCGGAAAGAATCGTGGTCGCCTGGACGCCACCGCCAAATCCACCGGTACGGCGGAGTACGGCATCGACGTTGAGTTACCCGGCATGGTCTACGCTGTGGTCACCCGGCCTCCCCGTTACGGCGCCAGGGTGCAGTCTTTCAATGGCGCCGATATCGAGACCATGCCCGGGGTTCTGAGCGTGATCGAGATCGAGCGCGGCGTGGCGATCGTGGCCAGCAAGTATTGGCAGGCCCGCAAGGCGCAACAGCAGCTGGCCGTTGAATGGAACAACGACGACGCCCTGACCCTGTCCACCGATGAGGTGTTTGCCCATTACCACCGTGCGGCGGACGAGGATGCCGGTGAACGTGAGCGCAATGATGGCAGTTTCAGCGAGGCGGCGGAAAACGCAGAGCGGATAGTGGAAGCCAGCTACGAGCAGCCCTACCTTGCCCACGCCACCCTGGAGCCCATGAACGCAACGGCCTGGTACCGCGACAATGCCATGGAAGTCTGGGCGCCGACCCAGGCGCCGGATCTCGGCCGCATCGCAGCTGCCCGGGTCAGTGACCTGTCACCGGGTGACGTGACCATCAACACCACCTTTCTCGGCGGCGGCTTCGGCCGCCGGCTGACCCAGGACTACATCGAAGAAGCCGCCGCGGTGGCCTACCGGATCAGGAAGCCGGTGAAGGTGATCTGGTCGCGTGAGGAAGACACCCGCCACGACCTGTTCCGTCCGGCCATGCTGCATCGCATGAAGGCCAGCGTCTCCGGTAATACGGTCACCGGCTGGCATCATCAGGTGGTTGGCCCCCAGATTCTGGACTGGTACGTCCGTAATGCGGCGCCGGCGCAATACCCGTGGTCACCGAAATTCCTCTACAACACCCTCGGCAAGGTCGGCCTGCTGGCTGAAGGCATCGCCACCCCGAAGGACATTTCCGCCATCGAAGGTGCCATCGATTACCCTTACGACATCGCCAATGTGGAGATTCGTCACACCCACACCGATCCCGGCGTGCCCATTACCTGGTGGCGTTCGGTGGGGTATTCCCACAACGGATTTGCGGCGGAAACCTTCATGGACGAACTGGCCCACGAAACCGGCGCCGACCCCTACGAATTCCGGCGGAGTCTGATCCGCAATCAGCCGCGCCACCTGGCGGTACTCGACAAGGCGGCCGCCATGGCGGACTGGCAAGGCGGTGCGCCGTCAGGTCGGGCGCGGGGGCTGGCGCTGTTCCAGAGCTTCGGTACCTTCGTTGCCCAGATCGTGGAAGCCAGTATCAAGCACGGCAATATCGTTGTGCACAAGGTCTGGTGTGCGGTGGACTGCGGGCAGGTGGTGAACCCCGAGATCGTGCGGGACCAGATCGAAGGGGGCATTATCTTTGGTCTGACGGCCGCTCTGCACGGTGAAATAACCCTGGTGGACGGCGAGGTTCAGCAGAGCAACTTCCACGACTACATGCTTATGCGCAACTACGAACGGCCGGAGGTGTGGGTGGACATTGCCGAGAGCAGCGAGGCACCGACCGGGATCGGGGAGCCGGGCGTGCCACCGGTGTTTCCGGCGCTGGGCAACGCCCTGTTTGCGCTGACCGGCAAGCGGCAGCGCGCGTTACCGCTGAAAGCCGAGGTGGGTTGAGTGTCGAGCGGGCGGGTCGGCGCATGATCAGTGCCCACCGCCAGGTTCTGGCGGACGTTGCGGGCTGGCTGGAGCAGGGCAAAAACGGTTGGCTGTGCACCATCACGCAAACCTGGGGCTCCTCGCCGAGGCCAGTAGGTTCCTGGCTGGCGGTCAGCGAGAGTGGCGACTGGTCCGGGTCGGTCTCTGGCGGCTGCCTCGAGGAAGACCTGCTGCGCCGGTGCGTGCAGGAACGCCCGCAATCACCCCAGCTGCTGAAATACGGTATCACTGAGGGCGACCGGACCCGCTTCCAGTTACCATGCGGTGGACAGATACATCTGCTGGTGGAACCGCTGGTTCCTCATCGTGCCATCGGGCATGTGCGCGAGCTTGAGCGCGCGATGTCCCGCCGGGAGGCGGTGTATCGGCAGGTGTGCCTGACATCGGGCGCAACGAGCGTCGGCACCTGTACGCACCATCGGCGGGGTGTTGAAAACGCGCCGGAGCAGGTCACCCATTACCTGGCGCCGGAGTGCCGCCTGCTGCTGATCGGGGCCGGTGAGGTCGCACGCCACGTGCATGATTTTGCCACCGCCGCCGATTTCGGCGTCACCCTGTGTGAGCCCAGAGCCACGTTTGCGGATGGCTGGAGCTATCCCCACATTCCATTAGTTCGAGAGCTGCCGGACGATCTGGTGGTGGCATCGTTCAACGATCCCGCCGTGGGCATACTCGCCCTGGCCCACGATCCACGTATTGATGACATGGGGTTGCTGGCGGCGCTCGGGTCGGAGGCCTTTTATGTGGGCGCCATGGGTTCGGCAAAGACCTCCCGTGACCGACGGGAGCGGCTGTTGTCGCTTGGCGTTTCGCCGGCCGACCTGGCGCGCCTGCACGCTCCCATCGGCGTCAATATCCCCAGTAAAACACCGGCGGAAATTGCCATCTCGATCGTGGCCGATCTGATTGCCGCCCGGCACCGTTTGCGGGCGGCGCCACCGGCCTTATAATGCCTCACATCCGCCACCCTAAATTCAGAAGGTGGCATGAATCCGGAGACTGCCATTGTTTGATGTAACCCGTTACGCCGAGGCGGCCCAGTCCATTGTTGATGCCGGGCGCTTCCTGTACAGCCGCTGCTGGTCCCCGGCCACCAGCAGCAACTATTCTGCCAGGCTCGACGACCACCACATTGCCATTACGGTATCCGGGCGCCACAAGGGTGAGCTGGCAGCCGGTGATGTGATGGTGGTGGATCTGGCCGGCCAGCCAGTGCAGAGTCAAAGCCGCTCCTCCGCCGAGACGCTGCTGCACACGGTGCTCTACGAGGTGTTTCCCGAGGTGGGTGCAGTGCTGCACACCCACTCGGTCAATGCCACGGTGCTGAGCCGCCTGTTGCCGCCGGATCAGCCGCTGATCCTGGAGGGTTACGAATTGCAGAAAGCCTTTCCCGGTCAGGACACTCACGATGCCAGTCTGCAGGTGCCGGTTTTTGACAACACCCAGGACATTCCGGACCTTGCCGGTCGCACAGCGCAATGGTTCCGTGACCATCCGCAACAGCCGGGCTACCTGATCCGCGGCCACGGCCTTTATACCTGGGGCCGCACCATGGCAGACTGCCTGAGACACGTTGAAGCATTTGAATTTTTGTTCGAATGTGAACTTGCAACCATGAGGCTCCGTTGATGACCACCCTGAGCATTTTCAATGAGAACCAGCCCGAGCAACCGCTGTCGGTGACAGAGGACGGCGCCGAGATCCGGCGCCTTCTGGCCGAGAAGGGCATCCGCTTCGAGCAATGGCAGACCCGCGAGTTGCCTGATGACGCCTCGGCCGAGACCATTCTTGACGCCTATAAGGAAGAAGTGGCCGCGCTGAAGCGGGAATGTGGCTTCCAGACCGCTGACGTGGTCAGCCTGAATCCGGACAACCCCCAGAAAGAAGCTTTCCGCCAGAAGTTTCTGGACGAGCATGTCCACAGTGAGGATGAGGTGCGCTTCTTCGTCCGTGGCCAGGGGCTGTTTTACCTGCATTTCGGCGACCAGGTGTATGCCGTGCTGTGCCAGAAGAACGACCTGATCAGCGTGCCCGACGGCACCCGTCACTGGTTTGATATGGGCCCACAGCCCAGATTCACCTGCATTCGCCTGTTCTCCAACCCCGACGGCTGGGTCGCGGATTTCACCGGTGAGGACATCGCCCGCCGCTTGCCCCGTTACGAACAGCTGGCCGGGGCCGCCTGATGATCCGGGTGATTCTCACCGACATCGAGGGCACCACCAGCTCCATCTCGTTTGTGCATGAGGTGTTGTTTCCCTACGCGGCCGAGCACATGGGCGATTTTGTCCGTGACGGACACACCGCGGACCCTGCCATTGCCGAGCAGCTGGACGCGGTGGCGGATGCGTCCGGCGTTCCGCGGGATGACATTGACGGGCTGATCGACGTGCTCCAGGGCTGGATCCGAGAGGATCGCAAGGAAACGCCGCTGAAAGCGCTCCAGGGCATGCTGTGGGAGCAAGGCTACCGTCAGGGCGCTTTTCGCGGCCATGTGTATACCGATGCCGCCGACTATCTGCAACGCTGGCATGATCGGGGGCTGCGATTGTTCGTATACTCCTCCGGGTCGGTCAAAGCCCAGAAACTGATATTCGGTTTCAGTGAGGCAGGCGACCTGACGCCGTTCTTCTCGGGCTACTTCGACACCCGGGTGGGCGGAAAGAAAGAGACACAATCCTACCGCAGTATTCTGGATCAGCTTGGGGTAGAGGGCAGCTCGGTACTGTTCCTCTCGGACGTGGAAGCGGAGCTTGCAGCGGCGCAGGACGCCGGCATGGCCACTGTCTGGCTGCTGCGGGATGGCGCAGTTCCGGAAACCGGGCGCCCGGTTGCGAGGGATTTTGCCGACGTGGATACCCTGCTGAAACGGCGCTAGTGGCACAGCCCGTCACCGGGCAGGCTGTTCACTCTGATACAGGGGAGGATCGCGCCGTGATCCTGAACAGATCAATGAGAGTCTGCTTGCTATTGGCGTGCGCCTTGCTGCTGGCGGGGTGTAACCCCTTCTCGCAGGCGGACTCCATGATGGATGAGTACGTGGAACGGGTGGCTCGGGTACTCGGCGCCGAGCCCGTGTTGTCCGAACTCCCGCCCCTGCAACGAATGCCCCGCCGCCGTGATCGTCGTCTCGAGATGCCCGAGCTCGATATGGACATTCTGGATTTCCTGTCGCTGTACGGCTGCCAGCTGCAATACGTGGTCGGTGAACGTAATTCGGTGATGGGGCGGGTCATGGACCCTTTGAACCGGCTGCGCTATGAGCTGCGTTTCATTGAGGCCGCCGGTGAGTGTTTACCGGACATCGACCGTGACGACCTCAAAGCCAGCGTTGAGGATGCCATCGACAGCAAGCGGGAATCCCTGCCGGTGGCGGTCTGGAACGCAACCTGGGCCGCAGAGGAAATCGAGACTCTGTTCACTCTGTCCAAGGGGTATTTCCCGGTGGCCGCCGAGGCCAATCCTGTTTCCGACCTTTCGGCCGATATGGGGCGCCTCAACAACACAGTGGATGAGCTCCTGGCGGGGCAGCTGGAGCATTCCCTGGATTACGTGGGTGAGGTTCATCAGCGCTGGCAGGCCGAGCACCGCGCCGGCCAACTCCTTAACAGCGCCAACCTGTTGATCACCCGGCTGGACGATGCGTCAGCCATCCTCCGAACCCGCCTTGACGGTCGCCCCCTGTGTTTTGACGGTAAGCCGAACAATCAGTCCGATATTGTTCGCAATATGTTTTTCAGCGTGTACATCGACCGCATCCAGCCTTACATGAGCGACGTCAACCGTGCCCGCGAGGCGCTGATCCGTCCGCTGTCGAAGATGGCGCAAGCGCAGAACGAGGTGATGCCGGAAGCTTTACGGGAATGGTCGAGCCGCCACCTTACCGTCGATGAAGACGCTGGGGTCTGGCAGGAGCTGGATCGGGCGATGGCCGCGCACACGGAACATTGGCAGGCGTTGCTGGAGCAATGTGGCCTGCGGCCCGGTGCCTGACCGATTTAGCGCTGGCTTTCCGGTGTAACCCGCAGGATCTCTTCAATGGTGGTCAGGCCGGAGGCGACCTTCTGCGCGCCGCTCAGGCGCAGGGATTTCATGCCGGTTTTGTAGGCTTCCAGCCGCAACTCCTCCAGCTCGCACTGATCGGTGATCCGCGCGCTGAGATCGCCTGACAGCTTGAGAATTTCATACACCCCGGCACGGCCATAGTACCCGGTGTTGCGGCACTCCAGGCAGCCCACCGGCCGGTACACCTGGTCCGGCGTGGCGGCTTTCCAGGGGCGGGTCAGGCTCTGCCAGGCCTGCTCGTCGGCCGGCCCGGGAGCCTTGCAGTGGGGGCAGAGGGTGCGCGCCAGCCGTTGTGCCATGACCCCGAGTACTGTGGCCCGGATCAGATAGGGCGGAATGCCCAGCTCCATCAGCCGGGTTATGGCGCTGGGGGCATCGTTGGTGTGCAGGGTAGACAGCACCAGGTGGCCGGTCAGGGCCGCCTGCACGGCCATTTCCGCAGTTTCCAGATCGCGGATTTCGCCGATCATGATGATGTCCGGATCCTGGCGCAGTAGGGCCCGCACCCCGGAAGCGAAAGTCAGCTCAATGTTGGTCTGAACCTGCATCTGGTTGAAGGCCGGCTCGACCATCTCGATCGGGTCCTCGATGGTGCAGATGTTCACTTCCGGCGAAGCCAGCTGTTTCAGCGTGGAGTACAGGGTGGTGGTTTTACCGGAGCCGGTCGGACCGGTCACCAGCACAATGCCGTGGGGCCGGTCGGTGATGTCGTGCCAGCGCTCCCGGTCTTCCCGGGAGAAGCCCAGTTGCTCGTAGGATTTCAGCAGCACTTCCGGGTCGAAGATCCGCATCACCATTTTCTCGCCGAAAGCGGTGGGCATGGTGGCCAGGCGCAGCTCTACTTCGCTGTTGTCGGGCTTGCGGGTCTTGATACGACCGTCCTGAGGGCGGCGTTTCTCCGCCACGTTCAGCCGCCCGAGAATTTTCAGACGACTGGTCACGGCCACGCCGACCTGTTCCGGAAATTCGTAGACGTTGTGCAGCACGCCATCAATGCGAAACCGTACTTGGGTAACGTTCCTGCGCGGCTCGATGTGAATGTCCGAGGCGCGCTGGTCAAACGCGTACTGCAGCAGCCAGTCAACAATCTTGACCACATGCTGGTCGTTGGCGTCCGGGTTTTCACCGGCGCCCAGATCCAGTAGCTGCTCGAAGTTCTGGTTCCCGGCCGAGCCCTCGCCCTGACGACCACTGGCTTTGCTGACGGAGTTTGCCAGCTGGTAGAACTCGACGGTGTAACGGCGAAGGTCCTCGGGATTGGCAACCACCCGGCGGATGTCTTTCTGCACCGCCTGACGCAGGTTGCCCTCCCAGTCGCTCTTGAACGGTTCGGCGCTGGCAATCAGTACCTCGTCCTGGCGAATTTCCACCGCCAGGATGCCATGGCGTTGCGCGAACGCGTACGACATCACCCGGGCGATAGCCGGGGTGTCGATTTTCAACGGATCAATATGGTACCAGGGTTGTCCGGCCCAGTCGGCCAGCCACTGAGTCAGGCGGTCCAGATCCAGTGTGCGACCCGAATTCCGGCTTTTCAGGGCCGCTAGGGCAATCAGCTCCAGCGGGTGTCGCTGCCGCGCATCGGTGCCGATGTTGGCCTGCAACACGCGGTCTGCATCCTCCTGGGTGATTTCGCCACTGGTCACCAGTGCCGTGACCAGATCACGCAGGGTCAGGGTGTTTCTTGGCGGCGCCGGTGCGCGGAGAGTGGCCATGGTCATATCCGTTTACGCGCCCGCCGGAGCGACGGGCCGGTTTACCTTCAGGTGCACCATCGACACGGTGAACAGCAGGAAGGTCAGAATGGTCAGGATGACTGGCGCCGGAGCCCCTTCGCTGAGCCAGGCGGAGACTACGGCCTGGGTGAAGTAGAAGATCACCACAAACGCCATCCAGATGTACCCGCGGTTGTGGCCGCGAAACACCGGTACGGCAAAGGCCAGCAATGGCAGCAGCTTCACCGCGAGCATCAGCGACACCGACACGCCCTCAACCTGGATCGGGTAAAAGGTCGTGATCAGCAGCGTGGCCAGTACGGCAATGTAGAGCGCAATCGTCAGTCTGGCGGTAACTCGGGCTTTCGGGTTGTAGAGCATGTGTGCCTTCCATCATTAAAAAGTTAGGTGTCTGCCGCAGCCGGTTCAGCGGAGCTTCAGCGCCAGTGTTCCCAGCCGCTCACCAAAGCTCTGGCATATGGCCTTCTCATGATCCGTCAGCGGCTGCTGTTCGCCGGTGCCGGCCCAGTGAGAGGGGCCATAAGGCGTGCCACCGGACATGGTCTCGTTCAGCGCCTGTTCAGAATAGGGCACGCCACACAGCACCATGCCGTGGTGCAGCAGCGGCATCATCATGGTCAACAAGGTGGTTTCCTGCCCGCCGTGCAGGCTGCCGGTGGAGGTGAACGCCCCGGCCGGCTTGCCCGCCAAGGCTCCACTGAGCCACAGGTCGCCGGTGCCGTCCAGGAAATGCTTGAGTGGCGCGGCCATGTTGCCGAAGCGGGTCGGGCTGCCAATGACCAGGCCGGCGCACTGGGCCAGGTCGTCCTTGCTGGCATAGGGCGCGCCGTGGTCGGGCACCGGCGGCAAGGTGGATTCGGTATCCGGCGATACCGGTGGCACCGCGCGAATGCGTGCCTCGATACCGCTGACACGGGCCACGCCCCGGCCAATCTGGCTGGCCATTTCAGCCGTTTGGCCACTGCGGCTGTAATAGAGTACGAGCACATAGGCAGTTTCGGACGACATGATTAGGCTCCGCTCAGAATAGGGTCAGCACGTTTTCGGGTGGGCGTCCAAGGGCCGCCTTGTCGCCATGAACGACGATCGGGCGTTCAATCAGCCTCGGTGTCGCCACCATGGCGTGGATCAGCTCGTCATCACTCAGGGCGTCGTTGTCGAGGTGCTGTTCCCGGTATTCCTTTTCACCCTTGCGCATCAGTTGCCGCGGCTCAAGCCCCAGCCGATTCAGAATCTGTCGCAGCTCCTGCTCTGTCGGTGGGGTTTCAAGGTAGCGTATAATCTCGGGTTCGATACCGCGCGCTGTCAGCAGTTCAAGAGTTTGTCTGGATTTTGAGCAGCGGGGATTGTGGAAAATGCGGGTCGGTTCTGTCATCTTCTGGCCTGAGTTGAGTTTGGCTGTCCTGAATTCCGGATGCCCCGTAGTCTAACAGGAGGACTCCCCGTGCAGTACCCTGCAAGGTTTCGTTGTCGGAATCTGGTTACCACCGTCATGGTCATTGTTGCGTTCGGGCTGCTGGCCGGCTGTGAAAAGCTGGAGTTCGAGCAAGCCGGCGGCGAATCCCTGGACTGGGACGACCTCCGTGGCCAATGGGTTCTGGTGAATTACTGGGCCGAGTGGTGCAAACCCTGCCTTGAGGAAATCCCCGAGCTGAATCGGGTCAACGAAAGTGGCGACGTCACGGTGCTGGGTGTGAACTTCGATGGCGTCCGCGGCCAGGAGCTGGTGGATCTGGGTGCCACTATGGGCATTGAATTCACCATGCTGGCGGAGGATCCCGGCGGTGACTTCGGCTGGAAGACGCCTGTGGCGCTGCCTGCCACCTTTGTGATTGATCCGGATGGCGAACTGCGAGAGACCCGCTTCGGGCCGCAGACCGAAGAGCAACTGAAAGAATTGACGGGCGGCTGAGGCCGCCCGTGACTGGCATTCAACAGCAGGAATCCCCCGACGTTATGGCGCAAACCTTCGTACACCTCCGCGTACACTCCGAATACTCCATGGTGGATGGGCTGGTGCGGGTCAAGCCGCTGGTCAGTCGTGTGGCGGAATTGGGCATGCCTGCGGTGGGGCTGACCGAGCAGTCCAACATGTGCTCACTGGTGCGCTTCTACAAAGCGGCGACCGGCGCCGGGGTGAAGCCGATCATCGGGGCCGACCTGTGGGTGGACAACCCGGAAGAGCCGGAAAACCCGTTCCGCCTGACCTTGCTGGCTCGTGATAACGCCGGATACCTGCACCTGACCGAAATCATCAGCCAGGGCTACACCGAGGGGCAGCGGTTCGGCAAGCCGATCATTCAGCGGGCCTGGCTGGAGGCCCGGGCGGGCGGTTTGATTGCCCTGTCCGGCGGCAAGATGGGCGACGTGGGGAAGGCGCTGCTGGCCGGCAAGCCGGACCTGGCCCGCGAGCGTGCCCGCTACTGGAGCGAATTGTACCCGGACAGCTATTACCTGGAACTGCAGCGCACCGGTCGCGCCAGCGACGAAGACTGCCTGCACCTGAGCGTTGAGCTGGCGGAACAGCTGGAGATACCGGTCGTCGCCACCAACGACGTTCACTTCCTCTACGCAGACGATTTCGAGGCGCACGAGGCCCGGGTCTGCATCGGTGAAAGCCGCACCCTGGATGATCCCCGCCGGGACCGCCGTTTCAGCGACCAGCAGTACCTTCGCAGCGCCGATGAGATGATCGAGCTGTTCAGCGATATTCCGGAAGCCATCGAGAACACCGTGGAGATAGCCCGCCGCTGCTCGGTCACGGTGCGCATGGGGGAATACTTCCTGCCGAACTACCCGATTCCCGATGGCATGACCATGGATGAGTACTTCCGCAAGGTGTCGGAGGAAGGGCTGGAGGAGCGGCTGGCGAAAACCCTCAGCAAGGACGACCCTGAGTACGATGCCAAGCGGGAAGCCTATTACACCCGCCTGAACTTCGAACTGGACATCATTATCCAGATGGGGTTCCCGGGCTACTTCCTCATCGTGATGGACTTCATCAAGTGGGCGAAAAACAACGGCGTGCCGGTGGGCCCCGGCCGGGGTTCCGGTGCCGGCTCGCTGGTGGCCTATGCCCAGCTGATCACCGATCTCGACCCGCTGGAATACGACCTGCTGTTTGAGCGCTTCCTGAACCCGGAGCGGGTCTCCATGCCCGACTTCGACGTTGACTTCTGCATGGAAGGCCGCGACCGGGTCATTGCCTACGTGGCGGAGAAGTACGGTCGGGAGGCGGTCTCCCAGATCATCACCTTCGGTACCATGGCGGCCAAGGCGGTAGTGCGCGACGTGGCGCGGGTGCAGGGTAAGTCCTACGGTCTGGCGGACAAGCTCTCCAAGATGATTCCGTTCGAGCCGGGCATGACTCTGGAAAAGGCCATCGAGCAGGAGCCTCAGCTCGGCGAATTCCTTGAAAACGACGAGGAAGCCCAGGAAATCTGGGATATGGCCCTGAAGCTGGAAGGGGTGTGCCGGAACGCCGGTAAGCACGCCGGGGGGGTGGTTATCGCTCCCACCAAGATCACCGATTTCTCACCACTGTACTGTGACGACGAGGGTGGCAGCCTGGTCACCCAGTTCGACAAGGGCGACGTGGAAGACGCCGGCCTGGTGAAGTTCGACTTCCTCGGTTTGCGCACCCTGACGATCATCGATTGGGCCCTGAAGATGATCAACCCGCGCCGCGAAAAGCGCGGGCTGGCACCGCTGGACATCAACGAGATTCCGCTGGTGGACGCGCCGTCTTTCGAGATGCTGAAAAAAGCGGAAACCACGGCGGTCTTCCAGCTGGAATCCCGCGGCATGAAAGACCTGATCCGTCGCCTGCAACCGGATTCCCTGGAAGACATGATCGCCCTGGTGGCGCTGTTCCGCCCCGGCCCGTTGCAGTCCGGCATGGTGGATGACTTTATCGACCGGAAGCATGGTCGCCAGCCGATGTCTTTTCCGCACCCGGACTATCAGTATGAAGGCCTGAAACCGGTACTTGAGCCCACCTATGGGGTCATCCTGTACCAGGAGCAGGTCATGCAGATTGCGCAGGTGATGGCGGGCTACACACTGGGTGGCGCCGACATGTTGCGCCGGGCCATGGGTAAGAAAAAACCCGAGGAAATGGCCAAGCAGAAACAGATCTTCCTCGACGGCTGCGAAAACAACGGCATCAACAAGACCCTGGCGGAGAATATCTTCGACCTGGTGGAAAAGTTCGCCGGTTACGGCTTCAACAAGTCCCACTCCGCTGCGTACGCGCTGGTGTCCTATCAGACCCTGTGGCTGAAGGCCCATTACCCGGCCGAATTCATGGCCGCGGTGCTCACCGCCGATATGCAGAACACCGACAAGGTGGTCACGCTGGTGGAAGAGTGCCGGAACATGAAGCTGGATCTGCTGGTGCCGGATGTCAGCCGTTCCGAGTTCACCTTCACGGTGAACGACGAAGGCCAGATCGTTTACGGGCTGGGCGCCATCAAAGGCCTCGGGGAAGGACCGATCCAGAGCATTGTGGACGGCCGAGCCGACGGCGAGCCCTATCAGGATATTTTCGATTTCTGTCGCCGGGTGGACCCGAAGAAAGTCAACAAGCGGGCCATGGAGGCGCTGATTCGCTCCGGCGCCATGGACAAGCTGGGTGCCGGCCGTGCCCAGCTGATGGCCAGTATCGACAAGGCCGTGCAACAGGCCGGTCAGCAGTCCCGCAACGATGCCGTGGGCATGATGGACATGTTCGGGGAAACCCTGGAGGCCGGTGGTGACACCGACCCCTACGAAGACGTGGCCCGGGTGCGTGAGTGGCCGGAGAAAGAACGGCTGAAGGGGGAGAAAGACACCCTCGGGCTGTATCTGACCGGGCACCCGTTCGATGAGTACGAGCGGGAGGTGCGCCGGTTTGTGCGCTCATCCATTGCCGACCTGAAGCCCAACAAATCCCCCCAGCGGGTGGCCGGTCTGGTGGTTGCCCAGCGCACCATGAAGACCCGCACCGGCTCGACCATGTGCTTCATCACCCTGGATGACCGCAGTGCCCGCATTGAGGCGACCCTGTTCTCGGAGGCCTTTTTCGAAAACCGGGAATTGCTGCAGTCGGATCAGGTCATCGTAGTGGAAGGGCAGGTTAGCCACGACGATTACTCCGGGCAGATGAAGATGCGTGTCAGCTCGGTGATGGATGTGGGCACCGCGCGCCAGCAGTTCAGCCGCGGATTGAAACTGTCACTTCACGCGGACCAGCTCCAGAACGGCCTGCTCGACAAACTCGATAGCACTCTCAGGCCGTTCCGCTGTGAAGGCAGCCCGGTGTGGATCGAGTACAGCAGCAACGACGCCAGTACCCGCATAGAACTGGGAGAAGGGTGGCGAGTTCAGCCTGATGACGACCTGTTGCTGGAACTTCGCTACCTCGTGGGCGACCGGGCCGTGGAACTGGTCTATGATTGAGGTAGTCCGGCAAGGTTCGGTCTGGTGCCCCGGCTGACATATTGATAAGTTACAGTTTTGTCAGAAAGCGGACTCATACCAATGTCCGCTTTAGCCCCGCGTCGGGCGCTGCTATCTTTGTCCAAAATTCTGGTTTGGCGGGATGAATTTTCCGTCTGGCAATCAAATGATGGAACATCATGAACCCTAATTATCTGGATTTCGAACAACCCATTGCCGACCTGGAAGCGAAGATTGAAGAGCTTCGCATGGTGGGTAATGACACCGACATCAACATCTCCGATGAAATCAACCGGCTGAAGAACAAGAGCGTCAGCCTGACGGAAAGCATCTTTTCCGATCTGCAGCCCTGGGATGTGGCGCGTCTCGCCCGCCATCCCCGTCGTCCGTATACCCTCGACTACATCGAGATGATCTTTGACGATTTCGACGAATTGCACGGCGACCGCCGATACGCCGATGATCTGTCGATTGTGGGCGGCACTGCGCGTCTGGATGACAAGCCGGTGATGGTGATTGGTCATCAGAAGGGGCGGGAAGTGCGTGACAAGGTCAAGCGCAACTTCGGCATGCCGCGCCCCGAGGGTTATCGCAAGGCTCTGCGCCTGATGGAAATGGCGGAGCGGTTCAAGATGCCGATTCTGACTTTCATTGATACACCGGGCGCCTATCCGGGTATCGGTGCCGAAGAGCGTGGCCAGAGTGAAGCCATCGCCTTCAACCTGGCCGTGATGTCGCGTCTGAAAACGCCCATTATCTCCACGGTGATCGGCGAGGGGGGCTCCGGCGGCGCTCTGGCCATCGGAGTCTGTGACCAGCTCAATATGCTGCAGTATTCCACCTACGCGGTCATCTCACCGGAAGGCTGCGCCTCCATTCTGTGGAAAAGCGCCGAATACGCAGCCCAGGCTGCCGAAGCCATGGGCGTGACTGCCGATCGCCTGAAGGATCTTGGGCTGGCGGACAACGTCATCAAGGAACCGCTGGGTGGTGCACACCGCAATCCGGAAAAGATGTCCCAGTCACTCCGCGCCACGCTCAAGAAAGGCGTTGCGGAACTGAGTCGTTTGCCCACTGATGAGCTGGTGTCCCGCCGTTACGAGCGGCTGACCCGATATGACACCGGGCGGTAAATCCGCCGCGGATTTCTCCTGGCCGGCGGAGCTGATTGATGCCGTCCGGCACCTTCCCGATGCGTCACAAGTGTGGGTCGCCCTCAGCGGCGGCCTCGACTCGGTTCTCCTGCTCCACCTGATCTCTCATTGTTGCGCGGACCGGACGCCGGTTCTGGCTGTGCACGTCAATCACCAGCTACAAGTCAATGCCGCTGAGGTGGAGCAGTTCTGTCGCGACCTGTGCGCGCGATTGAGTGTGCCGCTGACCGTTGAGAAGGTCTCGGTACCGGTCAACCGGGGCCCCAACGCGTCCACCGGGGGCGTTGAAGAAGCCGCGCGCCATGCCCGCTATAACGTGTTCGAGCGTATTCTGCAGCCCGGCGAACTGCTGCTGATGGCCCATCACGGTGACGACCAGGCCGAAACGGTGCTGTTCAGGTTGTTGCGGGGCAGTGGCGTGGGCGGCCTGGCTGGCATGCCGTCAACCCGTGTGCTGGGCCAGGGGCAGCTTCACCGCCCACTGTTGACGTTCAGCCGGGCGCGGATCGAAGGCTGGGCGCGGGAGGCCGGGTTGCGGTGGATGGAGGATCCGAGCAACAACGATCAGACCTACGACCGTAATTTTCTGCGTCACTCGATCATGCCCGTGCTGAAATCCCGCTGGCCCTCACTGATCAAACGTCTGGGGCACAGCGCCCGTGCCTGTGGCGAGCAGGAGGCGCTGGCGGCATCGCTCGCGCAGATCCACTACGCCTCAGTTGCCGGTGGTGAAGGTCGGCTACGCGTGGCGCAGATGCTGGGCTTGAGTCATGTGGAGCAGAAAAACCTGCTGCACTGGTGGATAACCCGCGGTGGATACCGGTTTCCGACTGTTGCCAACTGGGCCCAGGCACTCAACGATCTGCTTTTGGCTGCGCCGGACAGGGAGCCCGAGTTCCGCGGTGAGGGTTACGCGCTGCGCCGATTCCATGGCTGGATCTATCTGGTGCCCGATGAGCCCGCTGACGCGGTTGTGCCGCAACCGTTGTTACCGGGGCAGCCGGTCACCTGCGGGCGCTTGCGACTGGCGTTGCAACCTGGAGCTAACCCGGACAGCACGCCGCCGCCAATACGGATATCTACGAGGAAAGGGGGAGAGCGCATCCGGCCGCGGCCAGGTGGCCCTTCGAAACCCCTGAAAAAATGGCTGCAGGAGCAGCGGGTCCCGCCCTGGGAAAGAGGCGGAATACCGCTGGTTTTCGAGGGTCCGGAGGAGGCTGTCGAGCTGGTTGCCGTTGGCGATCTGTGGCTTTCGGATAGATACTGTGGGGAGGCCCCGGCTGCCGGCTGGCGCATCGTTGTGGAGCGGGAATGTGATTGAGTAAGAGGGGGCTTTCTGGTAGTCTGGCGTCCCATCTTGAGATGACAATCTCCCTCCTTCACCGAACCAGACAAATCACGGAATTTGCATGACGCGTTATATTTTCGTCACCGGCGGTGTCGTGTCCTCCTTGGGGAAAGGTATCGCATCAGCCTCGCTGGCTGCGATCCTCGAGGCGCGCGGCCTGAAGGTCACTATTCTCAAGCTGGACCCGTACATCAACGTGGACCCCGGCACCATGAGCCCGTTCCAGCACGGTGAAGTGTTTGTCACCGAAGACGGCGCGGAAACCGATCTTGACCTGGGCCACTACGAGCGCTTCATTCGTACCCCCATGAGCAAGCGCAACAACTTCACCACCGGCCGGGTGTATGAGGAAGTGATCCGCAAGGAGCGCAGGGGTGATTACCTCGGCGGTACCGTTCAGGTCATTCCCCACATCACCGACGAGATCAAGCGTCGCGTGGTCGAAGGCGCCGCCGGCGCTGACGTGGCGCTGATCGAGATTGGCGGCACAGTGGGTGACATCGAATCCCTGCCGTTCCTCGAGGCCTGTCGTCAGCTCAAGGTGGAAGTGGGCGCCCAGCGTGCGCTGTTCATGCATCTGACCCTGGTTCCTTACATCGCCACCGCCGGCGAAATCAAGACCAAGCCGACCCAGCACTCGGTGAAGGAGATGCGCTCCATCGGCCTGCAGCCGGACATTCTGCTGTGCCGCTCCGAGTACGAAGTGGATGCCAGTTCCCGTCGCAAGATTGCCCTGTTCACCAACGTGGAAGAGCGCGCGGTGATTCCGCTGCAGGACGCCAAGTCCATTTACGCCATTCCCCGCATGCTGCATGAGTATGGCCTGGACCAGCTGGTCATCGAACGCTTCAACCTCGACGCCCGCCCTGCGGATCTCAGCGAGTGGGATGAAGTGGTCGACTCGCTGATGAATCCACAGCACGAAATCACCATCGCGATGGTGGGCAAGTACATGGAGTTGCTGGACGCGTACAAGTCGCTGATCGAGTCGCTGCTCCACTCGGGCATCAAGACCCGCACCAAGGTCAATATCAATTACATTGATTCGGAAGACATCGAACGCGACGGCACCGACGTGCTGCAGAGCGCAGACGCCATCCTGGTGCCGGGCGGCTTCGGCGAGCGCGGCGTGGAAGGTAAAATCCGTACCGTGCAGTACGCTCGCGAGAACAAGGTGCCATACCTGGGTATCTGCCTGGGCATGCAGGTTGCGGTGATCGAGTACGCCCGCAACGTCGCCGGCCTGAAAGACGCGCACAGCACCGAATTCCGTCAGCACACGCCGGAACCGGTGGTCGGCCTGATCACCGAATGGCTCGATGCCAGCGGTGAGCGTGAAGAGCGCACCCAGGAATCGGATCTCGGGGGCACCATGCGCCTGGGCGCGCAAGATTGCGTGCTGACCGAGGGCTCTACCATTGCCAACTGCTACGGCAAGAAAACCGTCCGTGAACGTCATCGTCACCGGTATGAGGTGAACAACCATTTCCTGCCGAACCTGGAAGGTGCCGGATTGCAGATTTCCGGCCGCTCGACCGACGGTCGTCTGGTGGAAGTGGTCGAGGCTCCGGATCATCCCTGGTTTGTGGCGTGCCAGTTTCATCCGGAATTCACGTCAACGCCCCGTGACGGACACCCCCTGTTCAAGGGCTTTGTCCAGGCAGCACTGGCCCACAAGAAGGAATCCTGAGCATGGCCCGGAGCACGGTCAACGTTGCAGGTATTGAGGTCGCCAACGACAAGCCTTTCGTGCTGTTCGGTGGCATGAACGTTCTGGAATCGGCAGAGCTGGCCATGGAAGTGGCAGAGGCGTATGGGGAAGCCACCCGCAAGCTGGGTATTCCCTACGTGTTCAAGGCCTCCTTCGATAAGGCCAATCGCTCCTCCGTTAACTCGTTCCGTGGGCCCGGGCTCGACAAGGGTCTGCAGATACTGGCAGACATCAAAAGCCGGTTCGGCGTTCCCATCATATCCGATGTGCACGACCCTGCTCAGGCAGCGCCTGCGGCTGAAGTCTGCGACATCATCCAGTTGCCGGCATTCCTGAGCCGCCAGACCGATCTGGTGGTGGCGATGGCCAAAACCGGCGCAGTGATCAACATCAAGAAAGCCCAGTTCCTGGCACCCCAGGAAATGCAGCACATCATCACCAAGTGCGAAGAAGCAGGTAACGACAAGGTGATCCTGTGCGAGCGGGGCAGCAGCTTCGGCTACAACAACCTGGTGGTCGACATGCTCGGCTTCGGCATCATGAAGTCGATGAACGTGCCGGTGATGTTTGATGTGACGCATTCCCTGCAGATGCCGGGAGGCCGCTCTGATTCCGCCGGTGGCCGCCGTGCCCAGGTGACCGATCTGGCGCTGGCGGGCATGTCCCAGGGCCTGGCAGGCCTGTTCCTGGAGGCTCACCCGGACCCGGATCAGGCCAAATGCGATGGCCCATGCGCCCTGCGCCTGAGCCAGCTGGAGCCATTCCTCCAGCGGGTGAAAGCGGTGGATGATCTTGTTAAGAGTTTTAAACCTATCGACACCGCCTGATTGGCGGTGTTCGTTTTTGTCCTGTTCCGGAGTACGAGCAGGCGGGGGATGGCTTTCCGAAACACGCTCCTTGCGGCACATCCATGTGACGCTTGGGCTCCGCCATCCATGGCTCCGCACAGTTTCGGAAAGCCATCCCCCACCTGCTCTAGACGAATCAACGAGTTAAAACCTTTAAGACATTGAAAACCTGGAGAACCAGAAGAATGACCAAGATTGCCAACATCAAAGCCCGTGAGGTTCTGGATTCACGCGGTAACCCGACCGTAGAAGCGGACGTGATTCTGGAAGACGGAACGCTGGGTCGTGCCTGTGCGCCATCAGGTGCTTCCACCGGCTCCCGCGAAGCGCTGGAACTGCGTGACGGTGATGCGTCCCGCTACCTTGGCAAAGGTGTTCGCAAGGCCGTTGAGGCGGTGAATGGCAAGATCCGTGAGGCACTTGCCGGGAAAGACGCCGCCGATCAGCGTGGTCTGGATAACACCATGCTGGATCTGGACGGTACCGAGAACAAAGGCAACCTCGGTGCCAACGCGATTCTTGCCGTGTCTCTGGCGGCCGCCAAGGCAGCGGCAATTTCTCTGGGCAAGCCGCTGTATGAGCACATTGCCGACATAAACGGTACCTCTGGCAAGTTCTCCATGCCGGTGCCGATGATGAACATCCTCAATGGCGGTGAACACGCGGACAACAACGTCGATATTCAGGAGTTCATGGTGCAGCCGGTGGCGGCCAAGAGCTTCGGTGAGGCTCTGCGTATCGGCGCCGAAATCTTCCACAGCCTGAAGAAAGTGCTGAAAGCCCAGGGTCTGAACACCGCGGTCGGTGACGAAGGTGGTTTTGCACCCAACCTGCCGTCCAACGAAGCGGCGCTGGCGGTTATTCAGGAAGCGGTCGAGAAGGCCGGTTACAAGCTGGGTTCCGACGTCACCCTGGCGCTGGATTGCGCGTCCTCCGAGTTCTACAAGGACGGTCAGTACCAGCTGTCTGGCGAAGGCAAGAGCTTCGATTCCGAAGGCTTTGCCGACTACCTGGCAGGCCTGTGCGAGCGCTATCCGATCGTGTCCATCGAAGACGGCATGGACGAGAGCGACTGGGACGGCTGGAAGATTCTCACTGATAAGCTGGGCAGCAAGGTCCAACTGGTCGGAGACGACCTGTTCGTCACCAATACCCGGATCCTCAAGCAGGGCATCGACAAAGGCGTGGGCAACTCCATCCTGATCAAGTTCAACCAGATCGGCAGCCTGAGTGAGACCCTCGACGCCATCAAGATGGCCCAGGACGCGGGCTTCACTGCGGTGATCTCTCACCGTTCCGGTGAAACCGAAGACACCACCATCGCCGATCTGGCGGTAGCGACTTGCGCGGGCCAGATCAAGACCGGCTCCCTGTGCCGTTCCGATCGTGTCGCCAAGTACAACCAGTTGCTGCGTATCGAAGAAGCACTGGACGGCAAGGCGCCCTACCGTGGTCTGAGTGAAATCAAAGGGCAGGGCTGAGGCCTCGCCCGGTCATTTTTTACCTGTGTGAGCGTCAACTTCAGGTAACAAAATGTTAAGGCCATCGTGTACTGAATGAAAATTCAGTCACGATGGCCTTTTTACACAACCATTTAGAAGAATTTGTTGTTAATCTGCTTTAGCGTCTATACTCATCATCCGGTGTTGGTTTTTTGTTCGGATTTTCTAAACGGAATTAGCAATGAAGTTGCTCTGGTCCATCATGGCTGTCTTGATACTCCTGCTGCAGGTTCGCCTGTGGATCGGGGAGGGCAGCTTTGCGCAGGTTTGGGCGCTGGAGCAGTCCATTGCCGAGCAACGGGAAGAGAACGACGAATTGTCTGTTCGCAATGAGCGTCTTTACGCGGAAGTGCGCAACCTGCGCAATGAGCAGGGGGCCGTCGAAGAGCGCGCCAGAATGAACCTGGGCCTGATCCGTGATGACGAAACCTTTTTCCTGGTCGTGGAAAACTGATCGGTTGCCATGACGCACCCCCGCTTCTGGTTGATTGTACCGGCTGCTGGCATAGGCCAGCGCATGCAGTCCGAGTGCCCCAAGCAATACCTCAGAATCGATCATCGCTTCATCCTCGACATCACATTGTCCCGCACCCTAGATGCGGCACCCTTTGCCGGGTGTGTGGTCGCGCTCCATCCGGATGATCGCTGGTGGCCATCGACGGAAGCCAGCAAGAATCCCCGCGTTCAATCCTGCCTCGGTGGCTCCGAACGTGCCGACTCGGTGCTGGCAGCGCTTGATGCGCTGGCAGGGCATGCGGCGGATGACGACTGGGTACTGGTCCATGACGCGGCGCGCCCGTGCCTGCACCGGGATGACCTTGCCAGGTTGATGTCCGGTCTTCGCGATCACCGTGTGGGTGGTCTGCTGGCGGCGCGGGTGGCGGATACCATCAAGCGCAGCGATGCCTCCCACCCGCCACAGGTTCTGGAAACCGTTGATCGCAGCGATCTGTGGCGAGCGCTGACCCCTCAGATGTTCCGCTACTCGACACTGGTTGCGTCACTCGAGCATGCCCTGCGAGCCGGACACCCGATTACGGATGAATCCTCAGCTGTCGAGTTTTCAGGTAACATACCGGAACTGGTAGAGGGTCGGCCGGACAACATCAAGATTACGGTCCCGGCGGATCTTGCCCTGGCGAGCTTCATTCTCAGCCAGTTCTGAAACACCTGCATTTTTCCGGGAAGTTCACTTATGCGTATTGGTCAGGGCTTTGATGTCCACGCCTTCTGTGACGGCGATTTTGTTACCCTCGGCGGCGTGCGTATCCCGCATCACCAGGGGCTGAAAGCGCACTCCGATGGCGATGTGCTCTTGCATGCGCTGGCCGACGCCTTGCTGGGTGCGGTCGCACTCGGCGATATCGGCCACCTGTTTCCGGACACCAGCGACGAGTGGGCGGGCGCGGACAGTCGTGATCTGCTCCGGCGCGTGGTGGCCAGAGTACGCGAGGAAGGCTACAGCGTGGTGAACGTAGACACCACGGTCATTGCCCAGGCACCCAGAATGGCCCCCCACGCCGAAGCCATGCGCCTGAACATTGCCGAAGATCTGGGCATCCCCGCCAGTCGTGTCAGTGTGAAAGCGACCACCACAGAAAAGCTGGGCTTTACCGGCCGCAGTGAGGGTATTGCGTGCCAGGCAATCTGCCTGCTGGAAGCGGTGACCTCGTGAGCACTCCATCCGATACCCCGGCGGGCTGGCGGCTGGACTGGCCAACTTCGCGCGGAACACGGATCGCCTCCGCCGTGCTCAAAAGCGCGCCGGTGGACTTTCGGGTATTTGAAGATCTTGGTATGGCCGACTTTCCGCAAGAGGGCAATCCGGACCCGCAGGATGCCGGTGGCGAACACCTGTGTCTGTTTCTTGAGAAGACCGGTGACAATACCGAGTACGTGGCCCGCCAACTGGCTCTGTTATCCGGTTGCCGTCATTTCGATGTGGGATTTTGCGGGCTGAAAGACCGGCACGCGGTGACCCGGCAATGGTTCAGCCTCTACCGTCCGGGGCTGGAGGCTGAGGATGAGGAGTTCATTGGCCGGGTTAGCGAGCGTTGGCCGGTGGTGGCCTGCAACCGCTTCGTGCGCAAGTTGCGCCGGGGTGACCACCGGGGCAACCGTTTCGAGATCACCCTGCGTGATGTTTGTGGTGACTCGGTCGCCATTGATGAGGCACTTTCGACACTGGGTGATTCCGGTGCTCCGAATTATTTCGGGCCCCAGCGGTTCGGTCATGACGGTGCCAACCTCGATAAGGCGTTGACCGTGGACCCGGCCAGCCTCAATCGGTCCGGCCGCAAAGGCGGGAAAAAAGGCAGCCGTGGGCGCAAGGGCTCTGGCAGTCAGGACAGTAAAAACGTATTGTACTTTTCTGCTGCCCGGTCGTGGCTGTTCAATGAGGTGCTGGCCCGCCGCGTTGCCGACGGGAACTGGCGCCAGGCGATGGACGGCGAACCCGGTTCCGATGCAGATCGGGCAACCGGCCCTCTCTGGGGAGACGGTGGAACCGCAGCGGTCGCCGGCCAGGGTGCGTTGGAGCGGGATATCGTGTCCCGGACACCGGGGCTTGAGGCCCTGTTTTCGGTGACCCGGATGAAGCCCGAACGTCGGCCCCTGATTGCGCTGCCGCATGCGTTGCAGTGGCAATGGCTGCAGGACGACGTGCTGGAAATCGGCTTCTGGCTGGCGCCCGGGCAATACGCCACGACCGTACTGGCGGACGTATTCGAATTACGAGACGGGGCTTCAGACCCCGCATAGAAAAATATCCGGGCGGGCAATCTGTAGCCAGATGCGATGACCCGGAGTGCAAAGGCTAGCGGAGAAAATTGTGCGCATACTGTTATCCAACGATGACGGTGTTCATTCACCGGGTCTTCAGGCGTTGTATGAGGGCCTGGCGGGTATTGGTGAGCTGGAAGTTGTTGCCCCGGACCGGGATCACAGCGGCGCCAGCAATGCCCTGACCCTGAGCCGACCGCTCACGGTTGAAGAACACCCGAACGGGTTCCGGTCGGTGGACGGAACACCCACGGACTGTGTCCACCTGGCGGTGAATGGCCTTTTCAGCCAACCGTTCGACCGGGTTGTGTCGGGTATCAATACCCACGCCAATCTCGGTGACGACATCATCTATTCCGGAACCGTGGCCGCTGCTACCGAGGGTCGCAACCTGGGGTTGCCGGCGATTGCGGTGTCTCTTGTTAATGAAGGGCATTTCCATTACGCAACCGCGGCCCGTGTGGTACGGATGCTGCTGGAGGGGAAAAAGCCTTTGGCACTGGGTCCGCGCTGCATCCTGAATGTCAACGTACCGGATGTGCCCTGGGACAGGATCGCCGGGTTCCGGGTAACCCGACTGGGTCACCGGGATCGTGCCGAGGGTGCCATCCCCATGACGTGTCCCCGAGGCAAGGAACGCTATTGGATCGGCGCCGCCGGGCAGGGCAGCGATGCCGGTCCGGGTACAGATTTCCATGCGGTGCGTGAGAATTACGTGTCAATTACCCCGGTTCATGTCGACATGACACGCCATGAGGCGCTGTCACCTTTGCGAGAGTGGGTCGACGACGTGAATGCCGGTGAGGAATCGTGATGGTTGCAGAGCTCCAGGGCATTGGCATGACGTCCCGCCGAACCCGTATGCGCTTGATCCAGCGCCTGCGCGATGGGGGCATCAAAGACGAACGGGTCCTGGCGGTCATGGGGGATATGCCCCGCCACATTTTTCTGGATGAGGCGCTCTCCCACCGTGCCTATGAGGATACCTCGCTGCCCATCGGCTATAACCAGACCCTCTCCCAGCCCTACATTGTTGCCCGGATGACCGAAATCCTGATGCAGCATGAGCCGGCTCGGGTGCTTGAGTTGGGCACCGGCTCCGGCTACCAGACCGCCATTCTGGCGCGCCTTGTGGACCTGGTGTTCAGTGTTGAACGGATCAAACCCCTGCAGGACCGGGCGCGGGACAGGCTGCGTCAGCTTGAACTGCGCAACACACTGCTCAAGCACGCGGATGGTGGCATGGGCTGGCCCGACAAAGGCCCGTTCGACGGCATCATGTTGACCGCAGCACCCAAGGAGATCCCGCCTGAACTGAAATCACAGCTGGCGGACGGCGGCGTCATTGTGGCGCCGGTGGGTGAAACAGAACAGACCCTGGTGAAAATGGTTCGTCACGGCGACAGCTTCGAGATCACCCGAATAGAAGCCGTGAATTTCGTTCCGCTGCTGGGCGGGGTCATACGGTGAACGACCCGCAGCAAGAGCATCGCCTGCCCGCAGTGTTCCTGCGGGGCATGGCCATGGGCGCAGCGGACATCGTACCCGGGGTTTCCGGTGGCACCATCGCGTTCATCACGGGTATTTATTTTCGCTTGCTTGAGGCCATCAATGCGGTGCCCGGGGCCGTAATAGGCTCGCTCTTCCGCGGCGATCTGAAGGGCTTCTGGCAGCGTTGTGACGGCAATTTCCTGGTGTGCCTGCTGGTGGGCATCCTCGTAAGCATCGCGACACTGGCCTCGGCCATCAGCTATGCCCTGAACGAGCATCCCATTCTGATCTGGAGTTTCTTTTTCGGGCTGATCGTGGCGTCGGTCTGGCATGTTGGCCGTCAGATCCTGTCTTTTTCCTCCCTGTTGCTGCTTCCGTTGGCAACCGGAATTGCCTTTGCCTGGGGCGTGACCACCCTGCCGGCCGGCCAGGTTGATCCGTCCGGGCTGGTCTTCTTCGGGGCGGGCGCACTGGCCATATGTGCCATGATCCTTCCGGGCATTTCCGGCAGTTTCATTCTCGTGCTTATCGGGATGTACGCGCCGGTTCTCGATGCAATCCGTCACCTTGAGGTGGGGTTTCTGCTGTTGTTCGCCTCCGGATGTGTGATTGGCATCCTGTCCATCGCGCGGCTCATCACCTGGGCGTTTCACCATTTTCATGATCCGGTGTTGGCGCTGCTGACCGGTTTCATGATCGGTGCCCTGAACAAGGTCTGGCCCTGGAAGGAAACCCTGAGCTGGCGAACCAACAGTTCCGGGGAGCAGGTCGCGCTGAATGAAGCCAGTGTCAGCCCCGGCTACTATGCCGAGATCACCGGTCTTGATCCGCAGCTTCTGCTGGCGGTGACCATGGCCATTGGCGGCTTTGCCCTGGTGTTGCTGGTGGAGTGGATCGGTTCCCGCAACCGCACAGGGTGAGGGGTTGGTGTTACTTTTTGATCAGTCGGCGTGTGTGAACCGGTAACAGATGTGGCCGCAGAGTAACTTGGCATTGGCTACAAAATGTGCAATATATTAGTGAGTTACTCCTATAACTTTAGAATCTGCCGTATTTCTCATACGGAATTTTCATAACAGGGCAGTTCTTATACCTGTGAGATTTTGTTTGCGTGGGTTTCCCCAAGCTGGCTTCTCAGCCTGTCTTCGGTTCCTTTCCGGTGCCAGGAACGCCCTGTTGTCTGTCCTCTCGTCTCGCCGCTGCGCCCTGGTTCCAATCGTGTTGCTGCTGGTGGCTACTCCATTGGTTCTGACCGGCTGCAATACCAGCGCTATCTACCAGGACGACGCCTACAACCCGCCGGTCTTCTGGGGGCGTCATGTGGTGAAGCCGGGAGAAACCCTGTACAGCATTGCCTGGCGTTACGGGCGGGACTACCGGGAGCTCGGTAGCGCCAACGGTATCGACGCCCCATGGACCCTGAGAGCCGGCCAGGTGCTGCGCCTGGATGTTCGCGGAAAGGTCACCTCCGGAACACGGACCGGGAGTGTCAGCAAGCCTGCCGCCAAGCCCTCCACCCCGGCGGTGGCCAAGGCACCACCAAAGCCGCAACCAAAACCCAGGGTTTCGAAAGCGCCCAACAAACAGTCGCCCATAGGCAATCAGACCCAGACGGTGTCCAGCATCAACTGGCGCTGGCCGCACGTTGGCACCGTAATTGCAGGTTACTCAACATCCGGTAAAGTCAATAAAGGTGTTGATATTGCTGGAAAACCGGGGGATGCTGTAAAGGCAGCGGCCGGTGGCAACGTGGTATACGCCGGAAGTGGATTGCTTGGTTACGGTAATCTGATTATTGTGAACCATAACGAGCACTATCTCAGTGCTTACGCCCACAACCGCAAGATTCTGGTGCAGGAAGGGGAGGATGTAAAAGCCGGGCAGGTTATCGCAGAGCTCGGAAGCAGCGGTTCGGATCGGCCCAAATTGCATTTCGAAATTCGTAGAAATGGCAACCCGGTAGATCCCATGCATTACCTGCCGCCACGCTGACCGTGAAGCGCTAACCAGCGAAAGGAGAAACCCGGCACTGACAGAAACAGCCGACAGTAAACAATAAAAACAAGGGTTACAGGAGTTGTAACCAGCCAATAGCTAAATGTCCTGAAAAAAAGCGAATACAGCAGGTGCTCACAATAACAAGAAGTCGTGAGCGACAAACCAGGATGATTGAGAGGCGGGGCAAAAGACATGTCAGCAGAGCAAGATGAACTTATCATCGACCGTGTGAGCGATATTGAAGACGCCGAAGAACAGCTTCTGGCGGAAGACAAGGTCGAGAAAGACACTTCTGACACCGAGGTGGCAGAAGTCGAAGAAGGTATTCCGGCCCAGGGCCGTTATTTCACCAGCCAGAAACAACTCGATGCGACCCAGCTGTATCTGAACGAGATCGGGTTCTCTCCACTGCTTACTCCCGAAGAAGAAGTCTACTTTGCCAGACTGGCCCGTAAGGGTGAGGAGTCCGGTCGCAAGCGCATGATAGAGAGTAATCTGCGGCTGGTGGTGAAAATTGCGCGGCGATACGTCAACCGCGGCCTGACGCTGCTGGATCTGATCGAAGAGGGCAACCTGGGTCTGATCCGCGCCGTCGAGAAATTCGATCCCGAACGCGGTTTCCGTTTTTCTACCTACGCGACCTGGTGGATTCGGCAGACCATTGAGCGGGCCATCATGAATCAGACCCGCACCATCCGGTTACCGATTCACGTGGTCAAGGAGTTGAATCTGTACCTCCGTGCCGCCCGGGAACTGACTCAAAAGCTTGACCACGAGCCGTCGGCGGAAGAAATCGCCCGCATGGTCGACAAGCCGGTGAACGACGTGAAGCGCATGCTCGGCCTGAACGAGCGGGTGGCGTCCATGGACACACCCATCGGTGCTGGCGGTGAGAAGTCCTTGCTGGACACCGTCGCCGACGAGGGTGCGTCAGACCCCGCCGATCTGCTGCAGGACAACAACATGTGCTCCTGCGTCGAGAAGTGGATTGACCAGCTCAGCGACAAGCAGCAGGAGGTGCTCTCGCGCCGGTTCGGTCTGCGGGGTTATCCGGTCAGTACCCTTGAGGAGGTCGGGCAGGAAATCGGTCTGACCCGGGAACGCGTACGGCAGATTCAGGTCGAGGCGCTGCGTCGCCTGCGGGAGATCCTTGAAAAAGAAGGCTTGTCCGGCACCCTGCTGTTCAAGTAAAGATTAGCGTTCTGTCATCCTCTGAAGCCGGCCATGGAAAGTGGCCGGCTTTTCTGTTTCAGTGACCCCTCAAATGAGAACCAGGTTACGCAAAGCCTCTTGCCCCCCCTGTTAGAATGGCATTCCGGGCAGGGAACGGCTGTCGACACCCGGTAGAACAACTAAAAAAATCTCATAAAAACGACTGAAAAGGAAAGGACGATGAAGAAGGCTCTATCAACAGGCTTTGTCTCACTGCTATTGACTGCTGCCCTGGCAGCACCGGCGTCAGCCCTGACGGTGGAAGGTGTCGACGTCCCGGACACCTATTCCGCCATGGACACTGAGCTCAAGCTGAACGGAGCGGGCACCCGCTCGAAATGGTTTATGGACCTGTACGTTGGCGGCCTGTACGTGCCGGAAACCATTGATGACGGCGAAGCGATCATCAATGCCGACGAACCGCAAGCCATTACCCTGCACATCATCTCCGGGATGATCACCAGCGAGCGCATGACCGAAGCCACTATGGAAGGTTTTGTCAGCTCGACCGACGGCGATCTGTCGGCCATCCAGAGTGATGTGGACCAGTTCCTGTCGGTCTTCGAGGAAGAGATCAAGGAAGGGGATGTGTTCGATCTGGTTTACCTGCCGTCAGAGGGCGTGCGTGTCCTGAAAAACGGCGAGGTGCGTGATACTGTCGGTGATCTGCAATTCAAGAAAGCGCTGTTCGGTATCTGGCTGTCTGACAAGCCAGCGCAGAAAGATCTGAAAGAGAAAATGCTGGGTCAGCGTTAATCTCACGGCCTGTATTGCTGCCGGGTACTGTGCCCGGCAGCAGCGGACGTTTACAGGTAGTCCCGCTTCTGTTTGAACTCGCAAAGATCCTCGATGATGCAGGCGCCACACTTCGGTTTTCGCGCGGTGCAGGTGTAGCGTCCGTGCAGGATCAGCCAGTGATGGGCGTCCAGCAGAAACTCCCCGGGCACCAGTCTCATAAGGCGTTTTTCCACTTCCAGCACATTCTTGCCAGGCGCGATGCCGGTCCGGTTCGACACCCGGAAGATGTGAGTGTCCACCGCCATCGCCGGTTGACCAAAGGCGGTATTCAGCACCACATTGGCGGTTTTGCGACCGACACCGGGGAGCGCTTCCAGGGCCTCCCGTTGATCAGGTACCTCGCCACCGTGCTGTTCCAGCAGGATCCGGCAGGTTTTGATCACGTTCTCGGCCTTGCTGTTGAATAGACCAATGGTTTTGATGTACTCCTTCAGGCCGTCCACCCCCAGCGCGAGGATGGCCGCAGGGGTATTGGCGACCGGATAGAGCTTGTCCGTCGCCTTGTTGACGCCGACGTCCGTTGCCTGGGCGGACAGGATGACGGCAATCAGTAATTCGAAGGGCGTCGAGTAATTCAGTTCTGTGGTCGGATGCGGGTTGTCAGCCCGTAACCGGGTGAAAATTTTGGTGCGTTTTTCCCGGTTCATGTCAGGATACCTGCCCGGTCACACGAACGCGCTTGCTGCCGGAAACCACGGGCTCGGCCACCCTGGCTTTACGCCGTTTTTCCGCGCGGTTATCAATGCTGTTTTTGAGGGCAATCAGCAGCCCGAGACCCACAAAAGCGCCCGGTGGCAGAACCATGAACAGCACATCCGGATAGCTGTCCAGCGGCCGGAAGCCCCAGTCTGCCGCCACAGGGCCGAGCAGAAGATCCATGTCCTTGAACAGCGTGCCCTGACCGATCAGTTCACGTAGTCCGCCAAGAACCACCAGCACCGCAAGAAATCCGAGGCCCATCATGATGCCGTCAAGGAGGGCGGGGATCGGGCCGTTCTTCGAGGCAAAGGCATCGGCGCGGCCCAGAATGGCGCAGTTGGTCACGATCAACGGAATGAAAATGCCGAGGATCTGATAAAGCTCGTAAGTGAACGCCTGCATCAACAGTTCGGCACAGGTCACGAAGGAGGCGATGATCATCACGAAAGCGGGCAACCGCACTGACTCGCTGACGAAGTTACGAATCAGTGAGACCGCCAGATTCGAGCCCATCAGTACCAGCAGCGTGGCCAGCCCCAGGCCGATGGCGTTGACCACCGTGCTGGTGACCGCCAGCAGCGGGCACAGTCCCAGTACCTGAACGAGGGCAGGGTTGTTGGTCCACAAGCCCTCACGAATGATCTCAGCGTTGGTTTTGGTTGCCATAATCAGGATTGCTCCACGTCACGCTGTTGGCCGGCAATGGCTTCCGGACTGGTCGGGTCGGCCTTGATGTCTGGCGGCTCGTTGAGTATCTCGCGAATTTCGGCGCGGTTCTGGCGGAAATACACGAGGGTTTTCTGTACCGCTTTCACCACTGCTCTCGGCGTGATGGTGGCACCGGTAAACTGGTCGAACACACCGCCGTTTTTCTTCACGTTCCAGCGATCAGGCCGGGGGTCGCCGAGGGAGCGGCCGTTGAAGGACAGAATCCAGTCCGATTTCTTGGTTTCAATACGATCGCCAAGCCCCGGGGTTTCGCGATGACTGGTTACACGCACCCCCAGTACCCGCCCGTCCGTATCAATGCCCACCAACAGGCGGATGTCGCCGGAATAACCGTCGGGGGCCACCGCGGGCAGAATCATACCCACCGTGCGGTCGCCGTTGCGGGCAATCCAGGCCGTGATGGGGCCGTTCTGCGCCATGCGGTCATTGGCTGGCAACTCCACCGTATCTCGCAGCAGGTCGTTGTCATGGCGGTTTTCGGGAATAATCTCGAACAACGCCCTGGCTTCGGCACGGGCTGCCTGGTCCGCGATACGTTCAGCCGTCATCACCTGAGTGACGGCAATGGTGCCACCGGTAATGATGGCAAACAGGCCCAGACCAATGGCGCTTCGGCGTACAGACTGTGCAATGGCGGTCATGGCTTACCCCTGTGTCCGGCCAGGAACGCCCCGGCGGGCCTTGTGGTGGCCATAGGTGCGCGGTGGCGTGTAATGGTCAATGAAGGGCACGGCAAAATTCATCAGCAGCACGCTGAAAGCCACCGCGTCGGGGTAATTGCCCCAGGTACGGATCACATAGATCAGCACGCCGATGCCGGCACCGTAGATCAGTTTGCCCTGATGGCTGGTGGCTGCGGACACCGGATCCGTGGCGATGAAAAAAGCCCCGAGCATGGTGCCACCGGCCAGCATGTGCAGGCCAAGTGGTGCGTACTGGTCCGGGTTGCTGCCAAAGGCCAGACTCATCACGGCAATGCCTGCCAGCATGCTGGCCGGGATGTGCCAGGTGATGATCTTCAGCGCAATCAGTAGCAGGCCGCCGAGCAGGAACGCGCCATTGACCCACTCCCAGCCACGGGCCACGCCGTCGCCAAAGGTCGGATGCTGAAGCACTTCGGCCGCCGTGTAGCTGGCAATCTTGTGTTTGTATTCATCCAGCGGTGTCGCCATGGTAAAGGCGTCAACCGTGGTTTGCTGGCCAGACGCGATCACGCCGAGGGTTTCGCCAAATCCCGGAGCGGATTCCCACAGCAGCGCGGCCTCTGCCCAGGTGGTGGTCATCGCGACCGGGAAAGAGATCAGTACCAGGGCATAGCCCACCATGGCGGGGTTGAACGGATTGGAGCCCAATCCGCCGTAGAGCTGCTTGGCCATGACAATGGCGGAGATCACCGCAATGGCGGATACCCAGAATGGCACAAACTGGGGCAGGGACAGGCCAAGCAACAAACCGGTGACCGCCGCGGTGTTGTCTTTCAGGAAAAACGCCAGCGGTTTCCCGCGCACTGCCAGCATGGCCGCTTCCGCCCCGAGGGCCACCAGAATGCACCAGACAACGTTGATCAGGTTGCCCCAGCCGAAGAACAGGGTCTGCGCCAACAGGCCTGGCAGAGACGCCAGAATCACCCACAGCATCACCCGGGAGGTGGGCCTGGCGTTGCGGGCATGGGGAGAGGACTGCTGTACTAATGCCATGTATTGAGGGCCTGATGTCCGTTAGTCGGTGGATTGGGTTTCTGAAACTGTCCGGGCCGAGGCGTCTGCCAGTGCCTGTTCCGCCCGTTTTACCCGCTCGTGATTCTTGGCCACCGCCCGTTCGAGTTTGTCGACGTTGTCTGCCTGCTGGGCCTTGGCGTCGTCCAGCATGGACTGCATGGTGTCCAGTTTGGATTTGGCCTGAGCCAGCTGTTTTTCAAGCTCCGCCTTATCCGGCAATTCTGCGGGCGCCGGGGCTTTGGCGGTTGCAGCGTCAGCGGCAGTGTCTGCAGCTGCCGACGCCGTCCCTTCGGATTTCGCTTTCTTGCGAGCCAGGGCTTCCTGAACCAGCGCCGCCTTGGCGGCCCGCTCGTCCGTTGCACCGGTGTCCGCGGCGGCTTTTTCGGCTTCCGCTTGTTTCCGGGCCTGGGCTTCGGCAGCCGCTTTGGCGCGCTCCTGGCGGCGCAACTCTTTTTCCTGTTGTTCCCGGTCCAGCCGGGCCTGACGCGCTTCGAAACGTTCCCTGGCTCGGTCAGCCTTGAGCTGTTCCGCCTGCTGCACGCGGATCTCGCCTTTGGCAAAACGGTAGTACTGCACCAGCGGGATTGAGCTGGGGCAGACGTAGGAGCAGGCCCCGCATTCGATGCAGTCAAACAGGTTCAGGTGCTCGGCCTTCTCGAATTCGCCCGCTTTCGAGTACCAGAACAGCTGCTGCGGCAGCAGTTCCATGGGGCAGACCTCGGCACATTGGCCGCAACGGATGCAGGGCTGCTCCGGCGCCGGATCCGGCAACTCCTGTGCGCTTGCCGCAATGACACAGTTGCTGGTTTTGACGATCGGCACTTCGGGTGTGTTGAGGGTGTACCCCATCATCGGCCCGCCAAGTACCAGTCGGTGTAACCGGCTTTCCTGCAGGCTGGCTTCAGCCAGCAGGCTGCTGATGGGAGTGCCAATCAGCGCTTCAAAATTACCGGGCTCGGACACCGCCTCACCGGTGATGGTGACCACGCGGCTGGTCAGCGGCTCGCCCTTGAGTATCGCCCTGCCAACGGCGATGGCGGTGCCGACGTTCTGACACATCACGCCGATGTCGGCGGGGATGCCGCCACTGGGCACTTCCATGCCGGTCAGAATGCGGATCAATTGTTTTTCACCGCCCGAGGGGTACTTGGTGGGTACAACCACCACTTCGATCTGGGTGCCCTCTGCCGCCGTGGTCATCGCGGAGATGGCCTCGGGCTTGTTGTCCTCGATGGCCACCACACAGCGCTCCGGGCGCAGAATCCAGGCCATGATCTTGAGACCGTCGATAATCTCGTCGGCGCGCTCGCGCATGCTGGTGTCGTCGGCGGTAATGTAGGGCTCGCACTCCGCGCCGTTGAGAATCAGTGTGCTGACTTTGCGGTCGCGGGGTGGGCGCAGCTTGATGTCGGTGGGAAAGCCTGCGCCGCCCATGCCGGAAATGCCGGCATCGCGAATGGACGCCAGTACCGCTTCACGCTCGAGCTTGCGATAGTCGGGAGCCGGTTGGCGCTCGCACCAGCGGTCTTCGCCATCCGGCACCAGGATGAGACACCAGTCCTCCATACCGGAGGGATGGGGAACCGGCAGGCGGGCAATGTGTTCGACGGTACCGGACGTGGGCGCGTGAATCGGCACGCCCATGCCGTCCGATACGTCGGCGATTTTCTCACCTTTCAATACGTGCTGACCCGGTTCCACAATGGCTTCGGCGGGCACCCCGATATGCTGTTGCAGCGGAATCACCAGGCGTTCCGGCAGGGCGGCGCGACGGATGGCACGGGCGGTGGACTGATGCTTGTTCTCTGCCGGGTGAATGCCACCGGCGAAATCCCAGAGCTGTGTCATCAGGCGCTGGCTCCCTGGCGGTCGGTGGTGATGATGCTGCTTTGTGGTGGCTGCCAGGTCCAGGTGCGAATGCTGGGTTCCACGGTAATCATGTCGATGCAATCTACCGGGCATGGATCCACGCAGAGGTCGCAACCGGTGCACTCGGTCTCGATCACCGTATGCATGTGTTTTGCGGAGCCAAGGATGGCATCCACCGGGCAGGCCTGGATGCACTTGGTGCAGCCAATACATTCGTCCTCGCGGATCACCGCCACCCGTTTTGCCTGCTCCACACCGTGCTCGGCATCCAGCGGCTCCGGCTCCACGTCCAGCAGGTCGGCGAGGGCTTTGATGGTGCCTTCACCGCCGGGCGGGCATTTGTTGATCGGACCACCGTCGGCAATGGATTCGGCGTAGGGCCGGCAGCCGGGGAAGCCGCACTGGCCACACTGGGTCTGGGGTAGCAGGGAATCAATCTCCTCCACCAGCGGGTTGCCTTCAACCCGGAAGCGTTCGGCGGCGAATCCGAGCAGGCCACCGAAGATCACGGCCAGCGCCAGCAGCACCACAACGGCAACAAGAATGCTTGTCCACATAAACCGTTACTCCTGAACCTTCATGCCGTCACACGCCAACCAGGCCGGTGAAGCCCAGAAACGCCAGTGACATCAGCCCGGCGGTTACCATGCCAATGGCGGCACCGCGGAACGCGACGGGCACATCGGCAACGGCAATACGCTCACGCATGGCGGCAAACAGCACCAACACCAGCGAGAACCCGGCGGCGGCCCCGAAACCATAGAGCACCGACTCCACAAAATTGTTGTTCTTGTTGAGGTTGAGCAAGGCCACGCCGAGTACGGCGCAATTGGTGGTTATCAGCGGCAGGAAGATGCCGAGCACCCGATAGAGCAGCGGGCTGGTCTTGCGCACCACCATTTCGGTGAACTGCACCACCACCGCGATCACCAGAATAAAGGTGATGGTCTTCAGAAAGGCCAGATCCAGCGGTTCGAGCAGATAGGTGTAGGCCAGATAACTGCACACCGACGCCAGCGTGAGTACAAACGTGGTGGCCAGAGACATCCCCATGGCCGTCTCCAGCTTACCGGACACCCCCATGAACGGACACAGCCCGAGGAACTGCACCAGCACAAAGTTGTTCACCAGAATGGTGCTGACCAGGATCAGCAAATACTCGGTCATTCGCCTTGCTCCATCACGCTGCCGTTATGCAGGCGCGTTACATGATCCGCATGCCCGGCGTGGCGCCGGAATCCGGAGACAGGATAAAAATGTCCTCGCCGCCCGGGCCGGCTGCCAGCACCATGCCTTCGGACATGCCGAATTTCATTTTTCGCGGCTTGAGATTGGCTACCATCACCGTCAGCCGGCCTTCCAGCTCCTCCGGTTTATAGGCCGATTTGATACCGGCAAACACGTTGCGCTCGCCATGCCCGATATCGAGGGTGAGGCGCAGCAGCTTGTCAGCGCCGTCGACGTGTTCGGCTTTGACAATCTGGGCCACCCGAAGATCCACTTTCGCAAAGTCACCGAATTCTATCTCGTCCGCCACCGGCTCCAGATTGGCTGCCTCGGCCGGTTTTCCGGTCGCTGCGGGCAGCTCTTCTTTCGAGGCATCCAGCATCTTTTCGATCTGTGCCATATCGACCCGGTTCATCAACGGCTTGAACTTGTCGATGCCGTGGTTTTCCAGACGGTCACCGCGGGCGTTCCAGTCCAGTTTCGCGTTCAGGAAGGCCTCTGCCGCTTTCGCGGTTTCCGGAAGCACCGGCGCCAGGTAGGTCATCAGCAGGTGGAACATGTTGAGGGCGTTGGTGCAAATGGCCTGCAACCTGTCATCCTGGCCCTCCTGCTTGGCAATGACCCACGGTTGTTCATCGTTGACATACTGGTTGGCAATATCCGCCAGCTCCATGATGCGACGCATGGCACGGCCGAACTCGCGGGCTTCGTAGAACTCCTCGATCTGCTGGCCGGCGTCGATGAATTCTTTCAGCTTGTCCTGTTCGGTGATCTGCCCCAGTTGCCCGTCAAAGCGCTTGGTGATGAAACCGGCGCTGCGGCTGGCGATGTTGACCACCTTGCCCACGAGATCCGAATTCACCCGTGCGGCGAAGTCCTCCAGGTTCAGGTCCATGTCATCAACGCCGCCGGTCAGCTTTGCGGCGAAGTAGTAACGCAGGTACTCCGGATTCAGATGACCCAGGTAGGTCCGGGCCATGATGAAGGTACCCCGGGACTTGGACATCTTCTTGCCGTTCACAGTAACAAAGCCGTGCGCCCAGACCGCCGTAGGCGTGCGGAAGCCGGCGTCGTGCAGCATCGACGGCCAGAACAGGGCGTGGAAATTGATGATGTCCTTGCCGATGAAGTGGTACACCTCGGCCGTGGAGTCCTTTTTCCAGAAATGCTCGAAGTCGATGCCTTCACGCACGCACAGGTTCTTGAAACTGGCGAGATAGCCGATGGGCGCGTCCAGCCACACGTAGAAATACTTGCCGGGCGCGTCCGGAATCTCGAAACCGAAGTAGGGCGCATCGCGGCTGATGTCCCACTCCTGCAGACCCGCATCGAGCCACTCCGCCAGCTTGTTGGCCACTTGCGGCTGCAAGGTACCACTGCGGGTCCACTTACCCAGGAAATCGGCGAAGTCCGGCAGCTTGAAGAAATAGTGCTCGGATTCCTTTTCAACCGGTGTGGCCCCGGACACAGCGGAGCGGGGGTTGATCAGCTCAGCCGGCGTGTACGTGGCGCCGCAGGCCTCGCAGTTATCGCCGTACTGATCCTCGGTCTTGCACTTGGGGCAGGTGCCCTTGATAAAACGGTCCGCCAGGAACATGTTCTTCTCGGGATCGAAGAACTGGGTAATCTTGCGGGTCGCAATGTGCCCGTTTTCCTGCAGCTTCCGGTAGATGTACTCCGAGAACTGACGATTCTCCTCGGAATGGGTGGTGTAGTAGTTGTCGAAGCGGATATGGAAACCGCTGAAATCCTCCTGGTGCTCCTGGCGGATACGGTCAATCAGTTGCTCGGAGGTAATGCCTTCGCGCTCGGCGCGGAGCATAATGGCAGTGCCGTGGGCATCATCGGCGCAAACGTAGTAGCAGTTCTGACCGCGCATTTTCTGATAGCGCACCCAGATGTCGGTCTGAATGTACTCCAGCAGGTGCCCCAGATGGATAGGGCCATTGGCGTAGGGCAGGGCGCTGGTCACCAGAATATCGCGCTGTTGCTTTGAACTCGCTTGCGTCATGTTGATATCCGAACCTTCAATGAATAAGGATTTGGCGTAAATCAGTACAACAGAGCCTGCCGTTGATCCGGGTAAAGACTCCGTATGGTCAGAAACGGGCACAGATGATACCTTCCGGCCAGACTTTTTTCATCCGAAACACCTGTTTCCGTGCTCAAAATCGAGCATTAGCTTATTCCGGAGAACCCGATGACACAGATTTCAGAACAGGCGCTGCAGGCCGCGGTTCGCGAGTACCGCGACCCGTACCTCAACAAGGATCTCTACGAGTTGGGCGCGGTCAAATCCTTGAGCGCGGACGACACCGGCAAAGTCACCGTGATGGTGGAGCTGCCGTATCCGTCGAAAGGCATTGCCGGCGCCCTGAAACAGCTGGTCAGCAACGCCCTTGAAGACGTTGACGGTGTGGGCAGCGTCGACGTGCACGTCGGCCAGAAAATCCACTCCTACAAAGTCCAGAAAGACCTGCCCTCGGTACCGGGCGTGAAAAACATCATCGCCGTCGCCTCCGGCAAAGGCGGCGTCGGCAAATCCACCACCGCCGTCAACCTCGCCCTGGCGCTGCAGGCGGAAGGTGCGAGAGTGGGCATCCTCGACGCCGACATCTACGGCCCCAGCATCGGTATGATGCTCGGTGTACCCGAAGGCAAGCGCCCGGATACCCGTGAAAACAAATATTTCGTGCCCATGGACGCCCACGGCCTGCAAGCCAACTCCATGGCTTTCGTGGTCACCGAGAAAACCCCCATGGTCTGGCGTGGCCCCATGGTCAGCGGCGCGGTGATGCAGCTGCTGCAACAAACCCTGTGGAACGAGCTGGATTACCTCATCGTCGACATGCCCCCGGGCACCGGCGACATCCAGCTCACACTGGCCCAGAAAGTCCCCGTCACCGGTGCGGTGATCGTCACCACCCCCCAGGACATCGCTTTGCTCGACGGCAAAAAAGGCATCGAAATGTTCCGCAAAGTCGACATCCCGGTGCTGGGCGTGGTGGAAAACATGAGCGTCCACATCTGCAGCAACTGCGGCCACGAAGAACCCCTCTTCGGCCACGGCGGCGGCGAACGCATCGCGGCAGAATACGACACCACACTGCTGGGCCAGTTGCCCCTGCACATGACCATCCGCGAACAGACCGACGGCGGCACGCCCTCAGTCGTGGCCGAACCAGACTCTGAAGTCGCCCGCCGCTACCGCGATATTGCCCGACGGGTGGGGGCGGAGCTGTCCACCAGAGAGCGGAACCTGAGTGGTTCCATCTCCAGCGTATCGGTAACCGAGCACTAGGTCTTTCTAGCCTGGACGACTCGCTCACAGGTTCGATCGAGGGGGCGGGAAGGGCGGTCCAAAAATCTCGGAGGCCATGGACGGCCGGAGAGAAGCGCACATGGACGTGCTCGTAGCGGTTTTTGGGCCGCCCTTCCTGCCCCCGAAGCCCCCAAGTTCGGGAGATGGAAGGGCTTCGACAGACTCCCAGGGAACAGGTAAACTACGCCCCAATTTTCCCCAGTGAAAACGAGACCTCATCAATGAGCATCAAATCCGATAAGTGGATTCGCCGGATGTCCCAGGAACACGCCATGATCGAGCCCTTCGAGGCCGGCCAGGTCCGTGAATCCGAAAAAGGCCGTGTAATCTCCTACGGCACCTCCAGCTACGGCTACGACGTGCGCTGCAGCAACGAATTCAAAATCTTCACCAACGTTCACTCAGCCACCGTCGACCCCAAAAACTTCGACGAAAACAGCTTCGTCAACATCACCAGTGACGTTTGCATCATTCCGCCGAACTCCTTTGCCCTGGCACGCACCGTGGAATATTTCCGTATTCCCCGCAGCGTACTCACCATCTGCCTTGGCAAATCCACCTACGCGCGTTGCGGCATCATCGTCAACGTTACACCGCTGGAACCGGAGTGGGAAGGGCAGGTTACCCTGGAATTCTCCAACACCACCAACCTGCCGGCGAAAATCTACGCCAACGAGGGCGTGGCCCAGATGCTGTTCTTCGAATCGGACGAAATCTGTGAAACCAGCTACAAAGACCGGGGTGGCAAGTATCTGGGCCAGACCGGCGTGACCCTGCCGCGGACATGAACGCCAACCAGTTTCTCAAAGCGATCTCACAACTGCAGGGCTGGCGGGAATGTGCATTCCTGCTGGCCCTGGCGGAACGCTCCTTCCCGAACTATGCGCTGTTCGCGGAGGCTGTCGACCTGAAAACCGGCGCCAAGATGCGTCAGCTGCTGGATCTTGCCTGGGACATGCTGCAGAAAGATGCCTCGGAAGCGGCCATCCCGCAGCTGCTGGCCAAACTGGAAAGCCTGTCGCCCGACATCAACGCCTACGACGCCTACGGCGTTTACCCGGCGTTCGATTTCTGCCAGTTGCTGGAGCAGGGTCTGCTGAACCGGCTCAACCCTGGCAAGCACCGGGCCACCGAAGCGTCCCGTATGGCTACCGCCACTGTCATGAGCTTTGTGGAAATGTCCGAGGGTGAAGACCTGGATGAAGACGAGCTGGTCCGGTTGCTGGAGCAGCACCCCCTGATGAAAGAAGACAAAACCTTCCAGCGGGACCTGGTGCTTGAGCTCAAGCGTCAACGCACACCCACCAGCCAGTTTGTGGAGCGTCTGCGTGAACGGGCTGCAAACGACGGCGTGAGCAACCTGGGCGTCTCCCTGGGAGACTGAGCCTGCGGTTGCTGCGCACCTGTCCTAAACTGAAACCGTCATCCCTGTTGCATTGGTTATCCTATGAAACTCTCCGCTTTTGGTCAGAAATTCACCGCAGAAGCCGGCATCACCTCCTTGATGGACGATCTCGGTAACGCGCTGGCCTCGGGCGATGACATGATCATGATGGGCGGTGGTAATCCCGGGCATATCCCCGAGATTCAGGCGCGGGTGAAAGAGATTCTGTCGGACATCGCAGCCACACCGGCAGACCTGCGCCGGCTGGTGGGCATCTATGATCCACCCCAGGGGGAGAAACAGTTCATTGCCTCGCTGGTGGAACTGCTCAACCGCGAGTACGGCTGGGGGCTGACAGCTGAGAACGTTGCCCTTACCAATGGCAGTCAGGCCGCTTTCTTCATGTTGTTCAACATGTTCGGGGGCGACTATGGAAACGGGCATCGCAAGCACATACTGCTCCCGCTGGCGCCAGAATACATCGGTTACGCGGACGCCGGCATCGAGCAGGGGCTGTTTCGCGCCGTGCAGCCGGAGATTTCCTTTACCGATGCCCACGAATTCAAATACCGGGTGGATTTTGACGCCGTTGAGGTGACCGGGGAAACCGGAGCCATCTGTGTGTCCCGTCCCACCAACCCCACCGGAAACGTAATCACCGACGACGAGCTGGCGCGTCTCGAGCAACTGGCCCGTCAGCACGACGTGCCGCTGATTGTGGATGGCGCCTACGGCACACCGTTTCCCAGTCTGCTGTTTGTCGACGCTACACCGACCTGGAATGAGCAGATCATTCTGTGCCTGAGCCTGTCCAAGCTGGGTTTGCCGGCAGCGCGAACCGGCATTGTGATTGCGGCGAAGCCGGTGATCAAAGCGTTATCCGGCATCAACGCCATCATGAATCTGGCGACCGGCAGTTTCGGCGCGATGATCGCTGAGCCGCTGGTGAGGTCGGGAGAAATCCTGTCGTTGAGTCGTGATGTGGTGTGCCCGTTTTATCGGGCCAAGATGGAGAAGGCCGTGGCGGTGTTCCGGGCGGCCATGGGCGAGGACAGTTGCCACTGGTATGTGCACAAGCCCGAGGGTGCCATGTTCCTGTGGTTGTGGTTCCCGGACCTACCGATCACAAGCCTGGAGCTTTACCAGCGCCTGAAAGCCCGGGGTGTTCTGGTGGTGTCCGGTCACTATTTCTTTCCCGGTCTGGCGGATGAAGACTGGCAGCATCGTCACGAATGCCTGAGAGTGACCTACTCACAGGATGACGAGCGGGTGGCTGAGGGCCTGCGGATCATTGCGGATGAGGTCAAGGCTGTGTGGGCCGCCGTCAGCGCCGAATCTCCGCGTCGTTGATCATGATTTCGTAACTGCTGCCGTCCGGTTCCACCTGACGTAACCGGATCAGCAGGTATTCCTGGTCGGGCGCAAACCACATCAGGGTCTGCCGCTTGCTGCCGTCGTCGCGAACCTTCTCTGCCTTCAGGGTGTTCACATTGCCCTGATTGGTTTTCAGGATTTCTTCATCAATCACCGCAAACCGGTCGGTGTCATAGCCGCCCTTGTCAATCACCCGATACTCCATTTCCCGCTTGCCTGCGCGAATATCCTGGTGCAGTTGCAGCTGGTAGCCCATGGGGTCCAGCGCACCGGGCTCAAGCTCCAGCGAAAAGCGGTCGCCTTCGTGATGGCCGCTGGCAATGCCGTTGCCCCAGTCAAAATCGATGGCTTCCTCGCGGTTGCGGATGAGGAAACCGGACAGCCGGTAGCGGTATTTCAGGGGCACCACGCGGTTGTCCTGCCAGCGAAGGATCAGCGATTCATCGATGTCGGCGATGAACGAGTCTACCTTGGTGCGGTATATCCAGGTGCCGTCGTCGCGTTCTTCAAGGGTACGGGTGGCACTGCCATTGAGCGAGATGCCCTTGTCCATGGAGGCGTTATAGCTGACCTTCAGGGGCAGTAACTGCGGGGTTGCGGCCGTATCCGGGCGGATCTGTGCGTCCTTGCGTTCTCGGGCCTGATCCTCTGCCAGAACGGGGGTGGACATCGGCAGCGCCAACAGGGCAAGGAAGGCAATGGAAAGTCGGGCGGAAACGGATGCGAGCATGGTGCGGCTCCTGTTGCGCAACGCTACATGATGCGCACAGTGTAGCCCGCCCGGATGGGCGGGAGGATGACAATCTGTTTAATGAACGACCCGGTCGTCGGGCAGCCGCATGGGCTGGCGCAGCAACTCACCGTCAAACAGCACGTAGTCCGAGCCAAGCTGGATACGGCCTTCACAGAACCAGCGCACCACGATGGGGTAGAGCAGGTGTTCTTTCTGCTGCACTTTTTCCGCCAAGGAGTCTGCGGTGTCGTCCGGGTCGATGGTGACCTCGGCCTGGGCGATCACCGGGCCGCCGTCCAGTTCCTCGGTCACAAAGTGCACAGATACCCCATGAACCTTGTCGCCGGCATCCAGCGCACGCTGGTGAGTGTTGAGCCCGGTATATCTGGGCAGCAGGGACGGATGAATGTTGAGCATGGTGCCCCGCAGGGCACGTACAAAGTCCGTGGTGAGGATGCGCATGAAACCCGCCAGTACCACCAGGTCAGGATTGTGGCGGCGGATCTCGGCCATCAGGGCGCCGTCGAACTCTTCACGTGAACCGTATTTTGTGTGGTCCACGACAAAGGTTTCGAGGTGAGCCTGCGCGGCCCTTTCCAGCGCAAAGGCATTCGGGCGATTGCAGCCGACGGCGACAATCTGACCCGGAAAGCCCCGCTCCCGGCTGGCGTCAATCAGGGCCTGAAGATTGGTGCCGCTGCCTGAAGCCAGGATCAGGATGCGGGGCAGTGGGGCTGGATCTGAATTCATTCCGCAAGCAGCCCCGGCGCGTAACGCACCACCGGATCTGCCGCGGCATCGTCCGCGCTCTCGATGACACCGATCTGCCAGGTTTCTTCGCCCATGGCATTGAGCGTATCGATCGCCAGGTCTTTCTGGTTGGCGGGCACGCAGACAATCATGCCGATGCCGCAGTTAAAGGTGCGATACATCTCCTCACTGGCCACGCCGCCGGCGTCCTGCAGCCACTGGAATACCGGAGGCAGGGTCCAGCTGGTGGTGTCGATGGCGGCCACGGCCCCGTTCGGCAACACCCGGGGAATGTTTTCCGGCAGTCCACCGCCGGTAATGTGGGACAGGGCGCGCACATCCACCTCGCGAATCAGCTGCAGCAGGTTCTTCACATAGATGCGGGTGGGTGCCATCAGGGCATCGGCCAGTGAGCCATCGCCCATCGGCTGGTTGAGGTCGGCGTTGCTGACCTCGATGATCTTGCGAATCAGCGAGTAGCCGTTGGAGTGGGGGCCAGAGGAGCCCAGTGCCAGCAGCACGTCGCCGGACTGAACGCGGCTGCCGTCGATGACCTCACTGCGCTCGGCCACGCCAACACAGAAACCGGCCAGGTCGTAATCCTCGCCCTCATACATGCCGGGCATTTCGGCGGTTTCGCCGCCAACCAGGGCACAACCCGCCTGCGAGCAACCCTCACCAATACCCGATACCACCTGCGCGGCAACATCCACGTTCAGCTTGCCGGTGGCGTAGTAGTCCAGGAAAAACAGTGGCTCGGCACCACCCACCACCAGATCGTTCACGCACATGGCCACCAGGTCGATGCCGATGGTGTCGTGCTTGCCCAGTTGCATGGCAAGCCGCAGCTTGGTGCCCACGCCATCGGTACCTGAGACCAGCACCGGCTCGCGGTAGCCCGCGGGGATGGCCACCATGGCGCCAAAACCGCCAAGGCCTCCGAGAACTTCCGGGCGACGGGTACGGGCCGCCGTGTCCTTGATGCGGTTGACGAGTTCGTTTCCGGCGTCAATATCGACGCCGGCGTCCCGGTAGGTAAGGGAGGGCTTATGTTCGCTCATGGTGTGCTTAACCGTTTGGCCAGTGGGTCAGGCCGCGGATTTTAACAGGTGAGGGGTGGCGCTCCAAATTGATTTTCCGAAACCCCCGTTAGCTACTCACGCCATGGGCCTTGGTGTATCCTATGCGCCATTCAAGCGAATTGCAGGGTGTTTCATGTCATTATCAGCACGAATCTCGACACAGGCAGCGCGAGTGATCCGGCAGGTTCTGTTGGTCGCCGGTGTTCTGGCGGCGCTGGCCGCGACTCCCGCGGGTGCGGTAACGGTGACCGGGCTTTATTCTGTGGACGTTCCGGTTCAGGGCTCCTCGTCCGACCAGTTGCGTCAGGGATACGCTGATGGCCTGCAGAAAGTCTTCGTGCGCGTGTCCGGAAGCCGCGATGTTCTGCAGAACGAGGGAGTAGGGGCGCTGCTGGATGATGCGGAATCGCTGCTGCAGTCTTACCAGGTGGTTCGCAGTGATGATGGCGACCGTTTGCGCATGTCGTTTGGCGCGGTCGGTGTTAACAACGCCCTGGCCTCCGTGAACGCGCCGGTATGGGGCGCCAACCGGCCGTTGACGCTGGCCTGGGTTGCCGTCGAGGAGCAGGGCGCGAGATCGTTGTTGACCTCCGGTGGCGACAACGGTTGGTCACGGGCATTTCGGCGTGCAGCCGCTGACCGGGGCTTGCCGGTGGCGCTGCCGCCGGAGGAACGTGCTGGCGACCGGGAGCTGCTGTCGGATATCTGGGGGCAGTTCACGTCGCGGGTCAAATCCCAGTCCGAAAGCATCGGTCACGATGTAATGGCGCTGGTCCGTGTTAACCGCTCCGGCGGCCAATGGCGTGCCGGCTGGATCTTTGATGGCATGGGCATGGACGACGGTGAGCAGTCGGTAACGGCAGCCACCGAGCAGGAGCTGGCGGAGAAAGTGATCGGTTTGTGGGCTGACGCCTATGCCAGTCGTTACGCGGTTGCCGCTGGTGATGTGGGCGACCTGCCAAAAGTCGACATCGTCATCCGTGGTGTGGGCAGCCTTCAGGACTACGGCAATATCATCAACGTGTTGGACGATCTCACGCCGGTACAGACTGTGGATGCCTCCCGCGTGGCCGGTGATCAACTGACGTTGCGGGTTGCGTTCTCCGGCGAGCTGGATCAGTTGCAGGAGTACATTGCACTGGACACCCGCTTTGTGCCGGTGTCCGATGCCGAGGCGGCCGACATGGCCGGCGAATCGGAGGCGGCCGGGGCGCCGGTTTCTGCGGGCGCGGCCGAGGGGCAGGCACAGGGCGCCGAGGCGCCAAACGCTGAGGTCTCCACTGACACAGACGATTCGCTGTCTGACCCCCTGTTTGTTTATCAGCCACTGCTGGGGGACGTGGAAGAATCCGAGGAAGCGTTTGAATCGCTCTATGAAATTCTTCACTATCGCTGGCAGCCCGCATCGGTTATCGGGACGGATGTCGGGGAGTAACCCGGGGACAGAGGGAGCCTGCAAATGACGGAACGGTGGCGGTGGATACCCAATGCCCTGACGTTTCTGCGCATGCTGCTGATCATCCCTTTTGCAACCGCGCTGCTGGCGGCCCAGTATCGTCTGGCGTTGGGCATTTTTTTCCTGGCCGCAGCAACGGATGCGTTTGACGGGTTTCTGGCCCGGCAATACAACTGGAAAACGCGCCTTGGTGCCATTGCAGACCCGCTGGCGGACAAAGCGCTGCTGATAACCGCCTATCTCATGCTTACCCTGACCGGCGTTCTGCCGGTCTGGCTGTTTGCACTGGTTCTTGGTCGGGACCTGTTGATCGTCATCGGCGGGTTGGCTTTCCACTACGGTGTTGGCCGTTTCGACATGGAGCCGAGCCTTCCCGGAAAACTGAATACACTGATCCAGATTCTTGTGGCTCTTGCCATCATCATCCTGCTTGGCGGGCTTCCCATGCAGCCCTGGGTGATTGATGTGGGCATTGTGCTGGTGACCGCTTCGGCCTTGTTCAGCGGCGGGCACTATCTGGTGGTCTGGAGCGCCAGGGCCTGGAGGGCGAAGCGACAGTGAGCACTTCGCAGATGGTTTTGGGTGTGAAGCTGCGGGATGATGCGCGGTTTGACAATTTTCACGGTGATCGCAATGCGGACGCGGCGGGTCGGTTGGGCTCCATCTGCGCCAACGCCGCAGGCGTGCCGGTTGTGGTGGTGTGCGGTGACGCGGATACCGGCAAGAGTCATCTGCTGCAAGCGGCCTGTCACTTCGCCGAGAGTCGTGGCGATGCGGCCGTCTGCGTCAGCATCGCGGAGCTGTTGCCGTTCGGGCCAGACGCCCTGGCGGGCCTTGAGCATCAGGCGGTGATCTGTCTTGATGACCTGGACCTTGTGGCTGGCAGGGAAGAATGGGAAGAAGCGGTTTTTCACCTGTACAATCGAGTGCTCGACAACGGTCATTTACTGATTGTCAGCATGTCGGAAGTGCCAGGCTCGTCAGCCTTTGTGTTGGCGGACCTGGTGTCACGACTGTCTCACGGACTGCTGATTCAGCTGGGAATCTACCGGGATGATGACCGCCTGCGGATTCTGATGGCTCGCGCGGAACAGCGCGGTCTTGTCATGGGTGATGAGGTGGCGGGGTTTATTCTGCGGAGAGCCCCCAGGAGGCTGGGTGAACTGCTGGGCATTCTTGACTGTCTGGATGAGAATTCTCTCCAGGCCCAGCGCCGGCTGACCATTCCGTTCGTGAAGTCGGTCATGGGCTGGTAGCAGCCTTACATGGGTAATAACAACATCGGAACGACCGGAGGCTGGCTATGCCAGTAACGTCCGGCAGCGCGTCAGGGGGAATAATGATACGAGTGGTATTCAATCAGAAGGGTGGTGTTGGCAAATCCAGTATCACCTGTAACCTGGCGGCGATCAGCGCGGCCCGGGGCAAACGCACATTGGTGGTGGATCTTGATCCCCAGGGCAATTCCACGCATTACCTGCTGGGCAAGCCCGCCAGTGAGTTGCGTGACACAGTCGCCGACATGCTGGAGCAAACCGTGGCCTTCACGGTCTTCAATCGCCGGCCAGACGAGTTCGTTCACGCGTCGCCGTTCGACAACCTGTTTGTGATGCCCTCAAGCCCGGAACTGGATTTTCTCGAGCGCAAGCTTGAAGCCAAACACAAAATCTACAAGCTCCGTGAGGCGCTCAAGAAGCTGGGTGAAACCTTTGACGCCATCTACATTGATACTGCCCCGGCGCTGAATTTCTATACCCGTTCTGCGCTGATCGCAGCCCAGCGCTGCCTGATTCCGTTTGATTGTGACGACTTTTCCCGTCAGGCGCTTTACAGCATTCTCAACGAAATCCAGGACCTTCAGGAAGATCACAACGAGAACCTGGTGGTGGAAGGCATCGTGGCCAACCAGTTCCAGCCACGGGCAAGTTTGCCCAAGCAACTGGTTCGCGAGTTGACCGAAGAGGGCCTACCGGTGCTTCCTGTGCGCTTGTCCAGCTCGGTTAAAATGAAGGAATCCCATCAGAGCCGCCAGCCGCTGATTCACATGGCTCCGAAGCACCCGCTGACCAGGCAGTACGAAGATCTGTTCCGCGTGCTTCATGGCGAGACGGTGGCGCTGGAACCCCTCGCAGACTGAATCCGGACCGGTTATGACACGTTCGTTCAACCAGGTCGGCGATGTCGCCGACCAACTGTTGCAAATTGAGCTGGAGCTTCGGCAACTGGGGCTTTGGGAAAGCGAGCCGCCTCCGCCGGAGGCGTTGCAAAGCACGCAGCCGTTCTGCATTGATACCCTGGTGTTTACCCAGTGGTTGCAGTTCGTGTTTGTCGCCCGCATGAAGGTATTGATCGAGAGCGATCACCCCTTGCCGGCGGTATCGGGTGTGGCGCCCATGGCGGAGGAGCATTTTCGCGGCCGCCCGGAGTCCGGCGCCGGCCTGATCCGCGCTCTCGAGGAGATGGACCGGCTGTTGTCAGACCGGTCCTGAGGGCCCCGGGATCAGTCCAGGCGCATGGACAGGTCGATGGCTTTCACATCCTTGGTGAGCGCACCGATTGAGATGTAGTCCACTCCGGTTTCGGCAACGGGTATCAGTGTCTGGGCATTGATGCCGCCGGAGGCCTCCAGTTTTGCCCGCCCGGCTGTCGTGGCAACCGCGCGTTTCATGTCCTCCAGACTGAATTCATCAAGCATGATGATGTCGGCGCCGGCCTGCAGTGCCTGCTCAAGTTCGTCGGGATTCTCTGTTTCCACTTCCACCGGGCGACCGGGCGCAATCTGCCGGGCCGCTGCCACGGCCGCAGCAATCGAGCCGCAGGCGGCTATGTGGTTTTCCTTGATCAGAAACGCGTCCCAGAGTCCGATTCGATGGTTGAAACAGCCACCGCAACTGACGGCGTACTTCTGCGCCAGACGCAGTCCCGGCAGGGTTTTACGGGTATCCAGCAATTTCACCCCGGTGTGAGCGACCTGCCTGGCGTATTCGGCGCACACCGTTGCCGTGGCCGACAGGGTTTGCAACCAGTTCAGCGCGGCGCGCTCGGCGGTCAGCAAGCTGCGGGCAGGGCCCTCGAAGCGGAAAACAACGCTGCCTGCGTCGATCGGGTCACCATCATTGGCAAACCAGGCCAATGTCACGCCCGGGTCCACCTGTCGAAACACCTCCTCGACCCATGAGCGCCCGGCCAGCACGGCACTTTCCCGGGTAATCACCTGGCCACTGCCGATGCGGTCCGCTGGAATTAGCCGGGCTGTGATGTCACCATCGCCTACGTCTTCTCTGAGGCTGTGCGCGACGGTCTCAACGCGGGATTGGCGAAGCAGTTCGGCTGAAATCATGGTGGTGGTCCGGTTCTCTCGGTGTGTGTCAGTGCAGGGCGTGTATCCCGCCCGAGGCGTGATTCTATAGGCAGTCGCGGAAATCGCCAAACCGGATGCCCGGGCAGGTAGAATGTGAACTGCGTCCCTCAGTCACAAAAGGTGACAAAATCTGACACAAGGTGACGTGTTAACGGCATAAGATATCAATATACACAAAGCCCTATTTTTTTAGCCAGTCACCTTCCGGAGTAGCCTCATGGCGCAGGATAACAAGGTAGTCCGCTTGGACGCTCAGAAGTCTGGGGGCCGGTTTGCCTTACCCCATGCCCTGATCCGGCTGCGTGACGTATCTGGTCAGTCCCTGAAAACCGATCTGGCGGGGTTTTTCGATCGTTCAGACGACGCCTTGTTCGAGCTGGCTGACAAAGCAGGCTCGAACCAGGACCAGACCGCGTACTTCGACGCCATGCGGGAAATGCGCCTTCGTCGCAAATCCATGACGGTGTCCATCCTTCAATATATCAGTCGTGCCTTCAATGACCTGGGCAAATTCCATCCCCGTGGCTCCAGCGGCAATCTCGACGAAGTCGATCAAGACTCCCTCACGCTTCTGGATCACTCGGAGCTGGAGCAGAGGGTCGCGATTGAGAATCTGGTGAACAAGCTGCGGAATCAATACAGCGATGCCATTCTGATGTTGAATGCCCGCGTTGGTCATCTTGCGCCGGCGCTTACCCTGTCGGACAGCCAGATGCCGTTGAGTCCGGAAGTTATCTGTGGCGGGGTTGCCGAAGCCTGCTCAGATCTCGACATCGACATCCGCGCCAAACTGGTGGTTCTTAAGCTGTTTGACCGTTTGCTGGCCGACAACCTGGGCCATTTCTATCACGAGGCAAACCGAACCCTCATTGCCGAAGGTGTGCTGCCGGACATGAAGCGCCCGCCGATCGCCGGGCGCGCTTCGCCGGCAGCGCCGCGCGCCGGATCTCAGACCCGGCCGGTGGAAGGGCAGTCAGCTGATCAGCAAGGGCAGGGTTCCGGTACAATGGCCCGGGAGTCGTCGGGCGGAACCTTCTCCGAACTGAGCGCCCTGTTGCATCGGGGGCGCTCCGGTGACGGACCCTCGTCGATTGCCGGTGGCCAGATCTTTCTCGACACCGGCACCCTGATGACGCGTCTCAACGATGTCCAGGGGCTTCCTGCGCAATGGGGCCAGGGGCGGATAGTGCCTCTCACCGAGCAGCTGGAACCGGTCCTGAAAGCCGATGACGGCAAGGTGTGCGCAGTCGGACAGGTAGACAGCGACGTTATCAATCTCGTTTCAATGCTGTTCGATTTCATTCTTGAAGACCGTCAGCTCCATCCGGTGATGAAGGCGCTGATCGGGCGCTTGCAGATTCCGGTTCTCAAGGTCGCGCTGAGTGACAAGAACTTCTTCAACCGGGGCGGGCACCCGGTTCGCAAACTGCTGAATGAGCTCGCCATGTCGGCGATCGGCTGGACCGAGAAGAAAAACGGCCAGCGGGACCCCCTGCGTGAGCAAATTGAAAACGTAGTCGACCGTGTGCTCAACGAGTTCACTGACAACGTTGATCTGTTCAGCGAACTGCTGAGTGATTTCAGCCATTTTACGGATCTGGACCGCCGTCGCCGGGAACTCGTTGAGCAACGGCTGCGGGACGCTGAAGAGGGCCGCGCCAAGCAGGAGCGTGCGGCCGAGGCCTCCCGGCAATTGATTGACGAGGTTGTGGCCGGGCATGAGCTGCCGGAACCCGTGCAGGCCCTGCTTTCCGAGGCGTGGACCAAGTACCTGCAATGGACGGTGCTCCGCGAGGGCGATGACAGTCAGGCCTGGGCCCGCGCCGGTGAGTTGACGCGCAAGCTGGTATGGAGCGTCGACCCCCGTCCGGTGACTGACAGCACTCGCACGGAACTGTTACGGGCGATTCCGTCGATTGTTGACGAGTTGCGCCATGCCCTGCAGGAAATTTCCTGGGATCCGCTTGCCACGGATGCGGTCATCCGTGATCTGGAGCTGGTTCACGTGGATGTGTTCCAGCAATTGGTCACGTCCAGGGCGGAGCCTGTTGCACCACCGGAACCGGAGCCAGCTCTGGTTCCGCCAAGGGCGGAAGTAGTGGCGGAGGCCGTTCCGGTGGCTGAGCCGCCACAGAACGGTGCGGTGCCTGAAGCGGTGGACGTTCAGGCCGGGCCGGTGGGTGCACAGCCCGGTGAGAGCAGGCTCGATAGCGCCTGGCTCGACAAGGCCGACAAACTGCGCGTCGGTTCCTGGATTGAGCTCAACCGTGAGGGTGTTAAAACCCGCTGCAAGTTGGCGGCGTTCATCAAGGCGACCGGCAAGTACATTTTTGTGAATCGCAGTGGCGCCAAGGTCGCGGAATATCAGCGCGAGGCGCTGGCAGCGGCCATGGCCAACGACGAACTCACCATGCTGGATGATGGCCTGATTTTCGATCGTGCCCTGGAATCCATCATCGATAACCTCCGGAGCAGCCGCAAGGACTGAACCGGCGTAGCAACCCGGGCGACTTTGTGCTTCAATCAGGTCAGAAACCGACAGCAACAAACCTGCTGGAATGACCTTGCCTGATTCGATTCGAAGCCATAGCGAACCGCCCCCTGAAGAGCTCGTCATAGAACGTCTGCGCCGTACCGGCCGGATCGCACGGGCGCGATGGTGCCCGTCGCCGAACTTCGGGCCACGGCCCGACGGCGCCGGCATATCCCTTCTGGTTGTCCACAATATCAGTTTGCCACCGGGGCAGTTTGGCGGGGACGCCATTGAACGCTTTTTCTGTAACTGCCTGGACGCCTCCGAACATCCCTATTTCGAGACCATTGCCGGCATGCAGGTGTCTGCTCACGCGCTGATTCGCCGCGATGGCAGCGTCATCCAGTTTGTCAGTTTGCTCGATCGTGCCTGGCATGCGGGTCGTTCCAGCTTCCGGGGTGAGCAGGAATGCAACGACTTTTCCATTGGCATCGAACTGGAGGGGACCGATGATATCCCCTACACCGACGAGCAGTATCAGAGCCTGGCTGACGTGTCCGTGTGCGTGATGGCCGCATGGCCGAAGATCCGTCGCGACCGCATCACCGGTCATTGCGATATCGCCCCCGGCCGAAAAACCGATCCGGGGCCAGCCTTTGACTGGAATCGCTATCAGCAGCAATTGCTGTCCCTTCGCGGCGATTCCGGGGAGGTGAGCTGATGGTTCTGGTGACCTTCCTGCTGGCCTGGCTTGTGCGTCGGCGGCTGGACATGTCCGGCCACCTTGTTGGAGATAACGTGTGGCGTGCGTGGTTTCAGGCTGGCCGCAAGACCAATGCCGGGCGGGAGTCCGAGATCTGGCGGGGCCTCTTGCGGGTGGCGCTGCCCGCCGCAGCGCTGGTATTACTGGTGACGGTGGCCGAACAGGGTGGCTGGCGACTGGCGGTGTATCCGCTGGAATTTCTGCTGTTACTGTTGCTGATGGGGGCGCCGGGGTGGAAGCCGTTGCTGAATGCCTACAGTGAGTCCTGGAGTCGTGGCGACATGCAGGCAGCCTGGCATTACATCAAGGATGTCTTACCCGCTGCCGAGCGCGGTCAGGCGCATTCCCCGGACGACATGCATTTGTCGCTGTGCAAGAAACTGATGGTGACACTGTTCGAGCGGTTTTTCCTCGTGGCGTTCTGGTACGTGGTCGGGGGTATCGGGCTGGCTCTGTTGGCCCGGGGCTTGGTTGCACTCCAGGAACATTGGCCCCAGGCTGCCGCGCGCCCGCGGTTTGCGCGAATTGCCGCGGTCGTCGCCTGGGTGCCGTCCCGCCTGCTGGCGCTGACGTTTGGTCTGGCCGGTGATCTCGCCGGATGGCTGAAAGAGGCGCGGGTTCTGGTGTTATCTCCCTCCCTCAAGACCGCCCAGGTGTTGATGGCCGCGGCAAACGGCGCGTTGACAGGGTATGCGCTGGATCCTGCCCGCTTCTCGCGAATTCACCCTGACGAGTGGACCCGTTTTGGCAGCAAAAGCCTTGGTGCAGTCCGGGATCTGCTGAACCGAAGCATGCTGGTCTGGATCTGTGCTCTTGCATTGCTGGTGATCGCAGGCGTTGTGTGAACCTTGGGCAAACGATGAAAATTCGTGAAAATTTACAGATAAACAACAGTAAGCGCTAAAGTTTTTAGTACTTTGGGCGACAATGTTAAAAAGCAATAAAGTTTCATCTTATTGAAACGTCGCGCGGGGTCAATGTGAAACAACTCATAAAGCCTGCAGTCGCATTGATGAACCGACTGCCAATGTTCTACAAATTCAGTCTTATCAGTGTGCTGTTCCTGCTTCCGATCGTCGGCCTGTCCTGGCTGGTCATCAGCGAACTGAACCGTTCGGTGGACACCATGACCCGGGGCGTCGAGGGGTTGGACCAGTTGGAGCAGGTGGATACCCTGCTGTATGCAGCGTTTGACTACCGCGATTACCGCGCACCGGGCAAGACCAAGGATCAGAACGAATTGCTGGGCCGCTCCGACGAGTCAGCGGAAACCATCAGCAGGATTCTGGACGAGCTCTCTTCCCGTGAACTGGCGTTCGACACCGCCGGAAACTGGAATCAGCAGATCGTACAACTGAAGCAGGATTGGGAATCGCTGCGCAGTTCCGACAGCTACCAGAGCAACATTGATCCGCAATTCAAGTACTACCAGGAGTTTGTGCAGAAGGTGCGGGCAGCGGTTTCTGTCACCATTGAGATGTCCGGCCTTGGCCAGGATCCTTCCCGTGATAACCAGTTACTGCTCCGGCTGGTTCGCGAGTCGCTACCGGATGCCCGAAACTCTGTCGGCCGGGCCCGGTCCTTTGGCATTTTCGCCCTGGTTGAGGGACAGGTCGGCTACAACCTCAGTGACGGTCTCAATGAAATCTATGACGACCTGACCAACCGCAGCACCCTGTTGGCACCGGCGCTGTCTGTTGCCCGGAACGCGTCGCCCCGTCTGAGGGAGGAGGCCGGCAACACGGTCGCAAGCATCAACGGTAGTCTTGGTGCGATCCGGGACGTCCTGGATGCCAACGTTATCACGCCGATGCGCCTGGAAATGCCGTGGCAGGAGTTTGATGCTGTGGTATCTGACGAGCTTGACCACTACGACACATTGAAAGCGGTGGTGTTCGACGTGGTGCGGGAGAATCTGGACTCCAGCCTGCAGGGAGAAATCCAGCAGCGCCAGCTCATCATTGCCGCCCTGATTCTGGTTCTTCTGGTGGTGGTGTATCTCTACATCGGTTTCTTCATGTCGGTCCGCAATGCCATTAACCAGTTCAGCAAAGCGGCGCGAACCGTTGCAGACGGTGACATGACGGCCCACATCCAGCTCGACAACCGTGATGAACTGGGTGAGCTGACAACCGAGTTCAATAACATGACGGATCGCATCGCAGAGCTGGTGCGCTCGGTGAGCCGGACGACTTCTGATGTGGATCAGCAGGCCATGCGGGTGAAAGACACCGCCTCCGCCAACAGCGAAGCAGTGGCTCGGCAGATGGAGGAGTCCGGTCAGATCAATGAGGCTATGAACCAGATGGTGGAGGCGGTTCACGAGGTGACCGAGAGCGCCCATCGGGTCTCGGACAGCGCCAATACCGCCGAGCGTGATACCGAAGAGGGCCGTGCGGTGGTGGCGGATACGGTCGACACCATCAACCGCCTGGCCACGGAAATATCCGGCGCGGTAGACGTTATCAACCGGGTCAGCGCCGACAGTGCCAACATCAGCCAGGTGCTGGTGGAGATCAAGGCCATTGCCGAGCAGACCAATCTGCTGGCACTGAACGCGGCCATCGAGGCCGCTAGAGCCGGTGAGCAGGGCCGTGGCTTTGCGGTGGTGGCGGATGAGGTGCGGTCGCTGTCCCAGCGCACCCACAAATCCACCGAGGAAATCGAAGGCATGATTTCCCGCCTGCAGAGCGGCGTGAAAGACGCGGTGGCGGCCATGACCAACAGCCATGATGTCACGGCGACTACCGTGCGCAAGTCTTCGGAAGTGACGGAAGCGCTGGACCGTATCGCCCAGGGCATCGCGACCATCGTGGATATGAGCCACCAGATTGCCCAGGCCGCTGAAGAGCAGTCAGCGGTAGCTCGCAACGTCAATGACAATGTTGAGCAGATCAGTGAGCTCGGGCAGACCACCGCAAGCAACGCCGAGGAGACCCTGGCGTCGTCGCGTCAGATGTCAGAACTGACGGCGTCCCTGCAGCGACTGGTTGAGGCGTTCAAGGTCTGAGGGAATGTCCGGCCTCACAGGCCGGACTTCTTCTGTTCCCAGAGGATCTCTTCTCCGCCGTCCCGGCGGGCCAGCACCCGCGCAATCACGAACAGCAGATCCGAGAGCCGGTTCAGGTAATGCCGTGAGGCGGTGTTGATGGAATCCTCATGGCCCAGCGCCACCACCACGCGTTCGGCCCGGCGGCATACCGCGCGGGCCAGATGGCACTGAGCCGCGCCCGGGGTGCCTCCCGGCAGAATAAAGTTCTTCAGCGGCGGCAGACCCTCGTTGTGGCGGTCCAGGGTGTTTTCCAGCCACTCGATGTGATCATCACCGATCACCCGGCTGCCCGGAATCGCGAACTCACCGCCCAGGTCAAACAGGTGGTGCTGGATGCGACGCAGGCTTTCCACCAGTTCGTCGTCGTTGTCGAGGGTCTCGATCAACAGGCCGATGTGGCAGTTCAACTCGTCGGCAGTACCCATGGCCTCCACCCGCTGCGCGTTCTTGGCAATACGGTTGCCATCGGCAAGTCCCGTGGAGCCGTCATCTCCGGTACGGGTGTATATCTTGGAAAGGCGATTGCCCATCAGCATGCTCCTGTTATTTTGGCGACAGTTGTTGTACCCGTTCGGTCAGCATTTGGTTCACCGGCGTGGCAATGCCCAGGTCTTTTCCCAGCCGCGCCAGGTAACCGTTGATGAAGGCGATTTCGGTACCGCGGCCCCGGTGCACATCGGCGCGCATGGACGAGGTGTTGCGCGCGGTATTCCGGGCGACGGTTTCTATCCGCTGGCGCAAGGTTTCCGGGGTGTCGTTGCCTTGACCGCTGGCCCGCATCAGTTCCGATAACTCACCGCACAGATCCTGAATCGTATCCTGATACAGAGGTGCAGACAGTATGTTTCCGTTGGGGCAGTCCAACACGGCCGTGTAAGGATTGATGCCTGCGTTGATGACCAGCTTCTGCCACAGTCGGCGCAGGATGTCCGCCTCGGGATGAACGCGCAGCGGACTGGCGCCCAGTCGCGCTACAAGGCTGTCGAGCTGGTTGCCGGCAGGTTCCGTCAGCGGCCCCACCCAGGTGTCCCCGGAACCGGCATGCACCAGCAGATCCGGTTCGGGGCGGTTGGCGCCTTCGGTGGTGCTGGCGGCAAGAATGGGGCGGTCCGGCCAGCGGGCAGCCACCGCTTGCTGACTGCCCAGGCCATTCTGGAAGAGCACGAGCGGAATGCTTGCGGAAAATCGCTCGATAACGCCGGCAACCGCCTCCAGCGTGTCTCCGGCTTTGGTGGTCACCAGGACCATTTCCGGGGCATCGCTGGCGCGGAGCCAGGGCACTTCAATGGTGGTCTCGGAATCGGTCAGGGGACGAAAACGGTAGCGGATTCCGGTCGCACCCTGAGATGCTCCGGGCCGGGCAATGAAGGCGACCTGGCCAGCAGGCAATGAGGCAGCCCAAAGCCGCCCCAGAGAGCCTGCGCCCAGAATGGCGATCATGCCGGTTACATGGCCTCGATATCGGCCCGTTGCTGACTCAGGCGGGCCTGGCTGCTCTGGGCGTCACGGAGTTTTTCCTGCTCTTTCTCGACCACGTCCGCCGGTGCCTTGGCGGTGAACTTCTCATTGTTCAGCTTGCCTTCGAGGCGACCGATTTCCTTTTGCAGGCGCTCCAGCTCCTTGTCGAGTCGCTTGAGCTCGGCGTCCTTGTCGATCAGCCCCGCCATCGGCACCAGCACTTCCATCTCGCCCACCAACTGGGTGGCGGACATCGGTGCATTGTCGCCCTCGAACCAGTCGAGGGTCTCCAGTTTGGCCAGGGAACTGAGGAACTGGCGGTTATCGTCCATGCGGCGTTTGTCATCGCCCGCTTTGCTGCGCAGCAGTACCGGAATTTTCTTCGCCGGGGAGATATTCATTTCGCCACGGACGTTGCGCACCGCCACGATCACCCCTTTCAGCCACTCGATATCGGCGGTTACGCCGGCATCCTGTTTGCTGGCGTCCGGTTGCGGGTAGGGCTGCAGCATGATGCTGTCACCGGCCTTCCCGGCCAGCGGGGCAATTCGCTGCCAGATTTCTTCGGTAATGAACGGCATCATCGGATGCGCCAATCGCAGCACCGCCTCCAGCACCCGGACCAGGGTGCGACGGGTGCCGCGCTTGGCTTCCGCGCTGGCCTCCTCATCATTCAGCACCGGTTTGGACAACTCCAGATACCAGTCGCAATACTCGTTCCAGATGAACTCGTAGAGGGCGTAGGCGGCCAGATCAAAGCGGTACTGGTCGAGGTGGCGGATCACCTCCTGCTCACAGTGCTGCAACTCGCTGATGATCCAGCGGTCGGCCAGTGACAGCGCGACGGGCTCGTCGTTGACGCCGCAGTCCTCGCCTTCGGTGTTCATCAGCACATAACGGGCGGCGTTCCACAGCTTGTTGCAGAAGTTGCGATAGCCCTCCAGGCGTTTCATGTCCCAGTTGATGTCACGGCCGGTGGTGGCCATGGCCGCGAGGGTGAAACGCAGGGCGTCGGTGCCGTGGGCGGCGATGCCCTCGGGAAATTCCTTCTGGGTGCGCTTGCCGATCTTCTCGGCCAGTTTGGGCTGCATCAGGTTGCCGGTGCGCTTCTCCAGCAGTTCGTCCAGGCCGATGCCGTCGATCATGTCCAGCGGGTCGATGACGTTGCCCTTGGACTTGGACATCTTGTCGCCGTGTTCGTCGCGGATCAGGCCGGTGACATAGACCGTCTTGAAGGGCACTTGCGGGGTGCCGTCTTCGTTTTTCATGAAGTGCATGGTCATCATGATCATCCGCGCCACCCAGAAGAAGATGATGTCGAAACCGGTGACCAGTACATCCGTCGGATGGAAGGTTTTCAGGCGCTCGGTGATCTCCGGCCAGCCCAGGGTGCCGAAGGACCACAGGGCGGAACTGAACCAGGTGTCCAGTACGTCGTCGTCCTGTGTCAGCTCCAGATCGGCCGCGAGGTTGTGCTTCTGGCGCACTTCGTCCTCATTGCGACCGACGTAGATGTTGCCGTCGGCGTCGTACCAGGCCGGAATGCGGTGACCCCACCACAGCTGGCGGGAGATACACCAGTCCTGGATGTCGCGCATCCAGGAGAAATACATGTTTTCATATTGCTTGGGCACGAACTGGATGCGGCCGTCCTCGACCGCTTCAATGGCCGGCTTGGCCAGGGTCGTGGCGTCGGCGAACCATTGATCGGTCAGCATGGGTTCGATGATCAGGCCGGAGCGGTCGCCGCGGGGCACACTCAGCACGTGGTCTTCGACTTGCTGCACCAGACCGGCGGCGTCCATGTCAGCGACGATCTGTTTGCGGGCCGCCTCCCGGGTCAGTCCGGCGTAAGCAGCAGGTAGGGTGCCGTCGAGGTCGGAGTTTTCGGTACCGTCGGCGTTAAAGACTTCAGCCTCGTCGCGGATGTTGGCGTCCTGGGTCAGGACGTTGATCATCACCAGATTGTTGCGCTTGCCCACGGCGTAGTCGTTGAAATCGTGGGCCGGGGTGATCTTCACACAGCCGGAACCTTTTTCCGGGTCGGCGTGGTGGTCGGCGACAATGGGAATCCGGCGGTTTACCAACGGCAGCAGGACGTGCTTGCCAATCAGGTGCTGGTAACGCTCGTCCTCAGGGTGCACCGCCACGGCGGTGTCGCCGAGCATGGTTTCCGGACGGGTGGTGGCGACCACGACGTAATCTTTGCCATCGTGGGTTTTCGCGCCGTCCGCCAGCGGGTAGCGCAGGTGCCAGAAGAAACCCTTCTCTTCCTTGTTCTCCACCTCGAGATCGGAGATGGCGGTGTGCAGTTTCGGGTCCCAGTTCACCAGCCGTTTGCCGCGGTATACCAGGCCTTCGTCATACAGGCGGATGAACACTTCCTGCACGGCCTTGTAGAAGCCGTCGTCCATGGTGAAGCGTTCGTTGTCCCAGTCCACGGAGTTGCCCAGGCGGCGGATCTGGCGGGTAATGGTGCCGCCGGATTCTTCTTTCCAGTCCCAGATGCGCTTGATGAAGTCATCCCGGCCCAGGTCATGGCGGGTTTTGCCTTCTTCGGCGGCCAGTTTGCGCTCGACCACCATCTGGGTGGCGATACCGGCGTGGTCGGTGCCGACGGTCCACAGTGCGTTGCGGCCCTGCATGCGCTTGAAGCGGGTGAGGGTGTCCATGATGGTGTGCTGGAACGCATGGCCCATGTGCAGGCTGCCGGTGACGTTGGGCGGCGGGATGGCGATGCTGTAGGACGCACCTTCACCGCTCTCGATCTTTTCTGAACGGGGTCGGAAGTAGCCTTTGGCTTCCCAGTTTTCGTACCACTGGCGCTCGATGTTTTCTGGCTGGTAGGTTTTTTCCATGGGGTTCTGCAGGGACCGTTGGTTGATTCACAAGGGAAAATTAAGACGCCCGATTATACATGGTCACCGGGGGTGCGGCGAACCTAACGCTTCCGCTGATCATGCACCCGGGGCTCAATCCCCAATGCCCGCAACTGCTTGAAATGCGATCGGGCCTGATCCAGCACCGCGGGATCGTTGTGGGCCACCAACGCCAGCCGTTTGAACCGGTCCGCATCCGCTGGCAGGGTCGCCGACAGAATGATCACGGTATCCCAGTCCTCGGCCACCGGCGGGCAGAGCAGGATGCCAACGGGATCGGAACAGGCAGTCGCGGAGTCAGGGACAACGCTGTGGGGAATGAAGGCGTCGGGGCTGAAGTTCCACAGCAGATCGTCCAGCTCTTCTGCGTGCCTGGCGCTGTCGCAGACGATGCATACCCGGTCCCCCTGTTGCCAGGCCTTGTCCACCAGTTTAGCCGCGTGGAGGTTGCGGGCAGCGGGGATGTTCTGGGCGAGGATGTGGAACCAGTAGCGCTGGTTCCGGTCGTCCGGTCCGGAGGGGCCGGCAGCGGGGCTGCCGGTCACCGGAGGTGAGTGCGGGTTACTTTCCGGCATGGGACATCAGGTAGTCGACCAGCATGGGCACCGGGCGGCCTGAGGAACCTTTGGCTTTGCCGGAATGCCAGGCGGTGCCGGCAATGTCCAGGTGGGCCCAGCGGTATTCCTTGGCAAACCGGGACAGGAAACACGCCGCGGTGATGGTGCCCGCCGGCCGGCCGCCAATGTTGGCCATATCGGCAAAGTTGCTGTCGAGCTGGCTCTGGTATTCGTCCCACAGCGGCAGGCGCCAGGCGCGATCGCCGGCGCGCTCGCCTGCGGCCAGCAATTCATTGGCCAGTTCGTCGTTGTTGGCAAGCAGGCCGGTGGCGTGGTTGCCCAGGGCGATGATGCAGGCGCCAGTGAGGGTCGCCAGATCAATGACGGCCGCGGGGTCGAATTTCTTCACGTAGGTGAGGGCGTCGCACAACACCAGGCGGCCCTCGGCGTCGGTGTTGAGGATTTCAACGGTCAGGCCGGAGAGGGTGGTGACGATGTCTCCGGGGCGCGAAGCGCCGCCATCCGGCATGTTCTCCGCAGCGGCAATCACGGCGACCACGTTGATCCTGGGCTGGGTCTCGGCCAGTACCTGCATGGCGCCGAATACGCTGGCGGAGCCGCCCATGTCGTATTTCATTTCATCCATGCCCTCGCCCGGTTTCAGGCTGATGCCACCGGTGTCGAAGGTGATGCCTTTGCCCACCAGAACATGGGGCTTGTCTTTGGCTTTACCGCCCCGGTACTCCATGACGATCAGCCGCGGTGGCTGAGTGCTGCCCTTGCCAACGGCGAGGATGGTGTTCATGCCCAGCTTTTCCATCTGCTTTTCGTCGAGCACTTCGGTCTTGATGCAGTCGTAATCCTTCGCAAGCTTTTTGGCTTGCTGGGCGAGCCACTCCGGATGGCAGATGTTGGGCGGGGTGTTGCCCAGGTCGCGGGTCAGGTTCATGCCGCGGCCGGTAGCCAGGCCAAGGTTGAAGGCATCCTTGAGTGCCTTGCCGGCGCCGGACGCGGTCACAACCACCTTGTTGAGTTTGCGCGCGGCGGGCTTTTCGCTCTTGAAGTCGCTGAACGTGTAGAGTTGATCTTCAAGCGTGCGGCCAATCAGGCTGAGGCGGGCGGCCTCTGAGCTGACGGCGTCGTCACCCGTTACCGGGGTGTCAGCCAGAGCAACCAGCGCGGATTTGCCCGGGCCGTCCTTGAGCTGGCTCATCATCGCGATGAGCGCCTTGCGGTAATTGGAGGGCGTCCGGTCACTGTCGCTGCCGGTACCCACCACAATCACCCGGCCCCAGGGCTGATCGTTGACGGGAATTACATTGGCGGTACCGGTTTTTCCGGTGAGGTCGCCGACCTTTTGCAGCTTTTTGATCAGCCCACCCAATGCTTCGTCGGCCTGGGTGGTGGATGCCGGCCAGGTGCCTTTGTCAGGCAGTGCGATAACCAGGCTGTCGGCTTTGGTGCTGATGATGGTTTTACTACTCAGGCTGAAATTCATGGCAACTCCCGTAATGGATTCCGGTTCAGTGCAGAGGATGGTGATTATCTTGCAGGTTTACACTAAGCATTGGGGTTTCCCGGGGATTTATCAAGCGGTGACAGCTCCTTAACCTTCAGCGCTGTCATTCAGGGCGAAGGTTACATAGAATACGGGCGTCGAATATTCACTCGGTTCTGCTATTCACCGACAGCGATCCAATCCGGCCAGAGACAGCACGTTGACCATCGTTTTCCGATACCTCGCCCGCCAGACCATGATCAGCATGCTTGCCGTTTCCGGCATTCTTTTGCTGGTATTCATGAGTGGCCGGTTCATCAAGTATCTGGCCGACGCGGCGGCCGGCGAGCTGGCAGCAGACGTGCTGTTCCAGATCATGGGGTACCGCTTTCCCGGTTTTCTCGAACTGATCCTGCCTCTGGGGTTCTTCATCGGCATTCTGCTGGCCTACGGCCGCATGTATCTCGAGAGCGAGATGACGGTGCTGTTTGCCTGCGGTATGAGCGACCGGCAAATTCTGGGCAAAACCCTGCTGGCCAGTATCCCGGTGATGCTGCTGGTGGGCGCGATGAGCCTTTATGTGTCGCCCTGGGGTATGAAGCAGGTCGAGAGTATTTTCAACGAACAGCGCAAGGCCACCGAGTTCGAGATGCTGGCGCCCGGCCGCTTCCAGGATCTTGAATCCGGTGGTCGTGTCACCTATACCGAGGGTCTGAGTGACGACAAGCGGGTGCTGGAGGGCGTATTCATTGCCGAATACGGTGACGACGGGCTGACAATCATCACCGCCGATTACGGCTCCCAGCTGATCGATCAGAAAACCGGCAGCCGGTTTCTGATTCTGGAAGAGGGCGGTCGTTTCCAGGGGTTACCGGGTCAACTGGAATATCAGATTACCGGGTTCGACGCCTACGGCCTGAAAATCCAGAGCGGCGGCGGTCGCGACAAGGAGCTGGAAGAGGGGCTCAGCACCCTGGATCTGATGAAGTCGGATAATCTTGAAGATCGGGCGTTGCTGCACTGGCGTTTTACCCTGCCACTGATCGTTCCGATCGTGACCCTGCTGGCGGTGCGCCTGAGCCGGGTGAACCCCCGCCAGGGTCGGTTTTTCCACCTGCTACCGGCGATGCTGGTTTACATCACCTACCTGGGCCTGTTGATCGTCGCCCGCGACGCCCTGGCGGATGGCAAGGTGCCGGAGTGGATCGGCCTGCTCTGGGTGCACCTGCTGTTCCTCGGGCTGGGCTTGTGGTTGCAGTTCGGTCCCGCCTGGCTTTACCGGCGGCGGCTGACGAGGGAGGTGCGCGCCCGTGCGTAAGATTGATCAGTACGTTATGCGGACGGTCGGCGGTGCCATGTTCCTGGTCATGGTGGTGGTGCTGTCGCTGGATCTGATTTTCGGCTTCATCGCCGAGCTGGAAGACGCCCGCAATGATTACCAGACACTGCAGGCGCTCTGGTATGTGTTCATGACCCTGCCACGGCGTATCTACGACTATTTGCCTCTGGGGGCGTTCATGGGCTGCCTGGTAGGGCTCGGCGCCATGGCGAGCTCGTCAGAGCTGACGGTTATCCGGGCCGCCGGCGTGTCGCTCAAACGCATTGTCTGGTCGGCAATGAAGCCGGCTCTGGTGGTGGTGGTGATCGGCCTGGTGGTCGGCGAGTATGTGGCGCCGCCGGCAGAGCGCATGGCCCAGAGCCAGAAGGCGATCGAGCAGGGTGCAGGCACCAATATTGCCTCGGCCTCCGGTATATGGCACCGGGAGGGTGAGGTGTTCATGCATCTGAATGCGGTCAGCCCCGAGGGCGATCTGCGGGGCGTGTCGCTGTTCCGTTTCGATGAAGAGCGCTGGATGCTGTCGGCCAGTTTTGCCGAGCAGGCGACCTACCAGGGAGATCACTGGCAGCTAGAGAATGTGGCCACAACGGTGATCGGAGATGAGCAGTTAACCCAGGAAACGCAAGAAACCCTGCGCTGGGACACCGGGCTCTCACCGGAGGTGCTGAGTGTGCTCATCGTCAAACCCGAAAACCTGCCGATGACAGGGCTGTATACCTACGCCAGCTACCTGGATGACCAGGGGCTGAGTTCTGCCAACTACTGGCTTGCGTTCTGGAAGAAAGTGCTGATGCCGGTGGGCACGGCGGTCATGGTGCTGGTGGCCATTTCGTTCATCTTTGGTCCGCTGCGTTCGGTCACCATGGGTTTCCGGGTGTTCACGGGCCTGATTGTGGGCCTGCTGTTCAAGTACATGCAGGATCTGCTGGGGCCCATGAGCCTGGTGTTCGGTTTCAACCCGGTGTTGGCGATTCTGCTGCCGATTGCCATTAATGCGGCCGTTGGCGCTGTGCTGATGCGTCGAGCAGGCTGACGCTCAGTTTTTCTCGGGTTTGGGAACCTGCACGACTACGCTGTCAGAGAGCCGATCGGTGACCGACAGACCGTTGATCGGCCAGAACAGCGCCAGCATGGCAGGCAGTGTGATGATCAGCGTAATGCCGCCCAGGTAGTAAGAGGCCAGCAGGGTGAGAAAGAACACCGCGGCGGCAGACGCATAGCGCCATAGTGCCTGGGTCCAGGTCACCGGGCTGCCGTCGAGGTTCTCGATACGGATTCGCCACACCTGCATTGCCAGCGTTTGCCCGGTGCGTGTCCAGAAGTAGGCGAAGAACACATAAAGCACCAGAAACAGCACAAAGGTCAGCAGCGGATCCCCGCCCAGTGCCCCGCTTTCCGCCATCTGCTCATAGCGATCCCATCCGATGATCCAGCCGGCCAGCATGGTGTAGATCCAGGTGGCTACCAGAAGCACCGCGATGCAGATCAACCCGTCATAAATAATGGCCAGCAGTCGTTTGATAAACGTTGCGGGGGGCAGCAGTTCCTCGGCGTCATGGAAGCGTCGGGGCATGGGGTCTCCTGTGATGTTTCACGTTTTTCCTGTTCTCGGCGTGTGCTAGAGTAGCCGATTTGCACACGCATGTAAGTATGTGTTCTCAATCATGGACCCGGTCGGGTTTATAGAAGGGTATCAAAGGGCTATGAAAACCGCAGAGTTGCGACAGGCGTTTCTGGACTATTTCAAACAGCAGGGTCATGCCATCGTGCCAAGCAGTTCGCTGGTGCCGGCGGACGACCCGACCCTGTTGTTCACCAACGCCGGGATGAACCAGTTCAAGGATCTGTTCCTGGGCCGTGAAGAGCGTGACTACACCCGCGCAACCACGTCCCAGAAATGCGTGCGGGCCGGTGGCAAGCATAACGACCTCGAGAACGTCGGTTACACCGCCCGCCATCACACCTTTTTCGAGATGCTCGGCAACTTCAGCTTCGGCGACTACTTCAAGCGTGAAGCCATCAATTATGCCTGGACGTTCCTGACCGGCGATGAGTGGCTCAGGCTGCCCAAAGAAAAGCTGTGGGTCACCGTCTACGCATCGGATGACGAAGCCTACGATATCTGGAACAAGGAAATCGGGGTGCCCGCCGACCGCATTGTGCGTATTGGTGACAACAAGGGCGCACCCTATGCCTCCGACAACTTCTGGCAGATGGGCGATACCGGCCCCTGCGGTCCCTGCACCGAAATTTTCTTTGATCACGGTCCTGACGTGGCCGGTGGCCCTCCCGGCAGCCCTGAGGAAGACGGCGACCGTTACATCGAGATCTGGAACGTGGTGTTCATGCAGTACAACCGCACCGCCGACGGCGAGATGCTGAACCTGCCCAAGCCTTCAGTAGATACCGGTATGGGGCTGGAGCGGATCACTGCGGTGCTGCAGGGTGTGCACAGCAATTACGAAATCGATCTGATGCAGGACCTGCTCAAGGCCGCCTCGACCATTCTGGGAGGCGTTGCGACAACCGAGGCCTCCCTGCGAGTGGTGGCGGATCACATCCGCTCCTGCGCCTTCCTGATCTCCGACGGAGTGATGCCGTCGAATGAGGGTCGGGGTTTCGTGCTGCGCCGGATCATTCGCCGTGCGGCCCGTCATGGCAACAAGCTGGGCGCTAAAGATGCCTTCTTCCACAAACTGACCGGCGCACTGGTCGAGCTGATGGGCGACGCTTACCCGCAGCTGGTCAGCAGTCGCAAGCAGATTGAAAAGGTGCTGCTGCAGGAAGAGGAGCAATTTGCCAAGACGCTCGATAAGGGCCTGCGTCTGCTGGAGCAGGACATTGCCGACCTCAAAGGCGATGTGATCCCGGGCGACACCGTGTTCACTCTGTACGACACCTACGGTTTCCCGGTAGACCTGACCAACGACATCGCCCGTGAGCGCGGCCTGTCGCTGGATTACGAAGGCTACGAGAAAGCCATGGAGGCCCAGCGCGAGCGTGCTCGTGCTGCCAGCAAATTCGGTATTGACTACAACGCTGCCGGGCTCAGCATTGCCGGCAAGACGGAGTTCACCGGGTACGACCATGTGGATGGCCACGAGGCCATTCGCACGGTGATCGTGGGTGACCAGGAAAAAACCGCAGAAGCGGGTGACGAAGCGGTCGTGGTGCTTGAGCGCACGCCTTTCTATGCCGAGTCCGGCGGACAGGTGGGCGATACCGGTCTGCTGACCTGGAGTGGCGGCCGGTTCCAGGTGACCGATACCCGCAAGGAAGGTGACAACCATCTTCACATCGGCACGGTGCTGGAGGGTGAGCTGTTCTCCGGGCTGGAAGTGGATGCCCGCATTGATCATGCGCGCCGCGAGCGCACCAAGCGCAACCACTCCGCAACCCACCTGATGCATGCGGCCCTGCGCAAGGTGCTCGGTGAGCATGTGAGTCAGAAAGGGTCCCTGGTGGACCCGGACAAGCTGCGTTTTGATTTCTCTCACTTCGAGGCGGTCACGCCTGAGCAGCTGAAGGAAATCGAGCGTCAGGTCAACGAGCAGATTCTGGCCAACACGCCGGTGCAGACCGAAATCACCGACATGGAGCAGGCGCAGGCCAAAGGTGCGATGGCGCTGTTCGGCGAAAAGTACGGTGACACCGTCCGGGTGTTGAGCATGGGCGCGGATAGCTACTCCGTGGAGCTGTGTGGCGGTACTCATGTGGCCCGCACCGGCGACATCGGGCTGTTCCGCATTACCTCCGAAAGTGGCATTTCGGCCGGTGTCCGCCGGATTGAGGCGGTTACCGGTTTTGGCGCCCTGGAGTGGGTGGATCAGACCGAACAGACCCTGCGTGACGCCGCGAAGCTGGTCAAGGGCAGCCGCGAGTCACTGGTGGAGAAGGTGCAGCAGACCATCGACCGAAGCCGACAGCTCGAGAAAGAGGTGAGTGGCCTGAAAGCGAAGCTGGCCAGCTCGGCCGGTACCGATCTGGCCGGATCCGCCGTCGACATCGGCGGTCTGAAAGTGGTCGCGTCCGAACTCGAGGGCGCCGATCGCCAGGCATTGATGGAAACCGCCGATCAGCTCAAGAACAAGCTGGGTGAAGGTGTGGTGGTGCTCGCCAGCGTTGAGGATGGCAAGGTGACGCTGGTGGCCGGTGTGACCAAGTCGGCTACGGGCAGGATCAAGGCCGGTGATCTGATGAAACATCTGGCCGCCCAGGTGGATGGTAAGGGCGGCGGTCGTCCGGATATGGCTCAGGGCGGTGGTAATGATCCGTCCAGGCTCGCTGAGGCACTGGCGGGTGTGCCAGGCTGGGTCGAAAAAAATATTGCATGAGCAACTGTTTTGACGGTGGGCTGACGTTTATAATCCCGCCGTTTGATTTTTAACCGGCGGGGCGTTGCTCCGCCTTTGTCCCATTCTGGATTCCGGGAAGAAAATGGCTCTGTTGGTTCAGAAATTCGGTGGTACATCGGTAGGGACTACCGAGCGTATTCAGGCCGTGGCCGAGAAAGTGTGTCGCTTCCGCCGCGAAGGGCATGATGTCGTGGTGGTGGTCTCGGCCATGAGCGGTGAGACCAACCGTCTGATCGCGCTGGCAAATGACATTATGGAAGAGCCCACGCCCCGGGAGATGGACGTGCTGGTCTCGACCGGTGAGCAGGTCACCATCGCGTTGCTGTCGATGGCGCTGCAGAAGCTGGGATGCAGTGCCCGCTCCTACACCGGGTCGCAGGTGCGCATAGTGACCGACAGTTCGCACACCAAGGCGCGGATCAAGCAGATCGATGAGCAGCGCATGCGGGAGGATCTGGATGCCGGCCGGGTTGTGGTGGTGGCAGGCTTTCAGGGTATTGATGAGAGTGGCAACATCACCACTCTCGGTCGCGGCGGCTCGGACACTACCGCCGTTGCCCTGGCGGCGGCGCTGAAAGCCGACGAATGCCAGATCTACACCGACGTGGACGGTGTTTACACCACCGACCCGCGGGTCGTGGACACAGCACGCCGTCTCGATCGGATTACCTTTGAAGAAATGCTGGAAATGGCCAGTCTTGGCTCGAAGGTGCTGCAGATTCGCTCTGTCGAATTCGCAGGTAAGTACAATGTTCCGTTAAGGGTGCTCTCCAGCTTCCAGGATGGCGAAGGTACCCTGATTACTCTTGAGGATGATAACGCCATGGAACAACCGGTCGTCTCCGGCATCGCTTTCAACCGCGACGAAGCCAAAGTCACTATTTCCGGCGTGCCTGATACACCGGGCAGTGCTTTGCGTATACTGAAGCCGGTCAGCGATGCAAACATCGAAGTGGACATGATCGTTCAGAATGTCGGCGAGGATAACCGCACGTCGTTCACCTTCACCGTCCACCGCAACGACTTCAAGCGCGCAAAAGAAGTACTCCAGGGCGTGGCGGACGAATTGGGTGCCCGCGAAGTCAGTGGTGACAGCAAGATTGCCAAGGTCAGTATTGTTGGTGTTGGCATGCGCTCACACGCAGGTGTGGCCACCAAGATGTTTGAAGCCCTGTCCAATGAGGGTATAAATATTCAGATGATCTCCACATCGGAAATCAAGATTTCCGTGGTGATCGATGAGAAGTATCTCGAGCTGGCGGTTCGTGCACTCCACAGTGCCTTCGAACTGGACAAGCCCGGGGTGGAGCAAGCCTGATCACGCGGAGCACAGGTCGGTTCGCGCAGGTTTTGGTAAAAAGGGAGTCATTTGCTGCGCCTTTGGCGTGTTGTTTCCGTATAAGGGAATGTGCGTGTTTTGAGCGGTAAGTGACCCCACTATAAAACAAAGAAGTACACTATTTTCGGAACAGGTAGCTCTGAATAAGGGAGAACAGGATATGTTGATTTTGACTCGCCGTGTTGGCGAAACTCTGATGGTGGGTGACGACATTACCGTTACCGTGCTGGGAGTGAAGGGGAATCAGGTGCGTATCGGCGTGAACGCCCCGAAGGAAGTCGCAGTGCACCGCGAAGAGATTTATCAGCGTATTCAGAGTGAAAAAGACTCTGAAGGGCCCGAGCCCGGTAACAGCTGAGAAGCCTGAAAAGCCGTTCACGGGAAACCTGAACGGCTTTTTTTATGTCGGGCTGAAATGAGCTGGAAAAAACTCGTGTCAACCCTATGAAAACAGAAAAATTATGGTAGTATACGCCCCGTTCTCAAGGAGAGGTGGGTGAGTGGCTGAAACCAGTTCCCTGCTAAGGAACCGTACGAGCAATCGTACCGAGGGTTCGAATCCCTCCCTCTCCGCCATTTTCCATCAAGGAATTGCGAGAGCCGGTTGGGTTGGCAACCAACCAAAGCGAAATGATGTGCGGCTGTAGCTCAGCTGGATAGAGTACCTGGCTACGAACCAGGCGGTCGGAGGTTCGAATCCTCCCAGCCGCGCCAATTTCGCCCCAAGTTCAAGCGGCTGTAGCTCAGCTGGATAGAGTACCTGGCTACGAACCAGGCGGTCGGAGGTTCGAATCCTCCCAGCCGCGCCATATTCAATAAAAAACCCCGCGTTGAGCGGGGTTTTTTATTTCTCTGGTTACCACATCAAGTCATCCGGAATCTCATAACCCGCATACGGGTCGTCCTCACCCACATCATCTTTCTGTCGGTCGTGCAGAACCACCACCGCGCTTTCATCACGCTCCTGAATCTTGCGTGCCACGCCTTCCGCCACAATCTCGTACTGATCATTCACGAACACGATGGCCAGGCGGCCCCGTGACAGCTGGTCCACCATCTTGTCATCCACAAAAAGCTTCTTGATCTTTTTGTTGTGAACAAACTGATAGGACGTCTCACCCCGCGACCGATCCAGGCGGTTGGTGTCCACCAGTTGGCGAATCTGGGCCTGGATCGCCTTTTTCTGGGCCTGCTGCTGGCGCTCGAGGTTCAGTTGCCGGTCACGTTCGGCTTTCTCTTCTCGGGCCTTGCGCGCGCGCTCCTCCGCCTCGTTGACCTGTACCGAGCCTTTGGGCTGCTGTTTGCGCTGTTTCCGTTTCTCGCTGCGAATGGCCTTGGCTTTTTTCTCGTCTGCCAGCCCGGCTTTCATCAACTGATCCTGAAGTGATGCCATCTACGACTCCGTAAATTGTTGCTATCTCGAATGCGCTGATAGGGTAGTATACGCGGACTGACAACTCCGCCATAACCAGCGCTATTCATTTCGGGATTTTCTGTCTATGTCTTCCTTTAACCAGCTTGGTCTGTCTCAGGCCATGGTCGCCAATCTTTCGCAGCTGGGTTTCACGCAGCCGACGCCCATTCAGGCCCAGGCGCTGCCACCAACGCTTTCCGGAAAAGACGTCATTGCCATGGCGCAAACGGGCAGTGGTAAAACCGCCGCGTTCGGCATTGGTCTGATCGAAAAGCTCAACCCGAGGCACTTCGCTGTCCAGGGACTGGTGCTCTGTCCCACCCGTGAGCTGGCGGATCAGGTTGCCAAAGCGCTGCGGGAGCTCGCGCGCGCGCAGGCCAACGTCAAGGTGCTGACACTGTGTGGCGGCGTCGCCATCGGACCGCAGATCGGTTCCCTCAGCCATGGGGCGCACATTGTTGTGGGCACCCCGGGTCGGATCCAGGACCACCTGCGCAAAGGTACGTTAACGCTGGAGTCCCTTCGGACATTGGTGCTTGATGAGGCAGACCGGATGCTGGATATGGGGTTCCAGGACGCGGTGGAGGACATCATTGCTCAGGTACCTGCCCGCCGCCAGACCCTGATGTTTTCCGCCACCTGGCCCGACAGTATCCGCACTCTGAGTGAGCGTTATCAATCCACTCCGGTGGATATCCGCGTGGAGGCGCACGAGGAGAAGCCGGATATTCGCGAAACGTTCTATGAAATTGAGCCGGGACGCCAAGCGGACGCCCTGGCGGCGGTGGTGTCGGACCTGCAGCCAACCTCCTGCATTGCCTTCTGCACCACCAAGCAGCAGTGCGATGAGCTGGCGGCCGACCTCGAGAGCCGCGGCTTTTCCGCGTTGGCGCTGCACGGAGATCTGGAGCAGAAAGACCGCGACAGCGTACTGGTGCGCTTCGGCAACCAGAGCTGTGCGATTCTCGTTGCCACCGATGTGGCGGCCCGTGGTCTGGACATCAAGGCGCTGCCGCTGGTGGTCAATGTTGAGCCGGCCCGCGATCCGGAGGTGCACACCCACAGGGTGGGGCGCACCGGTCGTGCTGGTGAAACCGGCAATGCGGTGACCTTCTGCACGCCGTCCCAGGGGCACAAGATCTCACGGTTGGAGTCGCAGCGGGATCAGCGGGTGCAATGGGGCGACGCCCAGGCGCTGCTCGCTACGCCGGACAAGCCGGTGAAGCCGTCAATGCGAACGCTGTGCATCTCTGGTGGCCGCAAGGACAAGGTCCGTCCCGGCGACGTGCTGGGCGCGTTGACCGGGGAGGCGGGGCTGCCCGGTAAGCTGATTGGCAAGATTGACCTGTTTGATTTTCAGTGTTTCGTGGCAGTTGACCGCAGTGTCGCTGCCGAGGCGCTCGAAAGGCTGGAGAATGGCCGTATCAAAGGTCGTAAAATGCGCGTCCGATATGCCTGAATGATCCGGCGGCTGAGGCTTGCGGCCCGTTGTCATAAAGGGTCGCTGACCTCGGAAAGCGCGTATAGTAATTCGCATTCAGGTTGCTCGACGCGACCTAAAACGGTAAATTACGCAGGATTTTGCCTCCCGAACTGAGTTCCAGGTCCGTAAGACCAACGTCTTAGCGGGCCCGGGGTTTAAATCGGGGTAAATCAAATAACTCAATACAGGTAGCTGTTCGTTATGAATGAGCTGATGTCACAAGCCGTCGATCTGATGATTGCAGGCATGGGGTTCGTGTTCGTATTCCTGATCATTCTGGTTTTCGCAACCGGCGCCATGTCCAAGTTCATCACGCGGTTTGCGCCAGAGCCGGCAACCCCGGCGAAAACGCCACGTGCCAAGCCCAAGGCTCCGACGTCGGTTGACCCCGACACGGCGGAAGCCATCAAGAAGGCGATTGCACAATTCCGGTCACGCCACAAGAAGTGACCTGGCTGACGTATTAGAACCTTTAAACAGAAGGCTGACACGATGACTGACATAAAGAAACCGCTGGGGATTACGGACGTTATCCTGCGTGACGCCCACCAGTCCCTGCTCGCCACCCGTATGCGGCTTGACGACATGCTGCCCATTGCCGAGAAACTCGACAAAGTCGGTTTCTGGTCTCTGGAATCCTGGGGTGGAGCTACCTTTGACTCCTGTATCCGTTATCTGGGTGAAGACCCCTGGGAGCGTATCCGCGAACTGAAAAAAGCGATGCCCAACACCCAACAGCAGATGCTGCTGCGCGGTCAGAACCTGTTGGGTTACCGCCACTACGGGGATGACGTGGTAGATCGTTTCTGTGAGCGTGCCGCCGAGAATGGCGTTGACGTGTTCCGTATTTTTGATGCCATGAACGATCCCCGTAACATGGATCGTGCCATCAAGGCCGTCCGCAAGACCGGTAAGCATGCCCAGGGCACCATTGCCTATACCACCAGCCCGGTGCACACCATCGAGATGTGGGTAGAGCTGGCGAAGGAAGTCGCCGACATGGGCGCGGATTCCATTGCCATCAAGGACATGGCGGGTATTCTCAAGCCCTACGTGGCTTTTGACCTGGTCAGCCGTCTTAAGAAAGAGCTGGATATTCCGATTCACATGCAGTGCCACGCCACCACGGGCATGTCGACCGCCACCGCTATCAAGGCAGCGGAAGCGGGCATTGATAACGTCGATACTGCCATCTCCTCCATGAGCATGACCTACGGTCATTCGCCCACCGAGGCGGTGGTTGCGATTCTGGAAGGTACTGACCGTGACACCGGTCTGGACCTGAACCTGCTGGAAGAAATTGCCAGCTACTTCCGTGAAGTTCGCAAGAAGTACGCCAAATTCGAAGGCAGCCTCAGAGGCACGGATTCCCGCATCCTGATTGCCCAGGTGCCGGGTGGCATGCTGACCAACATGGAAAACCAGCTGCGTGAGCAGAACGCCAGTGACAAGTTCGATCAGGTGCTGGAGGAGATTCCCAAGGTTCGTGAAGACCTGGGCTTCATCCCGCTGGTCACACCGACCTCCCAGATTGTCGGTACCCAGGCGGTGCTGAACGTTCTGACCGGCGAGCGCTACAAGTCCATCTCCAAGGAAACCTCTGCAATCCTGAAGGGCGAGTACGGTGCGGCACCGGCGGCAATGAACAAGGAGCTGCAGGAGCGTGTTCTGGACGGAAAAGAGCCAGTTACCTGCCGTCCTGCTGATCTGATCGAGCCGGAAATGGACAAGCTTACCGACGAGCTGAAGAAGCTGGCGGACGAGAAAGGCATCAAACTGGCAGACAACGTTGTTGATGACGTGCTGACCTACGCCCTGTTCCCCCAGATTGGTCTCAAGTTCCTGGAAAACCGCGACAACCCCGATGCGTTTGAGCCGGTTCCGACCGCAGAAGATGCGGCGCCTGCCAAGAAGACTGAAGGCCCAGAGACTTACACCGTTGATGTGAACGGCAAGAAATTCGTGGTGGCAGTATCGGAAGGTGGCGAAATCACCCAGATCCAGGGCGAGGGTGGTGCAGCCTCTGCGCCGTCAGCTTCTGCAGCGCCTGCCCCGGCTGCTGGTGAGGGCGAGCCTGTGCTTGCGCCGCTGGGCGGTAACATCTTCAAGGTGCTGGTTTCACCGGGGGATACCGTGGAAGAGGGCGAAGTGATGATTATCCTCGAGGCCATGAAAATGGAAACCGAGGTTCGCGCACCGAAAGCCGGTACGATCGGCGAAGTCTTCATCAAGGTCGGTGATGCCGTCTCCCCTGATGATGAAATGCTGACAATCGCATAAGGGCCAGCATTCCATGGATAAATTACTGACTCTGTGGACAGGTAGTGGCCTGTTCAACATCGAGATCGGCCAGGTGATCATGATCGCCGTCGGCCTTCTTCTTCTGTTCCTTGCGATTCGCAAGGGTTTTGAGCCTCTGCTGCTGGTACCGATCGGTTTCGGTGGCATTCTGGCGAACATTCCGGAGGCGGGGCTTGCCCTGACTGCGGCGGAAAACGCGATTCACTTCGCATTGAAAGCCGGCAACGCCGAAATCCTCGCAGCGCTGGCAGCGCCGCTGGACGTGGCCTATCAGGCCGGTCAGGCGGTTACGCCTGAGCTGAAAGAAGCCTTCAAGGTAGCGGTGAAAGAGGCCAGCTATTCCGAAATGGCCATGGCCAACACGGTTGCTCAGGATGCCGGTTATGGCAATGGCATGCTGTACAACTTCTACTCGGTTGTTATCGGCAGCACCATTGGCCCGCTGGTGATCTTCATGGGTGTTGGCGCGATGACCGATTTCGGTCCGCTGCTGGCCAACCCCAAGACCATGCTGCTCGGTGCGGCTGCCCAGTTCGGTATCTTCGGTACCGTATTGGGTGCGGCCCTGCTTGATTGGTTGGGTATCCTGGATTTCACCATTCTGGAAGCTGCAGCTATTGGTATCATCGGTGGCGCGGATGGCCCAACCTCCATCTACGTCTCCAGCGTACTTGCCCCGCACCTGCTGGGCGCCATTGCAGTGTCGGCCTACGCCTACATGGCGATGGTTCCGATGATCCAGCCGCCGATCATGAAGGCGCTGACCAGCCAGAAAGAGCGGGCCATCAAGATGTCCCAGCTCCGCCCGGTGAGCAAGAAAGAGAAGATTGTTTTCCCGCTGGTGGTTCTGATTGCGGTGGTTCTGTTCCTGCCGGATGCGGCACCGCTGCTGGGTATGTTCTGCTTCGGTAACCTGATGCGTGAGTGTGGCGTGGTCGAGCGTCTGAGCGATACCGCCCAGAATGCGTTGATCAACATCACCACCATTTTCCTGGGTTTGTCGGTTGGCTCCAAGCTGATGGCGGACAAGTTCCTGGACGGCCAGACGCTGGGTATTCTGGGCCTGGGTATCGTGGCCTTCGGTGTGGGCACGGCCTGCGGTGTTCTGATGGCGAAGCTGATGAACCGCTTCACCAAGGAGCCCATCAACCCGCTGATCGGTTCTGCCGGTGTATCCGCGGTACCGATGGCAGCACGGGTATCCAACAAGGTAGGCCTTGAGGCCAACCCGCAGAACTTCCTGCTGATGCATGCCATGGGTCCGAACGTGGCCGGCGTTATCGGCTCTGCGGTCGCGGCTGGTGTGATGATCAAGCTCCTGAGCTGATCATCCTCGGCAGTACCGAAAACCCCGCCTTCGTGCGGGGTTTTCTTTTTCTAATGAAAGTTCCGGGATTCCACCGGCAGTGAATGAATCAGGTGGCTAAGATCCGAGAGTTTCCCTGCCATCACATGGACAATCTCACCCTGCCGTTCCAATACGCCTTTCACATGCAGCAGCCGCGCGGTCAGCAATGGCTTTCGCTGCCGCCGTGCGGTTTCCAGCCACACCACCACATTCACATTGCCGGTCTCATCCTCAAGAGTGACAAACGTCACGCCGGAGGCCGAGCCCGGTCGCTGGCGGCCGGTAACCAGGCCGGCCACCTGAACGGGGATGCCGGCTTTAGTGGTTTTGAGCTGTTCCGCGCTTAAACAGAATTTCAGATGGCCCTGTTCCCGCAGCAGGGCCAGGGGGTGGCGTTGCAGCGTCAGGCCCTGGCTGGCGTAGTCGGCGAGCACGTTCTGGCCTTCGCTGGGCTCCGGCAGCTGGTGGCAGTGTTCCGGGAGGTATTCTGCGGCGGCTTCCCTGGCGAACAGTTCCGTGGGTTGTTCGTGGTCCAGCAGTTGCCAGTAGGCCTGGTGGCGGTTGCTGGTGAAGTCGGGCATGGCGTTGGCGCCGGCCAGCAGTTCCATGTCCCGCTGATTCAGGCTGGCCAGCCGGCGCAGTTCGCCGGTGGAGCGATAGCCGGTTGCAGGCCGGTGCTGGTGAAGGCGTTCGGCACCGCTTTCCGACAGGCCCTGTATCAGGCGCAAGCCCAGCCTCAGGTACCGCTCTGGACCCTCCAGGGTGTGGTCCCAAGGGCTGTGATTCACATCCGGGGGCAGTACGGTGACGTTATGGCGGCGGGCATCCTGCACCAGTTGGGAAGGCGAGTAGAACCCCATGGGCTGACTGTTGAGCAGGGCGCAGTAGAACGCCGCCGGGTAATGACGCTTGATCCAGGCGGATACGTACACCAGCAGGGCAAAGCTGGCGGCGTGGGATTCCGGGAAGCCATAGCCGCCAAAGCCACAGATCTGTAGATACAGGCGCTCGGCAAAGTCGGCGTCGTGGCCACGTTCGAGCATGCCGCTGATGAGTTTGTTGCGGAACGGGGTCAGGTCACCGTGGGATTTCCAGGCCGCCATGGCCCGGCGCAGCTGGTCGGCTTCCCCGGCAGAAAAGCCGGCCGCCACCATGGCCAGTTTGATCACCTGTTCCTGGAAGATGGGCACGCCCAGGGTGCGTTCGAGCACTTTCCGCACTTCGTCGTTGGGGTAATCCACCGCTTCCAGGCCGTGTTTGCGGCGCAGATACGGGTGCACCATGTCACCCTGGATCGGCCCGGGGCGAACAATGGCCACTTCGATCACCAGGTCGTAATAGGTCTCCGGTTTCAGGCGCGGCAGCATGTTGATCTGGGCGCGGGATTCCACCTGAAATACGCCGATGCTGTCGCCTTGTTGCAGCATGGCGTAGGTGGCCGGATCTTCTGCGGGGATGTCCTGCATGGCAAAGGGTTGGCCCTTTTCCTCACTGATCAGTTCCAGCGCCTTGCGAATGGCCGAGAGCATGCCCAATGCCAGCACGTCCACTTTCATCAGCCCCAGGCTTTCCAGATCGTCCTTGTCCCACTGGATAACGGTGCGGCCTTCCATGGCGGCGTTTTCCACCGGCACCAGCTCCGCCAGTGGCCCGGCACTGATGACGAAACCGCCAACGTGCTGGGACAGGTGGCGGGGAAAGCCCAGCAGGGTGTTGACCAGGGTGAAAAAGCGGTCGGCTATCTGCGGGTTGCGGGTCAGGCGCTTGTCGAGGATCTGCTGGCGCCAGTCGGTGGCCTTGTCGCGCCAGTCCACGCCGTTCAGCAGTTGTTCCACCAGCGCGGAATCGAACCCCAGGGCCTTGCCGACATCGCGGATGGCGCTGCGGGGGCGGTAGCGGATGACGGTGGCGGCCAGTGCCGCCCGCTCGCGGCTGTAGCGGCGGTAAATGTACTGAATGACCTCTTCACGGCGCTCGTGCTCGAAGTCCACGTCGATGTCCGGCGGCTCGTTGCGGTCCTTGGAGATGAAGCGCTCGAACAGCAGATCCACTTTGGTGGGGTTGACCTCGGTGATGCCCAGGCAGTAACACACCGCGGAATTGGCGGCGGAGCCGCGGCCCTGACACAGAATGCCCTGGCTGCGGGCAAAGGCGACAATGTCCTGAATGGTGAGGAAGTAATGCTCGTACTTCATCTCGGAAATCAGTGCCAGCTCCTTGCGGATCAGCGCCTGCACCGTCAGTGGTGTGCCACCGGGAAAGCGCCGGCGTTCGCCTTCCCGGGTCAGGCGGTGCAGGTAGCTGGCGGGAGATTCGCCATCCGGAACCAGATCGGGCGGGTACTCATAACGCAGGCTGCCGGGCTCGAAAACACATTGCTCGGCGATGGCCAGGCTTTCTTTCAGCCAGGCCTCGGGAAACAGCCGCTGCAATACCGCCGGGGGGCGCAGGTAGCGCTCGCCGTTCTGGAACAGGTAGCGGCCGGCCTGTTCCAGCGAGGTATTGTGACGCAGGGCGGTGAGTACATCCTGTAACGGTTGGCGTTCGCGGCTGTGCATGTGCACCTGCCCGGTGGCGGTGATCGGGCAGCGCAGGTCCGAGGACAGCTGGCGTATCCGGCTCAGGTGGTGGTCTTCACCGGATTCCAGGGTGCGGCTGGCGCCCAGCCACAGGCGGTCGCCAAACAGCCAGTGCAGCCACTCGCCGCTGGCCAGTGCTTCGTCGTAGCTGGCGTTGGCCGGCAGGGGAGGCAACCACAGGCACAGGCAGTCCTCAAGAGGGTGGGTTTCCAGATCCTTACAGAATAGCTGGTATTGGCCTTTCTCTGCCCGTCGTCGGCCGGTGGTAATCAGTTGGCACAGCTGGCCGTAACCGGCGCGGTTGCGGGCCAGCAGGATGAACTGCGGTCGGGTGCCGTTGGCGGGGGCGTCTTCCAGTTCAAACCAGCTGCCGGTGATCAGCTTTACCGGGCTGTCTTTCAGCGCCGCCCAGGCCCTGGGAATACCGGCGACGGAACAGGCATCGGTGATGGCCAGGGCACGATAGCCCAGTTCCGCTGCCCGCTCGGCCAGCTCATGGGGGTGTGAGGCGCCGGTCAGGAAGGTGAAGTTGCTGAAACAGTAAAGCTCGGCGTAAAACATGGGCTTATCCGAACCAGCCATGGACAAACCAGCCGCCCTGCACATCCCGGAATACCCAGGCCAGCTGACCGTTGCCAAGCCCGGCGATGTAGTAATCCCGGTGCACCCGCTGGCCATCCCACCAGCCACCGCTGATCCGTTCGGGGCCGGAATACCAGGCCACCGGAGCCTCCGGCAGAGCTTGCGGGCCATTCAGCAACCACAAGGGCCGGCGGGGCAGGCTGGCCAGATCGCTTATCGCCGGGCGCGGTTTGCGCTGAACCTCGGAAGCTGACCAGGCCCGTTCCGGGCGATGGTCCGGCTGGGGCGACAGTTGTTGCAGGGCGTCGTTGCCCAGCCGGGCCTGCAGGCGGCTGATCAGGGTGTGCCAGGCTTCGTTCAGGTCCCGGGTTTCGCCCAGCAGATCATTGCTTGCGGCGGCTTCCCGCCCGAGAAAGCGGCGCACGGATAACACCAGGCAGACCACCGGAGCCGGCAGGGGGTGTTGCTCGAAGCGCAGGCGCATCAGGTTCAGAAATGCCTCGGCCCGGTGCTCCGGGCCGGAGGTTCGAATGCGCAAGCGGGTAGGCTCGTGGTGGCGGTGTGTCAGCACCAGGAGCAGGCTGTCGGTGTCCTGCTGGCGCCAGCACAGGTCTTCTTCCAGCTCCGTCAGTATGCGTTGCAGGGGAAATAGCAAGCCTTCGGTGCGCTCGATGTCCTGCACGAAATCCGCCTGCTGACGAAAGTGGTGCGGTGGCTGCCAGGGTTGCTGCGGGTCTGGCCGGCTGCCCTGGATTTTCTGCACCCGGGCCAGGGTTTCCGGCGTCAGCCGCCTGGCCAGTTCCACCGGTGGCAACTTTATGACTTCCCCCAGGCGGGTCAGGCCCAGACGCTGGAGCCGGGTCAGGGTGCGGTCGTCAAAGCCGGCGGCGGCCAGGGGCAGATTATGGAGATGCCGTTCCATATGGCCCTTGTCTGCGGTGCACTGGCCCTGGCCGGCCCGGGCGCAAAGACGAGCCGCCAGAGGCGTGGTGCCGGTGGCCATCCAGGCGGTCAGATGCCGTTCCGAGAGGGCCTGTTCCAGGGTCTGCCAGACGGCGGCCAGGCCGCCGTAGAGTTTTTCCAGGCTGCCCACTTCCACCAGCAAGCCGTCGGGCGGGTAGAGCACAATGCTGGCAACGTGGCGGTACAGCCAGCGCGCCTGCTCCGCCAGAATCTGCTGTTCGCGCCCGGGGTCGGCGTGGGCGATGGCCAGTTCGGGCACCAGATTGAGGGCGGTTTTCAGGCGCATGCCCGCTTGCACACCCTGGGCCTGGGCTTGTGGGCAGGCCTGCAGCACGCGCTGGGCAGACTGATCCACAACCACCAGGGCCGGTTCGCTGTTTTCTTCATGCGGTTCATCGCGCCCGCTGCGGGAGCGACGAATGTGATCCAGCAGCAGGTGCGGGAAATGCAGGTAAGCCCAGAGCATGATGCCGTGCCTTTGTGCAGTCAGGGAGCGGATGCGGACCAGGGGCCCTGAACCACCCGGTGCGATTCGGTGACTGGCAAATCGGCCCGTCGGCCCATGGCCAGTGTGCAACGCTGCCCGGGCCAGCTGCCCCGACGTTTCAGCACATTGATCCGCAGGTCCTGGTGCTCGCCGGCTTCCAGCTCCAGGCGCAGGGCGGCCGGAGAACTCTGGTCGGCCAGCATGCGGCTGCGGAACAGCACGCACACATTGCTGCCGGCCTCTGCCGCCAGTTGCAGGCGGCGGATATCCCGGGCGGCCAGTTTGCCCGGCCAGGCCAGCACCAGCCCGGTGACCGGAGAGCGCAGGCAGTTTTCCAGGGTCCAGAGCAGATCGCCGTTGTCTTCGGTGCGGATCATCACAATCTGGTCCAGATTCACTCCGTCACGGGCCAGGGCGGGGGCGTAAGGCGTGTGTGGCGGGTTCAGCCAGAACACGGTTTTGCCTGTTTGGGACAGCCGTTGCATCAGTGGCAGCACCAGCTGCAATTCGCCAATACCCGGGGCATCCAGCAGGCATTCGCTCAGAGCGCCGCGGGGCCAGCCCAGGCCTCCGAGCTGATTGTCCAGGGCCTGATAACCGGTCGGTTCCGCCGGTTGCGTGGTCCGGGTCTGACGATGCCCCTGCCAGACACGGGCATCCTCTATCAGCGTGTTCAGAAGTTTGCTCATGGTGTGAAATTCCTGCCTGGTTTCCGGAATACTGTTTAAATATACAGTATTCTGAACAGGGCCGGATTTCAAGAGCGAGCTTGATAATCCGCAGGCCGGCGGCCACGCTTGTAGTACACGCTACTGTTCAGGGGAAAAAGACCATGACGTCACTGAAAGGACTGTCCTGCGAGGCCTGCAGCACAGATGCCCCGAAAATCGGGGAGGATGAGAAACGCAGTCTGCTGGGGGAAATTCCTGACTGGCAACTCGTTGAGCTGGACGGAGAAGAGCAGCTACAACGGGTCTTCAGGTTCCGTAACTTTGCCGAGGCGCAGGCGTTTACCAACAGGGTCGGGGAGCTGGCCGAAGCCGAGGGGCATCACCCCGCCATTCTGCTGGAATGGGGCAGGGTGACTGTGCGCTGGTGGACTCACTCCATCGGTGGTCTGCACAAAAACGATTTCATCATGGCCACCCGCACCGACGTCGCTTACGAGAGCTGATCAGCGGGGTTGCCGGCCGTGGCCATCGCCGGCGGTCGGTGTGGCCTCCGCTTTCGCCGAGGCTGCGATGGACCGTTGGGTTCTGCCCAGCCACAAGCCCAGGAGTGCCCACATCAACGCCAGCGGAACCGCTACGCTGGCGATCGCGGCCAGCGCCATTCCCAGTCGCCCCAGCAGGCCCTCTATCTGCGCCCCCACCACGTCACCGCCACGGTAGACGAAGGTGTCGATAAAGGCCTTGGCTTTGTATTTGTCTTCCCGGCTGGCCACGGTATACAGGGTTTCCCGGGCCGGACGCATGATCGCCCGCTGTACCGCCCGGAAAGAGGCTTCCAGGGTGATCAGCGCCGCCAGGGAGCCAACCATGGCGAGGCCGATAAAGCCGAAGGCAGCTGTCAAAGGCAGCAGCGCCAGTGTGATGTGTACCCCCAGGCGCTTCATCAGATGGCCCGCCACCAGCGCCTGCATCATCAGGGTAGCGATCTGGGTAATCAGGTCGATTCTGGCGAACAGGGTGGTTCTCTGATCGGTGCTTTCGCCCAGTTCGGCCACCATTTGCAGCCGGGTGAAGTAAATGAACGTGGCCATGATGGCCAGAATGATCACGTAGGCGGCAATGCCCAGCAGGTAGCGGGAGTGAAACACCGCCCGCACGCCTTGCCAGGCACTGCCTCCGATCAGCTCCCGGTCCTCCAGGGCAGGCCGGGTGTCGTATTTGCGCTCAGCCGAGTCGGGGCGCAGGTGGGTGACGGCCCAGCACGCCAGCAGGGCCAGCGCCAGAAACCCGGTGCTGACCAGCAGCAGGGCGGGGGTGCCCAGGGGTTCTGCCAGTACCGATGTCAGCCAGGGGCCGAAAATGGCGCCGCAGGTGCCCCCCACCGCGATCACCCCGAAAAACCGCTTGCCCTGATCGAAGTTGAAACGGTCTGCCATCACCGCCCAGAACACCATGGTGACAAACAGGTTGAACACGCTGAACCAGACATAGAATATCTGGCCGGTGGTGATGCCGATAACGTCCGGGGTCAGGGTCATCACCAGATAGAACGCCACCAGACTCGCGCCGAAAAAAACGTAGGTGGTGGTGATAAACGTCAGGCGCCGCAGGCGGCTGACCAGCAGGCCGAACACCGGGTTGACCAGCAGGGTAATGACCGCGGTACCGACGAACAGCCAGCGCACGGTGTCGATACCCCCCTGCAGTCCCAGCGCTTCACGGGCCGGGCGCAGCACCATCAGTGCGGTGAGTACACAGAAGAAGAACAAGGCTGCGAGTGCCACCGGCAGGATTTCATTGCGATGGATATTGAACAACTTGGCAAACGGGTGGTTCATGGGCCGGCGTTGGTTTGCGGTGAAATGTGGCTTTCAATTTAGACCATTGGCCGCGTTTGGGTTAGCCTTGCGCTCTTCGGGTTGTTGCTGCAATCCGAAGCTCTAATTGTATTCAGGTGGAACACCCATGCCCGTCGAACCCTTTCAAGCTCTTGCCTGCCCGCTGGATGGAGAACCTCTGAGCCACACTGGCGCGGCCTGGCGCTGCCCGGCGGGGCATAGTTTTGATATCGCCCGCCAGGGCTATACCCATCTGTTGCCGGTCCAGAACAAGCGCTCTCTTCATCCCGGTGACAGCAAAGAGATGGTGGCAGCCCGTCAGCGCTTCCTGAACGGCGGCTTTTACCAGCCCGTCGCCAATGCGGTAAACCGTCTGGTGCTGGCGGACATGCCGGACACATACCGGTTGACCTGCCTGGATGCGGGCTGTGGGGAAGGTTATTATCTGCGTCAGCTGGCGGCGGCTGCCGGAGAAGAACGGGCGCTGGAGTTGCTGGGCGTGGATATTTCCAAATGGGCGGCACTGGCCGCCGCGAAACAGGACAAGCGCCCGGCGTGGGTGGTGGGCACCAACGCCGGGCTGCCGGTGCTCTCGTCCTCCGTGGACCGGGTGCTCTGTGTGTTCGGCTTTCCCGTGTATGCCGAGTTTGCCCGGGTGCTGAAGCCCGGGGGGCAGTTGATTCAGGTGGACGCCGGCCCCGCGCATTTGCGGGAATTGCGTGAGATTATTTATCCCACACTGAAGCCTGAAAAAAGCGCGGTGCGCGACGACCCGGAGGGTTTCAGCGCGCTTGACTCCACCGCGGAGCGCTTTGCCCTGACGCTGGACAGCCAGGAGCAGATTGCGGATTTGCTGGCGATGACGCCACACCTGTACCGTGCTACGGCCGAAGGGCTTGCGCGTGCCGCGGCGCTGTCGTCGTTGACGGTCACCGTGGATGTGCGCCTGACCCGTTATCAATGCACACCTCCCAACCCTTCAACGGATGAAAAGGAAAGCGCCTGATGTCAGATCTGAAAGACCCCCGGGTTCTGTTCGCCGCCGAGCGCACGTTGCTGGCCTGGAATCGCACCAGCCTGTCCTTCATTGCGTTCGGATTCCTGATCGAGCGGGCGGGGCTGTTGCTCCATGCGCTGGCCCCGGAAGCGGTGGGTGCCATCAACGCGGTGCTGGCGTTCTGGATTGGCATTCTGTTCATTCTGCTGGGAGCCTTTGCCGCGGTGTGGTCATCCCGCCAGTTCCGGGCCCTGTTGCGCACCCTGACCCCCGCGGAGTTTCCCGAAGGTTACGGCTTCCGCTGGGGGCTGGTGGTGAACATGATTGTGGCGTTTCTCGGCACCGTGCTGGTTGCCGCGCTGTTTGTGGGGCGGGTGTAGGGATTACCCCTTCGGCCGCCGGTCACCCTCCATGATTTTTGCCACGAAAACCGACTTGCCGTAGGTTTCGAACGACCATTTCAGGGTGTCTGACAGCACTTTCATCACCTCATCATACTCGCCGAACATCTCGGTGCTCATGCGCCCGGGATGCACCTCCAGGCTGGTCTGTTTCAGCCGGTCAATCAGGTCCCAGATCGGTTGCTTGTAGTCGTCCTTGAGCGGGTAACAGCTCAGTTGCACAGATAGATACATGGTTCCTCCCCGGGTTCAGTAACCCTTTGCGGATGAAGTACTGCGTCTTGGATCGGCGCCGCCGTAAAGCGTTCCATCCTCGCCGATCAGAATGCTCTGGATCGCGCCCATGGCGTTGGTGGTTTTCACGGTATGGCCGCGGGCCTCCAGTAGCCGGATAGTGTCCGGGCTGAATCCCTGTTCAATGAAGATCGCGTCCGGCAGCCATTGGTGGTGCATGCGCGGCGCGTCGACGGCGCTCTGGATGTTCATGTTGTGATCAATCACATTGAGAATCACCTGCAGGGTGGTGGTGATGATCCGCGAGCCGCCTGGGCTGCCGGTGACCAGGAAGTTGCGGCCGTCCTTGCGGACAATCGTCGGCGACATGGAGCTGAGCATGCGTTTGCCCGGTTCCACCTTGTTGGCCTCGCCGCCTATCAGCCCGAACGCGTTGGGCTCACCGGGCTTGGCGCTGAAGTCGTCCATTTCATTGTTGAGCAGGAAGCCCGCCCCGGTGACGGTAATGCCCGAACCGTAACTGAAATTGATGGTGTAGGTGTTGGACACCGCGTTACCCCAACGGTCGACAATGGAGTAGTGGGTGGTTTCCGGGCTTTCAAAGGCGTTGGGGTTACCGGGCTGAAGTTCGCTGGCTGGCCGCGCCTTGTCGGCGCTGATGTGTTTGCGCAGCTCGGCGGCGTAGGCTTTGTCCAGCAGGCCGTTGAGGGGGACATCAACAAAATCCGTATCGCCAAGAAACTTCGAGCGGTCGGCGTAGGCCAGTTTCATGGCTTCGGCCATGTAATGCAGGGTGTCGGCGGCGTTATGGCCGAGTTCTGCCAGCGGGTAGTGTTCCAGAATGTTCAGAATCTGCAGGATGTGGGTGCCGCCGGAGGAGGGCGGTGACATGGAAAACACCTCATGGCCCCGATAGCTGCCCTGCACCGGCTTGCGGACGGACGGCTGGTAGTCTTTCAGATCCGCGGCGGTGATCAGGCCGTCGTTGCGCTGCATTTCCTCGACGATCAGGCGCGCCGTCTCACCTTCATAGAAACCTCGGGTGCCCTGGTCGGCGATGCGCTGCAGGGTGGCAGCCAGTTGCGGCTGACGAAAACGCTCGCCCGGCGGCCAGGGGGAGCCATCCTCCCGGTAAAACGTCGCCCGGCTCGCGGGCCAGCGTTGCAGGCGGTCCCGGGCCTGCTCCAGGCCTTCGGTGAAGCGCGGCGGCACAATGAACCCGTCCCGGGCCAGGCGGATTGCCGGCGCCAGCGCCTCCGCCAGTGACAGGGTGCCGTGTCGTTCCAATGCCAGCGCCAGTCCGGCCACCGTGCCCGGTACGCCGGAGGCCAGATGGGTAAAGCGACTGCGGTTGGGTACCGCATTGCCATCGTCGTCCTGGAACATGGTTTCGGTGGCCGCGGCCGGGGCTTTTTCCCGGTAATCAATGGCTTCCACCGGGCCGCCGTCGCCGGGGGCAAACAACATGAAACCACCGCCGCCGATATTGCCCGAGCGGGGCTGCACCACAGCCAGCACAAAGCCGGCGGTAACGGCGGCATCCACGGCATTGCCATCATTTTTCAGCACCTCCAGCGCCGCGTCGGTTGCCAGGTCGTGGCTGGTGACCACCATGCCCTCGCGGCCCTGTTCCGGATGGTGACGTTCGCCCTCCAGAATCGCCTGCGCACACAGACTGCCGGCAACGCTCAGCAGAACGACGGCAAGCCCGGCGCGGAGGCCCGGTGAGCGGCCCCTGGAGGCGTTTGTGCGGGGTACCTGAGGTGGGTGTCTGTCCATGTGCTTGTTCCTCGTTTCTGGCGTTCAGATAGGCTATGATAGCCGGTCATTTTTACGGGTGTGAAACCTTCGCCCCCGCGTTCCCGGATCAGAACTAAGGAAAGGCTTCCATGGAGCATACCTATCGTCTTGTGATTTCCTGCCCGGACCGGGTGGGAATTGTCGCCAAGGTGAGTAATTTCCTGTCCACCTACAATGGCTGGATTACCGAGGCGAGTCACCATTCGGACACCCACACGGGCCGCTTCTTCATGCGCCACGAAATCAAGGCCAGCTCGATTCCTTTCGGCCTTGATCAGTTTCGTGCCGCCTTCGACCCGATTGCCCGTGAGTTCGATATGGACTGGCACGTGGCGGATTCCGCGCAGCCCAAGAAAGTGATCCTGATGTGCAGCAAGGAGTCCCACTGCGTGGCGGACCTCCTGCACCGCTGGCACAGCCGTGAGATCAACGCCGAGATAGTGGCCGTGATCTCCAACCACGAGGACCTGCGCCGCATGGTGGAGTGGCACGAGATACCCTACCACTACATTCCGGTGTCCCGGGAAAACCGTGACGAGGCGTTTGGCGAAATTGATGGTCTGATCGAAGGCTACGCCACTGACGTGGTGGTGCTGGCCCGTTACATGCAGATTCTGCCGGCCACTCTGTGTGAAAAGTATTCCGGTAAAGTGATCAACATTCACCACAGCTTTCTGCCGTCCTTTGCCGGTGCCAGGCCGTATCACCAGGCCTACAGCCGGGGCGTGAAGCTGATCGGCGCTACCTGTCATTACGTCACCCAGGATCTGGACGAAGGCCCGATCATCGAACAGGATGTGATCCGCATTACCCACAGCGACTCCATCGAAGACATGGTGCGCCTGGGCAAAGACGTGGAGAAGAATGTGCTGGCCCGTGGTCTGCGCGCTCACATAGAAGACCGGGTGATTACCTACCAGAACAAGACGGTGGTTTTTGATTAAGAGCGGTTCGCAATTGCCCCGGTAAGGGGCTGACTGTGTTAGTATTGGCCGCTTGTTAAAGAATAACTACGGGGCGTACAAAAAGCCCTGAAACGACTTCCAGCAAACGCAAAGGAACCTTTCTCGATGGGTGAGTTAGCCAAAGAGATCCTGCCGGTAAATATTGAAGATGAGTTGAAGCAGTCCTACCTCGATTACGCCATGAGCGTTATCGTCGGCCGGGCGCTCCCGGATGTTCGTGACGGCCTCAAGCCGGTTCACCGCCGTGTTCTGTTCGCCATGTCCGAACTGGGCAACGACTGGAATAAGGCCTACAAGAAATCCGCCCGTGTGGTCGGTGACGTCATCGGTAAATATCACCCCCACGGTGATTCCGCGGTCTACGACACCATCGTTCGTATGGCTCAGCCCTTCTCCCTGCGTTATCCGCTGGTAGACGGTCAGGGTAACTTCGGTTCCATCGACGGCGACAACGCCGCCGCCATGCGTTACACCGAAATCCGCATGAAGAAGATTGCGCACTCGTTGCTGGCGGATCTGGATAAGGAAACCGTTGATTTCGTCGACAACTACGACGGCACCGAGCGGATTCCCGAAGTGCTGCCGACCCGGGTACCGAACCTGCTGGTCAACGGTTCTTCCGGTATCGCGGTGGGCATGGCCACCAACATTCCGCCCCACAACCTGACGGAAGTGGTCAGCGGCTGCCTGGCGCTGATTGATAACCCGGACCTGACCATCGACGAGCTGATGGAGTTCATCCCGGGGCCGGATTTCCCCACCGAGGGCATCATCAACGGCCGTGCCGGCATCGTCGAGGCGTATCGTACCGGCCGCGGGCGTATCTACATCCGCGCCCGCCACGAGATCGAGCACGACAACAAAACCAACCGTGATGCCATCATCATCACCGAGCTGCCGTACCAGCTGAACAAGGCGCGTCTGATCGAGAAGATCGCCGAACTGGTCAAGGAAAAGCGCCTGGAAGGCATCACCGAACTGCGGGATGAGTCCAACAAGGAAGGCATCCGCGTAGTGATCGAGCTTCGCCGTGGTGAAAATCCCGAAGTCATCGTCAACAATCTGTTCGCCCACACCCAGTTGCAGACCGTGTTCGGTATCAACATGGTGGCACTGATCAACGGCGAGCCGAAGATTCTCAACCTCAAGGAAATGCTCGACGCGTTCGTGCGCCACCGCCGCGAGGTGGTAACCCGCCGGACCATCTATGAGCTGCGCAAGGCCCGTGAACGTGGCCATATCCTTGAAGGTCTGACCGTTGCTCTGGCCAACATCGATGAGATGATCGAGCTGATCAAGGCCTCGCCGAGCTCCGTGGAAGCTAAAGAAAAGCTGATGTCCAAAGGCTGGGCGCCGGGTGATGTGCTGGCGATGCTGGAGCGTGCCGGTGAAGACGCCTGCCGTCCCGATGACCTGCCGGAAATCTACGGTCTGCGGGATGGCCTTTATTACATGTCACCGGAGCAGACCCAGGCGATTCTGGACATGCGTCTGCATCGACTGACCGGTCTGGAAACGGAAAAGCTCCAGAACGAGTACAAGGAAATCCTGGAGAAAATTGCCGGCCTGCTGGAAATTCTCGGGGATCCGGACCGCCTGATGCAGGTGATCCGCGAAGAGCTGGAAGCGGTGGTGACCGAGTTTGGCGACGAGCGCCGCACCGAGATCACCAGCTCCCAGCGTGACCTGACCATTGCCGATCTGATTGATGAAGAAGATCTGGTGGTGACCATCTCTCACGGCGGTTATGCCAAGACCCAGGCCGTGGAAGACTACCAGGCCCAGCGTCGCGGTGGCCGCGGCAAGGCCGCCACCTCCATGAAAGACGAAGATTTCGTCGAGAAGCTGCTGGTGGCCAATTCCCACGACACCATTCTGTGCTTCTCCAACCGCGGCAAGGTCTACTGGCTGCGTGTGTTCGAGATTCCCCGTGCCAGCCGCGCTTCTCGCGGCCGTCCGATGGTCAACATCCTGCCGCTGGACGAAGGCGAGCGTATTACCACGTTCCTGCCGGTACGGGATTACCCGGAAGACCAGTTTGTGTTGATGGCCACCTCGGCCGGTGTGGTCAAAAAGACCCCGCTGCCGAACTTCTCCCGTCCGCGCAGCAGTGGTCTGATCGCGCTGTCATTGGATGAGGGCGATACCCTGATCGGCGCCGCCATCACCAAGGGTGATGCCGAGGTCATGCTGTTCTCCACCGCCGGTAAGGCCGTCCGTTTCAACGAAGAGGCCGTGCGCCCGATGAGCCGGACCGCCCGCGGTGTTCGCGGTATCCGGATGGCTGATGGCCACCACGTGGTGTCCCTGATCATTCCGCAGGAAGACGGTGTGCTGCTCACCGCCAGTGAGAACGGTTACGGCAAGCGCACCGCGTTTGACGAGTTCCCGACCTACAGTCGCGGCAGTCAGGGCGTTATCGCCATGCAGTGCTCGGAGCGTAACGGCAACCTGGTGACCGCGCTGCAATTGTTCGACGGCGACGAAATGATGCTGATCTCGGACAAAGGCACGCTGGTTCGTACCCGCACCGACGAAGTGTCTGTTCTGAGCCGGAATACTCAGGGTGTGCGCCTGATCAAACTGAGCCAGGAAGATGAGCGCCTGGTGGGCGTGGAGCGAATCGCTGAAAGTGATGAGCCGGAGGAACTGGCTGAGGAATTGGCTGAAGGCGCATCCGCAGCGGAACCGACCAGTGAAGACAGTGCAGACGATGCAGGCAACACCGAAGACGGTGCTGGCGAAGAATAACGCCAGCACCTTTCCCGGAATGACAGGTAAGACTTGAGAGATCACAGGAACATGAGCAGGGCGTATAACTTTTGTGCAGGTCCGGCAACCTTGCCGGAAAGCGTGCTGCGGCAGGCGCGGGATGAAATGCTCGACTGGCGCGGTACCGGCATGTCCGTGATGGAGATGAGTCATCGCAGTGACGAGTTCGTCGAGATTGCCGAAACCGCGGAAAAAGACCTTCGCGAATTAGCAGGAATTTCAAGCGATTACGATGTACTCTTCATGCAGGGCGGAGCTTCCAGCCAGTTTGCGACCATCCCTCTGAACCTGCTGGGTGACAAGTCGTCTGCAGATTACATCAATACCGGTATCTGGTCGAAAAAAGCCATCGCCGAAGCGAGTCGGTACGGCCAGGTCAATGTGGCTGCCAGCAGCGAAGCGAGCGGTTTCACCACGATTCCGGATCAGAGTGGCTGGAATACCCGCAACGACGCCGCCTACCTGCATTACACCCCGAATGAAACCATCGGCGGCCTGGAGTACGACTTCGTGCCGGACAGCGGTTCCGTGCCGCTGGTTGCGGACATGTCCTCCAACATGCTGTCGCGGCCGCTGGACGTGTCGAAGTTCGGCGTGATTTATGCCGGTGCCCAGAAGAACATCGGGCCTTCTGGCCTGGTGGTGGTGATTATCCGCAAGGATCTGCTCGGCAAGGCTCGCAAGGAAACGCCGACCATGATGAATTACCAGGTCATCGCGGATAATGATTCCATGTACAACACCCCGGCGACCTATTCCTGGTACCTTGCCGGGCTGGTGTTCCAATGGCTGAAAGCCCAGGGTGGCGTGAAAGCGATGGGCGAGACCAATTTGCGCAAGGCGCAGAAGCTTTACGGTTTCATTGACGCCAACGATTTCTACGCCAACCCCATTGATCCCCGTTTCCGTTCGTGGATGAACGTGCCGTTTACCCTGGCGGACGACGGTCTGAACGATGAGTTCCTGATAGGGGCCGGTGCCCGCGGGTTGTTGAACCTGAAAGGCCACCGTTCGGTGGGCGGCATGCGTGCCAGCCTCTACAACGCCATGCCGGAAGCCGGTGTAGACGCGCTGATTGCCTACATGACGGAATTTGCCAGGGAGCGTGGTTGATCATGAGCGATGAGCAGACCCGTCTGGGCGAACTGAGAGACGAAATCGATCAGCTGGATCAGAAGATCATGGAGCTGATCAGCGCCCGCGCCAAATGCGCCCAGGAAGTGGCCAATGTGAAAATGGCCGCCAACCCGGACCAGGACGTGTTTTTCTACCGCCCGGAGCGGGAGGCCCAGGTTCTGCGGCGGATCAAGGAGCGGAACCCGGGGCCCTTGTCGGGCGAGGAAATGGCGCGCCTGTTCCGCGAAATCATGTCGGCCTGCCTGGCACTGGAAAAGCCGATGCACATCGCTTTCCTTGGTCCGGTGGGCACGTTTACCCAGTCAGCGGCGCTCAAACACTTCGGTCATTCCGTGGTGAGTGTGCCGCTGCCGGCAATTGATGCGGTGTTCCGTGAGGTGGAATCCGGGGCGGCCCATTACGGCGTGGTCCCGGTGGAGAACTCCACCGAGGGCATGATTAATCACACGCTCGATATGTTCATGTCGTCGCCGCTGAAAATCTGTGGCGAGGTGCAGCTGCGCATCCACCATCACCTGTTGGTGTCGCCGACGAACAAGGATCAGGAGATCAGCCGGATCTACTCGCACCAGCAGTCGTTTGCCCAATGCCGGCAGTGGCTGGATACCCATCGTTACGGCATCGAACGGATTACCGTCAGCAGTAACGCCGAAGCGGCCCGCCGCGCCGCGGAAGAACCGGGCGCTGCCGCCATCGCCGGCGACATGGCCGCGGAACTGTACGGGCTGGAGAAAGAAGCCAGCAGCATCGAGGATCGTCCCGACAATACCACGCGCTTCCTGATTATCGGGCGCGAGGAAGTGCCGGCCAGTGGTCACGACAAGTCGTCGATCCTGGTGTCCATGCGTAACAAACCCGGCGCCCTGTATCAGTTGCTGGAACCCTTCCACCGTCACGGGCTCAGTCTGACCCGGATCGAAACCCGGCCATCCCCCAGCGGTACCTGGGCGTATGTGTTCTACATCGACTTCGAAGGGCACACGGACGACCAGCAGGTGCGCAAGGTGCTGGCGGAAATCGACGAGGAAGCCGTGGAGCTGAAACGGTTGGGGTCCTACCCGATCGGGGTTCTCTAAGACGACTATCAGGGTGGTGTGATGACGATTGATTACCAGAGTCTTGCGGTCAGGGGTGTTCAGGCGCTGTCACCGTATCAGCCCGGCAAGCCCATCGCAGAGCTGGCGCGGGAGTTGGGCCTGAATCCCGACGATATCGTCAAGCTGGCCAGCAACGAAAACCCCCTCGGCCCCAGTGAGCGGGGCCTGGCGGCGGCGCGTGAGGCCCTGAGCGAGCTGTGTCTGTACCCGGACGGCAACGGCTTTGATCTGAAGCAGGCGCTGGCCGCGCGTTTCGGCGTGGACATGTCACAGATTACCCTTGGCAACGGCTCCAACGACATCCTCGAGGTGATCACCCGCTGCTTTGCCGATGCGGACTCGGAAGTGATCTTCTCCCAATACGCCTTCGCGGTGTATCCGCTGGTGACCCAGGCCATTGGTGCCCGGGGCGTGCCGGTTCCGGCGAAAGACTGGGGCCACGATCTGGATGCCATGGCAGCGGCGGTCACGGATCGCACCCGGCTGGTGTTTGTTGCCAACCCCAATAATCCTACCGGCACCGTACACGGTGCCGACGCCATCCTGGACTTCCTGGCAAAGATTCCGCCGCAGGTTCTGGTGGTGCTGGACGAAGCCTACTGTGAATACCTGCAGGGCGAAGGTTATGCGGATGGCGTGCAGCTGCTGTCCCGGTTCCCGAATCTGATCGTTTGCCGCACCTTCTCCAAGGCCTGGGGACTGGCGGCGTTGCGTGTGGGGTACAGCATCAGCTCAGCGGACATTGCGGACATACTTAACCGGGTGCGCCAGCCTTTCAATGTTGACACCGTCGCGCTGGCAGCGGCCACCGCGGTACTGGGTGACGAGTCTTATCTGCGGCGCTCCTGTGAGGTGAATACCGCCGGCATGGCACAGCTGGAGGATGGCTTCCGGGCACTGGATCTGGCCTTCATTCCATCGGCCGGCAATTTTATTGCCGTTGACGTTGGTGACAACGCCATGGGCATTTACCAATCCCTGCTGGAGCAGGGGGTGATCGTGCGTCCCGTCGCCGGCTATGGCATGCCCCGCCACCTGAGGGTGTCCATCGGCCTGGCGCACGAGAATGCAAAGCTTCTGAATGCCCTGGGCAAGGCTCTGGGCCGTTCGGGGCAGGGGGCAGCCTAGTGGCAACCGGCAAATCATCGTTCAAGCGGGTGGCGGTGATCGGCCTCGGGCTGATTGGCGGTTCGCTGGCGAAAGCGGTGCGCCTGAATGGCCTGGCGGAGACCGTTGTCGGCACTGACAAGCGTGAAGACGAGCTGTCTCTTGGCGTTGAGCTGGGGGTAGTTGACGAGGCGGCGGGCTCCATTGCCGAAGCGGTAACCGGCAGCGATCTGGTGGTTCTGGCGGTGCCGGTTCGTGCCACGCGCGCAGTGCTCGAAGCCATCAAGCCCCATCTGTCGGCGGACGCTGTGCTGACCGACGTGGGCAGCACCAAAACCAGCTTCGTGCAGGATGTGCAGGCGGTGTTCGGAGCGCTGTCGCCCCGGGTGATTCCCGGGCACCCCATTGCCGGCTCCGAGAAAAGCGGCATTCGGGCCGCCAACCCGGAATTGTTCGTCAACCACAAGGTGATCCTGACGCCCGCGGAGGGTGTGGATGCGGCCGGCCTGGCCCGCCTGAAAGCCCTGTGGGAGGGCTGTGGCGCCACGGTGCTGACCATGTCGGTGGCCTATCACGACGAAGTGCTGGCGGCCACCAGCCATCTGCCGCACCTGATTGCCTTCTCGTTGGTGGACACGCTGGCCGGCGAGGACGAGAATCTCGATATTTTCCGCTATGCGGCCGGCGGCTTTCGCGATTTCACCCGCATTGCCGCCAGTGATCCGGTGATGTGGCACGATATCTTCCTGTCCAACCGGGACGCGGTTTTACGGGTGATTGACCACTTTACCCACGATCTGGACCAGCTCCGCACGGCCATCGCCGATCAGGACAGTGCCACGCTGCTCCGGGTTTTCAGTCGCGCCAAGGCGGCGCGGGAACACTTTTCGAAAATGCTCTCAGGACAGGCTTACGTGACAAACAACAGTCAGAAACAGGTAACGTTCCGTCTCCAGCCCGGTGGCAGTATGACCGGTGATATCCGGGTGCCGGGCGACAAATCCATTTCCCATCGCTCCATCATGCTGGGCGCTCTGGCGGACGGCATCACCGAAGTGAAGGGGTTTCTGGAAGGAGAGGACAGCCTCGCCACGCTGCAGGCATTCCGCGACATGGGCGTTACCATCGAAGGCCCGGACGACGGCTTCGTGCGCATCCACGGCGTCGGCCTGAGCGGCTTGCAGGCGCCCCGCGGTCCTCTGTACCTGGGCAATTCCGGCACCGCGATGCGGCTGTTTGCCGGCCTGCTCGCGGCGCAGCCGTTCGATTCCGAGCTCACTGGTGACAGCAGCCTGTCCAAGCGGCCCATGGGGCGTGTTGCGGACCCGCTGCGCGCCATGGGAGCGGTCATCGATACCGCCGACGGCGGTCGCCCGCCGATGAAAATTCGCGGCGGCCAGCAACTGACCGGCATTCACTATGAGATGCCGGTGGCCTCGGCGCAGGTCAAGTCCTGCCTGTTGCTGGCGGGTCTGTATGCAGAGGGTGTCACCTCGGTCACCGAGCCGGCGCCAACCCGCGATCATACCGAGCGCATGCTGGCCGGTTTCGGTTATCACGTCCATCGGGATAACGCGACAGCCAGTGTGTCCGGCGGCGGCAAACTGACGGCCACGGCCATTGATGTGCCCGCTGATATATCCTCTGCGGCGTTTTTCCTGGTGGCCGGCAGCATTGCGCCGGGCTCCGAGCTGACACTGCGACACGTTGGTATGAATCCGACCCGGGTCGGGGTGATCAACATTCTCCGGTTGATGGGTGCCGATATAGAAGTGCTCGACGAGCGCGAAATCGGCGGTGAGCCGGTGGCCGATCTGACCGTGCGGTCGGCGCAGCTGAAGGGCATCGATATTCCGGAAGATCAGGTGCCGCTGGCGATTGACGAATTCCCGGTGTTGTTCATCGCCGCGGTCTGCGCGCAAGGCAAAACCGTATTGCGCGGTGCCGAAGAGCTGCGGGTTAAGGAAAGCGATCGCATTCAGGTCATGGCCGATGGCCTGGCAGCGCTGGGTGTGGAAACCACGGTGACGCCGGACGGCATCGTTATCGAAGGCGGCCAGACCATTGGCGGCGGCAAGGTGGACAGCCATGGCGACCACCGCATTGCCATGTCCTTTGCCGTGGCCTCGCTGCGAGCGGCCGGTGACATCGAAGTGACGGACTGTGCGAATGTGGCTACCTCGTTCCCCGGTTTTGTGGATCTCGCCCGCCAGACCGGTATCCGGATCCACGCCGAAGGAGGGGAGTGATGTCCTCCACTATGGCACCGGTCATTACGGTAGACGGCCCCGGCGGTTCCGGAAAGGGTACGGTGACCCAGATGCTGGCGAAACGTTTAGGCTGGCACCTGCTGGACAGCGGAGCGCTGTATCGTCTGACGGCACTTGCTGCCATGCGGCAGGGCGTGGCCCTGGACGATGAGGCCGGTCTGGTGAAAGTGGCCGCCAGCCTGGACGTGGCGTTCGAGCCGACCGGGCCCGGTGAGCCGGTGCGGGTGATTCTGTCCGGCGAAGATGTCACCGCGGAAGTCCGCACTGAAGCCGCCGGTGACAATGCCTCCCGGGTCGCCGTGATACAGCCGGTGCGCGATGCCCTGTTGCAGCGGCAGCGGGATTTCCGCCAGTCGCCGGGTCTGGTGGCGGATGGTCGTGATATGGGCACGGTGGTGTTTCCCGATGCCCCGGTGAAGATATTCCTGACTGCCAGTGCCGAGGAAAGGGCGCGCCGACGCTACAGCCAGTTGAAGGACGCGGGGGTCGATGTTAATATTGACGTGCTTTTAGAAGAGATACGGGTTCGCGATGAGCGGGATATGAACCGTTCTGCAGCCCCGCTCAAGCCGGCGGATGATGCGCAAGTCATTGATTCCACAGGTTTGAGCATAGAAGAGGTGTTAGACAGGTGTATGGCCGCTGCAGGTCAGGCCTGACTGCACCTTTTTGTCGTTGAAATGCCGGATGTAGCGTTATCTGCCAGCCCCAGGCTGCTTCCGGAAACTACTAACAGACCGTGTTGCTGGTAGCACGGAGCACACTTGCGTTGATCATATAGGACACATAATGAGCGAGAGCTTTGCGGATCTTTTTGAAGAAAGCCTAAAAGAAATTGACATGCAACCGGGTTCCATCGTCCAGGGAACCGTAGTTGACGTCGACAACGACTGGGTCACCGTTAACGCCGGGCTGAAGTCCGAAGGCGTTATCCCCGCCTCCCAGTTTCTTAACGAAAAAGGCGAGTTGGAAGTTGCTATTGGCGACGTTGTCGATGTAGCTCTCGACGCTGTTGAAGACGGTTTCGGCGAAACCCGTCTGTCCCGTGAAAAGGCCAAGCGTGCTGAAGCCTGGAAGGTACTCGAGAAGTCCTTCGAAGCTGAAGAAGTGGTCAAGGGCATCATCAACGGCAAGGTCAAGGGCGGCTTTACTGTCGATCTGGCTGGCATCCGTGCCTTCCTGCCGGGCTCTCTGGTAGACGTTCGTCCGGTTCGCGACACCGCGCACCTGGAGAACAAGGAACTGGAGTTCAAGGTTATCAAGCTGGACCAGAAGCGTAACAACGTGGTTGTTTCCCGCCGCGCCGTTCTGGAAGCTGAAAACAGCGCTGAGCGTGAAGCTCTGCTGGAAACCCTGACCGAAGGTCTGGAAATCAAGGGTATCGTCAAGAACCTGACCGACTACGGCGCGTTCGTAGATCTGGGCGGTGTTGACGGCCTGCTGCACATCACCGATATGGCCTGGAAGCGCATCAAGCATCCGAGCGAAATCGTGAATGTGGGCGACGAAATCAATGTGAAGGTCCTCAAGTTTGACCGCGAGCGTAACCGCGTATCTCTGGGCCTGAAGCAGCTGGGCGAAGATCCCTGGGTCGACATCAAGGGTCGTTACCCGGAAGGCAGCAAGGTTACTGCACGTGTAACCAACCTGACCGACTACGGTTGCTTTGCTGAGCTGGAAGAAGGTGTTGAAGGCCTGGTTCACGTATCCGAAATGGACTGGACCAACAAGAACATCCACCCCTCCAAGGTTGTCCAGGTTGGCGACGAAGTGGGCGTGATGATTCTGGATATCGACGAAGAGCGTCGTCGTATCTCCCTGGGTATCAAGCAGTGTGTATCCAACCCGTGGGAAGACTTCTCCGGCAACTTCAACAAGGGCGACCGCATTTCCGGCAAGATCAAGTCAATCACTGACTTCGGTATCTTCATCGGTCTGGACGGTGGCATCGACGGTCTGGTTCACCTGTCTGACATCAGCTGGAACGAGACTGGCGAAGAAGCCGTTCGTGAATACAAGAAGGGCGACGAAGTTGAAACCGTCATCCTGTCTGTTGACCCGGAGCGTGAGCGCATCTCCCTGGGCATCAAGCAGCTGGAAAGCGATCCGTTTGCCGAGTTTGTTCAGCTGAACGACAAGGGCTCCATCGTCAAGGGCACTGTGTCCGCTGTTGACGCCAAGGCAGCCACGATCGCTCTGAACGACGAAGTTGAAGCTGTTCTGAAGGCTTCCGAAATCAGCCGTGACCGTGTTGAAGACGCACGCAACGCGCTGAAGGAAGGCGAAGAAGTTGAAGCGAAGATCATCAGCATCGATCGCAAGAACCGCGTGATCAACCTGTCTGTGAAGTCCAAAGACGTTGAGGACGACAAGCAGGCGCTTGAGAACGTGCGCAGCAAGACCGCAGAATCTTCTGGTGCGACCACCATCGGTGATCTCATCAAGGAGCAGATGCAGCAGCAAAACGCCAACAAAGAATAAGTTCTTGTTGGTGTGAAAAAAAACGGGCTCTAAGAGCCCGTTTTTTTTGTGTTTTTTTCTGGTTTGGCTAAACTAGGGTCATGGAGCTGGTAACCGGCTGTCCAATAATAAAGAAGAGGGATAAGCCTCATGACGAAGTCCGAACTGGTTGAGCTGATTGCATCCAAGCAGACACAGCTCTCCGTGAAAGATGTGGAACTGGCTGTAAAAACGATTATTGAACATATGTCTCAATCCCTGTCCAATGGCCAGCGGATCGAGATCCGCGGATTCGGCAGTTTTTCCCTGCACCACCGAGCAGCGAGAACCGGCCGGAACCCGAAAACCGGCGAGGCTGTTCAATTGCCCGCCAAGTTTGTACCGCACTTCAAGCCGGGCAAAGAATTGCGCGAACAGGTGAATGACAGCCTGAAAAAAGGTTTTTGATCTTTTTCAGGGAATGAATACCGATCGGGGTCCACACCCTCTGGGGGAGCACTACAGCAATGGCAGGGTTGCAGAAAGTTCTCATTATTCTGTTGGTTTTATTGCTTGTCCTGGTGGCGCTGGTCTTCTCTCTCAATAACCAGATGGCGGTGGCACTGAACTTTCTGGTCTTCGAGACCCAGCCCCATGGTGTTGCGGTCTGGATCATTCTGTCGTTCGTGGTGGGCGCACTGATTGGTGTGTTGATCACAATGCTCGCCACTTTCCGAACTTCCGTCTCCCGTCGAAACCTGCAGAAGCGGCTTACCCGCGCGGAGCAGGCGTTGGAGAAATCCAGGGCCGAGAACGACCGGACGCTTTAATGGACATTGTGCTTCAGTGGCTGCTCCTGACCGTGGCTGTCGCGGCTGGTTGGTTTGCCGGGCGCCTCAGCAGTTCCTCACGGGGCTCGAAAAAGGTCATTGCCGATGAAGACTCGGTAAAAGATCGCCTGCAGTTCCTGTTTACCAATTACTCCGATCAGGCTGTGGAGAACTTTGTCCAGTCTCTGGCGGTTAACCGCGATACCGTCAGCCTTCATCTTTCCATCGGTGCTCATTTTCGCCATAAGGGCGAAACAGACCGTGCCATTCTGATTCACCAGAACCTGCTTGCCCGTCCCGAATTGCCACCCCGCTTCTCGCCCCAGGTCACCTTCGAGCTGGCGCTGGACTACCTGAATGCCGGCTTGCTGGATCGTGCTGAAGCGTTACTTCATGAACTGATGGGGGATCGTGAATACGGCCGTAAGTCCTCTCTGCAGTTGATCGAGTTGTACCAGCAGGAAAAAGAGTGGGCCAAGGCCGCTCAGGTGGCTCAGACCCTGGCCAATGGCCAGACCGATCCGGCAGTACTGAAGATGCTGGCTTACATTACCTGCGAAATTGCCGACGAGGCTTTCAAGAAGGACGATCGCTGGGGCGCCCAGAAGCTCGCGAAAGAAGCGCTGGAATTCGACCGTTCCTGTGTACGTGCCACTTTTATCCTGATGAAGCTGCAAATCCGTCAGGGGAATTTCAAGGACGCTGCGGGCCAGAGTTTCAAGGTATTCGACCAGAATCCGGAGTTTGGTTCCGAGGCGGTAGACCGGTTGATGAAGCTGGAGCACGAGCACGGCGACATCGGCAGGCTGGTGAAGAAACTTCGCAAGCTCTATGAAACCTGGCCTAGTACCAGCCTGTTATTGGCGCTGGTGGAGTCTGTGGAGCGCGCTTCCGGCCGCCCGGCCGCCATCGAACTGCTGCGGCTGGAGCTGGAGGTGCGCCCCAGTGTTCGCGGCCTTTTGCGTCTGGTGGAAATGGCCGGCTATGAGAAGGGCATGACCACGGACGAAGGCCGTCTGGTCAGCCGCATTGGCCATCTCATTCTCGCCAACCGCCCCGTTTATCGCTGCGTCAGCTGCGGCTTTTCGGGCCGGCAATTGCACTGGCTGTGCCCGAGCTGCAAGCAATGGGAAACCGTGCGGCCCATTCAGGGTGTCGAAGCCGAATAACACCCAGTTGCGGTACACTATGGGGTACCGATGTTTCCGATCCCTTTCACCGATTGCCCCCAGGACCTGACCGTGCAAAGCAAACATGACCCGAAGATCATCGTCGCCCTCGATTTTCCCTCAGAAAACCCCGCGCTGGCGCTGGTGGATCAACTGGACCCGGCCAAGTGCCGCCTGAAGGTCGGCAAAGAGCTGTTCACCCGCTCCGGCCCGGCATTGGTGCGCAGTCTTCAGGATCGTGGGTTCGACGTCTTTCTCGATCTGAAATTTCACGACATCCCCAACACCACCTCCGCTGCGGTCGCGGCGGCTGCCGATCTGGGTGTCTGGATGGTGAACGTGCACGCCTCCGGAGGCGAGAACATGATGGTTGCCTGCCGCGAGCGTCTGGAAGCCTTCGGTGTCGACCGCCCGTTACTCATCGCCGTCACCGTACTGACCAGCATGTCCGCCGCGGACCTGGCCGGTATCGGTATCACTGACAGCCCGGAAGCTCACGTCTCCCGCCTGGCAACACTGACAAGAAACTGCGGCCTCGACGGCGTGGTCTGCTCCGCCCAGGAAGCCCCGAAGCTGAAAGCGGAGCAGGGCGCCGACTTCAAACTGATCACCCCGGGAATCCGCCCGCTGACCGCCGACAAAGGCGACCAGCAGCGCATCATGACCCCCTCGGATGCCCTCAAGGCCGGGTCAGATTACCTTGTGATCGGTCGTCCGATAACGCAGGCGGCGGATCCATTGTCTGCTCTGGCGGCCATTCACGCTGAGGTGGTTGGTCTCTAGTCTGGTTCTTGGCTTTGATCCTGCTCCCAGCCTTCTAGTTTGGCGGGAGCGGTATCGAGAGGCCGCCCTCCCAAAAACCGCTACAAGCACGTCCGTGTGCGCTTCTCTCCGGCCATCCATGGCCTCCGAAATTTTTGGGAGGGCGGCCTCTCCATCCCTTCTGGGCCGCAGTGCAATAGTCATGGCTAGACGAATTCGAGATGTAGGTCGGATTAGCGAAGCGTAATCCGACAGAGCGTTTACCACCCAATGCGAACTCAGAACTGTCGGATTACGGCTTCGCCTAATCCGACCTACTGTCTAACCCAACCTACGCTCAACGTTTTTCGAGTCAGATATATCTGCAGGGCTTGAGAGGGGCGGTGGGAGCTTTCTCCCAAAAATTTCGGAGGCCATGGATGGCCGGAGAGAAGCGCACATGGATGTGCTCGTAGCGGTTTTTGGGAGAAAGCTCTCACCGCCCCATACGCCGACACCAAGAGGGCTAGGGCAGGACTCAATCGCCGATCACCAAACCCCAGGAAAACCACCAAAGCTAAAACGAAAAAACCCGCTAACTCAAAGAATTAGCGGGCTTTCAGAATAGTGGCTCCCCGACCTGGGCTCGAACCAGGGACAAACGGATTAACAGTCCGTTGCTCTACCAACTGAGCTATCGGGGAACGTCGTCGTGTGACGAGGCGCGTATATTAAGTTGGCTATACCGCCCCGTCAACCCCTGGCAAAAACTTTTTAGCCGAGGGCTTTCTGCAGCCGTTCGATCGCCTTTTCCAGGTTGTCCATGCTGGTGGCGAAGCTCAAACGCATGTGGCCCGGAGAGCCGAAGGCTGAGCCCGGCACCAGCGCCACACCGGCTTCAGTCAGCAACTTCTCGGCAAATTCCACATCGTTGCTGACACTGGTGTCGGCATCAATGGCGCCCTGGAAGCTCGGGAACACATAGAACGTGCCGTCGCCGTTCAGGCATTCCACGCCGGGCAGCTTGTTCAGCGCCTCTACCAGCCAGTCGTGACGCTCCTTGAAGGCCTTGACCATCTCGCCCACGCAATCCTGCGGGCCGTCCAGGGCAGCTTGCGCGGCGGCCTGGGAGATGGACGCCGGGTTGGAGGTGCTCTGGGACTGGATCTTCTTCATGGCGCCGATGATCTTCGCCGGGCCCGCCGCGTAACCGATACGCCAGCCGGTCATCGAGTAAGCCTTGGATACACCGTTCAGCACGAAGGTGCGGTCGTACAGCTCCGGCGTCGCGTTGAGGATGTTGCAGAACGGCTTGCCGGTCCACAGGATCGGCTCGTACATGTCATCGGTGGCGATCATGATGTTCGGGTGCTTCTTCAGCACCTCGCCAATCGCCTGCAGCTCTTCCAGGGTGTAGGCCATGCCGCTGGGGTTGGACGGGCTGTTGATCACGAACAGACGGGTGCGCTCGGTGATGGCGTTTTCCAGCTGTTCCGGGGTGATCTTGAAGCGGGTGTCAGCGGTGGTTTCGATGATCACCGGCTTGCCTTCGGCGACCAGCACCATGTCAGGGTAGGAAACCCAGTAGGGTGCCGGGATGATGGCTTCGTCACCCTTGTTCAGGGTAGCCAGGGCAAGGTTGAAAAAGCTCTGTTTGCCACCACTGCTTACCAGAATCTGGTTGGCTTCGTATTCCAGGCCGTTGTCTCGCTTGAACTTCGCAATGATCGCCTTCTTCAGAGCGGGCGTACCATCCACGGCAGTGTATTTGGTCTGGCCGTTGTTAATGGCCTCAATGGCTGCCTGTTTGATGTGCTGGGGAGTATCGAAGTCCGGTTCGCCGGCACCCAGGCCGATAATGTCCTGGCCTGCAGCGCGCAGTTCGGCTGCTTTATTGGTAACAGCGAGGGTGGGAGAGGGCTTGATTGCCTGTACTCGGCTGGAAAGTTGAAGGTCCAAACTTGCGCTCCTTAAAGCTGCGTCTGATAGGGCTGCGACCGCCGGGTGCCAGAGCTGCTGGCTGTTTGTCGCCCAGCCGTCGATCGCAGTGATGGTACCATGAAGCCAGCGTAACGATAAATTTCTCTGTAAACTGCCATGATTGAAATTCCGAACCCTTCACCGGAGGTTGTCCGCCGCTTATGGCCACTTCAGAAACCGGCGCCCTGATGAAAGACGGTGCGTTCAAGGTCGATTCACCCTTCCAGCCGGCTGGTGATCAGCCCAAGGCCATTGCGGGCCTGGTGGACGGTATCCAGTCCGGCCTTGCCCATCAGACGCTGTTGGGGGTAACGGGTTCGGGCAAGACCTTCACCATTGCCAATGCCATTCAGCAGGTGCAGCGGCCCACCATCATTATGGCCCACAACAAGACGCTGGCGGCGCAGCTGTACGGGGAATTCCGCGAGTTCTTCCCGGACAACGCCGTCGAGTACTTTGTGTCCTACTACGACTATTACCAGCCGGAAGCCTATGTGCCGTCGTCGGACACGTTCATCGAGAAAGACGCGTCCATCAACGAACACATTGAACAGATGCGGCTGTCGGCCACCAAGGCGCTGCTGGAGCGGCCGGATGCCATTATCGTCGCGACCGTGTCGTCCATCTACGGTCTGGGTGACCCCCAGTCCTACCTGAAGATGATGTTGCACCTGGACCGCGGCGATCAGATTGACCAGCGATACATCCTGCGTCGTCTGGCGGAACTGCAGTACACCCGCAACGACATCGAGTTCCACCGCGCCAACTACCGTGTGCGCGGCGATGTGATTGACGTGTTTCCGGCGGAATCGGAGAAAGAAGCCATCCGCATCGAGCTGTTCGACGACGAAGTGGAAAACCTGAGCTATTTCGATCCGCTCACCGGCGAGGTTCTGCGCCGGGTGCCACGGGTGACTATCTATCCCAAGTCCCACTATGTGACGCCCAGGCAGACCGTGCTGGACGCCGTGGAGCACATCAAGGTGGAGCTGGATGGCCGCCTGCAGCAATTGCGAGACAACAACCGTCTGGTGGAAGCCCAGCGGCTGGAGGAACGCACCCGTTATGACATCGAGATGATGCTGGAGCTGGGCTACTGCAACGGCATCGAGAACTATTCCCGCTATCTGTCGGGCCGGCGGCCCGGTGAGGCGCCGCCCACGCTGTTTGACTACCTGCCGCCCAACGCCTTGCTGGTGGTGGACGAGTCCCACGTGACGGTGTCGCAGATTGGTGCCATGTACAAAGGCGATCGCTCGCGCAAGGAAACTCTGGTGGAGTATGGCTTCCGTTTGCCGTCAGCGCTGGATAACCGGCCCATGCGGTTTGACGAGTGGGAACGAATTGCACCACAAATGATTTTTGTGTCCGCCACGCCGGGCAACTATGAGGCCGAACACGCGGGACAGGTGGTTGAGCAGGTGGTACGGCCCACCGGTTTGCTCGACCCGGAAATAGAGGTGCGCCCGGCGTCCACGCAGGTGGACGATCTGCTGTCGGAAATTCGCCTTCGCACCGCCGTCAACGAGCGCGTGCTGGTCACGACGCTAACAAAGCGCATGGCCGAAGATTTGACCGATTTCATGATGGAGCACGATATCCGCGTGCGCTATCTGCACTCCGACATCGACACGGTGGAGCGGGTGGAGATCATCCGTGATCTGCGCAGAGGCGAGTTTGACGTGCTGATCGGTATCAACCTGCTGCGGGAAGGGCTGGATATGCCGGAAGTGTCGCTGGTGGCCATTCTCGATGCGGACAAGGAGGGCTTCCTGCGCTCCGAGCGTTCGCTCATCCAGACCATTGGTCGTGCCGCGCGGAACATCCATGGCAAGGCCATTCTCTACGGGGATCGCATCACCGGTTCGATGCAGCGGGCGATCGACGAGACCGATCGGCGGCGGACCAAACAGGAAGCCCATAACCTCGAGCAGGGCATCACGCCCCAGGGCCTCAACAAGAAGATCGCCGATATCATGGAAGGCGCCGGTGGCGGTGGCCGCGGCCGTCGCAAGGCGGAACGACCGGGTCAGAAAGCCGCGGAAGAGGCGGAGCAGTATCGGGCCAGAACCGGCAACCGATCGCCCCAGGAAGTGCTTAAGGAAGTGTCGCGGCTGGAAGACGAAATGTACAAGGCGGCGTCCGAACTGGATTTCGAAACCGCCGCCCGTCTGCGGGATGACATTGCCGAACTGAAAGAGGCCGCGCTCCGGACTGGCTGAGCGGTCAGCGCCGCGGGCCTACGATCACCGCGGCCTGCAGCGGCTGGTTTCTGCCATAGCGGGACATCTTGTCGAACACCCGGCGGTCAATGGGCAGGTACTGCTTGTCGGCCACGGTTTCTCCCATCGCTACATCGATTTCCGGATCGTGCAGGTAGACAAACTGGTCATCCATGGCGCACACGGTGACCCAGTGAGGCACGCGGCTGCGGTTCAGTTGCCAGGTGCTGATCAGGATGACCGGCACGCGCCCGTCGTGGAGTGCCGATTCCAGCCCCTCCAGGGTCAGAGGATCATGGTGAAGCTGGATGCCGGTCTGCCCGATGTCGTGTAGAAACCCCTCGTGGACCAGTTCCAGCACCCGCTTCTTGTCATCGTTTCTGACCGTATCCTTGAACAGTGCGCCTTCTTTGCTGATCCAGGCACTGGCGTAAAAGCCCCGGTGCCAGGCCGACAGCGCAAGCCCGTGGGGTCCGCAGCCGCCGTGGCCGGCCAGCATGAAAATGGTGGTGGCTTCACGCCAGATTTTCAGCTCTTCCAGAGTGGTCAGCGGCTGCTGTTCATCCAGCGTGGCCATGGCCATGATCAGTGCCGCCGGGCCACAGGAAAATTCCGTGGTTTGCGGGTAATAAGGCACCTTGGGAAATTCCCGCGTCGGCTCGTAGAACAGAATTCGCCGCTCGAAGCGGATCGCGTTGCCGTGATCCTCGTAGTAATCCCGATAAGTGCCGAACTGGCGATAGCCCAGCCGCCGATACAGGGCGATAGCGGATTCGTTGTCTTCGCGCACTTCCAGGCGCATGACAATCCGGTCGGCTTCCACCGCTTCCTTTTCCGCCTCACGAATCAGTTTTTCGCCCACGCCGCGGCCACGGGCGTCCGGAGACACGGCTACCGAATAGATTCTTGCCATCCGGGTGGCGGCACTCATCAACACCAGACAGTACCCGACCAGGGCACCGTCCAGATTCGCCACGATCAGCCGGTCCCTGGGCATTTCCAGAAACCGCCGGAAACTGCGGCGGGAAATCCGGTCCTCGCGAAAGCTGCGGTTCTCCAGTTCAATCAGAGCGTCCAGATCATCGCTGGTGGCCTGGCGAAGGATGACATCGGGCATAAAAGGGGGCCTTGAGAGTAGTGCTTACAGCGTGCTTGGAGAGCGCCTTGGGTACGTCGTGGTCGGGGCGGCTCGCAGGCTTCCCGTATACGGCTATTATGGTAGAGAGTCGGACAATCGCAAAGTGTGCCACCATGCGTAAAAGCACGCATCCGCAGGGGATTGTGTGGGTATGGGGGCAAGCGTATTGTTGCCGGCAATTCAATGGACTTTTCCTCAGGGAGGAACTGCATGTCCCGTTTGCTCATTGTAGTGGATCGCGCCAAAGACTGGGCACCTTATTATCCCAGTGAGGACGTACTCTCGTTTGACCAGTACCTCCAGTTCTCGGCGCCTGCCGCCAGTCGGGTGCGGGTGATCAACCTGTGTCAGAGCGCCAGATACCTGAGCCGCGGCTATTACTGTTCCTTACTGGCGGAAGCGCGGGGGCACCACGTGGTGCCGTCGGTGATGACACTTAACGACCTGAGCCGTAAGGGGCTGTTTTCGCTGGAACTGGAAGAGCTGGATGCCAGTGTCCTGACCTGGCTGGAGGCCGCCGGTTCGGAAATCGATCCGGCCAGTGACGAACGCAACGCCACTCATGAGGTGCGGATTCGCACCTATTTCGGTCAGGCCGAACACCCGGAGCTGAAGCCGGTAGCGCGGGCGCTGTTCGAGCGTTTCCCCTGTCCGATCCTGGAGATCGTGTTCAAGCGCCGCAAAACCTGGCAGATCGAGTCCATGAAGCCGGCGGCGCCGTCGGACCTGAGTGAGCAGGAGCAGGACGTGTTCGCCGCTGCCTTTGACCGCTTCAGCAGCATGGTGTGGCGCAAGCCCCGCACGCGCCGCCGCTACCGGTTTGATCTGGCGGTACTGGTCAATCCCGATGAGGAGATGCCCCCCAGCGACAAAGTGGCCCTGAGCCGCTTCGAGAAGGCCGGCCGCAAGTTGGGTATCAACGTCGAGCAGATCAGTCGCCGCGACTACATGCGCCTGCCGGAGTACGATGGCCTGTTCATTCGTGAAACCACGGCGATCGACCACCACACCTACCGGTTTGCCCGCAAGGCCGAGGCCGAAGGCATGGTGGTGATTGACGATCCGGTGTCGATCCTGCGCTGTACCAACAAGGTCTTTCTGGCGGACCTGTTGAAGAACAACAAGGTGCCCACACCGAAAACCCTGATCCTGTCAAAGGACCAGAAAGACGCCGTGGACCAGGTGGTTCGCGAACTGGGCTTTCCGGTGGTGATCAAAATCCCTGACGGAGCCTTCTCCCGCGGTGTGACCAAGGCGGAAGATGAGAAAACCCTGAAAGCAGGGCTGAAGGAGCTGTTCAAACAGTCGGCGCTGGTTCTGGCCCAGGAGTACCTCTATACCGACTACGACTGGCGCATTGGCGTGCTGGGTGGTCGGGCCATCTACGCCTGCAAATACTACATGGTGAAAGGGCATTGGCAGATTTATCAGCACGGCGGCGCGGAGGTGGACAGCGGTGGCTTCGAAACCATGCCCACCTACGAAGTGCCGCGCAACGTGATCCAGGCCGCTCTGAACGCCACGCGACTCATCGGTAACGGTCTGTACGGGGTGGACATCAAGCAGTCGGGCAACCGGGTGGCGGTGATCGAGGTCAACGATAACCCCAGCATCGACGCCGGTGTGGAAGACCGCTTCCTCGGTGGCGAGCTTTACACGCTGATCATGCAGGAATTCCTTTCCCGCATGGAAGAGAACCGGCGCCGTTAACGGGCGCCGAACCACAGGCGCAGGCTACCGAACCACGGGTAGCCCTGCAGGTGGCGGGTGATTTGCTCCGCATCCAGACCGGGCGCATCGTCGGGGCTCTCGAAGAACAGCTCAACGTGAATCTTGTTCCTCAGGTAGTGCAGGCGGATGCGGGTATGCGATGGCAGTCCGCCCAAGTGCTCGTCCAGCAGGTTGCGAATCCCCTCCCGCGAGGGCAGTTGCTCGGAAGTGGGCGGGTGCTCCTCGTCGTTCTCCGCGTCGATGTGGAAATTGATGTCGCGGATGTTGTCCAGGGCGTCTCTCATGCCCGACACCACCTGCATGCCGATCTGGTGACCCTCTGATACGCTGATTTCAGGGCGTACCACCAGGTGAATGTCCAGCAGGATGTCATGCCCCATGCGGCGGCTGCGAAGTTCGTGCACGTTGCGCACGCCTTCGGTGTCGCGGGCAATGGCTTTGAGCATCTCGGTGTCTTCCGGTGACAGGCCGGTATCCACCAGTTCCTTGACCGCATCCCAGGTGAACTTCCAGCCAATGTGAATGATGATACCGGCGATCACCACGGCGGCGAGGGTGTCGACCCAGATGAACCCGCCCATCGCGCCGAGGGTGGACACCAGCACGATGACCGACGAAAACGCATCGGTGCGGCTGTGCCAGGCATTGGCGATAATCAGATCAGAGCGGATAGCCTGACCCACCCGGCGTGTGTAGCGGTAGATCCACTCCTTGCCGATTACGGAGGCGGCTGCCGCCACCAGCACCGGCCAGCCCGGCACCTGGTCCGCGCCCCCCTGGATCAAACGAAGTATGTTGTCCCAGGCCAGCGCCGCGCCCACGGCGATCAGAATGCTCCCCAGTACCATGGTGCCAATGGTTTCGATGCGCTGGTGGCCATAGGGGTGGTTCTGATCCGGCTTTTGCCGCGATACCCGCATAACACCGAGGACAACCAGGTCAGAAGCCACGTCGCTGAAAGAGTGGATACCATCAACCAGCAGCGCCTGGGAGTGAAAAAATACACCACCGATGACTTTGATGATCCCGAGCACGGCATCCAGAACCATCCCGATAAGGGTGACCTTCGAGGCGGCGCGTAGCTCGCCCTCAAGATCCGGGCTATGGCGGATGGCTGTTGTCGGTGGGTGGGTCATCGAAAAGCTCTCACAGGGTTTTGTGGGCCATTATAGTCGCAAATCGGGGCGGCGCCGGGCAGAAAAGAAAAGATGGTTCTTTTGTGTGATTTATGCACATCGTGACAAAGCCGTGAATTCGTAACATTCTGTTTACACGCGCTGGCCTGTAATGCAAATGTTTTGTATATCATTGAAAATAAACAATAAAAAGACTGGTTAAAAAATGATCAATTTGTAGGCTGGCGCAGTTATCAAGGGTTGGCAACCGTTCCCCCGCGATTTTGCACAGGTTTATCCACAGAATCCGTGGAAAAGCTTACAAGGCGTCCACGTGACAGGCATTTACGGTGCAAATAAGTAAGTTAGAGGATGCTGTGGACAACTTCCGGTATACTCCGCCACACCCAAAGGCAAGGAGTTTTTTTCGATGTACGGTGCTATCCGCAATCTTTTGTTCCGGCTGCCCCCTGAGCAGGCCCACACGCTTGCGTTGGCCGGACTGGATCTGGCAAACCGGATCGGAGTGCTGAAGGCATGCTCGCCGACGATAGATTCATTCCCTGTCAATGTTATGGGGCTTGATTTTCCGAACCCGGTCGGCCTGGCGGCCGGGCTCGACAAGAATGCGGATCACCTGGACGCATTGGGCTCCCTGGGCTTCGGATTCATCGAAGTGGGCACCGTTACACCGCTGGCGCAACCCGGTAACCCGAAACCGCGCATGTTCCGCCTGCCGGAGCACCAGGCCATTATTAACCGTATGGGGTTCAACAATGAGGGCCTTGACCACATGCTGGCGAAGGTGGACAAGCGCCGGTACCGAGGCATTCTCGGCATTAATGTTGGAAAGAACAAAGACACGCCGAGCGAAGATTCCGAATCGGACTACCGCAAGGGGATTGCGGCCGTCTATTCGCGGGCCGACTACATCACGGTAAACGTGTCCTCACCGAACACGCCGGGGTTGCGCGACCTGCAGTTCGGTGACTCGCTCATGGGCTTGCTGGAAGCGATCAAGGATGAGCAGACCCGTTGCGCAACCCACCACGGCCGTTACGTGCCCATTGCCGTGAAGATTGCGCCGGACATGGACGATGAAGGCATTCGCTTTGTGGCGCGGGCACTGCGCAGTTCCGGTCTGGACGGAGTGATCGCCACCAACACCACCATCAGCCGTGATGCGGTTCAGGGGCATGAGAACGCTGGCGAAGCCGGTGGGCTCAGTGGTGCTCCGGTACGCGAACCCTCGCTGCGGGTCATTCGCGGCCTTTATGAGGAGCTGGGAGAGGACCTGCCGATCATCGGCGTGGGCGGCATTACGGATGGCGCCAGCGCGGCAGAGAAAATCCGGGCCGGGGCAAAGCTGGTCCAGGTCTATACGGGGTTCATTTACCGCGGTCCGGCACTGATCAAAGAGGCGGTGGAAGCCATACGCCAATTGCCGCAGTAACCGGTAGAGTAACAGGGAAGGCCCCGTTTTCCGGGGCCAGAACGAAGATGGGCCCGCTGAGCGGGCCCGTGCGGGGAATAAACCCCGTGGCGCTTCATCGCATGGTACGGGTCGGGAGAACCCGTTTCGGTTGCTCTGAGTACTGCGTCAAATTGTGTGTAAAAAGATCAGATTAAAGATCGGAGTTATGGTCTGTCACGCTGTGACGTTTGCCAGTTTGTGGATGCCGGACACGCCGGTCATGCCCTCCCATTGATCTGTGCGGCCCTCGCGCCACCCGCTTAACCATTCCTGGCGGACTTCCGCCTGTTCTAACGGGCAACTGTCTTTGGATTTACCGGACACACCGGCCAAATAACCCCGTTTGAATGCACGAGCGTACATATCTCTTTTCTGTCTTTTCATGCCGTTCCTCACTGATGGATTAACAGAACAAGCGTGTACACTTCTGCCGTGGTCCTGACAGGCGGACTCCCTCCGGGACTATCCACTATTGCCAGTTCCGACCAGAGCAGTCAGGATCCTGTTAACGGAGAGCGACAATGGCTCCCCCGAACGACGCGTCACTTACAAGGTAAGTCGAACCTCGCGCCGATGTACACTATTTATTTCATCTATATGAAGCTTCTCTTATAGTTGTGTGACATAACGAACGTGTTTTTTCCAAGAGAAAATACACTATTCCATGCAGTTAGCCGCAAACCGAGATTTCCGGGAGTTGAACTTGTCTGATTCTGTCTTTTTCGTAACCTGTCCGAAGGGCGTTGAGTACCTTCTGGCAGATGAACTTCGCACATTCGGCATGGAGCCGGTGCGGAATGCGCCTGCGGGCGTATGGGCAGAAGGGCCGCTGGAGAGCGGCTATCGGGCATGTCTTTGGTCGCGGCTGGCGAACCGGGTCATCCTGCACATTGATGAGGTCAGTGCCACCAGTGGCGATGAGCTGTATGACGGCGTGGTCCATCTGGACTGGCAGCAGCACATTCCCGCCACCGGCAGCTTCCGCGTCAATTTCCTCGGCGAGAACGAAGCCATTCGCAACACCCAGTACGGCGCCCAGCGGGTCAAGGACGGCATCGTTGATCGCATGCGCTCCAGCAGTGGGCAGCGCCCTTCGGTCGATGCGAAAACCCCGGATGTCACCATTTCGGCACGACTGAATCGGGGCCGTCTGTCGCTGGGGCTGGACCTCAGCGGGCACAGCCTGCATATGCGCGGTTATCGCACCGATAAAGGCATTGCGCCACTCAAGGAAAACCTGGCGGCAGTGCTGTTGTTGCGCGCTGGCTGGCCGGACATCGCGCAAGCCGGTGGCGATTTCATCGATCCCATGTGTGGCTCCGGCACGCTGGTGATCGAAGCCGCTCTGATGGCGCTGGATATCGCCCCCGGCCGCAACACCGACCGTTTCGGATTCGAGACCTGGCCGGGCCACCAGCCGGAGCTTTGGCTGCAGTTGCGCCAGGAAGCCGAGCGCCGTGCCCACGAGGGCAAGCAGGGCAGGTTGCCCCGCCTGGCCGGTTACGACCAGGACAGCCGGGTCATCGCCACGGCGCGGAAGAACATTCAGCGCGCGGGCCTGGACGGACTGGTGCATGTGGAGTGTCGATCTGTTCAGGAATTTGAGCTGGACGGCGACTGGGCGCCACAGGGCCTGGTGTTGACCAACCCGCCGTACGGCGAACGGCTGAGTGAGCGCAAGGAGCTGGGTGCGCTTTACCAATCGCTGGGTGAGGCGGTCAAAGCGGCGGTTCCGGGCTGGCGACTGGGGGTCTTCACCGGCGCGCCGGAATTCGGCAAGTCCATCGGTCTGCGCAGTTATAAACAGTACAACCTGTTCAATGCCAAACTGCCGGCCCAACTGCTGCTGTTCTCCATTGACGACGCCAGCGCCATGACACCGCGGGAACCGGGCATTCCCGGCGAGGTGCAGCCGCGCATTGCCAATCAGGAACGGGCGGACATGCTGCGGAACCGCCTGAAGAAAAACGTGAAGAGCATCGGCCAATGGGCCCGTAAGCAGGGCATTGAGTGCTACCGGCTTTACGATGCCGATATGCCCGAGTTCGCCCTGGCGATCGATATCTACGATGGCCGGGTGCATGTGCAGGAATACGCCGCGCCCAAGACCGTTGACGAGCGCTCGGCCCGGGAGCGGCTGGCGGAAGCCCTGGCGGTTATTCCCGATGCACTTGGTATCGAGCGCGAGGCCATGGTGTGCAAGCAGCGTCAGCGCCAGGCCGGCACTTCCCAGTACGAGAAGCAGGCGGCCAGTGGTGAGTTTTTCACGGTGCACGAGCACGGCTGCGCGCTGAAGGTGAACCTCAAGGATTACCTGGACACCGGCCTGTTCCTGGATCACCGCCCGGTGCGGCACTGGATTCAGCAGCACGCCTCCGGCAAGCGTTTCCTGAACCTGTTCTGTTACACCGGCGCGGCCACTGTGCACGCCGCGGTGGGTGGTGCCAGCCGTTCCTTGAGCCTGGACATGTCGAAGACCTATGTGAACTGGGCCGAGGACAATCTGGCGCTGAATCGGGTCGACCGCCGCCATCACAGGGTAGAGCAGGCGGATTGTCTGGCCTGGCTGGCGGCCAAACCAACTCCGGATCAGCGCTTCGATCTGATTTTCATGGACCCGCCCACCTTCTCCAACTCCGCCCGTATGGCCGGGGTGCTTGATATCCAGAAGGACCACGGCAGGCTGGTACGGCAGGCGATGCAGCGGCTGACCTCAGAGGGTCTGTTGATCTTCTCCAACAATTTCCGCCGCTTCAAACTGGATGAGTCGCTGGAGCAGGAGTTCGCCATCGAGGAAGTGTCGCGGGATACCCTCGACAAGGATTTCCAGCGCAACGCGCGGATTCACCGGTGCTGGCACATCCGCCACATGATCTGATCAGAACTCGTAGCGGACACCGCCGGAAAACTGGAAGGTGTTCACGTCCGAGCCGGTATCCTTGAACAGGCGTCCGCCTTCGAACACCAGGTAGCCGTTGTCGATGACCTGAAAATCGATGCCGGCCAGCCAGCTGATGCTGAAGCTACTGTCCGGAAAATCGCCGTCGATGTCCTGGAACTGGCGGTTTTCGTCGGCATCGACGTTGGTCAGTTCGGCGTCGCCGCTGATGTGGGAGAAACCGGCCTGGGCGTAGACGTTGGCGTAGCTGGTAATAGGGTAGTGCAGGCCGAGGTACCAGCTGGCGAAGTAGTCGATGGAGAGGGTCAGGTCGCCGGTTTTGGCGTCTTTGTAGCCGCCGCCGGCGCGGACTTCGGCGTGAAACAGATCCGTAATGTGCCCGCCGACGACCAGGGTGCCTACCTGGCCCCAGGCCGCTTCGTTGGAGCTTTCACCGATGCTGCGATGGTTCAGGGCGGTGGCGTACAGGCCCACGTAGTGCATGTCTTCCCGGGCTTTCTCGCTGGCGATGGCGAGGTCGGCGCCCAGCAGGGCGATGGGCAGCAGTACTGCCGGCAGGGTATGTCGCAACACCTTGTTCATTGTTATGGGCTTTCCTGACGATTGCGGGTACGGGCAGATTCTGCCTTCTGTAACGGTTTGTTACGTCGACCCGCGTCACACTTCCCTCAGTCTTCCAGCAAGCCCTCTTCCCGCGCCAGCATGAGCAGGGCGTACACGCCATTTTCCGCCAGTGTGGGTTCCAGCCCTTCGTCAAACAGCAACTGGCGGCGACGATCTTCCAGGCTGTCGGTGTCCAGGGTGGTGATCAGTTCGGTGATGGGAATCAGCTCGAAAGGGGGCTCCATCTCCACCGCGGTGAAAATCAGATCCACCAGGATCTCGTCCGGATCCATGCCGTCGGTGTATACCGTCTGGTCGGGCAGGTCCTGGTGAAGTTCCCGCGCCAGTTCGATCAGCGGCACGCCCTGCTCCTCGAGGTAGAGCAGGTCGATATCGCCCAGATCACCGTCTTCCGGAATCCAGCTGTCGTCCGGGGCGATGACCACCGTTTTCAGACGGCCATCTTCAAGGGACCAGGACATGGCGGTGGGGAACACGGTGTCGTCGGTCTGGCAGTATTCGATGTCGAGAAATCGTGGTAGCGGCAAGGTAAACTCCCGTTCTGGTCGTGCCGGGTCAGGGTAAGTACCGGTTTCTCCCGGCAGCGTTTATATTGGCTTCATGCCATACTGTCGTCAGCATTATCAGTTAATCAGGAGCATCATGGAACACGCGCAGTTTAATCACGGTTTGCTGAATTTTCTCGATTCGTCTCCCACCCCCTGGCATGCAGTCGCGACCATGAAGGCCCGCCTTGACGAGGCCGGTTTTACGGCGCTGGATGAGAAAGACGAATGGTCGCTGGCGCCGGGGCAAGGCTACTACGTGATTCGCAACGGTTCATCCATTGCGGCCTTCCGTACCGGCCGGGGTGATGTGGTCGAGAAAGGTATCCGCATGGTGGGCGCGCACACCGACAGCCCCTGCCTGAAGGTAAAGCCGAATCCGGAATTGCGCCGCAAGGGCTTTTTCCAGGTGGGAGTCGAGGTATACGGCGGCGTATTGCTCAATCCGTGGTTCGATCGCGACCTGTCGCTGGCCGGCCGGGTCACGGTGCTGGATGAGGCGGGTGCGGTCAGAGACACCCTGGTGAACTTCCGCAAGCCGGTGGCGTTCATCCCCAGCCTGGCGATTCACCTTGACCGCGAGGCCAACAGTAACCGCACGATCAACGCGCAGACGGACCTGCCGCCGGTGCTGATGCAGGTGCCGGATGCCGACACCACCACGTTTGCGTCGTTGCTGGAGCGTCAGGTTGCAACAGAGAGCGGTATCGGCGTGCGTAAGGTGCTGGGCTATGAGCTCAGCTTCTACGATGCCCAGGGCGCCTCGTTTGTGGGATTGCGCGATGAATTCATTGCCTCGGCACGGTTGGACAACCTGCTCAGCTGCTACATCGGTCTGCAGGCGCTGCTGGCAACGTCCGGGGATGAGCCGGCGCTGCTGGTCTGCAACGATCACGAAGAGGTGGGCAGCATGTCTGCAGAAGGCGCCCAGGGGCCTTTCCTGTCTGCGCTGCTGGATCGCTGGTGCGGCGCGGGGAAATCCCGGGCCATTGCCCGTTCGATGATGATTTCCGCCGACAACGCCCATGGCATCCACCCCAACTACGCGGATCGACACGATGAAAACCACGGACCGCTGCTCAACCAGGGCCCGGTGATCAAGGTCAATCACAACCAGCGGTATGCCACCAACAGCCGTTCCGCCGCCGTCTATCGTCACCTCAGCGACGAGCTTGGCCTGCCGCACCAGACCTTTGTGGTGCGCAGCGACATGGGTTGTGGCAGTACCATCGGCCCGCTGACGGCGGCAAACCTGGGTGTGACCACCCTGGACATCGGTGTGCCCCAGCTGGGTATGCATTCGATTCGGGAAATGATCGGCACCGAGGACGGGTTTACCCTGTGCCGTGTGTTGCAGGACTTCATGCAACGGCCCCAGGTGTTCTGAGGCCGGAAACGAAAAATGCCGCGGCCTCGTCAGAGGCGGCGGCATTCCGGAATAAGTGGCTCCCCGACCTGGGCTCGAACCAGGGACAAACGGATTAACAGTCCGTTGCTCTACCAACTGAGCTATCGGGGAACAGTCGAAAGGCGCGAATGGTAAGGGCTTTATTCGTTGGGGTCAACCCTCTGAAATAAAAGGTTAAAATTTGTACTATCAGTCGAATCCTCATCCTGTTCCGCCGGACATTGGCGACCGGGCGCTGCGTTATCGTCCACCACCCTGGTTGCGCAACGGTCATGTGCAATCGGTCTGGCCAACACTGTTCCGCAAGGTGGACATGGCCGAACCGGAGACCGAAGTGCTTCCCACCAGTGACGGTGACCAGCTTCATCTGGACTGGTACCGTCAGGGCAGTGACCGCCTGGCTATTCTGTCCCACGGGCTTGAGGGCCACAGTCGCCGCCCTTACATGCTGGGGCTGACCCGCGCCCTGATGACCGCAGGCTGGGATGTGCTGACGTGGAATTTCCGCTCCTGCGGCGGGGTGATGAACCTTCAGCCGCGGTTCTACCACAGCGGCGCTACCGAGGATCTCGAGCGGGTGGTGAATCATGGTCTGGCACAACAGTACCAGACACTGTTCCTCTCGGGATTCAGCATGGGTGGCAACCTGACGCTGCTGTACCTGGGGCAGCAATCAGAGCAGGTGGACAGCCGAATCTGTGGTGCCGTTGCCTATTCGGTGCCTTGTGACCTGGCCGGCAGTGCCGACGAATTGGCGAAGTCGAGCCGGAAAATCTACATGCAGAGGTTCCTGCGGGACCTTCATGTAAAAATGCAGGAAAAAGCCCGGCGTTTTCCGGATCTGATCGACGTCAGCGGGTTCGAGAACATTCGCAATTTCCATCAGTTCGACAACCGCTATACGGCGCCATTGCATGGGTTTCGCGATGCCGAGGACTACTGGGCACGATGTTCAGCCTTGCACAAGCTGAGGGATATCCGGGTGCCGGCGCTGATGCTGAACGCGGCGGATGATCCGTTTCTCTCCCCCCGCTGCTTTCCCGATACCAGGGCGCTGCTCGGCCAGCACGTACGTCTGGATGCGCCCCGCTGGGGCGGTCACGTCGGCTTCGTCGAGCATGCGCGCGATGGGTATTACTGGTCGGAGCGGCGCGCCATTGCCCACATCCAGTCGGTGATGGGCTAATGGCTCCGGGCTGGCATTATTTCAGCAGCGATTCCAGTTGTGGCCAGATATTGGCCAGCAGCTGGCCCTGAGCTTCGGCAGTGGGGTGAATGCCGTCCCCCTGCATCATGCCTTCCTGGTCGTAAATGCCGTCCAGAAAGAATTCCACCAGAGCCGTGTCGTACTGGTTGGCAAGCTTTGGAAAGATACCGGCGAAGGCCTCGGTGTAACGCTCGCCGTAGTTGGGCGGGATCTGCATGCCCACCAGCAGAGGCCGGGCTCCGGCGTCCTGAACCTGCTCAATCATGCGGGCAAGATTCTTCTCGATGACACCCGGTGGGAAACCCCGCAGGCCATCGTTGCCGCCAAGTTCAATCACCACCACGTCAGGATCGTTCTGCTCCAGGAGGCGGGGCAGGCGCCGCAAACCACCGTCGGTGGTCTCACCGCTGATGCTGGCATTGACCACTTCCCAGTCGGTCAGTCCTTCGGATTGCAGCCGGGCCCGCAACAGCGCCACCCAGGCCTCATCGGTTTGCACCCCGTAGGCAGCACTGAGGCTGTCGCCCACGATCAGCAGGGTGTTCTGCTGTTGGCCCTGATTCGCCTGTGCCTGAGTGAAGGCGAGCACAAAGACGACGAAAACTATTGATCTCAGACGTAAAAATACCGTATCCATAGACAACCTGTTAACCGACGAAAAACCGATGGAGACTCCGTGAGCAACCAGACCGACGTTCAGAACGAAGGACGGCAGCAGCCAATGCTGAAAGTCAGCAACCTGACCCACACCGTCAGCCTGGAGACAGATACGCTCACGATCTTGCAGGGGGTCAGTCTGGAAATCAATCGTGGAGAGTCCGTAGCCATTGTAGGCCGGTCCGGATCCGGGAAAACCACCTTGCTGGGCCTGCTGGCCGGCCTGGATACGCCCACCGAGGGCACCGTGGAACTGGACGGCGCGGTGATCAGCACGTTGTCGGAAGACGAGCGCGCAAAACTGCGGGCGCAGCGGGTCGGTTTCGTGTTCCAGTCCTTTCAGCTGCTGCCGGCGCTGACCGCGCTGGAAAACGTGATGTTGCCCCTGGAGCTGGGCGGGGCAGAATCTCCTGCCCGCAGGGCCCGGGAGCTGCTGGAACGGGTCGGCCTCGGTGAGCGCCTCAGCCACACGCCGCGCCAGCTTTCAGGGGGGGAACAACAACGGGTGGCGATCGCCCGCGCTTTTGCGTCCGACCCGGCGGTGCTGTTTGCCGATGAACCCACCGGCAATCTCGACAACCGCACCGGGCAGTCGGTTTCCGACCTGTTGATGGCATTGAACCGGGAGCAGGGCACCACACTGGTGATGGTGACCCACGATGAGCACCTGGCCGCACGTTGTGCCCGTCAGTTCAATATTGAGGCGGGCGCGCTGACGGAGCCCGAGATCCGTAACGCTGTGGAGCCGGTGTCCTGATGGCTGCTTCCGACAAACTCATGTCTATCCGCCGGGACTGGCGGGAGCGGGATGTAAGGGTGGTGCTGGCGGCGCTGATGATCGCCGTGGCCACGGTGGCCACCATTGCCCTGTTTGCCAGTCAGCTGCAACGCACACTGGTGACCTCAGCCAGCTCCTTTCTGGCGGCGGATCGCCAGCTCGAGGCGGAGAACGGCCGGCCCGTACCGGAAGCCTGGCTGACCGAGGCGCGAAGTCGCCAGCTGGAAACCGGCCAGATGGTGGAGTTTTCCACCATGGTCTCCGGCGCCGACAGTTTCCAGCTGGTTGCTCTGAAGGCGGTCAGCAACGAATACCCCCTGCGAGGGCAGATTGAGTACCAGCGCGACGAAGATCAGCCCAGAGAGCTGGTGTCGCAAGGGCCGGCACCCGGCGAGGTGTGGATCAACCCGCGCCTGCTGCGACTGCTGGAAATTGAAGTGGGTGACACGTTGGAAGTGGGCAATCTGGAACTGACGGTGTCCGGCCTGCTGGTTCGTGAGCCGGACGGTGGCTTTCGTCTGTCCGCCCTTGCGCCACGGGTCATGATGCACGTGGACGATGTGCCGGCGACGGGCGTCGTCCAGGACGGCAGCCGGGTCGAGTACATCTACCTGTTTGCCGGCGAAGAAGCGGTCCTGGAGTCCTACCATCAATGGCTGGAACCGCAGCTGGAGCCCAGCCACGAATGGGAAGGTGTGCGAGATGGTGAAACTTTCTCCCGTTCGTTGCAGCGCGCTGAGAGCTTTCTGCTGCTTGGCGGAAGTCTGGCAGTAATGCTGGCTGCGGTCGCTGTCGCGGTGGCCAGCCGGCAGTACGCGCTGTCCCAGCGCGATACCGTGGCCCTGCTCAAGACGCTTGGCGTTCGCAGCCGGGGCATCGGTACGCTGTATCTGAAGCGTCTCGGCCTGTGGGGCCTTGCCGGTGCGGTCGGCGGCTTGTTGATCGCGTTGCCGCTGTATTGGTTGCTGTCAAAGTTGCTCAGCGATGTGCTGGAGCGGCCGGTGGATTACCAGCTGGATCCCGCAGCGCTGGCGCCGGCGTTGCTGACCGCCCTGGTGGCATTGTTCGCGTTTGCCTATCCGCCCATCCGCCGGTTGCGGAACGTGCCGGCCATGCGGGTGTTGCGGTCTCAGCCCGGGGAGTCCGGTCGGGAGGCCCTGCCGGATCTGGTCATCGCCGTATTGGCGGTGTTCGGCCTGGTATGGATGTATGCCGGCGAAGTGTCCCTCGTTCTGGCGCTTCTGGGTGGGCTCGGCCTGCTGCTCGGTACCCTGGCATTGCTGGGGTGGATCATGGTGCTGAGCCTGCGCACAATCCGTGGCGGCGGCAATGCCTGGAGACTGGCGCTGGTGGGCCTGTATCGACACCGTCGCTCCAGTTTGTCGCAGATGGCAGTGTTCGCCATGACGCTGATGCTGGCCGCCACGCTGATTCTGGTCCGGACCTCGCTGCTGGCGGACTGGCAGGCGCAGCTACCGGACGACACACCGAACCATTTCCTGATCAACATTGCGCCGGATGTGGTGGAGGAGATCGATGACTTCTGGCAGCAGCGTGGCCAGCCGCTCGATACTCTGTATCCGATGGTGCGGGGCAGGTTCACCGAGCTGAACGGTGACCCGGTCAAGGAGGCCGTCACCAAGGACGAGCGGGTCGGGGCGCTGAACCGCGAACTGAACCTGACCTGGATGGAGTCGCTCCCCGATGACAACGAAATTGTTGAAGGCGAGTGGTTTGCGCCCGGTGACACCACGGGTGTCTCGGTGGAGGCGGAACTGGCGGGCAAGCTCGGGCTGAGACTGGGCGACCAGCTGACGTTCACCATCGGCTCGGAAAAGGTGACAGAACCCATCACCAGCATCCGTACGGTGCAGTGGGACAGCATGAAGCCCAACTTCTACATGGCCTTTCCGCCCGGCGGCGGCCTGGAAGAGATGCCGGCCACCTGGATCACCAGTTTCTATTTGCCTGGTGACAACAAATCGGCGCTGAACGAGTTTTCGCGGCGGTACCCGACGATCTCCGTGCTGGAGATCGACCATATCATCCAGCGCATCCAGGACATCGTGAAACAGGTCACCCAAGCCATCGAAGCCATCCTGGCGTTGATTCTGGCAGCGGCGCTGGTGGTCATGGCGGCGGTGGTCAGTGCCACCCTGCGGGACCGTCAGCGGGAGGGTGCCTTGCTCCGCACCCTTGGCGGCCGGCAGTCCCTGCTGGTACGCAGCACCATGCTGGAGTTCGCGCTGCTGGGGCTGTTCGCAGGGATTCTCGGTGTGGTGGCGGCAGAAGCGGCAGTGTGGGCGCTGCAGTTCCGCATGTTTGAAGGTCAGTTCCAGTGGCACTGGGCCGTGGTGCTGCCGATACCGGTGTTCAGCGCCATCGTGCTGGCGCTGTTTGGCCGCTGGCAGTTGCGGCCGGTACTCAGCGTGTCACCGATGCTGCTGCTGCGGCGCCTGGAGTGACAGACGCCTCAACGGTAGCGGGCAAGAATGGTGTCCAGTTCGCCGCTTTTGCGAACGGACTCCAGTTCCTTGTTGAACTGTTTGGCAAAGTCTGCCCAGTCCTTGCGCAACATCAGGCGGAACGGGTACTTGCTGATGGTCTCTTCGGAGATCCGGAACTGCCCCTGCAGCCCCTCATTCAGCAGAATCCACTGGCCAACGAGGCGATCGGCAACGGCGGCATCAAAGTGCTTGCCGTGAAGCAGAAACGTGAACATGTCCCGATCACGGGAGACGTCAAAACGTCTGATTTTTTCGTTTTCGAGATGAGGCTCCAGTTTCGGATAGGAGTACCCAAGGTGCGTCACGATGGTCCGGTTGAACAGGTCTTCCGGCTTGCGGTATTGCAATTCTGACCCGGCCGGAATGAACAGCACCTCTTCCACGGCAACCACCGGGTCGGTGAACAGGAACTGGTCAGGGTTATCGGTCCACTCGATGGCGCGGGGCGTGCCATCGATGTACCCCTCCTGGAGCATGGCATCCACCCGTTTACGGGGAATCTGCTCCGCCACCACCTCATAGCCGATACGCTCGGCGATCAACGTCACCACGTCCCACATGATACCTGCGGGCTGATTGTCCTTGACGATCAGATAAGGGGGGTAGCCATTCCCCCCTCTGTCAGCCTAGTTGTCCAGTAGGCGGTTTCGCCTGAATTTAATAATCCAGGGGCGGCATGGGAGCATTCATGCCACGCTATTCCGAAGAACGAAAAGCCGCAGTGTTGAAGAAGCTATTA